>Ga0247727_10000008_pt1 | contig 418772 bp, 378 predicted proteins | sample WisWelCaveWW1625_FD_202498 | JGI IMG/M metagenome (GOLD analysis project Ga0247727, IMG submission 202498) | Biofilm microbial communities from Wishing Well Cave, Virginia, United States - WW16-25 | ecosystem: Environmental > Aquatic > Deep subsurface > Groundwater > Cave microbial mat...
GAGGCCCGCCAGGCGCGAGGAGCGTGGCGTACAAGGGATACCGGTACGCGAGCGACGAGCAACGCCGCGGGCCGACGCCGATCGGCCCAGCCCATCAGATCTCATGGGTTGCGGCGGCATGCCGCCATCTCCGGCGTCCCTCCTCCTCGACGTACTCCAGGGAGTACGCCTTCGTCGTCGTTCCTTGGAGCTGGCGGCATGGCGCTCGCAACGCAGGGGACGCGAGGTGTCGGGGTGGGCTCTAGGCCGCCACCGCGACCCCGACCGGCTCGGCAGGCGGCTCAAGGATGTCGGGGAGTTCCGGACGGGATACCCGGGTCGCTGGAACGTCCTGGCGTCGAGCGTCTTCCGCTTCAATCACATGATCCCAGCACATGGCGCCCTCCTTGAACGGCTATTATAACTCAGCCGCGCCAAGCGGCACAAGCTCCCCGCACCGGCCGGGATGGAGCAGCCCGGCGAGCAGCTCAACGCCGTCGACGAGCCGGGGTCCTGACCGGTTGAAATAGGCCGGGCCGTCCACCAGGTGGACGCGGCCGGTGCGCACCGCGGGGAGCCCCTGCCACCAGGGTTGCGCCGCCAGGACCGGCAGCTCCTCGCGCGTGCGGCTGATCGGGAAGCCGCACGGCATCAACACCAACACTTCGGGGGCCGCCGCACTGATCGCTTCCGCGGTCACGACGGCGGACGGCTGGCCTGCGCGCCCGAGGAGCTCGCGGCCGCCGGCCAACCCGACCATCTCAGGCACCCAGTGGCCGGTGGCCATCAACGGATCGAGCCATTCAAGGCAGAAGACGCCTGGCCTGGCGGCGCCGTCCACGAGCGACCGGACCCGCTCCAGCCGCGTCGCGCCGGCGCTCACGAGCTGCCAGGCCTCCCTGCTCCGGTTGGTGGCGTGGCCGAGGATCCGGATCTCCTGGAAGACGTCCTCGAGCGTGTGCGGATGGAGCGAGATGACCCGAGGCGGCGGATCGAGCGCAGCGAGCGCCTCACGCACGTCGGCGGCGCCCATGGCGCACACCGGGCACAGCTCCTGCGTGACGACGACATCGGGCCGCACGCGCTGAAGCAGCCCGGCGTCCAGCGCATAGAGGCGGGTTCGGCCGGCCAGGGCCTGGCGGACGGCGTCGTCGATCTGGCCGCTCGTCTGGCGCGCCTGATCCACCGAGGTACGGATGGCAACCGGCTTGCTCCGGGCCTCTGGAGGATAGTCGCATTCATGGGACACGGCGACGACCGCGTCCCCCAGGCCGAGGGCGAAGAGGATTTCGGTGGCGCTGGGCAGGAGCGAGCAGATGCGCATGGGTGCGGCCGGCGGCCCCTGGCTCAGGACCGCGCGGGAACGGACGCCATCGCCTCATCAAGGGCGGCGGCGAAACGCGCGAGCGACCGGTCGGGCGCTCCGCGCAGGTGCACGTGCAGTACGCGGCGGCGCTTTTGCCGCATGGCCTGGAAGTCTCCGAGCGCCTGCGCGTATTTCAGGACGCCGAACGTGAAGGGCTCCCCGGGAATCGGCAGGTCCTCGGTCTCCTCCGCGGTCACGAGGAGGAAGATCGCGTCATCCGGCCCGCCCTTGTAGAGCTGGCCGGTCGAATGCAGGTAGCGCGGGCCGAAGCCGAGGGCGGTCGCGCAGCCGAGCTGCTGGCCGATGCGCGCGCGCAGCGCCGCCACGGCCGCGTCGAGCGCCGCCGTCCTCGGAAGGAATGAGAGCAGCGCCACGTAGTCCTTGGGCCGCAGCAACTGCAGCCACTCCCCGAGGCATCGCGCGAGCGACCCGCCCGGCCCTGCGGAGCCGATGCCGGTGACCTGCACCGCCTCATCGGCGAAGCAAGACGGCGCCTCCGCGGTGAAGCGCTTCGCCTTGGCATGCTCCTGCAGGAGCGCCTTGGTGCGGTCCTTGCTCTCCTGCACGTTCGGCTCATCGAACGGATCGATGCCCATGAGCCCGCCCGTGACAGCGGTCGCCATCGACCACTTCATGACTTCCCCGCCCAGATCGTAGGCGTCCTGCCAATGGATGCGGATGAGCGGATGCCCGGCATCCCTCAGCGCCTGGACCGCGCGCTCGACGCCGCGGTCGAGACGGGAGCCGAGCTGCAGCTCGACGAACACCCGGTCAGGGCCGTAGGCCGACGCTTCGCGGATGAGCTCGCCGAAGAACGGCGCGATGCCCTTGCCGGACTTCCCGGTGCTCTCGGCGATGAGCTGCTCGACCCATGTGCCGAAGCTGGCCAGCTCGGGCGCGCACAGGAGCGTCAGTTTGTCCCGCCCGGCGTCCGCCAGCGCGGCGAGCGCGGCACCCAGCTGAGCGGCGGGGTGCGTCTTAAGTGGCTGGTCCGGGCCGCACTGGACCAGCATCTCCTGCGCGCGGCCGAGGAGCTGTCCGATGTCGAGGCCCATGAGCGCTGCGGGGACAAGGCCGAAATAGGTGAGCGCCGAGAACCGCCCGCCGACATCCGCGCCGGTCGCAGGCCCATGCACGAACAGCCGGCGGTAGGCCTGCGTGGTGGCCTGGGCTTCGAGCGGTGTCCCGGCATCGGTGATCGCGATGAAGTGCTGAGCCGCCGGCAGAGCGGCCTGCTCGAAGGCGTGGGAGAAGTGCCGCGACAGGGCAGAGACTTCGCTCGTCGCACCGGACTTGCTGGACACGATGATGAGCAGCTGTTTGAGCGGGCACTGGGCCTGGGCGGCGCGGATCGCGGCCGGATCGGTCGTGTCGAGCACCGTCAGGTCGATGCCAGGTCCAATGCGGTTGTCCCTCGACTCGGCTCCGCCTCGCTCGGGATGGCCCTGCTTCTCTTGGGCAGTAGGGCCAAACGTCTTGCGGCACACCTCTGAAAAGAGGCCGCTGCCGCCCATCCCGAGGAGCAGCGCATGGGTGAAGCCCTCTGCGCGGATCTCGGCGGCGAAGGCCGTGATGTCGGCGGTGCGCGCCGCCATGACCCCGGCGATCCTGAGCCACCCGAGCCGGTGCGTGATCGCGGCCTGCACCTTCGGATCGGCCGACCAGAGACTGGCATCCGCCTCCCAGAGCCGCGGGAGATACCGGCTGGCGGTAAGGCGCTGGAGGCTCGCCCGCATCGCCTCGGCGTAGCGCCCTAACTCAAGCGTCTGCACATCGTCTCCAAGGGGAGCCTTCGGTCAGGGATCATGGCGCGTTTCCTTTTCCTGAATGGCGCCGGAGCGGGAGCAACGGCTCGCGGCTCACGCGCACGTCGTCGTAATGCGCCACCGCCCGGCCGCCGGAATTATCCGCGTCCGTCATGATGCCGATCGCCGCGACCCGCGGCGGGTCCTCGCCGAACGCCATCCGGTAGTCGGCTTCGATATTGCGCTCTTCAAACCGCCAGTGGCCGCCCGGGCCGCTTTCGGCGACGATGATCTTCGAGCCGGAGGAAAACGCGCTCGGAAACACCCGCCCTTCCGGCTCGCGCGACGACCAGACATAGTCGAGGCTCCGCTTCTGCCAGGGGAGCCCGCTGGTTTCAAAGTACACGTAGACGCGGGCCGCCGCGTCCGATCCCGGCTTGGTCTCGAGCGCCTCGCCGGCAACCGGCTCATCTACCCGCCAAATCCACGAGAGCCATTCCGTGTCGTCCGGATCATAGCGGATCGCATGCAGCAGGATCGACGCGCTGTCCTCGCTGGTCGCCCGGAGGCACACGCGGTCCTCGAGGCGCACGATGTCGTAGCGCGTGCGGCCGTGCACCTCAACCTCGCGCCACGCCCCGGGATCGAGGGCATCGAACCGCTCGGCCCAGAGGACCGCCGCTTTCGGCGGGCTGATGAGGGGCGGCACGATGGGCACGCTGAGGCGCTGCGCGGCGCACCCGGCCGCCAGCGCGCAGGCCAGACCCGACAGAGCGACACGGTTCATGGCATCGTCCGAGAAGATGGGAGGATGGACGGTCCGCTCCGGACATCCTGGAGCCGGGCGAGCTTACTTGAGCGTTTCGCCCGCGGTCGCTTCGCCGGGAGCGGCGGAGAGCTCCGCGTAGCTGCTGAGCTTGGCCCAGGTCTTCCGGCCGACGACGCCGTCGTCCGCCAGGCCATGGACCCGCTGGAATTCCTTGATGGCGGCCTTGGTCTGCGGCCCGGCTTTGCCGTCCACCGACCCCTGGTAGAAGCCGGCGTTCTTGAGCGCTTGCTGGATCTCCCTGGCCGCGGGCTTCAGGTAGGCTTTCGAGGTGCTGCCCGCCCCCGATGCGGGTTGTCTCGACGCCGGAGCGACGGCGACCGTGGAGCCAAAATCCGTGCTGACCCCGGCACTCGGCGCCGCAGAGAAGCCGCCGACGCTTGCGCGCTCGAGCTGGGTCACGCGCTCATCCAAGAGACCGACCTGCGATTGGAGCCGGGTCATGGATTGACGCGAGCCGCCGAAGGCGCATCCCGAGAGCCCCATGAGTGCCGCGACCGTAAGCGAAGTCCGAACCGCCCACATGACCACCTCCATGCCTGTTGCCTGACCGCATCCTGATCCGTGGCGCTAGTCTAACAAACTCCTCCGGCCCCTTCAACCCTGCATGTCGCAGACGTGGTCCCGGGGCTCGAGCTGAAACGTCGTGTGCGTGATGCGGAAGCGCTCGGCGAGCAGGCGGTTGAGGCCTTCGAGCATCGCAGCCCCCTGGCTGAGGTCGTTCACGATCACGTGGCAGCTCATGGCATCCATGCCCGTGGTGATCGTCCAGAGATGCACGTCATGGACCTCGTGGACGCCGGAGACCGACCGCATCGCCCCCACGAGCTCCGAGACCTGGACGTGGCCCGGCGTCGCTTCGAGCAGGATGTTGACCGACTGCTTCACGAGGTTCCACGAGCTCACGGCGATGAGGAGCGCGATCAGGACGCTCGCGATGGGATCCGCCGCGTACACGCCGCGCCAATGGATGAGGAGCCCGGCCACGATGACGCCGATCGAGCCCAGCGCATCGGCCATTACGTTGAGCCAGGCCGCCCGGACGTTGAGGTTCGCTGACGCCTGGCGCTTGAGGATCGCGCCGCTCACGATGTTGACGACGAGCCCGGCCGCTGCCACCGCGATCATGGGCCAGCTCTCGACCGGGCTCGGATGCGCCAGCCGCTCGATCGCGCGCAGGATGATCCAGACGACGAGCAGCCACAGCCCGATGCCGTTCGCGAGCGCGGCCAAGATCTCGGTGCGGTAGTAGCCGTAGGTCTTTTCGAGCGTCGCCGGCCGGGCCGCCACCCAGGCCGCGAAGAGGCTGACCCCGAGCATCGAGGCGTCGGTCAGCATGTGGCCCGCATCGGCCAGGAGCGCCAAGCTCCCGCTCGCCCAGGCGGCGACCGCCTCGATCACCATCATGAAAACGGTGAGCCCGAAGGCGATGCCCAGGGCGCGCGGTTCCCCGGCCGGGGCGCGGTGGTGCGTATGGAGGCTCATTGCAGTGCGCGCAGGCGCTTGAGAAACTCGGCCGGCGTCTCGAAACCGGCGAGCCGAATGTCAGGTTGTTCGCGGCCGGCGCGGTCAAAAAACAGCACCGTCGGCACGCCGTAGACGCGGTGCTTGGCGAGTAGCGCCTCCCCATCCGGCGAGATCTCGCGCGTGGCGTCGACCCGCAGCGTCGCAAAGGCGGCCAGCGCCTGGACCACGTCCGGATGGCGGAAGGTGACATGATCCATCTCGACGCACGGCAGGCACCAGTCGGCGTAGATGTCGACGATGACGGGCTGTCCGGCCTGCGCCGCGTCTGCCAGCGCCGCCGCCGTGAACGGCTGCCATGCCACGCCAGGCCCGGCAGCCGGGTGCGGGATGAGGCCGGCGGCCGCCGCCGCGATCAGCGAAGCGCCGGTCACCCAACGCAGCCAGCGGAACCACGCGCGATCCGCCGGGGTCGGCTCAAGCCACCCGAGGTAGACGCCGGCGCCGATCAGGAGCCCGGCGGCCAGCACCGTCACGAGCCAGCCCGGCAAGAGCGACCGGCTATAATAGAGCGCCACGCCAAGCAGCACGACCCCCAAGAGCTTCTTGCTCCAGATGAGCCACGCGCCGGCCTTCGGCAGCTGCCGCGCGCGGTGCGCCGCCAGCCCCAGGAAGATGTACGGCAGCCCCATCCCCAGGCCCAGGACGAAAAAGAGGAGAAACCCTGCGCCAGGATTCGCCATGCGGCTCACGACAAGCATGAGGCCGAGGACAAACGGGCCGATGCAGGGCGCTGCAACCAGGCCGATGGCCAACCCCATGAGCAATGCCCCCGAGGGGCCCGAGGACGCACGGCCCAGGCGGGCGATGATCCCCGATGGCACCCGCAGCTCGTAGAGGCCGAACATGCTGAGGGACAGGGCCACCAGGAGCGCCGTGACTCCGGCCAACACCAGCGGCTGCTGCAGCCAGGAACCGAGGAGCGCGCCGGTGTTCGCGGCGACCGCGCCCAGCAGCGCATAGCTGAGCGCGATGCCGAGCACATAGCAGCACGCCAAGAGCACCGTGCGCCGCGCCGAGCCCTCGGCCTGATGGCTGAAGAAGGCGAGGGTGACGGGGATCATCGGATAGACGCAGGGGGTGAGATTCAGCGCCAGGCCGCCGAAGAAGACCGCGATGAGCCCGAGCCAGAGCCCCTGGCGGTTGATGAACTCGCCCAGCCACTCAAACGGCGCAGATGCTCCGGTGCCCTGCGCCTGCGCGGACGCGGCGAGCCCGAGGAGGATGACGGCCGGAACTAGGGATCGGATGAGCGCGGGAATCGTCAGAAGGAATACTTGTACAGCATGTCGCCGGACTTGTAGGACGGAGACGGGCCGTCTTTCTCTTTGTCCTTGCCGGCCGGAAGGAAGAAGCCGGCGGTCCGCTCAACGGACTTCATCGAGCCTTCGAGCAGGCCGAACCAGGCGCCGCTGATCGGGTCGAAGTGCCGCGTCTCCTTCGCCACATGCTTCAACGGTTCGGTCCAGACGAAGGCGACGTTCCAGAGGTCGCCGGGCAGCTCGGCGATCGATTTCTCAGGCGACGTCAGCGCGTTCTCGGCCTCGGCCGCGCGCGCGGCCTGCCCGAGGGCCAGCCCCAAGATGACCCCACACACGACGCCGATTGGACGCATCAGAGCCTCCTTGGGTTCGACCGCCGTCCCACCTGGGTATTGTACTTCAAATATACCTGTTCCGCTTAAACCAGTCGAGGGCGCGGGCCACGGCCTCCTCGATGGGTGTTTGCGGCAGCCCGAGTTCGCGGACCGCCCGGCCGGCATCGAGCCCCTGCCGGCGCCGGGCCGACGCCAGCTCATCGCGCGCGAGGAGCGGCTCGCGGCCCTGCAACCGCGCGACGGCCTCGCTCGCGAGCGCGGCCAGATAGGCTGCTGCGTGCGGCACCCGGATGCGCGGCGGCCGCACGCCGGCGGTGCGCGCGACCAGCCCGGCGAAATCACGGACCGGCATGTTGCGGCTACTAAAGAGGTAGCGCTCGCCGATCCGGCCGCGCTCCGCGGCGCGCACGTGCCCCACCCCGACATCCCCGGTATAGATGAAGCTCATCATCGCCGGCACGTAGAACGGCAGCCGCCCCCTCGCGAAGGCCAGCACCGCGCGGCCGGAAAAGGCGTGGGCATCGTACTCGCCGAGGCAGATGCTGGGGTTCACGATCACGACCGGCAGCCCCTCGGCGGCGGCCCGGCGCATCTCATGCTCCATGGCGGTCTTGACCGTCCCATAGAGCGACTTCCGTCGGTCAGCCGGCCAGGGTTCGGGGTCTGCGTCGGTCGCGAGGCGGCCGTGAACGCACGCCGTCGTGGACGCGCTGCTGGTGAACACCACGCGGCCGATCCGGGCCGCATGGAGCGTGTCGGCGATCCGGCGGGTGGAGCGGATGGCGACGTCGAGCGCAGTGGCGCGGCGCGTGCCAGGCGGCGGGTAGTAGCCGGCCGCGTGGAACACCCAGTCGCAGCCGCCGATCGCCCGGCGGAGCGCGGCCGCATCGTCCACATCGGCCTGCACCCGGTCAACGGAGAGCTGGTCCAGCACATGCAGATACCGGTCGCGGCGATAGACCGCCCGCACCGCATGGCCCCCGGCGAGCAGCGCCCGGGTGATGTGGGCGCCGATATGCCCGGTCGCGCCGAGCACCGCGGCGCGGGCCATCAGGGCAGCTCGATGGCGTTGGCGCGGCAGATCGCGGCGTAGCGCTGCCCGCTGTCGCGGATGCGGCGCGCCTGGGTCGCGTAGTCCACTTCGATGATGCCGAAGCGCGGGCCGTAGCCGTCGGCCCACTCGAAGTTGTCGAGCAGCGACCAGTAGCAGTAGCCGATGACCCGGGCGCCCTGCTGCATCGCGCGCGCCATCGCCTGCACATGGCCTTCAATGAAGCGGACGCGCCGCGCATCATCATGCACGTACACGCCGTTCTCGGAGACGATGATCGGTACCTTGAAGCGTGAGAGCCGGACGAGCATGGCGCCGAACGGATCCGGCGCCACGTCCCAGCCGAAATCGCTGCGCTCAGGTACCTCGCGCCGGTGGTGCACCAGGTTGCACTCGATGCCGGGCCATTTCCCAGGCCATGGCCAACAGCGCAGGAACTTGCGCCCGTAGAAGTTCATGCCGAGATAGTCGAGCGTGCCGCGGGCTTCCGGGAGGCGCCACGTGCCGACGATGGGCGCCTTCCACACGCCGGTAAGGAGCGCCTCGATGAATGCGAAGCTGAAGATCTGGTCTGTCGCGCCGGCGACCCACCGGTCCGGCGGCCACCACCGGTGATGTGGCGCAAACGCCGGCGTGTTGTGCGCGATGCTCACCTGGGCGCCGGGGTTCGCGGCGTGGAGCACCCGGTAGGCGGCCGCGTGAGCACGGATCAGATGCTCGGTGGCCCGAAGCGCCAGGCCGAGATCGCGCCCGCCGGGCGGGCCGGTGCCCTGCAAGTGATGCATGCGGACGTAGACCATCGGTTCGTTGATCGTGAACCAATAGCGGACCGCGGAGCCGAGCGCCTTCGCGACGCGCTCAGTGTAGCGGGCGAAGCGATCCACCGCATCGGGCCGGGTCCAGCCGCCTTGCGCGGTGAACCAGTGAGGGCTCGTGAAGTGATGGAGAGTGACAAGCGGTTCGATGCGCCGCTCACGAAGCGCGGCCACGACCTGGACGTAGTGGGCGAGCGCCGCATCGTCCCAGACGCCGTCTTCCGGCTCGATGCGGGCCCATTCAATGGAGAAGCGGTGCGCGGTGTGGCCGAGCCGTGCTGCGAGGTCGAAGTCCTGGGGGAAGCGGCGGTAGTGGTCGCAGGCCGCCCCGGAGCGCTCCTGCACGCGGCCGGCTTGTTCCCAGGCCCACCAGTCGCTGCGGTCGTTGCTCCCCTCAACCTGATGGGCGGACGTGGCCGCGCCCCAGAGGAATCCTTGGGGAAACCGGAAGGCCGGCAGCGGAGCGCCTGCTAGGTGGCGCGCGTAAGCGTCCGGCAGATGAGCGGCGCCAGCGCCGGCGACGTCATCAGAGTATCCGGGCCGCTGAAGCTCGGCTGGTTCTTGAAGTTGACGAGGACGCGGCCGGTGGCCTGAGCCAGCGCTGCGAACGGCGCCATGTCCCAGGTCTTGACGCCGCAGTCGGTGACCGCGTCCGCGTAGCCCCGCAGGCCCCAGAGATAGCCGTAGCAGTCGCCGTAGGCCCGCTCAAGGTAACAGTTGGCGATGAGACGGCGGAAGCCGCGCGCCCAGCGCGTCCGCTCCCACCACTTGGCGCCGCCGTGGAAGATCACCGAGTCGCGCAGCTGACGGACCGGCCGGGGCCGCGGGAGCGGCACGACGCTGCGCCCAATCCGTTCGTAGGCGCGGACACCCGGCGCCACGCCCAGCGTGACCCCGACGACCGGGTAATCGCACACGCCGAGGACCGACTGTCCTCGCTCGACTCTCGCGATCAGCGTGCCCCAGGACGGAAGCCCGCGCGAGAAGGCCCGGGTGCCGTCGATCGGGTCAATGACCCAGTACGTCGAGCCGGGCGGGCCGGTGCGGCCGAACTCTTCCCCGACGATGGCTTCCCCTGGAAATGCCTTGGCGAAGGCGCGGCGCAGGTGCGCTTCGATGGTCCGGTCGGCGATCGTCACCGGGGAGTTGTCCGGCTTGCGCTCAATCCGGAGGGACGAGGAGCGGAAGTGCTTGAGGGCGATGCGGCGGCAGGCGCGCAGCTCGCGCTCCACCCAGTGCAGCATGCGGCGTCCGTCGCGTGGCCTGGGTGTCATTATCACCTACTTGTTGCCTCGGTATACATCCTTGCGGTGCTGCACATAATCGATATAGACCGCATGGGCAGGCTGATCGACCGCATACACGATGCGGTAATCGCCGATCCGATACCGGTAGTATGCGTGGAGTCGACCCTTGAGCCGCTTGATCTTCGGACCAGCCAGTGGGGCATGCTGTAACGTGTCGATCGCGACACGTACGGAGGATTGGATTGAGGAATGAAGCTTGTGGTATTGCTTGGCGGCGTGGGGCGAAAGTTGGACCTTATAGGCCACGGATTTTGTTCCAGTCCACGTAATAGTCCTTCTGCTTGCGGCGCCGGGCCGCTTCTCCGGTTCGAATGGCCTGCATGGCGCGCTTGTCCGTCAACAGCGCGATGGTGTCGTCCGTTCCTTCCGGGTCCGACACGTAGACCAGCAAGCCCTTGCGGATCATAGCCGATACCGTGGTGTCGCGCTCAACCGCCACCCGCTTTGCCGCCTTGTAGATCTCCCGGTCAATCAACAGCGTCGTCCGCATCGCCATGTGGCCCTCCAGCATCTATGCATCTATAGAACCATATATCCATATAATTGTCAACTGCGGCGTCCGTCGCGTGGCATGGGCGTTATTGTACGCCCCGCCCCCGGCCCTGACAAACATCCTTCGCGTCTCGGGCTGCGGACCTCAGAATCGCTGTTACGCTGTTGACACGTTGTACTCCTGCATGTACACTTTCATGTACAAGAGAGGAGGCTTGGACATGTGGAAGGATATGCCGATCGCCGATGCCCGAGATGAGCTGACATCTCTGCCGGATCAGCTGAGCCGAACTCACGGAACGGTCACGGTCACGCGCCGCGGCAAACGGGTTTTGGCGATTCTGCCGTGGGACGATTATGAAGCGTTGGTCGAGACGCTCGAGGTGCTCTCAGATGAGGGATTGACGAAGACGCTCCGGCAAGGTATCAAGGAAGCCAAAGCAGGTAAGGGTATTTCTTGGGCCAAAGCCAAGCGGACGCTCGGCCTGTGACCTATCGGATCATCATCCAACCGGTCGCCCTCAAGGCGCTTGGTGCGATCCCTGATCGCCGCATCCAAGAATTGATCCGCGATCGTATCGATAGCTTGGCCCGCGATCCCGAGCTGCAAGGGAAACCGTTGTCAGGAGAGCTCGTCGGCTATCGTAGCTTGCGCGCCGCCGGGCAACGCTATCGTATCATCTACCGCGTTGAGCGCGGCAAGGTGCTGGTGCTGATCCTTACGCTCGGAATCCGCAAGGAGGGCGACCGCCAGGATGTCTACCGCCTGGCTCATAAACTGCTCCGCCTCCGCTTGATCTAGCTCCGCATTTTCAGCCCGCTCCGCCCCCTGACAAATTGGCCGATGGAATAATGTTCACTAGCTGTACCAGGACCGGAACTGCTACCTTGACTCTTGGGTAGCTGGCTGATCGTTCGCTGCGGTCGGACGGTGGCGACGAGCGCGCAGGCGTCCCTGCACTGCCTCGAGAAACTCCGCCAGAGGGTGAAGCTCCGGTTGATCGTGGGTCGCGAAGAATACCATTGGACGTAGCAGCCAGGCAATCTGCCGCGCGTAGGACGCCCGGGCCTTGTCACGCTTTCGCACAAGCCGGCCGTCCGCGGTCCGGACGCGGCGAAATTCACCGTCCCCCGTGTAGGTGTCCGTGAAGGCCACCGGATCCTTGCCGTTGCGGCCGGCCCGCACGTGATGGACCGTCAATTGGCCTGTCATCAGATTCAAAGTGGTTCTCACACGCTGATGCGGCTTCTGCCCGGCCCACTCGATGGTCAAGACGCCGTTGGCCAACTTGATCGCATAGTGCCCAGGCCGTCCGCCACGCCGGGGACCGGTATGCTCAGCTGTCGCCGCCACGTCAACCGGAATCGGCCGCTCCCAGTATGAGATGATCGGCACGGTGTCGTTTGGTTCGCGATCGTCCGGTTCTGGTCCATCCGCGCCGTCCGCGCTAGGCTCAAGCCAGAATTCTTCAGCATCCGCCGGAGGATGCTCCCGGTGTACCGCCAGTGCGGCGTTCATCTGCCCCACGAACGACAACGCGATGGTTGCCTGATCCACGGCCAGGTTAGCGACCAACGTCGCCAACACGTCCCTTGCCTCCTCAAGTCCCTGACGATAGCGGTTGAGACTCACACCCTCGTCGACCACACGGTTCCTGATGAAATCCTCAATGTCGAAACTGCCATCGGCCTCAAAGGTCTTCAGCAACGATATCGTCTCCTCGTCGTCGGCATTATCGCGCTCGATGCTGGTGACGATCCGCCCAGCATCCAGCATGTCAAACGAGACCTCGGTTGAGGTCGATGACCCATCGTCATGGTCCTCATCGAGGTTGTACCAGAGTTGCCCGTCGGTCACACCCAGCCGGATGGTACGGGAGCCCACCACAGCCATGAAATCTTGATTGGCCGGCAGCGGTGTTCTCCACAACGTCGTTGGACGATCCAACGGAATGGCTTCTAGATACGCGAGGATCTGTGTGTACCCGCTGAACCGTTCAACGTCAAGGCGGATGGCCCGCCGAAATCTGATAACGGCCCGATTGAACCGCTGGACGTCAGTGCCCTCCTTCGCGCGTTCAGGACCACCGTTTTCAGTCAACACTTCGCGGTATGTACCGTCCGGCTGGTAGCTCGCCGTCCAGGTGAACCGATAGTCGTCATACGTCTCGGTGATGTACTCCGTCAGCACGCCGGTGCGCACGTCAAACCTAGACTCAGTCCTATCCTCAGGGAAGGTCGGCGTGGGCCCCCAGGCACGGGTGAAGACGCCATCCGTGATTCGCGCGACAGAGCCCGGGCCGAGATTGATGTCGGCCGGCAGCGGGGCTCCCCAGTAGGTCGCACCTGCGGGCTGGACGACTGCGGCCACCGGTCGCATTGCGCCCATCTCGACCGGCATGGCCCCTTGCGCCCGTGCGACCGACACGACCAGGCCAAGCCCCGCGAGCAGCCCGGCGCGCCTCCTGGTTCTCCGCGCATGCGCGTCCCCCGTCTCACCAACTCGATGGTGGCTCTGCGTCTCGGACGGCGGCGTCCTGCCCCGACCGATGGCGCCGGTGCCGACCGGCTCCGGTGCCGTCGTACCGCGCTCACCGGCTGAACTGCCGCCGCCCTGCTCCCCGTCTCGGCGCAGCATGGGCTTCTCGAAGACAAGCAGCCCGGTGCTTGTGGTACGCAAGTGGCTCTCGGCAAAACCAAGGTAGGTAGCCTCCAAGAGCTGGAACTCATGCTGGACAAACCACGCCATCCACGCATCCATTGAGTGGAAGGCGCTGGCGCGCGGCATGGCCTGCTCCTCATGCACCAGCACATTCCGGTACCAATCCATGAACCATAAGAATTGCTGGGCAAAGGCTTCTCCATGCCGCTGCATACGATCGATAAAGGCTTCGGTGAGCGCTTGATCGACGCCTGCGAGGTTCTTCTCAACCTTCATCGCGTAGGTATCCTCAACCACAACTAGTCGGCCTCCTGGCGCCAGTACGCGGTAGATCTCATCGCGCAATTGTGGCTGGTCCTCCAAATCAACGTGATGCAGCGACTGATATAAAATGACAAGTCTGGCGGATTCATCACGAAGTGGAAGATGCCGGGGATCCGTCTGCTGCTGATATGAGAGGTTAGGGCCGACGAAATCGGGCTGTGACGGGTGAAGGTCGGTGCCGATGACCGTCAGGGCTGGGTGATGACTCGCAATCTCCCTGCCAAGTGCGTTGGCACCTGCACCGATATCCACCACGGTTGACCCCGCCTCCAAGCGGCTCAGGGAGGGTTGCAGGATTGCATAGCGCTCGCTGCGTTCACCGGCTGTATTGTGCAAATAGGCCGCTTGCCAGGCCGGGCTCTGGGCGAACCGAATCACCTCTTGGTAGACCTCGCGTTGAGCGCGCGCGGGATCGTCAACAGTTCGGGCAAGCACGTTCAGCACCTGGTGTACCCATCCGACGGGCAGACCCCAAGCCGCATATCGCTTCTCGAGAACTTCTTGAACGAATTCCCTAAAATCCGGTGCGTCACGAAGCGGACGTAGCGGATTCGGCGTCCCCCCCAGCATGGCGTATACGGACGGTGGCAATCGCGCTACCCGAGCCCGTGACACGTAATCTGCACCCCCGACAAATGCCAAACCGTGACCGCGACCGCCCAGTGCCTCATGGGCGGCCTGGAACGTGCCGCCGGTCGCCAGAATATCATCAACAAAGATTAAGGGACCGCTCACGCCCTCCAGCACCCCCGGTACCGCTTCGAGTTCATGCTCGGAAGGAGCAAGCGACGGCTGCTGCTGCCGCAAGCGCTCATTGATCGGCGGCTCAATGGGGCGGCGCCGCTGAAGCCCCTCAACAACCTCGAAATCAGTCCCAATAGCGATGGCCTCGGCCAGCCGGCGCGTGATGGTCAAGTCGCCCGCTGAAGAGGGGATTGGAATGAGCACCGCATTCCGCGGCACATGGGCTCGCATTTCGGCCGCAATCTGATGAACGGTAGCTGGTTCGCCCTCGCGTAGCTTTCGTGTCAGTTCGCGCGTCTCCTCTTCGTATGCAGTGACGCTTGCCTTCTTTCGGGACACGTACTCGCGAACCGCGCTGCCAGCAGCCGGGTAACCCTCCGCAGAGCGCACAGCATCTCGTGCTTCCTCGATGCTCGCAAATCCTGCCGCCCTGACCGCAGCCTCGAGTTCAGCCTGATGCTCCGCGACCCCCGCGCCCGGCTCGTGTTGCGCGCCCGAACTGCCCCCCTGCCCGCCCCCACCCTGAATGTTCATGACCGGCGGGCCGAACCGATCCGGCACGCTGCCGACCAGCGGCTCCGGGCTCAACCCAAGCGCCACATTGGGATCCATCGGCATCGCGCCGGAGACGATGCTGGTGGGGCCGCGGGTGCCGGACCCACCTGGAAGCTGCGTGCCGCCGTCAGGATTGCGCCGGTACCGGGTTTTCCGCCCGGCAACCGCGTAGCTCACGAACTGGTAGGGCCAGGTCAGCGCAGGCACATCGGCATGCCGCTGCAGCATGAAGGTGCCGATCTGCATCTCTTCCCTGAACACCGTCACTGGGTGTCCTTGGAGCGCGTCCCGGGCCGATTGGATGATGGCGGGCGGCCGCTCCTCAACCGACGGGGCCTGGTCCAAGATCACGGGATGCACCGTGGCGCAGAGGCTCCCTCCGGTCTTGAGCCGCCCGTACAGCCTGGAGAGCACCCCGAGCGGATCCGGCAGGAACTGGATCGTGCCGGTGCCGATCAGGATCAGGTCGTAGTCCTGTCCCAATGCCTCATCGAGCCCGGCATCCGAAAGATCCTGGATATGCGCTGTCGCATGCAAGCGTTCGAACAGCTCGCGCGCCCGCTGCACCGCCGCGCGCACCGCAGGCTCCTGGGATTGCAGGAGATCCTCCAGGACCGGGTGCCGCTTCGCGATCTCCGGATCAACCCGCTCGACCAGATGCGGCAAGTCGTAGAGGAGGTTGGCTTCCTTATTTACCGAGTGGATTTCGAGGCGCCGCTCCGGGAAGCGCGCCTGGAGATCGAGCGCCGCCTGCCCGCGGCCGGCCCCGACGAGCAGTACCTTGATCGGCGATGCCTCTGGGAGTGCTGCAATCACCTGCTCAGGCGCACCGCTGTAGTGCTCCGAGAGCTGCTCCCATGACCGGCTGTTCAAGTCGTCGGCATACATGTAGAGCAGGTCCCCGCGCTGGGCTTGCGCCTGCTGGCTCTGCCGATACGTCAGCGGATCGGGAGTGGTAGGACCGTCGGTGCCGGGGCCGGAGCCGTCGCTAGGCATGCGGCGATACACCTTGATGGGCCCGCCCAGCTCGATGACCAGCCCGCCGATCATCGTCGGTTTAAACGGATCGTGTGGCTGAGGCTTCCATTGCTCGAGACTGCTCGCAATGTCGATTGGAAGGATCTGCGGAAGTTCGGAGACAAACCCAAGTTTCGCAAGCTCCTCTTCATGCGGTGCGAGGAGCGCCATATCGAGCTGGTTCATGATGATCAGCCGCCCGCCTTCGGGAATCGTCGGGAGTACCACGGCCCTCAGCCACTCCCAAGGCTGATTTTCTGAGACCGGCGTAACAGCGACTCCGGATGCTCCGGCGGGTGTCATCCACCATTTCCAGAAGCCCTTCAGGATGACCCCCTGCAATGTCTCCCGCTCGGCAGGTGTGAGCTCCTCCTGCAGGGCAGTCTGGGTGGTCAATTGCTGGGTGAATGTCCGGACCACATGCACGCGTTCGGGCGGGACCGTAACGGTCTCTTGCGCCAGCGCGGAGTATCCCTCGTTAAAGGCCGCAACCGCGTGTTGATCAGACGGCTCCATCATCGGCTCCAGCGCGACGAGATGCGCCACGGACGCCGGCACAAAGTCACGGCCGCTGAGCGGATAGATCCATGTCCCCGCGGCAACCCCGAGTGCGTGCAGTAATTGCCATTCCGCAAGATACAGGCGCGCCCGTGCGCGCTGAAATTCCTCCCGCGTTCCAAGCACTGCGGCATAATCAGCCGCTTGCATCAACTGCACGACCTGCCGTGCCATGTCGCCTTTGCGGTTGGAGCCATCAGCCGACCCGCCGCCCTGCTCCCCACCCCCGGTGAGGCTCAATCGAACCAGTCGGCCAGCATCCTTAAGTCCGTCATAGTGAGCTAAGGCGTCGGCATCGGCGATGACCACAGACGCACGATTCGCTGCAATGACCTGGCCTAATTGCTTCGTACGTGAACCGTCAAGGCCCTTGCCGATGACCACGATCTTGTCGGCACGGCTCAGGATGGCGCTGAAGAGCTGTGCTGTTTCCGCTCCGATATCCACCAGCCGCCACGCGGGCAGCTCGGGCCGCTGCCCATAGACATTGTCCGACCGCTGCTCCCCTGTCGCGGGATTCTCAACCACCGGATCCGGCAAATAGATGTTCGCGTAGAAACCCTGCCCGGGCTTCTCCACTCCCTTGACCATCGCATCGCCGCTGAGCTTGGCGATGGGTCGGCGGCCGATGGCGCCGCCGAGCTGATTGATGCGCAGCGCGGCATCGTCCACCGCACCGAGCGGTTCGTCAGCGCGGGGCCCGATGTATTTGGCGTGTCCCTCATGGCGCCACAACGCGACTTGCAGCTGCGACGGGTAGAGCACGATATCCGCGCCATACTCTTGCAGCGCCCGGCGGATGAACGCTTCGCGTGATGGCAGGTCGTCCAGCTCGCCACCCATCACCACGACGGTGAGTTCCTTGGAATCAGCCTTTCTTAAGATATCCCCGAGGCTTTCCCACTCAACCTCGCCTGCAGTACCCATATCAGATATCGAGCGTGCAGTTCCGGGAATTTCGCGCTTGATATCTGATATCGGCTTCGTGTCCTGACTGGGGGTGGGGCCTTCATCTCGCTTGGCGTTTACGACCGGGAAGAGATACCTCATCTGGATTCTGGCCGATGCCTGGTCCAGCCGCCACGGGCTGACCCTGACGTCGAACTCGTGCCGTTGCCCATCGCTGCCAGTGACCCAGATGTCGTGCTCCGCTGACTGCCACCACTGCCGGCCCGCGGGAAGTTCGAGGACGGCCAATAGCTCGGGGCCCCGCGTGATACGCAGCGTCATGACTTGCCGTTCGGTATCCAAGGTCTCAACGTGGAGCAGCAGCTCGTTCAACCGGATCGCTTCACCCTCTCGCCTGAACCACCGGACGAAGGACAGACGTCCCGTACCTTCCGCTCCCTTGGTCTCGCTGGCCGGTGCGTCGGGGCCGGAGCCACCGTCCGCGCTGCGCTCACTGCCACCCCCAGTAGCCGGATGACGGTCGGAGGGCTTGTCATCGGTCGGGCGGCTGAAGCGAGCGGGCCCGCCAGCGAGAGCGCGCCGATGACCGGGGAGCGACGCGCTCGTGCGCTGACCATCCTCCCCGACCGCAGCGTGATGCTCTTGCTGCTCCGGGGACGGCGCGCGGCGCTGGCTGATGGCGCCGGTGCCGGCTGGAGGACGGTGATCCTGACCGAGCGGACCCGTATCAGCAGCCGGTGTTCCCGCGCTCGCCTCGCTGCGTGCCTCGGCTTGCTGACGCTCCAGTTGCTCGTAGAGCGGATGCCGTATCGCCCGCCAGATCCCACGCTGGTCTTTCAGGCCAAAATAGGCCCTGCGACCCGAAGGCAACCCCTCCGCGACCCCTTCGGTGACGTACAGCGCTCCCCAATCCAATCGGCCGGCAGTGTTGATGATCTTCCCCGGCCGCATCCAGATCACGTCAGGCAGCACCCGCTCATCGGTGATCCCGTTGTCCTTCATGACTTGTGCCTTAAAGTCTTTCCCGGCGGTTTGGTAGCCAGCCGACGGGCCAGCTTGGCCGTTGACATGGTCGGTGATGATCTGCTCGAGCGTCAGCCCCTCGCGCACGGTGATGGGCTCCCACCGCGTGGAGAAGTTCTTCAGCAGGAGAGCCATCCGGCGTGCCTGAGCCGGCGCGCGAAGCATCGAGTACCCTAACGGTCCCATCGCGCCGATCACGGCCGCCATCAGACCGATCCCCAGGAGTCCTCTCCGTCGATAACCGGGAAGCGAGGCGCTGCTGTGCACAGCACCCCTATCAGATATCGAGCGTGAATTGTCGTGAATTTCGCGCTTGATATCTGATATCGGCTTCGTGGGCGCGTCGAGATCCAGCTCTGCAAGATGCGCCACGAGCGCACCATCGGCCGCTTTGTGGTATGCGGCGGATGAGGTCGTGCGCGGCAAGCGCTCGATGGTGCGGATGAAGAAGCGCTCAGCGCCAGGCGTGGCCGCGTAGATCCTGGCCTGCGTTGCTCCCTCCTGTTGCACCCAGCGCATCAACGCCACCAGCAGCTCCGGACCGTAGGCATGCCGAAACGCCTGGCTGATGAGCTGGCCGCCGAGCGTAGCGATCTCGCCGCCCGGCTCCTGATCGAATGCCACGGTCACGCCGCCCACCAGGCCGCCGAGCGTTGAGAGTAACGCCTGGAGGCGGCCGTTCACGTCGCGGTTCACCTCAACGTCCCGGATAACTTCAAGTGTTGGGTGGCGCCGCAGCGCCTCGGCCAAACGCGCTGTCCGGCCCGCGTCATGGCCCGCTGGTGCGCCGGCCGCAGACCCGGCGTCAGTCGGCGGCAGGACGGGTCCGCCACCCTGCAGCAACCGCTGCTCAGCCTCAATCGGATTGGCCCCCAGCGCAAGCAAACGCAGGTATTCCCAGGCATCGTCCGGCCGTCCGATCCGCTCGGCGATCGCGTCGGCAATTCCCGCGGCCATCTCTCCCAAGCGATAGGCCCATTCCGGCTCCTCCGAGAGGTTGGCCCAACCCGTGAATGGCGCTCCAGGGTCCAGCCAGCGCAACGCCTGGGCAGGCAGCTTCAGCTCCTCACCGATCAGCCGCCAACGCGCTTCCGGATCCGGGAGATCCGTGAAGAGCCACCCGGCCCGGGCAAACAGTTTCGTCCGTAGTCCCAGATCACGATGTATCGTGAGGGTATCGAACGCCGCTGCGACCGGCACATCGGCCGCCACCAGCCCATCCATGCGCAGGCGGTGGACGAACTCATGGACCGCGGTGGACCCGAACCGCCTCCATTGCCAGAGATTGATGAAGGTCTCGCCCGAGTCCCGAGCCACGAACCCGCTATAGACCCGCTGCCGGAACAGCGCCCGGTAGATACCGGCCGCGAGCAGCAGCCCTGCAGCCCAAACGGCCGGCTGTGCCGGCGACCAGGCAGCGCCTAACGTGACGGCAGTCAACGCCGCCGCCTCGATGCCGATGGTGGCCACGGTGCGGAGCAACAGTTTTCGACGGTGCATCAGCACGGTCGGATGAGTGGACCGCGGCGCCGTCAAGATGAACCGCGCAGTCGTGAATGGCGCCACGCTCTCCAGGAGCTGCCTGACGGCGAGGTCCTGCGCCATCGGACCGCGGTCTCTGAGTAGCAGTCCGACGGCGAACCGGGCCTTCTCCTCGAGGATGCGCTGCTTCTCCGGCGTCAGGCGCGCCAGAGGCATGCTCCACAGGAGCTCTCTGAGCCGCCCGGCGAGCTCGCGCCAGCTCAGGTGCCGCAGGTCGTAGATCCACCCGCCCCGCACCGGGCGCGCCGGCGCAGGCCGCAACCCCTCCGGCCCTGTCCCGCCACTCAGGAACTCAGCTAGCGCCCGCTGGGTCTCCTCGAGCAGCGCCCAATCCTCCTGTGCCAACGGCTCGGTGACCACGTGCGGGTTGTGGGCTTCTTGGCTGCCGGCCATCTCGTTACCGGTATTCAGCCCCGGATGTTGCGCCGCGTAGGATGCCGGGTAGCCGGCGATGTAGCCGACCAGCGCGACGAGCTCGTCATCGGACAGCGGCATGACATCCGGCGCGTAGGCCTTGAATCGCACCGGCTGCCAATCTGTTCGTTCCCATTGCTTCCGGGCGGTCGCCCGGATACGAAGCAACAGCGGGGGGGTTGTCACAATGGCGACGCGAGGCGACGCGCGGCCTGCCAGGAGCCGGGCGATCACCGGCTGGCTGTTCAAAAAGTTTTCGGCGGTGGTTGAGGAGGGCCGCTCCTCAACGTTGAGCTCGCCGTCCACCCCCTCCTTCGTCAGGATGAAGCGGAGCACATCGGTCTCGTTCACTGCCGCATCCGTCAGCGCCTCCTCAAGCCAGCGTTGCTCCGACGCGTCCAGCCTGCCGTCCCGTACATAATGGGCGAGCGTAGCGCGGATGAGCGGCATGGTCCCTCGGCCCCGACCGCCGGCCAGCACGATAGGAATTCGCGTTCCCGTCTCTGCCGTCAGGCGCTTCCACCGCGCCGAAAATTCCAGAAAGGTCCTCAGATCGGGATTCCCCAGCACCAAGAACGCATCGGGTGGGGACTGTTGCGGATCGTCCTGCGACAGCCGGTCAACGAGTCGCTGACCGAGCGTTGCAAGACGGGCCCGGCCGCCCGCGCCTCGACCAGATCCCGTGCCGCTCGGAAGCGGCTCATCCGGCTTCTCCGACTCGAGCAGCCGGTGGACGACCAGCCGGACCAGCGCGCGGCGGACGCTGCGGCCGACCACGCCTTGAGTGGTCAGCTCCGCATCCAGCTCATCCCACAACCGTCTGTAGACGGCAAGGCCTTCGGGCTCTTTCCGCTCCAGCCGGCGCTTGACGGCGCTGTCAAACCGGCCCACCAAGAGGGCCCGGGCCTCGAGCACGCCTGACGTCTGCGGCACGTCATAGAGCTGCGCGATGTCCCCGTACAGCTTCTGCAGATACTTGTCCGTATCCCTCGCCTGAGCCAGCCGCCCCAGCGCGTCCCGCTCCCCGGGCGTCAGGCCGCCTCGTAGCGCAGCGAGCCTCGCATCGAGAAAGCGGTTGATGGATTCATCGACGAGCGTATCCGCAAACGCCGCCTCCTCGTCGCCGGCCGGATCTGCCAGGACCCGTTGAGCCAGCGCGACGAGCGTCATCGTCACGGCCCGAACGGCCAGCCGCCGGTTCGCATCGTTGAGGATCACGAGTGATTCGACACGCTTGTCCTGCGTGCTTTCCGAGCGCGCGAGCATGATCTCAGGGACATCCGCTCTCGCCACCAGCATCTGCACGAGGAACATGAAGAGGTCCGGTTCGAGCTGCTCGAGCCATTCACGCACCTCGTCTCGCACAGCTCGCTCACGCGCCGCGCGACTCAGCGCGAGCAAGTAGCCTTCGGGCTCCACGAAGCGCTCGAGCGCTGTCAGATAGCCGACCAGTTCCTCAGAAGTCAGCAGCTGCAGCGTGAGCGCCACATCCCTGGCGGTCAGCGCCTCTTCAGTCGCCTCGAGATCAAGCTCATGGCCCAGCTCATGGTGGATCGCGATGAGGATGGCGATGTCGCGGTCGCGCGGCGGCAGGCTGAAGAGCCCGCGATTGAGTCGGATCACGCCGTCGAGGATGTGATTGGCCCCAGGCGTGGGGCCGCGGTCATCAAGGACGAGCGTCAAGGGACGGTCGGCGAGAGTGCGCTCGGTGAGGACGGCTTGAGCCGCCGGGCCATGCGCATCCAGGGCTCGTGCCAGCAGCGCCCCCAGCTGGTCCTCGCTGAGGAGCTCCGCGAACCAGCGGTCGAGCTCCCAGCGGACGCCATGGACCTCCTGCTCCGAGCGCCCGGCTGCGGCGTTCTCCGTGGCGATCGTATCCCGCACGTCATAGAGCGGGACATCGTCCCGTCCGCGCCAGACCGCAGCCGGAGCGTGGAAGAGTGACGTGGGACGGATGTTCGCCTGGAAGGCGCTCGGCGCCGCCGCAGCCGGCTGCCACTGGGCCGCTTCGACGAACGAAGCAAAACCGGCCTCGCCCGCGATCCGATTCAGCGCATTCAGATTCTTGATGAGCAGCGTGATCTTGAGCGGCACCGCCAGTCCGCGGCTGCGGAGCGCCACCAGCGCCTGGAGCGCGCCTTGCTGCGCGCCGCCCGCTTCTGCGACCGCTTTCGTGACGTCCTCAATGAGCTCTCCGTACGCCTGCCGGTCATCAAGCCCGCTTTGGGCGTTCTGCGGAAGCGCCCGTAGGTAGTCCACGAATGCTTCGACCTGTTCGCGGGACGCCTGGCTACCCGCCAGCCGGAGCAGCAACGCCCGGTCGGCACGGTCCAGTTCCAAGTAGAAGTTACGATCCAGGATCGCGACCTCTCCATCCGGCGTGACCCGGAAATTGCCTGGGTGGACGTCCGAATGCACCAGGGCGATGTCCTCGGCCGGATCACCCTGGAGTTGGACCAGATAGTTCCTGACGATCAGGCTGACGATTTCTTGCCGTTCGGCTGGAGGCCGTTCGCCGAGCACGGTCGTCAAATTCTCGCCCTCAATCCACTCTTCCCGCTTGATGTACTTGGTGGGCGTCCCGAGCGTCTTCGGCACCTTGATGCGGTAACGGAAGCCCACCGGCTGGAAGCCGTGATGGGTCGCAGCGAAGCGCCGGTCATGTTCAGGGAACCGCTCGTCATTGATGTCGCGCCGGATCCACTCCTCGAGGTCCGCCAGCAGCGGTACAACCGGCCGGTATTTCACCGGATTCGTCTCGACCAGCCGGCCCAGCACGTCCCGCAGCAGCTGGATGTGTTCTTCGGTCCGGTACTCGGCGTTGGGGTTCAGCACCTTCACGACCTCGTACTGGCCGTCTTGCCGCAGCACCCGGTATACCGTCATCAGCGACCCGCCCCCGATCCGCCGCTCCAGCTCGGCCAGTTCCTGCTTGACGTATTCCGGCGCCTCCCGCTTCAGCGTCTGGTACGCGGCCAGCTTTGACTGGCCTTTCATGGCGTCGTACACCGTGACGAACTGGCGGTGATACTCGGGCGGGATGTCGGCGAACTGGCCCAGCAGCTGAAGGAACCGCACGCCGGGGCTCCCCATCGTCCTGGCGAGCTCGACGGCCAGCTCGATGCCCGAAAGCTGCCCGACGTTCCCGGTCTGGAAATAGTCCGGCGGAATGCGGTCGAGCAGCCGGTCCTCGAGGCGCTGGACCCGCTGGGCCCCGGCAGAGCCGTGGATCAGATGGAGCAGCCGCCGGCTCAGCGACTCAATCTGACCGTGCACGCGCTCCGCCGCAGTCTCGCGCTGGCGCTTGGTCGCGCCCGGCTTTCTGGTGCTCACGAGCGTGCCGTGCTCATCGAAAATCGGGAATCCGTAGTAGTGATCCAACGCATCGTCGTCGACATTCCTGGCGAGCGACTCGTGCAGCTCCTGCGCTTGCTCACGGGCGACCGCCTCCCAGGGGTAGGGATTCCGCGGCGGGGAGAAGATGCGGCTCAAGAGCAAGCTGTTGAGGGCAAAGTAGGCCTGGTCGTCCGAGGCTACCTGGATCGCCTCCCCGAGCACCTCCTTGAGATGGCGATCAATCTCGCTCGATCCGTCGGACTTCAGGTATTGCTGGAGGAACATGTCCAGGAGCTCTTGCCGGCTTCCGACGCGGTTGAGCACTCCGCCGCGCCCCATCAAGAGCTTCCGCAGCATCGCGTACCGTCCCAGATACCCCAGACGGTAGAAATAGCTCTCCAGCGACACCAGCGGCACGTACGGGTTCATCCGGAGCGTGGGGTCTACTTCGGGGAGGTCCCGCTCCCATTCCGTACGCCGGTGCGCATCATTGATGCTGAAGACCTTCTGCGCGTCTCCGCGGAGATCCGCCCACGGCCACCACACGTCGAAGAGCCACTCCTTGAACGGCCGGTCATCCGTGCTGGTCTGCAGGCTCATGCGCAGCAGGAGCTGGTGGTTCCTGAACACGAGGTCCATGAGGCGGTCCGCGATCACCATGGTGCCCGCCTTGCGCAGACTCGCCTCATTGACCGCGAGGAGGCGTCCCATCTGACGTTCGAGCGCATCGAGATCCTTGGAGGTTTTCGCTTTCTCCTCGATCACGTGCTCCGCGGCGTCAACCGATCCGGCCGCCTGCTGGCGCTTGAACCGGCCGAAGAGGAACTCGACCGCCTCCGTGAACGGGGCGTTCTTGACGAGCTGGAGCGCCAGGTAGTTCTGCAGGTGGGTTTGGACGAAGGTGTCCGTCATCAGGAAGGTCAGCGCGTACAGCCGCTCATCCGTCACCGGATCCGGCGCGCGCAGGTCAAGGAAGCCCAGCCCCTTCCGCACGATGCCGGCCTTCAGGGACTCCAGATCCGCGCCGGTCCCTTCCTCCCCCTCTATCCTGCCGGGTTCAGCCAGTGGAATCCGGTCAAGATACCGCTCGAGCATACCGAAGAACTGCTCCGGCGTCTCCGTGTCTTGGAGACGCCACGCATAGCTGCGCAGGGCGACCCGGAGGAAGGCGGCGCTTTCCGCAGCCGGTACCGTCACCATCTCCGGCAGGTCGCGCCGGTTGAAGTAGCGGCGGGTCGGCTCTTTGCGCTCCAGGATGTTCCGGATGACGAGGAGCGTCCGCTCGGTCATCGGTTCCCGCTTCCGCGCCGCGTGCTCGCTCAAGAGACGCGATACCTTTTCCTGGAAATACAGGTCTTCCGGCGAAAACAGCTTCGCGAAGTGCAGTAGAAACAGGAGGCGCTCTTCGGGACGCGTGCCGAGCACTTGGGAGAATCCCCGTGTCTCCGAGAACCCCTGCACTAGCGCGTCGAGCACGTCGAGGAACGCCTCTTCATCCTCCTGCGAGGTCAGCGATGCCTGTAATGCGAGGAGCGCATCTACCAGTTGGTCCCGGGTGAGCAGTGGGGCGGCCGCCCGCAGGTCGTCCAGAAGCTGCCGCGCGTTCAGGCCAATCCGCAACGGTCCAGTGTCCGCGTCACGTTTCGCGCGGGATTTCTTCACGCGATCCCGAATCGCCTGCCCCAACCGCGCGTTCAGGAGCTGCTGAAGCGACTGCCCGGACTGCTCCTCCGGTGACACCAGCGTGCCCACAAGCGTTTGAATGTCGTTGACAGCCCCACTGAGCGCTTCCTGCCTGCTCACCTGCTGCATGATGGGTGCCCGCTGCACAAGCTCCGGACGGACTGTTTGGACGCGTTCCCAATAGGCCTGCAGGTCTTGCCGCGTCGCTTGGTCGAGCGTCACCAGCTCCGTGAAACCGTCCACGATCACTTGGGTCCAGATCTCCGGCAGGTCGGCATTGCGTGTCCCGCGGCGCTTGAGAAAGCCTTCGAGCGCGGTCACGAGCGCGTGCGCCGATGCCAGGTACCTGGCGCCGTCGAACCGGCCTTCCGCGTCTTCGAATGCCCCACCCTCCCGGGCGTGGCGAAGCATGTCCATCACGAACGTTTCTACTTCGCCGTCGTATGCCGTGAAGAGATCGATCCGGTCCAGGAATCCCGCGGGGTCGCTGAAGAGCGCCGTGAGCTGGTCTACCACCGCAGGGTCACGCAGCCGCTTGGCGACCGCGACCTCCAAGCGATCGAGCGTCGGCTCCCGGTAGGGATCGTTCTGCCCAGGCTGCAACCCGCACACGAGCCTGACAAGTAGCAACTGGAGCAGTTCACGGTCGCCGGCTGCCTGCTCAGGGTAGGTGCGCTCCACAAGTGCGGCCATGCGCTTCAGGAGCACGTCCAAGACCCGCCTATTCGCCTGCACCAGACTGCCTTCGATGGGACGGCCCCGCTCCGGCCGCTTGTTCGCGTGAATTCCGGCCAATCCCTGGGTGCCGTGGTACAGCGGCTCGAGGGTCGCCTGGAGCAGCGGCCAATCCGCATGGCTGGCCGCGTACAGCCGGTCACCGAGCTCCACGCTGAGATTCAGAATCCGGTCGATGCGCCCTCCATGGGCGACACGGACGGTCTGCTTCATGTCCGTCGGCAGCGGTGTCAACACCCTTCCGGACAGGCCTTTGAGGTCCAGCGCAAACGTGATGGTTTGGAGGTTGAGCATCCGGTCCACTGGGCGGCCGTGGGCGTGGTCTCCGGTCCGTGTCTCCTGGCGGAGCTTGTCCATGAACACGATGCCGCCCAGGCTGTTGTAGCCGAGGTCGGACATGAGCCGGAAAGCGGCGATGTCTGCCTCGTACTCGTTGTACCGTGGCAGCCCAAGCACCGCGCGGAGACTCCTGGGCCGCTGCGCCCCGAAGCGCCGCGCGATGTGGCGACGGTCGTAATGAATCAACTCATGGAGCAGCACGAACAGCAGCTCTTCTTTCGAGTCGACAAATTCGAGAATTTCCGGCGTGAGCACGATCGCCCCATGGGCGAAAGAGGCCGCGTTCACGCCCCGCCCGCGAGAGGCCAGGATGTGCATGACCGGCAGCTCGTCCCGCTGCTTGCCTGCGAAGGCTTCGGCCAGTAAGTTGCGCGTGTAGGCGACCGCCGGGTGGGTCTCAGGCAGCAGGCCATGGTCGGCGACGAACCGGTCAAACTGTGCGCGGGACGTGTTGTTCAGATTGACGTTCTGCCGTTCCCGTTCCGTCGCCGAGGGCAGCCTCTGTCGGTCAAGCCTCGCCACTTCATCGACCTCGGCCCAGAGTGCCTCGATGTACGGACCTGCCAATAGCTGCTGCAGCGATGCCAGGTATGTCTCGAGCGTGATCTTCCGATTCGACAAGAGACCTATGGTGAGGAGGCTATCCTGAGCGGTCAGCTTGTCCTCCAACGCCGCATGGTCGGCTGCCGGGCCCGCGGCCTCGTGGCCGGCCTCGTGGTGAATGCCGGTCACAAAGGCGGCTGTCCGAATGGCGACCCTGGAGAGCGACTCGAGACCTTGAGTGACTTCAATTAGACCGTCATGCAGATGGTTGCCGAAGGGCACTTGGGCTTTCGAAAGCAGGGCGAGCGTCAGCGTCTTACCGCGCAGGGCCGCACGGTCCTGATCGTTACGAGCGTTGACGGCTACAGCCAGCAGCGCCTTGACGCGCTCCTCGCTCACCCCGAGCAGCTTCGGCAGGCCGGCCTCTACCTGCCACGTCACCCCGCCGGCTTCCAGCCGGATGGTCGTGGGGTCGGCCGCGAGTGCCGCCACGATGTCCGCCGCCTTCGGCTCCTGCTGGCCCCGCCACGTGCGAGGTCCGAAATAGGGGCTGTCCTCGCGGATCCCGGCTTGGAACGGCACGGGGTCACTTGCCGATAGCGCGATGGCAGCCGGCTGCTCAATGGCAGCGCGTTCGGATTGAGGGCCTGCGGGCCCGCTGTCCTCGTCTCCCTCGACCTGTCGCTTGCCGGCGATTTCCATGGTGAGCCACCGGAAGAGTGGATGCTGCCGCTGCGTCGCGGTGATCGGCTGGCTGCCGAGGTAAATGGTCACCGGCAGCACATACCACGTCCCCAGGACCCAGGTGAACAGCCAGTTAAAGTGCACCCCGGTCCAGAGCCCAAGCGCGGTCAGGGCCAGCGCGGAGGCAGGCACATACCAGACCGCTTTCAGGATCCCGCGGAAGCTCAACTCTTGGGTTTCCCGCTCCACATCGGACTGGACCTTCCATGCGGTGCGACCGGTCACGAGCTGATGGACCGCCAGAGCGGTCCGCACATTGCCCAGGATCATGCCTGGCATGTACATCAGGGTCGAGGTCAGCGTATCCAGTACAGCGATGATGCTCTTGCGGAGCGCTGACACCGACGCTGCTGTGGCGCCCTTGGCATCGCCTGTGAGCGCTGCCCGGCCGGCATCCACCAGCCGCAGGACAACCCCGTACAGTTTCGGCAGCATAATGAGTCCGGCGGCGACGATGTAGAACATCGCCCGCTGGATCTCGGAATGGGCCGGCACAATCGGTCCTGCGTCGCTCGTAAGGAATGTGCGCAGCATGATCCAGGCGAAGAAGAGCGGCCCGTTGATCAGGATGCGGGTCGTGAAATGGGTGATGTAGGTGGCGGTCAGCGGGATCTGCACCGACGATGGCCGCACCCACGGTCCATTGATCTCGACGCCGGCCAGTTGGCCGTAGAGCGCGCGGCCGGCCGCCAGGCCGGCCCCGAGCGTCCTGGGAAAGTCGCGGGCCGCATTCCCCAGGTCACCCTTGGTCCAGCGGATGGATTGCTCGAAGCCGCTGAGGTAATTCTGGGGGATCCGCTCGAAGAGGGAGACCCCCGGGACGTACGTCGGATTGAGGTACTTCGCTTCAACTACATCGTGGCTCAAGATGTCCACCGGCAGCGCCTCGATGGGCCGCTCTGGTGTGCCGATGATCGTTCGCAGATAGACATCGTTGTTGAGCAGTCCTTTGCCGTAGAACCCGAACCGGTCGAACGTCCGGGTGAGCGATTCCGGCAGGCTGCTCATCCAGCCATGGGTCAGCAGATCGAGCCATGTCTGCCAGGTGTCCAGATTGGCCGGCATCAGCGCCGGCTGGAGCGCGCCCCGCTCGGGATTGGCGGCGGCGATCTCCACGAGCGGCCGGAGCATGGCAGGCGGCGCCCGGTTATCCGCGTCGCACACAATGGTGAATCGGTAGCTGCGGTCGTCCGCCGTCCCATACGTGCGCCCTGCGAGCAGGAGGTCCTCGCGATCCACGGCTCCTCGCTCTTCCAGCTCGGCGCGCAGCGCCTCGAACTGCGATGCGTCCCACCCCTCGTCATTCCGCAGATTGGCGCCGAAGCCGAACATGGGTTGTCCCGCAGCGCGCTTGAACGCTCCGTACCGTTCATCGCGATAGGTGTACGCTTCAGGCAGGCCTCGCGCGGCCAGCACCATCAGATCCTGATACTGCCCTGCCTTCCGCAGCACGGTAGAGGTTCGGTGCAGATACTTGAAGTGCCGCTGGACGTCCTGGATCACCTCGTGCGCCGCGCGTTCTTGTGCTGCCGCGGTCAGCCCGCTAGCCTCCCAGCGATCCAGCAGCCGCTCCCAGAACTCGGCCCGCTGGCCGAGCGCTTCGCCCAGCGCTGTACCCACGACCCGGGCGGCGCGCGCCGCCCTCGCCTCAGCTTCAAGTACTCGGCCGATCCGAGCCCGGTAGGCATCCCGTAATTCCAATTCATGACGCACGACGCTCAGGTCGCCCGAAGCGCTGACGACGACCGCGGTCATATTACGGTTCGGATCTGGGTTCGCCATGTACGACTCGTACATATTTCGAAACGCCTCGTCCGCTCCCTCGGGATGCTTCGCGAGCAGCATGTACGCCAACAGCGTCCTCGCCTGAGAGGGAATCCCATCAGTCATGGGGATCCGCGGCAAGTCGAGGGGCCCTTGGAGCAGCCGGAACAGGAAATGGAATCCGGCCTGGACAATCGTATCGGCGGTTCCCCACATGAGCAGTGGCGTAATCGCGAGCTGCAGCAGCGCGAGGACCGGCTGAGACCTCGGCCACTCGATCGTGAAGGCGAACATGGCGGTCAGCATACCGGCGAGCAGAAAGACGCTGGCAAAATAGACGTAGGCCGTTGCCGGCATGCTCCACTTGGTTAGCGCTCGCGCTGCCTGTTGCCGCAACCCGTCTACGTACGCCCCGCTCTCTACCAGCCCCTCCAGCGCCGCCAGGTAGCCGGGGAGCTCCTCGGGCTTGAGCAGCCGCCGCGTCAAGGCGACATCCCGAACGGTCAGCGCTGCTTCAGTCGCCGCGGGATCCAGTTCATGGCCGAGTTCGTGGTGCAGCGCGACAAGGATAGCGAGATCCCGGTAGCGGGGCGGCAGGCTGAAGAGCCCGCGATTGAGGCGGATCACGCCGTCGAGGATGTGATTGGCCCCAGGCGTGGGGCCGCGGTCATCAAGGACGAGCGTCAAGGGACGGTCGGCGAGCGTGCGTTCGGCGAGGACGGCTTGAGCCGCAAGGCCGTGCGCATCCAGCGCCTGGGCGAGCAGCGCGCCCAACCGGTCTTCGCTCAACCGGCCGCCCTCGAAGAACGTCCGGTCGATCTCCCAGCGGACGCCGCGCACAGCTCTCGGCGGCTGCTTGGCATCTGCGTTCTCCATCGCGATCGTGTCCCGCACATCATAGAGCGGGACATCGTCCCGCCCGCGCCAGACAGCAAGAGGGGCGTAGAACGGTGACGCGGGGCGGATGGCGGCTTGGAACGGCACGGGTTGACCGGGCGCTGTGGACGGCGCGCTCCGTGTGGCGCCGCTCACGCGGAGGAACCGACGCTCAGCCACCTGACCTGCCTCGACCGCCCGGTCGCGGTCATTCGGATAGTCGTGGAGCGCGCGGTGGAACGCTTCGAGTCCTGTCATCGCGGCGAGCAAGACTCGTCGCAACGGCGCCGGGAGAATCGTATGGACCATGGTGGAGCGGTCGGGGATCTCCGGGTGCATGACATGCACTTCGGCCGCTACCAGGTGATCGTGCACGAAGTGCTCCAGACTTCCGATGCTTAGCTGGAACTGGTATGGTTGAAGCGAACTGAGCGTCATGGGAGGCGTGTTTGTTCCCTGGTGTTCCGCGTTGATTTCCTTCGCCAGACCCTCGGTGGACTCGACAATACCGGACACGTCAGACATGACGGCCCAGTTCATCACGTCCGCGTACTCGGAGAAGACCGGAGCTTCGCGCAGCACGAAGCGCAGGTCCTCGCTATCAAGCGCCGGCGATGCATTGCCGAGCACCACATGCAGAAACGCCTGCTCGGCGGCGGTCAGCTCGCTTGCACGGCCAGCCATGGCGAAGATCAGCGCGCGATACCTGGCGATTGGGGACACGGTGTTATAGACCGGATTGTAATGCTTGGCCTCGAAGGGGTACTCGCTGCGCTGGAGGATCGCCTGAGCCATCAGGTACCGGCGATCATCCCACCCGAAGACGTCGCGAAGGATGGACCGCCCTTCGGTATTGCCATCGAGCCCCAGCCTCCGATGGAAATCGCGGGCCAGGAGCTCCATGGTCCTGGAGGCCTGGGGCCGCGTGTTGGCCACGACCAATCGCTCCGGGTCAAAGTCATGCAGCAGGCCGACCTGGTACAGAAACACCGCGTCCTCTTCGGATAGCCGACGCCGTTTCGCGAGGATGTACGCCAGCTCAGCGACGTTCTTGGAGTGCAGCCATCGGTGATACCCGCGCGGCGGGTGCCCGGCGGTAAACCACGCGGCCTCCAGGATCTCCTCGCCGCGCCGTGGCCCGGATGCGGACCAGTCCGGGCCGACGTCGCCGCCGCGGTCGCCAATCATCACCGGCGAGGCGCGCATCATCTGGCCCTCACGATCCGGCAGCAAGCCCTGGGCGTAGGCTCCGAACACGAAGTGGGCGTGTGCCATCACAGCCGCTCGGTTCGGATGGCTGAGGAACCATCGCAACTGCTTCCACGCCTCATGAAGCTGCGCGACATCCGGCGGCACGAAAAAGATGATGGGCCGCCCGCTAGCCGCCAATTGAGCCATGACACCGCCGTTGAGCGCTGCCTCATCGTCAGGAGCCGCCCCTGCGCCCTCGAACGCGCCCCAGGACGATAATCCTGCCGCTCGCGAGATGCTCAGCACGTACGGTTCAAGCCACTCGGAGGTGTCCCCGATGCTGTAGCCGCCGTCCGGCAGCAGCACCGGAACCTGTTCGAGGAACTCCTGCACCGACCACACGCCGGCCGCATGTGCTCGAAGCAGCCAGGCCTGCTCCTGGTCAAGACCGCTCTGCTCCAGCTCGCGTTCGAGCGTGATCCCAAGGCGATCGGCACGGCTGATCAGGCGTAGGCGCTGGAACGCGCGCCCCCCCTCCCACACATCCCCTTCCCGGTAGATCACGGACAGCGCGGTATCCGAGACCACGAGGCCGAGGTTGGAGAGGGCGAGGTACCAGAGCGTGCCGGTGACGAGGAGTGAGTCAGAGGGGGTGCCGGTGAGGAGGGCCGCGAGCAGGCCCAGGCCGGTGGCGAGATTGGCGAGCGGGCCTGCCAAGCGAACAGCAGCTTCCTGGCCCGGCGGGGCGCGGGTGTAGTTAATCCCGACCGCCCGCCAGAGGCTCGCCAGGGTCCAGTTCGTCCCCAAGCCAAACCATCGGGCAGCCCCTAGGTGCGCCAGCTCTTGGAGCGGGATCGCGAGCGCCCCACCCAGCAGGGTGAGGCCCCTGACCATCGCGCCACGCCACCCGCCCGTCCGCTCGGCCCACCCCAGCAGGGTGTCGGCGGTGATGGAGGGGGTGCGCAATGAGGCCGGCTGACCGGATGCCGCGGGTTGAGCAGGTGCCCGATGAGCGGTAAGCCACAGACCGGCCATATATTTCATGGCGTCGGCGAAGGTGCCGACGGCGTCGTGCGTAAATACGCTCACGTGCGCGACAAATCCCTTCTGCCACAGGCGCGCCTCATCATCATCCGTCATCAGCGCTTCGAGGTAGTGCGCCAACTCATGCACGATGGTATCAGTGACTTGGTCCAGCTTTCCTCCTTCAGGGCTCGCCGTGCCGATTCTGAACGCCAGGGAACGGTTTAAGAGCATGGTGCGCTGTCTCTGGTGGGTGATAAACGCGCCCGCAAATTGCACCCCTGGGCTGACGAGAAGCACCTGCTCCAGCCCCACGTGGCGAGCGGCGGAAAACGCCAATTCCACGAGCGCCCGGTCGGCATCCGAATAGTCTTTCGGATCGATCAGATACTGCTCCGGATGGGCCATCTGCTCATGGGCGGTCTCGATGCCTGATGCCATGGCTGCCCGCAGCTCGAACCCAGGAATCTCCCGGCGATCCGGCACCCGGCCGACGGAGAATCCCATCTGTTCAATGTTGCGGCGCTCTGCTTCGGCCCGCCTCTGATCGACTTCCGCCTGAACGGCCAGCCGGCGCAACCAGAGGCTGCTGCGGTTGTCAGGTCTCTTCGCATCCGTCGCCACTTCGAGCAGGACCAGCAGCCGGACAAACCGCTTCTCCTTATCCAGTTCACCCGGCGTGGTCAGCAACTGCTGCAGATCGCTCTCCGTCACCTGGTCATACGCCCCCTGGTTGATCCGCTGGGCCAAGGTGATGATCGCCTGGTCCTGCTGACCGATCGCCGCCCAATAGTGGTCGTTGGTTTCCCAATCAAGGGGGAACCCTTCAAAGACGAACTGCGGCCTGGCTTGGGTCAACGCCTTGTAGGCGATCGCTCTGTAGAATGCGATGGCAACATGCCGCTGGATGGCTGGTAGGTACTCCTGCTCATGTTCGAAGCCGCTGCGGGGCCGAATCAATGGCAGCGGGATCTGGATCACGATGCCGAGATCCTTGACATGATGCCGCAGGGCAGCGGGGACCAATGCCAGGTATTCCTCCTTCAGTTCATTCACGCGCAGTCCGGCTTTGTCGATGCTCTGGCGTGGCAGATCCTTTGTACTGAGGATCCGCATGGAACCGAAGTTTGTGGGCGAGATCTCGCCAGGTTTCGTGGCCCTGAACTCCACCTCGCTCAGCACCTCATGCTCCACCGTTAGTGGTTGGCGGTGTCGCTCATGGTCCACAAAGAAGATCTTGAATCCGGGGTGTTGTGCCAAGCCCGCGAACGTCTTCCACGCCCTGTGTGTCAACAGCTGGTCCAGTTCGGGAATGGTGTGAGCCGTGGACTTGATGCGCCGCACGGTGACGCCTTGGCTGACACGCGGATCGGTCAGTCTGCGGATGCCGGTCAGCCGGATCGCCTGCGGCGCCCCGCTCTCTTCATCTACGGAGACCGTGAACGTAAACTGATACGCGCGATCTTGATTCTTGGTGATGATCTCGAGCCGATCCACCCCCTCGAGCATGGTGTATTTGCCGGTGCCGAAGAACCCGGTGAGATGCACCTGCCCGTCCTCGGCCTTTGGCGACCATGGAATCAACAGCGCCACCTCTTGGAGTGCGCCGGTTCCATTGTCCCGAGCCTCCTCCATATACTCTTCCCGTCCGGAGGGCGCACGCTGGATGTAAAAGTCTACCACGAGTTCTCCTTGCGCCCCTCGCGTGGCATCGAGAGCGTTCTGCGTGATTTCCCGCGCATGAGCTCCAGGCTCAGCCTGCACCGTCACATTCTGCCGGATTTCGAATTCCCCGCTCTTCGAGGGTTCTGGCAATTGCTCGCGTTCATCCGCTACAGCACGGAGCCGCTCTAAGAGATACTCGATGGTCATGACGCGTCGGCGTGTCTCGCGCTTGGCTCGCTCCAGCTCCATGCTCATCAGCTGAGAAAGAGCAATCCCGCCCTTAGGCAGCCCGACATCCTCGCCAGCCAGTTCCAACGGCTCAGCCTCTTCCCGCACCGGCTCCACCTCTTGGCTGAGGTAGATGACAAATGGCCGTGCATCGCCGAGCTCCTGGGCGCTGTCCGGCTGGTCGACCGCTGCGCGCAGCGCCTCGAGCTTGACCCGCTCTACGCTGCTGCGGAACTTGGTCAGCATGCCGAGCCGCTTCGCGGTCGACTCCGGACGTCCGGCGATGGCTGTGCCGGCCCGAGAGCCGAATAACTTGTCTACCTGGCGGACCAGCACCTGATGGCGCTCGACGCCTTTCGAACTGATGTGGGAGAACAGGGACATGATCTTGATCGCCTCAGGGAGGCTCAGCGTGGTCGGCCCGGTTCGAAACTGCCGCAGGTCCTGGACCCCCCGGAAGATGACCAGCAGATCGTCCAGCTGTCGCTGTGTGCGAATCTTCCATCCCAGTCCCAAGCTCTCAAGCAGCGTCCAACTCCACCCATCCACGTGGTGCTCTTGAAGTTGCACATCCGGGTTCGCCGCCAGCTCAACGAGGCCGGTGAACAACTGCCGATGAAAGGTCTGCCGGGTCTCCCGCTCTTCCTGGCTCAACTCCACCTCATACCGCGGCAGGAACTGGCCGAGGATCTCAGCAAGCCGCTCCATGCGGGCTGCAAACTGATCAAACGGCAGCGGTGGGGCTTCAAGATCCGTTGTCTGTCCATCCCGGCGCTCGTCAAACCGCTTCCGGATCTCCGCATCCTGAACCTGATACAGGCGCTCGATCGTCGGCAGGATCAGGCGCTCAATCTCGCTACGGAACTCCTCCGGAAGGTAGTGGAGGAACGGCTGGTACGCTGCCCGGGCTTGAGCGATGAATCCATCGCGCTTCGACAGCACCTGCTCGTTCCACGCCTTGAGCACGACCTCGCCGGCCTTCGCATCCTCTGCCATTCGCTGGTCATCGCGAGGAGCCTGCCATCTCGCAGCCGCATGCGGATCGAGATAGCGCACGTTCCCTGTCTGCGGGTCGGCAAAGACGAAGTAGTCGCCGTTGATGTCAACGATCTGGTAGCCCTCAGGGACGATGTCGCGCAACGTTAAGACCTCCCCCTCGCGGCTCTGGAGCCACCAGGCTGAGACCCCGCCGGCTCCCCTCTCCTGCCCGAGCAGGAACGTTTGGCTTGCGTTGACCCAGACTCTTTCACCCAGGGGAGCGTGTGTTGCCAGGCTCCGCGTTGCTCCATCGTGCTCGATCACGTACCACACCTTGCCGCTGCCAAGCCGGTCTACGTGGTCCACTGAAAGACTTGCTGGAACCGGCTGAATCAAGCCGCTCCTCGCTTTGCCTGAGTCCAAGTCGATAATACTATCCGAGTAAAGCGTCCCATCGGAGTACGCACGATAGGAAAGCAGGTTGTTGCCGGCCAATAGCATCTTTTCTGTTGGCTTTGTCGGAGGGTTGCTCACATAGTCGATCCACTTGGATCCGCCGGTCCCGTCAGTAGGACTCTTCACTATTTGCTTTGCTCCCAGATGATAGTATTCCCAGTAGGGTGGCAATACCGTGCCCTTGAAGCCGCTGACCGGACCCGTGTACTGCACTGCCCCATCGCTCTGTCGATAGACGTCAAGCTGTGAGCCTCGGCCGTCCTCCGCCCACCGCACAAGGTAGACATATTGCTCGTCAGAAGCGATCCGGACTTCCTGTGTCCCTCCGACTGCGAGGTCGCCTGCCCACAACCCGCCCCACCCCACGCGGACGGGAACAAGACTGTTTTTATAAATAAAGATCGCGATGGTGCCTGAGGAATCAATCTCGACGTGCCTCGCCGTCACAGGTACTTCAGCCCCTTCGCTGAGACTGTAGAGATAGTAGCTGCCATCCGGGCGCTTGAGGATCACGACATCCGCCCGCTCATCGACGCGATACTCGACATAGGCGTCGGGCAATGCAATGGTCCTCCCGACGAAACCTCTCTTTGGGTTTACGTCGCTGTGATCGATGAAATACAGTCGTCCATTCACATCCTGATGGACCGAAAACCGGCCGGATGCCGATGGTGCAACCTTCACCGATCCATAGCCTGGCGCTCGATGCCCGAACCCTGTTTCAACATCCAACGCTTCCTGGAAGCTGCCCCCATCGGTCTCATACTCGAAGACCGCGAGCCGGCCTCTAAGTTCCTTCAGATGAACCCCGGGGTACGGCAAACCCACCGATGCATGCGAAATCCTTCCATCATTATCAACCTGGAATACGCGAGTGTGCCCATCCAGCGCGCGGCCCAAAAAGCGGTTGCCCCCAAGCCGTTGAATCGTCTGATAGCTCAACGGAAGCTGGCCGCCGGTCGCGCTTTCGATGATCGTGGCGGTGCCATTGGCGGCCTGGCCGATCACATATCGGCGAGGCGCATCGGGTGGCGCCGCGTCAAGCCACGCGCCATGTGCTCGGGGCGCGTCGGCAGCGACCGGCCGCTCTGGATGCTTCGGATCAATGAGCACCAGCTCCCCGGTCGCCGGGTTGCTGAAGCTAAAGTATTGCCCGTCAAATCCATCCGGCCGGTACATATTGATTCGCAGTTGATCCGGCAGCTCTTTGACCGGGGCAACCGGATCCTCCAGGTCAAGCAGTGTAAAGAAGTCACGATTCACCACCACGTAGCGTGCCGGGACCCCATCGACCGCCGAGACTCTGACCGGTGTGTCTATCCAGTTACCCTCCTGCAACATGTACATGACCACCATGCCGGACGCTGTGCTCACCATCATTTCACCGCGCTCCCGGCTGTAGTGAATAATTTCGTGCCCAAACCGGAACAATGGAATGACGTCTCCCGTCACCACATCGATGGCCAGCGGAGCATCAGCCTGCGACCGATCGATGAACAGCGGGAAGGCCGGATGTTTGTGGAATCCCTTCCGGTCCGGCCGTTGGAGCGGATCCGGCTCCACAGGATCAAGCAGAGCGTTCACATTAAGGGCGGTGCCCCCGACGCCGACCTTTCCATCCTGCTGATACCACATGTAGGATGTCGGCCCATCCGGCTTTGACGCCGGATCACCGTCCGGCGTAAGCCAGTGCGCCGTGTCATCGACCAGCACACTAATGAGGGGCCCACGATCGCTCCAGACGGTCCGCACCCCGCGAAGGGTCGTGCCGCCAAATGACCTTGCTGTGAGGTGCTGCCCTGTCTTCAGCAGTAGGAGTGAGAGCGTGCCCAGCTGGCGGATACGTGCGATGTACGCTCCGCTGGGGTCCACATAGAGGCGTCGGCCGGTCAGCAAGCCATTGATCGCGATCAGGCCGGTGTGCAGGTCGATGGCGCCCATCACGTCTGATGACGGCTGATGGAACAGTGCAAGGTCCGTCACAGGATCGAGGCGGTATTCCACCTGCGTGTCACCGAGTGCCAGCCGATTGATCAGGCGGCGCTGCTCCAGGTTAACGGTCACGAACCACGTTTCCGTGCCATCGGGTGAGCGCTCAATGTACGTAAGGAACTTGCTGTTGTGGCTGAACTGTAGGTTCTCGTAGTGCGCCTGTGCTGGGCCGCTGGTTGACGGCTCCTGCTCTGAGAAGCCGGTGCCGAGGTAATACGTCTTGCCTGTGGCCAGCTCGATGACATTGACCACTCCTACAGCGCCCAGCGGTTGAGGCGCTCCCATCCCGGGTGGTGGCGGCGGGAGGGGCAGATGCTCCTCATAGCCAAACCGGTGGTCCGGAGACATGACAGGGAATCCGGAGAGGACGCGTTCAATCCCGCGCTCAGTCACACGTTCGATGGTCAAGTCGTGCCTGGTGCCCATGCGATACATACCGGAACCTAGAGGGGCGAGGTGCGTGACATTTCGTCTCACCACGTGCTTTGTGCCGGCCTCGACCACGTCACCATTGGTGAGCAGGACCAGCCGCGGCAGCACAGGCTGCCCTGCAGACTTCTCAGCAGCCGGCAGAGTGGCATGCACCATGATCGGCTGGCCTGGCTGCTGCGGGTTGAGATAGATCACGTTCCCTGATGCCGGCTCGGCGAAGACAAAGTACTTGCCATCGAAGCTGACAGCGCGATAACTCGCTGGAACCACCTGGGGGTGGATCCAAACCGCCAGCACGCTGGCTCCCGTAAAGTCCAGTAACTTGAAGCGGCCTGTCTCAGGATCCTGAGCCACAGCGAACCGAGCGGGTGCACCATCCACTCTCCATGGATGAAATCCATCGTGGACTCCAAATCCCACCACGGTTGGCTGTCCAACGTTGTGGATTCGGATCACACCCTCATTCATCGTCCAAAGCTCTTTGCGATCCGGCGCATAATGGAGCACTGTGCCCTCGTAGGCGAAGCGGTCTCCCGAGCGCGAATCGACCGCCACAGGAGTGCCTTCATTCGAGCGATCGATCCACAACATAAACCTGGGGTGCTTGTAGATTCCTTGCCGATCCACCCGCTGCAACGGATCGCTCTGTGTCATCGCGATGACGTCTTCCGGACCGACACCGCTTATCTTCCCAAGCGTGACCGTCCCCTCGTTTAAGAACAGTTCAACAGACTGCGGTTTTACCGACGGCTCAGGTGTTTCCTCCAGAATGGTGCCTGATTCATCCAACCTGATCGCGTGCCCCCCCTCGCTATTGGCCAAGTCGCTGGTGCCCACATAGAAGGTTGGTGTGCCCTGTCCCCAACCTGTTGCTACGTGTTCGATGGGCTGGTTCTTGAAGTCACTCTTTGAGAGCAACTTCTTCCCCTGATGGAAATAGATAAACATGTCGCTCTGCTCATCGACGATCGCCGTGTAGGTCCCTGTGGAATCGGTGCGGGCGGTTTTGCCGCTTTTCACAAGTCGGCCGGTTTCCAGATCAAATACTGTGACCGAACGATACGGCCTGATATCAGGGGTCAAGCCCACGGTAGGTTTCGTCAGAAATAGTACGTCGGCAAAGGGATTGATCTGTATGGAGATCAGGTGGCCTATGCTTGCGTCTCCGACACGAGACCGGGTCATCACCTCCCGTTTCTTGAGATCCACCAGCACCAATGTGGTTGATCCGTAGAGACCATTGCTGGGATCTTGCTCAAGGTAGGCGAGGTAATGTCCATTCTGACTGAACTGACCTTGCCCATGGGTCAATTGCGCGGCGCGCGCGTCAGACGCGGTGGCCGTGGAAAATCCATTCCCAAGATAGGCGATAGTCTCTCTTTGTAGGTCAATGAGTTTGGTCTCTTCATAGAAACCCGTGCCCCGCGGCTGGGATCCGGGCTGATAAACGAATTGTTTGTCCGGCGAGACGACCAGGCTACCAGCAGCTGTCCAAGATGATGAAACCCCGAAAAAAGGTATCTTTCTCCCGGTGGCCGTTCCAAGAACGTCAACCCGGACAATGGCCTCTTTCCCCTCATGGGTTACGGCCTTGTAATGGCCGTGCGCCAGCGGCTCGAGTGCCTTCGGCTTGTGCGCGAACGGCCACGCCACGGCCATGCGGTGTCCGGTTTCAACTTCCATGATCTCGCCGTTGTCGAGCACAATATGCCGTTGCCAGGCATCCTGTGGCACACGCCCTGCTGATGGACCGGCAACAACTGGCGGCGTTGTCAGGAACGAGTTGATCGCCCCGGAGTCAAGTTCGCCCACGCTCTTCGCCAGCTCGGCCTGTGGAAGAATGCTCACATTCTCCTTCGGTTTGGTCACTTCGTACGAAGTGACGACCTCTTCGGCGGTCAGAATATTCACCCGCTGCACCAGCGAGGCGAACTCACGTTCCTCATCCGTGGTGAGGCCGCGGGCCCTGCGCTTGGCCAACTCAAGCAGGCGGGCTCCAAGCGCCGTGGGAATCGCGATAAAGCCGTCTGCCTGGATGATGGGCAGGCGCTCCGACCGCTTCCACGTATGCCAGAACCGCTGGAAGATGGACACCCGCTGCACCGGCTCTGGCTTGAATGGCGCCACGACCAGCGGCAGCCGCTGCTCACCGCCGAGGGTGATGCCGGGGATCGTTTCAGCCCCCAACGTCTTCAGGCTGATGGCCCCCTGCCAGTTGAAGAGCTGCTCATGCAGATACACCACGGGCCGGCCTTCCGGCAGCGCAACTTGCTCGAACTGCCGGTCGTGCGGCAGCAGGATGACGCCTGCGGCTTGCAATTGCCTGATGACGCCAGCGTCTTCCAAGATGCGTTTCGCTTCGGCCCGGATGCCCTTCACATCTTCACCATACTGGGGATTGCCCTTGATGTGCGCTTGAGCCCCAGCGATGATCGTGTTCACATATTGCACCTTCTCGGCCGCAGACAGTTCGGGATGAGACACCAGCTGGCTGATGGCGTACAGCACTGCCCGCACGGACTCTTTCGACCAGATGACCTGATCCCGGGATTCCGGCACCCTCACCAGATCTCCAAACTCAATCATGAGCCCGCCACCAACTGTGGATTCCACATGCAGCGATTCCGGAATGTCCACTGCCACGACCACCTCCCCGTGTCTCGCGAAGGACACGCGGTGGGGAAGGGCCGCATCGTGAACGACGCGCACCTGGGCCAGAGCTCTCTCGACCGCGTCCCCGGTGAGCGGCTCCGGATGCTTTGTCCCCTGCTTCGGCACGAACATCCGGGCCAGCGCCTCCGCGTCCATTCCGCTCCCGTCATCGATGATGCGGATCCGGTGATCATGCATCGCCACGGTGATCGTGCCCGCCTGGGCCCCTGCCGGAAGCACCGGGCCAACCGTTGGCGGCACAATAACGCGCTTCGTCTGGAAGCCATTCACCTGCTGCGGGTCAGCATCGTCCGCGGTCTGAGTGGTCATCCGGACATCTGTCACGAACGGAAAGCGCTTGTGAATGCCCGTGACGAGCGCCTGCTGGGAGTTGCGTTGGCGATCCGTCAGCTCACGATCGGTTCGAGGAATGCGCGTTCCGGTTGTGACCTGCACGACCGTGCCGTGCGAGAGCCGGCGTCCTGCCGCCTCATGCACCTCTTCGACTGATGCCTCACGGAGCTGGAGATACAACTGACCCGTGGTCGCTTTGAGGATCGTGAGCTGCCGCGCCTCGCCGTCGCGTACCGTGAAGATATCGACGCGGTCTCGCCCAGTCGGCTCCAGCCAATCAATGACCTGCTTGACGCCCCTCCCGAACTGGCCGATCCGGAAGCCGAGCGCGTCGAGGCTGTTGGCGATCGCCTCATAGATACTTTGGGCTTTGGGATTCGGGTTTTGGCCGATGACCTCGACGGCAAGTCGCGGATCCGCATACGTCTGACTATTGATGAGATCGATGATCAGCTTGTCGTACCGCCCTTGGGCCAGTGCCTGGTAGATCGCCTCATACGCTGCATCGCCTTGCAGGCCGGCGTTAAGGCCGAGTTGCTCCACGAGCTGAGTCAGGATGCCGGTCGGCAGATTGCGCTCAGCCAGCCGGTGTTGGGCATGGACGAAGTGCTCGAGGTCCACCCCAGAAAAGCCCTGGGGAGGATCGGTGTATTCAAACGCGGTTGAACTTGTCCGGACAACAGCCGGTTCTGCCGGCGGCAGAACAGGACGCGGCACTTGTATCGGTGCGTGTGGTGCTGGCGACGGATGCGCTTTCGCTGTCCTCGGCGCCTCTTGACGTGCCCCAGGTCTAAGTGCCACCACCGCCTCCCACACATCCCCTTCCCGGTAGATCACGGACAGCGCGGTATCCGAGACCACGAGGCCGAGGTTGGAGAGGGCGAGGTACCAGAGCGTGCCGGTGACGAGGAGTGAGTCAGAGGGGGTGCCGGTGAGGAGGGCCGCGAGCAGGCCCAGGCCGGTGGCGAGATTGGCGAGCGGGCCTGCCAAGCGAACAGCAGCTTCCTGGCCCGGCGGGGCGCGGGTGTAGTTAATCCCGACCGCCCGCCAGAGGCTCGCCAGGGTCCAGTTCGTCCCCAAGCCAAACCATCGGGCAGCCCCTAGGTGCGCCAGCTCTTGGAGCGGGATCGCGAGCGCCCCACCCAGCAGGGTGAGGCCCCTGACCATCGCGCCACGCCACCCGCCCGTCCGCTCGGCCCACCCCAGCAGGGTGTCGGCGGTCAGGGAGGGAGTTGGCTTCAACGAAGGAGCCGGCTCGCTGACGACGGCCTTCACCTGCCGAATCCGCACGTGCCACCCATAGCGCAGTGCAGCGTTTAACACGCTCTCATCGTGAACTTTATACCGGTCCAGAAATGACTGGCCCCACTCTTGGCGCCTGAGCTCAAGGATTTCTTCCTCCGCCGCCGTACCCCCTGGAAGCGGCATTTCCGCCCATGGCAGCGGAAACTCAGCGCCGGCATCCAGATGGGTCGGGAAACGTCTCGAGCGGATGGCATCCGGGTGCGCTGAGTAGTCGTCCGTGACGAAGAACGCCCCGGGCCGCATGAAACCGGCCAAGTGCTGGATGAAGGACTGGGATCCGCGGTACGCGAGCGGAATGCTGTGTCCGGCCCGCTGGTAGTACAGATCGAACCCTTGCTGGAGCGCTTCGGTCAACGCGGACGGGTACTTGCCCGGCTGTGTCACATCAGCATCGATGAACATCACAGTGCGCGACTGAGAGGGTCCGCCGTGATAGGCCCAGTCGAACGTGATCCGAGGAGCGCCTGCGTCGTCATCGATCCCGATAGTCGAGACATCAATCCCCATGGCTTCCAGCTCAAAGAGCAGCGCCGCCAGCACGCCCTCCTTGGACCGCATCAAATTGGTATAGCCATACCCGTCGTGGTACTTGCCCCGTTGATACCCAGGGGCATGGATGCGGAACCGCCTGGGGTCGGCCTGTAACGCTCTAAGATCGTTCGCCGTCAACCCATGGTAGCTGCCGATGAAGTATCCGGTAATCGCATTGGTCGAGAGGAGGTAGTTCGAGAGATCGACGCCGGCGCCTCCATAGGCCGCCGTCAGCGGCAAGTCGTCGGGATTCACGGCCTGTTTCACCGACATGTCATGCCGCGCATACGGCGCGGCAAGCAGGCGCGCATCAACCGGGCGCGCATCGAAAGCGCCGCCTTGCGCCACGGACTGCTCTTCCACGGAACCGATGGCGGGCGGAGGCGTGAGGAGTGCGCCGGACTGATGTCCGGACGGCTCGATGGTCAGCGCGATCGCCGTGTCCTGTTGCTCCGGCGTCAGCGGCGCCGGCTCGCCCTCGACCAGTTCGACGCGGCGGCCTCTGCCCCGCTTCAGCGTAAACACCGCGCCGTTTAAGCTGAACCGCACTTCATCCGTACCGGCGCCCTCGCTCAGCAGGACCAACGTGTAGTGCTGCGCGATCTCCGGGTCGCCGAACGCCTCCGCAATGCGCTCCCAGGTCCATGTCGGCAGCCGCTCAACGATCTGCTCGAGCCCGTAGGTGGTTCTCGCGTAGGCGCTTGTTGACGTCACCTGCGGCCGGCCATCGTCGCCGAGCAGCCCGACCGGCACGCCGCCCCGTGTGATGGTCAGGCGCATGGCCATCCGGCCCGCTACCAGCGTTGGGACGAGCGCCCCGCGGTCCGCGCGCTGCAGATCCGCCACCAGCTCGCTGACACTGGGCGGCTCATTCATCAGGCGCCGCCGGTACGTCGCGTCCTCCCCTTCCCGCTCGATGCGGGGCGCGACCACGAGATACGCGATTCCCTCTGCCCGAAGCCGCTCGGTGATGCCCGGGGTATGAAAGCCTCCGGTCAGCAGCATGGCGCCCGGCACCGTGTCAGCCGATAGCCCTTGGAGCGCGTTCGAGACTAAGGCGTCATCGCGGCGCTCAGCCGCTGCGTAGAATTCCTGATAGGCGGCGAGACGGCCGAACGCGTCGGCGAGCTGTCCGTCGAACGAGACAGGCAGCGGCCGCTTGAGCTGCCGGGCATGGGCCGTGAGGAATCGCGCATACGGCCCTGGGGTCAGCGCCGCTTCCGATGAGCGCAGCTTGGCCCACTCTTGGGGCCGCAGCTCAGCATCCAGCAGCTGCTCCATCAGTTGGGCGTTCGATGACAGCGTGCACAGCGTCTGCTCGTCCGCGGCGCGGAGCCACCGATCCTTGACCGCCGCCTCAATGCGCTGCAGCTCCCGGTGCAGCTGATCGAGCCGCACCTGCACATCCAGTGTCAGGTAGGCAAGGTATGCGCTCACATGACCGTAGGGTGTGCGCACGCCGGGCGCGCGGTCCGCGGCTCCGACCTCCGGTTTCCCATGGAGTGCGGCCACATGCGCCAGCTGGGTATAGAACTGCAGTTCCGAGAGCCGGCCGGTGCGAAACGCGGCTTGCGCCACCAGCAGCGCATGCCGCTCACGATCATCGGCAGCGCTCCAGAGCCATTCGAACAGCGCGTCACGCTGCCGCTCGATCCGCTCGTGGTCAAGGCGGGCCCTCGCCTGTTCGAGCGCCGCCAGCAATTCGAGCTGCGGATACGCCGCGCTGTCCGCAGGACCAGCGGACTCCTTCAACAGCGCCACATACTCGATGAGCGGCAGCGCACCGGCCTCATAGTCGGCCTTGGCCTTCTGCACCAGCTTGAACCGCTCCGGGTACAGCGCCTGCTCCAGGTCGGTCAGGGCGGCGCGCAGCTCGGCCACGGCTGGCCGCACCTCGGCGTCACGCGCGGCGTTGCGCTGGTACACGGCGAGATGTTGCAGGTAGGCGGCCTCGTCCTCCGCGCCGACCACCTCAAACTCCCCCGGGTCCTTGATGCCGGCGAACTCCGCAGCGGTGAACAAGCCCTGCGCAACAAACAGCTTGGCGATCGCTGTGTTGACCGCCTGATCGGGGAACGCGGTGAAGGGCGAGAGGTCGAGCGGGCCGCTTGCGCCTTCGACCAGGATCTTGGAGATCCCAAGCCGCCTCCGGAGATGGGCCATCAACTCAGCGAGGCGGTGCTGCGCCTCCGGATGCGCGTGCACATCCTGAAGATGCACGATCAACCCGCGCGGTGGGCGCCCATCCGGCTGCCACCGCTCGATCACATAGCCGAGAGAATCCGGGACACTGACGGCTTCGAGGTCCAGGCGCTCCAGATCAAGCGGCGGCAGGGCGCTTTCACCGGTGGGAGACGACTGCGCGGGCGCGGCCCAGACGACCGGATCCACCGGAGCGCTGGTCAGCGTAACCGTGAGGGCGACGCCGAAACTGAGAAGCCTCTGAACGCGTGAAGGCTTCCGGAACGGCATCAGCAGGCTGTCAGGTGGCGCGGTACCATAGGCAACCCCATGACTTACTTACTCAAATGATACGTAATGTTAATCTAAAGTATACCTGCTGCAAGTCTGAGGCAACAAGCCTTGGAAGCTAAATCAACCCTCTCAGGGAGAGAGGGTTAGGTATGGTCTAGCCGCCCAGGTAGGCGGCTTTCACCCTGGGATTCTCACGCAGATGCGCCGCGGTATCGCTCAATACGATCCGGCCGGTTTCGAGGACGTACCCGCGGTGCGCAACTTTGAGCGCCAAGTAGGCGTTCTGCTCAACGAGCAGCACCGTCATGCCCTGCTCCCGGTTGAGCGATTCGATCGTGCTGAAAATCGCGGCCACCAGCTTCGGCGCGAGCCCGAGCGACGGCTCGTCCAGGAGCAGCAGCTTCGGACGCGCCATGAGCCCGCGAGCGATCGCGAGCATCTGCTGCTCGCCGCCGGAGAGCGTTCCGGCGAGCTGGCGCTGTCGCGTGCCGAGAATCGGAAACAGCTCGCACATCCGGGACAGATCCGCGCTGATGTCCGCGCGGTCGCGGCGGACGTAGGCGCCCATCCGGAGATTTTCTTCGACGGTCAGGCGCGGCAGCATCCTGCGGCCCTCAGGGACATGGCTCACGCCGAACCGGACGATCGCCGACGGCGGGTCGCGGTGGATCGGACGCCCCTCGAACGTAATCGCTCCGCCGCGAAGCGGCACAAGCCCTGACACGCCGAGCAGCGTCGTGGTCTTCCCGGCGCCGTTGGCGCCGAGGAGCGCCACGATCTCCCCGGCGCGCACCTCGAGCGTGACGCCGTGCACGCAGGTGGTGGCGCCATAGCCGAGCTCGACTGCGTCCAGGCGCAGCATTACCGTCCCTCCTGCGGCACGCCGAGGTATGCCTCGATGACGCGGGGGTCGTTCTGCACCGCCTGGGGCGGGCCTTCGGCCAGCTTCTTCCCGTAGTCGAGGACGACCACGTGGTCGGACACCGGCATCACCACCTGCATGTCATGCTCGATGAGCAGGATCGTGAGCCCCCGGGATTTCAGCTGCCGGATGATGCCCAGAAGCTCCTGTTTCTCCACCGGGTTGAGCCCGGCCGCCGGCTCATCTAAGAGGAGCAGCGATGGCTCAGCGATGAGTGCGCGGGCGATCTCGAGCCGGCGCTGCCGGCCGAACGGCAGCGAGCCGGCGGGCGCTGCGGCGCGATCGGCCAGGCCGAGGAACGCGAGAAGCTCCATCGCCCGGCTTGCCGTCCGTCGCTCGTGGTCGCGGGCCGCGCGGGCGGGCCAGAGGGCTCCGGCGAGCCCGTGCGTCGTGCGGGCGCTCGCGCCGACCAGCACATTCTCAACGACGGTCAGGCTGGAGAACAGCCGGATGTTCTGAAACGTTCTCGCGATGCCGAAGCCGGCCACGCGGTGGGAGGCGCGTCCGTCCAGGCGGTGCGCCAGTCCCTGGCCGAACCGCACCGTCCCGCCGTCCGGCCGCGCGACCCCGGTCACGCAGTTGAACAGCGTGGTTTTCCCGGCGCCGTTCGGTCCGATGAGACCGACTGTCCGGCCCTCACCGACGTCGAACGACACGCGGTCGAGGGCCGTCACCCCGCCGAAGCGCTTCGTCAGCTCCCGGACTTCAAGCCACGCGACCATGGCGTCCCGCCGCTCCGCCGAACAGCCCCTGGGGCCTCAGGCGCATGATCACGATCATGCTGAGCCCGAACACCAGCATCCGATACTGATCAAAGCCCCGCAGAAACTCGGGCAGCGACCCGAGCAGCAAGGCACCGATGATAGCCCCACGGATGCTGCCCATGCCGCCGAGGACCACCATCGCGAGCACCATGACGGAGAGCACGAAGTCGAAGCTGTCCGGCGTGATCGTGCCCTGCTTCGCCGCGAAGATGGCGCCGGCCAGCCCCGCGATGGCACCGCCGCACGCTTGCGCGAGCAGCTTGAGCCGCAGCACCGGGACGCCTGAGCACCCGGCCGCCAACTCATCGTCGCGGATGGCGATCCAGGCCCGGCCGATGGGTGAGCGCGTCAGCCGGACGCACGCCGCCGCGACGGCGGCGGTCGCGAAGCACACCAAGACGTAGTAGGGCGCTGATGCCACGCCGAAATCCACGACGCCGTGTCCCGGCACCCAGAGGGACGGATGGTCGATGCCCAGGAGGCCGTTCGGCCCGCCGGTTAACCGCTCGAGATTGGTGAACGTGATCCGGACGATCTCGCCGAAGCCGAGCGTCACGATCGCGAGGTAGTCACCCCGCACCCGAAGCACAGGCGCCCCCAGCAGCACCCCGAAGAGCCCGGCGATGAGCGCGGCCGGCAGCCACCCGATCCAGAACGGGCAGCCGGTGTGCAGGTTGAGCAGCGCGTACGTGTACGCGCCGATCGCGAAGAACGCGGCGTAGCCGAGATGCAGCAGCCCGGTCAAGCCCACGATCAGGTTGAGGCCTAGCGCCAGCAGCGCGAACAACAGCGACGTCGTCAGCACGTCGAGATGATAGGGGTTCGGAGCGACGAGCGGCAGCGCCAGCGCGGCACCCGCCGCAAGCGCCCACCGCGCCATGCGCGGCATCAGGCGCGCTCCGTCCCTCGACAAGCTCGGGACTCCGCTCGCCATGGGTGGTTCATCATGCTCGCTCAGCGACCCGCTCGCCGAGCAGCCCGGTCGGCTTGAAGAGGAGCAGCAGGACGAGAATGATGAAGGCGAAGGCGTTCTTCCACTGCGCGGAGAGGTACCCGGCCCCCAGCGCCTCAAGCAACCCGAGGACCAGGCCGCCCACCATCGCCCCCGGAATGTTGCCGATCCCGCCGAGGACCGCAGCGGTGAACGCCTTGAGGCCCACCAGGTAGCCGTCATGAAAATTGATCGTGCCGTAGGTGAGCCCGAACAGCATGCCGCCGACCGCGGCGAGCGCCGACCCGATGACGAACGTCACGCTGATGATCCGTCCGACCGGGATCCCGAGGAGCGCGCAGGCACTCATGTCCTGCGCCGTCGCCCGCATGGCGGTGCCGAGCTTGGTGGACATGACGAGCGCCTGGAGTGCGAGCATCAGGAGCCCGCTCGACACCCAGACGACCGCCTGCATGAGCGTCACCGTAACGCCGGAGACGTCCCAGCGGATCAGCGGAATGGGGTTGGGGAAATACCGGTCGGTCGCGCCGTAGAGCAGCATGAGGGCGTTCTGCAGGACGAACGAGACACCGATCGCCGTGATGAGCGCGTTCAGCCGTGGCGCCCGGCGCAGCGGGCGGTACGCGGAGCGCTCGATCGCGAGCCCGAGCACCCCGCAGCCCGCCATCGCCACGGCCCCGGCCACCAGCACCGCTCCCCACCACGACAGCGCCGATGCGGCCGAGGCGCCGGAGAGAACGGTGAGGAGGGAGAGCGCCAGGTACGCGCCGGTGATGAACACCTCGCCGTGGGCGAAGTTGATGAGCTGGATCACCCCGTAGATCATGGTGTAGCCGAGGGCGATCAGGGCGTAGATGGCGCCGAGCGTGAGGCCGTTGGCGAGCTGCTGAAAAAAAAGCTGCGCGGGGTTCAGTCCCAGGTCGCGGTCTTGATGAAGACGAACCGCCCGTCCTTGACGGTGAAGATGCCGATGTCCCGGATGAGCGAATCGCCCTTCTCGTCGAAGTTCTGCAGCCCGAAGAGGCCGGGGATGTCCTTGAGCGTCGGCATGGCGGCGAGCACCGCCGCCCGGTCGCGCTTCCCGGCTGCGCGGATCGCCTGCAGCGCGACGTTCGTAGCCTCATACGCGTACGCGGAATAGGCGCCGACCGGCCCGAACGACGCCTCGTACTCCTTGAGGAACGGCTGGGCGGTGGGAATCTGCCGGATGTCCGAGCCGATCGTCGTGAGATGCGCACCTTCGGCGGCTTTCCCACCGGAGAGCTCGATCAGCACCGGATCGAACTGCCCGTCGCTGCCCATGAAGTGCCCGCCCAGGCCGACTCCGGAGCGCTGCTTGAGCAGCAGCGCCCCCTCCGGAAACATCCCGGCGAAGTAAACCGCATCCGGGCTCACCGATTTGATCTTCGTCAGGATGGCGACGAAGTCCTTGTCGCCCTGCGTGATCCCCTCGTGGCCGAGGAGTGTGGCGCCCAGCGCTTTCGCTTTCTTGACGAATTCGTTGGCGAGCCCGCGCCCGTAGGTCGTCATGTCATCCAGGACGAAGATGCGCTTGGCACCAAGATCGTTGATCAGGAAGAGCGCCCCGGCCGGCCCTTGCAGGTCATCGGTCGCGCAGACGCGGTAGAACGTCTTGAAGCCCTGCCGCGAGATCTGGGGGTTGGAGGAGATCGGGGTGATTTGCAGCAGCCCGGCCTGGTGGTAGACCGCCGAGGCCGGCATGCTGCAGGAGGAGTTCAGGTGGCCGATCACCGCCACGACGTCCCGGTCCGCGGCCAGCTTCTTCGCGGCGGCGACCGCTTGCGTGGGGCTGCGCTGGTCATCGAGTGCGGCCAGCTCGAGCCGGTACCCGGGCAGCACCGCGCCCTTCGCGTTCGCGTGCCGGATCGCCAGCGTCGCGCCGTGCAGGAGATCCTGGCCGTGCGGCGCCTGGTCGCCCGTGAGCGGCGCCACCAGGCCGACCTTCACCACCGGCTCGCCCTTGCCGCACCCCGCTACCGCCAGGATGCTGAGCAGAAGGGCGAGTGCTGCGGCCATGCGGACTACGGGCTCGGCGTCACTGACGCCTTGTCGATCGCCGCCTGCCACTTCAAGATTTCAGGGGATTCCTGCTTGCTGCGGTAGATGAAGAAGCCCAGGATCGCCAGCCCTCCGAGCACGATCGCCCAGTTCAGCGCGCTGGACTCCTCGGCCTTGATCACGAGCGGCAGGATGAGCAGCGAGACGAGATTCATCACTTTGATGAGCGGGTTGAGCGCAGGCCCTGCCGTATCCTTGAGCGGATCGCCCACTGTGTCGCCGGTGATGGACGCCTTATGGGCATCAGAGCCCTTGCCGCCGTAGTGGCCGTCCTCGATGAACTTCTTGGCGTTGTCCCAGGCCCCGCCCGCGTTCGCCATGAAGACCGCGAGGAGCTGCCCGGAAACGATGATGCCGGCGAGAAACCCGCCGAGCGCGGCCTTGCCGAGGCCGACCCCCACGATGATGGGCGCCAGCACCGCGAGCAGGCCCGGCCCGATCAGCTCACGCTGCGCCTCCGCGGTGCAGATGGACACTACGCGCGCGTAGTCCGGCTTCTTCGTTCCCTCCCAGATCGCCTTATCCTTGAACTGCAGGCGGACCTCCTGGACGATGAGAAACGCCGCCCTGCCGACCGCCCGGATCGTCTGGGAGCTGAAGAGGAACGGGATCGAGCCCCCAATCAGCAGCCCGATGAAGACGAGCGGCTCGGAGATCGAGAGCAGCGGCACGATCTGCTCGTACGTGACGAGCCGTCCGGTCGCCTCCGTCATGAACCGCGCGATGTCGGTGAGGTAGGCGTTGAAGAGCGACACCGCCGCGATCACCGCCGAGCCGATCGCGATGCCCTTCGTGATCGCCTTCGTCGTGTTGCCGACGGCATCGAGGTCGGCGAGCGTCTGGCGCGCCTTCTTCTCCAGGTGCGCCATCTCGCCGATCCCGTTGGCGTTATCCGCCACCGGCCCGAAGACATCCATGGAAATGTTGTTCCCGGTCAGGGTCAGCATCCCGATCCCGGCCATCGCGACCCCGTAGGCGATGAAGGTCGGGCTCTGGCCGACGAAGATCACGGACGAGCCGAAAATCGCCACGGCGATCACGAGAGCCGCCCAGACGCTGCTCTCGAGGCCGATCGCCAGGCCGTTGATGATCGTGGTCGCGTGCCCGGTCTGCGTCGCCCGCGCCACGAACTGCACCGGAGGCTTCTCGGGCGCGGTGAAGTAGTCGGTCAGGTAGTTGATCGCGACCGCGAGGAGGATCCCCACGAGCGTCGCCCACACCGGGCGCATGTCGAGCCCGGCGACCCCCAAGCCGATCCAGCCGGGCAAGAGCCCCCCCTCCGGAAACCGGAGGTAGTAGTAGCCGATGGTGACGAAGCCGATGACCGACACCACCGCGGAGACGGCGAACCCGAGATGGATCGCCTTCATCGCCGCGCGGGCCTCTTCCGAGGTGCGGACCAGATAGGTCCCGATGATCGAGCTGATGACGCCGACCGCGCGCACGAGGAGCGGGAAAATCACGCCCTTGTGCCCGAACGAGGCCCAGCCCAGGATCATCGCGGAGACGATCGTGACTTCGTAGGATTCGAAGATGTCCGCCGCCATCCCGGCGCAGTCGCCGACGTTATCGCCCACATTGTCCGCGATGGTCGCGGCGTTCCTGGCGTCGTCTTCAGGGATGTTTTTCTCGAGCTTCCCGACCAGGTCGGCCCCGACATCCGCCGCCTTCGTGAAGATGCCGCCGCCGACCCGCATGAAGAGCGCGAGCAGCGTCCCCCCGAACCCGAACCCGAGCAGGACTTCATAGGCCCGTTCGCCGTAGATCATGAAGATCACGGTCCCGCCCAACAGCCCCAGCCCGTCGGTCAGCATGCCGGTGATCGTGCCGGTGCGGTACGCGATCTTGAGCGCCTCGGCAAAGCTCGTGCGCGCGGCGGCCGCGACGCGGACGTTGCCCTGCACCGCCATGTTCATCCCGATAAACCCGACCGTGGCGGAGAAAATGGAGCCCATGAGAAACGCGCAGGCCCGCCCGATGGCGATATGCGTGTCGCCGGCGGTGAAGTAGAGGAGGGCGGTGAGCACCAGGATCAACAGCGCGATGGCCCGGAACTGGCGGTTCAGGTAGGCGTTGGCGCCGATCCGGATCGCCTCGCTGATCTTCCGCATCGCCTCGGTGCCTTGGTCCTTCTGAAAGATCTGCACCGACAGGAACCCGGCATACAACAGTCCCAGCACCGCGATGCCGAGGATGCTCCACAGCGCGGTGCGCTCCCACCCGGTGAAGTTCGGGTCACCCATCACGACAAAGAACGTGTCCATCAGCCGCTCCTTAGTAACGTTACGATTTGGACGCCGCCTGCAGCGGCGACGAGACGACCCCGCCGGAGACGATGAGCTTGACCGCGTCTTCCACCGACAGGGTCAGCGGCACCACGTCTTCCTGCGGCACAAAAATAATCGGCCCGGTGAACGGTGACGGCGGGTTCGGCAAGAGCAGCGTCAGCAGCGTCTGCGCCGACCCGTTGACCGTCGTCTTGGTTTCGTTGGTCACGAACGCCATACAGTACGTTCCGAGCCTCGGGTATTGCACCAGGACGACGCGGCGGAACACCGACTGGCGGCCGCGCTCCTCGTTGAACAGAAATGAGGCCAACTGCTTCACCGGCGGGTAGACCTTCCGGATGATCGGCAGCCGGCTGAACCCGGCTTCGATCGTCCGAAACAGCACCCGGCCGAAGAAATGGATCGACAGGACCCCCACGGCGAGGATCACCAGGACGGTCACCAAGAGCCCCAGTCCGGGAATCCGGGAGCCGAAGTACTGGCCGAGCAGGTTGTCCGCGAAGCGGAAAATCGCGACCAGCAGCCAGAAGGTGACGGCCAACGGGAACAGCGTTGCCAGGCCGGTGACGAAGTACCGTCGGAAGGCCTGGCCGAACTTCACGCTGAACCGCGGACCGCCTACGAGCGTGGGAGGGTTGGGCTTCTCCATGCAGGTTCCATCATGCTACCTCACCCGAGCAGGCGATTCAAGCGGGCTGTGACGTGCTGCTCGATGTATGCGCCCTCGCAAACGCTTCGGCCATCTGGCTGCGGCACGCGTTCTCCACGCACACAAACAGCAAGGCGATCGGCTTTTTGCTCATCTGAGGCTGCGCGCTCATGATACCTCAGGGGTGGGTGACGCGGAGCCGGGGACCCCACGCCGGAGCGCAGGCGCAGCGGGGGATGGGGGGCACAATTGCGTGACTGAGCACGCCCCGCCGCCGAGCACCGCCGTGGGGTGGCGCAGCGGCAGGACCCACCCCCCAAGACACGAGACCTTCGCTCCTCATTGGGCAAAGAGATTGAGCGCCGCACCCGCCTTGAACCAGCGGATCTGCTCCGGCGTCATGGAGTGCTGCAGCGCAATCCGCTCGGTGCGCCCGTCCTTATGGTGGAGGATCGCGGCGAGCGGCGTGCCCGGGGCCAGGGCCGTAAGGCCCGACGTGCTGATCCGGTCGTCCGCCAGCACGCGGTCGTGGTCACCCGGATCGGCGAACGTGCACGGCAGAATGCCCTGCTTTTTCAGGTTCGTGATGTGCAGGCGGGCGAAGCTCTTGGCGATGACGAGCCGGCATCCCAGATAGCGGGGCGACATCGCCGCGTGCTCGCGGCTCGAGCCTTCGCCGTAGTTCTCATCCCCGACCGCGACCCAGCCGAGCCCTCCGGCCTTGTAGTGGCGCGCCGCCTGCGGGATCGGCTTCGTCTGTCCATCGAGCTGGTCGATCGCGGTGCCGGGGTGCCCGGTGAAGACGTTGGTCGCCTGCGTGAACATGTTGTCGCTGATCCGGTCGAGATGGCCCCGGAACCGCAGCCACTTGCCCGCCGGCGAAATGTGGTCGGTCGTGCATTGGCCTGCGACCTTGATGAGAACCGGAAGCCGGTCGAACTCTTTGCCGTCCCACGCCGGAAACGGCGCCAGCCGTTGCAGCCGCTCGCTGGTCTCAGGCACGATGACGTCCAGCCGCTCCCGCTCCTTGAGCGGCCTCGGGGCGGTGTAGCCGGCTTCGCCCTCGGCGAACCCGCGCGAGGGCAGCTCAGGCGCCTGCGGCGCCGTCAGGCGCACCGTCTTGCCGTTCACCGTGAGGGCGTCGGTCACCGGATTGAAACTGAGATCGCCGGCGAGCGCGATCGCCGTGACGATCTCGGGGCTGCCCATGAATGCCAGCGTCTCGGCGGTGCCGTCGTTGCGGCCCGGAAAGTTCCGGTTGAACGACGTCAGGATGGAGTTCACCTCGCCCGGGGTGATGTCGTCGCGCTTCCACTGGCCGATGCACGGGCCGCACGCGTTCGCCAGCACCGTGCCGCCGATCGCCTCGAGCGCCTTCAGCTGCCCGTCGCGCTTGATGGTGTTCTGGATCTGGTCCGATCCGGGCGTGATGAGGAAATAGCACTGTGCCTTGAGCCCGGCGGCTTTCGCCTGCTCGGCGACCGCAGCGGCGCGGCCGATGTCCTCATAGGAGGAGTTGGTGCAGCTGCCGATCAGCGCCGCCTTGATCCGTGAGGGAAAGCCGCCGCGCTGCAGGTCCTGTTTGAGCTGGGAAATCGGGCGGGCGGCATCGGGCCGTCTCGGCCCGACGATGTAGGGTTCAAGCTCGGACAGATTGATCTCGATGAGCTCATCGAAAAACCGTTCCGGGTCCTGCGCGACTTCGGGGTCGGCGGTCAGCTCCTTCGCATGCCGCTCGGCCAGCTCGGCGACGTTCGCGCGGCCGGTCGCCCTCAGGTACGTCGCCATCCGCTCATCGAACGGAAAGATCGAGGTGGTGGCGCCCACCTCGGCGCCCATGTTGGTGATCGTGCCCTTCCCCGTCGCGCTGATCGACCGGGTGCCCGGGCCGAAATACTCGATGATCTTGTCGGTGCCGCCCTTGGTCGTCAGCACCCCGCACAGCTTGAGGATCACGTCCTTCGGCGAGGCCCAGCCGCTCAGCGTCCCGGTCAGGCGCACGCCGATCAGCGTCGGGCATTTCACTTCCCACGCGAGCCCGGCCATCACGTCGGCCGCGTCAGCTCCCCCGACCCCGATCGCCGCCATGCCGAGGCCGCCGGCGTTCGGCGTGTGCGAATCGGTGCCGATCAGGAGCCCCCCGGGGAACGCGTACTGCTCGAGGAAGACCTGGTGGATGATCCCGGCCCCCGGCTCCCAGAAGCCCATGCCGTAGCGCAGTGCTGCGCTCCTGAGGAAGTCGTACACCTCGCGGTTCGCCTCGAGCGCCGCCTTCATGTCCTGCGAGGCGCCCACGCGGGCCTGGATCAAATGGTCGCAGTGAATCGTGGTCGGCACCGCCACGGTGTCCCGGCGCGCCTGCATGAACTGCAGGATCGCCATCTGCGCGGTCGCATCCTGCATCGCGACGCGGTCCGGCTGCAGCGCCAGGTAGCTTGTGCCGCGCTCGAAGCGCTGCGCGCTCAGGTTGCGCAGATGCGCGATGAGGATCTTCTCGGCGAGCGTAAGCGCCCGGCCCAGTTTCTCGCGCCCGGCGTCGTGCGCCCCGGCGAGGCCCGCGTACAGGCGGCGGATCGCCTCAAGCTCTTCAGGTCGAACCATGCGCGGACCCTCTGCGGCGAGGAAGCAACACGGACGTTCGCGTATGATTATAACGCAATCACCGCTATAATAAGAAACCATGCTGCGCCGGAGCATCCTCGTCAGCTGCTTCGTGGCCTACTGGCTGCTGCTGTTCAATTACGAGTCGCTGCGCGCGCACTACCTGCAGCCGCTCACCAGCCGGCCGCTCCCGAAGCAGGCCCTGCTCTTCCCGCCTGCCGGCTGGATCATGTTCTACCAGGTGGACCCGTCCTACGGCTTCGCGGAGGTCCATGGCCTCCGGAGCGGCCAGAGCGAACCGATCGACCCCCACCGCATCTTCGAGACCCGCAACATCGGGTACGACAACATCCACCGCAACGTCCTCGTCGGCGTGCTGTCGCGCAGCCGCAAGCCGCGGTTTTGCGCCTATCTCCGCCGCAAGTTCCCCGAGTATGACGGCTTCGATGTCCTGTACGGCCTCTACCCTGACGTCGTGCGCCTCCCCGATGAGGTGCGCTATCAGACGGCCTACCAATGCCGGTGAGCCCGCGCGCGTGGTGGCACCGCGCCTTCCTCGAACGCCGCCCGTCGCTCAGTCTCGGGCTCTTCCGGCTCGCCGTCGCGTGGACCGTCGCCTGCCACATGCTCCCGAGCTTCGTCCAGATGGGCGACAACTACCTGTCGACGGCCTTCAAGGAGAAGAACTTCTCGTTCTTCCCCATGTTCATCCTGCGCCTGGTCGAGGTGAGCCCGGACTGGGTCGTCTGGGCATTCGTCGGGCTCTTCTGCGCGTCGCTCGCGGCGTTCGCGGCCGGCTACTATACCCAGCGCAGCACCGTCCTGATGACGCTAGCGTGCTACTACTTTTACGCGCTCAACAGCTTCCACATCGGCACGCTCAGCTTTGATATTCTGCTCGTGACGCTCGTCCTGCTGTGCCTGACGAATTTCCACGGCGATTTCTTCTCGCTGGATTCGGTGGGACGCGGCAAGGACAGCTCGTACAAGCGCCTGCGGCCGTGCTTCCTCCTGCGGCTGCTGCAGCTGCAGCTCGCCTTGACGTTCTTTTATACCGGGCTCAACAAGATCACGGCGGGGGGCAACTGGCTCACCGGCAACCCGTACCATGTCCTGATGAATTACCCGGCGATCGGCGTGGTCAAGGACTTCCCGGCGCGCGGGTGGCTCGCCCAGCAGCCCGAGGTGTCCTACTGGCTGGGGCTCGCCTGCGTCGCCTTCGAGCTGCTCCTGCCGGTGGCGCTGTTCGTGCCGCGGATCCGCAGCGCCGCCATCGCGATGGGCATCGCGTTCATGGTCGACCTGTGGCTCACGCTGCATGTCCCGACGATCTTTCTGTTCCTCTTTCCCCCGATGCTGCTCCTCTTCATCAGGCCCGAGCGGCTGGTGGCGTGGATCGAAACGCGCCAGGCCCGCCAGGCGGAGCACGGGCGTGCGATGCTGCTCTATGACGGCCAGTGCGGTTTTTGCCTGGAGAGCGTGAGGCGCCTGGAAGTGCTGGATCTGTTCCGGTGGGTGGATCCGCTCGACTTCCATAAGCAGCCGGACGTGGCGCACCTGCATCCGTCGCTGACGCCTGAGCGATGCCGGAGCGAGATGGTGCTCCTTGAGCCGAACGGGAGGATCTCCGGAGGGTTCGACGCGTTCCGGCGGATGAGCCGGCACGCGCCGATACTGTGGCCGCTGGTGCCGCTCCTCTATGTCCCCGGCGTGCCGTGGATGGGGCGGCGGATTTATGCCTGGGTCGCCGCGCACCGCTACTTGCTGCACCGCAGCCGCCGCTGCGGCACGAACCAGTGCGCGCTGCCCACCGCCGGCAACGGCAAGAGCTAATTCCGCTCCGTGAACACCTGATCCTGGAACGTGAACAGCGCGGCGCGCTGCCACGCGTCAGGCGGAAGTTCCGCCTTCTGGCTCGCCAGCTCGCGCAGGAACTCCACCCGCGTCCACCCGGTCTCATCCCACACCTGCGGCAGGAACACGCCCTGATGGCCGTCATGCGACAGGATCACGCCGTCGCGCCCGGGCACGAGTTCTTCCAGGCCGGCGAGCCGCTCCGGCTTGGTCAGCACCGACACCTCAATCTCAAGCGCCCCGAGCTCCTCTGCAGTGACCGGCGGAAACCGCGGGTCACGCAAGGCCGCATCCAACGCCACCTGGGGGAGGATCGCTGCGAGCGGCTGGTCGCTTTCGATCCGGCCGATGCAGCCGCGCAATCGACCCTGCGTTCTCAGCGTCACAAACAGGCCCTGCTCCTGCGACAGTTGTGCCCGCTCCTCCTGGCTGAAGAGCTTGGGCTGTTCTCCCGCGAAGTGGCTGTCCAGCACAGCCCGTGCCGCGCGCACCAGGACCGCGCCTGACTCAGCGGACAACCGCTCGCCCGGAGGTCCTAGCCGGTCATGCATCGCGATCGCAGCGTACCCCACCACCCGCGACCGGTCCCCGGCGGTGTCCCCGGAGTTGGCAGAGCGGATGAGCTCCGGCTTGAGATGACCCAAACGGGCGGACAGGAACAGGCTCGCGAGAATCGGCCCCTGTCCGCAGGCCTCCATCCGGCCTGCGCGGAACAGCCGCGCGACCGCTTGAGGCGTTTCGGAGAGCATCGCGCCCACCGTCGCCTCATCCCGCCGGCGCGCTTCCTCGTACGGATGGTAGTGGGACAGATCGGTGCTGAAGACAAACAGGTACTCCCCGGTCCGGGCCAGCGCCGCCAAGGCATCGGCCAGCTGTCGCGCATCCTCCGCTCCGGCGCTTCCCATCAGGACCGGCACCACCTTCGGATTCTCCAGCGCCACCTGAAGAAACGGCAGCTCCACCTCTACCGAATGTTCCCCGCTCCCATGGGCGGCCTCGATATGTCCGACACCTGGGTGCGTCTGAAGCGCTGCGGCAGCTTCCCGGTCGATGGGAAGGAGCCCGAGCGGCGTCTGGTAGGCCTCTCTCGTATCGACTGAGGAGCCCTCGAACGGCAGCCGATGGGTAAAACCGATCACGATCACCCCGTCGTACCGGTGGCCTTTCAACCGCCTGAACGCCGCCGCTGCCACCGGCCCGGAGTAGGGGTAGCCTGCGTGAGGCACGATCAAGATCCTCGGCTTGGCCCAGGAGCCACCCGGCTGGCTCTCGAGAAGGCTGCTGACTGTATCCCTAAGCTCTTTCGGGTCAGCTTGATAGAACTGGCCAGCAACCTGGGAACCCCTGGGCTCAGCCCAGCACCAGCCCCCGGTCAGTCCAAGCCAGGTCGCCGCCAGGACAGCCACAACCCTCGCGGATATTTTGCTGCTTCTATATCGATTCATCTTCTTTGTGTACAATGGGTTACATCAATACCAAATTCTAGTTGACAGGCGAAGCATCCTTAGGGTATCCTTCATTATATTCACAGTCTGGCCGGCGGTTTTCTGGCGCACGATCCAGCGAGCAAGCAGGCCTACAGCGCTGCAAGACCTTGAAAACCTTGGGGTTATGAAGCTGCAGCGCGCAAGAGGTACGACGCATTAAAGCTCGTTCGGTCAGTTTCCAAGCTCGTCAGATTGTCGAAGTGGCAAGGCGAACGCGAATCTTCGGTGGAAAGCCGCAAGGCAACCGATAGCGGGTTGCGCTGCGGCTTTTTTGTGTTTACAGCAGGAAGGGGGGTGTAGTTGAAATGGCGAAGGGAACCGTGAAGTGGTTTAGCGACCAGAAGGGGTATGGCTTCATTACCCCGGACGATGGGTCGAAGGACGTGTTCGTCCACTACTCCGCAATCGGTGGTGACGGCTTCAAGTCCCTCAAGGAGGGACAGCCGGTCGAGTTCGAGATTACCCAGGGCCCGAAGGGTCCGCAGGCCTCGAACGTCGCCAAGGCAGAGTAAGCCTTGTCGCTTGCCCCGCCGAGCGGCGGGGCAGCACGATCGCTCCAATACGCCCCTCAGCGCCATGCCGAGGGGCGTATTGGCTTTTGACCGAGCACCCGAAGCGGATCCCGCAGGGAGAGCCGTATCACGAGCTCATCGGCAAAGCGCAACGGGAGCTTGATGTGCGGGCCATCGACAAACGCGCTCCCCCGGCGCATCAGCCAGGTGATCTTGACCGGCTCCTTCGCAGCCAACACCCCGCCGGTCAGCCGGTAGCGGGAGAGCCGTCCCCGGTAGAGTTCCCGGGGGCGGTATTGGAACCTCGGCGTTCCCCATCCGAGCCTGACCCCGCCGGCCGCCAGCACCGCGCTGCTCGAACCGGCCGCCGTTGAGATCCACATCCCCGAACTCTTGTGCGCCTCTTCCCGCTTGCCGATCCTGATCCGGTACCGGCTCATGGTGGCCGGGTCGTCGTGCGCGAGGAGCACGTCATTGAGCGCCCGCACCGGATACCGGACGCCGTTGAGCGACACCTCCAGACGGTGGAGCAACAGCGGCGGCAGCTTCCCGGCCAGCGCCAGGCGGCAGAACCGCGGAAAGGTGCGGCTCGTCGCGCCGCAGAACACCGCCTCGCTGCGGGCGGGGTCTGAGTTGACGCCGAGGACCGGCGTCTGCTTGATGCTGCGCGAGGCCTGCAGGAAGGTGCCGTCGCCCCCGACCGAGACCACGAGATCGTAGCGTCTCGTCACCTTGAGATCGGCCCGGTACGCGAGGTCGAACTCCACGGGGAGCCGGCGCAGGGCGAGCACGACCGCCTGCATCGCCTCTTCATGCACCGTGTGGGCTTGGTGCATGTCCTGCACGTCCGGATTGCCCTGCTTGAGCAGCCGCAGGAGATGCGGATCCTGCAGCTCCTGGAGGTACTGCTGATACGCGTCCTTCTTATAGACGACGAGCACCCTAGAGCCCATCCCAACACCTCCCGTGCCCTGCGCTGGGCCGAGCTGCAAGCCCAGCAAGGCGCGAGGAGCGTGGCGTACAAGGGCTACCGGTACGCGAGCGACGAGCAACGCCGCTGGGCGCTGCAGATCGGCCCAGCCTATTGGACATCCATAGGTTGCGGCGGCATGCTGCCATCTCCGGCGTCATTCCTCCTCGACGTACTCCAGGGAGTACGCCTTCGTCGTCATTCCTTGGAGCTGGCAGCATGGCGCTCGCAACGCAGGGGACGCGAGGTGTTGGGATGGGCTCCCGGCGGCGCGCCATCGGTCCGGGCTACCAGCGGACGATCCAATTGATGAAGCGCGAGGTGGACGCCTGCTTCAGGCGGCGGAACTGCCAGGCGGCCGCCATCATCCCGAGTCCGAAGAGCACCAGCACGGCGCTGAGCATGACGAGCAACAGTTGCGGATAGAACAGGATCAGCACGCCGAACAGCACGAACAGGAATCCGGTCAGCATCGGAAGGCCCTCCGTCGAGTCCTAGGATAGCAAGGGCGGCTTTGGACAGCCACCGATTTTTGCGGGGCGGGCTCTAACTGGCGTCGCGCTGCGCGCGGAGGCGCAGCTTGGAATCGGAGATCCGCTTGCGGATCCTGAGCGCCTTGGGCGTGACTTCCAGCAGCTCGTCGGGCCCGATGTACTCGAGGGCCAGCTCCAGGGACATCTCCCGCGGTGGCGTTACCGAATCGGTCGTTTCCTCCCCCTTGGAGCGCACGTTCGTCAGCTTCTTCTGCTTGCAGATGTTGACGTCGATGTCCATGTCCTTGCTCGCCTGCCCCACCACCATGCCCTGGTAGACGGGCACCCCCGGACCGATGAACATCTCGCCGCGCTCCTGTGCGTTGATGAGCGCGTACCCGGTGCTGACGCCGTCCTCGGTCGCCACGAGCGAGCCGTGCGGCTCAGGCGGCGGCAGATCGGCCACGATCGGCTCATAGGCGTCGAACACGTGGTGGACGATGGCCGTTCCGCGTGTCTTCTTCATCAGCACGCTCTTGAGCCCCAAGAGGCCCCGCGTCGTGATCAGGTACTCCAGGTGCAGCTCGCCGGTCGGCGTCGTGGCCATCTCCTGCAGCTCGGCCCGGCGGCGGCCCAGCTCTTCGATGATCGCGCCCTGGTACTGCGCCGGCACGTCGATCGAGAGGAACTCGTAGGGTTCCATCTTCTCGCCCTCGACGTCCTTGTACACGACCTCGGGCTGGGAGACCTCGAGCTCGTAGCCCTCGCGGCGCATCGTCTCGATGAGGATCGCGAGGTGAAGCTCCCCTCGGCCCGAGACCAGGAAGGTGTCAGGGCTCTCGGTTTCAGCCACGCGCAGCGCCACGTTGGTCTCGAGCTCCTTCATGAGCCGCTCGCGCAGCATGCGCGACGTGACGAACTTCCCTTCCTTGCCGGCGAGCGGGCTCTTGTTCACCGCAAAGGTCATGCGCAGCGTGGGCTCCTCGATCACCATCGCCGGCAGGGCCTTGGGCCGCTCAGGGTCGGTGATCGTGTCGCCGATGCCGACGTCGGCGAACCCGGCCACCGCCACGATCTCCCCGCAACCCGCCGACTCGGTCTCCACCCGCTCCAGCCCCTGGTACGCCAAGATGGCCGAGGCGTTCCCGGTCTGCCGCGTGCCGTCCACTGCGATCCGCATCAACGGCTGGCTGCGCTTGATCGACCCCGCGTGGATCTTGCCGATCCCCATCTTGCCCTTGAAGGGATCGTAGGCCAGCGCCAGGACGAGCAGCTGGAGCGAGTCGTCCGGCATGACGGAGGGCGGCGGGATCCGCGCCACGATCGTCTCGAAGAGCGGCACGACGTCGGTCCCGGGGTTCGCGAGGTCGAGCGTCGCCGTGCCTTGCGTCGCCGAAGTGTACACGATCGGGAAATCGAGCTGGTGGGGCGATGCGTTCAGCTCGACGAAGAGGTCGAACGTGCGGTTCACCACGTCGTCGATCTGGGCGTCGTGCCGGTCGATCTTGTTCACCACGACGATGACCGGCAGCCCCAGCCCGATCGCCTTCCGCAGCACGAACTTGGTCTGCGGCATCGGGCCTTCCTTCGCGTCCACGAGGAGCAGCGCGCCGTCGACCATCCGGAGCGTCCGCTCCACCTCGCCGCCGAAATCGGCGTGGCCCGGCGTGTCCACGAGATTGATCTTGTACTCCGCGTACAGCAAGCTCGCGTTCTTCGCCTTGATCGTGATGCCCTTCTCGCGCTCCAGGTCCATCGAGTCCATGATGAGCCCGCCGGCCGCCTCGGCGGGCCGCACCGCCTTGGTATGGCGCAGCATGGCGTCGACCAGGGTGGTCTTCCCATGGTCCACGTGCGCGATAATCGCTATATTCCTGAGTTGCTCTTGTTTCATAGGTTGCTTAGGCAAAGTGAACTATGGCGATTATCGCGATGTTCCGGAGCTGTTCCTGCTTCATGGGCCTCTCACGGGAGAAAAATGCCTGACACGCCATGCACAGAGCGTGTCAGGCACTGGCACCGCGCGGCGTGCGCCGCGGCGATTTGCTGCTGTGAACGCTACTCTTGGATCGTCACGGTCTTCATGCTGACCGGCTTCTTCGGGCGGTCGTTCGCGTCCCGCTCGACTCCGCCGATCCGCTCGACGATCACGCTGCCTTCCACCACCCGGCCGAAGATGGCATGCTTGCCGTCCAGCCACGGGGTCGCGGCGAGCGTGATGAAAAACTGGCTGCCGTTCGTGTTCGCTCCGGCGTTCGCCATCGAGAGCACGAAGGGGGCGTCGTGGCGGAGCTTCGGCGAAATCTCATCCTCGAACGTGTATCCGGGCCCGCCCCGTCCGGTCCCGGTCGGATCGCCGGTCTGGATCATGAAGTTCGGGATCACGCGGTGGAAGATGATGCCGTTGTAGAACCCTTGCTTGGCGAGCTTGATGAAATTGGCGACCGTCTTCGGCGCCTGGTCGTTGTACAGCTCGACCACAATGGTGCCGGCGGTCGTTTCGATCGTGGCTTTCGGCCGCTTGGCCTCAGCGTCAGCCATGGCCGACAGCCCCACGACAAGCCCCAGCACCCAGCTCCCGATGCGCCAGCCCATGCCCTGGCCTCCTCTGATCCATGTTGTCGCTCCTGCCTGCGTCCAGCGCCCAGTCCGTCGATTATACCCTGGTTCGGGCCTCTTGTGGAGTCCCGTCGTGGATGGGCGGCGTCTCAATTTGCCGGGTCCTGCCGCTGCGCCACCCCACGGCGGTCCTCGGCGGCGGGGCGTGCTGACTCACGCAAGTGTGCCCCCCATCCCCCGCTCGCGCCTTCGGGCCGGCGTGGGGCCCCGGCTCCGCGTCACCCGGCAAATTGAGACACGACCCGTGGGCGGGACGCTACTAGGCGTCGGGGTCGCGGAGGCGGGAACGCAGGGACTTCTTGGCCGAACGGTGCCGTTTTGTCCTGAGCACCGCCTCTTTGGCGCCGGCGCTCCGCTTGCGCTTCTGCCGCCTGAGCTTGGCGATCCGCGCCGCCGCCTCCCTCGCCTGGTGCAGCCGGCGCGCTTCCAACCGGTTCACGAGGATCAGCCGGGCGAGCCGCCGGTTCTGCGCCTGGGAACGCTCCTGCTCGCACCGCACCTCAAGGCCGCTGGGCCGGTGCCGCAGCAGGACGCAAGTCGAGGTCTTGTTCACATGCTGGCCGCCTGGCCCGCCGGCGCGGACGAACCGCTCCTCCAGATCCGCTTCGCGGATCCCGAGCCGCCGCATGCGCTCCTCGAGAGCGCTAGAACCGGACACGGACGCCTCCGAAGACGCCCCGGGGCTCTTGCTCGCCGCGCCATTCGAGGAAGAGCGCCGCGTCCGGCGTGAGTTTCCGCGTGAAGGTGACAGTGACGCCCACAGGGCGATTCCTGGCGGCTGACAGCGCCACCTGGATCTGGTCGCGCGAGCTCGCTGTGACCGCCCCGAGGAACCTGACCGCCTGGACGCGGCCGCCGCGGTACGGGATCTCGAACGCGACCGACCGGTCGCGGCCGAGCTTCCAGGTCCCGAACAGCGCGACGCGGCGCCGCTCGCGGCGGCCGCCGGCCTCGATCCCGATCTGATACACGAGCTGTCCGCTCCTGGCCATAAGCGAGCGACTCTGCACGGCGCCGCGGAACTCGAACGCCGACGTATCTGACCCGGCCAGCCGGTACGTGAGGCGCGCGGCCCCGGTGACGTCCCACGCGCCGTCGAACACCATCGTGCGCTCGGCTGCCGGTTGTTCGCCCGGCTGCCGGCGGTGGCGGTAGAGGAGCGTGTGGTGCCGGTCCATCTCCCAGCCGCCCTCGAGCGTCAGGCGGTCCTCGGCGCCACCGGAGCGCTCAGCCAGAAACGTGAGGCGGTTGTTGGCATCCGCGGCCCAACGGCCGGAGAGCGCGATGCGCCGCCCGGATACCGCGCCCTCGGTCCCGCGCTCTGCGAGCGTGAACACCAGGCGGTGGGCGCCGGCGTCGGTGACCGCGCCTTTGAGATACAGGGTCTGCCGGCCGGCAGTGCGGGTGTCGTGGAGGGTGAGCGCGAGCTCCTGGCCGGCCGTGAGCCGCCAGCTGCCTTCGAGCTGTATCGCCTGGCGGCCGTCACGGGCCTCGGGCGGCTCAACGACGTAGAGCAGCCGGTTCTTGCGGTCGACCTCAATGCGTCCTTCGAGGCGCTCCGCCACCTGCCAGGCGCCGGAGCCTTCGCGGCGGCGGATCAGCAGCCGGTTGGCCTCATCGAAGGCGTAGCGGACCGTATGGCGGACGCGGCGCGCCATCGGCTACCCTATGGCTGCTGCGGCGCGGCTCGTCGAGGCAGGACGTACGTGGCCGGGGCGACCAGCTGGACGCCGCTGCGCGCCCGCTGCACCGCGCCCCGCGGCCCGATCAGCACGATGCGCACCGTGCCCTGATGGTCCTCGAAGAACAGGTAGTGCATCTCGTCGTTCGCTGTCACGCCGACCAACCGCCCATACTCCGGAGGAATCACGGCGGGCTGGCCGTCGTCCCGGCCGATCACGACCTCGGAGAGCCCGGCCGGAGCTTGGACACGCGTCTCCGCCGAGGCAGGCGCCGCCGCTGTGACCAGCGCCGCCACGAGCACGAGGCTGCCGATGCTGCGCATTGCGCGTCCTCCTCTAGAGCCGCTTTTTGATTTCGGCGGGATATTCGGGGAACAACCGGCCGATCGTGGGCAGGTCGAACTGCCGCTGGATGGATTCCTTGGGCTCCCGCTCCAACAGGAACTCGAACGACCGGCGCACCAGGTCGTTCGGCGTCACGGGCTTGCCCGAGGTCAATTGATCGAAATCCCGCTGGCTTAAGCCCACGCTGTGGCGCGTCTGTCCGTTGTTCTCGCTGATCTGCACCGTGCAGGTCCAGCCGTCCGTGTGCTTCGCGACGATCACGGTGATTTCCGCCATGCCCTCGCTCCTGCGGCCTGTTACCGGCCGGCGGCCGCCTGGTCCCGTAACACCATCAGCGTGCTTGATAATTTGGCGATGAGCCGGCCGCGCTCATCGGTGATTTCGCATTCCGTCAACCCGATGGTTTTGCCCCGGTGCACGACCGTCGCCGAGGCGGTCAGGAGCGCCGTCCACACGGGCCGGAGAAAATTGCACCTGAGTTCGAGCGTCGTGTAGGTCTCGCCGTCCTCGCACGTCGCCGCGAAGGCGGTGCCCATCGCCGCGTCTCCGAGGTCGCACAGAACACCGCCGTGCAGGGTCCCCATGGGGTTCGCGTGCTGCTTCCCGGCCTTCATCTCCATCCGGGCGCGGCCCGGCTCGACGCTCAGGAGCCGGATGCCGAGCAGCGACGCGATGGGTGGAGGTGCGGCCTCCCCGCGCATGACGGCCTCAGCGTACGAGCGCATCTTCGTCATGCGTCACTCGGTCAGAATCTCGATCGCGCTGTCGACGTTGACGACCGCGATCTCGATCGCTTCAGTATCGGGCCCGTGCCGCGCGCGCTCGTCCCTGCCCAGCGCCTTCAGCCGGTCGAGCAGCGGCTTCAGCTCTTCCCCGAGGCTGCGGGCTGTCGCGTTGTGCATCACCGGGCCTCGCTCGGCGGCGCGTCGGCGGGGGCGGGCTGCAGCGAGCGCTTCAGAAACTCGGCGAACGGATTGACCGGCTCCTCCGCGGCGGGCTCAGCCGGCGCCCGGCCCGCCTCAGTCGGCTGCGCGGGCTGCGCCGCATCCTGCGGAAGAGCCCGCTTGAGCAGATCGCCCAGCAAATCGCCGGCCTTCGCGGAGATCACCTTCGAGGCGATATAGTTGACGTCCGGCTGCACGGTGATCTGCGGCACGCGCCCCTGGATCGCCAGCGGGATCTCCATCTCGCCGTCCTCGCTCACCAGGGCCTGCAGCTCATTGACGGCGCGGACGACCGCCGTGGAGAGCGACGGTTCCATCCTGAGCGCCGCCTGGATGGCGAGCGCCCGGTCGAACCCGACGTGCCCCACGCCGGAGACGCTGAACATCTCGGTGCGCAAGGCGATGCTCTTGAACCGCAGTACCCCGCGCTCCACCTGCAGCGGGAGATCGATCGGCGAAAACTTGGTATCGTTCGCCTGCAGCATCTCCTGATACTGCCCCGGCAGGCGCGATTCAAGCGCCTGCGAGAGTCCCGGCAGCACCGAGAACCGCTCGAAGACGACCCGGAGGATGTTGAGGTTCACGACCACCGGATCGGAGATCCGAAAGCTCCCGCTCCCCGAGAGGCTGGCGAGCGCGTGAGCCGGGTTGAGCGTTCCCAGGGCTCCCTGGAGCCGCACGGTCAGCTGGCCTCGCAGCTCAGGCGCGTTCGGCGGGACCGGCGGAAGGATCTGCGCGAGCGGCAGCTCCTCGGCGGTGAACACGATCTGGCCGATCGAGCCTTCGGTCCGCGGGCCGGGCGGCGTCAACCGGCCGCTCAGGAACAGATTCGGGGTGTCGGCCGCCAGGGCGCCGCGCACGTCGAAATCCATCGGGCGGCCCGGCGAGATGTTCTTCACCCGCACGTCGGCCTGCCGCAGCCACAGCTCCATGGGCGGGGCCGTCATCGCGTCGGTCCAGTGGACCGACCCGTCAATCATCTGGAGGGACGCGATGTTCACAGCCACCTGCGCGCCGCTCCCGGCGGACGCGGCAGGGTCCGCCCCTGCGCCGGCAGGACTTGCAGCGGCGATGAGGCCGAGCAGATTGACCCGGCCCTGGGGATCGCGAGCAACGTGCACTTGGGGCCGGCGGAGCAGGATCGATGCGAGCTGCACTTCCTTACGGAGCAGCGGCAGGACGCGCAGCACAGCGCTCGCCGAGTCCACCTGGAGCAGCGGCTCCCCCTCGACCCGGCTCGGGGGGCCGTCCTGAGCCGTGTCGAAGGACGGCTCGCCGGCCGGCGCGGTATCCCCCGGCGCCTGGTCGTGGACCGCCAGGCGCTGCAGGTCAAGCGCCAGGCCCCCCCGCCACTTGAGGGAGATGCGCCCGAGCGTCACCTCGCGCTTGAGCGCCTCTTCCATCTGGCTGACGAGCATCGGCCGGTACTTGTCGATGTCGAATGTCGCCAGGAAAATCGCGGTCGCGATGATCGCGGCGAGGACGAGGCATGCCAGAACCAGGAGGAGCCTTCTCATGTCGGCCTTTCGGCTGGAGATCAGAGTACGCGCAGCGCCGGCCAGAGACGCAACCACACGCGGCCGAGCAGTTCACGTTGCCGCACCGGGCCCACGGTCCGGCTGTCAAGGCTGTCGCTCGCGTTATCGCCGAGCAGCAGGTACTCGTCGTGCCCGAGCGTGCGCGCCTGGTCCGAGATCATCACGGGCTCCCGCGGCAGAGCGGCGACCCGCTTGATAAGCGGCGCACCCCCCAGCCGCTCCGGACACGCGACCACGATGTCCCCATGGCGCGGCGCGCAACCGCCGGCAGGCTCCGCCCGGAGCAGCACCACGTCGCCTGGGCGCAAGAGCGGCAGCATGCTGCGGCCCTCGACCCGCATGAGCCGCCCGAAGCCGGACAGGCCCGGACTACTTCTTCTTGGCGGCTTCGGCTTTCTGGAAGAGGTCGCTGATCTTGGCCACCGCATCCATGAGCTCCTGCGCCTTCGCGAGGTCCACGTTCTGCTTGTTGGCCGTGCAGAGCTTCGCGGCCTTCCAGAACGTGTCGTGCAGGTCGGGGAACATGGCGAGATGCTCGGGCTTGAAGTAATCGGTCCAGAGGATCAGGAGCTCCTGCTTGCAGAGCTGGGCGTGGTGTTCCTTGGTCTGCACCATGCGGACGACCGTGTTGCGGTGCGCGAGCTGCTCCTGCGCCGAGGCGCCCGGGGCCGGCAGCGGCAGGTCGGTCAGCTTCTTGTCCATGGTGTAGACGGTCTTCGCCGCAATGGCCGCGCCGTGCGGGTCATAGATGCCGCACGGGACATCGCAATGGGCGTACACCGGTGTGATGCCGAAGAGCCGGTCGAACATGGTGGTGAGTGCGCGCATGACGGGCATCGTACCTCCTTCCGCGGGTGTGATCAGACAAACGAGGGCGTGGACGACTCACCCCATTATAGGGAGGACCGTCGGCGCGTTCAAGTATTGCCCCAGGCGCGCCGCAGCGCGCAGAGAGCCGCCTCCAGCGTTTCGTGCGCTGGCCGGTTGTCCGACACCCGGCTCCACGCTGACGCAGGCCATCTCCTGACAGGCTCGAACCCGGCCTTGAGGCGCTCGTAGTGCTCGGGCCTCGCCTCGGAGATGTCGCTGCGGGCCGCGCGCCGCTTCGCGATGCGGCGCAGGGCGACCGCCTTCGGCACCGCGCATTCAATGAAGTGGAACGAGGCGCCGAGGCGGCCGGCGGTCCGCCGCAGCCGCTCGCGGCCCTCCGCCTTGGAGAACGTGCCATCGCAGACGACGGACGAGCCCCCGGCGATCGCGGCCCCGGCGCGGCGGATCAGCCGCTCGTAGACCTGCGCGGACACGCCGGCAGCATAAAGCCCCTCGCCGAATCCCTGGCGCGCGCGCCGCGCGCCGGCGAACTCCGCCAGGCGGATCTCATCCGAGCGCAGCCAGACAGCCCCCAGCCGTTCCGCGAGCCCCAGGGCCAGCGTGCTCTTCCCCGAGCCGATGACGCCGCCCACCACGATCAGCCTCGGCGGAGCGAATGCGCGGGCGTATTCGACCGCGAGACGGAAATGCCCTCGCGCGATTCCGGCGAGCCGCCGTCCCTCGGCCGTGCCGGGGTGCTGCTGCCAGGCGAAGCCGCGGACTTTGCCGCGGACAAGGCTCCGGTGGCATTTGTAGAACGGCAGCACGGCCGGAAACGTGGGATCGGCGAGCCGCGCGCGGTAGCGCCCGGCCAGGGCCGCGGCCAAGTCGCGGCGGCCCCTCGATTCCAGGTCCATCACCAGGAAGCTGAAATCGTTGGCGATGTCGCCGCACCGGAAGGCCGGCTCGAACTCGACGCAATCGAACACCTGCACGCCTTCAGCCCCCGCCTGACGGCGGGGCGCAGGCAGGCAGATGTTCTCGCACCGCAAGTCGCCGTGCCCGTCAATGATGCGCCCCTCGCGCACCCGGCGCTCGAACACCGGCTCCTGCAACGCGAGGAACTGCCGGTAGGCGGCCTCGAGGAGCCGCCGATCGGACTCGGAGAGGAGCGCGCCGATGAAGGGCTGGCATTCTTCCAGATTGCCCAGGACCAGCTGCCGCACGCTCGCAGGCAAGCCGAAGCGATTGATGCGCGGCCCGCGCCCCGCCTTGGCGAAGAACGGCAGCAGCCGGTCGGCGATCGCCGCCATGTCGCGCCGGGTGACCCGGCGGCGGGCCACCAGCCGGTCGAGCATCCGCTGCTCCGGCAGGCGGCGCATCTTGACCGCCCATTCCACGATCCGGCCCCGGCCGCCGAGCGCAAGACCCCGGCCGGTCTCGACGATCGGCACCATGCCCAGATAGACCGTCGGCGCCAAACGGCGGTTCAGGGTGAGCTCCCAGCGGCAGAACTTCCGGCGCTGCGCGAGCGTCGAGGCGTCCACGAACGGAAACTTCACCGGCTTCTTGACCTTGTAGGCGAACGGGCCGGCGAGGAACACATGAGAAACGTGTGTTTCCCGCCGTTCGACCGGTGCGGCCGCATGCGGATAGGACGAGGGCCGTAACAGAAACTGCACGATGCGCTGCTCGTGGGATGCCATCGGATGGGGGTGACGCACTATTGTACGACGGCTGTTGATGGTGTCCAGCGCTTTTGCTAGAGTAAACCCCTCACAGAGGAGGTGACGGATGGGCGCGGTCTTCACGCGATGCAGTCTGCTGTTGGCGGTGCTCCTGGCGTTCGCTCCCATGGCGTCGGCCGGAGACCCGCCCAACGGGGACGGCGCAGCCGGCAAGCTGGTGCGCGGAGCGGTCAATCTCGTGACCGGCTGGGTGGAAATCCCCAAACGGATCATTGAAACCGGCCACGCATCGGGCACCGGGGCCGGATTCACCTGGGGATTGCTGCGCGGCCTCGGCCACGGCTTCATCCGCACCGCTGCCGGGTTGTATGAGCTTGTCACGTTCCCGTTCCCAGCCCCGCCGGGCTACGCGCCGGTGATCCAGCCGGAGTACGTGTTCGATAATTAGCCTAACCCTCGCTCCTGCCATAATTAACGCTTGTCAAGTCCACCAAAGTCCACTACAATTGGCCTAAGTCTTGGCATCCACAACCAGGAGGTGGACCGGATGGACACTGGGATGGGCGCTGTGCAGCAGATTTTGATCGCCCCGCTCCAATCCGCATGGGACTCGCTCCTCAGGTTCCTCCCGACCGTGCTCGGGGCGCTGGTTATCCTCTTGATCGGCGGCCTGGTCGCGAAATTGATCGAGCAAGTGCTCGTCCGTGGCTTGAAACTCGTCCGCTTCGACCAACTGGCAGACGAACTGCAGATTTCGGCCATGATGACCAAGGGCGGCGTGCGCCGGAAGCTGTCCGAACTGATCGGCGCCATCGCCTACTGGATCGTCATGCTGGCCTTCGTCGTGGCGGCGCTCAACGCCCTGGGACTCATGGAAGCCGCGGATCTGTTCGAGCGGATCGTGGTCTACCTGCCGAATGTGGTGGCGTCGGTCTTTATCCTGATCGTCGGGGCGTTCGCCGCGACCTTCCTGTCGGCGACAGTCCGGACCGCGGCCAGCAACTCGGGCATCGTGCAGGCGCACCTGCTCGGACAGGCCGTCCAGGTGGTCGTGGTCGCGTTCGCCTTTGTCGCGTCGCTCAAACAGCTCCAGATCCAGTTCGTCGGCGAGGTGTTCCTGATCGTGCTCGCCGGCATCAGCCTGGGGGCTGCCATCGCGTTCGGGTTGGGGTGCAAGGACATCGCCGGCCGGTGGGTGGCGGATCTGATCCAGGAATTGCAGCCGCGGAAGCGGTAGCCCGGCTGATCGGTTCGGTTCGGTTCGCGCAGCGGCTGCTGGGGTTCGCCCTGGCAGCCGCTTGCGTGTTCCCCCTGACAGCCCACGCGCTGAATGTCGAGCGGTTGGAGCCGGCTGAGGTCGCCCTGCACGGCTCCATCCTCGCGCAGCTTGAGCCTGTGGTCGCCGCGAAGAAGCAGGACGGCACGGCCAACGTGATGACGTGGGAGATGCTGTATGCGCCGCTCTCCCCTGAGCAGCAGACATTCCTGGATGCGTTCCGGGCGCTCAAGGCCGCGAGCCTCGGTGCGACGAGCCACTATTTCGGGGAAGCGGCGGACCCCGACCTCGTGCCGGTCGGTCCTCAGCAGATCGTGAGAGACGGCGAGGTCAAACCGCTCGACCCTCAGTACCTGCCCCGCCCGGTCTTTGAGGCCTACCAGCGGATGATGGATGCCATGGAGCGCGACCTGGGGCAGCGGCTCCTGGTCGAATCCGGCTACCGGTCTCCGGCGTACCAGCTCTACCTCTTCCTCTACTACATGCCGAAACATGCGATGTCCGTCAAGGAGACCAACCGGTTCGTCGCGCTGCCCGGGCACAGTGAGCACGGGTATCCGCCGCGGCAGGCGATCGACTTCATCAACCAGCGCGGCATCAACGGCGAGGACCGTCCGGAGGAGTTCGAGGCGCTGCCCGAGCACGGGTGGCTGCAGCAGCATGCCGCCGAATTCGGCTTTGTCCTTTCCTACCCCCGGAACAACGCCATGAACACGGCCTTTGAGCCCTGGCATTGGCATTACGAGGGGGCTGGCCAATGATGAAGAACCCTTCAATCCAGGGCTCATCCCGAGCGGAGGCGAGGGACGAGCCGTGGCACTGGCACTTCGAGGGCAGCCGATGAGCCGGGCGGCCCTGACGCGTTCGCTCACGCTGTTCGACGCGACCATGCTCGTCATCGGCTGCATCGTGGGCGTCGGGATCTTCCGGACCGCCAGCGCGATCGCCGGCCACTTGCAGTCGCCCGCGCTCATTCTGGGGCTCTGGGTCGCCGGCGGGCTCCTGTCGCTCTGCGGGGCGCTGTGCTACGCAGAGCTGGCCGGCATGTACCCGGTGACCGGCGGCGACTACGTCTACGTGACGGAGACCTACGGCCGGTTCTGGGGCTTTCTGTTCGGATGGACCAAGCTGTTCATCGAGCGCACCGGCACGATCGCCATCCTCGGCTATGTGTTCGCGGAATATACCCGCCGCATCGTGCCCTATGGCGATGGGTGGCTCCGGTGGGTGGCGGTGGCGGCGATCCTGCTCCTGACGGCGGTGAACGTCGCAGGCGTGCGGTGGGGCAAGTACGTGCAGAACATCTTCACCCTGCTCAAGCTGGCGGCGCTCGGTGTTCTCATCGCCGCAGGGGTCTATGCGGCGTCCGCCCAGCACGTGGTGGTCCCGTCGTGGGCCGTGCCGCCCCTCGACCTCTCAACCTGGCAGTCGCTCGGCGTGGCGCTGGTCTTCGTGCTGTGGACGTACGGCGGATGGACCGAGGCGGCCTACGTCGCCGAGGAGGTCCACCAGCCGACCCGGAACATTCCCCGCGCGATTGTCGGCGGGGTGCTGCTGACGACCGCGCTGTACCTGCTGGTCAACTGGAGCTACCTGCAGTTCGTGCCGGTGGATGTGCTGCCCGGCACGCCGCTCGTCGCCGCACAGGTCATGGAGGACATGTTCGGGGCTCCGGGAGCGGTGTTCATCGCATGGATGATCGCCTGCTCGGCGTTCGGCGCGTTGAACGGCTACATCCTGACCGGCGGGCGGATCCTCTACGCGATGGGGAAGGACCATGGGCTGTTCGCGCGGCTGTCGGCGGTGGATCCGGCGTATCGCACGCCGGCCTTGGCGCTCTGGACGAACGCCGCGATTGCGTGCCTCCTGGTCTTCACCAAGACCTTCGACCAGATCATGACCTACTCCACCCTCGCCATCACGCTCTTCTTCATCATGGCGGTCTTCAGCGTCATCCTGCTGCGACAGCGCAAGCCCAAGCAACCGCGCCCCTACCGCACCTGGGGCTACCCGGTGACGCCGATCCTCTACTGCCTGACGATGATCGGGTTCATCATCGCCGTCTGTTTCAAGGAGCCGCAGGAGGCGGCGTTCGGCATCCTCTTCGTCGCCCTCGGCGTCCCGCTCTACCGCTTCTCCCGCCCGGTCCGGTCATAGCAGTCGTTCTGAGTGGCCGGGTCTCCCTCGCCGCACCGCTCGGCCGGCCCCACCGAGGCCGGCCTTCGCTCGGAGTATTTTCTCGCTCGTCCCCTGACACATTTGATGGGGACACCCTGGCCGCTCGAAAATCCTACGTGCGGCTCCGGGAGCCCCGGCCACTCAGAGCACCTGGCTGGGCTGATGTTGCGGGCCGGCGGCTTGCCGGGGGCGACGGGGGTTGTTATAGTAGGCGGCATGACGCTGTTCACCGTTGCCATCGGCGCGTGCGCGCTGTTTGCGCTCGGCTACGCGGTCTACGGGCGGCTGCTCGCGCGCTGGTTCGGCCTGAACGACAGCCGCGCCACCCCGGCCTGCACGGTCAATGACGGGGTGGATTACGTCCCCGCCAAAGCGCCCTTCCTCCTCGGCCAGCATTTCTCCGCCATCGCCGCCGCCGGGCCGATCGTGGGGCCCATCCTGGCCGGCCTCTGGTTCGGATGGCTGCCGGCGCTGATCTGGATCGTGGCCGGCGCCATCTTCTTCGGCGCGGTCCACGACTTCTCGAGCCTGATCGGCTCGATCCGCCACCGGGCGACCTCCATCGTCGAACTGGTCCATGAGCACCTCGGGCCCAGGGCGCACCTCCTCTTCATGGGCTTCGTGTGGCTCTCACTGATTTATGTGATCATCGCCTTCACCGACCTCACGAGCAGCTCGTTCGTCGAGCCCGTGTACGGGGGCGGGGTCGCCTCGTCCTCGGCGCTGTACCTGCTGGCGGCGCTTACGATGGGGGTGTGCCTCTACAAGTGGCGGATGCCGCTGCCGCTCGCGACGGCGATCTTTCTTCCGCTGGTCGGCGCCATCATCTGGCTCGGCCAAGCGATCCCGCTCACGGTCCCCGCCGGCCTGGCGGAACGGCCCCAGCTCGTCTGGAACGGCGTCATTCTGGGCTACTGTTTCCTGGCATCGATCGCGCCGCTCTGGCTGCTCCTCCAGCCACGCGGCTATCTGGGCGGATTTTTCCTCTACGTGACGCTCGCGGCCGGTGTCGTCGGGCTGCTGCTCGGCGGCGACCGGATCCAGTACCCGGCGTTCCTCGGCTGGACGAGCCAGAAGGGGCTGCCGCTCTTCCCGATGCTGTTCGTCACCGTGGCGTGCGGCGCCTGCTCGGGTTTTCACGGCATCGTGAGCTCGGGCACCACGTCGAAGCAGATCGCGAAGGAGTCCGACTGCCGGATCGTCGGCTACGGGGGGATGCTGCTGGAGGGGGTGGTGGCGGTCATTGCGCTGACGACCGTCATGCTGCTCGTCCCCGGGGATCCTTCAACGCAACAATCGCCCGACCGGATCTACGCGGGCGGCATCAGCCACTTCGTCGAGCGGCTCGGCATCCACCGGGAGTTCGCGCGGTCCTTCGCCCTGCTCGCCTTCGCCACGTTCATCTACGACACGCTGGATGTGGCCACGCGGCTCGGCCGGTACGTGTTTCAGGAGCTGACCGGCTGGAAAGGGCGTTGGGGCAGCGTCGGGGCCACCCTGGCGACGCTGGCGTTGCCGGCGCTCAGCGTGAGCGTCACGGTGACGGATGCGTCAGGCGCGGCCGTGCCGGCCTGGAAAGCGTTCTGGACGCTCTTCGGAACGTCGAATCAGCTCTTGGCGGCGCTGACGCTGGTCACGCTGACCGTGTGGATGCGCAGGACCGGCAAGCCGTGGCTCGTCAGCGCCGTGCCGGCCGGCTTCATGCTGCTCATGACCGCGTGGTCGCTGTGGCTGACCGTCGGCCCCTGGCTCTCCGGGGTCGCGAACGGACAGCCGGCCTTCAACGGGATCGCGCTGGTCTCCCTCGTCCTGCTCGCGCTGGCCGCTCTGGTGCTGTTCGAAGCGCTCAAGGCGGTCGCGCGCCCCGCTAGATGAGGTCCGAGCAGGCGTCAAGGTGCGAGGCCGCGGGTTGCGTGCTCGATGATGCGCTCGACATCTGCGCCTGTCACCCCGTAATACCACACCGCATCCGGAAAGATCATCACGCTCGGGCCCTTGGCGCACACATCCTGGCACCCGGAGCGGCTCACCCGCACGAGCCGCGCGAGGCCCAGCGCGCTCACGCGGGCCTTGAGCGCCTCGAGGATTGCTTGGCTGCCGCGGCCGGCGCAGCAGGCCTCGCCGTTCTCCCGCTGGTTCACGCAGACGAACACCATCCGGCGAAACGGAAGCGGCCCCTGCTCCATCACACGTCCACGCCTGCCGCCCGCAGGTCCTGCTCGAGCTGGCGGCTGTTCAGGAACCGGATCGCCGTGAGCCCGGCCTTCCGTCCGGCCTCCACCATCTCCGGCCGGTCGTCCACATAGAGCGCCGCCTCAGCCGGCACCCCGGCATGCGCGAGCGCGGCCTGATACATCTCGGGCATCGGCTTGCGGACGCCGAGCGCGCAGGAGGCGACATACCCGTGGAACAGCGCGAGCGAGGGGACCGTGGAGCGCAGGTGTTCGAAGTGGAGCACGTTGGTGTTGGTGAGGGCGATCAGCCGGTGGGTCGCGCGCAGCCGCTCCAGAATCCTGGTGACATCGCGGTTCTCCACGAAGATGTCGTTCCACGCCAGGACGAACCGCGCGTAGGTCCAGGTCAGGTTGAGCCGCGCCCTTAGCCCTTCGTAATACGCCTCGGGCGCGATCTGTCCCAGCTCGAAGGGCAAGAGGAGCCCGGGGTCATACACGGCCCGCTGCACATCGTCGAACGGCCGCCCCACGAGCTGCGCCACCTGGTGGACAATGCGGTCCGCGTCGAACTCCACGACGACCCCCCCGAGGTCGAAAAAGGCGGCCTGATACGCCATCACGCGCGCGGGGCGGGCGCCGCCCGCATTCCTGACGGCACGCCGTCAACCCTCAGCCGGCTTCTCGATCTGGACATGCGTGGGGAACGGAATGCTGATGCCGTCGCGGGCGTACCGGGCGTGGAGCCGCTTGATGAACTCGTGCTTGATCAGGTACTGGTCGGTGAACTCTTTCGCCCGCAGCACGGCCGTGAACTGAACCGCCGAGTCGCCGAAGGTGTGGAACCGGACCATCGGCTCGAAGCCGGCGATCCCGCCGGGCACGGTCTGCAGCACCTCGCGCGCCACCTCGACCGTCACCTGCTGGATCCGCTCGAGGTCGGCCCCATAGGCCGCCCCGATCTCAACCGTCACCGCCACCTCGCGGCTCGGCATGTGGAAGTTGGTGATCACCGACTCGGCCAGCTTCTTGTTCGGCATCACGACCATGTTGTTCGACAGCGTGCGGACCGTCGTGGCCCGCCAGCCGATGTCGTCCACGTACCCCTCGGAGCCGTTCTCAAGCTTCACGTAGTCGCCCACCCGCACGTTGCGGGACATCGTGAGGTGGAGCCCGGAGAACAGGTTCGACAGGGTGTCCTGCAGCGCGAGCGCGACGGCGAGCCCGCCTACCCCCAGGGCCGTGAGGAGCGGGGCGATCGAGATGCCGAGCCCGTGCAGGATCATCAGCGCGCCGAGCAGCACGATGATGATCTTCACGAAGTTCTCCGTGAGGCTCGCCATCGGCAAGTCGGGCTGGAGCAGCTTGCCGTAGGCGGTGATCAGGCGTCCGCCGAGGCCCGCGAAGATCACGGTCGCCCAGAGCCAGCCGAGGACATAGAACACGCGGGCGATGATCTCGACCTGGTGAGGGGCGAACGGCCAGAAGCCCGTCGCGACGTAGAGGCCGAAGAGGACGCTCCAGAACGGCACGCCGCGGCGCAACGCGTCGATCACCGCGTCGTCCCATTCCCAGGACGTCCTGGCGGCCCAGCGGGTGAGACGGCCGGTCAGCAGCACGGTGAGCAGGTGGCCCATGAGGAGGACGATGAGGATGGTGGCGGCTGACCACAGCACGCCGTAGGACCACGGAGGGAGAGCGCTCAGCACAATGGCCTCTCGCTAACAAAAACCGGCGGGATTGGTTCCTATCGGTAGTGACTGGGAGGAACCCATCCCGCCGGTCAGGTGACTGGGTGCAGGGTCCTGGCTACGCGGAAAACGAGGTGCCGCACCCGCAGGACTTCTTCGCCATGGGGTTGCTGAACTGAAACCCGGCCCCTTGGAGGCCGCCCTGGTAGTCGATCGTCGTGCCGTCCAGGTACAGATGGCTTTTGGCGTCGACGAGGACCTTGAGGCCGTCCTGCTCGAAGACGGTGTCGTACTGCTTGGGATTGGCCTCCTCGATCGCGAGGACGTACGAGAAGCCTGAGCAGCCCCCGCCCTTCACCCCGATCCGAAGGCCGAGGTTGGGCTTCTGCTCCTGCGTCATCAACCGCTTCACTTCCTGCGCCGCCAACGGCGTCAACGTGATCATCTGGTGTGCCTCCCTGTTGTGACCAGAAGGGCTCAATTATAGCACGCCGCCACCGTCGAGACAATCCCCACGGAGGAGCCGAAGAAGCGGGCGGTTGGCCGGCGGAAACCGGTAGCGGGAGAGCTGCCCTGGCGCCACCCAGCGCAGCCGTGACGCCCCGAGCGGCCGGGGCCTGCCGCCCGCCACGCGGCAGCTGAACACTTTGAACCGGATGCGGCCGTGGGCGTACGCATGGCGCAGACGGCCCAGCGGCCTGAGCGCCGTGATTCCGATCCCCAGCTCCTCGCGGAGCTCGCGCCGCAGGCACGCTTCCCAGGATTCGCGCGGCTTGCGCTTCCCGCCGGGGAATTCCCAGAGCCCGCCGAGCACAGCACCCGCCCTCCGGCGGCAGATCAACACCGCGCCCCGGCGCTCAATCACGGCGATCGCGACGTCATAGCGCGGCGCTGGCATTGACCGGGAAGCTGCGGCAGGAGCGCCGCAGCGCGCACCCGGCGCATTTGGGCGCGCGGGCCGTGCAGACGGTGGCTCCAAAATCCATCATGGCCTGGTTGATGTCATACCCTCTGCCCGGCGGGATCACCGCTTCGGCCAGCTTCCAGAGCCGCTGCTGAGTCCGGCCCTGCTTCAGCTCGCCGCGCACGCCGAAATACCGGCCGAGGAGCCGCGCGACGTTCGTGTCCACGATGGCCGCGTCCCGCTCATAGGCAAAGCTCAGGACGGCGCCGGCGGTGTACCGGCCGATGCCGTCCATCGCGATCAACCCGTCATACGTGTCCGGAATCCGCCCGCCGTGGTCCTTGAGCGCCTGCCGCGCGATCTGCCGAAGGCGCATGGGCCGGACGTTGTACCCGAGCGGGTACCAGACCTTCCTCAACTCTGCGGTCCGGGCGGCGGCGAGCGCCTTCAGCGTGGGATAGCGCTTGAGGAACTGGCGGTACTTCGGCATCACCCGGTCCACCTGGGTCTGCTGCAGCATGACCTCGGAAACGAGGATCTTGTAGGGGTCCCGGGTCTTGCGCCAGGGCAGGTCCCGCTGGTGCACGCGGTACCAGGCGAGGAGCCGTCGCTGAAATGCGGCGAGGAGGAGCGCGCGGGCCGTCGGCATGCCATCGCAACCTTAGCAAACCCGACGCGCGCCGTCAACCACCGGCCAGTGGCACATTGTGCCGGGTCCTGCCGCTGCGCCACCCCACGGCGGCCCTCGGCGGCGGGTGGCGCGGCGAAGGAATGCCGCGCATCAGCCCGCCATCGATTGCCGGTGGGTATTGTTTACAATCGTCGAGGGGATTTGCTACAATGCGGCAGCATTCAGCAATCGGCGATGTCAGCCACCGCGTACCGTGCGACCGTCGAGCGCATTGACAGCCTCTCATATAACGTGCGGGGCTTTCGCTTCAAGCTCCTCGAGCCGCCGAAAATCGAGTTCAAAGCCGGCCAGTTCATCATCGTCAACGTCCCCAAAGACGGCGGCGTGGTGAAACGGGCGTATTCGGTTGCCTCCCCGCCCCACGAGCCGCAGGCCATTGAGCTCAGCATCCAGAAGGTGGAGGGCGGCATCGCCTCCACCTACTTCTGGGGCCTCAAGGAGGGCGCCACGGTGTCCCTGTCCGGCCCCCACGGTACCTTCCTGCTCAAGGAGCCGATGGAGTACGATCCCGTCTTCATGGCGACCGGCACCGGCGTCGCCCCCATGCGCGCGATGATCAAGCACTTGTTCCATCTGAACTTCACCCGCGACATCTGGCTGTTCTTCGGCTGCCGCTACGAGCACGCACTCCTCTACGAATCGGAGTTCCGGTCGCTCGCCAACCTCCGGCACAACTTCCACTACGTGCCGACGGTGAGCCGCCCGAAGGACTGGCACGGCGAGACCGGGCACATCCAGGAGACGTTCCAGAAGCACATCAAGGACATCTCGAAGACAGAGGTCTACCTGTGCGGCTGGCTCGAGGTGGTGAAGGCCGTCTGCAAGGACCTGGAAGGCCACGGCGTGCCCCGCGAGAAGCTCCACTACGAGGAATGGGCATGAGCGACGCCCCTGCCAAGGCCCCGCGCGCCATCACCGTCGGCCACACGCCGGACATGGACGACGCGTTCATGTTCTACGCGATCGCGTCGGGCGCCGTGCCGATAAACGGCGTGCGCTTCGAGCACGTGGTCGAGGACATCCAGACGCTCAACCAGCGCGCCCTCAAGGCCGAGCTCGACATGACGGCGATCTCGGCCGCCAGCTACCCCGCGCTCTCGGACGCGTATTGGATCGTGTCGGTCGGCTCGAGCGTCGGCCAGAACTACGGGCCGCTCGTCATCACGACGAAGCCGCACAGCCCGGAGGAGCTCGACGGACACCGGATCGCCGTGCCGGGCCTGCACACCACCGCCTACATGCTGCTCAAGCTCGCCATTCCGCGCTTCGTGCCGGTCGAGATGAACTTTCAGCAGATTCCGGACGCGGTGCTGCGGGGCGAGGTCGAAGCGGGGTTGGTAATCCACGAGTGGCAGCTCACCTACCGGGACGCGGGGCTGTTGCCGGTGCTCGATCTCGGGGTGTGGTGGCAGCAGCAGTTCAAGCTGCCGCTGCCGCTGGGCTTGAACGTCGTCCGCAAGAAGCTCGGGCGCCGCACCGCCCAGGAGGCGGCCACGCTCTTGCGGGACAGCATCCTCTATGCCTTCGCCCACCAGGACGACGCGCTGGCGTACGCGATGCGCTACGGCCGCGGCACCGATCCGGAGCGCGCGCGGCAGTTCATCGGCATGTACGTGAACGAGGAGTCGCTGACGCTCTCCCGCCACTGCCGGGAGGCGCTCAAGACGCTCTACCAGCGCGCGCACGCCGCCGGCCTGATCCCCCGCGTCCCCAGGCTCGGCGTGATCGAGCCGCTCAAAGCCGGCTAGAGATAGGTTTTGCGCCTGAAGACGTCCGTCTTCAGGTTCGCCACGCGGTCCAGAAACAGCTTCCCATCGAGGTGGTCGATCTCGTGCTGCGCGATGATCGCCTCGAAGCCCGTAAGCCACAGCTCGTAGGCGCTCCCGAACCGGTCATGCGCTTCCAGTCGGACCCGCTGTGCCCGCTCAACATTGGCCGTGAAGTCCGGGATCGACAGGCACCCTTCCCGCTGGACGACCCGGCCTTCCTGCGCGCCGATCCTGGGATTGATGAGCACGAGGAGGCCGTGGCTGTGCCCTGCCTTGGGGTGGACGGACGAGTCCATGACCGCGATCCTGAGGGCGTGGCCCACCTGCGGTGCTGCGAGCCCCACGCACCGGGGGTGGTGGCGCATCGTGCGGATCAGGCCATCCACAACATCGCGGATGCCGTCATCAACCCGGGCCACCACGCGTGTCGGCGCCTTGAGCACCGGATCAGGGAACTGCCGGATCGGCGACGCGCTCATCCCGAAACGTTAGAGGACGGCGGTTTCTGACGGGCGGAGGCTCACTTGGACGCCGAGCCGCTTGCCGAGCTGCGCGAGCAGCCGCTCGAGCGACGCGGCGGAGAGCCGGGCAGGCACTTCGATTTCCAGGAGCATGAGGTACAGCGAGGAGGACGGCTTGCCCTTCTGCGGCTGGCTCCGGTGCGTATGGACGTCGGTGATGTTGACGTGCTCTTTGGCCAGCGCTTCCGCCACCCGAAAGACGATGCCGGGGTGATCGCCGCCGTACATCGAGATCATGTAGGGCGTTCCGCGGGACGCCGGGGCCGTCGTCTCGGCCGGGTTCAGCCGCTTCACGTGCACCACGAGCTGGCGCTTGAGCGGCTCGAACGCTTTGGCGATCCGCTCGGCAGTCACCGATGATGGGCCTGAAAAGATCAGCATGATCGCGAACTCGCCCTCAAGCCGGGTCATCGCGGAGTCTTCCAAGTTGCACCCGAGCTGGTAGAGCGCCTTGGTCACGCCGGCCACGATGCCGGGCCGGTCTTGCCCAAGCGCTGTCACAATCCACCGTGCGGTCATGTGGGCTTGGCCTCCTGCGGCATCTCGGCGGACTCCGCCTCGAAGCCAAGGTCCTCGATCATCTGGAACGCCTCGCGGGCCTCCTGCCCCGGCGTCGTGAGATACCCCTCAACGAAGATCGAGTTCGCCGGGTACAGCGAGAGCGGCTGCAGCGTGCGCAGGTTCACTTCCCGCCCGCCGGCCGAGCGGATCTCGCTCTCGGGATTCAGAAACCGGAAGAGGCACAGGATCTTGAGGCATTTCATCGGCGTCAGGAACCCGGCGGCCTCGAGCGGCGTGCCCTTGATGGGGTGGAGGAAATTGACCGGGATCGAGTCCATCTTGAGCTCCCGGCACGCGAAGGCGAGGTCCAGGATGTCCTCATCGGTCTCCCCCATGCCGACGATCCCTCCGCTGCACGTCATGAGACCGGCCTTGCGGACATTCTCGACCGTCCGGACCCGGTCCTGGTAGGTGTGGGTCGTGCAGATCTCCGGGTGGTACCGCTCGCTCGTATTCAGGTTGTGGTTCACCCACCCGACGCCGGATGCCTTGAGCAGGCGTGCCTGCGCCTCGGACATGATGCCGACGCAGACGCAGATCTCCATCGGGAGCTCGGCCCTGATCGCCCGGGTGACCTCGCAGAAATGGCTGATGTCCTCATCGCTCGGGCCCCGCCCGCTCGTCACCATGCAATAGCGCTTGGCCCCGGCCTTGAACGCCTGCCGGGCGCCTTCAAGGAGCTGTTCCTTCTCCATGAGGGGATACTTGTCGATCTTCGCGGAGGAGACGGAGGACTGGGAGCAGTAGTGGCAATCTTCAGGACAGAGGCCGCTGCGGGCGTTCTGCAGGATGCAGACCTTGACGCGCCGGCCGAAGCGGATTTTCCGGACCTCGAACGCCGCCTGCAAGGCGCCCGGCACCTCATCGTCCGGCAGCGCCAGGATCTGCCGCGCCTCATCGCGCGTGATCCCTTCCCCGCTCAGTGACCGCTCGACGACCGATGTCCAGTGGATCGAGCCCATGCGCGTGGCTCCTACCAGTTCCGCAGGATGTCGTACGTGGTCGTGCGTTGGGCCGGGCGGAAGCCGGACTCGCGGATCAAGGCGGCGATCTCGTCCACGGTCGTCGTGTTGACGAACGAGGTCGCGGCGTGCACATTCTCCTCGAAGAGCGTGCCGCCGAAGTCATCGGCCCCGAAGTGGAGCGCGATCTGCCCGGTCTTTTTCCCCTCCGAGAACCACGAGGCCTGGACGTGCGGGAAGTTGTCGAGGTAGAGGCGCGAGAAGGCGATCATGCGCAGGTACTGGGTCGGCCCGGCATGGGCCTTGATGTGCTTCTCGAGCGGCGTGTTCCCCGGCTTGAAGCTCCAGGGCACGAACGCCGTGAATCCCCCGGTCTCCTCCTGCAGGGCGCGGATGTGCTCGAGGTGCTCGAGGATGTCCTCGTCCTCCTCGATGTGGCCGAACATCATCGTGGCGGTCGACTTGAACCCGAGCTGGTGCGCCTGCCGGTGGACCGAGAGCCAGGCCTCGGCCGGCCCTTTCTTGGTCGCGAGGCGACGGCGGATCCGATCCGAGAGGATCTCAGCACCCCCGCCCGGCAGCGTGAACTGCCCGGCCTCCTTCAGCCGCTCGAGCACCTCGCGGATGCTGATTCCGGCCACCTGCGACATCATCGTGACTTCGGACGCCGTGAAGAAATGCGGCGTCACCTGGGGAAACCGCTGCCGCGTCTCCCGCACGAGGCTCAGGTAGTAGTCCAGGGGCACGTCCGGATTGTGCCCACCCTGGAGCAGCACCGTCGTCGCCCCGAGGTCAACGGCCCGCTGGATCTTTTCCATCACCTGCTCGAGGGTCAGCGTGTAGCCGCCGGCCTGGCCGGGCTTCCGGTAGAAGGCGCAGAAGACGCAGTCGGTGATGCAGACGTTCGTGTAGTTCGGGTTCGAGTCGATCACGAAGGTGACCGCGGGTTCCGGGTTGTGGCGCATCCGCACCCGGTTCGCGAGCTGGCCCATCTCGAGCAACTCGCCGTGCTGCCAGAGCCACAGCCCCTCGTCGCGGCTCAGCCGCTGCCCCGCGAGGATCCGCTCTTCCACCGATTCAGAGCAGATGATGCTCATCCGCCAACCCTCGAAACTTCTTCAGGCCCTCGGCTTCCGCATGGCTCAGCCGGTACACGAACCCCGCGAGGTACGCGGAGAGCTCTTCCGCGGGCAACTTCAGGCGCGCGCTCTCTTCCTGCGCGATGGCGTCGAATTGCCCGATGTTCACCGCGAGCGAGCGCATGAGCGCTGCTTCCAGATGTTTCCGGTCCTGCGCGTCCGCGTCCTTGCGCACCGCCCACACCGCGAACACGAACGGCAAGTGCTGCCAGAGCCACCATTCGAACGCCAGATCGGTCTCGAACGGGTACTGCTTGTTGGTCTGCCGGAACCGAAGCGCTTCGTCGCCGATCAGGAGCAGCGCGTCCGCGTCCGGCTCGCGGCGCCGCTCCGGGGCCTGGGGCGGAACGTTCTCCCTGCGCTGCTCGGCGTAGGGCCGGCGCTCGTAGGCCGCCGGGTAGAGCTGATAGCGCTTCTCGAGCACGAGCCGCAACAGCGCCAGCGTCGTCGAGGTCTGCTCGGTGACGGCGATCACCGCCCCGTCGAGCTGGCGGATCGGCTTGACCGAGAACAGGATGGCGCTGCGGGCCCGGCCGCGCACGGCGATCCCGATGTGTCCCAGCCGGTCGAACGCCCCTTCCAGCCGGAAGTAATCCATCACGGAGAGGAGCCCGGCCGTGATCTCGCCGGCCGCGGCACGCCGGCCCAGCTCGCTCGGAACGAGATCGATCAGCTCGTACCGGGAGCCGAGCGGCAGCCCCCGGAAGTACGGCGCGCTATTGAGGTACGGAACTCTCGCAACGCGCGTCGCTGTCGTGGACTTGGATGGTACGGTAGATGGCATCTCGTTCCACGGGGGTGCACCCCGACTCCCGGATCAGCTCCACAAGGCGTTCCCGCGTGAGGCTCACGGGCGACGCCGCGTTCGCCGCGTGCATGATGCGCTCTTCACCGATCGTGCCGTCCAGATCATCCGCCCCGAAATGGAGCGCCACCGAGGCGATCTCCTCCCCCATGGTGACCCAGTAAGCCTTGATGTGCGGGATATTGTCGAGGAAGAGCCGCGCGATGGCGATCGTTTTGAGGTCTTCGAGGGCCGAGGCCTGCCGGGCGATGACCTGGGTCTTCCCGGGCTGGTAAGCGAGCGGGATGAAGCTCATGAAGCCCTCGGTCTCATCCTGGAGGTCCCGGAGCTTCACCATGTGCTCCACGCGCTCTTCGTACGTTTCCATGTGGCCGTAGAGGAGCGTGGCGTTGGTCGGGAGGCCCATCCGGTGGGCGGTCTTGTGGATCTCAAGCCAGCGGGGAGCGCCGATCTTGAAGGGGAAGAGCGCCTTCCGCACGCGCTCGGAGAAGACTTCGGCACCGCCGCCGGGCAGCGCGACCAGCCCGACCTCCCGGAGCTGCCGCAGGACCTCTTCAACGCTCAGGCGGAACTTCTTCGAGAAGTAGTCGATCTCAACTGCGGTCCAGGCCTTGATCTGGATCTGGGGGTATTCGCGCTTGATCGCCCGGAACATTTCGAGGTAATAGTCCCACGGCCAGTCCGGATGCAGCCCGGCCACGATGTGGACCTCGCGCAGCTCGGCGTTGCACCGGCCGACGACCTCCTCAATCGTCATCTCGTACGCGTTCGGCCGCCCGCGCTTGGTCGCATAGTCGCAGAATTTGCAGGAGAGCACGCAGACGTTCGAGGGGTTGATCTGTCGGTTGATGACGAAATGCGCGCGATCGCCCCAGCGCCCGCGCTTCGACTGATCGGCCAGCCGACCGAGCCCGAGGACATCGGGCGTGGCGAAGAGTCCGAGGGCGTCCTCGCGGGTTAGCCGCTCCTCGCGCGCCAGCTTGTCACGGATCTGTTCAACCATGGCTCACTCGGTCCCTGGAAGGTGCTGCTGTTTGCGATACATCCGCCAACGATCCTGGGCCATCTCGATAGTGCCGCGGTAGAATTTGAGCGCCGCCCCGAACAACCCGGCCCTGCCGGCGTCGGTCCAAAACTCCTGCTCGGCGCCGGTTTCCAGCTCCTTGAAGCGCTCCGTCAGTTCGTCGATCATGAGCGTCCCCGACACCCGCTTGAGCTCCAGGCGTCCGAGGATCTTCAGCTTGGCGCGCTCGGGACTGCCCAAGGACTTGCCACCGCTCCAGGACGCGTTCCAGCGGACCGTCGCCTGGCCTGCCCCGGCCGCGATCTGGGTACCGCTACGGTCCCACTGGTACCGCCGGTACACCTCGCATTGGCGGCGGATATGCTGCATGTACTGCGGGACCGTGTAGCGGTCCTCGCGGCCGTCCGAGCCAATGAACGTCAGCCGGGCCTCGGGCACAAACTGTTTCTCGAGCCGCTCAGCGTCACAGACCGACATGGTGTCGAAGTGCCGTTCGAGAAAGAGCTGCACTTCTTCCTCCGTCACTGACATGGGCGCGGCGCTCACCGCAGACGCAGCCAGCACTAGCGCCGCCCACGCCGCTCTGAGCGCCCGGCTCAGGCGGGCCGTCACGGTCCTAGGCCCGCCAGTACGCATCCCACCGGCGGTCGACCAGACGTTTCACGTCGTCGGTCATCACCACCGGATCCGGATAGCCGGTCTTGAAGGTGGCGTCGATGCCCATCCGTCCGCGATACACCGGCCAGGCGCCGTTCAGCGTCGCTTCTGTGAACACGATGTCGCGTGCCGGATCGAAGCGCGTAAAGATGCCCCAGAGTACGCTTTCGCGGTCGGCCAGATCCACATCGGGGCTGACCGCCACGATGAGCTTCACTCCGGCCAGCGCCGGCGCCTTGACCAGAGCCGAGATGGCCTCCCGGCCCTCTGCGGTGACCTGGACAACCAACAGCGCGCCTTCGAGCAATCGCGCACGGGTGATTCGGGGATGAAGCGCTTTGACCTGGGCTTCGTCAACCGCCGGAGGAGCTGAGGCCTTGTGCCCTCTCTTGCGGGTAGCATCCAGCACCATCTTGCTGCCCAGATTGAGGGTAAAGCTGGTGAAATCCAGCGTATCAAAAGGCACGCCGGGAAGCAAGAGGAAGTCCTCGGCAGGGTCGAAGTGGTCGCGGATCGCCGCGAAGACTTGCTCAATCTTGCGGCAATCCACATCATGGTCCACCAGCACCACGCACTTGGTCAGCGCCATCTGCCCGGTCCCCAGGAGCCCGATCGCCGTCTTCATGCCCTCTTTGCCAAACCGTTGGTAGACCGAGGCGACCGCCAGGCTATGGAACCCGGCTTCGTAATAGGCCCACAGGTCTCTGAGTTCCGGATGCATGATCCGGATCATCGGCAGCAGCATCTCCTGCACCGCGTCGCCGATGTACCGGTCCTCTTGCGGCGGTTTGCCGACGACCGCCGAGAGATAGATCGGGGAGTGCCTGCGCGTCACCGTCTGCACCCACAGGACGGGAAACGGCGCCGGGTGCGAGTAGTGGCCGAAGTGGTCGCCGAAGGGGCCTTCGGGCCTGCGCTCATCAGGCGGCACGAATCCTTCCAGCACGATGTCGGCGTCGGCCGGCGCCACCGTCTGCCCGGTGCGGCCGAGGACCAGCGGGATCCGCCGCCCGCCGAGGAACCCGGCGAACGCCAGCTCATCAATGCCTTCGGGCAGCGGCGCCACCGCCGCCATGTAGAGGAGCGGGTGCCCGCCGATCACGACCGCCACCGCGAGCGCCTTGCCCTTCTGCTCCGCCTTCCAGTGGTGGAACCCGCCGCCCTTCTGGATCTGCCAGTGCATCAGCACCTGGTCCGGCCCCACGATCTGCATGCGGTAGATGCCGAGATTGCGGGCGTCGGTGTCCGGATCGTGCGTCAGCACCATGCCGCAGGTGATGAAGCGTCCGGCGTCCTTCGGCCAGCACTTCATCACCGGAAACTGGTCCAGATCAGGCGCCTCTTCCACCTCCTGGCACGGGCCGTAGCGCACGCGCTTCGGCGGCATGGCGAGGACCCGGCCGACCGTCCGCCACTCATCGAGGAGCCGCTTGGGCCTGGGCGGCATGGCGGCTTCGATGAGCCGGCGCAGCTCATCGCCGACCTCTTGCGGGTGCCGGCCCAAGGCGAGCTCAATGCGGCGGGCACTGCCGAGAATATTGATGGCGAGGGGGAAGGACGATCCCTTGACGTGGTCGAAGAGCAACGCCGGCCCCTGTTGCTTCACGATCCGGGTGGCGATCTCGGTGATTTCGAGTTCCGGGTCCACCTCCGGACGGACGGTGGCCAGCTGCCCTTCCCGCTCGAGGAGCGAGAGAAACGACTGCAGGTCGCTCACTCGAGCGCCTCCGGCTTCCAGGCATGGGCGGTTTCGAACCCAAGGAGGCTCAGGACTTTCGCGGTGAATTGCTCCGCTGCTTCGTCCAGCGACTGCGGCTTGTGGTAGAACGGCGGCGCCAGCGGCATCACGATGGCGCCGGCGACGGAGAGCTTGTGCGCCTGCTCCAAGTGGATGGTGGAGAGCGGGGTCTCGCGCAGGCAGACGACGAGCGTGCGCCGCTCCTTGAGCGCCACCGAGGCGACCCGCGTGATCAGCGTGTCGCTGATCCCGCTCGCGATCTTGCACATCGTGGAGGCGGAACAGGGCAGGATGACGAACGCATCGAACGGCGTGGCGCCCGAGGAAAAGGGTGCGGCCAGATCATCGTCGGAGAAGGTTTTCTTCACGTGCTCAGCCAGGTGGTGCTCGGTGAGGCCGGTCTCTTCCTTCAGGGTGTACCGCCCCCACTTGGAGAGGACGAGGTACTTCTCGGCCTGGCAGCGGCGCAGGAAATCCACGCCGAAGAGAAACCCCGACGCCCCGGTCATGCCGACCACGATACGCATTCGATACTCCCTAGAGGTCAGATGTCAGAATTCAGCAGGTGCCCGTTCTGGCTTCTGACGTCTGACTTCTGTAGTCAAAGGCCGGACGCGACAAGCGCTAGGACGAGAAACCCCGTTGCTGCATTCAATTGAAAGAAGGCAAATTCTGGACGGCGGCCGGCAATCGCATGCTGCCACACGAACAGCCCGGCGGTCAGCGCAAGCCATGGCACCGTCGCGCCCGATTGCAATTGCCAACAGAGCGCGGCCAGCGCGGCGAAGGCTCCGAAATGCAGGCCTTTCGCCGCCATGAGCGCCCGGGGCTTGCCGACCGCAACGGGCAGCGAGTGCAAGCCGGCCGTGCGGTCGAACGCCTCATCCATCGTTGCGTAAATGACGTCGAAGCCGGTCACCCACAGGAACGAAAACAGCCACAGCCAGCCGGCCTCGCCGATCTGCTTGAGCGACTGTGACGCCGCCAGCCAGGCGCCGAGCGGCCCCATGGACCAGGCGAGCCCGAGCCCGGCGTGGGCGAGCGCGGTGAACCGCTTGAGATACGGGTAGAGCACAAAGAGCGCGACCGGCACCGGCGACAGCCACAGACAGACCGGCGCGATGGCCGCAGCGCTCGCCAGGTATACCGCGCAGGCCGCCAGGACGATCGCCCAGGCCTCCCCGTGGCGCATCGCGCCCCGGGGGAGCTCCCGTCCCTTCGTCCTCGGATTCCTGGCGTCGATCTCCGCGTCAATCAGCCGGTTCAGACCCATCGCCACGACACGGCCGGCAGCCGCAGCCGCGAGCACCAGGAGCATCAGCCGCCATCCCGGCCACGCCCGCGCATGGAGCAAGACGCCGGCGAAGAGAACCGGCAGCGAAAAGACCGTGTGCTCGAGCTTGACGAAGCTGGCGTACGCGGCAAGCCGGCTCAGAAGAGGAACGGCAGGACGAGCGGAGCCGCCGCTTTCACCAGCGGGACGGCTGAAGCCACGACCTCGAACGCGCCGCCGGTGACGAGCCCAACCGTGTGCCAGGCGCCATTCACGGCCCCGAGCGCGGTGCCGAGCACCGGCGGGCCGGTCATCGTGCCGGCCAGCACGCCGAGCGGCAGTTGGAACACGCCCAGGATGATCTTGCTGACTCCGCCGAAGATGCTCGCCTCAGCCAGCGAGGGGGCCGCGCACACGAACCCAAGGACCACCAGGACCGCGCTTACCGCCCGCGTCGTCGCCGCTTGCTTCCCCATGGATCGAACCCTGCCCCCATTTCGACGGCCCCTGCCACCACCGTCTGCGCCGCGCGCGCAGCGCCCGCAATGATCCCCACCACCGTGCCGGCCACCGGCGGACCGGTCAATGTCGCATCCACGATCGTTTTCGGCCACTCAAAGATCACGCCGCCGACCATCTTGCCGAGCCCGTGCCCAAAGCTCGGGTCCTGCTCCGACGCTCCGCCGGACGTCGCAACTCCAAGCAGCACAGCCGCCGCTACGGAGGCCCTCGCCCAGGGCCCTAGCCTCCGTAGTGCCATCCGGTATCCATGAGCGTGAGGGCCGCCTCGTCGCGGTGCACCCCGGCCTCGACCACCTCGCCGATCACGATCGCGTGGTCCCCGCCGTCGTTGGCCACTTCCCTGAGCTCGCACTCCACGAAGGCGATCGCCTGCTCAAGGATCGGCGCACCGGTCACGCCCGCGCGGTGCGGCACGGTCTTCAGCTTCTCGCCGAGCCCTGCGGAGGGTTTCACGAAGTGCTCCGCGATCGCCTTCTGATCCTTGCCCAGCAGGTTGACCGTGAAGACGCGGCCCTGCCGGATCATCTCGAGCGAATACGAGTCCCTTTTGATGCCGACGGCGACGAGCGGCGGGGTGAACGACACCTGGGTGAGCCACGTGGCGGTGAACGCGTTCACCTGCGCGTCCTGCTTGACGCCCACGATGTACACCCCGTGCGGGATCTTCCGCAGAGCGGTCTTTTTCGCCTGAAGGTCTATGGCTGCCTCACGTGTTGGCCGAGAAAGCTCAGGGTGCGCCGCCAGGCCAGCTCGGCATCGCCTCCGCGGTACACGTCCGGCCGGGTGTCGTTGAAGAACGCGTGATCGGCGTCCGGGTAGACCGCGACCTCGCCGGGCTTCCCTTCCTGCTGGAAGCCCTGGCGCAGCCGCTCCACCTCCTGCGAGGTGACCCATCCGTCCTTGCCGGCATGATGGAACAGAATCGGGCAGAGCTGGTACTTGAAGGTCTCGATCAGCGGCACTTTGCCGTAGAACGCGACGACCGCCTTCAGGTCGGAGTTATGCCCGGCCATGATGAGCGCAAGCGACGCCCCCATCGAAAACCCTACGGCGCCGAGCGACAGCGCATCCACAAACGGCTGCGCTTTGAGGAAACTGACCGCGGCGTTCAAGTCGCGCAGCGAGCGCTGGGAGGAAAGGTTGCTCATGAGCGTCGATGCTTCCTGCGGGTCCTGGGTGACCTTGCCGCCCTGGCACGCGTACAGATCCGGCGCCAGCGCGACGTACCCTTCCTCGGCGAACCGGCGCGCGACGCTCTTCATCTGGTCGTTCAACCCCCACCACTCGTGCAGCAGGAGGATGGCGGGCGCGCCGGTCTGCGGCTGTTCGAGCGCGCCGGCGAGGCGATTCTCGTATTTCGGAGTCCCCACGCTCGCGCCGGCCACCGGAGCGCGGCTGCGGGGCGCCCCGTACGGCCGGGCGAGGAACGCGCTGATCACCTGCCGGTCGCTCTCGTACTGCACCGTTTGCGTCTCAATCGTGATGACCGGCATCAGGCCGCTCCGATGTCCTTGATGATCTCTGTGATCGGCTTGAGCACGCAGCTGAAGATCGGCGTGTCGCGGACGGTGTACTTGCTGCCCTTCGTTTCGCGCAGCGCCATGACAAGGTCCAGAAAGTCCTGCGCCCGATCGGTCTCGAACGCCACGACGAAGTCCTGGTCGTCGAGCCCGAAGGAATAGGTCGTGTGGAGGCGGACCGAGGGGTACTGGCTCCCGACCCGGATATGCTCGTCCATCATCGCTTGCCGCTCGTCCATGGAGAGCAGGTACCACTCCCGGCTCTTCACGAACGGATAGACGAAGAGGTACTTCGAGTGCGCCGGGGTGATGAAGCGCCGCTTGTCCGGGTGGTCGGGATCGAGCTTGTCCACGTAGGTCGAGCGCTTTGTCATGGAGACGTAGTTGTACGGCATCGTCAGGTAGCCGGCCATGGTCGTGTTCCGGAGCGCGCCCGACATCGCCTGGATGTCCTCGAGCTGGCTGCCGACGCGCCAGAGCATGAAATCCACGTCGGCCTTGAGCCCGACCAGCGAATAACTGAGCACCATCAACCGCTTGCTGTACTCGTTCACCAGGGCTAAGAGCTCGTCGGCCATCTTGCGCTTCTCGGCCTTGGCGAGCCGCCGCCACGCCGGGTCGACGCGGTAGAACGAGAAGCCGACGATCTGTCGGCTGTCCGTTTTCGGCGCCTCAGCCTGGCGCTGCAAGTCCGTTCGGGGTGTGACGATCGTCATTGAAGCGTTCAGCTCCTCGCCAGTTGTTGCGTCGGTGCAAGTGCTATGTCACTGCCTTTGGGCGCGCTTTTGTCTGATAGGATACCGTTTGAAGCTCTCCGATCTTCAATGATCATACACTGTTGAAATAGATCCCTCTGTTCGGCAAGCAATCGCTTACGGCAGAGACCGATGTATTTCTTCTCAACATCGATGCCAATGCTGTTTCGACCGGCTCGCATGGCCGCAATCATGGTGGTGCCGCTACCGGCAAAGGGATCGAGCACCGTGTCTCCAGCAAAAGAAAACATCCTAACGAGCCGGTAGGCAAGCTCCGGTGGAAATGGAGCCGGATGCTCTTTGGTTGACGCCCCGGTGATCCGCCAGAATTGCGCGAACCACTGATCGAACTCGTCTTTCGACAGCATGCTGCGCTTCCGTTGCTCAAGCGTTGGTTGGCGATACCCGCCTGGCTTTCGCTGCATCAGGATGAATTCGATATCATTCTTGATGATCGCATTCGGTTCATACGGCTTCCCAAGGAACTTCGTGCCGTTCGCGACTTCATATTTCGCATTGGAAATCTTGTGCCAGATGATGGGATTGAGATTGTCAAAACCGATCCGCCGGCATACCACGCAGATGTCCGCGTGCAGCGGAACGACGACATGCCGACCATGCGCCTTGCGCGAAAGGCAGACATCACCGACCACACAAATGAGCCGTCCCCCAGGTACAAGGACACGGAAGCATTCCTGCCACACGCTTCGCAGATTCTCAAGGAATGCCTCGTAATCGGCGACATGTCCCAGTTGGTCAGGATTCTCTTCATAACGCTTGAGAGTCCAATAGGGCGGCGATGTCACAACCAAATGAATCGATTCATCTTTGAGGAGGGAAAGATCCCGGGCATCGCCATGAACAAGCCGGTGTCGTGTTGGTCTGTCTTTACGATCTTGTGATGCGATCATCGGTTAAGGAGAATTCCCTTCAACATGAGCAGCGAGTGATCGGACAAAACGGGCGATTCCAAGATCGTTCGCCGGTTCAGCATACGCACCGCTGTCCATGGCATCGCTACGGGCGGTCAGAAAGCACGAGGACGAATAGTGCCCCTCTCGAACGAGTTTCCCGCAGAACAACTCGTATCGCCGTGCGTATGAGGCTCTTCGAAATTCGGCCAGAGCTTTGAAGTGCGGTTCTGCGACTTTTAGCGGCGCTTGCGATTTCGCGCAATCCTCAAGCAGAATCAGATAGCCGAGCCATGGCCGGACTGAGCTATTGAATACGCCTTCCCGAAAAGCGGTCCATAGATCCAACGCGCTCCCCATCGCTTCTTCGGTTCGATTGTTGAAATTGTTTCCGAAGGAAGGTCCGATGTGCGACTTCGCTTCCAAGGCTGCGACGAGCTGCCCTTTTGTCACCACGAGCAAATCCCATTGCTTTGATGGCCTGAAGAACCCCGGGAGCTCAATGGCCTGTTTGCGAAAAATCGACTCCCGAGGCGCTCCGGCCTCCTCGATAACCCACGCAAGCAGGTCAATGAAACCATCCATCTGTGCGCCGCCTGTGACGGCGGAACGCGCGCCGCGATCGGCTTGCCCCCCGCTTGTTTGCTTGCCTGCCTGGGCCTCGCGCGTCTGCCAGAAGTGGCGCACTGCAATTCTTGTTCGCGCCTCAATATCTTCGGGGCGAACATCGCTCATCGATAGAGAAATCGCATCAGTAGATATGCCAGTTTGCTAAATCAACCTCTGATACTGTTCCACCGGCTGGCGCCAGACCGCGACGCCGCAAAACCGGTCGCCTTCGGGGCAGAAGGGCTTCGTCCCGGCCTGCGAGCGTACCCAGCACGGGGCCTGGATATATTGTGCCAGCTCAGGGAACCGCGCCTTGACCTGGATCACCTCTTCTTTCGAGGCGTTCCAGATCTCTTCCTGAGCAGTATAGCAAAGCCGCTGCACCCACTTGTGGTGGAAGTGGAGCAAGTCGCCCGACTCTTCGAAGCGGATTGGGAACGCGTTCGGCAGGAGGTAGAGCGCGTACTCCTTGCGGACGCCCAGGTTGAGCAGCCGGTCGATCGCTTGCCACGTCTGCTCCATCGATTGCCGGTAGCAGGCCTCGGCTTCAGCGCTCGCGGCGATGAGGGGCGGCAAGATGAAGTCCGGCCGTCCGCTCACGAAATGGGCGGCCAGAATGGGCCGCGAGGCCGGCACCATCCGGTGGCGCTGATCCTGCGAATCGGCCGTGTGCGAGAGCTTCTTCCTGAAGGTGAAGTGGGGGTGGACCATGGTCCGCGACAGCTTGCTCATCGTGGTGAGCGTCAGCGACTCGCCGAGATAGCGGTTCTTGGAGGGGTCGAGGACGAGGGCGATCGCGTCGCGGTCGGAGAGCTCATCCGCGGTCAGCCCGAGGACCGACCGGACGCTCTGCGCCATCGAGGCTTCGGCGTTCACTTTGTAGTCCACCAGCCGGGAGATGCCGCCGCCCAACGCCTCGTCGAACTCGTCGAGGAAGCGGCGGGTCGCACCGTTTCTGGCAGCACCGTGGAACTGCTGGTAGGCCTGGTACTCCACCGTCTCTTCAAACGGGATCGGGTCTGCGGCCAGCTTCATGAAGTCCGGGTCGATCTTGGCGACTTCGTCCACCATGCGCTGCACGACGATCCGCTGCTCCAGCGGCGCGTCGAACTGCTGGCACAGCCGCCAGTAGCGGTGGAGCGTGAGCCCGCTGATCGTGTGGTAGAGGTGCGCGTGGGTCGCCACCGGCAGCGCGTACCGCGCGATCTCCTGGCAGCGCTTCTTGATCGCGCCGGCCCACCGCTTCTCGGCGATGTCCCGCGAGGGAAAGATGCGGCGGTACTCCGCGACCACCGGGGGCTGGACGAGTTCGGTGAGCCGGTGGTAGGCGTCCATCTGCATCCGGACCGTGTCGAGGTAGACCGCTTGGGCCGCCTCGGAGAGCGGCGGCACCGCGAAGTTCTCCGGCTTCACCTCCACATAACGTTGACTCACTTGTTCCGAATTGTAAAAAGGGTGAGCGTGGAGGAAGGACCAAATGAACTGCCGGGAGACCCGCTCGAGGACAAACTGGAACGTCGGGTGCTGGATCGTGGTGTGGTGGCCGGCCTTGTAGATGCTCTCGGCGATGCGGTTGCGCTGCTCACGCGATTTGTCGTCGCGGCCGACATCCTCCGCCGAGATCACCGTGGAGGAGTAGCAGGTGCGCGCCGTGGCCACCGCCATGTTGTACGGCTCGTGGAAATAGTTCTCGAGCCGGACGACGGGGTCAGGGGTAAGCGTAGCTGAGTCAGTAGCGGTCGCCATTCAACTGTATCTTACACCAATCCTGAGAGCTTCAACACACGATCCGACCATGCTTGGGCATCTGTGCTCATGGATGGTTCGGGCGCTCCCGCGAGCCACCGGCGTTGCCACCACGCGACTTGGCTCTGCAACTCAGCAAGGACTTCCTGAATCTCTATCGGCGCTTCCGGAGCCGCCCATTCCGCAAACCACTTGGCCTCTTCGAGCAAACTGGCGACGACCTGGTGGTTTCTTGAATTGGCTGCACAAGACACAACCCGCGCCAGATCGGCAGCAATCCCCCCAAGTCGCACGGGAAGAGGATCGCGCAAGTATCGGTCACGGATCGCCGGTGCAATCATCCAGACTCGAGTCGCTCCTTGATGATCCCTGCCACCGCCTCGCGGAGAGCCGGATCCACAATGATCATTGAGCGATTGCCTCGCCGTGGTCGGATATTGATCAACGACTGGTATTCAATCTCTCGGCTCTCAGGATACCAGTTGGCTCCCCAGATATCACGTTGCTGGCTCTCAGCATCAAGCAGCACTGACTCGCAGTCCGCATGCATCGCCCCACCCCCGGCCAAGACTCTGCGGCGCACATCAACAGCAACCTTGATGTAGGTCTTCAGCGTCATCAACATGTCGGCGACTTCTTCCACGGTGGCCTTGCCGGAAATGATGTGGATCATATGTCCTCTACACTTCGAGAATCTTCGGGGCTTTGGTGAGGACGTCGGCCGCGACCCTGCGGCTCGCGGCACTCCCTTCGCCCACCCAGCTTCGCTGGGTGCCCGGGCTCGGTCGCAGCCTACACCTCAAGAATTTTGGGCGCCTTGGTAAGCACATCACATCCTGTCTTCGTCACGACGGCCATGTCCTCGATGCGGATGCCACCGCAGTCTGCGTAGTACAGCCCGGGCTCAACGGTGACGACCATGCCGGAGCGCAGGATGTCGGGCTTCGGGCTGATGCGGGGCGGCTCGTGGATCTCGACGCCGACGCCGTGGCCGGTGCCGTGGAAGAAGCCCTGCATCCGCCCGCCCTGCTCGCCGGTCTTGAACCCGAGCGCCTCGAACGAGCCCAGGATCGCCTTGTGGATCGTGGACGCCTCGACGCCGTCCTTGATCATCCGGTACGCGATCTCCTGCCCTTCCTTGACCGCGTCGAACATGCGCCGGACCTTGTCGGACGCCTTGCCCTTCACGACGGTGCGGGTGATGTCGGCGTAGTAGCGGGTCGCGGCGTGCTGCGGAAAAACGTCCATGACGATCGGCTCGTTGGCGCTGAGCGGCCCCGAGCCTTCGTTGTGCGGATCGACCGCCTGGACCCCGGGCGCGATGATCGTGTGCTGAGCCACGCAGTCCTGCTCCATCATCACGAGGTGCATGGCACGCCGCAGCAGTTCAACCGTGAGCGGCTTGCCGCCGATCCAGAGCGCGCCGTCCTTCCGGATCTCGGAGTTGCGGATGAGGTCGATCGCCCGATCGAGCGCCTCTTCGGTGACCCGCAAGGTCGCGGTGAGATACCCGATCTCCTCCGCCGACTTGATGACCCGCTCCGGGAAAAACGGCTCGGGCTTCGGCAGCACGGTGTAGCCGCGCTTGCGCAGCCCGTCGGCGTAGGCGACGCCGAAGTCGTTCGGCACCTCGATCTCCGTGACCTGATGGCGCTTGAACAGCTCATCCAGGATGTCCATCATCGTCGGCTCGTTGACGCCGCGGGCCTTCACGGCCTGGTGCAGCTGAGAGTAGGAAAGGACCGTGTCCACCGTGGCCTGCGCCTTCGCCCGGTCCACTTCCAAGTCGCTCATCACGAGCATCTTGGCGCCGTTCACCTGGGCGAAGATGAAGGGGTCGGGCGCGAGGAAGCGGGTGGCGTAATAGAGGTTCGGGTTGCGTTCGCTGTCGGCGATGATCAAGCGCGCGGTGCTCATGGATGCTCCTTCGGATGAATGGAGCAGTAGGATAACACACCCTGCGGCGCCGCGAAACCGGCAACATCATCTCTATAGAGCGGTCCAAGCCTCGGCGGCGGGTGGCAGGGTGGTTCCGGAGCCGCACGTAGGATTTTCGAGCGGCCACGGTGTCCCTACCGGATCTGGGAGGGGACGAGCGAGAAAATACTCCGAGCGAAGGCGGCCTCGGTGGGGCCGCCGAGCGGTGCGGCGCAGGAACACCCTGCCAGGCCCCGCCGCAGCCAATAGTGGACAGCGCCCACCCGCTTCATTTATAATGCCTCAAAGTTTGTGAAGATTTTCACAAACATTCCGCACGCCACCCGGACGCCCTGCAGCTCATGGCCGAAGCGGTCTGTTTCTATATCTTTGCAGGGCTCATGCTCGCCGCCGCCCTGGCGGTGATCCTGGGCCGGCACCCGGTCTACAGCGTGCTGTCGCTCCTCGCCGTCATGTTCTGCCTCGCGGCCCTGTTCATCATGCTGGGCGCCTATTTCGTGGCCGCGCTCCAGGTCCTCCTCTACGCCGGGGCGGTCCTTGTGCTCTTCCTCTTCGTCATCATGCTGCTCAACCTCGAGCCGGAGACCCTTGCCCGCATGCGGGTCTTCACGCTGCGCGCTGGCGGTACGGCGGCCGCCGCGCTCCTCCTGGCGCTGCTCGTGAAGATCGTCGTGTCAGGCGGGGACCGGCCGTTCGCCGCGGCGGCGCCAGGCGATGGGACGGTGGAATCGGTCGGGCGCCTTCTCTTCACGACCTACCTGATCCCGTTTGAGCTGACCTCGTTCATCATCCTGGCCGCCATTATCGGCGCCGTGACCCTCGGCAAGCAGCACACCAGCCGTAAATGATCACGCTCACGCATTACCTCGTGGCGAGCGCCCTGCTCTTCTCGATCGGCCTCATCGGCATCATGACCCGCCGCAACGTCCTCATGATCCTGCTCTGCATCGAGATCATGTTCAACGCCGCCAACCTCGCCTTCGTTGCGTACGCGCGGGCGTGGGGCGACCAGGCCGGGCAGGTCCTCGTCTTCTTCATCATCACCGTGGCGGCCGCCGAGGTCACGGTGGGGCTCGCCATCGCCATCCTGCTCTCGCGCCAGTTGAACACCCTCAACGCCGACGAGGTCAGCGCGCTCAAATGGTGACGCCGCCGCCCGGGCTTGAGGCCGCCCCGCAGGGTGCGTGGCTGAGCTGGACGATCCTGTTCGCGCCGCTTGCGGCGGGCGCCGCCATCCTCCTCACGGGACTCAACCGGCGGCGGTTCGCCTCCACCCTGGCGATCGCGGGGCTCTTGGCCTCATTCGGCTGCACGCTGCGCCTGTTCGCGCTGGCGCTCAAGCGGCCTGACCTGCTGCCGATCCAGACCGCGGTCTCCTGGATCAACCTGCCCGGCTTCACCATTCAGTTCGGGGTCCTCATTGACCAGCTGTCGCTCCTGATGGCGCTCGTCGTGACCGGGGTCGGCAGCGCGATCTTCATCTACTCGACCGCGTACATGCACGACGATGAGGGGTACAGCCGGTTTTTCGGGGTCCTCTCGCTGTTCGCCTTCGCCATGCTTACGATCGTGCTGGCGACGAACTGGGTGCAGCTGTTCATGGGCTGGGAGCTGGTGGGGTTCTCCTCGTACCTCCTGATCGGCCATTGGTACGCAAAGCCTGCCGCCGCCGACGCCGGCAAGAAAGCGTTCATGGTGAACCGCGTGGCCGACTTCGGCTTCCTGCTGGGGATCCTCGCGCTCTGGGCGGCCTCCGGCATCGGCGGTGCTGAGCGCACCTTCGATTTTCTGGCGCTGGAGCACCGGCTGACCGACCCTGCGCACGCCGCGGAGCTGCCGCTGGCGGCGTTGCCGCTCATCGGGCTCCTCATCTTCTGCGGCCCGATGGGCAAATCAGCGCAGTTCCCCCTGCACGTCTGGCTGCCGGACGCCATGGAAGGCCCGACCCCGGTCTCCGCGCTGATCCACGCCGCCACCATGGTCGCCGCCGGCGTGTACCTGCTCTGCCGGGCGTTCTGGCTGTTCGAGGGGCTCCCCCAGGTGCTGACGGCGATCATGTGGGTGGGCGGCATTACCGCGTGCTTCGCAGCATGCCTGGCCCTCGTCGAGAACGACCTCAAGCGGATCCTGGCCTACTCCACGCTCAGCCAGCTCGGCTACATGGTCATGGCGGTCGGCCTTGGGGGTGCTGTGGCCGGCATGTACCACCTGACGACGCACGCGTTTTTCAAGGCGCTGCTCTTTCTCGGCGCCGGCAGCGTCATCCACGGCACGCATGAGCAGGACATCCGGAAGCTCGGCGGCCTGTGGCGCTCCATGCGCTGGACCTCGGCGACGTTCCTCGTCGGGGCGTTGGCCCTGTGCGGGTTCCCGGGCCTGAGCGGGTTCTTCAGCAAGGACGAGATCCTCGTCCTGGCGCATGAGAACAATGCCCGCCTGTACTGGCTCGGCACGGTCACGGCCGGCATGACGGCGTTCTATGCCGCGCGCCTCTGGTTTACGGCCTTCACCGGAAAGCCGCACGGGCATGCTGGCCATGGTCACAGCGGCAGCCAGCATGCGCACGAGTCGCCGCCGGCCATGGTGATTCCGCTGGTCGTCCTCGCCGCGCTCGCGATCGCCGCCGGCTATATCGGCATCCCGCACTTCCTCGCGGAGATGCCGCAGTTCCATGGGGAGGAACCCGGCACGCTGCACTGGGATGTCGCCGCCACGTCCCTGGCGGCCGTCGCCTCGGGGCTCGGGCTCGCGTGGCTCGTGTACCAACAGCGCGCGGTGTCGGCCCGGCAGCTCGTGAACGCCCTCGCCGTGCCGCACACGCTGTTGGAGCGGCGGTTCTACATTGATGAGATGTACGCGTGGGTCGTGGCGAACGTGCAGCAGCGGATGATCGCCGGGTTCTGCGCCTGGTTCGAGCGCGTGATCATCATCGGCCTGGCCGTCAATGGCATCGCGTGGCTGACCGCCGGCATCGGCCGGACGCTGCGCCTGGCGCAGACCGGCAAGGTGCAGACTTACGTCCTCGCGTTTCTGCTCGGCATCGTGTGGCTGCTCGCCGCCGCAAGCCGTCAGTGATGCTGCCGCTGCTCCCCGTGATCCTGCTCGCGCCGGCCGTGGCCGCCCTGGCCCTCTGCGTCGTGCCGCACGAGCGCCACGCGCTCATCCGCCGGGTCGCGGTCTTCGCCGCCAGCGTCTCGCTGGCCGGTGCCGTCATCGCGCTCTGGACGTACCAGGCCTCCGGCGGCTACCAGCACGAACTCCGCGTGCCGTGGACCGTGCGCCCGGCGATCGCCTTCCATCTCGGCGTGGACGGCATCAGCGCGGTGTTGGTCCTCCTGCATGCGCTGTGCAGTTTCACCGGCGTCCTCATCTCCTTCGGGATCAAGCAGCGGGTCAAGGAGTACTACATCTTCTACCTCCTCTTAATCACCGGCGTCTTCGGCGTCTTCCTCTCGCTCGACCTGTTCTTCTTCTATTTCTTCTACGAGATGGCGGTCATCCCGATGTATCCGCTGGTCGGGATCTGGGGCAGCGACGTGAAGGAACAGGGTGTGGTCCGCTTCTCGAAGGAATACGCCGCCATGAAGCTGACGATCTACCTGACGCTCGGCGCGGTCGTCGCGCTGACCGGGCTGCTCTGGCTCTATGCGAGCTCGGGCGCCGGCACGTTCGACCTGGTGGACCTGCAGCGCCATCTGGCCGAACATCCGCTCCCGCCGGAGCTGCAGCGGTGGATGTTCCCGCTCCTCGCAATCGGCTTCGGCGTGATCGCACCGATGTGGCCGCTGCACAGCTGGTCGCCGATCGGCCACGCCGCAGCGCCCTCCGCGGTCAGCATGCTCCACGCGGGCGTCCTCATGAAGCTGGGATCGTACGCCATCATCCGCCTCGCGATGGGCCTCCTGCCGGCGGGCGCGGCCCTGTGGATGCCGTGGCTCGCGGCCATCTGCGTCATGAACATCATTTACGGCGGCTTCGTGGCGATGGCGCAGAAAGACCTGAAGCTCATCATCGGCTACTCCTCCTCGAGCCACATGGGGTACGTGCTGCTCGGCATCGCGTGCCTCACCCCCACGGCGCTTGACGGGGCGGTGCTCCTCATGTTCGCGCACGGCATCATGACGGCGCTCGCCTTCGCGCTCGTCGGCCACGTGTACGACCAGACCCACACCCGCTATCTCCCGGATCTCGGCGGGTTGGCCCACCAGATGCCGTTCATCGCCGTCTGCGGCGTGATCGCCGCCATGGCGTCGAGCGGCCTGCCGGGGTTCGCGAACTTCGCGGCGGAGCTGCTGGTGTTCGCCGGAGGCTGGGACCGGTATCCGGTGCAGATCATCTGCGGGGTGTTCGGCGTGGTGATCACCGCGGTGTACATGCTGCGGGTCGTGCGGGGGACCTTCTTCGGGCCGAAGAAGACCGCGTACGCCCGGGTGACCGACGTGGCGACCTCCTTCGGGCGGCTGCCCTATGTCGTGCTGATCGCCGCACTCCTCTTCGTGGGCTGCTGGCCCCAGTCGCTGCTGCGGGTGATCGACACCGCCAGCCGCCCGCTCATTGCGTCCATCGCACCCGAGCCGCCGCCCGCGCCTGAGCATCCCTCGGAGCACGCCGACGCGCGGGTCTTGTTCCCGGTCCATGAGATGACCCGCTGATGCCCGTCTCGTTCAGCCTGCTCCTGCCTGAGCTCTCCGTCTGCGGCTGGATCCTCGTCATGCTGGCGGCGGACCTGTGCGCGCCTGCGGCGAAGCGCTCCGGACTGTGGGTGCTGGCGCTGGCCGGGATCGTCCTGTGCGGATGGCTGCTGGTCGGCCAGGCGGCCCCTGCGGACGGCGTCAGCGTCCAGGCCATGTTCCGCGTCGACCGGTTCGCCCAGTACTTCAAGCTGCTGTTTCTGCTGACCACCGCTGTCGTGGTGGTCATGACGCGCCAGTTCTCCCATCGGTTCGAGGCCGCGACGGGGTCGTTCTACATGCTGCTCTTCACCGCGCTCCTGGGCATGCTGACGCTCGCCTCGATCGACGACCTCCTGATGCTCTTCATCGGCCTCGAGCTGCTGACCTTTTCGCTCTACGTCATGGCCGCGTATCTCAAGACCGACGCGCGCTCCGTCGAGGCCGGCATGAAGTACCTGATCCTCGGGTCGGTCTCTTCCGGCTTCCTCGTGTACGGTATCGCCCTATTGTACGGGTTCGCCGGCAGCACGAGCTTCTCGGTGATCCGCGAGGCGCTCTCGGCCCAGGCGCCCATGACCGCGCAGGCCGGGCTCGTGCTTGTGCTCGCCGGGCTCGGCTTCAAGGTGGCGGCGGTGCCGTTCCACCTGTGGGTGCCGGACGTGTACGAGGGCGCGCCGACACCGGTCGTGGCGCTGTTATCGGTGGGGTCGAAGATGGCGGGAATCGTGGCGATCCTGCGGGTGCTGTACGGCGTGTTCCAGCCGCTCGCCGCCTTCTGGACGGAGCTCCTGGCGGTGATCGCCGCCGCCACGATGCTCTACGGCAACCTCGCCGCCATCCCGCAGAGGAACATCAAACGGCTGCTCGGCTATTCGTCGATCGGGCACGCCGGGTACCTCTTGATGGGCTTGTCGAACGGGTCAGCGGCCGGTGCGGTCTCGGTGGGGTACTACCTGCTGGCGTATCTCTTCAGCAACCTGGCGGCGTTTCTGGTGGTCGTCACCGTCTCCGAGGCGCTCGGGAGCGATCAACTCGACGCGTACCAGGGGCTGTCCAAGCGCTCCGGGTGGCTCTCGGCAGGACTCTTCATCGCGCTTCTCTCGCTCGCCGGCGTGCCGCCGCTGGCAGGGTTCTTCGGGAAACTGCTGGTGCTCCTGGCGACCGTGGAAGGCGGGCGGCTGTGGCTGGTCGCGATCGGGGCGGTGAACGTCGCGATCTCACTGTACTACTACTTGATGGTCGTCAAACGGATGTACCTCGATGCGCCCGCCTCCGCAGCACCCGTCGCCGTCGGCGGCATCACCAAGCTGGTCCTGCTGGCGCTCCTGCTCGGCATCCTGGCGGTCGGGGTCTTCCAGGCGCCGTACCTCGCCCGCATCACCCTCGCGCTCTCTCCGTAATGGCCCTTGAGCCCTGCGGGCTGTAGCCCGCAGGGTGAAATCCTGAGTGAGCGCCGCAGGTCATCTCGGCGCGAACGAAGGATGACCGCAGCCAGGCTCCACTCACCTCACACCGCCGTCATCTTCGCGATCGTCTTGACCAGCTCGTCAATCTTGACGGGCTTCGCGACGAACAGGTGCCCCCCGATTTCGTGCGACTGCTTCGCGGTCTCCGCTTCCCGGACCAGCGCCGTCAGGAAGATGACGGGGATCTTCTTCGTCTCGTCGTACTTCTGCAGCTCGGTCGCGACCTCCGCGCCCGGCATCCCGGACATCATCACGTCCAGCAGGATGGCGTTCGGGCGCAGCTGCCGCGCGCGCTGGATCCCCTGAGCACCGTCATTGGCCACCAGCACGTCGAATTTGCCGGTCGCTTCCAGATTCTTCTTCACGAAGAACGTGAAATCCACCTCATCGTCGATGATGAGGATGCAGGTCTTCATGCGTTCGTTCCTCCCATCGCTGCCGGCAGCACCACCGTGAACACCGTGCCCTTCCCAAGCTCGCTGCGGACCGCCACGCGGCCCGCGTGGCTTTCCACGATCGTTTTGGAGATCGACAAGCCCAACCCGGTTCCCTTCCGGTCGCGCTTCGTGGTGAAAAACGGCTCGAACAGTTTCCGCAGATTCTCCGGAGCGATCCCTTCGCCGGTGTCCGCGACCTCGATGACGCAGTGTTGCCGGCCGTCCGATGCCTCCGCTGCGGTTGACACGACGAGCCGCCCGCCCGCGCGCATCGCATCCACCGCGTTCATGAACAGGTTAAGCAGCACCTGCTGGATCTGGTTCTTGTCCACGTCGAGCTCAAGCCGCCCGTGCGCGAACTGCGTCGCCGCCTCGATCTCCTTCAAGGCGCCGCTGTAGGCGAGGAGTGCGAGCGTCCCGTTCACGAGCTCTTCCGGCTTCACCCGCTCTTTCTGCAGCGTGGAGGGCCGGGCGAACTTGAGCAGGTCCCGGACGATGGTATCGGCGCGGTGCACCGACCGCTCGATCAGCTCGAACGAGGTTTTCGCGTCGTCGGTCGGGTTCGCGACCTCGCTGCGCAGGAGGTCCACGCCGCCGAGGATGATGGCCAGCGGGTTCTTGACCTCGTGAGCGACGCCGGCGGCGAAGCGCCCGAGCGCGGCCAGCTTCTCGGACTGCACGAGCTGCTGCTGCGCCTCCTGGAGCTCCGCGTAGGCGTTGCGGAGCGCCTCTTCCGCGCGCTTGCGGTCGGTGATGTCGAGCGCCACGCACACGACCCCTTGCCGCGCCCCCTCATCGTCGACCATGGGGGTTGCGGAGAACAAGACCGGGATCATGCGCCCGTCTTTCGCGAGCAGGACCCGCTCCGCGTTGAGGACCGTGCCGCCATCGAACACCTCTCCGATCCCGAAGCCCACCGCGGACGGCATCCGCCCGCCGGCGCCGGCGAACACCAGCTGGAGCGGCTGACCGACCAACTCCCCGTCGCGGTAGCCGAGCAGCTCCACCGCCGCCCGGTTCACCGTCTTGATGGTGCCGTCCGGGCGGATCACGATGAGGAGGTCGGCCATGGACGTGATGATGTTGTCCACGTACCGCTTGGAGACCGTGGTCCGCTCCAGGTGCTCGGTCATCCGATTGAACGATGAGGCCAGGAGCCCGATTTCGTCGTTCGACTTGACCGGGGTCCGGCGGGTCAGATCCCCGGTGCCGACGGTGTTGACGTCCTGCGCGAGCCGGGTGACCGGCCGCACGATGGTCCACCCCACGAAGAGCCCGAAGGCGACGGCCAGGGCGCCGGCCGCTCCGATGGCGATGCCGCTCAGCCATGTCGTCGCCTGGACGTTCTGTTGCACCGCCTCGCGCTCCCGCTTCATACGGACGATTTCAACCGCCATCGCCTTGTCGATGATCCGGACGAAGCGCGCTTCGGCGTCGCCCAGCTCGGCGCGCTTGACCGCGATCACCGCCTCGGACGCGCCCTGGCCCTTCAGGTCCAGGAGCTCGACGCCGCGGTCGTAGAGCGCGGTCCCCGCCTGCGACACCGCGAGGCCCAGCGCGCGGTCCGCCTCGCTGTCGGCGACCCCCTTCAGGATCGCCATCCATTCGTCGAACCGGACTTTCGCGTCGTCGAACCGCTCCGCCGCCCGCTGGCGTTCGGCCACGGCCGCCTCGCGCTCCGGCGTCGGCGCATCTGGCGGCACCGTCACGCCGGTCACATGATGCGTCTTGGCGAGCATCTCGAAGAACGCGGCTTTGATCTGTCCGAGGGCGACGATCGAGGGGGTGGTGCGGTTGGCGAAGAGCTCGAACCGGCTGCGCATCGTCCGGCCGCGGACGATCCAGACGGCGCTGACGGCGCTGATGCCGAGCGTCACGAGGAGGAACCACACGCCGAGCTTCCGGCCGAGCCGCATGCGGACAGGTTAGCGTAGGGTCCGCGCGCCGTCAATCACAGGCGAGGGCACTACTTGGCGATGGGGATGAGCTGCTGAGGGTTCATCCTGGCGCGGCTGATCAAGTCTTTCGCCAGCTTGTCGAACTCGCCCCGCGCATCGCCTGCGTCGAGGCCTTCAAAGAAGGCGTTGTCGTACGGGACCTTGGCGCGCTTGAGCCACCGGTACGCGGCCAGGGCCGAGCCCAGCGCCGCCGGCACGTCGGCGTACGCTTTCTTCGCTTGCTTCGGATGGTCTAAATCGTAGAGCACCGCCCCGGCAATATAGTGCGAGAGCAGGATCGAGTCATACGGCGACCCGGCGAACAGGAACAGCTCCGGGCTGATTGCGACCGCCACGCGATCAGAGGTCTTTGCGAATCCCACCACCTCGCCCTGGGCGATCACCGACTCCTGCGACAGCGGGTGGTCGGTCATCGTCTGGATCGCTCTCCGGACGCGCTGTTCCGCATCCGCCGGCTCCTGCGCCGCCGTCGTGACGCCGCCAAGGCACAGGAGCCCGACGACCCAGAACGCGGTACGCCTACCCGACATTTCGTGTCTCCGATTGGCCGAACAGCTGCCGGAAGAACTCGAGCATCGCCTGCCAGGAGCGGCGGTCGGCATCCGCGTCATAGGCCATGCCCTTCGAGGGATCGTTCCCGGCATCCGGCACGGTGAAGGAGTGGACCGCCCCGGGGTACTGGATCACCTGATAGCGCACCCCGGCCTGCCGCATCTCCTGCTCGAAGGCCGCCACCTCATCCTGGCTGATGAAGGTATCCGCGGCGCCATGCTGCACCAGGACCCGGCCTGTGATCTGTTTCGCATCATCCGGCGAGGGGGTGTTGAGCGCGCCGTGGAAGCTGACCACGCCGGCTACATCAGCGCCGTTTCTCGCCAGCTCCAGCGCCGTCGTCCCGCCGAAGCAGTAGCCGATGGCGGCAAGGCGCGACGGATCGGTGAACTCATGCCCCTTCAGCACGTCCAGCGCGGCCTGCGCCCGCGCGCGCATCAGCTGCCGGTCGCTGCGGAACACGCCGGAGAGCTTCGCCGCCTGCTCGTGGTCTGCGGCCTGCACGCCTTTGCCGTACATGTCCGCGGCGAAGGCGATGTAGCCGAGCTGGGCCAGCTGCTCGGCCCGCCGCTTGGCATAGGCGTTCAGCCCTTTCCATTCATGGACGACCAGGACGCCGGGCCGCGTTCCGGCCATGGCGTCATCATAGGCGAGGTAGCCTTCAAGCACCGCGTCCCCGTGATGGTACTCCACGGCCTCCGTATGCAACGCTGCGTGCGCGTTGCCTGCCGCGAGCCCCATGGCGAGCGCCCAGAACACGACCCTCATGCGATCCTCCCTGGCTGTGAGTGGCGGGTACAGGTAGTGTAGGGCTTCCCCGGCCTTCCTTCAAGACGCGGGGGTCTGGGACGCGACAAATCGCTCAAGCAGCGCGGTGCAGGCCGCCGACTGCTCAAGATTGACCAGATGCCCGGCCTGCGGGATGACCGCGAGCTCTGCTCCGCGGATCTTCGCCTGTATGGCGCTCGCTTCCTCGGGGGCAATGAGCGTATCTTCCGCACCGGCGACGACCAGCGCCGGGCAGCGAATCGCGCTCAGCAGGTCGCCGGCATCCCGGCGCCCGGCCATGGCGATGAGCGCATCCGCCACTCCCTCCGGGTCGCTCTGCAGGATCAGCTGGCGCACCGCCTCGCCGATCGCCGGCTGCCCGACCAGGGTGCTCACGCCGAGCAATTTCGGCAGCGTGGCGTCCGCCAGCGCGCCCAGCCCCTGCCGCCGGATCAGCTCGACCGTCTTTAACCGCTTCTCCCGCTGCTCCGGGCTGTCCGCCCCTGCCCGCGTGGAGAGCAGCGCCAGCGCCCTGATCCGTCCCGGCGCCTGACGCAACATCTCGAACACCACGTAGCCGCCCATGGAGAGCCCGGCGAGCACGACCGGCTCGCGAACCTTCAGCTCATCCAGCAGCCGGATGACGGCGTCGGCCATCCCGGCGATCGACGGCTCAGGCAGGCGCTGGGAGGCGCCGAACCCCGGCAGGTCGGGCAGGATGAGGCGACAGCGCCGCGCGAGCGGCCACACCTGGGCGCTCCACATGGCCCGCGAGAGCGGGAAGGCGTGCAGCAAGACGACAGGAACGCCGGCCCCTTCCACTTGGGCGGCCAGCATGGCTCTAGGCCGGCGGGAGCGTGCTCGGGACGGCTGGACCGGCCAGCGGCGGGGTCCCGCTCGTGGGCGGTGAGGGCGGCAGCTCCTTCGCCATCTGCCGGAACTCCTCGAGCGAGTACTGAGCGTACTTCTTCGGCGGCTCTCCGAACTGCTGGCTTCCGGGATGCAGCAGCTCCCGCATGTCGAGCCACATGCCGTCGCGGGAATAGGCGGCGATGTCGTGCCGCTGGGTGTCCATCCGGATCGCGTCCTCGGGACAGGCCTCCACGCAGAAGCCGCAGTAGACGCACTTCCCCAGGTCGATGTCGAAGCTCTTGGCGTACTTCTCGATATCCGGATCCGGATGCTCGGCCGGCGTGATGTAGATGCACTTGGCCGGGCAGACCGTCTCGCACATCATGCAGCCGACGCAGCGGGGCGTGCCGTCCTCGCGCTGGGTCAGGCGGTGGCGGGTGCGCAGGCGGGGCGCGGTCTGGCGCATCTGGTCGGGGTACTGGACGGTGACCGATGCCGGGAAGCGACGGAACAGCCCCACCCGGTGCGCGATGTGGAGGAACAGGTTCCTCCAAAAGTGCGCTGACGTGAGCCACAGCCCCTGCGCAATCGCCGGCAGGTACGTCCGCTCCCACCAGGTCAGCTTGCGGCGCTTGCGCGCGTCCCGCAGCTGGTGCAGCAGCTTGACGCTCAGGTCTTCGGCCATCGTCCCCTCACAGCACGACCGCCATCCTGGTGGTTGCGCTCAAGCCACCAGCCATCAGAACGCAACCACCAGGACGCCCGTGATCGCGATGTTCAACAGCGAGAGCGGGAACAGCACTTTCCATCCCAAGTCCATGAGCTGGTCGTACCGGAAGCGCGGCAGCGTCCAGCGGATCAGCATGAAGAACCAGATGAAGGCGAGCACCTTCACCGTAAAGGACGCGAGCCCCAGGAGCACGTAGGCCGCGTGGCTCACCGGCGCGAACGCTCCCCAGGGAAAATGGAACCCGTCCGGCGCCAGGTACGGCACCTGCCAGCCGCCGAAAAAGAGGGTCGCCGTCAGCGCGGCGACCAGCACGACCTCGACGAAGTCCGTCAGGAAGAACAGCCCGAACTTCATGCCGCTGTACTCGGTGAAGTAGCCGATGATCTCCGGCTCCGACTCCGGCAGGTCGAACGGCACCCGCTTCGTCTCGGCCAGGGCCGCCGTCATGAAGACCAGGCAGCCGACCGGCTGGGCAAAGACGCCCCAGGCCGGCAGCCAGCCGCCCAGAAACGTCCCGCCTTGCTTCGCGATGATGGCGCCGATGTCAAGCGTCCCGGCCCAGATCACGATGCCGATCAGCGACACGCCGAGGGCGATTTCGTACGCCAGCATCTGGGAGGCGGCCCGCAGGCCGCCCAGAGTCGCCAAGTTGTTGCCGGACACGAGGCCCGCCAGGATCACGCCGTACGTGCCGATGGACGCGAGGGCGAGGATGAACAGCAGCCCCGCATTGATATCGGCGACCTGCAGCGGGATGTCGCGGCCGAAGAGATGGACCGGCGGGCCCACCGGGATCGAGCAGAACGCCACGAGCGCGAAGAACACCGACAAGAGCGGCGCCAGCGTGTGGAGAAAGCGGTCGCCCTGCGCCGGGATGATGTCCTCTTTGGTGAGGAGCTTGAGCACGTCCGCCAGCGCGTTCAGGATCCCGAGCCCGCCGAGCTTGCGCAGCAGCGCGTTGACGATCCCTCCGCCCAGCCACTGCGGGAGCGGAATCGTAAAGTAGGCGCGGTTCGCGCCGATCCGGTCCTGCATGAGAGCGCTCTGCTTGCGCTCGAGCCACGTCTGCATGCCGGCGAAGTTCAGCACCCCGCCGAGCACGATGGCGCTCACCCCGATCTTGATCGCGATCTCCGCCCACATGGCCTCTACGCCTTCAGGAGCGCGCCCTGCGCCCCGATCACGTCGTATGACAGCCCTGCGAACGCGCGCTCGCCCTGAGCCATCGCGGCGAACACCGACGCGGCATCGGGGAACGTGACGTCCACCCCGAGGCGTGTCGCCAGCGCCCGCAGGATCTCCCAGTCCGGCCGGGCCTCGCCCAGACACTCGAACGCCGCGTTGATCCGCTGCACCCGCCCCTGGCCGTTGGTGAAGGTGCCGTCCTTCTCCGCGTAGGCCGCGCTCGGCAGCACCAGATGCGCCATCGCGGAGGTCTTGTTCGTGTTGGGGCCGATGAAGACGAACCGCTTGAGCCGGGCCGCCGCCGCCCTGACCCGCGCAGCACCGAACACGTCCACCAGATCCTGCGTGAAGACGATCAGCCACTCGAGTTGCCCCGCCGCGGCCTTGTCCAGGAGCCGCTCAGCGCCTTCGGCCAGCCCCAGCGCCTGCGCTCCGCGCGTGTTGGGAGAGCGGTCCGCGGTCAGCAGCAGGGTGTCCGCCCGCTCCGGCTTCGGCCTCTGGAACACGAGCTGCGTGACCCCAAGCGCCGAGAACACGCGCTTCGCCGCGTACAAGTCCTCGTTGGTCTGGTGGCTTGAGAGCACCACGCCGATCCGGTCCGGCTGCTTCGCCTGCTGAAGCTGCTGCAGGGCGGCGCCGAGCAGCTCGATCGCCTCTTCCCACAGGCCGCGGCGCGCGCTGCCGTTCTCTCCGACCGCGATCTCCGCGATCCGGTTGTCGTCGATCGCATGGTAGCCGTAGCGGCCCACGTCGCACATCCACCACTGGTTGACGTCCGGGTTGTGGCGCGGCTTGAGCCGCATGACCCGGGCCCCGCCGGCCACGTGCGGGAAATCGCGCCGCTCGCGGTTGTAGTGGATCTGGATGTTGCACCCGCGGGAGCAGCCGTTGCAGACCGAATCGGCGGAGCCGAGGTACCAGACGCGGCACTTGAAGCGGAAGTCCCGGTCGGTCAGCGCCCCGACCGGGCAGATGTCCACGACGTTGCCGGCGTAATTGTTGTCCAGCACCTTGCCGGGGTGCAGGCCGACCTCGGAATGGTCCCCCCGGTTGAAGATGCCGAACTCGCCGGTCTTGCTGATCTCATCGGTGAAGCGCACGCAGCGGGAGCAGAGGATGCACCGCTCGGCGTCCAGCATGACGGTGGGGCCCAGCGGCACGGCTTTCGGTTTCTTCACCTTCTGCTCGTTGAACCTGGCGTCGTAGAGCCCGTGCTGCATATAGTAGTCCTGCAGCCAGCACTCGCCGGCCTGGTCGCAGACCGGGCAGTCGAGCGGGTGGTTGATCAGGAGGAACTCGAGCACGTCCCGCCGCGCGTTCAGCGTCTGGTCGCTCGTCGTGCGCACGACCATGCCCTCCGCCGCCGGGATGTAGCAGGCGATCTGGAGCTTCGGCGTTTTCTCGATCTCGACGAGGCAGATGCGGCAGTTGCCCGCGATGGAGAGCCCCGGGTGGTAGCAGTAGAACGGCACCGGGCTCTGGGCCTGCTCGCAGGCTTGCAGCACCGTGACCCCATCGGGGACCGTGACGGTCTTGCCGTCAATGGTCAGCGTGATCCGCTTCGTCTCAGCCATGCGCCACCGCCGGCTGTGCGCCGAGGTTGCACCGCTTCTCGCGGATGTGAAACTCGAACTCGTCGCGGAACTTCCCGACGTAGCTCGTCACCGGCCAGGCGGCCGCGTCGGCGAAGACGCAGATCGTGCGGCCCTCCATGTTCCTGGCGACCCCCAGGAGCACGTCGAGGTCCTGCGCGCGCCCTTCCCCGCGCATGATGCGGTCGACGATCTTGAAGATCCAGCCGGTGCCCTCGCGGCACGGCGAGCACTGGCCGCACGACTCGTGGCCGAAGAACTTGGAGGCGTACCACAGCGCCCGCAGCATGCAGGTCGTGTCGTCCATCACGATGACGCCGGCCGAGCCGGCCATCGTCCCGGCGGCGAGCAGCGAATCGAAATCCATCCGGACGTCCAGCTCATCGGCCTTCAGGATCTTGGCCGAGATGCCGCCCGGCACCACGGCCTTCACCTGCCGCCCGGCCGGCACGCCGCCGGCCGCGTCGATGAGCTGCCGCAGCGTGACGCCCTGCGACGCTTCGTACAGCCCGGGACGCTGCACGTGGCCGCTCACCGAAAAGAGCCGGGTGCCGCCGGTCTCCGTGTAGCCGAGCTTCGCGAACCATGCCGCCCCCTTCGCGATGATCGGCGGCACGCACGCGAGCGTCTCCACGTTGTTGATGACCGTGGGGCTCGCGAACAGGCCCTCGATCGCGGGAAACGGCGGCTTCAATCTCGGGAAGCCCTTGTAGCCCTCGAGCGAATTCAGGAGCGCGGTCTCTTCACCGCAGATGTAGGCGCCGGCGCCGCGGTGGACGACGATCTCGAGCTCGGTGTCGGTGTTGAAGAGCCGCTTCCCGAGCATGCCGTGCTGCTTCGCCTCATCGATCGCCCGCTGCAGGATTGCGGTGGGCTCCGCGTACTCGCCGCGGATATAAATGTACGCCTTGCGGCACCCGGTGGCGTAGGCGGCGATGATCATGCCCTCGATCAGCCGGTGCGGATCCTTCGTGATGATGTAGCGGTCCTTGATGGTGCCGGGCTCGCCTTCATCCGCGTTGACGACCAGAAACTTCGGCTTGGGCGAGGCCTTGGGAATGAAGCTCCATTTCCTGCCGGTCGGAAAGCCCGCGCCCCCGAGGCCCCGCAGGTTCGACGCCGTCACTTCATGGATCACCTGCTCCGGCGTCATGGACGTGACGGCTTTGCGCGCCGCTTGGTAGGCGCCGTCGCGGATCGAGGTCTCGAGAGACTCCGACTGCTCCACCGCGAACCGCTCCGACAAGACCGGCTCGGTGCCGCCGACCGTCCCGCGGAACATGACCCCGAGCGCCGGGAGGGACGCCGGGTCGCGCAGCAGCGTCTCGATCGTCTGGGGCAGCACCGGGCCGACGTACCGGTCGTTCACCTGCATGACCGGAGCGGCCTCGCACGCGCAGAGGCATTCCACCGTCGAGAGGGTGTATTTGCCGTCCGCCGTCGTCTCGCCCGGCTTGATGCCGAGCCGTTCGGAGATCGCCGAGACGCAGTTGGAGGCTCCGGCCAGCGCGCAGGCGATGTTGTTGCACACCTGGATGTGATACGTCCCGACCGGCTGCTGGCGGAAGAGGGTGTAAAACGTCACGACCTCGTGGACATGGGACGGCGCGACCTCGAGGAGCTGCCCCACCCACTCTTCGGCCGTCGGCGTGATGTGTCCGAAGCGCTCCTGCACGAGGCGCAGGACCGGCAGCATCGCCGCCCGCTTCTGCTCGTACTTGGCGACGATCGCCTCCGCCTCCTGCCGCAGGGCGTCGAATGGATTCATTAGCGGTCCAGCTCTCCGCCGATCATGTTCACCGACCCGAAGGTCGGGATGATGTCGGCCACCAAGCCGCCCTTGAGGAGCTCGGGGAGTGCCGCCATGATCGTGAAGCACGGCGGCCGCACTCGGACCCGGTAGGGCCGCTCCGAGCCGTCGCTGATCACGTAGAAGCCGAGTTCCCCGTTCGCTCCTTCGACGGCGCTGTAGTACTCGCCTTTCGACGGGCGGATGCCATGCCCGTACATCACCAGCTTGAAATGCTGCATCAGCCCTTCGATATTGCCGTAGGTGTCTTCCTTGGGCGGCAGGACCGCGCGTTTCTCGTTCGCGTTCACCGCCCCGTGGGGGCCGCGGGTCGAGCCCTCCAGGGTCGGATCCAGCCGCACCCGGGCCTGCAGGAAGCCGGCCACGCGGCCCATCTTCGCTTCGTCCACCATGAGGTCCGCCGGCATGGGCGGCATCACGCGGCCTTCCAGGTCCACGTTGAGCGGCCCCGCGGGAATCTGCGCCAGCGCCTGCTCGATGATGCGCATGCTCTGCTCCATCTCCTCCATGCGGACCAGATACCGGTCGTAATTGTCGCCGTGCTCGCCGGTCGGGATGTCGAATGACAACCGGTCGTACACGAAGTACGGCGTCGCCTTCCGGACGTCGAGCGCCACTCCGGAGCCGCGCAGGAACGGCCCGGTGATGCTGTAACTGATCGCCCGCTCCTTGGCGATGATCCCGGTGCCTTGCATCCGGTCCACGAAAATGCGGTTGCGGGTCAGCAGCGCATGGCACTCAAGCAGCACCTTGCGGACTTCGCGCAACGCCGCGCGCGTCTGCGCCTCGAACCCCTCCGGCAGGTCTGCTTTGACGCCGCCGACGCGGCCGTAGGAGATGGTGAGCCGGGCCCCGGTCACCGACTCGATCAGCTCCCACAGCCATTCCCGCGCCTTGATCATGTAGAGGAACACCGTGAAGGCGCCCAGCTCCATGGCCGAGGCGCCCACGCAGGTCAGGTGGTCGCTGATCCGCGAGATCTCGCTCATGATGACCCGGATATACTGGCACCGCTCGGTCGCCTCAATGTCCAGCAGCCGCTCGATGGCCAGGCAGTAGCCGAAGTTGTTGATGAGCGGCGACACGTAGTTGAGCCGGTCGGCGTACGGGATCGCGTTGTTGTAGGGGCCGGCCTCGGCGTCCTTCTCGAACGCCCGGTGCAAGTAGCCGATGTCCACATTCGAGTCGACCACGCGCTCGCCGTCCAGCTGGACGACGAGCTTGATGATCCCGTGCATCGCCGGGTGGGACGGCCCCATGTTGAGGAACATGTGGCGGGCTTCCGCAGGGCGGGCCGTGTCCATCAGTTGCTCGGCCCCATCAGCGGCTGGCGCTTGTAGATCGGGTAGTCTTTCCGGAGCGGATGGCCCTTAAACTCTTCGTACATCAGGATGCGGCGCAAGTCGGGGTGGCCGTCGAAGTGGATGCCGTACATGTCCCAGGTTTCCCGCTCAAACCAGTCCGCCGCCGCCCAGAGTCCGGTCACCGAGCCGACGACCGGATCGGCGGACGGCAGCGGCACTTTGACGCGCAGCCGGTGATTGTGGACGCTCGAATAGAGATGGTAGACGACCTCGAACCGGTAGGCGCTGTCCGGCACCAGCCTGTCCCAGGTATCCTTGACGGGCTTCGGATTCATGTAGTACGGCAGCGGACTCGGCGTTGACCGACTCGGAGCACTCTTGAGCGCCTTGCCGAAGGTCAGATAGTCCACGCCGCCTAAGTCCATCAGGACATCGAACTGGGCAGCCGGATGCTCCTTGAGGAAGCGGGCGACTGCGGGCAGCTCCTTCGCATGCACCAACACGGTTTCCTGGCCCTGGTACTGGTGAGCGCCCAGGAGCGCCTGGGGAACAGCGGAGCGCAGCAGCGCGGTCAGTGTCGGGTCAGGGTTCATCGAAGGATGCGGGGCTTATAAATGCGCGTCGGGCCGATGCGGGGCGGCGAACTCCGCGGGCCGGCTCTCCGGCTCGCGCAGAGCCGCCGATTCGCCGCGGCCGATCTTCTCCTGCAGCTTGATCAAGCCGTCGAGCACGTTCTCGGGACGCGGCGGGCAGCCAGGAATGTAGACATCCACCGGCATAATCGTGTCGATCCCCTGCACCGTCGCGTAGTTGTTGTAGAAGCCGCCGGTGCAGGTGCAGACGCCGAACGCCACGACCCACTTCGGCTCCGCCATCTGGTCGTACACCCGGCGCAGGACCGGGGCCATCTTGTGGCTGATCGTGCCGACGACGAACAGGACGTCCGCCTGGCGGGGCGAGAAGCGCGGGAACCCGGCGCCGAAGCGGTCCATGTCGTAGTGGGACGTCGCCGTCGCCATGTACTCCATCCCGCAGCAGGCGGTGACGAACGGGTACTGGAAGATCGAGAACTTCCGCGCCCAGCCGAGGGCGGCGTCCCGCCGCGTGGTCATCCAATTGAGGCTCATTTGAATTCCAGGGCCCGCTGCTTCCAGGCGTACACGAACCCGGCGACGACGATTAGGAGGAAGAACCCCATCTCGAAGAGCCCGAACCACCCCAGCTCCCTGGCCAGCACCGCCCAGGGGAACAGGAACACGAGCTCCACATCGAACACCACGAACAGCATCGCCGCGACGTAGAAATGGATCGGCAGCCGCCCGGCCGGCAGCGCGATGGGATCCACGCCGCACTCAAACGGCGCGCTTTTGACCGCGTTCGGCCGCTTGGGGCCGAAAAGCGCGTTGGCGAAGAGCATGATCAGGCCGACGCCAAGGGCGAGGGCAGACAAAATGAGGATGCCAACATACTCCAGCATCAGGAGATCCCTCGACTCGCTTCGCTCGCTCGGGATGGTGCCAAAACGGAGGACGAGAGGCACCAAGTCTGTGATTTTTTTCACAATCTAGGAGTTTAAAAATTGCCACCGGTGCGGAGGCAATGATGCACTATAGCACCGTGGGACGGTGCTGTCTAGAGCCGGATGGACGCTCTAGCGGTTGTAGTCCAGGCCTCGCTCGAGGAACTGCTCGTCCATTTTTTTCGGGGCGAAGTGGCCGCTCACGAACGCCTTGACCGGCTCGATGTCGAACTGCCGGCAGCTGTAGATGTCGATCGAAATGAAGTCCTTCGGCGTCAGCGTGTGGAGCTGAATGCCGCTCTCGACGAGCGGAATCCACCCGCTGAGGCCCGCCTTGTCCGGATACCGTTTCCCATCGGTGCGGAAGATGAACGGCGGGGACTGCGGCTCGACTTTCAGGACCCGCACGATCTCCTCGAGGAAGCCGTAGCAAAGGGTGAGGTCGTCGCAGGCGCCCTTTTTGCAGTCGTAGAGGTCGAGGAGCAGCTGAAAGCCGAACGGCTCGACGCGGCGTTTGATCTTGCCGGACTCCACGACCTGAACATCACACACCTGCGGCATGCACCAACCTCCTGTAGGGCTCCAAACAATAGGCCCCGGCATCCATCCGCCGGGGCGTCACGGTACGGCTGTGGCGTGCGGGGCTATGTTGCTCGTCCTCCGCAGGCTCGTTCATTGTTGCCGTCATAGTATATCAAGCGGCGGGGATGTCAACAATTTTTCTCCCGGAGGAAGAGCGCGAGCTCGCGGCGGAGGAGCTCGAGCGGCAGGCCGATCACGTTGGTGCGGGAGCCTTGGATGCGCGCGATCAGCGCGCCGCGGTCTTCCTGCACCGCGTAGGCGCCGGCCTTATCGAGCGGAGTGACGCGCGCGAACAGCCGCCGGATCGCCGCGTCGCTGGCGCGCTTGAAGGTCACGCGGCTGCGGTCATAGCTGAGCCGCCGCCGGCCGGTCGCCGCGTCAAGCACGCAGAGGCCGGTGTACACCCAGTGGGGCTTGCCGCGCAGCCGGCGCAGGAGCCGCCACGCATGGGCCATGTCTTTCGGCTTACCGATCACCTGCCCCTGAAAATAGAGGAAGGTGTCGGCGCCGATCACCGCTCCGCGCGCGCCCCGCGGCAGGCGCGCCTTGCGGGCCTTGCCGAAGGCGTTGCGCATCGCGTTCGCATGCGGGGCATCCGCCTTGCGGATGGTTTCGCGGTGCATGGAACGGACGATGCGGAAGGGCTGTCCCAGGCGCCGGAGCAGCATCCGCCGCCTCGGCGACTGCGACGCGAGATACAGCATGGCGGCTACGCGCCGAAGGCCTCGATGAGGGCGCGCATCTCGGCGACGGTGCGCGCCTGATGGATGCTGTTGCGGAATTGGGCCGCCCCGGGAAGGTCGGTGAAGTACCAGGAAATGATGCGGCGCAGCGGCCCCAGCGGCCTGGGATCGTAGCGCTCCTGCAGTTCGATGTGCCGCATGACGACGCGCGTGCGCTCGGCCAGGTCCGGCCGCGCCGGCGGCGGCAGCCCGTCGAGCGCCGCCTCCACCTCGCGGTAGATCCAGGGGTTGCCCAGGGCGCCTCGGCCGATCATCACCGCGTCGCACCCGGAGACCTCCCGCAGCCGCGTCGCACTCGCGCCGTCCACCACGTCGCCGTTGCCGATGACGGGGATCGCCACCGATTCCTTGACGCGGCGGATCGCCTGATAGTCCGCCGATCCGGTATAGCCCTGCGCCCGCGTCCGGCCGTGGACGGCGACGGCATCCACGCCGCACCCTTCGGCGATCCGCGCGATGCGGGCCGCCTCCTCGCCGGACGCATCGGTGTACCCCAGCCGCATCTTGACGGTGACCGGAGCCCGCTTCACGGAGCGCACGACGCTCGAGAAAATGCGCCCGGCCGTCTCCGGCTCCCGCAGGAGCATCGATCCGCCGCCCTTCGACACGATCTTGGGCACCGGACAGCCCAGGTTCAGGTCAATGAGATCGAAGCCCATGGCCTCCGCCTTCGCGGCCGCTTCCCCCATCACGTCCGGATCGCAGCCGACGAGCTGGGCGCCCAGCGGCCGGTCCTCCGGCACGGTGTGCATGAGGTCGTAGGTCCGGTCCACGTCGCGGACGAGCGCCTCCGCCGACACCATTTCGAGGAAGGCGAAGCGCATCCCTTCCGCCCGGGCGATAAGCCTAAACGCCAGGTCGGTGCAGTTGGCCATCGGCGACTGCACCACCGAGGGCACCTTGATCTGCTTCAGCCGCATGGGTCGTGTCGAACCTCAGAAGATATCAATGAGTTCCTCGCGCGGCGCGAGCCACACGCTCGCGTCGGTGAACCGCACCCGCGTCACCAGCACGGCCACTTCGTAGATGTCCGCCGAGTGGACCCGCTGCTCCCATTGGATCCGCCTCGTCGAGCCCTTCGGCATCGCCGCCACGACTTGCTGCACGGTGAACGTGTCCCGCTGCCCCGGCGCCTGCAACGGCTGGTGGAACGCGTCGAGCAGCACGATGGTCAGCGCAAGCGCTTCCATGGATTGGCCGGCATGGTTCGCCAAGAGCAGCTCGCCGCTTAAGACGAGCGTCGCCGGCGTGAGACCCGCGCGGTTCGCATACCGCACGCGGCTCCTGCGGGTACCCGTCTCCTGCGCCGACGCTTGCGTCGGCGTCGCGTACGTCTCCACGAGCGCGACCTTGACCTGCCGGACTTCGACGGGCGTGTTCGGGTAGTTGTGCGCCTTGGCCTTGAGCGCCCGGTCCGCCGCCGACGCGGACGGCATCGCGGCGAGCCAGAGCGCCCAGGCGGCGACGATCCGCAACAGGGTCCAGGCGCTCATCGCCCGCCCCCCGCGCGGCCCGAGGGCGCGTCCGGACGATCCGGAAGCCTCATCGTCCACCTCCGCGGCTCGAGGGGGCTTCCGGATCGTCGCCCAGCGTGCGCCGCTGCTGCAGCTGCTTGAGCAGTTTCGCGTTCTTCTGCAGGAGCTGCAGGCTGAAGGCCTGCACCCGCACCCACTGCAGGCCCACCAGGAGCAACAGCCCGAGCAGGAACGCCGCGGCCAGCGCCATCGGCCACAGCACCCGGTGCATCATCCGCACGAGCGCGGCTTCCGGCTGCACCGCCACGACCCGCCATCCGGTGTCTCCGACGGGGGCGATGCCGGCGAACCACGTGTCCCCGGTCCGCTGGTGCGCGAACACGATGGCGTCGCTCTCCCCGGCGATCGGATGGGCGACCGGCGGCCAGTCGGCGACCATTTTCGGGCGCCCGGGCAGGACCTGGAACGGATAGACGACGAGCTGCTGGCGGTGATCCACCACGTAGAGGAAGCCCTCGGGATCGACCCGGATCTTCTGGATCCAGGCCCGGACCGCTTCGATGCGGAAGGCGAGCTGCACGACGCCGGAGCGCCGCCCCTGGTCGAGGAGCGGCCACCAGAGCTCCACGATCTTCTCGTCCGGATCGTCATCGCTCACATGCACCGGAGAGAGGTAGACGCGCAGCGACGCGCCCGCGTCCTGCCAAAATGCCTTGCGCTCCTCGTCGGTCGACGCGCGCGAGGCCGCCTCCGGAACCGCGGCGAGCACCGCGCCCTCCGGATCGGTCACCCGCACGGCGTGCACGTGCGGCATGAACGCGAGTCCTTCCCGCAGAATCTTGGTGAGCGCCGGGGCGTCCCGCCGAGCCACCGCCGCGAGCACGTCGGGACGGCTCCCGGTGAGCTGCTCGAACAGCACCAGCTCCTCGAGCGTCTCTTGGACCGCCAGCGCGCCGAGGCGCGCCGTCATGCTCAGGTTGTGGAGGGCGCGCTGCCGCCCGAACGCACTGTTCACCTCATGGGTGCACAGGACTGCCGCGCCGAGGGGCAAGACCACGAAAATCATGAAGGCCGCCAGCGGGCGGCGGTAGGCGCGGAGGAGCCAGCCGGCGGTCACGTCGGACACGCGGATGCCCGCGCGCCGGAACGGTCCGAGGAGGTCGGGGATGGGCTTAGCCCTCCATCCCGAGCAGGACTTTCGTGAGGACCACGGTTTCCAGATACTCGAGATTGAACGGCTTGGTCACGTAATCGTAGGCGCCGGACTCCAGCGCTTCGCGGATCGTGCCCTCTTCGCCGACCGCCGAGGCCATGATGACCGGCAGCTTCGGCAGCTGGCTCTTGATCTTCTTCAGGGTCATGAGCCCGTCCATCCCCGGCATGTTCATGTCGAGGAGGACGGCGAGCGGCTTGCGCGGAAGCGCCGTCAGCGCCTCCTCGCCCGAGCTGCAGGCGATGACCTTCATGCCCCGGGACTCGAAGAAGCTCTGGAGGAGCTTCTGGATCTTCGGCTCGTCATCCACGACGAGCAGCGTCCCCGGCACCCGGATGGGCGCGTGGGCGGCCGCAGGCGCCGCAGGCGCCTGTTGCAGGCGGCGCAGGCAGAGGTCGAGCCCCTTCACGAACAGCTCGACGCTGAGCTCCTTGCGGAGGAGCTCCGTGACGCCCAGGCGTTTCAGTTCCTCCGACGGCAGCTCCGGTTCCCCGGCCCCCTTGAGGAAGATGATCGGCACGTTGTCGTCGAAGCCGCGGATCCGCTTGGCGGTCTCAGCGCCCGAGAGCCCGGGCATGGCGGAATCCAGCAGGATGAGCTGCGGCCGCAAGCCCTTCATCGTATCCAGGGCCTGCTGCCCCGAGGATACGGCCATGACTTCATACCCTTTGCGGGTCAAGGTGTCGTACAACAACTCCCGCATCGCCGTGTCGTCATCCACGATCAAGACCTGCATCCCTTGACTCATCGGTGCTCCTTGTATCCCGTTGAACACTCGCCGGCCGTCAGAAGCACCGGCTCACGGTGTGTTGCAGTTCGTCCGCCGTAAAGGGCTTGCGGATCACTTGACAGTTAAGGGGTGCTGCGCGCAAGTGGCCCTCGAGCTCAGGCGTCATGACGCCGGACATCGCCAGCACCTTGAGGCCCGGCCGGAGCTTTCGGGCGCGCAGAATCAGCTGCACCCCGTCCACATCCGACATCTTCAGGTCTGTCAGCAACAGATCGTACGCGTCGCGGCTCAAACTGTCCAGCGCGCTCGTCGCGGTCGTCACGATCGTGACGTCATACCGCTCCTGAAGGATCCGTTGGCAGAGCAGCCTAATCGGCGCGTCATCATCCACGACCAGCACCCGAGAGCGGCCCTGCCCATCCGTCCGCTCCTGGGATGGCTGCGCGGGCGCATCGAGCAGCTGCCGCAGCTGGTCCAGCAGCTGCGCGGGCACATAGGGCTTCGGCAGCAGCAGGATGCCCGGCATGGCGCTCTCGAGGCGGCGCAGCTCCTCATCCACGTACCCGCTGACGAGCAGGACCCTGAGCCCCGGCCGCTTCGTCCGCAGGTGCTCGAGCAGCTCGCGCACCGTTCCGCCGGGGATCGAGGCGTCGAACACCAACGCGTCGATCCGCGCAGGCGCCTGGCCGAGCTGCTGGAGCGCGTGCGTGACCTCGCAGCTGCCCGCCACCTGGTAGCCGGACTCGCGAAGGATTTCCTCGGCCAGCGCGCGCTGCCGCTCGTCGCTCTCGACGATGAACACCACTTCGCCGAACTTGGCCTGCCGCGCGGAGGGATCGCGCAGCGCGAGCTCCTGGTCGGTGGCGGTCTCATGGGGAAAGTAGAGATGGAAGGCGGTGCCCTGCCCGGGCGCCGTTTCGATGTCGATGAGCCCGCCGTGCTGTGTCACGACGCCGTACACGACGGCCAGTCCGAGGCCGGTGCCTTTGCCCTTCTGTTTCGTCGTGAAGAACGGCTCGAAGATCCGCCGCGCCGTCTCCTGATCCATCCCCGTGCCTGAATCCTTGACCGAGAGCCGGACGTAGTCGCCCTCCTTCGCCCACGTGTGGGCGCGGGTGAATGCGGCATCCAGGCGCATCCGGCCGGTCGCGATGCTGAGGGTCCCGCCCTGGCCCATCGAATCCCGGGCGTTCGAGCACAGGTTCATGATGACCTGCTCGAGGCCGGTCGGGTCCAGCCTGACCGTGAGCGGTTCGTCGCTCAGGCGCAGGTCCATCTGGATCCGCTCGCCTACGAACTGCTGGAGCAGCCGCCCCATGCTTTGGATGACGCTGTTCATCTCCAGGAGCTTCGGCTGCAGCACCTGGCGGCGGCTGAACGCCAGGAGCTGCCGCACCATGCCGGAGGCGCTTTCCGCCGCGTGCACGATTTCCTGGAGGTCGCTCTGGAGCTCCCGGTCGTCCCGGCGGCGCGCCCGGATGAGCCACGCGAAGCCCAGGATGACCTGGAGGAAGTTATTGAAGTCGTGGGCGATGCCACCGGCGAACCGGCCGACCGTTTCCATCTTCTGCGCCTGATTGAGCTCTTCCTGCAGCCGCACGCGCTCGGCCTCGGCGTGCTTGCGCTCGGTGATGTCGGCGCCGAAGAGGAGGAAGCCGGACGGCCCCTGCCCCTCGCCGCGCATCGGCACGACGGTGAACCCCAGGAGCCCCTCGCGGCTGTCCCGCCGCGTGAACGCGACATCATCGAGCCGCGACGCGCGCTCCTGATTGGCCGCCTCGCGGAAATGGCTGAGGATCCGCTCGACGTCCCAACGGATCTCGCAGGACGCGAGCGGCCGGCCGAGCGCGGCGTCGGCGGGGATCGCGAAGGTCGTCTCGGCCACCGTGTTCCAGTGGGTCACCCGCCCGTCCGTGCTGATCCCGATGAGAATCGAGGGGAGCGCGGCGAGGATGTGCTCGGTCTGGGCGTGGACGCTGCTCAGCTGCTCTTCGGCGCGCTTGCGCTCCACGGCGTACCGCAGCGCCCGGCCGAGCAGGTTGCCGTAGACCTGGATGTAGCCTTTCACCAGGTAATCCTGCGCGCCCCCGCGCAGGACCTGGGCGGCTAGCGCCTCGTCGTCTGTCGCCGTGAGGACGACCACCGGCACGTCGCGCGCTTGCCTGCGCAGCGCCGTGAGCGTGTTGAGCCCCTTGCTGTCCGGGAGCCACAGGTCGAGCAGCACGACGTCGAACGGCTGGGCGGCCAGGCGCGCGAGGCCCTCGGCGAGGGTGGGGGAGTGGACGATGTCGAACGGGGTGGTCTTCTCGGTGGTGCGGGCTTGCGTGATGATCCGGACGTCCTCCGGAGCGTCCTCGACGAGCAGCACCTTGAGCAGCCGGGCCGTCATAGCCCCTTGATTGTACCCTACAATCTAGTCTAGTAGCGAGCCATGTCCTGGTCGACCTCGGAGGCCCAGGCGTCGATGCCGCCGCGGAGGTGCTTGAGCTTTTTGAAGCCGAAGTGCTCCAGCGTCTTGATCGCGGTCAGGCTCCGCTGCCCGTGGTGGCAGTAGGTGACGATGGTGTCCGCCGTATCGAGCTCATTGGTCCGCAAGTGCAGCTCGCTCAAGGGGATGAGCTTCGAGCCGTCGATCTTGACGATGTCGAACTCATGGGCTTCGCGCACATCCAGCAGGACCGCTTTCTTGTCCTTCGCGAGCAGCGCCTTCACTTCCCCGGGCCCGAGGTCGTACTCGGTGTGGCCGCCGTCCGCCTCGGCGCCGCGGCCCACCCCGCAGAACTCGTCATAATCGATCAACTCCTTGACCGTGGGCGTGTCGCCGCAGACCGGGCAGTCGGGGCTGCGCTTCAGCTTGACCTCGCGGAACTTCATGGTGAGCGCGTTGTACAGTAGCAGCCGGCCGATGAGCGGCTCGCCTTGGCCGATGATCAGCTTGATCGCCTCGGTCGCCTGGATGACGCCGATGATGCCGGGCAGGACGCCCAGCACCCCGCCCTCAGCGCAGCTCGGCACCATCCCGGGCGGCGGGGGCTCCGGATACAAGCAGCGGTAGCACGGTCCCTTGAACGGGTAGAACACCGTGGCCTGGCCGTCGAAACGGAAGATCGAGCCGTACACGTTCGGCTTCTTCTGGAAGATGCACGCGTCGTTCACGAGGTAGCGCGTCGGGAAGTTGTCGGTGCCGTCGATCACGATGTCGTACGGCCGGATGAGGTCCATGATGTTGTCGCGCGAGATCTTCGCGTTGAACACCGCGACCTCGACATCCGGGTTGATCGCGTTGATCTTCTCCTTGGCCGACTCGACCTTGAGCCGCCCCACATCCTCTGTGCGGTGGATGATCTGCCGCTGGAGGTTCGTGAAGTCCACCGTGTCGAAATCCACGATCCCGAGCCGCCCCACGCCGGCCGCGGCCAGGTACAGGCCCAGCGGCGAGCCGAGGCCCCCGGCGCCGATCAGGAGGATGCCGGCATCCTTCAGCTTCTTCTGCCCCTCGATGCCTACTTCGGGCATGATGAGGTGGCGGCTGTACCGCAGGATCTGGTCGCGCGTCAATTGGGCCATCGTCTCGGTCTCAAAAGGTCAGCACGGTATCGGCGGAGGCCACGTCTTCCAACAGGAACGTCGGCAACCCCCGCACCTCGTCCACTTCCGGAATGAGCTGCTCCCGCTTCAATCCGCAGATCGTGAGCGACGAGCTGCACACGTAATACTTCACATCGCCGGAGGCCTTGATGTCCCGGCACAGCGCCTGCAGGTCGTCGAGCTCCAGCTGCTTCAGCCGCTGCGTGACGCCGGCCGCGTCGCCGGCGTAGGCGTCCGACAGCTCGACCGCGTTGATCTTCTCCGGCGTCAGGCGGAGCACCGCCTCGTCGCGGAAGAACACCCGCACCTTCACGTCGGAGTGCACCGCCGCCATGAGGACGGTGAGCACCTGGACCAGGTTGTTCGTGCTGCCGCGCGAGACCATAATGGCCAGGCTCTTCATGGCGTCGTTCGGCATCCCTAGTAGACCGGCCCTTCGCTTTCAGGCACCTTCGGCATCGGCACGTCCTCGACCGTCAAGGGGTGGGCCGCGCCGTCGGACAGCAGCGTGGCCACCGCCTTATCGCCGATGCGGCGGCACCACGCGTTGAACGTTTCCTGCCCCTTGCGCTGCTTCTTGAAGCCGAGCAACACCTGCGCGAGCCGTTTGGCCACGTCGGAGGCCGGGATCCGCCGGAGCACGGCGTGATTGAAGGACGCCTCCCGCCCCATCTGTCCGCCGACGAAGACGTCGTAGGCGTCCACGATCTGGCCGTCCACCTTGGTCTTGGCGCCCAGGAGGCCGATGTGGCCGATCTGGTACTGGGCGCACGCGTTCGGGCAACCGGTCAGATGGATGCGGATCGGCTCATCCATCGGCACGCGCTTCTCCAGATACTCCACGATCTGCCGCGAGCGCGCCTTCGTTTCGGTGATCGCGAGCTTGCAGAACTCGGTGCCGGTGCAGGTCACGACGCTGCGGCGGATCGGATGGGCATTGACCGAGAGCCCGGCGTCGGAGAGGCCGGCCAGCACCTTGTCCACGCTCGCTTCTTTGATGTTGAGCAGCAGGATATTCTGCCGGATGGTCAGCCGGACCGACCGGCCGTCGCCGTAGCGCCGCGAGAGGTCGGCGACTCGCTTCATCTGCGGGCTCGTGATGCGCCCGACCAGGACCGGCGCCCCGACGTAGTAGAGGCCGGCCTGCTGCTGGGCGTGGACGCCGATATGGTCGCGGTAGGCCTCCGGGGGCTCCTGGTAGTCGGCCGGCGCCTCGTCGAGCTTGCGGCCCATCCGCTCTTCGAGGGTCTGCCGCAGCTTCGCCGTGCCCCAGTCATGCACGAGGTACTTGATGCGCGCGTGATGGCGCTTCTCGCGGTACTCCGGCGTGTCGCGCCAGATCTCGGTGATGTGGCGGACCACGTCCACCGCCTCAGTGGGTTTGACGAACGCGTTCAGCCGCTGGCTGATGAACGCCTGCGTCGAGAGCCCACCGCCGACCCTGAGATCGAAGCCCAGCTCGGTCTTCCCGCCCGCCTGCCGCGAGGCGCCCACAAGCGCCACGCACTGGATCTCCGGATGGCTGCACCAGCTCTGGCAGGCGGACACGCCGATCTTGTATTTCCGCGGCAGGTTCGCGAACTCGATCTTGCCGAGGAAGAAATCGCTGATCTGGTGCGCGACCGGGCTCGCGTCGAACAGCTCTTCGCGATCCACCCCGGCGACCGGGCACCCGACCACGTTGCGCGGGATGTCGCCGCAGGCGCCGATCGTCGAGATCCCGGCGTCGGAGAGCTGCTTGATGATCTCGAGCGCCTGCGTGTGGTGCACCCAGTGGAGCTGGAAGTCCTGCCGGGTCGTGATGTCCGCGTAGCCCTTGTTCTTCTTCTCGGCGATGTCGGCGATCAGGTCCAACTGCTGCGGCGTCACGAAGCCGTTGACCTGCTTCGTCCGCAGCATGAAGTACCCCTTCTCGTGCTTGTGGGTGTAGAGTCCGATCCATTTGCACATGAAGAGATCGTCGTCCGACAGGCTCTCGTAGCCCTGCGTCGCCGCCCGCTCGACCGCCTTCAGCACCTCGAACGGGTTGCCGTACCGCTGCTTGATCTCTTCGCTTTTGTTCGCCATGGGACCGCCAGGATAATATAGCTGATCTGATGTGTCAAGAAAAACGACCTAAAAATAGTACTATATATAACAAATCTACTCGTCTATATGCACTTTACTGCCGGTCTCGCTCCACCACGTCTCAAGGGCCGGGTCAAAAAACTTGACCGACGCTCGCTTGTAGACCTTCAGGGTGAAGAGATGCTTGTGAGGGGTGGCGCCGATGCGCTGTTCGATGCGCTGGACGACGTCAAGACACGCCGCGTCCGACTCGGCGCGGATGATCGTGAAGAGCGCGTGCTGCCAGCTCGAGTAGATCGGATGCCGGTAGCAGTCGGTCACTTCCCTGAATTGGATCATGGAGCGCGCGGTGGCGTCCACCGCAGCCTCGTCCGGCTGCCACACCACCCGGGTGTGCGTGAAGGGGCCAGGTGCCCGCAGGTGGACGGCGGCGGCGAAGCGCAGCAGGTAGCCGGCATGCTCGGCCCGCTTGAGCCATGCGAACAGCTCGTCTTCCGTCGTGTCCAGCTGCTCGGCCCACACGGCAAACGGGAGCTCGATCAGCGGCAAGTCCGCCTGGATGAGGCGCAGTCGCCGCAGGTCCTGCTCGGTGAACGGCGGCTTGGGCATCACCCGCTGCTCGTCGTCCGGCGACGTGGCCAACGCTTCCGCCGGGAGGTCCGCCTCTTCGGCGTCGCGGCCGCTTTGCTTGTAGACGCTGAGCGCCGGCAGCAGGATGGTCTCCGAAGCGCCCGCCAGCACATGCAGGACTTTGAGCGTCTGCTCGAGCGAATCGCTGGGCGGCGCTGCGAGCGCCAGCCACAGATTGAACGGGTCGTGGCGCTGGTCGCAGTACCACACGCCGGGATGCAGCGTCAGCGCGGACACCGCGCCGGAGACGCGGGACGGGTCCACCTTCATTGCCGCCAATGTCTGTTGATAGCCGAGCGCGCGGCCGTCGAGCGCCGCCGACAGCTTAAGGATGATGCCGCGGCTCTTCAGGCGGCCGATGCGGTCCAGGCACTCCTGCTCGGACAGCCCCAGCCGCTCGCCGAGGAATTCGAACGGCCGGTGGTCGATGGGCACCTGTTTCTGGACTGCGGCGAGCAGCGCCTGATCCGTGGCGTCGAGCGGCTGGATCGTGGTTCTCATGACTCAGTCGTAGACGTCGGCGGGAATGCCGGTCGCGGCGGTCAGACGGTCGGCGATCAGTTGCAGCGTCGCCCGGGGGACTTCGGTGATGCCTTCCGCGGCGGTCCCCCGGTCCACCGTGTACACTTGGACGGACCGGGGCTTGATCCGGCCGACTGCCTCGATCCACGCGCAAAGATGCGCCTCGCCGGTGTTGTCGAAGCTGCCCTGGATGAACATGCTCTGGAGGACGATGTCCGGCAGCGTCTTCAACCCCTCCAGCATGGCGCGGAACTCGGTGCCGCCGAACGGCAGGTTGATCCGCCGCCACGTCGCTTCGTCGGCCGCGTCGAACTTCATGTAGCGCGCATCCAGCAAGGCCAGCGCTTCGTGAACCCGCGGCCGCGTCACTTGCGTCGCGTCGCTCAGGATCCCCACCTCGGCGCCGGGGAAATGCTGATCCCGGAGCGCCTTCAGCCCGACGACGATGTCGAGCAGGTCCGGATGCAAAGTCGGCTCGCCGTTCCCCGCCAGCGTGATGCAGTCCACCGCCAGGCCCTGGCCCGACAGCCGCCGGAACGACTCCGCGATCTCCACCAGGAGCTCCTGGCCGCGCTTGAGTCGGTCCCCTGATGTTTCCGGCTTCGTCCAGCCGTACTGGCAATAGACGCAGTTCGACGAGCACACCTTGCGGCTCGTCGGCAGCACATTGATGCCGAGCGACGTGCCGAGCCGCCGGGAGTGAATGGGGCCGTACACCGCTGAGTCCTGGAGTGGAATCGTGCCGGGCATGGTACGTACTATTCTAGGGGAGCGCTCCAATGGCGTCAATTCGCTCCCCGACGAGAATTTGGTGTCCTTGCCGGGTCCTGCCGCCTGCGATGCTGAGCGGTGGGTGGCAGGGTGCTTCCGGAGCCGCACGTAGGATTTTCGAGCGGCCACGGTGTCCCTACCGGATCTGTCAGGGGACGAGCGAGAAAATACTCCGAGCGACGGCCGGCCTCGGTGGGGCCGCCGAGCGGTGCGGCGCAGGAACACCCTGCCAGGCCCCGCCGCGGTTACGCGGGTTTAGCTTCGGCTTTGGCGGCGCGGCGCTTGAAGATCCGCTCGATCCGGACCAGCAGGTCCTCATGATCGAACGGTTTGATGACGTAGTCCTCGATGCCTTCCAGCTCGAAGAGGTCCTTCATCCGGTCCCGCGCCGTGAGGATGATCACCGGGATCTTGCCCCGGCCGAAGCGCGTGTTGAGCTCGCGCAGGCAGGAGTAGCCGTCCATGACCGGCATGAGCACGTCCAGAATCACCAGGTCCGGCTGCTCCGCGGCCGCCAACGCAAGCGCCGCCTGGCCGTCCGCCGCGGTCACCACCTGGTAGCCCTTGGATTGCAGCCGGATCTTGATGGCCAGCGCCAGCTGCTGCTCATCGTCCGCGATCAGAATCTTCTTTCCGTCCGCCATGATGGCTCCCCCCCTACGAGGTGATCACCAGTTCCCGCAGTATAGCGATTAATGCCTCCGCGTCATAGAGCTTCTGCACGATCCGCGCCGCGGAGCACAGCTCGTGGGCGCGGGGTGCCCGCCCCGCCTCCGGCACGGCCGTCAGCACGATCACCGGGATGTCCGCCGTCTTCGGATCCGCCTTCAGGCGCCGCAACAGCTCGTAGCCGTTCATCTCCGGCATCAGCAAGTCGGCGACGATGATGTCGGGGCGGAAACTCTGCAGCCGCTCGAGCGCCTCGGCTCCGCTGCCGGCGGTCTGACAGGTGCAGCCGGCCGCCCGCAGCCTGACCGAGAGCGCCAGGAGCAAGTCCGGCTCATCCTCGACGAGCAGCACGGTCGCCATCGGTCACGGTTTCGCCCCCTGCTGCTGCAGCACCTCGCGCACCTTGGCGACCAACTCCTCGCTTTGGAACGGCTTGGCGACGTAATTGTAGTCCGCGCCCGAGAGGCCCAGCGCCCGGTCCTTGCGCTCGCCGCGGGCGGTCACGATGATCACCGGGATCTCGCGGGTCACCGGGTTCTCCTTCAGCAGGTGATACACCTCATAGCCGTCCATCACCGGCATGGAGAGATCGAGCAGAATCAGCTCGACCTTCTGGCTCTTCAACAGCTCGAGCGCCTCCGGCCCGCTGGCGGCCGTGCGCACCTCATAGTCCTGCAGCTCCAGCATCTCCTGCAGGAACTGCCGGATTTTCGGCTCATCATCGACGATCAAGAGCCGCGTGCGGGCCACCTCCGGTCGGTGCAGCCGCTGCTCCGTCAGTTTGAGCAGGTCCTCATCGGTCAAGGCCTCGTCCGGGTAGGTCGCGGTCGCCGCCACGACCGACACCGAGACCGGCTTGTCATGGACCGCCAGCGCCTTGGACTCGATGGTCCGCGTGACCCGCTCCGCGATCGCGCGCGCCCCCGCCTGGTCGACTTCAGAGAGGATCACGACCATCTCGCCCCGCTGCCACCGGATGACCACATCGCCCGCCCCGCGGCGGACCGTCTCCTTGAGCAGCACTTCCAGCTCCTTGAGCAGCCGGCTCGTTTCCTCGAGCCCATACAGCGCTTTCATCTCCTGAAACTCGTTGATCCCCACCACGACGATCGAGAAGCGCCGCTGCCTGAGCTTCGCCTGCTCGATCCCCTGGCGCAGGTGCTCGCGGAAGATCTCCTCCACATGGTACTGCGGCAGCGTGAAGGAGAAGGTGCTGCCCTGGCCCGGCTCGCTCGTGACCCAGATCCGCCCGCCGTGCAGCTCGACCAGCCGCTTGCTGATGGCCAGGCCGAGCCCGGTGCCTTTCGCGCCGTTCGCGCCGGCGACGCGGCGCAGCTGCTGGAACTTCTCGAACAGCCTCGGCAGGTCTTCGGCGGCGATGCCGACCCCGGTGTCGGTGATGTCGAACTGGACCTCGTTCCCCGAGACCGACGCCCGGATCGTCACTTGCCCGGGCCCGGTGACGAACTTGATGGCGTTGCCGATCAGGTTGACGAGCACCTGCGTGATCTTGTCAGGGTCCGCGAAGACGCCGGGCAGCGAGTCCGGCGCCTCGAGCGCCAAGCGGACCTGGCGCCCCTCGGCGAGCGGGCGCATGGACTGGACGGCCGTGGCCAGGAACGGCACGATCTCGAGGAAGCCTTTGTTCAGGATCACGCGCCCCGCATCGATCTTGGCCATGTCGAGCAGGTCGTCGATGATCCTCGACAGCCGGTCGATGTTGGCGCGGACGATCCCGAGATACTCGGCCTGGTCCGGGGTCACCGGACCCGCGATTTTGTCCGAGAGGATGGCGGTGAATTCCTTGATCGTCGCGAGCGGCGTGCGGAGCTCATGGCTCACCATGGAGACGAGGTCGGACTTGAGCTGGTCCAACCGCTTCAGCTCTTCGTTGGCGCGCCGGAGCTCGGCGTTGCGCTCTTCCAGGAGCCGGGCGTGCTCCCACAGCTCGGATTGGAGCTGCTCGCGCTCGTCCTTCAGATGCCGCCGCGTGAGCCCCTCGCGGATCACGATCGGCAGTGCGGCCAGGTGGCCCATGTACGGCGACTTCACGATGTAATCGTAGGCGCCGAGCTTCATCGCCTCGACCGCGGCCGCCTCATCCCCGTGGCCCGTGACGATGATCGACACCGACCCGGGCCGGATGGTGTTGAGCCGCCGCAGCACCTCGACCCCGGGGATGTCCGGAAGGTTCATGTCGATCAGGTAGGCGTCGAACGCCTCATTGATCAGGCGGTTGATGCCGTCGCGCCCGGTCATGGCGACCACGACGAGGCAGCCCTCTTTTTCCAGCGCTTCCTTGGTCAGAAAGCCCTGGCCCTCGTCGTCTTCGAACGCCAAGATCCTAATCGGTGCGGAGGTCATGCCAGTCCTCAGTCGGGAAACCTCACGATGTCCAGGAAGAGCCCCAGCGCCTTCACGCGCTCCTGAAATTCTTCATAGCGGATCGGCTTCACGACATAGCTGTTCGCCCCGAGGGTGTAGCACCGGTTCACTTCGGACTGGTCGTCCGTGGACGTCAGCATGAGGACCGGGATGGCCCGCAGTTGCGGGTCGGCCTTCACCTTCTCGAGGAGCGCGAAGCCGTCGACTTTTGGCATCTTGATGTCGAGCAGGATGAGCCCGGGCCGCGGCGACTTCGCGGGGTCCTGGTACTGGCCCCGGCGCGTCAGGTAGTCGAGCGCGTGCTGGCCGTCCCGCATCTCGACGACGTCATTCACGATGCCGGCGCTGCGCAGGTTCTCGCGGATCAGCAGGCGGTGGCCTTCGTCGTCCTCGATCAACATGATGAGCACCGACTGTTTCGGGTTCATGCCAGTCCTCCTTGTGCGGCGGTTTCCCGGATCGGCAGCGTGAAGTAGAACGTGCTGCCCTGACCCTTCTGTGACATCACGCGGATCGTCCCTCCATGGGACCGCAGGATCTTTTTCACGTAGGCGAGGCCGACGCCTTCGCCCGGCACTTCCACGGCGAGGAGGCGCGTGAACATTTGAAAGACGCGCTCGTGGTCCTCCGGGCTGATGCCGATCCCCGTGTCCCGGATGTAGCACTCGGCGAGCTCGCCGTCCACCGCCCCGCCGATCTCGATGAACCGGTTGCCGCTGGCGCCCATGTAGCTGATCGCGTTGGACACGAGGTTGGAGAACACCTGGTTCACTTCGTTGCGGCGGCAGCGCACGCCCCTCGGGAGCGGGTGGCGGATCACCTGGATCGCCTGCTCCTTCAGCTGATGATCGAACGTGGCGATGACGTCATCCAGGATGCCGTCGAGATCGTGGGGTTGGATCGGATCGGCCTTGCGCCCCACGCGCGACACCGCCAGGAGCGAGGCGAGCAAGGCATCCATCTTCTCGACGCCCTTGGAGATGAAGCGAAGCGATTCGGTGAACCGCGCCTGGACGTTCCCCCGCAGCGTGTCCACCTGGGCCCGCAGGGCGGCCTGGTCGGGATGCTGCGCGGCGAGCTGGTCCAGCGATTTCACCATTTCCTGCATGATCGGCTCCAGGCGCTTGGAAAAGCCCTGGATGTTGATGAGCGGAGCCCGGAGGTCGTGCGACACGACGCGCAGCAGGTCCTCCATTTCCTGATTCAGCAGGGAGAGCTCCTGGGTCGAGCGCTCGAGCCGCTTGGCGTGCTCCTCAAGCGTCGCCTTGGAGGCTTGCAGCTCCTCGACCATGCGGTTGAAGGAGCGGGCCAGCTCGCCCAGCTCGTCGTTCGTGGTCACCGCCACGTACTGCGTGAGGTCGCCGTGCTCGGCGATCTGCTCGGCCGCCAGGCTCAGCTCGGCGAGCGGCGTGGTGATGCCGCGCGTGTAGGAGCGGCCGAACAGGAACACGACAAACAGCACTTCCAGGATGATCACCCATGAGAACTGCATGTACTCATGCAGCGGCTGCGAGAAATCGGACGGGAACGACACTGACATCGCGACCTGGGGCGGTTCGGAGAGGCGCGTGAAGGCGATGACGCGGTGCTGCCCGAACCGGTCGACCCACACGCCGTCACGCTCGTCGAGGTGCCGCTCCGGCCTGTAGAACCGCTCCTCTGCGAGCATGGTATAGCCCCTAGGGTGGGGGCTCGTGATGCGCCCGCCCTCATCCAGCGTCATGACATAGCCGTGCTCCCCCAGCGCCGCCTGCTGCAGGATGCGCAACTGATCTTCCTGGCGGACCCACTGGGCCATCCGCGCCCCGGCCGTGCGCAGCTCCCCCAGCGCCCGCTCGCTCATGTGGCGTTCGGTCACGACCTGGCCGAGTGAGTAGGCGGCCGGCTGGAGCAGGCACAACAGGGCGATGGCCAGCACCACCGTCGTCGCGAGGAATTTCTCGGCCAGCGAGACCTGGCGGACCGGCCGGGCGTTGCGCAGGTGCCGGCTGCACCAGGCCACGACCGGCTGCAGCGCGCGGGTGGTGCCGAAGTAGCAGTAGGCGCCCATCATGCCGCCGACCAGGGGGATGGCGGGCACCGTCTTCGCGATCTCCACCCACGGCTGGTTCGTCTGCCAGTGCAGGATAGTCATGCCGATCAGGTAGACGAAAAAGCTGGCGGCGAAGGCGCCGCACGCGGCGCGCCAGGGCATCACCAGCGCCCGCTCATAAATCTGGGCGCACTGTGCGCGGTCGACCGGCGCTCCGGCAGCCCAGGCGTTGAGCGCCCGATGCACCGGCCAGTAGGAGATCAGCGGCACCACGATCGTCCAGAACCCGCCGACGAGCGGCACCTCGGTGACATACAGAAAATAGGTCCACCACCACTGGTGCTCGTTGAAGAGCCACGCCACCCGGCCATAGGTGAAGGCCGGGCCGTAGCCGAAGACGATCAGGCCGACCAGCCAGGCGCGGAGCAGGCGGATCAATGTCCGGCGCGCCGTGGGGAGCGCCAGCGCGCTCTCGGGCGTCAGGACCTCGGGAGACGGCAGCACCACTGCCTGCGCCGGTTGGGCGCTGTCAGCGGCCTGGGGAGCCGAAGCGGGTTTCGTATGGATATCTGTCATCATGTGTTAAGCGGGCTTAAGAACACATATGAGAAGTATACCTGACGCTCTGGAGAAGCCGCAATGGCCCCTCGTGAGCAAATACCTTTGGGGAGAGAGGGTTAGGTGTTAGAGCGAGGCGGCCCAGCGCAGGAACCGCAGGAGCGCCCTGCGATGCGCCAGGGAGAAGCGGAGGAAGCGGACGGGGGTGATCTGGGCGGCGTGCAGCAGCCGCCCCTGGTCATCCAGGATGCCGTAGGTTTCAACGCGCCAGCGGACCAGCGGGGAGCGCCACGGCGCCAGCACGTTCCACCCGGCGAGACGCCAGGCGACGCGGATCATTCGAAGCCAGCGCATCTGGTATCCAAGCCGGATCAGATCCGACGCTCAGCGCCGGATCTGATCCGCGATTGGTTACTTGGCTGTTTGGCGGACCGCGGCGAGGGCCGCGTCGTAGTTGGGGTGCGAGGTGACTTCCGGAACGTACTCGACGTAGCGGACGGTGTCCGACGCGTCCACGACGAAGATCGCGCGGGCCAGAAGGCGCAACTCCTTGATGAGCGTCCCATAGGCCCTGCCGAACGACGTGTCCTTGTGGTCGGAGACCACGGTGATGTGCTGCGCGCTCGAGGCGCCGCACCAGCGCTTCTGGGCGAACGGCAGGTCCACGCTGATGTTGATCACGGCGACATTGCCGAGCTTGGCGGCCTCGTCGTTGAACCGCTTGGCCTGCGCGTCGCAGACCGGCGTGTCGAGCGACGGGGTGACGCTGATGAGCCGGACCTTTCCCTTGGACGTGGCGAGCGTGACGGGCGAGAGGTCCTGCGCGAGCACCTGGAACTCCGGAGCCTTGGCGCCGGCTTTGATCTCCGGACCGATCAGGGTGAGCGGGCTCCCCTTGAACGTCACGGCCCCTGCCCGCTCCTGGGATGCACCGGCCATCGTTGCGGTTGCCATCGGGAAACCTCCTGTGGTTGGGTGCGTGTGGCGAGAGCATTCATCCTAACTGAAAGCTCCTCGACCGTCAACCGCCCAAGCCTGGTGCTCGTGTCTCAAGGTGCCGGGTCCTGCCGCCTGCGGGAGACCCGGGTCCGCGAGCCTGGCTACCACTGGCCCTTAGGCGCGGTACCACCCGACTGACGAGGAGCGTTCTGGTCGGACGGCCCGCTCCCCCGGGCTCCCTCCGGCGTCACCCGGCACACGGGATGCTCAGCGGCGGGTGGCAGGGGACGTCCTTCGCCGCACGTAGGATTTTCGAGCGGCCACGGTGTCCCGATGGGATCTGGGAGGGGACGAGCGAGAAAATACTCCGAGCGACGGCGGCCTCGGTGGGGCCGCCGAGCGGTGCGGCGGAGGACGTCCCCTGCCAGGCCCCGCCGCCAGAGCCACACGTGCCTTGACGCTCCAGGAGGCGGGCAGTAGAGTGAGCAGGCGATGCCGATTCCGCTGCTGCTCCATGGGCGCCATGCCGGCCCCGAAGTCCTCTACCAGCCGCTTGGCGCATGGATCGTCCCCTGGGTCATCCGCTCCGTGGACGCCGAGTATGCCGCGCTGCGAGGCAGCACGGGGCTGATCGACTATTCCACGCAGGCCATGCTCGAGGTCCGGGGAGCGGACCGGGCGGTGTTCCTGCACAACTTGCTGACGAACGACATCAAAGGACTGGCGCCGGGCGGCGGCTGCCGGGCCGCGCTCCTTGATCCCTCAGGCAAGCTGCTCGCCGAGTGCCTGGTCCTGGCCGATCCGGATGCGCTCTGGCTCATGTGCGACCTGCCCCTGGCAGCCACGGTGGCTCGTGTGCTCGAGGAGCATCGCTTCTCCGAAGATGTCAGCCTGACGAACCATGAGCGGCGGTACGCGGCCGTCGCGCTGGAGGGGCCGCGCAGTGCTGCAGCGCTCGCGCAACTCGCCGGGCGCGTGGTGGCGCTGCCCAGCCCCGGCGACCACGCGATGACGTCGCTCAAGGACATCCCGGTGCGGGCGGTGCGGCACAGCCTGGCGGGCGGCATCGGCTACCTGTGCCTGGTGGATGCGGACGCGGCGTCCGCCGCCTGGAACCTGTTGACAGGCGAGGCCGCCCGGTACGGCGTGGTGGCGTCCGGCTGGCACGCGCTCAGCATCGCGCGGATCGAGTGCGGCATCCCCTGGTTCGGGATCGACATGGACAGCACGATGCTGCTGCCGGAGACCGGGCTTGAGACCCTGGCGGTCAGCGACACGAAGGGCTGCTACCTCGGGCAGGAGATCATCGCGCGCCTGGCCGCGCGCGGATCGGTCAGCCGCCGGCTGATGCGGCTCGAGCTGGCGGACAGCCCTGTGCCGTCGCCTGGCGATGAGATTCTTCACGAGGGAGCGGCGGCGGGACGCATCACAAGCGCCGTCGCATCGCCGCAGCGGAACCGACCGGTGGCGATCGGCGTGGTGAAGCGCCCGGTCTACGAGCCAGGCACGTCGGTCGAGGTGGTGAGCGGCGGGTCACGTCATCCGGCGACGATCGTCGGACAGACCTACTCCTGCCAGTAGCGGACGAACTCCTGCAGGTGGGAGAGCGTCGAGAGGTCCGGCATGCGGTCCACGAACACTTTGCCGGCCAGGTGATCACACTCGTGCTGGATCACGCGCGCAAAAAACCCGCGCGCGTGAAACTTGATCTTCTCGCCGCGGCGGTCATACGCCTCGACGTCCAGTGATTCAGCCCGGGGCACCCGGCCCCGGAACTCGTTGATGCTGAGGCACCCTTCCCAGTCGGTCAGCTGCTTCTTCGACAGGTTCAGGATCTTCGGGTTGATCAACACCGTAAGCGGGATCGGCCCTTCCCCGGGGTAGCGCCGGTTGTCGGTGACCTCGATCACGGCGAGCTGCGCTGAGACATGGACTTGAGGTGCTGCCAGCCCCACCCCGTCATACTCCCGCATGGTCTCGATCATGTCATCGATGAACTGCTGGATCTTGGGCGAGGCGATGGATTCCTTTGGGATCGCCTGGCACGGCATGCGGATGACCGGATGGCCGAGCCGTGCGATTTTCAGGATGGCCATGGTTAACCGGAAACGATCGGGTTGGACGTGGATCCGCGCTGCGTGAGCGGCTCGTACTCGGGGTGGCGCCTCAGGTAGGCGCCGGAGATGTACGAGCAGGACGGGACGACGGTGAGCCCGTTGGCCTTCGCATACTCGAACCCGGCCTTGCACAGCTGCTCCGCCACGCCGCGGCCCCTGAACACCTCAGGGACATAGGTGTGATAGAGGTCCATCGCCTTTCCGGCGCGCCGGTACATGAGCGTCGCCTCGTAGCCTTCCAGCGTGGCGACGAACCGGTGCGCGGTCTCATCATGCCGGATCTCGACAGGGATATTCATCTCACGGCCATTATAGGCATCGGCTCCGGGCGTTGCAACCGCGCAGGCCCTGCCGTATGATCAATAGACCGATGGACACCGTCGAGCTGCTCCTCAACCGGGTCGCTGCAAGCCTCCCCGAAAGCCGGGCGGCCCTGCGGCGGCTTAAAATCGCCGTGGCGGCCGAGACGCGCTCGGATCTCATCCGCAACGACGCCTTGCTCAGCCGCTACCGGCGCGAGGTCGCCGAGGGCCTGCGGCACGCGGACACGCGCCTTGAGCGGATCCTGACGCTCAACCGCATCCGCTCGGAGTCCGGCATCGCTACGGTGACCGTGATCACCGAGCCCTTCGCCTGCCCGGGCCGCTGCGTCTACTGCCCCACGGAGGAGCGCGCGCCGAAAAGCTACCTCACCAATGAGCCGGCGGTCATGCGCGCACTCCGCAGCGAGTACGACCCGTTCCTGCAGGTCCACCGCCGGCTCGCCGCCCTCGATGAGACCGGCCACCCCACCGACAAGGTCGAGCTGATCGTCAAGGGCGGCACCTGGTCCTTCTATCCTGAGGCCTACCAGCAATGGTTCCTGCAACGCTGCCTCGAAGCCGCCACTGCCTTTCCCTCGGGCGCCGGGCGCGCGATCGAGACGGTCAGGGAGGCTGTCAGCGACGCGTCGTTCGCGCGCGCAGAGGCCGCCAACGAAGCCGCCTCCTCACGGGTGATCGGCACCACCATCGAGACGCGGCCGGACTACATCACCGAGGAGGAGGTGCGCCGGCTGCGGCAGCTTGGGGTGACGCGGGTCGAACTGGGCGTGCAGACGCTGGAAGAGCCGGTGCTCGAGCTGATCGCGCGGGACCACGGCACCGCCCAGGTGCGTGCGGCGACGCAGTTGCTCAAGGACGCGGGATGCAAGGTCGCCTACCATCTCATGCCGAACCTGCCCGGCGCGACACCGGAGAGCGACCTCGACACGATGCGCTGTCTCTTCGCGGATGCCGGGTACCAGCCGGACACGCTGAAAATCTATCCGTGCGTCGTGGTGGCATCGGCCGAGCTGTTCCGCTGGTGGCGGGACGGCCGCTATCAGCCGTACGACGACGGCACGTTGACACAGCTCCTGGTCCGCATGAAGCAGCTCGTGCCGCCGCACGTCCGCATCGAACGCATCATCCGGGACATTCCCTCGACGTCCATCGAGGCCGGATGCCTCACGACGAACCTCCGCGAAGCGGTCCAGGAGCGGTTGCGGGCCGAGGGCGGCCGGTGCCGGTGCCTCCGCTGCCGCCAGGTGCGCGATGACGCCGGGGGGGCGTTCACGCTGGTGCGGCGGTCGTACGACGCCTCATCCGGCACCGAGCTGTTCCTGAGCTTTGAGGACGAAGGCCGCGACCGCCTCGCCTCGTTCCTCAGGCTGCGCATGCCCTCGGCCGCGCCCGCCGCCTTTCCGGCGCTGTGCGGGGCGGCGCTGGTCCGGGAGCTGCACACCTACGGGCCGCACCTGCCGCTCAGCGCCCGGCAGGATGGGGCGGCCCAGCATCGGGGGTTCGGCGCTCGGCTCTTGCAGGAGGCGGAGCGGATCGCTCGTGAAGAGTTCCGGCTCGCGCGGATCGCGGTGATCGCCGGGGTCGGCGCGCGGCCGTACTACCGCCGGCTCGGGTACGCGCTGCACGATACGTACATGGTGAAAGCGCTCTAGCGCCAAAGGCGAGATCAGATCTCAAACTCAGCTTGAGATCTGATCTCGAAGTAAAAACGCCCCGCGATGCCGCGGGGCGTTCTGTCTTGCCGGCCGAGACCGGAAGGGATTAGTTGACGAGTTTGTTGCCGGGCCGCTTCGGCGGGTCGTTCTTCGCGCGCTCAGGGGCCGGCGGGTTGTTCTTGTACTGCGGCGTCAGCTCCTTGTTGATCGCAGCGTACGGCTTGTCCTCGTCCTCAGAGGCCACGACCGCGCCGACCGGGCATTCCGGCAGGCAGAGGCCGCAGTTGATGCAGACCTCGGGGTCGATGATCATGAACTCCTGGCCCTTGTAGTCGCCGGGGTGGATGCATTCGACCGGGCAGACCGTGGCGCAGACCGCGTACCGCTCGCCGAGACACTTCTCCGTGATCACGTACGACATGCGGTGACCTCCTTGAGTTCAGATGCGACGTGCTATCCTACCGAGTGCGGGGCCTCTCGTCAAGCCGCCGCGTGCCGGCCCGTTTAGGACAGCACGAGGTGCGAATCGGTGTCGCGGACGCCGGAGAGCTGCCGGATGGTCGAAAGAATGCCGGCGAACTCTTCATACGGCTCTGCATCCACGAAAGCGATCATGTCGTGCTCGCCGGTAACCTGGTAGACCATCTTGATGCCGGCGATCTTGCTGATGGCCTTATGGACATCAGCCTCATGGCCGGGCACCACATCGATCATGATAAAGGCTTTGGGCATCTGGTGGGACCTCGTGAAGGTATTCTAGCCAAGAGCCCGGTCAAACTCAAGTGGCGTCACCGGGGTCCTGGCTCCGGCTCGGCCATAAGGGTGAAGAACTCCGGCGGGTGGACGAACTCATAGCCGTAGAAGCCGTCGCTGCTCGTGCGCCCATGCGCGCCGCTTTGCCAGCCGCGGAACGCCCGCTCCGCCATCGGGAGCCAACGGGACGCGGTGTCGTACCACTCCGGGTGCTCCAACCCGCCGGCTTGCACCCGCTGTCCGAGGTACGCCAGCGGGTAGGCCAGCAGGGTCATGTCCCCGCCGATGTCGCGGCTCGCCTCGGAGTAGATGAAGAACCCCCGGTCCGCATTCCAGCCGTATTTCACCACGTAGTTCATCGTCTGGAGGAGCATCTCTTCGGTCAGCGCGTCGTCCACGAGGTGGTGGTCGCGGTCCAGCTCGTGGAACTGGATCACGGCGCTGATGAGCGGCCCGGCCATCCAGGGGTTGGTTCCGTTGAAGAGGATCTTGCCTTTCGGCGGCTCGGGGGAGTTGTCCTGCCGGGGATACATCGTCCACCAGCCGGTGCCCTGCCGCCAGTCGTTGCGCCCGACGACTGTGCCGTTCACATAGTGGTCCGCCGGCTGCTGCCACCACCCGATCAGGTGCTGCACCAGGTGGGCCCCGGCCTTGAGATACTTGACCTCGCCGGTCGCGCGGTACGCTTCATTCAGCGTGAAGAGGGGCCAGGCGAAGTCGCGCTCGGCTTCGGCCCAGTGCGGCTTCGGCGTCGGCACCTTGTACATGTCCGGCACCGCGTTGGCCCACCACGTGCCCACCTCATGCAGGACCTCGAGCGCCCGCGCATCCCCGGTCAGCAGGTAATAGTCCGGCAACCCGGAGATGTGCGCGTGGCCCGTATGGACGTTGCGGCAGTGGTGATCGACCATTTCGTGCTTGATCATGTGCGCTTCGCCCGGACCGTACCCCACGTACTTCCCTGACCGTTTCCAGTGGCCGAGCCGGTTTGCGTGCGACACGTCGATGTCCATCCAGTGACGCGTGGCGGCTTCGCCCAGCTCGAACCACCGCTCATCGCCGGTGCGCGCGTACTGCGCGAGGAAGCTCCTGGCGCCGACGTGCGTATCGTTATAGAATCCTGGGATCCGCTTCCCGTTCCAGATGTCCACCCAGCCCGGCCGCAGCCGGTCGCCGTAATCCCGCCACCCGTACAGCACCGCGAGCCCTCCGCCCCGGCGTTTAGCCTCGATGCTCGGCTCGTAGAAGTCGTGCATCATGTGGGCGTCGTACCCTTGGGACCAGTGACCTGTTTCGATGAGATGGCCGAACGCCTCACTGCGGGACATCCACTGCGGCGAACTGATGAGCCTCGGCATGGCCTGGAAGGTCTCGTAGAGCGCGTGAAGCGCCTTCGCATCGCCTGGCCCACGGTGTGGGTGGATGAGCAGCTGATACGTTTTGGCGAGGCCTTCCCGCGGGGAATAGAACGTGCGCCTGCGGGTGTAGCGCTTCGGGTCAGGCTCAGGATCCAGCTCCTGGCCCTCGTCCGTGTTCGCCCGCGGCGGGTGCAGGTAGACGATCATCGTGTTCTGCTCGATGGCCAGTTCCTTCGGGAACTGCTGCCAGAAATGGCGGACCATGGCGGCAAGCCCGGCCCGCTGGCTGCTGGCATCCACCCAGCCCTCCGCGCGCTCGCCTTGCGCGACCCCGTGATAGAAGAAGCTGAAGGGCCGCAGCTTGCCATCGATGTAGTGGAAGCCGCCGCCCTGGTAAAGATGTTGCCGCTCGACCAGCGGCCCGCCGTACGCCAGGTGGCCTTGCATCGGATCGCCCCCGAAGAGACCGGTGGCCGGCGCGTCGAGCTTGAGCGGCAGGCGCAGCCCGTAGCCTTTGACGTTGAGCGCAACACCCTCGCGCTTGGCGTCGACATCGTGCTCCTCGCGCGGATCCACCAGCGTGTAGTCGAGCTGAATCGTCTCGACCCCGGCGCATGCGGTCAGGCGGACGACGAACTCCGTGAGCGTGGCGCCTGACTGCGCCTGCATGGCGCCGCGGGCGCTCAGCACGATCCTGAGCGGCCCGGCTTCCTCGATCTTGACGCGGGGGCGGGGGTCGCGAGAGGAGCGGTATTCCTGGCCGTCGTCCTGATTGATCAGGAACAGATCGCCCGGAGCGCTCAACAGCTGTTCAGCGTCCTCGAAGGCGCCGTTCTGATCCGCGTCGACCCAGATCTGCTCGAACACCCCGAACCGCTTGGTGGGGATCGCAAGGCGCGTCGGGCCGGTCGTCACGATGATCCGGTCGCGCTCCTCGCTCCACGTGAGCTTCGGCGCCTGCGGCGCGTCCCCGCCGCTGGCGGGGTCCGCCGTAGGCGTGACCGGCTTCCCAGGCCCAGCGCGCAGCGTATAGGTGGACGCGGCAGGCGAGGCGACGATGCTGACGAGCACCGATTTCAGGCTGCGGTCCGGCCAGGCCGAGAGCGGCGCAAACTGCGCCGGCACCGGACGGCCCCCGGCATCTTCGAGCCACAGGTGTGCAACCGAACGGACCGCGGCGCGCGGGAGCGGGATGCCGGAGGAGATCGGGTACGACCCGGAGACCGGGGTGGAGAATGTGAGGGGTACGCTGAGTGGAGGCCCGGGCGGGCCCGGCGCATCGGCCGGGACAGTCGGCGCGGGTGCAGCGAACCGCGCGGGTTGCGCGTCCTCAGCCGCGTCCGACCGCTCAGCCGGCGGCGACGGCCGGCCGCACCCCGCGCCGGCGACGAGCGCCAGCACCCAGAGCAGCGCCATGCGAAGTTTCATGGGGACCATTTTAGCACAGCGCGGCGCTTGCAGGCCTGATGCCCAGGGCGTATGCTACGAACCATGGCCCGCCTCCTCGCTCTCTTGCTGGTTGCCGCGTGCGCCGGCGGATGCGCCTCTTCCAAATCGCTGATGACCGTCAAGGTGCCGGTGACCGACCTCCGGGGCCAACCCAACACCGCGGCGACCCTCGCCGCCCACGACCCGCTGCAGGAGACGCAACTCCTCTACGGTGAACAGGTCAAGGTCGTCAAGAAGTCGGAGGGCTGGGTGCAAGTGGAGGCGCTCGAACAACAGGAGTTCTCGCACGCCAAGCGGTGGCAGGGCTACCCCGGTTGGGTGCCTGCCGCAACGCTCGTGCCCTGGGATGCGTTCCTCAGCCCGACGATCGTGGTCACCGCCAAGTGGGCCCAGGGGCTGAACGAGCCGTACGCCTCCACGCCATCCTCGTGGCGCTTTCCGCTCGGCACGCGCCTGCGCGCCACGGACATGGGGGGCGCCTTCTGGATGGTTGAGCTGGTGGACGGCGGCGACGCCGTCTACTTGCGTGCCGGTGATGCCCGGTCGCTGCGGTCGCTCGAGGAGGCGACAGCGGATGAGCGGCGCCAGCTGATCGTCCGGTCGGCCGAGCGGCTGCTCGGCGACGGGTACTTCTGGGGCGGTCGATCACCTCAGGCCCCAGAATGGGGCGGCCGCTCGCCTCAGGCCGCGGACGCGTCGCTGCGGGTCTCCGGGGTGGACTGTTCCGGGCTCACCAATCTCGCCTACCGCGCGGCAGGAGTCGACATTCCGCGGGACGCGCACGAGCAATTCCTGCGCGCGACGCCCGTTGAGATGCTGAGGCCCGGCGACCTCCTCTTTCTCTCTGAGCGCGGCGACCCCAAGCGGATCGTCCACGTGATGCTGTACGCCGGCGGCGATGCGCTGATCGAAGGGCCGGGCACCGGGCTCGCCGTGCGCCGCATCGCTGTCTCCGAGCGGTTGGGGCGGCCGGTGGGACAGCTCGCACGCGGCACGGTCGTCGACGGGCAAACCGTCACCTTCGGGAGCTTTGTCCAGTGACGGCGTGGCGGACAGCCGCCGCCCTGCTGCTGCTCGTCGTCGCGCTGCGCATCCTCTCCGGGCGTCCCGCGCTCGCCAGAATCTTCAGATGGTTCCCGCTGCCGCTGTGGTGCTACCTCGTCCCGCTCTTCGCGGTCACCTGCGGCTGGCTGCCGGCCGGCGATCCCACCTACGCCCGCGTGACCACGATGCTGCTGCCGCCGGGTCTGGCGCTCCTGCTCTTCGGCGCAGCGCTCGGCGCGCTCTGGCGGACCGGCGGACCGGCGCTCATCGCGGCGGGGGCCGGAGCCGCCGCCATCATGCTCGGCACCCCGCTCGGCGTGTGGTGGCTTCGCGCGCAATTGCCGCCTGAGGCGTGGAAAGGCGCCGGCGCCTTGGCCGGCACATGGACCGGCGGCACGATGAACCTGCTGGCCCTGCGCGGCGTGCTCGACGTGCCGGACGCGGTCTTCGCGCCGCTGATCCTCGTCGACGCGCTGATGGCCTACGGATGGATGGCGCTCCTGGTCGCGGCATCGGGATGGCGCGTCCCGATCGACGCGTGGCTGCGGGCGGATGACCGGCGCGCGGAGACGGCGCAGCATCCCGCGGCTGACGCCGGGGCGCCGGCTGATTGGCGGCCGCTCGCGGCCGGGATCGCGCTCGCCGTGCTCGTGGCGGCCGGGGCCCGCGCGCTCGCCGCGCACCTGCCGGCCACCCGGCTCATCAGCCGTGACGGCGTCGGCATCCTGTTGACCACGACGGCCGCACTCGGCCTCTCCTTCCTTCCGCCGGTCCGCCGCGCCGGCGCTGCGGGAGAGCCCGTCGGATACCTCTGCTTGTATCTCGTCCTGGCGGCGACAGGCGCCCAGGCGAACCTCGCGGCGCTGGCCGCAGCGCCGGCATGGCTCGCCGTCGGCGGTGTCACGGTGCTCCTGCATGGCGCGGTGCTGCTCAGCGTCGGCCGGATGCGCCGGATCCCGCTCAGCGTGCTGGCGACGGCGAGCCAGGCGAATCTCGGAGGCGTCGTCTCAGCGCCGCTCGTGGGCGCGGTGTATCATCGCTCGCTGGCTCCGGTGGGTCTGATCCTCGCGATGGCCGGGAATGCGGCGGGCACGTACCTGGGACTCGGCGCGGCAGAGCTCTGCCGCTGGCTGACCGGCGGCTAGCTTAGCCGCGGTCGAGGTGGCCCGACGGCATGGGCTGGGATTCGTGCGGCTGTGCGGCATCGATGTGCCGCCACCGGTAGCGCGGGGGGAATGCTTTCGGCGCGATGAACATCGAGACCGCCGTCGCGAGCAGCGTGGCGGCGAGGAGACAGACCAGGAGCAGGGTGCGTGTCGGCATGGGATGGCCCTTCCCTTAACTATACCTGACGCGGAACGGGCCTAGGAGAGCTGGCGGAAGACCGCCACGACCTTTCCGAGGATGGCGAGCGGCTGGTTCTGCTGCACGAGGATCGGCTCCATCGTCGGGTGTTCCGGCTGCAGCCGGATCTTGTCCGCGTCCTTATAGAGCCGCTTGACCGTCGCATCGTCCCCCAACAGCGCCACGACGATTTCGCCCTGCTCCGCGGTCGGCTGCTGGCGGACAATCACGAAATCCCCGTCCAGGATGCCCGCGTTGATCATGCTGTCGCCGCGGACTTTGAGCGCGAAATGTTCCGCCCCGGCCGGCCGGCCCGCGCCGCCGAGCCAGGCGCCGTCGATCACGATGTGGCCTTCGATCTGCTCCTGCGCAAGCACCGGCTGGCCTGCGCGGATGCGGCCGAGAACCGGGACCCGCAGGGCCTGCTCAAAGGGCGCCACCAGATCGGAGAGGCTGATGCTGCGCGCCCGCGGCTCCCGTTTCAGAAACCCTTTCCGTTGGATGGCGTCGAGGTGGGTCGTCACCCCGCGCAGGCTCTTGATGCCCAGCCGGCTCCCCAGCTCGCGGATCGTGGGCGGGTAGCCGCGCTCGCGGATCCAGGTCCGGATCGCCTCGAGGACAACGTGTTGCCGCTTGGTCAGCTGTTTAGCCATAGCATCTCACCCTGCTGCTCCGCATCGTTCAGAGGTCAGACGTCAGAAAACAGATATCAGATTACTGCCTTTCTGAATTCTGATTTCTGACATCTGACTTCTGTCTCATGGTTCCTACTCTCGATGATACTAGACAGTTGTCTGGTTTGCAAGTGGCGGAGGGCTTCGAGGCTCGCCCGCAGCCCGTCCCGCACCGTGGCCAGCTGCTCGTCGGTCAGCGGATAGTCGAAGAGGTGGTCGAGCATCGTGACCCCCTGCCGCAGGAACGCAACCCCGGTGCCCAACCGCCGTTCCGCGAGCGCCTCCTCGCTGAGGCGCAAGTAGAGCCGGCTCGCCGACAGCGCGACGGCCGAGTCCACGGGCGCGTGATGCAGCGCGTTCAGATACGCGCCCAGCGCCTCCAGCGGCTTGTCCGCCTCCTCGAACCCGCGGCCCAACCGCGCCCAGTAGGCCAGCCCGACGTGCGCCTCGGCGAAGCGGATGTCATGCTCCGGCACAAACTCGATCTCCCATTCCCGGATCAGCGGATAGCTGTAGAGATGCAGACTCAACTCGCGCGGCGTGCCGCTGCGGAACACCAGGAGGGTCGTCCGGACGGCCTGGCCCTTCATGCTGTTCGAGAGCGCGGCGAATTCATCGATCGTATTGACCTCGCGGTCCCCGATCCGGACGATGATGTCCTCCGGCCGCAGGTCTGCGAGATGCGCCTGCGAGCGCTCTTCAACGTTGACGACCCGCACGCCGAGCTGGCTGTCGGCGATCACGATGCCGCGGAAGAGCGACGGCAGCTCCGCCGCGTGGACCGTGGTTCGTGACTCGTGAATCGTGAATCGCAACACGACAACCAACAAAATGACGGCGCTTCGGAACGCACGATCCACGAACCACGAATCACGAATCACGGCGCGGCGCCTCATAGCATCGTGGGCCCGCGCAGCGCCACATCCACGAGCAGGGCGAGGATCACGAGCGGCAGCCACCACGCGATCAGCGGCACGCGGCTTGTCGCCGCTGCCGTCGGCGGCACGAGGGCTAAGTCCGGTGTGTCGTACGCGCCGGCGGTTGACCGGGCGATCTGCCTGAGGAGCGATTCGCGCGGCGGCTGTCCGGATTCCTCGGCCCCGGCGGGCGGCGTGCCGACCCGCACCCAGCGCACGGCCGACGGCGCCTGGCCCTCGGAGCCGGCCGCGCGCAGCGACGCTTCGTACCACCCGCTCGGCACCTGGGCGAGCGGTGCGCGCCAGCGGAAGGCGCCGGTCTGCATGAACGAGAGGGGGATCGTGGCCGCACCGCCCGGGCTCACCAGCGCGCCGCGCGGATCGCGCAGGTCGCCTTCGACGACCAGCTGCGGCACGCCCTGGCTGTCATCCACCCAGACAAAGACCTCCTCCGATGGCTGCCGGCGCATCGCCCAGCGGACGATCTGCGCCCACGCCCCTTCGAAGCCCGGCCAGCGGATCCAGTCCGGCGACCAGCGCTGGTCGGCGTCGGACGCGAATGTCACGACCCGCCCCTGCCCGACCTGCCACCGCGCGAGCAGCGGATCACCTGCCTGCGCCGCGCTCGCTATCATGCCACTCGGCGCGGCAGGCAAGTCGCCCTCGCCGGACGTCACGGTGAGGTCCACGCGCGCCGACTCTTTGGCCTCCGCGGTCAGGTAGCCGCGCAGCGTCGGCAACGGCCCGGCATCATCGAACCAGTCCGTTGAGGGTGCCCGCTCGGGACGGAAGGCGCCCTCGGTGAACGGCAGCCGGCCGAGCGTCTCCCCCGTGTCGCGCGCGATGAGCTTCGGCAGCTCATCGAGGCTGCGCATGATATAGAACGAGCCGCCCGTCATCCCGGCGAGCCACCTGAGGTACTCATCGTTGATGAACGCAGCACCAATCCCGATCGTGCTGATCGTGATGCCCTGCAGCTTGAAGGATTGCAGCAGCGCGGCGTAGGCTTTCTCGTGGACCGGCGTGTTGCCATCCGACAGCAGGATGATGTGCTTCGCCGCCGCGTCGGTCAGCTCCAGCCGGTTGGCCGCCGCCGCGAGCGCCGGCAAGACATCGGTGCCGCCGCTCGACCTCAGCGTCACGAGTTTTTCGACGATCGTCCGGCCGGCCTGCGCGGCGGACTGCACCTCCACCACCACATAGGCCTGCGTGTCGAACGCCAGCACGCCGACCAGGTCCTCAGGTGCCAGCTGCTTGACGAGCTCGATGGCGGCGCGCTTCGTCGCGCCGAGCCGCGGGCCCATCATGGACGACGAGCGGTCGATCAGCATCACGATGCAGATGCGCCGTTTCGCTTGCTGCAGCCCCTTCGGCTTGAACGTGACCGGCAGGAGCGGATCGACCGGCGAGGGCGTGTTCAGCTCCTGCGCCAGGTCGCCGCCCAGGCCGACGGTCACGAGGCCGCCGCCGCGCGTCACGTACTCCGTCAGGGCCGAGGCTTGCTCCGCCGAGAGCGTCGACTTCGCCACCTGATAGAGGATCACCGCATCGTGCACCTCGAGCGCCCCTGCGGTGGAGGGCAGTTCGGTCGGGCGCGCGACGGCGATGTCGATCTCGCGCCGCTTGAGCGCCTGGGCGAGCGCCGGCAGGGCCGCCATCTGGTCGCTGACCACGAGCACCTGCGGCGGGCCTTCCACGTGGGTGTAGGCGCTGCGCGTCTCGCGGAATCCCTGCTCAGGGATCTCGAGGCTGACGTCGAGCGCCATCGTGCCGCGCTGGACCGAGGGGACCGACGCCGTGAGGACCTGCCATCCCGGCCGCACGGTCACCGCCTGGCGCTTGATGGCGACGCCTTGCAGCGCCACCGTCAGCCGGCCGCGCTTGGCATCCGGGGCCGCGTTGAAGACCACGAGCTGCACCGCCACCGGTGAGCCTCGCCGGACGACCGGAGACACCGCCAGCTCTTCCCAGGCCGTGGTCGCAGCCCCGGTCACCGGCGGGGCGAGCGGGTAGACCGCCACCCCGAGCCGCCGCACGTACCCGAGGATCTCCGCCACGTTCCCGGCGGTCTCCCGCCCGTCGCTGAACAGGACCAGGCTCGCCCGCCGCTCAGGCGAGAGCCGCGCGAGCGCCGAGAGCAGCGCGGTTTCGAGGTTGGTCTGCCGGGGGGCGGCCGCCTGCTCTGCGAGCAGGCGCGTGAGCGCGGCCGGATCGGCCAGCGGCTCGCGGCTGAACGGCACCGCGAGGCGGGCGTCGGCGCCGAACGCCACGACCGCCCGCTCCATCACCGATGGCCGCAACGCCTCGAGCGACACGATGCGCCGGGCGATCCAGGCGCGCTGCGCATCATCGATGCTCGCCGATTCATCCACCAGATACATCACCTGCCGGGGCGCCTCGCGCGTCCGCTGATACGAGAGCCCCCAGAACCCGGCGCACAAGGCGGTCACCGCGAACGCGCGGCATCCGATCGTGAGCCATTTCCGCCCTCCGGTGAGCGGAATCCGCCGTCCCCACCAGAGCACGAGGCCGACGGCGATCACGGTGACGAGGAGTGCGGTGCGGCTCATCGCGCGGCCAGCTCCTCGACCGGCTGCGGGGCGCCGCCGGGCGGGCGCTCGGCAGCCCGCGGCATGGCGCGGCCCTTCGCCGCGTACCGCCACCATTCCGCGAGCAGCACCCCGAGTGCGATCACGAGGAGGAGCGATGTCAGCGGGTGCGCGGAGGGCTGGGGTGCGGATGGCGGCTCGGGCGCCTCCGGCAGCGGCCGCCATGTCGAGGCCTGGTCCATCAGGTTCGATTCCAGTGGGTTCAGGAAGTTGACCGCGCGCACGACCGTCAGCGTGCCTTGCGTGAACTCGTACCGGCCGGCGCGCGCCGTGCGGCTGTACGCGATCAGCGGCCCGTCGGCCTCGAGCGTGTCGGCGCCGCCGTCCGGACGGCGCACCGTGACGCGCCCCGGCTTGAATCCTCCCACCATCAGCATGTCGCCGGTCGTGGACACCTCATCGCCGCCGAGCAGCCAGCGGAGGCTGTTGAAAAACGCGAGCGCGACCGGCGTCACTTGCTCGCTGCCTGCCGGGTCAAACCGCAGGCGGACCTGGCGGTACCCGTCCCGTTCATCCGCGATGGCCACCGGCACCCGCCTGCCATCCACGAGCGCGCTGATCGCGGCGACACCGGATGCTGCCGGCTCTGCGGAGAGGTTGATGGGTGCTGCCACCAGCTCGACCGGCGAGAGGTACGAACCGATCGGATGCTCGGCCGACGCGACCCAGAAGCTTCGCACCGGACGGGACGCCGCCGGCGGCTCGAACCGCAACAGCGCCGCCGGCTCCGGCGACTCCTGCGGCTCCTGGTCGGTGATCATGAGGTACGGCCCTGCGCCGGGGGCTGCGTCACTCCGGAAGCCGAGCGCTTCGCACGCGGCGAGCCACGCCGTGACCGTCCGGGTGATCGCGGGCGAGACCGCCTGCAGCACGATCGGCGTCGCGGCGTCATGCCGGACATGCATCCATGCCCGGTTGTCCGTCGCCAGCGCATCGGATCCGGCAAGGCGCACCTCGATCCACCCTGACGCGGTCTCAGGCAGCGGAAGCGACAGCGCGGAGCGCGATGCCGCAGGCAGCATGACGGCCGCCTCGGCCAACCGCCGCCCGTCCTGGTACGCGGCAACCATCGACTGCGTCGCCTCGTTGGAGAAGTTGTGGATGGTGACGATCGCTCGGCGGTCTGACGGCGTGCAGAGCGTGCCCTGCGCTTCCACCCCCACGATCGCCACGTTCGGCGCCGGGTCGCCCACGCCGAGCCATTGGACCCGGCCATCGAGCGCCGCGGGCGCTGTCTCGTCGGTGGCGACCAGCACGCGGTCAGGGGGCGACGGCGAGAGCGCATAGCCGATGCGCACGGCGGCTCCGAGATCGCCTGGCGCATGGCTGACGGCCGCCGCGTCGAGCGCTTGCGCGAGCAGTGCCGGGTCGCTCGTGGGTTGGGGCGTCAGGGCTGCGAGCGGCGAGGTTGTCATGAGGAGCACCTGATCCGCCGGCGCTTTCGCGGCAAGGCGCCCGGCCAGCGCGCGTCGCGCCCGCTTGAATGCCGAGGATGCCTCCATGCTGGCCGAGGTGTCCAGCACGGCGAGGATCGTCTTGGTCCGGCGTTGCCAGATGACCGGGCGGGCCAGCGCCAACGCGAGCCCGATGAGCGCCGCGAGTTGCAGCCAGAACAGCAGCGGGGTCACCAGCCGGCTGCGCCGCCGCGCTTCCCGTCGCAGCAGATGCTCGAACGGGACGAGGCTGGGCACCTGGATCTGCCGGCGGGTCGCGGAGAGCCGCCACAGCCACATGAGCACCGGGATAGCGGCGAGCGCGAGCAGGCCGAGCGGTGCCAAGAGGCTCATGGACTACTCCAGAAATCCGCGCGCCGGCAGGGTCTTCGTCACGAAGGTCTCGAGCGGAGCATCGAGCCGGTCCTGGGCGAAGGGGATGCCGTTGCGCTTGCAGAAGCGGGCCAGCAGCTCGTTATGCGCCGTCACCGCCTGCTCGAGCTCGGACGTGCTGTAGGCGAGCTGGTGGGTCTGCCCGGTCTCCGCGTCGATCACCTGGCCGCCCTGAAACAGCGCGCCCGGACGCAGCTCCTCGGGCGTCAGCACCTGGATCACGCGCACGTCCATGTTCCGCACGAGCAGGTCGTGCATGGCCCTGAAGAAATCGGCCGGCGGCATCATGCCGTCGGTGATCACGATCGCCTGGCCGCCGCGCATCTTAAGCGCGAGCACCGCGCGCTCCATCCAATCCGCCAACGACGTCCGGCCGTGGGGCCGCACGGCGGCCGACAGTTCGACCAGGCGGGGGAGGTCGCTGCGGTGGTGGAACCAGGGGCTCGCGCCGATCCGCACACCCGGTCCGATCCAGCTCGCGCGGACATGGTGCTGGTCGGTCAGCCCGATGTACCCGAGGCAGCCGGCGATCTGCCGCACCCGCTCGAATTTGTCCGCCCGCGGCAGCCCCATCGACGCGGTCGCGTCCAGGATGAGCTCGACGGAGAGCGCGATTTCCTCCTTGTAGGTCTTCACGAACAGTTTGTCGAGCCGGGCGTAGAGGTTCCAGTCGATCGAGCGGATATCATCGCCCGGGGAATAGGCGGTGTAGTCCGCGAATTCGATGGAGGAGCCGCGGCGGTTGATCGCGAAGCGCCCGCCGAGCTGGTGGCCGGTGCGGACCCAGCGGATGGAGAGCGAGAGGGCCTCGAGGCGGTTGATCAGCGACGAGGTGAGCCAGGGAATGGACGGCATGGGCTCGTGAGCGCCTGCCGGCGGAGTGCGCTACCGCGCGGCCCGGACGCGCCCGGTGATGTCGGCCAGGATGTCGCTCGCGGAGCGCTTCTCCGCCTCCGCCTCGAAGGAGAGCACGACGCGGTGGTTCAGGGCCGGCAGGCAGACCTGATCCACATCCTCAAAGCTCACGTTCACCCGGCCGTCCATGAGCGCCAGGACCTTGGCGCCCATCAGGATCGCCTGCGCGCCCCGCGGCGAGGCGCCGTAGCGCAGGAAGCGCCGCGCAACGCTGCCGTCGCCCCCGGCCCGACCATCACCGCTGCCGCCGGGGCCGGCGTCTTCCTCCGGACGCGTCGAGGTCACGAGGCGCACGACATACGCTTCAATCGTGCTGGCGACGAGCACCTCGCGCACCAGGCGGCGGGCCTGCAGGATCCACTCCCGCGCGCGCTCCCGCGGCAGCACCGGCGCGACCGCCGCCTGCGCCGTCGCCGTCGTTTGCCGGATGATCTGCGAGAGCTCCGCGGAGCTCGGGTACCCGACGAGCACCTTGAAAATGAACCGGTCGAGCTGCGCCTCCGGCAGGGGGAACGTCCCCTCCATCTCGATCGGGTTTTGGGTCGCGATGACGCAGAACGGCTCCTCGAGCGGATAGGTGGTGCCGGAAATGGTGACCTGGTGCTCGGCCATCGCCTCGAGCAGCGCCGACTGCGTCTTCGGGGTCGCGCGGTTGATCTCATCCGCGAGCAGGACGTTCGTGAAGACAGGGCCTTTCGAGAACTCGAACACCTTGTGGCCGGCGCGGTCCACGACGAGCTGCGTGCCGAGGATGTCCGCCGGCATCAGATCCGGGGTGCACTGGATCCGCTTGAAGTCGAGCCCCAGCGCCTGCGCGAACGTTTTCGCCAGGAGCGTTTTGCCGAGCCCGGGCACCCCTTCCAACAGCACGTGCCCGTCGGCGAAGAACGCCACGAGGAGCCGCTCGACGACCTCGGTTTGGCCGACGATCACCCGGCCAAGCTCCGTGCGGAGCGCCACGAACGTCGTGCGGAACTCATCCGGCGAGAGCACCTGCGACATGGGCTATGGCCTCGGTTGGTTGGTGGAGGGCTGTTCACGCTGCAACTGGTTGAAGACATCCCGGTATTCCGGCGGCACCGCTTGCCGGGCGCTGGCCGGCTCTTCCAATGGCTGGTCGGAGAGTAGGGCATCCTCGGGCCGCGTTTGCGGGGCGGCATTGGATGCCTGCGCAGCGGCTGTTCCGACGCCGGTTCCGGGGCGCGACGATTTCGTTTCAGCGGTGTCGGTCTTCAGCTGCACCGACATCCCCTGCTTCCCCTCCTCCAACGCCTCGCGCGCCCCATGGAGATCCGCGTCGGTGCTGGTGCCGGCCTGCGGCCGCATCGGCACTCCTTCGGCGTCGAGCTGTGCCTGCAGCTGTCGCAGCTCCCCGGACACCTCTTTGAGCAGTTTCTGGATCTCGGCCCGGGTCATGTTCTGCCCTGCCGATGCGGAGAGCTGCTGCCCGCGGCCCGGTGATCCGGCCTGCTGGGCACCTTTGGCAGCGCCGTTGCCCTGCTGTCCTGCGGCCGCATCCTGTTGACCGGCCTGCTGTTGCTCCCCTGATGACTGCTGTCCGCGCTTGGACCCGTCGGCAGCTGATTGCGATTGGGCGTCTGCATCCTCGCGACGGCCGGCTTGCGCTTCGCCGGGCTGCCGGCCGGATCGCTGCGCCGCGTCGCCCTGGCGCTGCTCCTTCGAGCCCGAGGGCTGAGCGCTTCCCGATGTTCCCTCTCGACCCTGCTGGCCCTCGGCAGCTGAGGTGGCAGCATTGGCACGGTCAGCGGCGTTTTCTGACCCGCCTCCTCCCTGCTGCGGCGAAGCGGTGTCCTTGTCGCCGCCTTGTTGGCCTGCCTGCCCCGCCTTGTGGCGGGGCGCAGGCAGGCCTGCAGAGCTCGATGACCCGGATGATGGATCCGCACCGGATTGCTGCGGCATGCCCGGTGGCTGCCCGTCAGCGCCCTGCTGGCCGCCGCCGGACGGTTGCGGCGCGTTGGCGCCCCCGCTGCCTGCCTGATCCTGCGCAGGCTCGTCAGGCGCCGGAGGCGGTGACGCAGAATCCGGCGGCTGCTGGCCAGGCTCGGCCGGCACATCTCCCGGCAGCGGGGGTGTCACGCCGACGCGGGGGATGACGAGCAGCAAGAGGAGCGCCGCCAAGAGTAAGCCGGTGGTCCGGTCGACCGGTTTCGGAAAGCTCGTCGTCCCGGCGGTGTAGTGCCGCGACGCATCCTCCACGAGCAACGGGAGCAATGCCGGCGGTTCCGGCCGCGCGGCGAACTCCGCGGCGGTCACGAGCCGCTCCCGCAGTCCCAGAGCCCGGTCCAGATGGCCGGCCGCGTCACGGTCGGCAATCCACCGCCGCCTCACCCACCAGGCCACAGCTGCGAGCAGCGCGGCCCCAACCGCCGCCGGCAGGCCGGCTGCCCAGCCCGCAGGGACGCGCCACGCCGGCAGCCGCCACGCAAGGGCCGCGACGAGCGCAGCGCCCAGCGCTATGAGGATGCCGGCGCGCGTCAGGAGCGCTGCGCGATACCGCGCGGCGAACCGGCGCAACAGTGTGGACAGTTCCATGGGTGTCTGTGCTTCCGTCATGCAGGATGCGCCCGCGCGCGCGGGCTCCGGATGTTACGGCAGGCGGTGGCTGTCGAAGTGGGCGGCGATGCGGCGCCCGTCGCGGACCGTTTCATCCACCCACACGCGCTCCGGCTGTCCTGCCGGATCGCCGGGCGTGACGCTTCCCAGCGGCGCTTCAACCGATCCGGCCATCTGGTCGGACAGCTCGCGCCGCTCCCGCGTCTCGGTTGTCTTGTCGATGTGGTGCTGCAGCAGCAACCCGGTCAACAACGTGACCGGAACGGCGAGCCCGGGCACACCGGCGGTCGCGGCGAGCATGCCGGCGGTTTGGCTGATCGCCGCCGGCGCCGTCGCGCACCCACTGGAGATTATCAGCGCCGCGCCTGTCAGCGCGGCAAGAGTTCGGCTCATCTTCTTCCCGTTCAACGGCCTAATTAGGTTATGCTACTCCAAAAGCCCCCCCTTGACAAGAAGGGCCCGGCTGACTAGAACTGATAGGAACACATGCCCACGGCGATTGCGGTCGACAACCTCTCGAAGCGGTACGATACGATTACGGCGCTGTCCGGGATCTCGTTTTCCGTCGAGGCGGGCGAGATCATGGGGTTCCTCGGCCCCAACGGCGCCGGCAAGACCACGACCCTGCGCATCCTGACCGGCATCCTGCAGCCGACCGACGGCACGGTGCGCATCGACGGGCTGGATGTCGCCGAGCAGCCGCTCGAGGTCCGCCGGCGGATCGGGTACCTGCCCGAGCATGTGGCCCTGTACCCGGAGCTGCGGGTGCAGGAGTACCTCAGCTTCCGCGCCGCGATCAAAGGGGTCGCCGGGGGTGCGCGCAAAGCACGGATGGCCGCGGCGATGGACCGGTGCAGGCTCGGGGAGGTGTCCCGCCAGCTGATCGGCCGGCTCTCCAAGGGGTTTCGCCAGCGCGTGGCGCTCGCCGACGCCCTGCTCGGCGAGCCGAAGATCCTGATCCTGGATGAGCCCACCGTCGGGCTGGATCCGCACCAGATCCGGCAGACCCGCGAGCTGATCACCGAGCTCGGCCGCACCACGACCATCCTCCTCTCGACCCACATCCTGCCGGAAGTCGAAATGCTGTGCCACCGGGTGACGATCATCGACAAGGGGCGGATTGTGGCCACCGACACGCCGGCGAAGCTGCGCCAGCGATTGCGGGGGGCCCAGGTGCTGCGCGCGCAGCTCCGCGGCGAGCCATCGGCCGTCGAGGCGGCGCTGATGCGGCTGCCGGGTGCTGCGCGGGTGAGCCGTCACGACGCGGGCGACGGATACGCGGCCTACGAGGTCGAGTCCGCAGGGCCGGACCTGCGCGAGCCGGTTTTCCGCCTGGCGGTCGAGCAGCGGTGGGCGCTCCGCGAACTGTCCCAGGCGCAGGTGTCGCTTGAGGAGGTGTTCATCCGCCTGACGACGCAGGAGCCGGAGGCATGAGCAACCTGCTCGCGCTCACGGCCCGTGAGCTCAAGTCGCTGTGGTACTCCTCGATCGCGTACGTGGTCGGGGCGCTGTTCCTGCTGCTGCAGGGCTGGGTCTTCTGGCTGCTCGTCGCGGTCCTCAACGATCCGCGCGTCGACCCCTCGTTCACGATGGCCCAGTTTTTCTTCGGGGGCACCTTCTTCTTCTGGTTCTCGGTCCTCATCGTGGCGCCGCTCCTCACCATGCGGACGTTCAGCGAGGAGAAGCGGACCGGGTCCATCGAGTTCCTGCTCACCGCGCCCGTCACCGACACCCAGGTCGTCCTGGCCAAGTTCCTCGGCTCGTGGATCGCGTACCTCCTGCTCTGGGTGCCGACGCTCGTGTTCTTCGGGCTCCTGCGCACGCTGACGCCGTTCGACTGGGGCCCGGTGCTCACCGGCTACATCGGCACGGCACTCCTCGGCTCGGTCTTGATCTCGGTCGGCGTGCTGGCCTCGAGCCTGACGCGCAACCAGGTCATCGCGGCCGTGCTGTCGTTCGTGGCGCTGCTGCTGCTCTTCTCCATCGGGCTGCTTGACATCTTCGTGAGCGACCCGGAAGCGAAGCGCTCGCTGCAATACCTCTCGCTGATGGAGCATCTGCGCGCGTTCGCCAAGGGCATCCTGGATACGCGGCCGATCAGTTTCTACCTGAGCGTCACGGGGATCGCGCTGTTCCTCACCGGGCGCGTGATCGGCAGCCCGCGGTGGCGGTCATGAACCGCCCGGTCAGGCGCGTGCTGTCATCGCTCAATTTCCTCATGGTCGCGCTCTTGCTCGCCGTCCTCTTCATCATGGTCAACTACCTCGCCAGCCGCCGCTACGTCCGCTGGGATCTGACGCAGACGAAGATCACCGCGCTGTCCGGCCAGACGATCCAAACGCTGAAGAGCCTGGAGCAGCCGGTCGCCGTCACCGTGTTCTACCAGCCGGGGCAGCGCCTCCATGAGCTGATCAAGGACCTGCTCACGGAGTACCAGCAGGTCGCCCCGAAGCTCTCGGTCGAGTACGTGGACCCTGAGCAGGACGTCGCCAGGGCGAAGCAGATGGTCCAGCAGCTGAACATCAAGGAAGCGAACGTGGTCGTGTTCCAGTCAGGCCCCCGGCACAAGCACGTGTCCGATCCGGAGCTGGCCGAGTTCGACTACACGACCGCGGCGACCACGGGCCAGCCGCGCGTCAAGAGCTTCAAGGGGGAAGAGGCGTTCACCTCCGCGATCCTCAGCGTGACCCAGGCCACCCAGCCGCTCATCTGGTTCACGGACGGCCACGGCGAGAAGTCGCTCGAGGACCAGGCCCCGGTGGGCCTGAGCGACCTCAAGCGGTACCTCGAGCAGCAGAACATGGCGGTGAAGCCCGTCACCCTGCTCCAACAGACCAGCGTCCCCGCCGACGTGAAGCTGATCGTTATCGCCGGGCCCGTGCGGCGCTTCACGGAGCCTGAGGTCGCCCTGCTCCAGCAGTTCTTGGACGGCGGCGGGCGCGTGCTCGCGCTGATCGACCCGCTGGACGACACCGGCCTCGACGGCCTGCTCGAGCGGTGGGGGCTCCGGCTTGACCTCGACATCGTGGTGGACCCGGCCCGGCAATTGCCGTTCGTCTCCCCAGCCAACCTCTTCGTCACGACCTACACGCAGCACCCGATCGTGCAGAAGATGAAGACGCTCATGACGCTCTTCCCCCTGGCCCGGTCGATCCGTCCGGTCGAGCCGGCCCCGGCGGGCCTCACCGTCAGCGCGCTGGCGATGACGTCCGAGGAAGGCTGGGGGGAGCGCAAGACGGCCGAGGAGGAGTTTTCGTTCGCGAAGGGCGAAGACCTCCCCGGGCCGGTGCCGATCGCCGCGGCCTCGGAGCGCGTCTCCGGGAGCGCCAAAAGCCGGCTGGTCGTCGTGGGCGACTCGGAATTCGTGGCCAACTCGCAGCTCGGCAACGTCGGGAACCGGGACTTGCTCCTCGGCACGGCCCTCTGGCTGCTGGAGCAGGAGCAGTTGATCGGCATCAGCCCCAAACCGCTCGAATCGCTGAAGCTCCGCATCACCAGCGCCCAACTGCGGCAGATCTTCTGGCTCAGCTTCCTCATCATGCCGCTGTGCTTCGGATTGCTCGGCGTGCTGGTGTGGTGGGTGCGCCGCACCTGACCGGCCTGCGCCCATGAAGTGGAAAACCACCCTGGTGCTCTTCCTCACGACCGTGGGCATCGGCGCGTATATTTCCCTGGTCGATCTCCGGCAGTCCTCCCCTGAGCAGCGTGAAGCCGCCTCGAAGCAGCTCGTCCGGCTCGCGGATCCCGAGATCGCACAGCTCAACCTCGAATTTCCCAAGGGGCGGGCCACGCTCGCGAGGCATGACACCGGCTGGCGGTTGATGCCGCAGGGCGTCCGAGCGGACGCGGAACTGGCCGAACGGCTCGTTGATGAGCTGACGTCCCTCATCGCCGAGCGCGCGCTGAGCAGCCCCGGCGGGCAGGGTGCGTTCGGGCTTGACCCGGCGGTGGGCACGATCACCGTCACGGCGGGACCGCAGTCGGTGACGATCCGGCTGGGAGACACGACCGCGACCGCCGGCAACCGGTATGCCGCGGTGACGGGCCGGCCCGAGGTCTTCGTGGTGCCCTCGGCGCTGTTCGACGCCGCCGATCAGCCGCCGGAACGGTTCCGGGATCCGCTCCTGTTCCGCACGGACGCCAGGAGCGCCGCCGAGATCTCGCTCGCGGCGCCGGCGCCGCGCTTCACGCTCCGTCGCGGGGCGGAACGCGAGTGGCGGCTCGAAGCTCCCCTCGCCGACCTGGCAGACCCGACGGCAGTGGAGGGCTGGCTGGATCGCTTGGGCGGGCTGCGCATCCAGCGCTTTCTGAACGACACCCCGCAGGTCGAACAGCTCGCCGTCTGGGGATTCGACCCGCCTGCCGCCGAACTCACCGTCAGCCACGAGGGCCAGCCGCCGGTCACGGTGTTCTTCGGCCGCCCGTTGCCCGATGATGCGTCGCTCGTGCACGCGAAGCGGAGCGATGAGCCGCCGCTCTACGCCGTCGCCGCGCACGATCTCGAGCCGCTGCTGAAAGACGCGAACGACCTCCGGCAAACCGCCTGCTTCCAGCTGGCCCCCCGGTTGGTCGCCCGCCTCGAATTGCGGGACGGGGAACGACGGCTCGTGCTGGTGCGAGGAGATGGAGGGTGGACGGTGGAGGGGCAGGACGCGGTGCTCAACGCCGGACGGATGCAGGTGCTGCTCGAACAAGTCTCATTGCTGAGGACGGTGAGCTTTCTCGATGCCGGCGCCGCCGATCCGGCCGCCGCAGGCCTCGCACCGCCCATCGCGTCCATCACCGTCGGCACCTCGGACGGCCGAGAACCTCAGCAGCTCGCGATCGGCCATCCGATCGGCCACTCCCCGAACCGCTACGGCCGTATCGAGCGCCGGCAGGCGGTGGTCGAGCTGCCGGAAACCGTCACCGCCCTGCTCGCCACGACGCCGGACGTCCTGGCGACGGCCCTGCCACCGCCGCCTCCTGAGCCGGCGCACGATGAGGACGACGAGCACGGCCACGGATTCGGCGAAGAAGACGGCGGGCACTAACTAGGACGGGGCGCGCTCCAGGATGTAGCGCCGGGCGCGCAGGATGCGCTGTACCACCGTGACGTGAATCAGCACGCCGAGTACGACGAGCGTCCACCAGAAGAGGTCCTTCCCCAGCGGCCGCCAGGGAAACACCACGCTGGCCGCCAGCCCTCCCATGAAGAGGAGCGACCGCTCCGTGCGCTCCATCAGATCCGGCCATTCCGAATTCGTCACCGGAGCTTCCATCGCCGCCCGCGCCTTCGTGTAACTGACCAGCATCGCGCCGGCCAGCACCGCCATCGACAGGGCCCAATGGCCGGTCACGGCTGCGGCCGCACAGATCACCATGGCGTCGACGTACCGGTCGCACACCGCGTCAAGGTACGCTCCGAACCGGCTGACGCGATGCGTCGCGCGCGCAACCGCTCCGTCGAGCGCATCAAACAAGCCGAGCGCTGTCATCGCCAGGCAGAACGGCACGACGGCGCGCGTCTTCACGAATAGCAGGCAGACGGCGGAGCCGGCGATCGGAGTCGCGAGGGTCAACATCAAGGGGGTCACGCCGGCTCGGCCGAGCCACTGCGCTAACGGCTCGAGCGCGCGGTCCACCACGCGTTTGTGCCGGGGGCTCACCATGCAGCGTCAGGACGCCGGGGTGGGTCCTGGCCCGCCAGTGGGAGTCGCCGGGGCGGGCGCGATGCCGGTGATCTTGATCTTGAACTGCAGCGTCTTGCCGGCCAACGGATGGTTTAAATTGAGCACCACGGTCTCGTCTTTCACCTGTTGGACCGTGGCCTGGAACCCCTGGCCGCTCGGATTCACACCGCGAAGCGTCATGCCGACTTCAGGAGCCGTATCCGGAGGCAGCTGCGCGCGTGCGATCTCGACGAACGCCTCCGGATCCACGTCCCCGTAGCCGTCTTTCGGCTCAATCGTGACCTGTGTCTCTTCCCCGACCTTCAGGCCCGCCAGGGCGCGCTCAAGCCCTGGCACGATCTGCCGGCGGCCGTGGACGTAATGAAAGGGCGGCTTGCCTTCGGTCGAGTCCACCACTTTGCCGTCCACCGTCAGCGTATACTCCATCCCCACATCCATGTGCTCCGACACGATCGCTGGCGATGCCGTCTCATCCGCCTGGCTCACCCGGGCTCGCCCTCCCCCCCAGACCACAACTCCCAGCGCCAGGACCGCCAGGCTCCATGCCTGCTGCTTGCTCATCTGCACGACATCCTCCTCGTCACACCGTTGCGAGCCGGCGCCAGACCTCCTGACCGCCAGCGTCCACCACCTTAGCCTATGCCGGTGTTGAAATCAAGCAAGGGGCCTCTGGAAGTGCTGGAATGCCGGTAGGTTGAAACTTGGCACGGAATATGCTATAGTTGAGCGGTTCTGCCTCTCACCGACGCTGGTTCTACCACACATGACGATCCAAGCCAAGCAAGTTGTCCAACAGCGGCTTCTCCTGGCGCCGAACGTCACACTGGCGCTGGAGATCCTTCGTATGCCCACCCTTGAGCTCAGGGCCTTCCTGGAACTGCAGCTCGAGGACAATCCGTTCCTGGAGCTTGATCTGATAGAGGAAGAGCCGCCCCAAACCACGCAATCGGAGTCTGAGGGCCCTATCGGAGCGTCAGACGACTGGGCCCCGAACAGCATCTCAGGCGAATGGGAGGCCCCGGATGACGGTGACGGCGCGGACCGGTACCTGGAGCAGCGGCTGGTGGTCCCGCAGTCGATGGATCAATCCCTGCGCGTCCAGCTGGGATGTCAGCAGATGCCTCCGGAGGAGCGCAAGCTCGGCGAGCTGATTATCGGCCACTTGAATGAGTCCGGGTACTTGGAAGCGCCGTTGGAACAGCTGGCCGTCGAAACCCAGCTGCCGCTCGAGCGCGCGGAAGCCGTGCTGCGGCAGATCCAGCGGTTCGACCCCCCGGGTGTCGGGGCGCGGGACCTCCGGGAATGCCTGATGATCCAGCTGGAACAGACCGGCGCCTGCGGCAGCCTGGCGCACCGCATCCTGAAGGACCATTTTGAGCTGTTCATCAAGCACCGGCTGCCTCAGCTCGCGAAGGCGACCGGGGCGGCCATGGCCCAGGTCAGCCAGGCCTGCGAGTGCCTCCGCCGGCTGAACCCCAAGCCGGGGCGCGTCTTCTCCGGGGAGCTGCCCCCCTCGGTCATTCCGGACCTCGTGATCAGCCACCAGGAGCACCATTACGACGTCGAGCTGAATGACCAGGACATGCCGCACGTCGGGGTGAACCGGGCGTATTACCGGATGCTCAAGGACGCGCGCACTCCGAGCGACGCGAAGGAGTTCCTGGCGAGCAAGTTCCAGAAAGCCAGCTGGCTCATCAAGGCGATCGAAGAGCGCAACGCCACGCTGCTCGCCATCGCCCGCTGCTTGATCAGCCTGCAGCGCGAGTTCCTCGAGTACGGCCCGCAGGCGATCAAGCCGCTGACGCAGGCGCAGGTCGCCCATTTGATCGGCCGCCACCCGTCAACGGTGAGCCGCGCGATCGCCGGGAAGACCATCGATTCGCCGTTCGGCGTCTACCGGCTTGAGGAGCTGTTCGCGAGCGGCGTGCCCCAGTCCAACGACGCGGCCACCGTGTCCGACGAGCGGATCAAGTCCGAGATTCAGCGTCTCATCGCCGCCGAGGATCCGCAGCATCCGCTGAGCGACGCCGCGCTCGCCAAGCACCTCTCGGAGCAACAGGTCATGGTCGCGCGGCGCACGATCGCCAAGTACCGCACCGCCCTCAAAGTCCTCCCCGCGCACCTGCGCCGCCGCCGGTTCTAATCTCCCGGTTCGCACCGACTAGACGAAAGGCCAGCCACAGCGTGGCTGGCCTTCATCGTTTGGAGCGCGACCGTGTGTTAGGAGCGGTTGGGATCCGGTAACGCCCGCAAACTGCTCAGCGCCGCTTTGGCCAGGTCCAGCAGCCGGCGCAGCAGCTCGACGTGCTCCGCCGTGAAGCGGTGCAGCGGGTCGGCGGTCCGCAGGTTCAGCACGCCGAGCGCCGGCTGATCCGACTCCGCGGTCACGGGCGCCACGAGCGACGAGACGAGCTCGGGGCGATGCATCCGGCTGCGGAGCGCGTCATCGGCCGTGTGGTCGTCGACGAGCAGGATCCGCTGTTCGGTGATCGCCAAGCCCGACAGCCCTTCGCTGCGGCCCACGCTCGCGTGGGCGGCGCCGTCCCGCAGCCCCTGCGACATCGCCACCCGCAGCACGTCGTGCTCCTGATCGTAGGTCATGACGGAGCCGCCCTCCGCTTTCGTCGCGAAGGCCGCCGCCGCAAGCAAGGATTGCAGAATCCGGTCGGTCTGATACGCGACGGCGGCCCGGTCCACCCAGCCGGCCATGGGCACGAGGCCCGACAGCTCGTGCATCTGGTAACCCAGCTCCGCGATCGCCCCGCCGATTTCCTCGAGCAGCGTCAGCGCCGAGCGGATGCCGGCGAAGGTGTAGAGCTTGAGCGACAGGACCACCGGCCAGAGCGCCGCCGCGCCGATCCCCCCCTGCAGCCGGGAGCGGAAGGACAGCTCGCTCTCCCTGGGGCCGACGATCATCGGGCCGACGATCATATACGCGATCGTCCAGTCGGCGCTCGCCCGCACCGGGACGACAGCGTACGTGACGCCCAGCGGCGTCGTCGTGCTGGAGATCGCGGAGGCGGTGGCGCCCTGAGGCAAGAGGGCGTCCAGCTCCTCGCCGATCTTCAGCGCGCTGATGATCCGCTCGGCATCGAAGCTGAGCGGCCAGCTGGGATTGACGAGGAGTTCGCGGGCCGGACCGACGGTGCGCAACGGCACCCCCAGGACGGACGCGCAGTGGTCCTGCACGCGCTGCCAACGGGAGGCGTCAACGATGTGCAGGAAGTCCGGACGGCCCGTTTCGTGGGCGCGATCCATCAGAGAAACCTTTCGGGCATGAACTGGATTACGGTTTGGACGACGTCTGGATGCCGAGCTTGCGGATCTTGTGGTACAGGGTCGACCGGTGAATGCCCAGCCGCTTCGCGGCCTCGGAGCGGCTCCACCGCACCTCGGCGAGCACTTTCAAGATCAGGTCGCGCTCCGGCATTTTGAGCGCATCTTTGAGGGGCACGGCGCCGTTCGGGGCCTGCGGGGACGGCGCCTCGATCACTGCCGCCTCTTCGACCTGATCATCCACCGCCATGGATTCGGTCTGAGGATGGAAGCGCAGCTCCTCGGGCAAGTCATCCGTCTCGATGTTGGCGTGCTTGGCGAGAATCACCGCGCGCTCCATCACGTTCTCCAGCTCGCGGATGTTGCCGGGCCAGCGGTACTGCATGACGACCTGCATGGCCTCGTCCGTGATGCCGGTGATCGTCTTCTCCATGGAGCGGGCGCTGCGCTCGATGAAGTGCTGGACCAGCGCGACGAGATCGCTCTTGCGCTCCCTAAGCGGCGGCAGCCGCATCGCGATCACGTTGAGCCGGTAGTAGAGGTCCTCGCGGAACTTCCCCTGCTTCACCAGCTCGGAGAGCTTGCGGTTCGTCGCCGCGATCACGCGGATGTCCACCCGCATCGTGCGCGTGTCGCCGACCCGCTCGTAGAGCCGCTCCTGGATCACGCGCAGCAGCTTGACCTGGAGCGCCGGGCTGAAGGCGTCGATTTCATCAAGGAGGATGGTGCCGCCGTTGGCGACCTCGAAGCGGCCTTGCTTGTCGCGGATGGCGCCCGTGAACGAGCCGCGGACATGGCCGAACAGCTCGCTCTCGAGCAGCGTCTCCGGCAACGCCCCGCAACTGATTTCGACGAAGGGATGCCGGCAGCGCTTGGCGTCGGCCCGGTGGATCGCCTGCGCGATGACGCGCTTGCCCGTGCCGCTCTCCCCTTCCAGCAGCACCGTCGCGGAGCTTTCGGACACCATCCGGATCATCTGGAACAGCTTCTGCATCGCCGGGTCGTTCGCGACGATGCCGGAGAACGGATCGGCCACGTGCTCTTCGGACGTGACGATATGCTGGCTGAGGGCCCGCTGAATGGTCGCCTCCAGCTCTTCCGGCTGGATCGGCTTCGTGAGGTAGTCGAAGGCGCCCTGGCGGATGGCGTCCACCGCGGAGGTGATGTTGCCGAAGCCGGTGATGAGCACCACGTTGATGTCGGGGTACTTGCTCTTGATGTGGGTCAGCAGGCTCATGCCGTCCACCTGGGGCATCTTCCAATCAGTCAGGACCAGGTGGAACGGCCGGCGCTTCAAATGATCCATCGCTTCGGCGCCGTCGGAGGCCATCTCGACATCGAACCGCTGGCCGCGCAGCATTTCGTAGATGGACCCGCGGATCAGCGGATCGTCGTCAACGACCAGGATGCGGTTACGCTCCATGCTCAGGCGCCTCGGTCGGGGCGATCGGGAGATGGATGCGGAAGGTCGTGCCGACGCCGACCTGGCTCGTGAACTCGATGGTGCCGCCCGAGCGCTCCACGACTTCCTTGGCGATGATCAGGCCGAGGCCGTTGCCCTGGTGAATCGGCTTGGTGGAGAAGAACGGCTCGAAGATTCTCGTGCGGATCTCCTCCGGAATGCCCGCCCCGGTGTCCTCGATGTCCACGTGCACGTGCTCCTCGGTCGCCCGGGTCGAAATCGTCAGGGTGCCGCCGCGCGGCATGGCATCGAAGCCGTTCTTGATGAGGTTGACGATGGCGTGCTGCAGCCCGCCGTCCAGCACCGCCGGCAGCTGCTGGCCGAACGCCTTGACCACATGCACCTGCTGGAACTTCGCCCGGTGCTGCACCAGCAGAAGGCCGTCTTCCACCAGATGGTTCAGATCCGCCAGCCGGTTGACCGGCGTGGTCACCTGCCGGGAGAACTCGAGGAACGCCCGGACCGCCCGCACCATCCGGTCCAGCCCCTCTTTCACGTGAATCAGGTACTCGCGGACCGGCGAATCTTCGGTCAAATGTTCGAGTGCTAAGTGGGTGTACCGCAGGACGCCGTCCAGCGGGCTGTTGAGCTCGTGGGCGATGCCGCGCGCGAGCTTGCCGATCGCCGCCTGGTGCTCGGCCCGGTGCAGCCGCCGCTCGAGGGTCGTGACCTCGGTGCACTCGATGATGGAGAGGAGGACGCCTTGCGCCGAGCTGCCGCCGTTGGACACATGCGCCGCCCACACGCGGAGCATCTTCCGCTCAGGGCCTGATACGTCGAACTCGATCGTTTCGAAGGTGGTTTGCGCGTCCAGAAGCGACGGGAGGCTGGCGTACAGCGGGGTGTCCTTCCAGTCCGGCAGGACCGTGAGCAGCGGCTGACCGAGCGCCTGATCCGCGTCCACCCCCAGCAGATTGGCAGCCGACGGGTTGACGAGCCGGATCACCGCCTGGCGGTCCAGGTAGACCAGGCCGCAAGGCGCTGCCTTGAGCAGCAGTTGCTCTGATTCATCAAAATGTTGCTTTGACGGGTCCATTGGGAATCCGGTGACCGCCTCTGGGGTTATTGACGCCCGTAAACCGTACCACAATTCCCTAGAGGCGTCAAGCGAGCCCGGCTCTGTTGAAATTTCTCTACGATCCATCGCGTGTCCTCAACCCGAAGAAAGCGCTTGCAAAGCCCAAGAGCCGCTCATGCGTGGCGGCTGGGTCGTCGTATGACGTCGAGATTCTCACCAAAGTGCCTGACATCGGCTGCCCTTGGATCGCATCCCAGAGCAGCCAGGCCTGCTGCTGATAGTAGTTGGAAGTCACCCGCTTCCCTGCGGTAAACCAATACCACGCCTCGAACCGCTCCTGCTCCTGCCGGATGACCAGGCGCATCACCTGCCGGGACTGACCGCCGATCGACAGCGTGAGCGGACCACGCTCCATCACCTCGAAATGGCTGCCGACATAGCACAGCTCCGGCGGATGGAAGGCCGCGCGGTTGCCGAATCCGGCCACTTGAGCGAACCAGACCGACGGCTGGTCACCCTGCCGGTATTCCATAAGGCTGACGTCGTCTGTTTCAAGGATCTCGAGCGCGCGCTGCTCCACCGGCATCGGCCGCCCGGTCCACAGCCCGACCGCCTCCGGGATGGCGGCCCGGACGGATGGCGCTGTCCCGCCCGACAGCGGGCGGGACGTGGCGGCCTTCGGTCCCGCCCACAGCGCCGCCGTGGCCAGGGCCAGCAAGCCGAACGCTAGCGGTTGAGGCCGAGGGAGGGGAATGACCATTGTTGGACCGTCCGGCTGAGCCACGCCAGCACGAGGAGCGCGACACCGAACACCAGCACCCCGGAACCCGCATGCAGGATCGTGTCGGCGATGTGGGCGCCGTAAATCGCCGTCAGGTACACCATGATGATGATGCGGACCATGTTCGCGATCAGCGCGATGGGGATGGACGCCGCGATGATCGTCAGCCGCTGCCAGCGCTTCGCCGTCTCCGGCATGAGCGCCGTCCAGAGCGTCGAGAGCGCGATCAGGCTGATGAGCGACCGCAAGCCGCTGCAGGTGTCATCCACGATCACGGACACCCCGGGGACCTGGATCGTGGACCCGGCCTGCACCGCGGTCATGCCCATCAGGTTCAGGCACCAGGTCGCCATGGTGGCCGCGAAGAGCTTCATGTGAAAGCTCGTCGCGATCAGGAGCACGCCGGGCAGCGGCACCATGAACAGGAGAAAGAGCAGCGGGAACCGGAGCGCCCGCAGCACGCCGCGTCCCCACACCGTCCACACGAGCCCCCACGCGGCGACCACCATCGCGAACCCGGAGACGAAATTGATCTTCCACCATGCGGCGACGACGTGGATGGCGAGGGCGGGCGCCAAAAGCGCCAGTCCGGCATAGCTCGGCCGGATCGCTGAGCGCGCGAGGTGCGCCCGCCGCTGCCACATCAGCCATGCGGCGGCCGGCGGGATCAGCCACCCGTGAGAATAGAACGAGTCGTGCCGCTCGAAGCGCTCCGTCATCCATTGGAGCGTCGGCCAGAACAACGTGAGAAAACAGGCGGAGAACGAGAGCGCCGCCGCCCACTGCGACGGCGTCAGCCGGGGCATGCGGCCCGTCATCGAGGGGCCGGGACCGCCGGCACGACCGGCGCTTGGGGCAGCGCGTCGGAGCCGCTCAGGCCAGCCGGCAGCTCGCCACCATCGGGGAGCCTCAAACGGTCCAGTTGCGCCTTCGCGACTTTGCCGAACGGATGCTCGGGGAACTCATCCGCCAGCTTGGTGTACAGGGCCATGGCTTTGTCCGGGTGTCCAGCCTTGGTCTGATAGATCGTCGCCAGGGTCAACAAGGTCAACGGCCGGTTCACGCCGGTCGGGATGCCCGACAGCTCCTCGAGCACGTTGATCGCCTGCTCCCACTTCTCCAGCCGTTGGTAGGCGAGGGCCAGATAGCCTTTGACCTGGATCGCGTATTCCGGCGTCGGGGCATCGGGCGCCAGTTTGGTATACTGCCGTGCCGCCCGCTCATAGGCCTGTGCGGCTTTCCCCGCCTCCTGGCGCTTCTCGTGCAGCATGGCGATATAGAGCGGGGCTTCCATCCCCATGCGGCTCCACGGATGGTAGGAACTGATCTCCTGGTACATCTTGACCGCCTGCTCCCACTCGGATTCCAGCTCGTGCGTCTTCGCGATCGCCACGCGGACCATCAGGGCCAGCTCGTGGTATTGTCCGTAGTTTTGCAGCACGAGCACGTAGGCCTCGCGGGCTTTCGCGAACTCCTGCTGCACCGCGTACAGCGAGCCGATCGCGGCTTGCGAACGGGCCGCCCAGACCGTGCCCGGCGTCCGGCTCACGACCGCCTGATAGGCGCCGATGGCCTCGGCGAACTGTTCCGGGGTGGCATCGCTCAGATGCCGGCTCAGCGCCGCCTGGAGCTGCTGCGCCTTCCAGTAGAGCCGTTCGCCGTTGTAGTGCTGGCTGCAGCCTGCGCCCAAGAGCGCGCAGAGGCCGAGCGCGGTGAGGATCCCGGCGTTACGCAAGGGCCTGGTCCTGCGTGGTCGCGACAGGCCCGGAGTGCTGCGGCACCGCGGAGAGCTGCGGCGCGCGGTGCAGCCACCACAGGTGCGCGATCGCGACCGTCATGAGCGTGTCGGCGATCGTCCAGATTGCGAGCCGTCCGGCAACGAACGCCACCGCCCATTCCGGCGCCGTCTTCAGCATCCCATCCGCCACGCGCGACTCCGACGCGACGGCGGCGAAGAGGATGACCGGCAGGCTCGACAGCAGGACGATCACGAATGTGCTGAACGGATGGCGGAGGGTCTCATGGACCGCCTGCAACAGCGCCCTCCACCACGACGAACCTTCATACACGACCGCGGGGATGGCGTAGACCAGCAGCGCCTGCAGCACGAGGGCGCTGCCGACCGCCGCCCAGACGACCCATGACGCCTTCGGGCTGAACCGGGCGATCGCATCGAGGGCTCCGTTCGTGAGCCCCCAGGCGAGCAGCCACAGGAACAGCACGGTCCCATACCGCACCCGCCGGCCCACCAGCGCCTCGCGTATCGACAGCGGCTCGCCGGCGTGGGCCTGCCGCACCATCAGACAGGCGATGCCGGTCATGAACGCTCCGACAAGCGTCGTGGCAATCAGATGGGTGTGCTTCATGACGTGGTAGAGGAACCAGAGGTGCCAGGGATAATGGAGGATGCGGTCGCCGAAGAAATAGCGGAGCGGTGGAGCGAGGACGTTCGCGAACGGCGGGTGCGGCGCCAGCCACACGCCGAGGATCAAGACCGCCTCAACCAGCGCGGTGACAAGGAAGGGGATCCAGAGCTTGCGGTGCGGCCCGAGGAGCTTGGCGGTCTGCTGAAACACCTTCCCAATGGTCCCCATCAGATCGCCCGCTCCCCGTACAACGGCCGCGCGCTGCGCGGTGCTATGACGATGTTGGAGACCTTACTTGCGGGTTTTTCTCCGACGCCGGGCCAACGCTAGGCTCACCAGCCCACCGGCGAACAACCCAATGCTGGCCGGTTCCGGATTGTACACAGTCTGTGAGCTGCCGCTTGGGCCGCTTCCGCTGCCACCGGTGGACGCGAGGATCGTCCCGCCGGAGCCTGAGTCGGAACCGCTGCCGAAGCTGTCGAGGATATCGGATGCGCCGCCGCTGCCGAAGAGGCTGAACAGTCCACTTCCCCCGCCGCTACCACATCCAGCCGTCAGTAACGGAACCGCAATTCCCAAGACAAGCATCCATGGGCTCTTCATCGTCACACCTCCTGTTATCGTAGTTGTGTCTGCCAGCCGCACGTCAGCAGCAGTTGGATCTGCACCTAACTCTATAAAGAGCAGGTTTCATACCAACACCCGAATATTTTTCTGACTGTTTGACCTATGTAACTTACTGTACAACATGTAGATACAGCACTGTTACTTCAGGTTTGCTCGTCTGAGTCGCCACTTACCGCTTTCCTGCCCTAAAACCGAGTACACAAGTTGTCGTTCCTCAACACCGTGTCGTATAAAGCTTGCACGCCGGCTGTTACTTGATGCCCCGGCCGGTGACGACGACCAAGAGCGTCCATGCCAGGATCCGGGCGTCCAGCATGAGGCACATCCGGCGGACGTACAGCAGATCGAACCGAAGCTTGCGCCTGACGTCATCGAGCGACTGGTCGTACCGATAGTGGACCTGCGCCAAGCCGGTCATGCCGGGCTTGATCAGGAGCCGCTCGTCATAGCTCTGAATGTCACGATTGAGCGACTCGACGAAACAGGGGCGCTCGGGACGCGGTCCGACGAGGCTCATGTCCCCGATCAGCACGTTGAACAGTTGGGGCAGCTCGTCCAGGTGGGTGCGGCGCAGCAACGCGCCGATCGGCGTCACGCGCGGATCCTGTTCGCTGGACGCCCACACCGGACCTGAGGCCTCCGCATCGATGCGCATGGTACGGAACTTCAAAATGTGGAACAGATCGCCGAAACGGCCCACGCGCTCCTGCGTATAGATCGCCGGACCCTTCGAGGTCAGCTTGACGGCCAGCGCCACGGCCGCCAGGACCGGCACGCTCAACACGACAAGCACCGCCGCGCCGACGAAATCGACAGCCCGCTTAAGCACCAACCGCCACCATAAGGTGAACGGCGGCACCGGATGCTGATAGCTCCAGAGCAGCATGAATCGCTGGAGCTCAATCGCAAATTGCTGCTGTATCGTCAACATCCGCGCGATCAGAGCGCTCATTTTATACTCTCTCGTTGAGTAGTGGACTTTATTAGGCTTTGCGACACGCAATCAACCGCTCACTACTGACTATAGGTAGTAAAGAGCAGGTATCATGCCAAACAGCCAGCGATCTACCGTTTATTACCTCTCTGTAACTCATACTGATTCAATAGGTTATGCTTAATATGCTTCAATGTGACCGTTCAGAATCTTTCCTCGGATGCCCCCAGGACGCTCAAAGTGTCGAGGCGCTGCAACAGGGTGTCGCCTCGCTCAACCAAGCGACTGGCGCTTACGGCTGATGTGATTGATCCTGCTGACGGCGGGAAGCTAGCGTGTCCGCTCCCACACGAGCGGTTTCCGGCCGCTCGAGCAGAATGCGACAAGGCCGGCAAGCATGGCGAGGTTGCCCAGGCAGAAGTAGAGCGCTGGTGAAAGCCAGCGGACCGCGACGCCGCGCCGCTGACACAGATGGCCGGCCCACGCGCTCGCGTAGAACAGCCCTTGGAGGGTCAGGAACACGGCCGCCTGCGTGGGCTCGAGCCACCAGCTCGCGACGAACGTCGTGATCAGCAAGAGCGGGGCCAGGGTGCGGAGGACCTTATGCGAGAAAAAGCACAGCGCCACCCATCCGTGGCGGAACGGGTTCAGCATGCCGCGCAGCGTCACGACCTGCTGGCAATTGCCCGCGGCGATGCGCCGGCGCCGCGCGAACTCTCCTTCCACGGACGCGAGCTCGCGTTCCCAGGCCAGCGCCCGCGGCTCGTACACCGCGCGGAACCCGCGCGCGACGATCCGCATCGGAATCAGATAGTCGTCGTTGATGGCCGTCGCGCCCGGCGCCTCGAACAGCGCGCGGCGGATCGCGTAGAAGGCGCCGTGCGCCCCGAGGATCGAGTGCAGCCGGCCCTCCTGCCGCTTGATGAACGTCTCGTAGCGCCAGTACAGCCCTTCCCCTTCGCCCCGCGCGTCACCTTTCAACCGGTAGAGGCCGGAGACGCAGCCGACGCGGGGATCCGCGAAGCTCTGTGTGAGCACCCTGAGCGCCTGGGCGTCGAGCTCGCTGGACGCGTCCGAGAAGACGGTGATCTCGCCGCGCAGCTGGGGCACCACGCGGCCCAGCATGGCGGATTTGCCGAGATTCCGCTCCATCGCGATGAGGCGCACGCCGCGCGGCGCGAACGACTCGGCGATCGCGTTGGTACGGTCGGTCGACCCGTCGCTGGCGACCACGATCTCGAGGCGGTCCGCCGGATACGCGAGGGCGAGGCTGTTGCGCAGCTTCTCGCCCAGATGCGCTTCCTCATTGAGCGCCGGGATGAGCAGCGAGACGGACGGCATGCCGTCCTGCCGGTCAGGCTCGCGGCCGAAGGCGCGCGCGAGCGCCCAGACCGCCAGCGGGTAGCCGAGGTAGATGTAGAGGAGGGTGCCGAGGGACATCCAGAACAGTGCGGCCATGCAGGGCGGCTAGGCGTTCGGAACCAGCTTCCGCTTGAGCTGCTCGTACCAATAGACGCCGAGCACCCGCTTGAGGATGCGGATCAGGAGCTGCTGGTTCGCCGCCCACCAAAACGCCGGCTGCCAGCCTTCCACCATCGACACGACGCGGTCGATGGCAACCGGTTGCCGCACCACGATCCGCCGCAGCGCCATCGGCTGCGTGTCCGGCCCGTTGGTCCCGATCTCCGAGATCCACGCGGCTTCATAGCCGGAGCGCGCGACCGCCTCGGCGGCCGCGCGGTTCCAGAATCCGCCGGGCGCGGCGATGGCGCGGATCGGCACGCCGAGCCGCTCCTCCAGCAGGCGCTTCGAATCGGCGACCTCCGCCTCCAGCTCCTCGCGCGACAGCTCGGTCAGCGGGCGGTGCGACATGCCGTGCGTGCCGATCTCCATCCCGAGGAAGACCATTTTTCCGAGCTGCGCCCACGTCACATGGCCGCCCTGGCCGACCGACCCGACGGGGATGAAGAACGTGCCGCTGAACTGGTACCGCTTGAGGAGCGGCGCCACCAGCTCAAAATGGCTCGTGTACCCGTCATCGAAGGTCAGCACCACGGACCGCTCCGGGAGCGTGCGCTTCCCTTGCTGCCACTCGCGGAATGCCCGCGAGCTGACGGACTGGTAGCCCCGCTTGCGCAGCTGAGAGAGCAGCCGTTCGAATTCGCCGACCGTGATCCGGTAGAACCCGTCCCCCGGCTTCGCCGCCGCCTGTTCGTCCGGCACCACATCATGGAACGTCAACGCCACAATCCGCATGTGTCAGCTGCTCCCCAGACGTTGCTGCAGGATGTCGATCAACTCTCCGATGGCGCTCCGGTTCCGCTCGAGGACGCCGGCCTCAGGACTGTACCGCTGCATGGACTCCACCAGCTCAGGATCGAGCGCGAGCAGCCGTTCCGCCCTGGCCACCAAGGCCTGCCCAGCCGGATCAGCCGTCACCCCGGCATCGTCCTTCGCGCGGCCGACCAGCGCGCTGAGCAGCGCCAAGTATTCATAGTCCTCCATGCCGTCGCGGAGCGCCGCCAGCCGGATCGAGGCGACCGGCCCGTCATCCCCGGGGTAGAAGAGCGAGCCGTTGGCGTTCTGCCCCCACGGGGTGTTGGCCGGATCGGTCCAGGGATCTTTCATCCAATAGTTGACGCACCAGTACAGGAAGCCGGTGGCGTTCGCCTTCCAGCACATCCACGGCAGGATCCGCGCGGCCATCGCCGGGTAGTCGAGGACAAGCGTCGGGTATGACCGGCTCGGGCCTGAGGCGTAGAGCCAGATCTCCTTGCCCCATCCGCGCAGGACCTCAAGATGCGCTGTCACGGCCGCCGTATTGCGGACGCAGACGATGTCGAGATCCTTCCACCACTCCGGCTGTGCTGCCGGGTCGCGCAGCTCGCCCAGCGCCACGAGGTTCCGGAGCTTCGGATGCGCCCGATGGATCGCCGCGGCCACCTGTGCCACCTGCGGGTCGCCGATGGCCGGCTCGTCGTACGTGTAGACGAAGGCGCGCGACAGGAGCTGCCGCCGCTCGAGGCGCTCCGCCATGCCGCGGTACGGCGCCACCTGGCGGTCGAGCGCCGAGGGATCGGCGAACCAGTCGTTGTCGAAGCTGCCGCCGTGCGTACCGATGCCGAAGGCGGTCAGCCCGCGATCCAGGTAGGCGGCGATCCGTTCCTCGAAATGCCCGTCGTTGTTCAGGTCCGTATTCCACAGCGGTGACATCCGGTGCTCGAGCAGCGACAGGAAGTACCGGTGCTCGAGCACCCCCAGGTGCTCCTGCCAGCGGGCGTACGCGTCGGGCCGGAACTGCTCGTACCCCTGCCGGAGCCGCGCCGGATACAGATCGAACGCGGTCTGCAGACGGCCCGTCACCGGCAGCGCGAACTGCCGGACCGTGACGTCCAGGTCCACCACCAGCCCTTTGCTGTGGAGATTGGTCGGCGAAACGCGGATGAAGCCCCGGTAGCGGCCCGGCGCGGTCTCAGGCGTTGTTCGGACCTCCACCCAGACCGGCTGGACCTCGCCCGCCGGCATCGAAATGACCGTCGTCTCGACGAGCGGATCCGGCCACCAGCCGACGCGGGCCACCGGATAGTCCGGCTGCTTCGTCTTCACGTACCGGACTTCACGGATCGAGATCTGCGACGCCGGAATGACATCCCGGCCGTTCTCATGGACCAGCGGCGTCGGCTGAACCGTGGCGGTGACGGCGAGCTGCGGGTCGTGCAACGCGATCTGGAACGACTCGACCTCGTTGCGGGCCATCGTCAGCCGGACGCTCGTCGTGCGGGCGCCGGCGAAGCGGTGCGGTTCCCTGAAGATTTTGGTCGTCCCATCCTCGACGCCGAGGATGATGCCGTCCGCCGCCACCATCGGGCTCGCGCCGGCTGCGCCGCACAGTCGCGCACCGCAGACACCGCCGGCGATGCACAGCGCAGCGATGATGACGCCCGTTAGCGGCAGCCGGCGGGCGCGGCCCGGCCGCCTCATCTGAGGGACTCCTCGATCGCGCTGCGACCCTCCGGGCCCGGGGGGCCGCCGCGCGGGCGCTTCAGCCGCACCACCCTCGCCGGAATGCCGGCCGCGACCGCGCCGTCCGGCAGCGACGTGAGCACGACCGCGTTGGCGCCGACGTCCACGTCATCGCCCAGCCGGATCCCGCCGAGGACGCACGCGCCCACCCCGATCATGGCGCGGTCGCCGATCGTGGGCGACGGGCCTCCGGCGACCCGGTTGCCGATCGTGACGCCATGGTGCAGGGTGCAGTCCTTGCCGAGCACCGCGTCGCTGTTCAGAATGATGCCGCCGAAGTGCAGGATCAGGAGCCCCGGCCCGATCGCGGCCTCAGGCGGCAGGCTGATGCCGGTCCACACCTCGGTCAGCCGCTGGATCACCGCGCCGAAGAACGGGATGCGGCGGTGCAGCAACCACCGGGTGACCCGGTGCATCCAGACCGCCTGGAAGCCGGGCGATGTCAGGACATGCAGCGTCTTGCGGACGCCGCGGTAGGTGGTCTGCGCGCACGCGCGCCGGAAATCCTCTCGAAGGTTGGGCCACATCAGGCGGTACGCCTCCCTGTCAGCAGTTCGCGGTAGAGCGCCTGCGTCTTCGCGGCGGCCGCCTCGATCGTGAACCCGGCGCGGATCCGCGCCTGGCCGCTCGCGCCCATGGTGGCCGCACGGTGCGGCTCGCGCAGGATGTCGAGCACCGCGTCCGCCAAGGCGGCGGCGTTGCCCGGCGGCACGAGCCGGCCGGTCTCGCCGTCCACGATCAGCTCGCGGTTGCCGCCCACGTCCGTCGCGACCACCGGGCGGCCGGCGGCCATCGCTTCCATGATCACGTTCGAGCACCCTTCATAGCGGGTGGAGAGGACGCAGCAATCGATCTGGGGCCAGAGTTCCCAGACGTCCCGCCGCTCGCCGAGCAGGCGGAAGCGCCCGCCGATCCCCGAGGCGTCGACCAGCCGCTCGATCTGCTGCCGGAGCGCCCCGTCCCCGATGAGCAGGAAGTAGACGTCCGGCCGGGCGGCGGCGATCGTGACCGCCGCCTCGATGAACGTGCGGTGGTCCTTTTGCGCCGAGAGCCGCGCGACCATCCCGACGACGCGCGCGGTGGGCGGCATCTGCAAACCGGCGCGGTGGCGGCCGTTCGCCGCGGCGCCGGGGGCGTCGCGCACCGTCAGGCCGTTATGGATCGTCACGATCTTCCGCGCGGGCACCCCGCCCTCGCGGATCAGGCCCTCGCGGATCGCGTCGGCGTTCACCGTGACGCGCGACGTCCCGTACGTCAGCCAGCGGTTGACGAGCCGCTGGCGCGGCGGCATGTCGTCGATCGTGTTGCGGAGCGCGCACACCGTGCGCGTGACTCCCGCGAGCCACGCGGCGATGCGGCCGTAGCAGTCCGCCGTGAAGAGCCAGGTGTGCACGATCGCCGGCCGCTCGCGCCGCAGCACACGGATCAGGCGCCACAAGCAGGCGGGATCGGCGGTGCGCCGCTGCTCAATCAAATGCACGGTCACCCCGGCCTGTGACAGCTCGTCAACGAGCGTGGTCTTTTGGACCGACAGCGCGATCACGACCGGCCGCCACGCCTGCTGCGTCCGCAGCGCCTTGGCCAGCTCCACGAGCTGGCGCTGGGCGCCGCCGACGCCCAGATGGTCGATGACGTAGGCGACGGTGGACGGACGCGACGGCCGCTCATGATAGAGCGCGTCATGCGCCGCGACCATCCGCTCAAGCGAGAAGCGCGCGGCGACGCGCTCGCGCGCCGCCCGGCTGATGCGCCCCGCCGCCGGCCGGTCCGCGAGGAGCCGCGCGAGCGCCTGGGCGAGGGCCGACGGCGCGCGGGGCGGCACCAAGAGACCGCTCACGCCGTCTTCAATGAGCTCGGGCGTGCCGCCGACCGCGGTCGCCACCACCGGGACGCCGGCCGCCATCGCTTCCAGCATGGCGATCGACAAGCCTTCGCGCTCAGAGGAAAACGCCAGCACGTCCATCCCCGCGAGGAGCGCGGGTACGTCCTTCCGCAGCCCGGTGAAGACCACGCGCGCGCCGATGCCGAGCCGGCGCGCCTGCGCTTCGGCGGCCTGCCGCAACGGCCCGTCGCCGATCACGAGCGCCTTGAGCGCCGGCACCGTGCGCGAGGCCTCGGCAACCGCGGCGAGGAAATCGTTCGGCGCCTTGGAGGCCACCAGCCGTCCGACCAGCCCGACGACCGGCTCCTCCGCTCCGATGCCGAGCGCCTGGTACGCAGCGCCGCGGGTGCGCGGCGCCTCGGGGGCGGAGCCGATCCCGTTATAGACCACCTGCCAGCGGCCCGCGCCGACGCCGCGCGCCTCGTAGAAGCGGCGCACCTGCTCCGACACCGCGATCAGGACGTCGGTCCGCGGCGCCAGGAACCGGTCGATCAGGACGTGATGCGCCCGTTTCCAGGTATCCACGTTGTGCTCGGTCGCGACGATGAGCGGCACGCCGGCGCGCCGCGCCGCCAACCGCCCCCAGAGATTGGCGCCCCAGAGATGGGTGTGGATCACATCGAGCCGGTGCTCGCGGAACGCGCGCGCGAGCCGCCGGACGACCAGGAGATCGAAGGGCCCGCGCTTGCGCATGGACACAACCGGGATGCCTTGCGCCGTGAGCTCGCCCGCAAAGGTGCCGATGTCATTCAACGTGAACACGGTGACCGCGTGGCCGCGCCGCGCGCAGGCCGAAGCCAGCCGCAGCACCACCTGCTCGGCGCCGCCCAGACCGAGCGACCAGATGACGTAGCCGATTCTCATAACGGCACCTGCGCATTGGCGCATTGCCGCTTCGGCAGAAACGTCCGCTGCGTCCACTGGGTGCCGTGGTGGAGCCAATCGTACGCGCCGGCCAGTTTCTTCTCGAAATCCCGCGGCGAATCGAACGCGCTGATCTCGGTGCGTCTGAGCGCAAACGGATCCATGCCCGGCCGGTTGGCCCCGGGGCGCACCGTGCAGGCCCCGGCATAGCCGCTCGACGCCACCGCCTGCCGCACCGCCGGCGTGTAGTCGCCGGCCGGATAGCAGAACCACGTCACCGGCCGCGAGAGGCGCGCCTCCAGCACCGCTTTCGACTCGGCAATTTCCCGCCGGGCGTCCTCGATGGGCAGCATGCCGAGCTTGCGGTGCGTCACGGAGTGCGCGCCGATGTCATGGCCGCCCTCCAGCAGGTGCCCGGCTTGGGCCCAGCTCATCGGCCGGTCCTCGGGCCGGAGGCGCGCCGTCTGTCCCGCCTCGATGAACGCGGTCGGCAGGAAGAAGCACCCGGTGAAGCCGTAGCGGGCGAGCGCCGGCGCCGCGTAGAGGGCGTTGTCTTCGAACCCGTCGTCGAACGTCAGCACCACGGTCCGCGGCGCCATCGTCGTCAGCCCCTGGACCCACGTGACCGCCTCGGCCAGCGTCGCCGTGCGGTAGCCGTGCTCATAGAGGTGGCGCAGCTGATCGGCGAATTTCGCGACGGGCACGCACAACCGGTCGGACGGATGCGCGTCGGTCACCCGGTGATACATGAGCACCCGCAGGGACTCGGGCGCGTCCCCGGCCGCGCGGATCGCGTGATAGGCCGCTTCGCTGAGCACCGTGCGGACCGCGCGCATGATCCCACCACCTGCTGGTTGGCCGGAGGCCGGCGCGATGTGCAAGTGCCATTGAGGGCGAAACCCAGCAGGTGGTGGGATCATGACCGCACCGTGGCGAAGAGCGCGCGGAGCGCCTCGCCGGTCCGTTCGAGCGCGAAGCGCTCGGTGACGCGCTGATGTCCGGCCTCGGCCAAGCGCCTGCGGAGCGCCGGATCGGCCCAGAGCGCTTTGATCGCCTGGGCGAGCGTCGCGGGCTCGCCCTCGGGGATGATCCAGCCGCTCAGCCCATGCTCGACCAACTCCTTCATGGACGGCAGGTCGCAGCACACGACCGGTGTCTTCGTGGCGAGCGCCTCGATCAGGACGTTGGGAATCCCCCAGTGAATCTTGGACACGAGCGGGAGCACGAACAGATCCGCGTCCTGGTAGAAGCGCACGACCTGATCCTGGCTCACGAATCCCGTGATGCGCACCTCCTGCGCAAGGCCGTGCGCGGCGATCCGCCGCTTGAGCGCCGCCTCGAGCGGCCCGCCGCCCGCGATCGTGCAGCGCACCGCGAGGCCGTCCGCCTTGAGCAGCCGACACGCGTCGATGAGCTGCTCGAGCCCCTTGCACGGCAGCAGGCTGCCGACGCACAGCAGATGGCACGCCGGGCGCTCAGGCTTCGGCGCCGGGGTGAAGCGGCTCAGGTCTACGCCATGGTAACTGACAATGATCGAGGGGCGTGGGGCGCGGGGCACGGGGCGTGGGACAACCGGTCTCCTGCCCCCTGTCTCTTGCCCCCTGCCCCCAACCGCATGGCCATTCAGTAAGGACTGTAGGTATTGCCGATTATGCTCTGTGCAAGTCAGGGTAAACCGGGCGGCCTGCAGCTTCTCCGCGAGCGTCGGGTTCGTGGTGTGAATGTCGTGCGCATGGCCCGATTGGCTGAACGGGATCCCGGTCAGGCGGCTGATGAGCAGCGCCGCCGCCGCCGGGTAGGTGGCCCAGAACGCGTGCAGGTGCGTGAGGCCGCGCGCCTCGGCAAGCCTCGCGAAGTGGACGGTCTTCGGAAAGAACGCGAGCGTCTTCAGGAGGATCACCGGATGGCGCAGGTGCCGGCTCACGATCCACCAGAGCGCTGCGGCATACCTCCGCGGCGAGCGCCGCAGGACATAGGCCTGGCTCGCCCAGACCGCCGACGACCAGAAGTACGGCGCGTAGACCGTCTGGGGAACGAGCCGCTTCGCCGCATCGTGGACCACGCGGTCCCGGCAGCTCCGCAGCGAGAAGATGGTGACCGGCTCGCCCTGCTGCGTGAGCGCCGTGAGCTCCCGCAGGATGAACGCCTCGTCATACCTCGGGAACTGGCTCAGGATGACCCCGAGGCCTCCGGCTGGGGCATGGGGCATGGGGCGTGGGGCGTGGGATGTCATTTGAATTTACCACCCGTAGAAGTCTCCATAGCTTATTGCGCCAAGCGCGGTTTTATCGCTCCGCGCCTTGCCCCCCGCCCCCCTCCCCCCGCCCCCTGACCATTGTTTTTCTCAAGCACGATCGCGCGCATGATGAGGCCGGAGATGATCCAGAAGTAGCTGGACACCTCCTCGGAGTGGAGCCGGGAGCCGAACATGTTGGCCGCTAGCAGGCCCGTGAGCCCGCCGAGCCACCCGAGTGCTAGGGCGCGGTAAAAGGGATCCTTGCTGCGGAGGTAGAGCCAGCGGGTTTTGAAGAAGACGATGGCGACGATCCACAGGAACACGATCAGCGTCGGGATGCCCATCTCCGCGGCGATCAGCAGGTAGCTGTTGTGCGCGTCGATGGCCTTCACGGACGAGACGTACCGGCGGATCAAGTACGGGAACGCGCCGTAGCCCACCCCCTGCAGCGGGTGCTCCTTGATCATCTCGATGGCCCCGCCCCAGATCTCCAGCCGGGTGTGGGCGCTGGTGTCCAGCGTGTTCACGAGCTCGGATTCCTCATAGATGTCGCGCACCTGGTCCTTCTGGAACGTGCTCTCGATCCGGTAGGCGATCCCTTCCGGCAGCATCCAAGGATTCAGCACCGCGGACACCGCGCCGATCAGCATCAGCGTCCAGAGGAGCTTGTGGCGGAAAAAGCCGAGCCCCAGCGCCCCCACGGCGAACGCGAGATACGCGCCGCGCGAGAACGTCACCTGGATGCCGCGGAAGCACAGCAGAAACGGGACCAGGAGCAGCCAGTACTTCCCCTTGCCCCAGTTGAGCGTCCAGAACCCGGCGAAGAGGAACATGTAGTAGACGAAGAAGGCGCCCAGCATGTTGGGCTGCCCCGCGATCCCTTCCACGCGCGACTTCTCGAAGCTCGTGTGGGACCCGATGTCGATGTAGTCCTTGATCGCCATGAGGGCCGCCATCGTGACGACGATCATGATGATGATGGTGACCCGTTGGATCGTGATCCGGTCGCGCGCCACGTTGTAGGCGATGAAGTAGAGGAGCACCGGCGTGAGCCATCGCTTCAGCGGAAAGATGAACGCGGCCCCGCCGTACCCTTCCCCGTACCCGCTCATGACGCCGTGCACGAGCGAGAAGGAGCCCAGCAGGCAGAAGAGAAACGCGGGCAGATTGAGCGGGCTCGACTCGAACAGCGGCCGGCGCTGCGCCATGGAGCGGAACACATGCCCCATCAGCACCAGGATCAGCAGAATATTCGTCAGGTTGAAGGCGGTCATGAAGCCGCTGAAATCGCCGACCAGCACCTTGCTGAACGGCATGTACGCGGCGACGGCGAGGAGCGAGACCTCCGGCCGCGTGAGCCCGACCGTGAAGAGCCCGAGGGCCGCGCCCCCCACAAGCCCGATCAGGACGACCGGCGGCAGCTCGACCTGCGCCTGCACCACCAGCGCCATCAGCCCGATCGCGATGACGAAGATGAGCAGGGTGCCGCCGGAGAACACGGGTTCAGGCCGCTCGGCTTTGGTGGGGTTAGCCATGCCGCCCCCGCGCGCCGCCCTGCAGCAGCCGGTCGTACACCGCCATGACCTGCTGGGCGTTGCGGTCCATCGTAAAGCGCTCGCGCGCCCGGGTCCCGGCGTGCGCGGCGAGCTGCTCCGCGTAGCCGGGCGCCTCAAGCAGCCGCGCGATCGCCGCAGCCATGGCCGCCGGATCCCGCGGCGGCACCAGGAGCCCGGTCTCGCCGTCCTGGACCAGGTCCACCACTCCGCCGCTCGCCGTCGCGACCACCGGGCGCGCGGCCGCCATGGCCTCGAGGATCACCAGCCCGAACGGCTCCGGATCGGTGGAGGCGTGCACGATCAGATCCGCGGCCGCGTACACCGACCACACGTCCTCCTGCCAGGGCACAAACCGGATCCGCGGGGCGATCCCCAGGTCCTCCGCGATCCGCCGCAGCTTCGCCTCGTGCTGCGCGCCGTCGCTCGGATCGTGCCCGACGATGAGCCCGACCGCGTTCGGATGCCGCGGCAAGACCGACGCCAGCGCCTGCAGGTACACCTCGTGGCCTTTCCACGGCACGAGCCGCCCCACGATCGCGATGGCGACATCCTCCGGCGCCAGCGCGAGCTTCCGCCGCGCGGCGTCCCGGCGCGCCGGCAGGCCGTCGAGGTGGCCGTTGGCCCTCAGCCCGTTTGGAATCGCCAGGACCCGGCGGCCGTCGAGCTGTGCTTCATGGAAGCGGGCGCCCGCGTCGCTGATGCAGATCAGTTCGTCCACGAGCCGGATGGCAAGCCGCTCGGTCCGCGTGAAAGGACGCCAGCCGTGCAAGTGGCACACGACCCGGCAGCCGGCCAGGCGCGCGGCGCACAGGAGCGGCAGATGGGAGAGCACTTCGTTATTGAGGTGCACAAGCCGGATCCGCCGCTGCGCGAGCCACGCGGTGATCACCGGCACCATGACGCACAGCTGCGCTGCGGTGTTGACCGCGTGCCACGCGTACGCCGCGAGCGTCCCGACGACCGGCCACGACGCCCAGGCGCGCTCCCGGCCGGTTTCGTGCGGCTCCTGGCCCCACGGGAAGCGCCACAGCGGCGCGAGGGTCACCGCGATGCCGCGCGTGCGCAGCTGTTCGATGAACGGCCCTTCGCGGCAGGCGACGACCTGCACGGCGTAGCGTTCGGGGTCGAGCAACGACACCAGGTCGCCCAGATACTTGGCGGTTCCGCCGAATCCGCTGCCGGTTTCGGCGATGAGGACCCCCGGCCGCTCGCCGCACAGCGCGAGCGACCGTTCCGCCACCGCCTCCCACGTGAAGCCCGATTCGACGGTCGCCCTGGCCGCGCGCCCCATGCGCTCGCGCGCCGCCGGATCGCCCAGCAGGCGTTTCAGCGCGTGCGCGAGCCCTGAGGCGCCCTGCTCACGCGGAAGCAAGAGCCCGGTGGTCTCATGGCGCACGATCTCCGACGGGCCGCCCTGGTCGAACGCGACGACCGGGAGCCCGGTCGCCATCGCTTCCAGGATCACCAGGCCGAACGGCTCCTGCCACGTCGACGGAAGGACCACCACATCGCTGATGAGGAAGTAGTGCGCGATCGCCTCGCGCGCCACATGGCCGACGAACCGGACCCGGCCGCCGCAGGCCTCCGCCAGCCGGTGGAGTCGGTCCACATACGGGGTCGTCCGCTCATCGGAGAACGTGTGGCTGCCGACCATCAGGAGCGTGGCATCCGCATGGGCCGCCAGCACCGTCCGGAACGCCTCGAGCAGCAGATGCGCGCCCTTTTCCTCGACGAGCCGCCCGGCGAACAGGACGACCGGCCCGGTCAGGCCGTGCTCCCGGCGCAGCCGATCGCGATCAGCGTGCCGCGTCCACCACGCGCCGAACGTCGCCGCGTTCACGCCGTTATACAGGACGGTGGCGCGCGCCGCGGCGGCCCCGGAGACGCGGGCGGCCTGCTCGGTCATGAACCGGCTGCACCCGGTGATCCGGTCGCACGCCGACACCACGCGCTCGCTCCAGACCCGGTGGCCTTCCAGATTGCTTTGGTTGTGGACCGAGAAGACGATGCGGGCCCTCGGGGCGGCGGCGCGCAGCCAGGGGACAAACGGCATCCGGCTGTGGACCCAGATCACATCGGGCTGCAGCATGCGTACGATGCCGGCCGCCCACCGGCTGTACGGACGGAAATAGCGCAGCGAGGTCCGCTGCTTGAACGGCAGCTTCCACGAGGACAGGAGGAGCCGCCCGAGCGGCCCCGGCGCCCAACGGTAATACGCGCGGTGGCCCTTCCGCTCGAAATACGGCAGCTCGGGGTCCGCGACGCCGAGGATGACGACCTCGTGCCCGGTCAGGCGCGCGGAGACCTCCTCGATGCCGGTTTCCACGGCGCCCCCGCGCACCGGCGGCACCGGAAACACCTCTGGGGCGACAATCACGATTTTCATGACAAGGCCGGATCAGATCCGACGCTGGGCGTCGGATCTGATCCGGAAGTGGAGGTGGAGACGGCAGCGGTGGGCACGGCTGGCCTCGCACCGCTCACGGGCTTGCGCCGCAGCCAATCCGCCGCGCATTGCTGCATGACGCCGGCGTACACGTGCCGCATCAGCCACTGCTCTGTCGCGAGCCGGGACTCCCCGCGCGCGAGCGCGGCGAGCGCCTTCACGTGCAGGCCCAGATGCGTCCGCACCACCCAGAGCGGCACCCGGCACACCGTCCGCCGGTTGTGCTGCTCCTGCAGGCGCAGCCCGTACCCCTGGCCGTGCCGGAAGAACCGGCGCGCGAGCGCCTTCGGCGTCAGGCGGTCGCCGTCGATCTGATGGCCGAGCGACGCCGCCGGCTCATACACGAGCCGCGCCCCGGCGCGGAGGGCCCGGAGGAACCAATCCGTGTCCTCGGCCGGATCGCCCGGCTGGAAGCCGCCGAGCCGCGTAAACAGCGCCTTGCGGTACGCGCAGTTCGGGCCGATGAGGATCTGTTCGGGCGACGTGATCACGAACGGGGCCGCGCCGTACTCCACCATGCCGAGCTGCCGCAGGAGCCCGTCGGTCAGCCACGCGGGGCGCGGCGTGATCCAGACCGGACGCACCGGCCCGCCCGCCCCGTCGGCCTGGTGGCGGCGGCATGCTTCGTGCAGCGCCGCGAGCCACCGGTCCGGAATCACGGTATCGTCATCGGTGAAGGCGATGAAGTCGCCGGTTGCCAGCGCGAGCGCCGCGTTGAGGGCGTGCGGCTTGCCCTGGCGGGTCTCGCGCACGTAGCGCAGCCGCACCGGATAGGCGCGGCTCAGCGCGCTGACCATGGACTCCGTCGCGTCGGTGGAGCCGTTATCGGTGACGATCACCTCATAGGTGAGCCGCCCGCCCGTCTGCTGCGCAGCCAGCGCGTCCAGGACCGCCCGCAGGCTCGCCATGCGGTTATAGGTCGCCACCACCACGCTGAACATCATGGCAGGAACGACCGGCCGGTCGCCACGGTCAGGAGCCACCGCGGCCAGAGCTGCAGCCGGTGGACCAGGTGGTGCCAGCGCTCGAGGAGCACCAGCTCGTAATGAAACAGCTTCCATTTCGGGATGCCGTCGCGCCGCGCACAGAGGCGCGCCCAGGCGACCTTCAGGGTATCGGCGTACCAGTCGGCGCTGAACAGCGTCAGCAGGTGATGCTTGCGCCACGGCATCAGATACGTGTGGTAATAGCCGCTTCGCCTTACCCACCACCTGAAGTATTCCGGCGTCATGCGATCCGCAGCCACCTTGTGGTGCACCAGCGCCGACGGCTCATAGACGATGGCCACGCCCGCCTTCAGGCACCGGAGGTAATACTCGGTATCCTGGGCCCGGACCATGCGCACGTCGTACCCGCCCACCCGCTGCGCGATCTCGCGACGGATGGCGACATTGCCGCCGACCCAGCGGTAGCGGTAGCCGCTGCCCAACGGCACGCGGATGCGGGTCTCGCCGTGGTCAATGCAGCCGAGCCGCCCGAGCCGCACAAACTCATCGGTCAGCCACTCGGGCCGCGGGTCCAGCCAATGCGGCACGATCCGGCCGCCCACCGCGTCGGCGCCGGTCTCGGTGAAGGCGGACCACAGCCCGCGCAGCCAGCCAGGCGCCGCGATGATGTCGTCATCGGTGAACGCCAGGATGGCGCCGCGCGCCTGCTGGATGCCGATATTGAGCGCGTAGGACCTGCCCACCTGAGCCTCATGAGCATAGCGCAGCGCCACCGGGTACGTGGGCGCCGTCCCGGCCACCAGCTGCCGCGTCCGGTCGGTCGAGGCGTTGTCCACCACGAGCACTTCGTACGTGAACCGCCCGCCTGTTTCCTGGGCCGCCAGGCTCCGGAGCGTCTCCTCAAGACTGGCCGCCCGGTCCTTGGTCGGCACGATGACGGTCATGTCCACGAGGGCGCGGGGTGGTGGCGCCGCATGCGGTCCGGTGCGGGTCGGCCGCTGATTCGTCGCCGTGGACGGTCGTCCCTGGACGCGTTGCACGATTTGCCCGAGCTGAGAAGCCCCCACCAATTCATGGCGCAGCCCATCCAGCAACTGGCCGCGCAGGTAGCACGAGCCGGCCCGCAGGCCGCTCGCGAGACATTCCTTGACCAGCCACCAGGGCGCGCCCCGCCGGGGCGACGCCATGAGGACATGCGATCGGCCGGCGTTGAAATGCCACCGGCGGGCGTATGCGCGGCTCATCCGCTCCGCCGGCACCTTGTGGTACACGACGGCATCAGGCGTATAGACCACCCGCTTCCTCGCCGCGAAGATCCGGTCCAAGAACTCGGTCTCTTCTCCGCTCAGCAGCCGCGTGCCGATCCGCCCGAGCTCGAGGTTGAACATCCCGAACTCGGCGAACACCGACGCCCGGAACGCCATGTTGGCGCCGTAGAGGAACTTGTTCCCTTCGACCGTGGCGACGATGGGGTCCGGCCCGTGATCCAGGAACCCGATGACGCCGCTGACGAGCTTGCGGAACTCGTCGCTGATGAGCCACGCCGGTGGGGTCGTCAGCCACAGCGGCAGCACCCGGCCGCCCGCCGCATCCGCCTGGCAGGCCTCCATCGCGGCGAGAAGCGTGTCGACCCAGCGCTCATCCGGCAGCGCGTCGTCGTCCGTGAAGAGCAGGGTCTGTCCGCGCGCCGCCTGGATGCCGCAGTTGCGCGCATGGCTCAGGCCCTGGCGCTCCTCGAGGAGATACCGGATCGGCCACCGGGCCCCGGCCATCGCCTGCTCGGCCGCGCTCCGCGTGCCGTCCTTGCTGTTGTTGTCCACGACGATGATCTCAAGCGAGCGCCCGCCGCTGAGCCGCTGGTCGTTCAGGGCGCGCAGCGTGTCGCGCAGGCTGTCGCAGCGGTTGTAGGTGCAGACAATGACGCTGGCCGCCGGAGCGCCCATTCCTCAGGTCCTCGCCATGCCGCGCGCGAGATCGAGCGCCTGCGCGCCGGACTCGGCCCAGCGGGTGATGGCCGAGTCTTTCGTCCACGTCTGGAAAAAACTGCGGAGCTTCCCGTAGTTGTTGTCGAAGATCACGTGCGGGATCCCGAGGAGCAGGCTCAGGATATGCCCGTGAAGCCGGTCGGTCACCACGACGCGTCCCCGGCCGAGCAACCGGCACCCGCGGGCGAGCCGCATGCGCGCGACCGGCGCGCACCCGGCAGCCCAAAGAGGGATCAGCCCGCGCAGCGCGCGGGGATGCTCCCGGAACTGCTGGAACAGCTGCTGGTGGGCCTGCGGAAACCAACTGGGGCCATCCGCCAGCCAATCGACCGATTCTACGCCCGGGTGAAGCGGCGGCACATGCCCGGCCGATTCGTGGTCGGTGCGTGAGAGCCACAGCACGTCTGTGCGCGGCACGGACCCGCTGGGCAGGGCCCCGAGCCCGAACGCCATATCAGGGCACAGGGTCGCCTCGATCCCCAGGCCGTCCTGTGCCGCGCGGAGGCTCTGCTGATCCCGCACGAGGAGGGTGTACCGCGCATGCGCCCGGTACACGGCCCGCGCCCGCTCGAGATTCTCCGCGCGGGCGAAATGGATGGATTGCGGCAGTTGCACGATCCGGTACTGCGGAAACCCGCAGACGACGTGTTGGTGAAACCGCTCGCCGTCCGGCCAGAGATCCCCCAGGTTGCCTCCGCCCTGCAGCAGGATGACGCCGTCGGGCCCGAGCCGCTTCACCAGCTGTTCGGCCGTGAGCGTCTTGGGGTGCGCCACATACGCCACGTGGACGCCGTTTCGGCGCAGCCACGCGAGCTGCCCGAGCCAGAGCGCGCTGTCGCCCACATTGGCATGGTCCGGAAATCCAAGCAATGCGCACCGCGATCCCGGCGGGACCAGGGGACGCAGCACATCGTCCAGGCGACGCCGGAGTGCGGCGATCAGCGCTGCGTCCGGGTTGGTCTTGGAACCGGAGCGGCTGTGTCCGGCCGTCGAGATGGGTGCGGTCGTGTCCGGCCCGGCCACCGCTTTCCAGTAGCCGTAGAGGATCTCCCGGTACGGCTTGAGGACGCGTGACAGCGCGGTCAGGCGCTTTCCCTCGAACTCTGGGTCCCACACCCGTAAGCCAACGAGGGGGTCCACCAGCACCGCCCGGATGTGCTGCGCTGCTGCGCCGCGGTAGTCCCCGGCGCGCTTGAGCGCGCTGCCGCACTCGACATACCCCCTCGCGATCCGGCCGATCAGGTCCCGGCGCGTCAGGCCCTCCGGCGGCGCGTCCAGCCACTTCCGGAAGATGCGCTCATGGATCCTCGCTCTCCGGGCCAGGTTGGCGGACTTGTTGGTCCGGTGCAGCCGGTAGACCGCGGTGATGTCCGGCAGCCCTTCGACCGGATACCGCGCGGCCACGCGCAGCCACAAGTCATAATCCTCGGAGGTGGGCAGCGCCACGTCGAAGCCGCCCACCGCCTGCAGGCAGGCGCGCCGCGCCATCACGGTGAGCGCCGGGCCGAAGTTGCGGTCAACGAGCTCCCGGAAATTCGCCGGCATCGTCTTCGGCGGCCAGATCTCGATCAGCGCCCCGTCCCGAGTCACGTGGCAGCGGGTATACAGCAGCCCGAGCCCCGGCGCCTCATGGAACCGCGCCACCTGGCGCGCCAGCTTCTGCGGGAGCCAGAGATCGTCATCATCGAGGAACGCCACCAGCTCGCCGCGCGCCGAGGCCAAGCCCGCGTTGCGCGCCGAGGCGACGCCGGCGCGCTCCTGGCGCAGCAGCCGGATCCGCGGCTCCCGGCGCGCGTACTCGGCGGCGATGTCCGGAGTCGCGTCGGTCGAGCCGTCATCCACGATGAGCAGTTCCCAGGCGGCGTAGGTCTGCGCCAGCACCGAATCGACCGCCTCGGGGAGGCGGTCGGCCCGGTTGCAGGTGCCGATGATAATCGTGACAATCGGGGTGGGAGCCGTCATGCGCCCCCGTTCGGCGGCCCGGCGTTCCAGCGGTGGTCGAGGTGCACGGCGCCGCGCATGTTCACGTGCGACGTCACGTGAAAATCCAGCTGATGGTGCGCCTTCACGAGCGGCAGCGGGTTCTGCCCCTCGTAGACCGCGATCGTGACGTGGTACGTGTTCGGCAGCAGGTTGAGCTCCGGGTAATCGAGCGTGAGCGTCCCCCGGCCGCTCCACGCCTCCCACGCGACGCCGGAGAGCTGGGTATTCGCCTCGTGGCAAATCAATCCGTCCATACGCTCCACCGTGACCGTGACCGACGGCTGCTTGATCGTCCGCCGGGCGGTGTAGCCGACACTGACCCGCATCGGATCGCCGGTCTCGAAGGTGTCGCGCGGCCGCCCGTCGCGGCCCAGCAGCGACAGCTCCGCGAACTCGACGTCCGGCGACGCGACGCTCGCGCGTCCCTGGGCCCCCTGGGCTGTCGGGCGGGCTTTCCGCAGCACCTCCTGGCGGTAGTACAGGATGACGTCCGACGGCGCGCCCTCGCGCAGGAGCGTGCCGCGGTCCATGAGGAGCACCCGGTCGCAGAGGCGTTGCACCGCCTCGAGATTGTGCGAGATGAAGATGATCGTGGTGCCCCGCGATTTCAGGTCGAGGATGCGCTGGTAGCACTTCTGCTGGAAGGCGAGGTCCCCCACCGCCAGCACCTCATCCACGAGCAGGATCTCGGGGTTGATGTGCGCCGCCACCGAGAACCCGAGCCGGACCGCCATCCCGGAGGAGTAACGCTTCACCGGCATGTCGAGGAACTTCTCGAGCTCGGAGAACGCCACGATCGAATCGAAGAGCCGGTCCAGCTGTTTGTGGCGCAGACCCATGATCGTCCCGTTCAGGTAGATGTTCTCGCGGCCGGTCAGATCCGGGTGAAAGCCGGCGCCGACTTCGATGAGCGCCGCCAGCAGCCCGTGCAGCCGGATATCGCCCTTGGTCTGCCGGCTGATCTTGGAGAGCAGCTTCAGGACCGTGCTCTTGCCGGCGCCGTTGTGGCCGATGATCCCAAGCGTTTCGGCCTTCTCGACGTCGAACGACACGTCCTGGAGCGCCCAGAACTCGCCGTCCTTCAACCCGTGCCCGTTGCCGCCGGTCCACCGCTTGATCAGCGAGGGGATGGCGTCCCGCAGGCTGTCATGCTGCGAGCCGAGCTGGTACCGTTTCCAGACATGCTGGAAGCTGATGGGGTGCGCGGCGGTCATCCCTGCTCCTCCTGCACCACGTAGTCCTTGAGCTGCCGCGCGTGCGTGAAGATCATGAGCTCGCCGAGCAGCCCGATCGAGGCGATCTGGATGCCGACCACGACCAGCATGACCGCGAGCAGCAGAAGCGGCCGGTGGCCGATCCCCGACCCGCGCACGAGCTTGATGTACACCAGGTCCAGCGCGATCAGGCATCCCACCGCAAAGCTGGTCACGCCCATCACGCCGAAGAAGTGCAGCGGCCGCTTGATGAACCGCGTGAGGAAGACCAGCGTCAGGAGGTCCAGGAAATGCCTGAAATAGGCGCGCGGATCGGTCGCGCCGAGCTCGCGCTTCCCCGGCCGCTGCGGCACCTGCACCTCGCACCACCGGTAGCCCCGCCGGGCGGCGAAGATCGGGAGAAACCGGTGCAGTTCGCCGTAGATCGGCATGCCTTCGAGCACGCGGCGGTCCATGGCGCGCATGCGGCAGTTGAGGTCGTGGACCGTGACGCCCGTGAGCCAGCGCGCGAGGGTGTTAAAGCCCGCGGACGCCGCGCGGCTGAGACCGCTCTCCTGCCGCGGATGACGCCAGCCGCAGACCAGATCCATGCCCTGCCGCAGCGGCGCCAGGAGCTTCGGCAGCTCTTCGAGCGACACGTGGAGGTACGGGTCCAGCGTGATCAGGACGGCGCCCCGGGCGGACTGCGCGCCGATGGCGAGCGCCGTGGATTCGCCCATGAATCGCTGCAGCCGGATCACCCGGACCTCGGGATACTGGGTCATCAGCGCCCGCAGCCACAGCCGCGTGTTCGGGCCCGTCGCGTCATCGACGAAAATCACCTCGTAGCCTTTCGCCCTCGGCGCCAGAATGCGCTGCAGGTCGCGGCAGAGCTGTTCCAGGTCATCATAGCGCGACCCGAGCGGGATGATGACCGACACCTCGGGCGTCGCGCCGCCGAGGGCGCGCGTCACATCCGTGCGGGGACTGCCAAGTGGGGTGTCCATGCGTCTCCTAGGATCCTGCGCGCACCATCCGCTCCGGGCGGACGTGCGAGGTTGCCATGCTGAGCTCGGCGATCCATCCCACCGTCAGCAGATGGCCGGCGAGCCACAACGCCAAGAGGGCGATGCCCGGCAGCACCTGGGGGATGTCGCCGGACGGTCCGACGTACCACTGCCAGGCCCGGACCACGCACACCGCTGACACCGCGAGGGCCCCCAGCGCCACGGTGCCGAAGAACCGGAACGGCCGGTTTGAAAACTTGATGATCAGCGACACCGTGATCATGTCGAGCGCGACCCGCCACGTCCTGGAGAGCGTGTACTTCGTCCGTCCGAACCGGCGCGCGTGATGGGTGACCGGCAGCTCCGTGATCAGGGCGCCGGTCAGCGTGGAGAGCGCCGGGATGAACCGGTGGAACTCCGCGTAGAGCGGCGTCTGCTTGATCGCCCCGGCGCGGTACGCCTTGAGCGAGCAGCCGTAGTCATGCAGCGCGACCCCGGTCAGCCGCGCGATCAGCCAGTTGGCGATCTGCGAGGGAACCTTGCGCGTCCACAGCTTGTCCTGCCGCTTGTGCCGCCAGCCGCACACGACGTCATACCCTTCCTCGAGCTTCGCCAGCAGCCGCGGGATGTCCGCCGGATCGTTCTGCAGGTCCGCGTCCATCGTCACAACGATGTCGCCGCGGGCCGCCTCGATACCGCACGCCATGGCCGGCGTCTGTCCGAAATTCCGCGCGAGGCGGATCAGCCGCACCCGGCCGTCCGATGCCCGGATCGCGCCGAGCGCGTCCCACGTGCCGTCGGTACTGCCATCATCGACGAACAGGATCTCCCAGGCGTGCGGCAGCGTCCCCAGCACCTGCGCGAGCTGCCCATGAAGCACGCCGACGCTCTCCACCTCGTTCATGACCGGCAGGACGACGGAGATCATCTGAGCGCGTCCTGCAGGAACCGCAGGTCCTGCTTGCGCAGCCCGCCGATGGCGAAGAGGCTGGCCAGCCCCACCGCACCGGCAAGCGGCAGGGTCGCCATGACCGGCAGCGACGGCAGGAGGCTCACCGCCGCCCCCATGGCGAGCGCCGCAGCCGCCGGTTTCCACAAGAGCGGCGCCACCGGCACCGGTCCGAGCTGATGCGACGCGACCCGGGCCGCGAGCGCCACGGCCACCGCTTCGGAGCACAGCAGGGCCCACGCCGCCCCCATGGCGCCGTAGCGGGGGATCAGCGCGAGGCTGAGCGCCACGTGCAGGGCGAACGCGGTCAGATGGGAGTGCACCCATTGCCATTGCTGGTTCATCGAGCTGAGCACCGCCATGATGATATTGCGGATCGTCGCGAACACCAGATACAGGCTCACCACCCGCAGGACGCCTGCGGACGGCGCGAACTCCGCGCCGAACAGGAGCCGGACCAGATCCTCCGCCGTGAGCGCCAGGAGTGCTGCGATCGGCACGATGCTGAGCAGGACGTAGCGCAGCGAGTTGGCGTAGAGGATCCGGTGCTGCCCCGGCGCCTCGCGGTAGAGCCGCGACAGCACCGGCACCAGCGCGAACCGGTAGAACCCGGCAAAAATCAGGATCAGCTCCGCCATCTTCTGCGCCGCGGCGAAGATGCCGGTCACCGACGGCCCGTGGAAATAGTTCAGGAACACCATGCCCACGCGCAGATACGCGTGCGCCTGGAGCGTCGTCAAAAAGAACGGCAGCGATTCCGTCGCGTACCGGCGCAGCAGCGCCGTGTCGATCGTGAAGTCCGGCCAGCCGTACCGGCGGATGGTCAAGACCACGGTCACGGCCGCATACACCACGGCGCTCACCGGAAACGCCCAAAGCACCGCGGTCATCGGCAGGCCCAGGAGCAGGAGCGGCAATCCTACGAGCACGACCGACGCCTTCGACAGCACGTCCGTGAAAGCGATCCGGCTCAAGGACTCGTGCGCCGCAAACGCCGTCTTGAACAGGTCGCCCAGCCGGTACAGCACCTGGGAGGCGCCGATGAGCCACAGCGCCTGATAGCCTTGCGCGCTCAGATGGAAGAGCGGCGCCAGCGCGATCATGAGCCCGGTGCCGAGCACCGACAGCCCCACCTTCACCAGGACCGCGTTGCCGAGATACCGCGGCAGCCGTTCGCGCTTCCGGCTGACCTCCGGCACCAGGTAGGTGGTGAGGCCGTAGTCCGCGCCGATGAAGAGGATCGTCGTGAGCGCCAAGCTGAACGCGTAGATCCCGATCCCCTCGCGCCCGAACTGCCGCGAGAAGAGCACGTAGAACCCGAAGAAGACCACGTTCGCCGCCACGTGGGCGACGATCTGCGAGAGCGTGTTCTTGACGAGCCGGTGCGAACTGTTCATGAGAGGCGCGCCTTCCGCACGGACAGCGTGAGCCGCCGCACGCGCCCCTGCACTTCGATCTTCAGGAAGTGCGGTTCCCGCAGCTTGCGCCAGTACCGCAGCCACCGGTCCGTGACACTGAAGGTCACGCGCTCGGAGAAGGTGAGCTCGGTCTGCCCGGCCGTCACGCGCGGATAGCCGCACGCCGTCAGCAGCTCACCGGCGATCGACTCGAAAATCGCCACCTGCCTCCCCGTCAGCTTGGTGCGGAACGCGCCGACGCGCGCGCTTGAAATCGGATCCGCAAGCCCCGAGAAGTGCTTGCCGAATGTCAGGTGCCGGCGCGTGAGCGATGAGGCCGGAACCGCGCCCCCGATGACCGGCCCCTCCGCCTCACCGAGGAACGCGAGGATCCGCGCGAGCGCCGCCTGGGGGGCGGCGACCAGGTCCTCATACCGCACTTCGAGAAACTGGCCCGGCGGAAGCCGCCGAGCGCCCTCCCGTGCGGCGAGCACGTACGCGCTCCACGCGTGCGCCGCCCCGTCAATCCGGTTCGGGCCGAAAAACATGCGCAGCAGCGACTCGGCGACGTCGCGGCCGTCCCGCAGCAAGTGGATGATCTTCGCCTCCGGGAACACGGCGAGGATGTCCGGGATGTGGAACGCGTGCGCCGGCGTCTTGTCGCCCCACCGCGGCTTCCCTTCCATGGCCGCGTAGCGCGCAAAGAGGTGCGTCACCACCCCGCGCACCGTGTGCTCGGTCATCTCGCTGCAAAACTGCGCCGCTGATATCTCCTCGAGCCCCCACCGCTGGATCCGCGCATCCCGCAACAGGTCCTTCACCAGCCGCCGTAGATTGCCCGGCTGCTCGAGATCGCCGTATAGCGGCACCAGGGGCCCGAAGCGGTTGAAGACATGGCTTTCGGGCGGCACGCACAGGCGCGGGTGCGCATCGAGCAGCGCCTGAAGCAGCGTCGTGCCGGACCGGTGGCAGCCGACGATGAAGAAGGGCGCTCCGGCCGCCGCCGGCTGCGGGGACGCGGGTGCGCCGCGCGCCGGGCGCGCGGCGCGCCGCCGCTCCGCGCGCATCGGCCGGTCGAACGGGGACTCAAGCGCCATCAGCGGAAGCTCCGTTGGGTCATTTCTGCGCCCAGATCATCAGGTGCCAGCCCCACCGGCTGCGCGGACAACACCTGCTCATGCAGGGCCGCGTCCCAGTAGCGGCGGACGCGCGGCAGCTCAGGCCGCGCCGTCGTTCCCCTCGCCGTCATCGCGGGCGTCATGGCGCTAGATGAGGTCCGCGAACTTCACTTCCACGTGCTTGAAATAGCCATACGCCGAGACCGTGAACACCGCCACGACCGCGCTGCTGAGCAGCAGGTAGCCGGTCTCCGGGGCTTGCTGGTGCAGGACCACCCGCCGGACCCCGTCGATCACGACCGCCATGGGGTTCAGCATGTACCACCCGCGCAGCCGCTCCGGCACCATGGAGGTCGAATAGATGACCGGCGTGACGAACATCCAGAGCTGGATGAGCAACGGCACGATGTACTTGATGTCCCGGAAGAACACGTTCAGGGCCGAGGTGAGCAGGCACAGCCCGACGAGGAACGCGACCTCGAGCCCGATGAGCCACGGCAGCCACACGAGCGTGGGGTGCGCCGGCACGTGGTAGATGGCCATGAGGCTCGCGACGAGCACCGCGGCCACGCAGAAGTCCACCAGGCAGCCGACCACGACGCCGAGCGGGAACACTTCCCGCGGGAAGTAGATCTTCTTCACGAGGTTCATGTTGGTCGCGATGGAATTGACCGCAAGCCCGAGCGCGGTCGCGAAGAGCGTCCAGGGGACCAGGCCGACGTAGGAGAAGAGCGGGTAGGGCACGCCGTCCGAGCTGACCTTGCCGAAGCGCGCGAACACCAGCGTGAAGATCAGCATGAACGCGAGCGGCTGCAGCACCGCCCAGGCGACCCCGAGGAGGGTCTGGCGGTAGCGGACCTTGATGTCCCGCAGCGCGAGGCTGAGGAGGAGGTCCCGGTAGCGGTAGAGCTCCTTCAGGTGCGCGAGCATGTGCGGCTCTCGCAGCCTACCCCGCGAGAATATGCGGGCCGAAGGTGAGCGAACCGACGACGACGGCGACGATCGCGGCGACCAGCACGAAGCCCGCCGCCACGTCTTTCACCTGGCGCGCCAGCGGGTCGTAGTTGGGGCCGACGACCAGGTCCACCGTCTGTTCGATCGCCGTGTTCATGAGCTCGGCGAAGATCACGAGGCCGATGGCAAAGCTGATCCACAACCACTCGGTCAGCGTGAGGCGCACCCAGCAGCCGGCCGCCACGACGGCGACGCCGACGCAGGCGTGCAGGCGCAGGTTGGGCTGCGTCCGCCAGGCGTCCACCAGGCCCTGGAGCGCGCACGCGAGCGATCCCAGGCGGCCCTGCGCCCTGAATGCGCGCGCCTGCGCGAACGCGCGGGGCGCTGCGGTGACTGAGAGATTCCCGAATCCGTAGGACGCGAGTCGGTTCATGGCCGTGGCTCCTGTGGGATGGGCTTCGCGGCGGTGCCGTTGCCGTCCTTGCCGCTCGGCTCTTTCACGCCGTACCGATACGTGTGGTAATAGCGGTAGTACCCGGGCAGGTAGTACTCGACATGGGTCAGCACGCACCCGATCACGTTCGCCTTCATCTGCTTGAGCAGGGCCTGCGCCTGCGACACGGTCTTGCGCTGTGTCCGGCCCGCGCGCACCACCAGGATCACCCCGTCGGCCTGAGCCGCCAGGATGCCCGGATCCGCCACCGGCAGGACCGGAGGCGCGTCAATGATGATCACGTCGTACTGCGCCTTGAGCGTCGCGAGCACCCGCCGCATGTTGGATGACTCGAGGAGCTCGGCCGGGTGCTCCGGATACGGCCCGGCCGGCAGGATCGTGAGCCCCGGCTCCTTCAGCTTGATGAGCGAGCCGTTCAGCTCCCCGCCCCGCTCGAGCACGGTCGAGAGGCCCTCGGTCACGTCCGCGAGGCCCAGCCACTTGCGGATCGAGCCCTTGCGCAGATCCGCGTCGATCAGGACGACCTTCAGGTTCTCCTGCCGCGCGAGGGTGAGGGCCAGGTTGACCGCCGTCACCGACTTCCCCTCGTTGTTGACCGCGCTCGTCAGCACGATCGTCTTCGACCCGGGCTTCATGCGCAGCTGCTGCAGGTTGGTCCGCAGGATCCGGTACTGCTCGGCAATCGGCGACTTCGAGTCGGCCGCCGCTACGATGTGTGCGTCGATCTCGAGGCGTCCCGCCGCCGCGACCCTTCCTAAGCCCGGCGAGAGGGTTTCCGGCCGCTCGATCGGGATCGAGATGGGCGGCAACGCCGTGACGGCCGGCTGCTGCTGCCGTTGGAGACGCTCGCGCGCCGCCTTTTCCAGCGCCTTGGTGATCTTGCTCATGAGCTCGATGCTCCTTGTTCGGCCGCGAACGCGTCCTGGGTCAACGACGGCAACTCCGCCGCCACTTCGTCGATGATTTCCGGCCCGATCGTGGTGGCGTCCGTCACATAGCCGGTGAGGAGGGCCCGGTCGCACAATCCGTTCACGAGCCGCGGCACCCCGTGCGTGTGGTGGTAGATCCTCGGCAGTGCCCGCGAGTTGAAGATCGGGATGCCGTTCGCTCCGGCGACGTGCAGCCGGTGCGAGATGTAGGCGACCATCTCGAACTCATCGAGCGGCGGCAGGTGATAATGCAGCGTCACCCGCTGCCTGAGCTGGGTCAGCTCCTTGAGCCACAGCTTCTGCTTGAGCTCGGGCTGCCCCATCAGGATGATCTGGATGAGCTTCTCCGTCTCGGTCTCGAGGTTGGAGAGCATCCGGACTTCCTCGAGCACCATGGGCTTCAGGTTCTGCGCCTCGTCGATCAGGAGGACCACGTTGTTGTTGTCGCGCAACTGTTCCACCAGGAACTCGTTGAGGCGGCCGATCAGGTGCGTCTTCGTCGCATTCGGCCGGTACGGGATCTCGAGCTCATCCAACGTGGCCGCAACCAGGTCCTTCGCGGTCAGGTGGGTGTTGCGGATGACCGCCGTCTTGGTGCGCGGGTCGAGCTTCTGGAACAGCACCCGCGAGAGCGTGGTCTTGCCTGAGCCGATTTCCCCGGTGATCACGACGAATCCGCGCCGCTCCTCGATCGCGTAGACCATGTGGTTCAGCGCGTCCGTGTGCTTCGCCGAGGGGTAGAAGTACCGCGAATCCGGCGTCATCCGGAACGGTTTCTCTTTCAGGCCGAAATGGGCTTCATACATGGCCGCTCACTCGCCTCTCAGAGGCCCCAGCGGAGCAAGGCGCGGTCCAGCCGGCTCCACACGGGCTGAATGACGTAGGTGCGGAACCGCTGCAGATTCTGCTGCAGCGAGATCCAGTGCTTGCGCCGCTGGCGCTTCGCCGCCATGTCGGACTCGGTCACGATCGTGCTGATCGAGCCGATGACCGGCAGCCCCAGCGCCGCCTCCAGCTCCTCGGTCGACTGGAACGATTGGTCGAGATACTCCGCCACGAACGCGGCTCCCGCCCCGACGAACATCCCCATGACGAGCGACATCAGGAACATCCTCATGAGGTTCGGCCGCACCGGCTTGAGCGGCAGCCGCGCCGGCTCGAGGACCTTGAACTTCGTCCCCTCGTCCGACTCGCCGAGCCGCTGCGTCACTTTGGCGCGTTCGAGCCGCTGCTGCATGTGGCGGTACGTGCTGGAATGCACCTGGTAGTCCCGCGTCAGCCGCGAGAGCTCCTGCTGCTCGCGGGGCCCGAGCGTGAGCGAGGTCGCGTCGCTGCTCAGGATTTCAAGGCTCTTGCCGTCCTCGCCGGGCGTCGCGATGACCTGGACCGGCTGTGCGGCTCCGCCGGCCTGCGGAGTGCCATCCGGAGCGTCCAGGCGGTTGACCCACGAGGAGTACGCGTCCTTCGCCGCCTGGATGACCGGGTCAGCGCTCGGGGCCGACGGCTGCTCCAGCGCCTGCGCCATGCCCTGGTAGAACTCCGGGTCATGGCCCTTGGCCATGGCGGTGGCGATCACCTTGCGGATCTCGTCATTGCGCTTCTTTTTGAGCTCGCCGATGCGGCGGCGGGTTTGGATGACGGTGGGGTGCTCGTCGGTGTTCTCGACCAGCATCTGCGCGAGCGCCACCTCGAGCCCGATGATGTCCTTGTTGAGCTGGGTGGCCACCGGCATCCTCATGACGTAGAGCTCCTTGAACTCGCGGAGTGCGCGTTCCGAGTCCTCGAGCTTCTTCTTGTAGACCGCCATCTCGCTCTCGATGAAGCTGATGGCCGTTTCGGCCTCCGCGGTCTGGGACTCGATGTTCCGGTCCATGTAGATGTTCGTCACGGTGTTCACGAGCGTCTGGGCGAGCTTCGGGTCCTGCTCTTCATACGCGATGGCGATGAGGTTCCGCCCGCGCATCCGCACGCGGATGTCCTTCTGGAGGCGCTTGATCATCCGCTCGAACGCCACCGGGCTTTTCGCCTGTTGGTCGAGCTTGAGCTCCGTCACGAGGCGGCTCAAGCTGGTCCAGCTGAGGAGCTCCTCGCGCAGCGTCCGCAGCCGCTCCCCGACCGGCGTCGAGACCGCCAGGCCCTGGATGAGCGGGTTCATGACGTTCTGCTCCTGGACCATGAGGATCGTTTCCGCCTTGTAATACTTCGGCAGGAAGAGGCCGAAAATCAGCGTCCCGAGCGCGATCGCGAGACAGGGGGCCAGGAAATACCACCGTCTCCTCAGAATGATGGCCAGGTAGTCCTGCCATCCGACTTGCGTCTCCGTCATCATCGTCCGTCTCTCCTCAGGTCGGGTGGACGCCGTTACAGCGCGGCCAGGCCCGCGAAGGCCGCCGCGCGGTTGATCGGGCTCAGGAGCTGTCCGAGGAACCGGTTGACCCGGCTCATCGCGGTGGAAGGAATCACGACGATCTCTCCCGGGAACAGATCCACGTCATCCTTGAGCTTGCCCTTGAGCAAAATCGCCCGCATGTTGATCACGCGCACCCGCGGATCGTTCAGGTCCGGCTTGATCACGTGGACGCGCCCGAGGGCCGCGTCCGTGGTCGGCAGCCCGGCCGCCAGGATCGCCTCGCGGAGTTTGATCACGTCGCCCCGCATGATGAACTTGCCCGGCCGGTTCACTTCGCCGATCACGTACACGACCTTGGAGTTGTACGCCACGATCGTGACGTTCACGACCGGCACGCGCACGTAGCGCTGCAGCAGCTTCTCCAGCACCTGCTGCACTTCGTACTTCGTCATGCCGGCGATCGGGACGTCCCCGATGTAGCTGTACTGCATGCGGCCATCGAACCCGACCGCGAAGCTGCCGGAGAACTCCGGTTGGCTGCGGACCTCCACGTGGATGACGTCATCGCGCCCGAGCGTGTAGGGACCGTCGCCGAGGATGCCGGTCAGATACGCGGCGGGCAGCTGGGACTTGGCCTGCACATCCACTGAACTCGGCTGTTGGCCTCTGGGGTCAGCGATCGCGCCTGGAGCCGTCGGCGCGCCCGCACCCGGAGCGGCGGCGAAACCCGGGAGCGCGTCGTTCGAGATCGGCTGGTAGCCGATCACGCCGCTGCCGCTGACCGGCTCGTAGGCCGGGCGGGCGTGCGGTTGCGCCCACACCCCATCGCCTGAGGAGGACGAAGAGCCCTCCTCCGCGCGGGCCAGCGTGGGCACCGACGCCACCATCATGACCACGGCCACGCTCGACCCAAGCGCGGCTCTCAATGACTGCGACATGCTGCCTCCTCGTGTACGCATTAGTAGACGGTCTCCACGAAGCTCCGCATCTCTTCAAGTTCATCAGGTGAGTAGACCCGCCACCCTCTCCAGTCGCGCTTCGCCCGCTTGATCTTTCCAGCCTTCTCCCAGCGGGTGATCGTCTTGCTGGACACCCCAAGCTTCTTCGCGACCTCTGTGACGCTCAGCCAGCCGTCCAACATGCGCTAAGTGCCTCCTGTTAGCTAAAGCCTTTAGGACTGTCTAGGACAGTCATAGAAGCAGTTGCTATGCCAGGGACGGTCACGAATATTTCATAATTCACGTAACATACTGTATTTAAAACAGTTATGTATTGTTATTATCACGATGGGCGACTTAGGATGGATTTGAGTGGAATTGCCGTGCTGTAGCGGACGTAGTTAGGATTCAACACGAGGGGGCTACTTGCACAACAGGATGGTGACTGCAGAATAAAATAGTAGACAAAAGTCTATCTTATGAGCTGGAGGAGATCTCCTCCTGGTCTAACATCTGAAGCTCTTGAAGCCAATCTTCCTCACTCCCAGCAGTTGCATCTGTGCTGCTGTCGTCGAATTCTTCGAGCAGCTCGAGCGTTTGCTCCAGCCACTGGTCATCGCTTGGCGAGGATTCAGCCAGCACCAAGCGGCCGATAGAGGCCTGCTCCTGGAAAGCCTGCTGTGAGACCTGCTGGGCCAATTGAGGGCCTGTGGTGCGGCTCTGGAGCCCGATGACCAAGAGGACCCCTGCCAGGCTTGAGGCCAGCGCCATCCCAACGCGTGGCCAGGCCAACCATGCCCTGACCGGCTGGCGCTGGGCCGACGCCTCGCGCACCCGGGCCATGACATGTTCCGTGAATCGCTCGCGGTCGGGCATGCTGGGCTCCTTCACTGGATGGCGGCGAAGCCACTGGGTCAGCCACTCGGCAAAGACCATCAGGCACCCCCCTGGGAGAGCCATGGAGCCATCTGCCCTCGCAAGCGCTCCACGGCTCGAAAGACATGCGCCTTGACTGTGCCCAACCGGCACTGCATCACGCCGGCCACGTCTGCGAGCGGCATACCGTGCAGGTGGTGCAGCACGAACGCCGTCCGCTGTTTCATCGGTAAGACCCCAATGGCCGCGCTGAGCCGCTCGCCGATGGCATGGCCATCGGCGCGCGCACGGAGGCTGCTCCCGGGATCTTCAGGATCGACGAAAAGGATAACGCCGCTTCCGTGCTCAGGATCCGGCTCGGCGACCACCGCCGCCGCCAGCGGGCGACGGGCGCGGCGCTTCCAGAAGTCCTTGCACTCGTTGACCACGATGCGGTAGAGCCACGTGGAGAACTTGGCGCCCCGGCGGAAGCCGCCGAGCGCGCGGTACGCGTTGAGGAAGGCGTCTTGCGCCACGTCTTCGGCATCCGCATAGTTGCCGAGCAGGCTGAAGGCCAGCCGGAGGGCTGGCCCCTGGTACCGGTCAACCAGTTCTGCGTAGCGGTCCACGTCGCCATCAAGGACGGCGCGGATAGCGACTGCATCATCATCCGCCATGGACTCGCGTAGTATAGCATCAGCTCGTGCCTCGATGTGAACCGTTCGCGGCATCCCTGGCCACATGAGCGCATGCGCGACGGCCTTCATGCCGGCTGCTGCTCACCGACGGCCGCCGCCACCGCCCCGCCGGCCACCCCCACCACCGCCCCCTCGAGGACCACCACCACCGGGTCCGCCACCACCGCGCGGGCCGTTACCGCCCCCAGGGCCCATCCGCTGGCCGCCCCCAGGTCCTTCACCAGGGCCACCGCCACCGCGCGGCCCCATGCCTGGACCTCCACGAGGGCCTGGCGGATTGCCGCCTTGACCGCGCGGGCCTTCCCCGATCCGCCGGTGCTCGCCGCCTTGGCCGACGCCGTCGCGCCCCTCACCGCGCCCATGATCCCGCACGCCGCGGTCGCGGACATCTTCACGGTGATCCCGAACGTCCTCTCGGCGGTCATGGACGTCTTCGCGGCGATCGCGGACATCTTCTCTACGATCCCGGATGTCTTCCTGCCGGTCGCGGATGTCCTCCAAGCGGTCACGCCGGCCGCCATCATGCTGCGCGTCCCGGATGTCTTCCTGCCGGTCCCGCACGTCCTCCCGCCGGTCAGCAATGTCTTCCCGCCGGTCGCGGACGTCTTCACGCCTGTCACGGACATCCTCGCGGCGGTCGGCGACATCCTCCCGCCGGTCCCGCGCTTCCTCAGCCCATCGCGGGTGGTTTTCCTTGAACCGGTCGAGCGCCTCGGGGTTGCGCTCCTTCAGCTGCTCAAGTTTCTTTTCGCGCCACTCCTGGCGGCGCTCTTGCATCGCCTCGTACTGCTGCGGGTTGCTCTCCTTCATGTGCTCCAGCCGCTGCTCGAGCTGGGCCTTATGCTTCGCCATGACCTCGCGGAACTTCTCCGGGTTGGTCTCCTTCAGGTGCTGCAGCCGCTCCTGGCGCCGCTCGCGGATCTGCCCCTGAAGCGCCTCGAATTTCTCAGGGTTCGTCTCTTTCAGGTGGGACATGCGCTCGCGGAACTCCTGGCGGCGCTCCTGGAGGGCGCTCTGGAAGGCGTCCGGGTCCTGCCGCTTCAGCTCGCGCAGCCGCTCAAGCTCCCGGGCCGCCCGGGGATGGTCTTCGGCGCCATCGCGGAAATCCTCCCGGCGGTCGTGGCGGTTCTCGGCGCGGTCACGGACATCCTCGCGCCGGTCACGGACATCCTCAATGCGGTCCCGTACCTGGCCGCCCCGCTGCCCGGCGCCTTCCGGCTCGGCCCAGACCACCGGCGCTGCCCCGACCAGCCCGATCGCCAGCAGTTGCACCGCGCTCTGTCTCATGCTGATGCCCTCCTGTCCGCTCCGGCAGCCTCCAATAGGCTGCTCTGGGAGTTAGACGCCAGGACCGGAAAAAGGTTTACCTCAACTTGCGAGGCGGCGGCGGGAGTAGGCGGACAGGCCGAGGACGGCAAGGAAGGTGGATTCCGCGATGAGATAGCCGATTAAGAGCACTGGAAGCGGCTTGGCATGGCCGCCGGCATAGCTGTGGAGGCCGACCAGGTAGAAGCTCACGCCATAATACGTCATGAGCAGCAGGAAGAACCCGCCGATCGTGGCGAGCGCAACACCGACACCCCTGACCCACCCGGCGAACCGCCCGTGCAGGGTCGCGAGAAACCAGAGGAGGGTGATGAGCGCCCAGGTCTCCTTCGGGTCCCAGCCCCAATACCGGCCCCAGGAGGCGTTCGCCCACACCGCGCCGAGCATGACCCCGCCGGCGAGCAGCACCACCCCGACCTGGATCGCCCGGTAGAGGATCTGGCTGAGGACCCGCAGCGGCGGCGCCTCGGCCCCGCGCACGAGATAGATCACGCCGTACACGTGCGCCAGCACCGTGGCCAGCGCCAGCGCGCCATAGCTCGCCACGATGGTCAGCACGTGGATCGTGAGCCACAGCGTGCTGCGCAGCACCGCGACGACCGGCGAGATGCTCGAGTCGAGCGGCACGTAGTCGGCCAGGACCAGCGTGATCGCCGCAACGAGCGCCGCCGAGAGCCCGAAGTAGCGCACGGGGTAGATGGTCTCGAACACGATCGCCAGCAGGACCGCGACGAACGGCAGCCACAGCATCGTTTCGAAAAAGTTCGAGACCGGCGGGCGGCCCCCGAGCAGGACGCGCAGCGCGATGCCGGCCCCATGGATCAGGAAGCCGGCCCAGATCGTCACGAATCCAACCGGCGCGGCCCACCCCATCCGGGTGGTCAGCGCGAGCAGCAGCGCTGCGAACGCAAGCGCGTACAGCCCCCGCGCCCAATGGAACAGCTGCGCGTCATTGTAGAAGAGCTCAAGTGTGACCCGCCAACGGATGGGATACGCCCGGGGATTCGCGGCCCGCAGGCGGCCCGCCAGATCTTCCGTCGCCGCCTCGACGCGTCCCGCGTCTCCGGAGCGCAGCGCAGCGATCCAGCGATCCCACGTCTCGCGGACGACTGTCCGCTGGTCGGGCGCGCGGCCGGGCGCATCCGTTACCGGCCCCCAGACGCCCCCCGAGGGCGGCGGGACCAGTTCCAGCCGGTGCTCCACCAGGTTGCTGAACGCCACGAACCGCTGAAACAGATCCATCGTCTCGTTCTCGAGTATGGAGAGCGGCTCGCTCTGTTCCTGCTTCTCCACAATCGCCGGCAGCATGCGCATCAGCTTGCGGGTCGCCACAAGGTCGTTGTAGGAGACCTGCGCCGCCTTCGGGTCCATGCCGAGCGCCTCTCTGAGCGGCACAAACGGCACGTCAAGGAGCGGCTCAGCCTGCCACGGTTCAGGTGCCGCAATGATCTGTGCGACCGTGTCCGCCGGATGCCGGCCGCGAAGTGCCTTTCGGCCCGTGATCTGCCACACGGTCTCGCGCGCGAAGCTGTCGAACGGCTTGTGCCGGCCGCCATGCTGGATCACCACGGCCCGGAGGGTGTTGAGCGCTTTCGGGCTGAGCGCGCTCACCTCCGCAGCGCCCGCGTTCGCGGAGAGGCCGAGCAGCACGGCTGCGATGACGGCAAGGCTTCGCCCTCTGAAGACAAACAGACTGATGACGCCGGCGATCACCGTGAGGAACCCGGCATACACGAGCGGGGTCCCCGGGTCGTTGCGGACCGCGAGGATCGTCGTTTCAGGTACGCCTGGCACGTAACTCGCCTGATAGAGCGAAAAGCCGCGGTAGCGCAGCGGCTGGTTCATGCTGATCTTGCGAAGCCACACGAGGCCGCGCCCCGGATCGGTGAGCTCCACGTCGCTTTCGAAGCCGGCCGCCATCTGCGTGCCGGGATAATCGATCTTGCGGAAATCGAGCAGCTTCACCGTGAAGGGCAGCGCCTGCTCCGCCGGGCGATATTCGACGCGCACCGGCTCCCGGCCGACCGCGAGATCCGCAGAGCCGCCCACGGGCACCCATGCCTCGGCGGTCTGCCCCTGCTCCCGCGCGATGACATGCACCGCCTCTTGCTTCACCTGGTTGCTCCGGTTGCGCACCTGTTGCACCATGCGCGCCTTCGGATGGTACGCCATGACGGTGAACTCGTACCCGAGCCAGGCATGCCGGTAGGCGGTCCCCGGCTCGATCACCTGCAGGTACTCGCGCTCTCCTGTGCCGCCGGTCAGCAGCGCCGCCAAAGCGCCGGTCGGAATCCTCACGAACGCCACAGTCTGCGGCGGCAGCAGCGCACCGGCCGGGTGGACGTACCGCAGCGTCGCCGGAATCTTGTGGGTGATGCCATGCACCTCCTGGAACTCCGGATGGCGCGCGAACAACAGATGCGGATCCGTCCCCTCCGGCCCGGAGAGCGTCAACGCCACCGCCGGATTGTCAACCCGTTCCGATCGGTTGCGCACCCCCTCGCCGGTCACGGCCAGATCGGTGAAGTACTCCTTGAAGGTCACCGTGTACGGCGTGCCCTCGATGGGCACCGGATCGCCGAAGATCTCCGGCACAGCGACGGCGCGCGGCGTTGCGGCCCCTGGCAGCTGCACCTGCACCGTGCCGCGCCCGGCCGCCGGCGCCTCGGCGAGCAGGCGCGTCAGCCCGGCGTCATCCGGCGCATCCAGGAACAGCACGTGGCCGTCCCCGATGCCGAGCGCGGCGCGCTCCGGGTGTTTCGCAAACAGCCAGACCTCTGCGGTTTGCTCGCCGCGGGAGAGGCGCACCTGGAGCGCCGGATCATCCGCTGTCCCGTCGCCCAGCACCGCTTCGCTCATCTCGGCGTTGGGATAATACCGGTCGACGGTGAGCTCGAGCGAACGGTCCTTGAGCGGCACGGCGAGGCTGAGGGCCGGCTCGTGGACCCAGGCGCGCGCCTCGAAGTGGACCGGAAAGCGGTGGTGCACGCCCGGGTTCGGCTCGTACACCGAGAGCACCTTCTGCGGCAGCGCCAACTCGCTGCTCGCGCCCCCCTCGGGAATCAGCAGCTGGCCCTCGAGGCCGAAGCGCGCGCCGACGATGCCGCCGAGCAGGATGAGGATGATGCCGATGTGGGCGAGCACGAACGGCACGTGCTTGCGCCGCCAGGGGTAGCGCGCGTACGCGGCGACCGCGAGGTTCAGGCCCAGGAACGCGAGCAGCGCCTGGAACCACCGCGACTGATAGATGGTCTGCTGGACCGCGGCGGTACCGAAGCGGGACTCGTAGATCGTCCCCCACGCCAGGACGGTCCCGATGGCGAGCAGCAGCAGCACCGCCATGGGCAGGGAGCCGAGCCATGCTTGGATGCGTTGGATGCGCGTGGGCATTCGTGTATTATACGCGGCGGGCACCGGCTTCAGGCCTTCAGCTTGAACCCGCGCAGCTCGGGCGGCACGTTCTCCTCGAACTGCGCGAAGTTGGCGGCGAACTTGGCGGCCAGCTCGTTGGCCTTGGCATCGTAGGCCTTCGGGTCCTTCCACGTGCTCCGCGGGTCCAAGACCCCGTCCGGGACGCCCGGGCAGCGGCGCACCGCGGCCAGCCCGAAGATGGGGTCGACCGTCGTGGGCGCACCGTCGAGCTGTCCGGTCAGCGCCGCCTCCACCATGGCCCGCGTGTCGCCGATCTTGATGCGGCTCCCCACGCCGTGCGACCCGCCGGTCCAGCCGGTATTGATGAGCCAGGACGCCGCACCGTGCCTGGCGATCTTGTCCCCGAGCAGCTTCGCGTACGCCCCGGGCCGCAGGGCCATGAACGGCGCGCCGAAACAGGCGCTGAACGCGGCTTGCGGTTCCGTGATGCCCTGCTCCGTCCCGGCCACTTTGGCCGTGTAGCCGGAGAGGAAGTGGTACATGGCCTGCTCCGGCGTGAGCTTCGCGATCGGCGGCAGCACCCCGAAGGCGTCGCAGGTCAGCATAATGATGTTCGACGGATGTCCTCCCACGCCGTCCGGGGTCGCGTTGCGGATGAAGGTGATCGGGTAGGCGCCCCGCGTGTTCTCGGTCAGGGTGTCATCATCGAGGTCGAGCTCTCGGGTCACCGGATCCATGACGATGTTCTCAAGCACCGTGCCGGGCCGGCGTGCCGCCGCGTAGATGTCCGGCTCGGCGGTTGGCGAGAGCCGGATCATCTTCGCGTAGCAGCCGCCTTCCACGTTGAACACCCCGCGGTCGCTCCACCCGTGCTCATCGTCGCCGATCAGCGTCCGCTTCGGGTCCGCCGACAAGGCGGTCTTGCCGGTGCCGGAGAGGCCGAAGAAGAGCGCCACGTCGCCGCCGGCGCCGATGCTCGCCGCGCAGTGCATGGAGAGCACCCCCTTCAGCGGCAGCAGGTAGTTCATGATCGTGAAGACCGATTTCTTGATCTCCCCGGCATAGCTGGTGCCCCCGATCAGGGCGATCCGCCGCCCGAAGTGGAGCAGGATGAACACGGGAGAGCGGGTGCCGTCCCGGGAGGGTTGGGCCGCAAAGCCCGGCGCGTGCACCACGGTGAATTCCGGCTCGAAGGCTTGGGGGCCTTGCGCGCCGGGGGCGGGCAGAAACATGGTTCTCGCGAAGAGGCTGTGCCAGGCGGTTTCGGTGATCACCCGGATGCGCCGCCGGTAGGCCGGGTCGGCTCCGACGTGGCAATCCTGGACGAAGAGGTCGCGCCCGGAGAGGTGCGCGGCCACCCGGTCGTACAGCGCGTCGAAGCGCCCCGCGTCAAACGGCCGGTTGACGCTGCCCCACCAGATGTGCGGGTCACTCTCCGGCTCCTTGACGATGAACTTGTCGTTCGGTGAGCGCCCGGTGTGCGCTCCGGTCAGGACCACGAGCGCGCCGGCAGCGGACCGCGCGCCTTCCCCGCGCTTCAGCGCCTCCGCTTCCAGCGCGCCGGTCGAAAGGTTCCAGCCGATCCAACGGGCGCCGGCGATGCCGTGCTGTTGGAGGGTGGTCGTTGTGGACTGCGCCATCGGGGCTCCTTGCCGCTATTGTAGCAGGTTCGCCCGGCGGAGAGAGGGCGTGCGGGGGCTTACGCGGACAGCGCGCGGTCGGCGAGCGCGCCGAACAGTCCTTCGGCGGCGTAGCGCGCACCGGAGTCCGGGAAGACCATGACGATGGTCGCGCCGGCGCGGGGGGCCTCAGCCGCCAGCGACGTCGCGACCTGCAGGCTGCCCGCGAGCGCAGCGCCCGAGGACGGGCCGACCAGCAACCCGTCCTCCTGGGCGAGCCGGCGGACCGCGTCGTACGCCGCGTCCGTCGAGACGAACACCGTGTCATCCGGCAGCGACGGATCATAGATCCCCGGGACGATCGCGGAGTCGAGGTGCTTGAGCCCCTCAAGCCCGTGGAACGCCGCGTCCGGCTGGACCGCGATCGTCCGGATCGCCGGGTTCAGCTCCTTCAGACGGCGGCTCGTGCCGGTGAAGGTCCCGGTCGTGCCGAGCCCGGCGACGAAATGGCTCACCGTCCCGCGCGTCTGCCCCCAGATCTCAGGGGCCGTGGTCCGGTAATGGGCCTCCCAGTTGGCAGGGTTGTTGTATTGGTCGAGGTAGGCGAACGTCGAGGGGTGCTGAGCGGCCAGCCGGCGCGCTTCCAGGATGGCGCCGTCTGAGCCCTGGAGCGGATCGGTCAGCACGACGTCCGCTCCGTACGCGGCGAGGAGCGCCAGCACCTGGGGGTTGGCGTTCTTCGGGACGCACAGGGTCGCCCGGTAGCCCTTCGCCGCGGCGATCATGGCATAGGCGACGGCGGTGTTGCCGGAGCTGGCATCCAGCAGGGTCATCCCCGGGCGCAGGCGGCCGCTGGCCTCTGCGTCCCCGATGATCGACGCCGCCGCGCGGTCCTTCACCGAGCCGCCGGGGTTGAACCACTCCGCTTTCGCGAAGAGGCGGACTCCGGGATACGCCGCTCCGAGCTTCGCCAGGCTGAGGAGCGGTGTCGCCCCGATCAGCTCGAGCAGTGCGCGGCCCTGCGGGTGCGGGCTACCGTTGGTTCTCAATGTCCGGTCCGGCTTCAGGCTCTTCATCCCACCCCAACCCGAGCGCGATCTTGCACTCTTCCGACGCCATCGTGCGCGGATCCCACGGCGGCGTGAAGACGATGCTGACCACGCCGCTTTTGACGCCCGGCACGGTCGTGATCGACTTCTGCACGGAGGATTTCAGCGCCGGCCCGTACGGGCAAAACGGCGACGTGAAGGTCATGGTGACCTTCACCTCGTCCCCTTCGGGCTGCGGATTCACGTCCACGCCGTAGATGAGGCCGAGGTCCACGATCCCGAGGTGGAGCTCGGGATCCTCGATCGGTTTGAGCGCCTGCATGACCTGCTCTTCCGTCACAGCCATCCGATCCTCCATCGAGCGTTCAGAAGTCAGAGGTCAGAATTCAGATGTCAGAAACTGCGTTAAGCTTTTTCTGACCTCTGACGTCTGTCTTCTGACCTCTGTCCGTAGTCTCTCAGACCTGACTCGACCACGTTCCACGACAACGCCGCGCACTTGATCCTGACCGGGAACTTCTTCACGCCGGCCAACGCCTCAAGATCCCCGAGGTCCACCGCCGGGTCCGGGTCGCGGCCCTGCATCATGCTCTTCATCGTCTCGATGACCCGGGTCGCATCGGCCACCGTCTTGCCTTCCAGTTGGGCCGACAGCATCGAAGCCGCCGCCTGGCTGATCGCGCAGCCCTTGCCGCGGAAGCGGATCTGAACGATCCGGTCCCCGGCGAGCTTCAGGTGGTACGTCAGCTCATCGCCGCAGAGGGGATTCGCGCCATCCGCTTTGACCTGCGCGTCATCCAATGTCCCGGCATGGCCGGGGTTTTTGAAATGCTCAAGGATGACCTGCCGGTACAGCTCATCCAGCTGCTCCATGACCATTACAGGGCCACCTTGGCCGGACGGCCGAAAAACAGCTTCGTCGCCTTCACGGCCTCCACCAGCCGGTCGGCTTCCTCTTGGGTGTTGTAGAGATAGAAGCTGGCGCGCGCGGTCGCCGCCACGCCCAGCCGGCGCATAAGCGGCTTGGCGCAGTGGTGCCCGGCGCGGACCGCAACGCCTTCCGAGTCGAGCACCGTGCCGACATCGTGAGGGTGCAGCCCCTCGAGATTGAAGGACACGACGCCGCCGCACGCAGCCTTCCCGTGCGGGCCGTAGATCGTCACCCCATCCACCCCGCGCAGCCGCTCGACCGCGTAAGCGGCGAGCGCCACCTCGTGCTCGTGGATCGCGGACAGCCCCACACGGCGCAAGTAGGCGAGCGCTTCGCCGAAGGCGACGACATCCGCGACGTTCGGGGTGCCCGCTTCGAACTTCCAGGGGATCTCGTTCCAGGTCGAGGAGGTCAATTCCACGTTCGAGATCATCTCGCCGCCGCCGAGGAACGGCTCCATCGCTTCGAGCAGCGGTTCGCGCGCCCAGAGGATGCCGACACCCGTCGGTCCCAGCATTTTGTGGGCGGAGCAGGCGTAAGCATCGACACCGAGCGCGTGCACATCGACCGGCAGGTGAGGCGCGGCTTGCGCGCCATCCACGAGCACGAGGGCCCCGCGCCGGTGGGCCTGGGATGCGATCTCGGCCACCGGGTTGATGGTGCCCAGGACGTTCGACATGTGCGTGATCGCCACGAGCTTCGTGCGGCTTGTCAGCAGCTGATCGAGCTCCTCGAGCCGCAAGCGCCCGTCATCCGTGATCCGGAGGAACGTGAGCGACGCCCCGGTGGCCTTGGCCAGCATCTGCCACGGCACCAGGTTCGAGTGGTGCTCCATCTCGGAGAGCAGGATCTGATCGCCCGGCTTGAGCGCCGTGCGGCCCCACGCGTTGGCGAAGAGGTTGATCGCCTCGGTCGCGTTGCGGGTGAAAATGACGCTGCGCGGCGAGGGCGCACCGAGGAATTGGGCCGTCTGCTGGCGCACGCCCTCATACGCGATGGTGGCTTCCTCCGCGAGCACATGGATGCCCCGGTGCACGTTGGCGTTGGTTTCGCTGTAATAGCGCGTGAGCGCTTCGAGCACCTGCCGGGGCTTTTGCGTCGTCGCGGCGTTGTCGAGGTAGACGAGGGGCTTGCCGCCGTGCACCGTGCGGCTCAGGATCGGAAAGTCGTTGCGGAGCGCCTTGGCGTCGAGCATCGTCACCCTACTTGGGCACCGGAGCGTGCACGTTCACCGCGATCGTGTCCCCGTCCACCTGCACCGCGTAGGAAGTGATCGGCACCGCCGCGGGCAGGCAGAGCACCCGGCCCGTCTTCACGTCGAACTTGGCGCCATGCCGCGGGCACTCAATGGCCTCCCCCTCGAGCCACCCGTCGCCGAGTGGGCCGTCGTCGTGCGTGCAGGTGTCGTCCACCGCGTAGAAGCCGCTGTCGGCGTGGCAAATCAGGAGCCGCTTGCCCTCCACGGCCGCCTGCTTGAACTGCCCGACCGGGATCTCGCTCGCCTTGGCGGCCGCCACGAAGACGCTGTCCCCGCTCATGCGCGCAGCCCCCCCTCGATCTCGCGGCGCAGCTGCTCCTGCAGCGGCGCGAAGGGCACCCGCTGGATGATCGATTCGACGTAGCCCATCACGATGAGCCGCTGGGCCGCCTCGCGCGGAATGCCGCGCGACATGAGGTAGAAGGCCTGCTCATCGTCGATCGGCCCGACCGACGCCCCGTGCTTGCACTGGACATCGTCGGCCAGGATCTCGAGCATCGGGATCGTCTCGGCCCTGGCCGTCGGGCTCAGCATCAGGTTGTGGTTCGCCTGGAAGGCGTTCGTCTGGACCGCCGCTTTCGCGATCCGGATGAGACCGGTGTAGACCAGGCGGCTCTCATCCTGGAGTGCCGCCCGGAATTCCAGGTCGGATTCGGTGTGCGGGGCCAGGTGGTCCTGCAGCGTGTGCTGGTCGATGTGCTGGCGGTCGTGCCCGAAGACGAAACCGTACAGCTTGGCCGAGGCGCGCTCGCCGGAAAGCCGGGTCACCATGTGCGCCTTGGACAGCGCCGCACCCAGGTTGATATTGGCCGCGGTCAGCGACGCCCCTTTGGCCAGCGTCGCCTGCTGCAGCAAGAACTCGCACGCCTGGCTCCCCCACCGCTGGAGCCTGACGTAGTGCAGCGCAGCCCCCTCCTCCAGGATGATCTCGATGCGCCCGTTGATCAGGTGGGGCGTCTCGCCCCCGGCCTCGGGCAAGCTCACGTATTCATCGATCAAGGTCAGCCGGCTGCCGGCTCCGAGGCGGATGATCGTCAGCGGAAACAGCGCCTGTTTGGCGCCCACCGAGGCGCAATGCACGAGGCGAAACGGCACCTCGGCCGTATGGCCCGGCGGCACCTGGACGACCAGGTCGTCGTGATGGAAGGCGCCGTTGAGGCTCGTCAGCTTCTGCTCGGCGGCCGTGAGGCCGTCCGACTCAAGAATGGGGCGCAGCGTCTCCGCGGAGTGCGTCAGCGCCTGCGCCAGCTCTTCCACGCGGATCGCGCTGCCGGCCGACGCACCGGCTTGGGTGAGCCACGCGCCATTGACGCGGGTCAGCAGCCGCTCATCGCCGAGCGGCTGGGTCAGCGCCGCGAAGCGGCTGTCGGTGAGGGCAACGTGCTCGAGGAGCCCGGCCTCAGCCGGGGAAAACTCGCCGCGGGCAGGGTCGAGCAACGAAACGTCGGTGCGGCGCCAGATGTCGTCGCTCGGATGCGGCCACGGAAGCTCGGTGTGGCGCGCGAGGGCCTGCTGCCGCAGGGCGGTCAGCCATGAGGGCTCCCGGAGCCGCTTGGTGAGCGTGTCGATCGAGGATGCTGTCAGCGTGTTGGCCATGGTCCCGCAGTCGGGTCCCACGATGCCGGGACAAGCCCCGGCTCACGCGGGTCAACCGACCGCCCCCTCCATCTCCAGCTGGACCAGGCGATTCAGCTCGACCGCGTACTCCAGGGGCAGCTCCTTCACGAACGGCTCGATGAACCCGTTCACGATCATGTTCATCGCTTCCAGCTCGGTCAGCCCCCGGCTCATCGCGTAGAACAGCTGCTCATCGCCGATTTTCGAGACCGTAGCCTCGTGGCCGATCTGAACGCGCTTCTCGTCGATTTCCATCGTCGGGTAGGTGTCGGAACGCGATTCCTTGTTGAGCATCAGCGCGTCGCACCGCACCGTGGACTTGGCGTTCGTCGCCCCGGGGTACACCTTGACGAGCCCCCGGTAGCTCGTGCGCCCGCTCCCCTTGGAAATGGACTTCGAGGTGATGACGGACGAGGTGTCCGGCGCCACATGGACCATCTTGGCCCCGGCATCCTGGTGCTGGCCGTCGCCGGCGAAGGCGACCGACAGCACCTCGCCCCGCGCCCCGCGGCCCATCAGGTAGACGCCCGGGTACTTCATGGTGAGCTTGGAGCCGAGGTTGCCGTCGAGCCACTCGACCGTGGCGCCCTCGTGCGCGACCGCGCGCTTCGTGACCAGGTTGTACACGTTCTTCGACCAGTTCTGGATCGTCACGTAGCGGATCTTCGCATGCGGCATCGCGATCAGCTCCACGACCGCCGAGTGCAGCGAGTCCGAGGAGTAGCTCGGCGCGGTGCACCCTTCGATGTAGGTGACCTCGGCCCCCTCATCCGCGATGATGAGCGTCCGCTCGAACTGCCCCATGTTCTTCGCGTTGATGCGGAAGTAGGCCTGCAGCGGCAGGCCGACCTTGACGCCTTTGGGCACGTAGATGAACGAGCCGCCGCTCCACGTCGCCGTGTTGAGCGCCGCGAACTTGTTGTCCCCCGAGGGGATCACCGTGCCGAAGTACCGCTGCACGATCTCCGGGTGCTTCTTGAGGCCGGTGTCCATGTCGAAGAAGAGGACGCCCTGCTTCTCCAGGTCCTCCTGCATGTTGTGGTAGACCGACTCGGACTCGAACTGCGCGCTCACGCCGGCCAGGAACTTCCGCTCGGCCTCGGGGATGCCCAGCCGTTCGAACGTTTCCTTGATCTCGGGCGGCACATCGTCCCAGGAGTCGCTCTTCTTCCCTTGCGGCTTCAGGTAGTAGAAGATGTTGTCGAAATGGATCTGATTCAGCAGGTCCAGGTTCGCCCAGATGGGCATCGGCTTCGCTTCGAAATGGCGGAAGGCCTTCAGCCGGTTCTTCAGCATCCATTCCGGCTCGCTCTTCATCCAGGAGATTTCCTTGATGATCCCCTCGTTGATGCCTGGCTTGGCCTTGAACGCGTAGTGCTCCGGCACGTGGAAGCCGTACAGCTTCTCGTAATCCTGGTTGATGTTGACCTGCGGCTTCGTCGCCATCGTCAGCCTCCTTACGCGGCGCCCACCGGCGCAACCGCCGGCCGGAACCCCTGGTATCCCTTCGACTCCAGTTCGAGCGCCAGCTCCGGGCCGCCGGAGCGAGCCACGCGGCCATCCACCATGACGTGGACTTGATCAGGCTTCACGTAGTTCAGGAGACGCTGGTAGTGGGTGATGACCAGCATCCCGCGCTCAGGACTTCTTAGCGCGTTGATCCCATCCGCGACGGTTTTCAGGGCGTCTATGTCGAGCCCCGAGTCGGTCTCATCCAGCACCGCGAGCGACGGCGCCAGCACCGCCATCTGGAGGATCTCCAGCCGCTTCTTCTCGCCGCCCGAGAAGCCGTCATTCACATAGCGGTTCATGAACGTCTCCGGAATGCCGAGCGCCTTGAGCTGCGTCTTCACCGTCTGGCGGAACTCCTTGACCGACACATCAGCACCTCGCACGCCGCGCAAAGCCGCCCGGAGGAAATTCATGATCGTCACCCCGGGGATTGCGGTCGGATACTGGAAAGCCAGGAACAGGCCCTGCTTCGCCCGCTTATCGGGCGGGAGGTTCAGGATATCTTCGCCCTTGAAGAGGATCCGCCCGGCCGTGATCGCGTACTTGGGATGCCCCATGAGGCAGAAGGAGAGGGTGCTTTTGCCTGACCCGTTGGGGCCCATGATGGCGTGGACCTCGTTCGTGTTCACGACCAGGTCCAACCCCTTCAGAATCTCCTTCCCCTCGACCGAGACGTGCAGGTCTTCCACGGCCAAGAGCGGTGCGTTAGGTGACTGTTTGGTCATATTTCCCTCACTGGGATATCAGATACCGTCGTGCTGAGGACGATATCTGATATCGGGCCGTTTGGTGAGCCGCTCCGACACGGTGTACTCAGGATCCAACAGGCTCGCCAGCGTGGTCTGGTCCATGAAGCTCTGGATGTAGGTGGTGAGCCCCGACCACACCGAGCGGATGCCGCAATCGCTGAAGTGCACGCACCGGGCTTGGTTGCCGGTGAACTGGTGGCAGATGTGCTCGGTCGTCTGAACCGTCCCGAGCGCCCGCACCACTTCACCGACAGAGATTGAGGCGGGAGGCCGGTTCAGCATATAGCCCCCTTTGACGCCCCGGACGCTGTGCACCAACCCGCCCTTCGAAAGGAGCCGCAGCAGCTTCTCCACATAGGCGTGGGAAAGCCCTTCCTTTAGGGCGATCTCCTTCACGCTGACCAGCTCCCCCCGGCCTGTCCGGGCCAGCTGGAGCAGGCAACGCAGGCCATATTCTTCCTGGGCGGTGATTTTCATCTCACAATCTCAAGTTTACGATAATATGACTTTTTTGTCAAGATTACCGTCATCAGAAACCCCCGGAGTGATCCGGGGGCTCCTCAGGCGCCGCTATTGCCGGGGCGCTAAAGCGAAATCGTGCTGGTACGTCGCCCCTTCTACCACGCGCCCGATCAACTCCTCCTGCTGAGCCTGAAACGGCGCGGTGCTGTCCGTGTACGCTAGGAACGCGCCGTTTGTGCGCAGCACGATAGAGCTGACAGGCGGCTGCGATTCCGGACTCCATGCGTCATCCAGGAAGTGAAAGTCCACCACCAGCTGGTACCGGCCGAACGCGTCGGTGATCGCGGAGGCAAAGAAGCTGCCGATGCCGCGGTTGATCTTGACGGTTACCAGTGCATTCGGTACCGGCGTCCCGATCCAAGCGCGTGTGACGCGGCCGACAATCGCCGTCTGCGTGGCGAGCCGGAGCAGCTCGAGATCTACCACCTGCAGCTTCCCTGAGACCAGCGACACCCGCTTCGTCAAGCCCACATAGGTGACCCCGTAGGTGTGCGCGCGGTTGCCGTAGGCCACCGCCCCTACCCTCAGCGTGACATTGGGAACGACTGGCGGAGTGGTCTGCGGCGTCATGCCCCTGACCACGCCCATGTAGGTGCCGTCCGCATCGGTCGTAAAGTACGAGTTGGTCCGGATGAGCTGGCCGGATGCGGTGCGCGCGTCTGTCCAGGCGACGACGCGAAACCCGCGCAGCCGCTCGCCGGTCTGTTGATCCCGGACGGTTCCGGTAACACATGTCCCGGTCAGCGAGTCAAAGCCCGCGGGCGGCAGCACGAGCTGCTGCTGATACGTCTGCACAGCTCCGGCGCCGGTCAATGCGACGAGAAGCTCCCGGGCGTCGTAGACTTGCCCGCCAACCGGCTGCGGCTTGACCGCAAGCAGGCGCGCGTGAAGGTGCTGCTTCGGGATCCCGGTCGGGATAGGCAGGGTGGCCGCGTATGCACCCGCGTTCGTGGTTCTCACCCGTAGGCGCGGCCCCAACGGAATATACCCTGGGCCCTGGAACCCACTGACCTCTGTCGGCAGCTTTGCCACGATCTCGACCAAGACTTCGGCGCCGTCTGCCGGCGCTCCGGTGGTTGACCCGTAGGTCACGGTCCCGCTGATCTGGGCGGTATCTGCAGCCGCTGCTTCGGCCGCCAACCACAGGCACAGCACGCCTCCGACGATCCGCGTTAATGCTCGACGCATGGCCCACCTCCTGAGACGAACAGCCGGTTGCACCCTCGTGTCGGCAGTCCGGCTGTCCGCCGCCCCAGCGGACCCGTGACTTTGCGTCCCTGCCTTGCGGCAGGTTTGCCCTTCTCGTCCATTCACTTGAAAAGTCGATAGAAAGACGGCATAGAAGCGCTCCTCGAGCGACCCGATCGCTTGCCTCCGGCGCATCAGCTGCATGGCGCCACCGAGGCTCGTTCCACCAGCTCGACGGGCACCCTCACGTCACCCTCCAAGCGGCCCTTTGGACGTCGCGACTGCAAATGGTCAACAAGCCGCCGCGCGCCTTCGCGCGCGATCTCGTAGAGCGGGACCCGCACCGTCGTGAGGGGCGGCGTCGCGTGCGCCGTGCGCGGATCGCCGTCATAACCGATCACCGAGCACCGGTCCGGGCAGGACACGCCCTTGGCCTGCAGCGCAGCAAGCGTCCCCAGCGCCATCTCATCATTGCAGCAGAAGATGCCGGTGACCCGCGCGCCGGTGCTCAAAAACGCCTCCGCCACTTGCCGCGCCCGCACCTCCTGGAACTCCCCGCCCTCCAGCACGATGACCCGGGCACCGGTGCCGCTGGCGTGGACCGCCTGGCGGAACCCTTCAATCCGGAGCCGGCTGTCGCTGGAGCTCGCCGGGCCGGCCAGGACCACGAGGTCCCGGTGCCCCTGCGCCAACAGGTGTTCTGCGGCAAGCCGGCCGCCCATCCGATGATCACCGCTGACACACAGCGCCCGGACACCCTGTTCCGGATCGTTGATCACGACGGACGGCACGCGGAGCCGCTCGAATACCGATGCCCTGGAAAAAAACACGTGCCAGTGGGTGACGATCAGCCCTTCCACCGCCTCGCCGAGCCGGAAGTCGTAGCGGTCCCACTGCCGGTCATCGCACCGCAGCATGATGAGCTTGAAGCGGTACTCGGTCTCGAGCAGCGTATCGGAGATGCCGGCCATGATCTGCGTGTAGTAGTGGTGGAAGAACACGCCGGGCGACTGCGGCAGCAGCACGCCCAGGGTCTTGACCGCCGAGCCGCCCAACTGCCGGGCCGCCAGGCTCGGCGTGTAGCCGTGCCGTTCAGCCAGCCGGGTGATGCGGTTCAGCGTCTCCGGAGCGACGCGGTGCCGCGTGGCCGCGTTCATCGCCCGCGACACCGTCGCGATCGAGACCGCCGCCAGGCGGCTCAGGTCATAGATGGTCAGCGCCTTCGCTCGTGCCATGGGTGCTCCTGTATGTAATCGCTTACATTTCAAGTGTACCTGAGGCAGACAGGGTTGTCAAGGGCGCGGCTTATGAAAACCGGGAGGGAGAGAACGGGCTGAGGTCGAACGATGAGCGGCCGGTGAGGATTAGGTCGGCCATGAGGCGCGCGGTCACGGGCGCCAGCAGGATGCCGTGGCGGAAATGGCCTGTCGCGAGATAGAGGCCCTGGACCGCGGAACGGCCCATGAGCGGGTCCCCGGTGCCCGAGTAGGGACGCAGGCCGGCCCACGCGCCGGCAAACCGGGACTCCGCGAGCGACGAGCTGATGCGCTGTGCCCCGCACAGGATGGCGTGCAGCCCCTCGACCGTCAGCGACTTGTCGAAGCCGACCCGCTCGATGGTGGACCCCAGGAGCAGCCGGCCATCGGCGCGTTGGACCACGTAGGCCTGGTCGGTCATGACCGGCCGGCGGAAGAGCCGCACCGGGCTGTCCGCCGCGATGATCTGCCCGCGCGCCGGCTCGACCGGCACGGTGGGATACCCAAGCCGGCGGGCGGCAGCCCAGCTGCCGAGCGTATTGACCACTACGAGAGCAACCACCGTGCGGCGGTCAGTGGCCACGCCCTGCACACGCCCGCGGCGGATCAGGAGGCGCCTCGCGGTCGTGTGCTCGTGCAGCTCGACCCCGGAGGCCCGGCACGTGCGCGCGAGTGCCGGCATCAGGCGCGCGTTGTCCACCTGGCCTTCCAGCGGGAAGTGGAACCCGCTGCGAAACCGGCCGTCCACCGCCGGCTCGCGTCGCCGCACCTGAGCCATGGACCACCGCTCCACCCGGTGGCCTGCCCGCGACTGCCAGCGGGCGCGCGCCGCCATCCGCCGCTCTTGCGCGGCCGAGGAGACCAGATACAGCACGCCGCTCACCCGGTAATCCACCGCCTGCCCGGCGGTGCGCTCCACGCGCCGGATCCACTGGGGATACAGGCGCCGCGCGGCCTGGCAGAGGTCGAAGAACGGCCCGGCGGTGGGGACATCCATCTGGGCGGAGAGAATGCCGGCTGCCGCGCTCGACGCTTCCTGCCCGACGGTGCCGCGCTCGATCAGGCACACGCGCTGTCCCCGGCGGGCGAGCTCTTCGGCGAGCGAGGCGCCGATGATGCCTCCGCCGACGATGGCAATATCCGTGCGAGCCATGGCCACAGTATAGGCTGGGGGACCGTGAAACACAAACAGCCCCCCTCGGATGAGGGGGGCTGTTGCTCGACTTGGAGACGGGGTGTTAGCTCTCGGGGACCAGGGTGGTCCAACCGGTCGCCGAGCCGAACGGCACGCCGTCCTGGGTCATCTGCCACCGCACATAGGCGTAGCTATCCGGCTCCACCACCCGGACCGTAAAGGTCGCCGTCTGGCCCGTGCTCACCGTCTGGCCGGCGGGCAGGCTCACCGGCGCGGGCATCGACGCCTCGCCTGATCCGTAGTACCCATCGGTCTGCAACGCAATGCCGCTGGTCGAGGTCCATGTTTCAAGCCCGGTGTTGACCACGCTGACCGACAACAGCGCGGAGCCGCCCGACGGCACCAGGACCGCCCAACCGGGCGTGCCGGAGAAGATGGCGTCGGTTTCAGGGAAATCGGTCACGACGATTTCCAAGTCGCCCCGCACCGGGGTGGTCGCGCAGTTCGGCGGCGTCACGCCGGGGCGGCAGTCCGTGACCAGGATGCCGACGGTGTAGGTGCCTGCCTGGTTGAACCACGGCACCCAGCTGAACAGCTGCAGGCCGGGCTTGAAGACCGCTCCGGCCGGGATGGTGCCCGGCACGATGCTGAACGTCAGCGGGTCGCCGTCCGGATCAAGCGCCTGGATCTGCAGCGAGAGCGCGGAGCCCTCCGCCACGATGCCCGGGAAGAGGTAGAGCTCTGGATCCTGGTTGTTCACCACCTGCACGTCGAGCGAGCCCAACACCGGCGTCGTGCCGTCGGTCGCCCGCACCGTCAGCGTGTAGGTCCCCGGCGTCGTCGGGCTCCACGGAATGGTCCCCTGGACATACCCGGGCTGGTTGACATCGATCGAGAGCGTGGCGCCCGAAGGCAGCGTCACCGCCGTCACGCTGAGCGGATCGCCGTCGGTGTCCTGCGCCAAGACCGAGTAGGAGGAGCCGGTGCCGACCCGGATCACGCTGCTCCCGCTCAGGTTGACCACCGGCACCTGGTTGATGTTGTTCACGCGGATCGTGATGGTCTGCGACCCGGTGTCGATGCCGTCGTCCGCGGTGAAGGTGAGCTGGTAGTCGCGGCCGCCGTGCGTATAGCCGGTCTGCCAGCTGAACGCGGCCACCGATGGGTCGCAGGCATCGTCCACTTCCACATCGCACGTCACGAGGGTCGCGCCCAGCTCGGAGAGCCGGTTGGAAGCCAGTCCAAGGGCGGCCCAGTTCTCGATGGTCGCAGAGAGGTAGAGCTCGTCCGCGTCATCGTCCACGCCGGTCACCGTGAAGGAGACCGCCTGCCCCTCATCCACCGTTTGGTCGCTGAGCGCGGGTTCGAATCGTGGAGGCGTATTGTCGTAGGCGCCATCGCAGTCCGGCGGCGGGGTGGGGCCGTCGCAGTCGTCCGGGTCGAGCTCCTGCACGATGGTCAGGTGGACTTCGTAGTTGCCGTCCGCGTTGTTGCCGGTCAGGTTCGCGTTCGAGAGGAACGCGATGGCGGTGCCGCTCGGCTCGTAGAGCGAGGCGACGACCGGATGGAGATTGCTGCCTGACGTCGTGTTCGTGACCTGGTAGGTGCGGTTCGCCGCGGGGTCGTAGACGTAAATCTCCGGGTTGCCGTCCTGGGAGGAGGAGTACACGACGAGGTCGGTGTCTTCGGTGGCGCTCGCCCGGCTGACACGGCTGGCCGGGTTAATCGGCAGCAGCGCAGCCCCCGAGCCGGGCTCGTTGTTGGTCAGCTGCGTCACCGCTTCGCTCGGCAATCGCATGAGGTACGTCTCCACGCGGCCGGTGCCGGTCGATTGATAGGTCACGCCGCCATCCACGATCACCGGATTGGCGTACTGCCCGCTGCCCCCACCTGCCGGGCGGCGGACCACGTTGTAGCCGGCTGTCGCGCGGAAGGGATCCGCGGTGTACAGCGCGGTCGTGCCGCCGGTCTGGCGGATGAACGCGATCCGGCTGCCGGATGAGCTGCTGGAGAGCTGATCGTGGACTTCACCGGAGGTCGTGTTGGTAAGCTGGGCGGGCGGGCTGAACACCAACTCTTCCAATGCCCAGGCGGGATGCGCAAGTCCGAGGAGACCGACGACAAGCAGTCCGAGACTTGCCAGCTTGCGTCCCCGCGCGGTGGGTTGTCGCCCCATCACTCCTCCGTCTCGGTTGGCTGATCTCTCTAACAAAAAACCGGGTCACCGTCTCCTTCGGTAACCCGGCTATCCTGAGGCCGTTCAGGACCCGTGGCTTTGCGCCCCTGCCTTACGGCCCCGCCCATCCTGCTCTCTCGCGGGATCCCGCCCCGACTCACGTCGTCGGCGGGACAGGTTTGCCCTTATCGGGATCAAGCTGAACCACTTGTCTAAAAGAACATAAAAGACTAAATTAACAGACTCAAAAAACAGCCCATTGGCCCTTCGGGGCTTTCTGGGCTAGTCCAAGATTACCATATTGGAGAAAGCGGCGTCAAGTCCTTGATGTACCTGGCCGGCAGCCCGGAAACGAGGTGAATCCTCCCTTCCCGGTAGAAGGCAACCCCAGCCTCGTGAGCCGCCTTGGCCTGGACCGCTAGGATCACCGGACGGGACGATTTCCTGCCGGCGACGGAAAGGGCTTCCTCGCGGGTATCGCTCAGATGCAGCATGCGGCGGTCAGCCGGCTGCAGCCCCTCGCGCAGCACCGCATCTCGCCTCGACTCCTCGATGCCGTGATACAGCTGGTCGGGCGGCACGGCCGGGGGGCCGACCGGCTCCGCGGCGATGGAATGGCCGTAGCGGGCGCGCAGCTGGCCGGAGGCGATCTCGAAGCGTGCCGCCCCTTCCGAGGCGATAAACGCCTTCAGCGCCTCGAGTCCCATGCTGGGGTAGCGGCGGTTCGCGATCTGCAGGAAGGTCTCCAGGTCAACGTACCCGTGCCGGTCCGGCTGGAGGCCGTAGCGGGTCGGGTTATGGCGAAGCACATAGGCGATCCAGCGGCTGAACCGATCGGCGTCAAACTCATACGGCACCATGGGCGCTCCGTCGATGACCACGCCGGCCCTTGGGGCCAACGGGCTAGGTCGGCAACAACAGCTTGCTGATCACGAGCGAGCAGCGCAGCGTCCGGCTCTCCGAGACCCGGACCGCCAGTTCCGTGACCTTGAGCAGCCTCGGCGAGCGCTGAATCGCCTCGAGGAATTGCAACAGCTGGCCAGGGCTCGACTCGCCTTCGATGGCGACGCTGATGGCATCCGTGCGCGCGCCCGCCCTGGGCGTCACCGGCTTCAGGCTGAGCACGACCATGCCGGACTTGGAGAGCGCCGATTCCACTTCACTCGAGAACCCCGCGACCTCCGCCTCGGCCGACCCGGACGGCTTGACGTACGGCTCGTAGGCCGTGAACGCCTTCGCGACCGCCTCGCGCTGGCGGACCGCCAACAGCGAGTGCACCAGCTCCTGCTCGGCGGCCTGCACATCCCGTTTGAGCGACGCCAGCCGGCTGCGCAGCGGACGAAACGCGGCGCTGTCGGCGGCCCAGAGCGCGACGAGCCCGCCGCCGATGAGCAGCGTCAGCTGCTGCCGCCGGCTCAGTCGGCGCCACCGCTCGCCAAGGGGCTGGCTCATCCGCTGGCGCCCTTCCACTCGCACGAGACCTCAAACTCCGCCCCGAGCTCGTTGGTGCCTTTCGGGCGCAGCGCCGGGCGGGCATTGACCGCCTGGAACGCCCCCCCGCTTTTGAGCCGGTCGGCGAACGCGAACGCCGAGGCGATGGTCCCGGTGCGGCCGCGGATCACGACCGGCTTGCCGTCTTCCATCGTGACCTGCGTGATCGTAATGCTCTCGTCGGCCGCCGCCGCGAGGCTGCGGAACAGCTCGAGCGCGCCCTGCGACGGGTTGAGCCATCCCCGGACCACGCGCATCTGCTCTTGCCGCGCGAGGACCTGCCGCGCATCCTGTTCGACCGATGCCGCCTGCGTCCGGACTTTCCAGAGGTGATGCTGGAGCACCAGGACCCGCTCGAGCAAGAGCAGGACCACGAGGATGAGGATCGCCGCGAGACTCCCGGCGAGCTGGGCCAGATGGCGGGACCGGACGTGCAACGCTTGTGACACGCGGGTCTCCTGCGGCACCAGGTCGATCTTCAGTCGCCGGTTCGCCGCGGCGATGCCAAGGAGCGCTGTGTACGAGACCGGGGTGGCGCGGGCGCGCTCCCGCACCTCGGGGGTCGCGACCAACTCGAGCGGGTCCGCCGTGTCGACCGTGGCCCCCCACTGGCTTGCCAGCTGCTCCACGATCGCGCCGACGGCCCCGGGTGGGCCGATCACCAGCCCCCGCTCGATCTTGCCCTTGATCTCCTCATGCAGCAAAATGCGCGGCAGCCGGATCAGCTCGCCGACGAACTTGAGTGCGGCCTGGTCAGAGCTCGCGAGCTGCTCGCGGCCGATCCCAAGGCTGTGGGTAAACAGCAGCCGACCCGTGGCGTCCAGGATCGCGCAGTCGGTCGAGGCGAAATCGATATCGATGATCACGGCCAGCTGGCCCTCACCAAGCGGCAGCCGGCCGCGCATCGTGCCGGCCCACGCCTCGAGCCCCTCGGTGCTGACGCCGGCCCATGTCGGCGTGAGCCCGCGTGTCTTGAGCAGTTGGAGCGCTCGCTCGATGGGCACTTTCCGCGCAACCGCCAGGAGCACGCTCGTGTAGCCCTCGCGCAAGCTGCCGATGACCGCCCACCCGAAGAGGATGTCGGCCCGGGGATATGGGGTCAGCTTGCCGAGCTGCAGCTCCAGCATCGAGGCGATTTCTTTCGGATCGACGGACGGCAGCTCCAGGGTGCGCAGGCTGAAGAACTCGCGGCCGAACAGGACGCCGAGCGCTTTCGCCGGCAACGGCCGGGCCTCGAGGAGGCCGCGGAGTGCCGCGGTCGGATCTTCCGTCTCCGCGGGCGCCGTGAACGCGTGCACCTGTTGGACACCGAAGGGCGAGGCGACCGCCGCCAGGCTCTTCGCGCAGCGGGGCGCCACTTCCAGGACGACGAGCGGAGGAGCGGGGCGACGGGCCATCGGCTACTTGGAGGTGAAGACGTGAAAGAGGATGAGGAGCGCCATCACGGCGATCGCCGTGGCGAAGATGAAGGCGAGGACCATGGTGGTCTGGATCTTGGGGGCGGCGGCCGGATTGCGGGCAAGCGCCTTGATGGACGCGAAGCCGACCATGCCGATGACGAGCGACGGGCCGAGCGTGGCGAGAATCAGGATCAGGGCAAGGGTCCAGCGCTCCATGGCTGACCGCTTCAGGCTAGCATGCTGCCTCGCCCGATGCAACCCTCAGTCGGCTGCTCATCGGTACACGTCTCGTCTGTGCCTGACTCTCACGATGAGGATCACGAGGCGGTCGTGCTCCACCATATACACGATTCGGTAATCGCCCATGCGAATGCGGAACAACCGTTCGTCACCATAGAGCTTCTTCGCGCCTGGCGGATAGGGATTCTCGGTCAGCGCGAGAATGTGCGCGTCCACCCGACGCAGGATGTCTTTGGGAAGCCTCGCCAAGTCTCGGCGAGCGGCTGGCGTAACCTCAACACGATACGTCACTTGGCAAGGCCGAGATCCTTACGGAGCGTGTCGTACGAGATGCGCTCATCGGACTCCGCAAGCGCCCGCTTGGCAGCCACAATGTCCGACTGATCCTCAAGCTGTTCCAGAGCCGCAAGATCAGCGATGGGAACAACCGCCACTAAATCCTTGCCGCGCCGGTAGAGCACAATGCGCTCCCCACGATAGGCGACCCGGTTCATGGTGTCGGCAAAGTGTTGCCTGGCCTCACTAGCTCGAAGACGCTTCATCGAACCCTCCAATTGTACTTATTGTACAAAATGTATATCTTGTACAAGTATGCCTGCCCCTGGGATGCATGTCAAGTTTCGATCCTATGACAGAGATCGTGCAGGACGGGCTACGGAGCGCCCGGCACGCGGGGAGATGGGGCCGGGGGGGCCTCGCCGGCGCGGTGGGTGGCGCTGCCGCCGTTGTCGCCTGTCACGGACGGCTCTAAGGGATCGCCGGGGTGCTGCTTCGCCTGCTTGGCGAGTTGCAGCTTGAGCTGCCGCTGCCACACGAGGAAGAACGAGAGGCTGACCGCGCCGAGCAGCCCCATGATGATGAAGATGAGCCGCCAGGTCGCGGCGGTGGAGAGCCCGCCGCGCTCGCCGGCCTCCTCGGACAGCGGCGACTCGCCGGCTGGACCGGGCGCAGCCGCCGCCTGCGGCTCGTCCCGCGCGGGACGAAGCGCCGCCATCACCATGAGCTGGCGCAACGAGACCAGGTCGGTCTGCGCCATCTGCAAGGTTTTCAGGTTCTCCCGGTAGCGGGTGATGTGCTGCATCGGCTGGAGGAACGGCTCGTCCTGGCTGCGCTCGACATCCGTGACGCGCTGTTCCACCGCCTGGCCCAGGAGCCGGCCTTCGATCTCATACGGGGTGCCCTTCAGCTTCCCCTGAATCTCGCCGAGCTCGCGCCGCAAGCCGGAGAACCGCTCCGGCGCGATGATCCAGACATCTTCCAGCACGATCCGCTTCGTCACCGACTCCTTCGGCTTGAGGGTGATCTTGCCCACGAGGACGTACGTGCTGGCCTGGGAGTCATAGTCCACCTTGAGCCCGTCGGCGTTCAGTACGTGCTCGGGCTTCACTTCGGGCGGCAGCGGGTTGCGGACGTCGAACTCCTTGGTCTGCGTCTCGGAGGGATTGACCACGAGGATCTTCATGACGAGCTCGGCCGAGGCCGGCTGAGCCGGCCCTGCCACGACCAGCCCCGCCAGGCCGAGCGCGAAGAGCGTGAGCGTTCTTGCCGGGGTCGTCATCGGATGCGCCGTCCCACTAAATATACCATAAGCGCGCATAAAAAGACGTCAGACATCGCTGTCTGACGGCGTCCGGAGGGGTTGGGCAGCGGCTTATTGCGCTTCGAACCAGGTCTTCATCACCGGCTGGTTCATGTTCTGCTCGAGGATCGCCCGCTGTAGCTCGAGGAGCTGCTTGAGCTCCTGCACCTGGTTGCGCATGGTTTTGACGTCGGTCGACTGGTTCTCGGCGATCTCGTAGAGCGAGTCGAAGCGGTACCCGCGCTCGCTGGCCACGCCCTGGGCGCGCTTCGCCAGCTCTTTCACCTGCTCGCTCAGCTCGTCGCTGCTCACTTCGCCGGGGATCAGCGTGATGGAGCTGGAGATGCTCTTCAGCTTCTCGCCCACCTCGCCCAGGAGTGCTGGGCCCTGCCCGGGCTGCCCGGCCTGTAGCTGGGTTTGGATCTGCTGGAGAATCTTGACGGCTTCGCTGGCCGCGACGTAGGCGCTCTGCGAGAGCCCGACCGCCGCACCGCTGCCGGCCGCCGACTCCACCGTGCTCTGCAGCTCCGCGAGCTTGGTCAGCAGCGTCTCGCCATCCGCGGTCTCCGTCGGCAGCGCCGCCACATCGGTCTTCAATTGGCCGACGGCCGTGCTGAGGGCGGCCAACGCATCGTTGACCGGCGTGAGATCGGCCGCGCCGCTGCCGGACAGCGCCGCGACCTGGCCGCCGATCGTCGTGAGCGCATCGAGCGCCTCCTGCAGCTTCACCGCCTGCGCCGGATCGTTCACCGTGCCGGCCAGCACCGTCAGGTCAGCTTGCAGCGTCGTCAGCATCGGGGTGTAGTCGACCGCGCCGGGGATCGCGGCGATGTCGCCGGCAAGGCTGCCGGTCGCCGGGGCTCCCATCGTCGTCGCGAGGGAGTCCACCCCGCCCTGGAGCGCGGTCAATTGTGGCGAGTAGTCGATCGGGCCGGGGAGCGCCGCGATCGCGGCTTGCACCGCGTCAATCTTGCCGTCTACGGCGGCCAGCGCGGCGTCCTGGGCCGGCGTGCCCACCGCCGCTGTCAGCGCGGTGAGGCTTGTCTGGAGGTTCCCGACCGCGGCCACGACGGACTGCACGCTGGTCTCCTGGGCCATGTCGGTCTGGATCGTGCCGAGGGCCGCGATGGCGGCATCGAGCGACGCCTGCTGGGCCGGGGTGCCGACCCGCGCATCCAGCGCGGTGAGCGTGGACGCCACGCCTGTCACATCGGTTTTGACCGTTTGGAGGTCCGCGTCCTTGGCCATGTCGGTCTGGATCGTGTTCAACTGCGCGATCGCGCCGTCGAGCATCGCGCGCTGGGCCGGATCGCCGATCTGCGTCGCCATGGCGCCGAGGGCCGCGTCCACCGCATCAAACCGGGTGGTGTAGTTGATCGAGCCGGGAATCGCGGCGATGTCGGCCTTGAGGTCGGCCACGTCCGCCGACACTGAGCCGAAGGCCGGCGTGCCAAGCTTGGTATCCAAGCCGGTCAGGCCGGTCTGCAGCGTATCGAGCCGGGTCAGCGCACTCTGCAGATCCGCATCGCGCGCCATGCCGGCCTGGATCGCGTCCGCTGTGAGGGCCAGCGCATCCACGGAGGCTTGCTGTGCCGGCGTGCCCACCTGGGTGGCCAGGCTGGCCAGCGCGGTGTCCAGTATGTCGAACCGCCCCTGCATCGTGGCTTCCCTGGCGAGGCCGGCGAGTTCAGCCGATCTCGCGAGGGGATCAAGATCCGTGGTCCTGGCAAGCCCGGTCAGCGAGGCTTCCTTCGCCAGTGGGTCGAGGTCAATCGTCCGCGCGAGCCCGGCGAGATCCGTGGTCTTCGCGACTGTCGCATCTTTGGCCATGTCGGTCTCGATAGTGTTCACGACATTCTGAAGGTTCAGTACCGCCGTATCGATGCCGTCAAACCGTGCCGTGTAGTTAATGGCGCCCGGAATCGCGGCGATGTCGCCGGCGATTGTGCCGCTCGTGGGGGTCCCCAGCTTCGCGTCCAGCCCGTCCACCGAGGCCTGCGTCGCAAGCCCGGCGAGTTCAACCGACTTGGCGACGGTCGCGTCCTTGGCCATGTCGGTCTGGATCGTTCCCAGTTGGCCGAGGGCGGTCTGCATGTCGGCGTTCGTGGCCAGACCGCCGATCTGTCCCTGCAGCAGCATCAGCTCGTTCATCAGGTCCTGCGCCGAGAGCGCGCCCCACTTGGTCACGAGCGTGTCCACGGAGATGATCAGCCCGTCCACCTGGGTCTTGGTCGCCATGGCGCCCTCGATCGCGGTCAAGTGGGCGTCCAGGTTCTGCTCGACGGTCGTCAGCTGCGTGCTGAGATCGGTCAGCTGCGTGCCGAGCCCGCTCACCGCCGTCGCTGTCGCCGTCGCTGCCCTGGCCGTCACGATGATGCTGTCGAGCGTCCCGGCGGAGTCGGCCGACGCCGGCTCGCTGACCGTCACCTTGTACTCGCCGAGCGCAGCCGCCGGTAGCACATATTCATAGAGGTTTGGTGAGACTTGTGACATGAGGAAGGACGAGCTGCCGCTCAGCGGATCGATGATGATGATGGTCGGTGCCACCGCGTCATCGACCGAACGGTAGCGGATGGTGGCGCTGTCGCCCTGGTCCACTGACATGTCGCGGTTCAGAATGCCGCCGCGGCGCATCGCCTTCTGCTGGTCGAGCACCTTCGGCAGCCCGGCGTCCGGGTCGGACAGGTAGGTCTGGACGCCGTCGATCTTGCCCTCGATGGAGGTCCGCGCCACCGAGAGATCGGTCTGGATCGCGGCCTGGGCGCTGTCCACCTTCGCTTCCACCGCCGCTTGCGAAGTGGCAATGTCGGCCTGGATCGCGCCCTGAGCATCGGTGATTTGCTGCCCGAGCGGCGTCACGATGCCCTGGATATTGTTCACGCCGGTGCCAATGGGCGCCAGTTCGTTCTGCAGCTCGGCGAGTGTCACCCCGCCACTGCCGCCTCCGCCCGGCGGCTGGTTCGCGATGTCCTCCAGCTTCTTCCGGACGGTGAAGTTCTGCACCCCCAAGCTCGTGTACACAACGCCGTCATAGGTGATGCGGACTTTAGCGAAGAAGGTCTGGTCATCGGCCAGCACCCCGGGCGTCCAGGGGAACCGGTAGATACCCTCGCTGTCCGGGGAGACGCCGGGCGCCAGCGGCGCCAGCGGCGTGCCGGCCTGGTCAAAGAGATCCACCTGCACCCCTTGCAGCAGCCCTGGGTCGAGGATCAATCCGTTCTCCAGCGGCTTGAGCCACGCGGTCACGTTAACTTGATTGGTCGCCGGCTGGTAATCGAAGCTCGACTGCGGCTCCCACTTGAGCGGGATCACGAAGGTCGATTTCAGCAGCGCTTCGATCCGCCCGGTTTCCAACCCCGGATCCCACTGGATGAGGCTGTTGCCGTTGTCGATCCCCCAATCCACGGTGGCCGCGGTGTAATCGCTCCTGAACCAGCTCGTGCTCAGGTTCGTCAGGTATGGGTAGTTGCGGGGCACGGGAGCGAACAACGCACTCTGGCCCCACCCGGTCACCACCTCATTCACCGAGAGACCATCCAGGAAATAGCCGCGGTCCTGATCCTTCACCTCCCAGAGGAGCCCGTAATAGAAGAGGGTGAACAGCCCTGACTCATCCGAAACCGCAGGATGCGCTCCGCCGGCGATGTCGGTCAGCCGCAGCTTGCCGCGCAGGTCGCGGTCGGCTTGCGGGTTCTGCCCCGCCGCGACGAGCAGGTCGAGCGCTGACCAGGTCGGGTCGCTGATCACGATCGGCGTGCCGAACACTCCTGGAGAGGTTTCCGGAACGAACTCCAACCGGGCCGTCACGCCAGAGCCTGCCGTGGCCCATGCGATCGACCGCGCCGGATCCTGTACGGCCCACCGGTCATTGGCCACCGGGCTCGTGAAGGTGAACCGCGCCCCGACCTGCACCGGAATGCTCGTCTCGATAAGCGGATCCGCCGTGTCCACCACCGTCAGGGTCAAGGTGGTGCTGATCAGGTCTGGCACGACGATGGGCAGCGTGTTGAGTCCGCCGCCGATGTCGTTGGCGACGCCCGAACCCAGCGATACGCCGCTCGACGGCGCGTCCCCGGTCGGCGCAAGCCAGATATTCACGCTGGCGCTGTCCTTCAGCACCCACTCCATCGTGAGCCCTTCGTCCACCCGCAGCACGGCGTTGGGAGCGGGTGTCCGGATGAACCGGGTCGGCACGACATGGCTGGCCGGCGTCAGAGTGGTGACCCGTGTCACAAGCACGAGGCCAGACCCAGCGGTTGGGGCCTGCCCGGCCGCCGTCACGTTCCCGGCAGGCAGGTCGAGTGTGATGGCATCGCCCGCATCCAGCTGGCTGAAGTCGGCTTCAACGACGACATCCGTCGGCGAGGTCACCGTGAGCGGGCCGAACTGGAACGCTGTCGGCACCGGTCCGCCGATCACGGTCCCGGCCGCGCCGTTCAAGCGGACCCCGGTGATCTGGCTCGCCGTGATCCCGCTGACACCGGAGAGCGCCACTGAGAGGGAGGAGATCTCAGCCCCGCTGCCGACCCCTTGCGGCGCCAGGCGGAATCGGAAGACCGGGACGTTCATCGGCGCCGTGGCGAAGATGTTATTCTGCAGCTGGTCCGCGGAATGGTCGGAGAGCGTGAGCCCCTCGCGCACTGCGAAGGCTGCGGAGCAGCGCTGGATGTGCGCGTAGGTGGCGCTCGTCTCGCGGATGCAGAGCACCGCGTCGGTCGACACGGTGTTCGCCACCAGGACCGTCCATGCCGGCGCAAGCGGGCTGGCCAAGACGCCGGCGGCCACCGTGTGAGACGGCGACGCATCCGCCGCGTGCCGGAAGAATTGGATCGTCACGTTGGGATTCGGCGCGCCAAGCAGCGACCACTCAATCGGGAGCGGCTGTCCCACCTCGCCGATCGCCCCGCCGGCCGGCGATACGAATTGGAAGCCTGGGCGAGTGTGCGTCACCGGGCTGACCAGGACCGGAGCGCCGTCTCCAACCGCGCCCGCCACTCCGGTGAGCACCACGTTGCTGGTATTCCCTCTGACGCTGACAAGGCCGCCCAGCGCCAAGCTGGCCTGGATGGACTCCCCGCCGGTGAGCGCTTTCGAGACGCTGATCTGCAGCGTGAAGGCGTCGTTCTGCGTGGCGACGTCGACATCGGAGAATTCCACCATCGTGGCATTGAAGCCGGTGGGCGTGACCGGGCCGCCCGGGGTCATCAAGCGAAGCACGAAGTCCGTCGTCGGAACCAGTCCCTGCAGGCTCAATCCAAACCGCAGCGTTTCCACCGTTGCCGGGCCGCCGACCGCTCCAAGCCGGAACCGCAGCAGTCCGAGGTCCGTGATGGCCGCCTGCTTCAGCGCATTGTCCGCGTCAGTCACGACCGGGCTCAGCTGCCCGCTCGCATGATCCTTGAGCTCCAGGCGCTCCAGCACGCTGAAGGCGCTCGAGCAGCCCCGGATGTGCTCGTACGGGGCGCGCTCACGCACGCACGCTTGCGCAGCCGAAGACACGGAGCTCGCTGTCGGCACCGACCAGCTGTAAGGATTCGTGTCACCGCTCGTCAGGTTGACCGTTTGGGAGACCGGCGTCCCGAACCCGCTCTGGTAAAACTCAAACGTGATGGCGTCTACGCTGGCGTCCGCCCCGCCGGTTGCGGTCCATCCGACCGTGGCGTTGCGGCCGGCCAGGACCTGTGTGGAGCCGACCGGCGTGACCACGATCGACTGGTACCCGGGCCGCGTATGCGCGACGGGTGACACCAATGCCGGGCTCCCGGCTCGCACCGCGCTTGGGACGGTCTTCAAGTCCACCGTCGCTGTGACGCTGCCCGTCGCCGCCACAAGACCCGCGAGGTCCAAGGACGCCCCCAGCTGCTCCCCGCCGACCAGCTCACCATTGCCGGCATTGCCGTCGGTCAAGGTGGCGGCAAGACTGGCCCGAATCACAAAGTCCGTCTCCCCGGTCACCGCGACGCTGCCGAAATCCAGTGTGGTGGCGCTTGGCGTGAAGTTCTTGAGCACTGTCCCATCCGAGATCCGGACCAGCTTAATGTTCGTCACCTCGGTCAGCGAAATGCCGCCCAGCGTCAGCGTGGCGCGGAGTGGATTGACCGTCACTGATCCGCCGAGCGGCCGGAGCTTGAACCGGAAGATGTCCACGTCGGTCAGCGGGTTCTTCCGCAGCGCGTTCTGCGCCTTGATGGATGGATCCAGCTGGAGCGCCGAGGCATTGCCGAGCTCCAGCGCTTCGGTGATGGTGAAGCCGCCTAACGTCGCGCTGATCGCCTGGCCGGTGGATAGCTCAGTCCCCTGGATGCGGATTCTGGCTTGGTTCACGGCGCTGGCTGCGATGGTCGGGAGGATGGTCCAGTTGCATGGACTGGTCGTCAGGCTGCACCCAGTTGGGCTCCAGCTGCTGCCATCCAACGAGTAGTCAATCGCCGTGGGGTTGTTGACATTGAACTTCGTCCAGGTGATGGTGAGGGTTCGCCCAATCGCGATTTGCTGGCTCACGTTGAAGTCGGCGCCGCTTAACGCAATCGTGTAGGTTGAATAGGTGTGCCGTGATTGAGGCCACGCAGCGCTTCCGCGCCGGATGGCATCGGCCGCAGATCCGTCAAATAGCGTGTCCGGGTAGATGTCTTGCAGATTCGGCACGCTCACGGGCGCCGCACCGCGAGCGGTGATGTCCGCCGAACTGGTCGGTCCGAGCAGCACAGTCACTTCCTCGCCAGAGTTAAGGCTATTCCCGGTTGCGGTCGCGCTCAATGTGCAAGTTTGTGGAGAGGTTCCCGCTACGGTCAGGTTTGATGGATACAACGTCAAGGTGGTCGGGCCGGCAACCGCAAGTGAAGCTGGTGGTGCCGGACTGAAGGTTACGGCCGCGGCGCACGTGAGGCTAAATCCATCGAACGTGATATTCGTGCTGCCGGTAGGCGTCAAATTGAACGTAAGTTTCTGGACCTCGACGTCCCCTCCAACAGCGGTCAGTTTGAATTTCAAGAGGTCTGCAGGCTGGGTTCCCTGCTGAACGGCAGAGACTAAGAACGAGTTGCCCAGCAGAGGACTTGGGTCGCTTAACTCAAGACTCTGGACAAGCTGAACCGTTCCCGTGCTCGTGCTGGTGACGTCCCAGTCTGTGCCGGCAGTGGCATCAGGACGGACGTTGCTCTTGAGCGTGAAGGGTGCCGGACCACCAGCCGTTTGACCAACCGTATTGAGCCTCCCCAAGGAGCTCGCATCCCACAAATAAACTAACATCGCGTCTCCCGCAGCAAAATCTGCCGTGACATCCAACGCGCGTTCCAACGAAGACACGGCAGCCGCGGACGCCCCGCACGATCCGCCAGAAGTCAGCTTTCCCGCTGCGGAAGTGGCTGGGGGAAGGGGGGCGTTCACTGGAAGACACGTCGCTGACGCAGTCCATGGAATCGGGGAGCCGATCACAAGATCTCGATCCGTGATGCCTTCATCGCCAGCGCTTTCAGGCGCTTCGTTGTAGACGATGCCTGCAGGATCCTCGATGAGGATGGACGGGCCGCCTGAGGCCCCGCTGCTGCGGATCGGTAGCTGAAATGGTGATGGGTTCAGCGTGATCTTCGGTACCACGAACCGGTTGGATTGAAAATCAAACGGCGTGCCTTTATCCTCTGGAATGCTAAGACCGCTGAAGTTTTTGACCGACCACTGCGGCGATGCCGCAACATCAAACATGGCTTCATAGACTGAGAGGGCGGCGTCTGCGTACACCACCATAAGCCGGTTCGTGTCGCTGAGGAAGGACTTAACCACAAAACTGAGCTCTTCGCCGTTGGATCCGGTCCCTCCAAGATCCAAGTCGTACGTCCACGTTCCTGCGGTCCAGGTCGCGTAGTCTAATCCGGCGCTGGTGCTGGGATTGTCTGTGTAGACGACCACGGCCGTCTGTGCGGCCCCCGATCCAGCCCATCCCACGCCGATTGGGAAGGTCCCCCCATCAAGCGTGGTCGTCTTTACCGAAGTATCGACCAGTGGCAAGGCGCCGGACCACATGCAGGCGATAGCCCCACAATTTGTAATAGTCGTGACACCATACCAGCAGGCCGGCTCGTCCCCCGCACTACAGCCTGCTCGCCCGTTCTCCCACACTCCGGCCATCACCCGCAGATTGGTTTGAAGGTACCCTACCAGGACAACTCTCTCGCCCGCGAGGTCGCTTGCCATGCTAATGACGTCTGGCGGATTCGTAGCGCTGGGGTTGGCATACTGAAGGGCCTTCTCACCCTGCCATGTCGTATTTACTAACATCCGAAAGTGCATGGCGTTTGATTCGTTTGGCTGGACGGCGCCGTCGTTGCTGGAGGTGTCTCGATACACGGCCAGGAACCGGCGCTGGCCGGACCCGCTATTGGCAATCCACGCTCCATCAAAGTTCTTGTTGGGAGTGTGCGTGACCGAGTCCTCGATCATTGAAGTACCGGTCGGCCCGCTTAGAGGTTGCCAACCGGTCCCGGTCCATAAGATGCTGTGTAACTCGCTGGCTGACGAGAGTACGAGCATGAGAATTTCGTCCGTTCCCGGCTTGCTATAGAGCTGCACCCACCGAGGAAACCCTGCGCCAAGGTTCATTGGAACGGTTGCCATAGCAGACCATTCCCAGACACCAGTCGTCGCATTCTGTGTGAACGTCCGATACCGAGGAGAGCGAGGATTGGCCATGGTATCATCGCCTGCGACCACCAGTGCCTGGCCTGAACGCAGCTCATAGGCCACGTCGAAGGCTCGTTGCTCATTTGAATTGGCAACAGAGAGGACCGTGTAGCCAAGCGCCCAGCTCGATCCGTCGAAACCGTAGACATTCAGGTTCGCCATTCCGGTGCTTTGTCGATACTGGATCCCGGCCACCGCTTCTTTCCCTTTCGGAGAGTTGGCAATGCGGACATGCCGGATGAGATTATCTGTGGCATTCGCAGCGCCGTCGATGTCGAGGAGAGTTGAAGTTCCTAGGAATTGCCCGAGCGGTATGCCGGCGCTCGCATCATCGTCATCCCAATACGCTTCGAGCGCCTCATCAGAACTCGTGGCCGCAACCTTCTTGCCATAGATTAACCGTCCATCATTCTGATCGTACGGCGGAGCAACTGCCAAAGCAGAAAGTGCTCCCACAAAGGTAAGGCCGGACCCCACGAGAAAACAGAATAGGCGGCGGCTCGCACTCATCGGCGGACTCTCATAGGGATGGGTTGGGCAACGGGAAAGCCGAGAATCGTGGCAAGTTTCTTCAGGAGTTGGGACACAAAAATGGCGCCAAGACGAACTGGCGCCGACGTCTGAGGGCCTCTACTCATCTGTCTCCTTCGGCAGCCCCGCTGTCCCCCGCATGGGACCGGTAGCTTTGCGAACCCGCCTTACAGCGGGCGTGCTCTTCTCGGGAACCCTTCAACTATACCTGATGTCGAAACAAACCGTCAAGATGGCCTCCCGCGAGAGCCCGGTGAACAGTGATCTACATGACTCATTGTGATTCAACAGGTTATGACGTGCCGAGCATGCCGGCAACCAGCGCCTCGAGGTCCTTGCCGGATTCGGCGAAGGAGCCGGAGAACTTGTGCCGGATGATGCCCTGCTGATCGATGAGCAGCGTGACCGGGAACCCGGTCACCTGGTACAGATCCGGCAGCGTGCGTCCATCCGGTCCCACCGCATGGGCCGCGGAGAAAATGACCGGGTAGGTGGCTTGATGTTCGGCGATGAACCGGTCGAGGTCCGCCCGCTTGTCATCCATGCTGACGGTCACGACCCGGACCGCGGGATTGTCACGGTAGCGGTCGTAGAGCGCCTGGAGCTTGGGCGCATCGGTCCGGCAGTGCGGGCACCATTGGACCCAGAAGTGCAGCACCGTGATCTTGGCTTGGCCTTGGCCGATGGTGTGGGCCGTCCCGGCGAGATCGGTCGCGGTGAACGCGGGCGCAGGCACGCCTGCCACCAGCGGCTTGGGCAGCGGCTTCCCATCCACGGCGCGGATCGCGGCGCGGGGCATCCCGATGAGCACCTGCTCATCGTCCATCTGCAGGACCTCTCCCTGCACCGTCGCGCCGTCGTCCAGGGTGAGCACCGCCGCCCACGCCGGCTCGGGCGCAAGCAGGAGGAGCACGAGACCGGGAAGGCCGAACGAACGAACCCAACTGGCGACCATCAGGCCACACTACCCTCTAAGCATGCGCCGCACGTCATCATGGTTCCCGACCAAGAGGAACTCGACGACATCGCCGGCCTTACGAAACAGGATCCGCTCAGACAGTCCTGCCCGGCACTCCCAGAGACCAGGCCGTACTTGCTTCAAGCCGAGACCTGGGGGGAGCGTTCCGGCTTCAAACAATGTTTCGAGCTGTCGCATCTCTGCCTCGACACGGGCTTGTCGTTGACTATCAAGCGTGTCGAATGCCCGACGATATCGGGCGATGCGGAAATACCGCATTACTTCGACTTCAAATCCCTCAGTAGTTCCTCCATGGAATTGAAGGTTCGCCCACCCGGCTCCTTCCGCAGCTTCATCAGCTTTCGGATCTCTGCCTCGGTATAGGGTTCGTCGGCAGGGATGAGCTCGACCTTCGTCATGGTGACCCGGCGGGTCTTCTCATCGATCAGAAATCCGACCCGATCACCCTTGGCATGCACCCTGAGCAACTCACGCACCCGCTTCGGCAACGTCAGCTGCGCCTTGCTGCTCAAGGGAGCCGTGATGAGCCTCGTCATCCCTCTCCTCCTCCCTGTGGTCGACTAGGTACAGAATCCTTGAAACAAGGATACCATACTATGGGGCAACCGGGCAAGCCGGGGCTCGGCGCGTTGGTGTCTCCCTGTGCCGGGTCCTGCCGCTGCGCCACCCCACGGCGGTCCTCGGCGGCGGGGCGTGCTGAGTCATTCAAGTGTGCCCCCCATCCCCCGCTCGCGCCTTCGGGCCGGCGTGGGGCCCCGGCTCCGCGTCACCCGGCACAGGGAGACACGACCCTGCGGCGCTACTGGTTCAGCAGCCACCGACGCACCAGGCGGAAGCTCTTGCGCGGTAGGCCGTAAGTTTTCGCGTAGTTGGTGAGCCCGGCGCGCACCGGATCGATCGAGCCGGCCTCGACGCGGTGCGCCGCGGCTCTGGTCTCGTCGTGGAGCATCCGCCCGTAGATGAACACCAGCTTCGCGTGGATGGCCGGATGGTCCTCGTAGTGCAGCGAGGTCTCGAACGCCTCCGCCGCCTCGAGGTACTGGTGGGCCACGAAGTACGACTCCCCGAGCGTCCAGTACCGTTCGGCTTGCTCCCCGGGGGACAGCCGCTCGCGCTCCGGAAACTGCGGCACCAGGCCGTCGATCCGCCGGCGCTCCTGAACGATGCGGGCCGCCGCGGCGATCTCCTCGCGGCTGCTGTGCTCGGTCACGAACACGCTCGCGCGCTCCGGGTCTCTTGGCGAGTCCGAATACCCTGCCGCCGGTCCGGCGATCGGCTCTTGCTCAGGGACCTGCACGGAATGGGTGAGCGTCTCATACTCCCGCGTGAGCTCGAGAATCCTCCGGCCGAGGCGCTCGCCCTCGTTCCGTTCGTCGGCGATCCGCGCTGCGACCTGCTCAAGCTCGGCCTGCGTGAGCGAGCGACTCGCCACAGCCTCAAGCTCCGTCCGCAGGCCCGTGATCTTCCGGTCCTTCGCCGTCAGGTCGCGCCGCAAGCCCTCGGCATCGGCGGTGAGCCGCTTCTGCTCCTGCGCCGTCCGTGCGAGGTCCTGCTGCAAGCCGGTCCGCTCCCCGGCGAGCGTTGAGAGCCGGGCGTCCATGTCTTTCGACGCCTGGGTCAGCGCCTGCAGGTCCTGATCGCATTGCGCCCATTGCCCCTTCAGGTCGGCGTACGCGTCGGCAAGCTTCTGCCGCTCTTCCTCGAGCAGCGTGAGGGCGGCCTGGCGCGCGGCGAGCACGTCCCGGGTGTCCGACAAATGCCGGGTGATTTGCGCTTCCTGCGCCTTCAGGGTCCAGATGAACCACCCGCCGCCGCCGATAACCGTGAGGGCCGCGCCCCAGACCAGCAGGCGGCTCAGCACCTGGCTCATGGCGCCTTCGACGAGACAGAGGGCCACCGCGACCGGCCCCCTGCGGCGGCTGCCGGCGCCTTGAAGGTTTCGGTCCCGGTGGTGAGGTGGGGGGTCAACAAGATCACGAGCTCCGTCTTCTCGATCCGGTCGGACTTGTTGCCGAAGAGGAACCCGACCACCGGAAGGTCGCCGAGGATCGGCACCCGCTTGTGGCTGTAGGAGGTCTCGTCTTTCATCAACCCGCCGATCACGATCGTGGCGCCGTCCTTGACCATCACGCGCGTTTCCGCCTCGGTGGTCTCCACGATCGGAATGTCGTTGCCGGTCGAGGTCTCGAGGGTGGTGGCCACCGAGCTCACTTCCGGGCGGATCTTCAGCGCGATCATGTCGCCGTCGTTGATGGTCGGGGTCACGAACAGCTTCACCCCGACGTCGATGAACTGGATCGTCTCGGCGGTGGAGGCCGTGGACTGGGCCTGGGTCACCGTGGACGTGACATACGCCTCGCGCCGGCCGACCAGGATTTTCGCCGGCTCGTTGTTCATGACCGAAATATGCGGGCTCGACAGCACCTTCGTGTCGCCGAAGTTGTGGAGCGCCCTGATGGTCGCCGTCACGTCGTTCTCGGCGATCGTGCCGACGACCATGCTGAGGCCGCCGCTGGCGCTGCTCGAGATCGGGACGGTGTTGGTGATCGTGACGTTCGGAAACTTGAGGCTTTCCGACTGGAGCGTCCACTCGATGCCCGTGTCGAATTCATCGTTCAGGGTCACCTGGAGAATCGTGGACTCGATGTAGACCTGCCGGTTCCGGGCGTCGAACGCCTTGATCAGCTCTTCCAGCTTCGCGAAGCGGGCCGGCACCTCCGTCACGACCAGGTGGTTCGACCGCTTGTCGAGCCGGATCTGCCCGATGTTCGGCGTGAGCGCCTGCTCCACTTGCCCCTTCACGTCCTCGGCGTTGGCGAACTGGAGCGGGATCACCCGGGTCTCGGTCGGCACCTGGCGTTCCACCGTCGGCAGGTCCACGCGCGCGACGAGCGCTTGCATCTGGGCCAGGATGTTCGGCGTGTCGAGCAGGGCGATCGTCGCCGTCGGCTCATCCACGATGATCCGGCCGACGGTGGACTTGATGTTGCCGAGGAGCGCCGAGACTTGTCCCGGATCGGCGTACTTGAGCTGCAGCACGAGGCTCTGGCGCGGGTCGCCGTAGCGGTGGCCGTACAGCTCCTCGTACTGCCGGCCGGACATCACGTAGAGGATGCTCGCGCGGCGCTCCACCGCCAGCCCGTTCGTCACCAGGATGATGTCGAGCGCGTCGCGCACTGTGACGTCGTTCAGGGTCAGCGTCGCCCGGCCCTGCACGTCGGGGCTCGTCACGATGTTGAAACTGCCTTTGTTGGAGAGGAATTTGAGGACCTCGATGACGTCCATGCCGCGCAGGTCGAGCGACACCGTCGTCGCGAGGCCGGGGAAGGCGCCCTCATCCAGCGCCTGCTGGCCGGTCAGCAGCGCAGCGCTCCCGTCCGCCGCGGACGCCGGTGCGGCGCAGGCCGCCGCCAGGGCGAGGGACAGCGCCAGGCGGCGCCACATCAGAAGAGCTCGGCCTCTTGCTCGCCGGCGCTGAAAATGACCCGGTCTTTCTGAATCTCCTTCACCGTGAGCGCGCCCAAGGGATCTCCGGTTCTGAGAAAATGGGTCTGGTGCTGCTCATCTTCCACCATGGCGGTCGGCTCCTTGCCCCAGGAGACGCCGACCAGCTTGAATCCGGCAACCAGCGCTTGGGGATCCGGAGGCGGCGGCTCCACGACCGGCACAACCGGCGCCGTCACCGGCTGCTCGCCGATGCGGAACGGGTCCTGCCGGATCATCACGTCGAGATACACGTCCGCGGGCCTGAGCCCTGCGAGCGGCGCCACGGCCGCCGGCGCGGCCGGCTGGGTCGCCTGCGTAAGGAGCGGCTCAAGCCGCGGCCGCATCACAAAGGGGCTCGCCAGGCACAGGACGCCGAGCAGCGCCACCACCGCCATGAGCGCCTGATTGATGCGCGGGAGATCCACCGCCTTCGCGGCCGCGACGATGCGGGCGGCGGCGTGCGCCAATCCCTGTGGCCCGCGGCGGATCGGCGGCTGCGACGCGCCCTGGATCACGGCGAACAGCTTTTCCTCGGGCGTCGGCATGGCCGCCATCAGCAAGGGCGTCAGCCGCACAGCGCGTCACGCCGGGACATGCACCCCTGCCAGCTCCCGCTCCCGCTCGATCAACCCCCGGATGACGGCCGGCGTGACGACCGGCTGGCGGTCCATCACGAGCCGCTCAAGCGCATCGTGGCACAGCAGCGCGATCCGCCGGGGATACCCCTGCGTCGCGTAATGGATGTCGCGCACGGCGTCGTCGGTGAACAAGGGCTCCCGCCCGTCCCATCCGGCCTGGGTCAGCCGGAAGGTGATGAGCTCCTTAGTCTCGCCCTCATCCAACGGGTTCAGGACGTATTTGAGGCTGACGCGGTCCCACAGGTTGCGGATCGTGCGCAAGGTCGGCAAGCACTCGAGCTGCGCCATGAGGATCAATTGCAGCAGCTTGGTGTCCTGGGTCTCGTAGTTGAGCAGAGCCCGCAGGAGCTCGAGATTGGACGGCGAGAGCTGCTGCGCCTCGTCGATGAGCAGCGTCACGATCCGCCCCTGTTCGACGCCGCGGGCGAAGAGGTGCCGCTCGATCGCGGACAGCATCGCGCGGACCGGCGGCAGGGGCCCCGGCCCCCCGGCCCGACCATCGCCATCGCCGGGGCGGGCGCCGGTCGATGACGCCGGGGCGGGCTGGGGCGTCTCAATATGGAACGCCTCCATAAGCGCGACGAGCAAATGCTGGTCTGACTCGAAATAGGGGTTCAGGATGACGTGCAGGTCGATCGGCCCGTCCTGCGGCAGGAGCTGGGCGAGGCGGCGGCTCAGCGTGGTCTTGCCGGTGCCGACATCGCCGAGCACGATGCACAGCCCGCGGCGGAGGCTGACGGCGATGCGAAGCCGGTAGAGGGCGGCGCGGTGGGCGGCCGAGAGGAAGAAGAAGTGCGGATCAGGGCTTGTGGAGAACGGCTCCCGTGTAAGTCCCAGGAGCTTAAAGTAACTCACCCGTGAACCTCCTGATGCAGCCGACCCTCACCGGCCGGCCGCGGCCATGGCGCCAGAGACAGTCCTCCCCTGGCATCATTCAACAGGTCTCACGGGTGCGCTCCCACACACTCCTAACTGCGCATTGTAGCGGAGGGGATCCGACGGTGTCAACGTCCAGTTTGCGGCGGTGGTGTCTCACTGTGCCGGGTGACGCGGAGCCGGGGCCCCACGCCGGCCCGCAGGCGCGAGCGGGGGATGGGGGGCACACTTGCGTAAGTCAGCACGCCCCGCCGCCGAGGACCGCCGTGGGGTGGCGCAGCGGCAGGACCCGGCACAGGGAGACACTACCTTTGCGGCAGCCACGCAAGGATGCACCGGGCTTCCGGGGGCGCGCCCGTCGCGCATCCATCGCGGGAGACGACCGCCGCGATCCGCGCGCGTCCGGACACGCGGTCCAGCTCAGCCTCAACCGGAATGGTGAAGGCGGTGGAGCTGAACCCAAGCCCGCCAGGCGGCGGATTGTCAGCGGTAAAGGGCGCGTCCTGCCGCGCGTCGATGATCGCTGCGCTGTCCGCGCCGAGCGCGGTCAGCACGTCGGGCCCTGCGGTGTTCGCGTTCACCACGCCGCTGCCGTACACCGTGAGGTGCCCTTGCAGCGCCTCGAAGAGCGGCGGGGTCATGCCGGGCACGAGCCGCAGCTCATCCACTGTCTGGAACGGCCCGTTGCGGCATGGGTACGGCAGGGCGGCGCACAACGGGTCATCCTCAGGGCCGTCCGTCCAATCCACGACACCGGCCACGATCTCCTCCGGCGCGGCCTGGTTAAGCGCTCCGCCCTGCTGCGCCTGGATCGTTTCGATCAGCCGCTGGAGGGCTTCGGGGGGCGCGGCGTTGAGCGGCAGCTTGCGCTCCTCATCCACGAGCCCGGCCACGAGGTGCCCATCGCGGTCCCGCACCCCCACGCGGAACCGCCCGCCGTCAACGGCGATGTCCCCCAGGACCTGCGTGCCGAGTTCCGGATCATCACCGGTCGCCCAGACCTCCTCCAGATGATCCGCGGTCTGGTCGTCCCGCTCGAGGACCGCAAGCGCCTGGTGGAGTCCGGTCTGGGCGATGCCCAGCCGCTGGACCCTAGCCAACGGCAGCACGCCCAGCCGAAGGTCATGCGTCGAACGCATCGTGAGGCTCCCGACCGCCACGCTGACAAGCCCCATGACCCAGAGGACGATGATCAGCATCTGCCCCGTATTCGTGGATCGTGGGCCGTGAATCGTGAATCGCAACTCACGAACCACGAACCACGATTCACGATTCACGAACCGTCCATTGTTCTTCATGGTCCCGGCTCCGGGGTGCTCAGGATCCCTGCCGGATGGCGGATCGTCCGGCTCAGCGCAAAGGGCTCAGTCTGCAGCGTCACCGGCACCGTGCCGGTCAGTTGCACGAGCCGCGGAATGCCGAGGCGGACACCGTCCCACACGGGCGCCCAATGGAATCGCCCCTCGACATCCGTCTCGCCGAAGGCGAAGGCTCCATCCGTGACAGCGAAGAGCGTTTCACGCACCGGTTCGCTTGCGGTGCCCTGGCGCCAGACGATGGATTCGCGGACCAGCGCCTCCCCATCCAGCCGGTAGGTCACGCGGACCCAGTCGAGCGCGTCGCCGTCCCCGCCGGCGGCGTGATCCACGCGGGTCAATTGGAGCAGCTCGGCGGTCCCCACGAATACGGCGCCGGGAACCGGCTGGGCGGATTCGAGGTCCTGCTCAAGCCGCGCGAGCTGTTGCTCCATCCGGTGATAGCCGGCGGCCGCCCCGCCCGACCCGAGATGCGCCCGAAGGCTCGAGAAGACGAGGTGGCTGACCGCGCCCAAGATCGCCGCGAAGAGCGCTGCGACCAGCAGCAGCTCGACGAGCGTCAATCCGGAGCGCCCGGAGGACTTAGGACTCTGGAGCAGGACGCCGACAGGTCGCCACATGGGCTTGGACGCGCGGATGGTTGATCCGCAGCGACGTGTAGATGAGCGGTGCGAGCGGGGGCTCGGCTGCGTCAGAGGCGCGCACAACCGTGAGGTTGCCATCCGGCGACGGCACAGTGTGCTCTTCTTCGGTCCCGGCGGTCAGCCGGTCGTCCACGCGAGCCAGCTCGTCGGCGAGCACATGGGCGGCCACGGCCTGCTGGATCCGGATGGCGCCGCTGCGGTTGGCGAGCAGGATTCCGCTGGCCAGCATCGTGCCGGCCGACGCCACGATGAGCGAGGCGATCAGGAGCTCGATGAGCGAAAACCCGGACTCACAACATCGGTTCTTCATGCAGCTCCACCTTGCCCTGCGCGGTCATGGTGAGGCGAAACAGCCGGTTGTACGCCGGCGCGGCGACCACGATATCCCCGGCGGACCGGAATCCGTTCGGCAGTGCGGCGACCATCTTGGGGGCTTCGTTCACGGACAGTCCCTTCGGCAGCCAGATCGTCTGCTCCACCACTTCATGGCGCGGCCGGTAGCGCTGCGACACCACCTGGAACTGTCCGTGCGCCGCATCGATGCGCAGCTGCACCATGCGGTCCTGGGCCTGGGCGCGCGCGCGCATGGCGCGGACCGATTCGCTGAGCTCGCGCATCGCAAGCCGGTAGGAGGCCATCGTGTGCGCCCCGTGCAGGCGCGGCAGCACGATGAGGCCCAGCCACAGCGCGAGCACGAGCGCCACCTTGACGTGCATGGCCCAGAGGAGCCAGGGCTTCAGCGCCCAGAGCCGCCGCCGCAGCCACCGCCACGCGGTCCGGACGCCGGGCGAAGCCGCCGCCTCGAGCGGCAGGCCCGCGGCCTTGCCGGTTGGCTGTCCCTCAACCGCCTGCGCCATCGTGTCTCCGCTCACTGTGTCAGCTGCGTCATGCTGAAGATCGGCAGCACCATTGCGAGCACGCAGAATCCGACCAAGGCGCCCATCACCGCGATCATGAGCGGCTCGAGCAGCGACGTCGCGATCCGCAGGCTCTCATCCAGGAACCGCTCATAGTACGACGCCATCTCTTCGAGCACGTCCACCAGGGTGCCGGCCGATTCGCCGACCGCGATCATGTGCGTCACGAGCGGCGGAAATCCCCCCGCGGCCTTCAGGCTCGCCGCGATGGACTCGCCGCTCTTCACCCGCTCTTGCGCCGAGCGCACGCGGGATTCCATGAACCGGCTGCCCAGCGTCGGCCGGGCGACGTCCATCGCCTGGAAGACCGGCAGCCCGCTCTGGAGGAGGAACTGCAGCGTGCGCGTGAACCGCCCCACCTGCTTGGCTTGCAGGATGTCCTTCGCGAAGATGAGGCGGCGGAAGAGCGCCTCGACGAGCTCGCCCACGACCGGCAGCCGCGCGAGCCAGCGCAGCAGCGCGACACCGGCGACCAGCCCGCCCAGCACCCAGGGCCAGTGCCGGGTCAGGCCTTGGCTCAGCCCGATCAGCATCCGGGTCGGCCAGGGCAGCGCCCCGCCCAGTTGGGAGAACAGCGAGGACATCCGCGGCACGACGCCCCACAGGAAGAACGCGAGACACCCAAGGCCGATCAGGACCAGCAGCACCGGATACGCCAGCGCCCCGCGCGTCCGCCCTTCGAGCTGCTCCTGCTGGTCATCGAATTCCACGAGCTTACGGAGGATGTCGTCGAGCTTGCCGCCGGCCTCGCCGGCCCGGATCGCGGCGAGAAACAAGGTCGAAAACACGTGCGGGTGCCTCGCCACGGCGTCGGAAAAGCTGCTGCCCTCCCGCATCTGCCGCTCGAGGTCGTTCAGCATCAGGCTGAGGCCCTTTGAGGCGCTCTGGTCCTTGAGGATCGTCATCGCCGGCACGAGCTCGACCTTCGCCCGCAGCAGGCTCGTGAGCTGCCGGGTGAACATCCGGCGCTCTTTGCCGCTGATGCGTACGCGCACGGCGCGCGCTCCGTCGCGTTCTACATCCTCCGGCTTGATGACGATGGTCACCGGGACGAGGCCGTCCCGCAGCAAGCGCGCGACCACCTCATCTTGGCTCGCCGCCTGGATCGTGCCCTCGACGACGTTCGAGGGCCCTTGTTTTGCTTGATAGGTGAATGTAGGCATCTTCTAATCGTCCATTGTCACTCTGAGAACCTCTTCGGGTGTGGTGGTGCCCATCGCCACTTTCTCCCAGCCATCCTGCCGCATGGTCTTCCAGCCGCCGCTCACCAGCTTCTGCTTAATCGTCTCCGCCGGGGCCTTCTGCATGATGAGCTGCCGCACCGTGCTGTCGAGCACGAGCACTTCATAGATGCCCAGCCGGCCGCGGTAGCCGCTGCCCCGGCACTTGTCGCAGCCCTTCCCCTTATAGACCGTGGGCGGCACCTGCTCGCGCGAGGCGCCTTCCAGCACCACCGGCTCCGGGTCCACCGCCTTGCAGTCCGGGCAGATGACGCGCACGAGGCGCTGCGCCACAAAGGCGAGGATCGTCGAGGAAATCAGGTACGGCTCGATGCCCATGTCGAGGAGCCGCGTGACCGCCCCGGCCGCGTCGTTCGTGTGCAGCGTCGAGAAGACGAGGTGGCCGGTGAGCGCCATCCGGATCGTGATGTCGGCCGACTCCTGGTCGCGCACCTCGCCGACCATCATGACGTCCGGGTCGTGCCGCAGCATGCTCCTGAGCCCCTCCATGAAGCTGAAGCCGAGCTTCGGCGCCACCGGGATCTGCGTGACCCCCTTGAGCTCGTACTCGATCGGGTTCTCGATGGTGATGATCTTCCGTTCCGGCGTGTTGAGCCGCGAGAGGCACGCGTACAGCGTGGTGGTCTTCCCCGACCCGGTGGGCCCGGTGACGAAGATGACGCCGTGGGGCTTGGCGATGATCCGCTCGAGCGTCTTCTGATCCTGGGCCGCCATCCCGAGCTGGTCCATGTGGAAGAGCATGTTGATCGGGAGGAGCCGGAGCACCATGTTCTCGCCGTAGAGCGAGGGCATGATCGAGACGCGCAGCTCGAGCTCGGCCGTTCCCACGTTCACCTTGATGCGGCCGTCCTGCGGCAGGCGCTTCTCCACGATGTCGAGCCCGGACATGATCTTGAGGCGCGAGATGATCGCCTGGTGGAACCGGCGCATGTCATCCGGCACCGGCACGTCGTACAGGATGCCGTCGATGCGGTAGCGGATCCTGAGCTCGTCGCGGTACGGCTCGATGTGCACGTCCGAGGCCCGCGCCCGGAACGCCTCAAGCAGCAGCTGGTTGACCAGCCGGATGATCGAGGCGTCCTCGGCCATGCGCTCGAGATCCGCCACCGGCTCCTCAGCCGACGCCGCCGTCCCGGAAGAGCCGTTGCCCGGGGAGCCCTCGAGGATCTGCCCCACCGTGTCCGCGCCCACGCCGTAGTGCCGCTGAATCGCCTCCTGAATCTCGGAGTCGGTCGAGAGCACGATGTCCGCCTCGAGCCCGTAGTGCACCTTGAGGTCGTCGATCGGGCGCACCTGCAGCGGGTCGGACATGGCGAGAGTGACCGTCCGCCCCGTGATCCTCACCGGCATGCACCGGTAGTGCCAGGCGAACCGCACCGGGATCTTCCGCGTCGCCGTGCTGTCGATCTCGAGCTGCTTGAGGCTCACAATCGGCAGCTGGAGGTGCTCGGCCAGCCCTTCGAGGAGCTGCTTCTCGCTGATATAGCCGAGGCGGATCATCACCCGGCCCAGCAGCTCGCCGCTCTTCTTTTGCTCGAGGAGCGAGTGCTCCAGCGCTTGCGGGCTGATTAGCTTCTTTTCCACCAGGATCTCTCCGAGCCGTCGCGTCGCCATGGTCGCCTCACAGTGCTCCGATCATATAGAAGGTCTCCTCCGGCCGCTCATCGCAGCCGCCCTGCAGAATGCGCTCGCATCCCGCGAGCGTCGCCTCGAGCGGGACATACTGTCCCGGTTTTCCGGTGTACAGCTCGCCGGTGAAAAACGGCTGCGTCAGGAAGTTCTGAATCCGCCGCGCCCGGCCGAAGAGCTGCTGGTCCGCGGTCGGCAACTCGTCCAGCCCGATCACCGCCACGATCCGGCGCAACTCCTCGTACCGCTTGAGGAGCGCCAGCACCTGCTGGGCGATGGCGTAGTGCCGCTGTCCCACCACTCGCTCATCCAGGTGGGACGAGGACGAGAGCAGCGGGTCGATGGCCGGGTACAGGCCGAGCTGGACCCGCTCGCGCGAGAGCACGATCACCTGATCCAGGTAGCTCGAGATGCAGACGACCGCCGGGTCGGTCAGATCGTCCGACGGCACATAGACCGATTCGATGGCGGTGATGGCGCTGCCGAGGTGCGTCGTGATCCGCTCCTGGAACGCCGAGACCTCCGCCGAGAGCGTCGGCTGATAGCCGGTCTCGGACGGGATGCGCCCCATGAGGGCCGAAAGCTCAGCGCCCGCCTGGACGAAACGGAACACGGAATCCACGAACAGCAGCACGTCGTGCCCCTCCCGTAGAAACTCCTCCGCCAAGGTGACGCCCGCGAAGGCGGCGTTGAACCGGGCACCCGGCGATTCGTTCATCTGGCCGAAGACCAGGGCGACGTTGCGAATCAGCCGCTGCTCGGTCAGCGAACGGACCAGCTCATTGCCTTCGCGGGTGCGCTCTCCCACGCCGGCAAAGACGCAGACCGCGCTCGATTTCACGACGACGTTATGGATGAGTTCAAGCGTCAGGAGGCTCTTGCCGAGCGCGGCCCCGCCGAGCACGCCGGTCTTCGACCCCTTGGCCAGCGGGAACAGGAGGTCGATCATCTTGATACCGGTTTCCATGAGCTCGAGCGGGCCGCCGCCTGTGACCGCACGCGCCATGCGGCCCTTCGGCGGATGGATCGCCCGGTACCGCTCGGCCGTGACGAGCGCGTTGCCGTCGATCGGATCGCCCAGCACGTTGAGCACGCGCCCCAGCACGCCCCGCCCGACCGGCAAGGTCACCGGACGGCCCAGCGCGGTGACGGCGTTATTGCGCCGGAGATCCATGGTGGAGGAGAGCGCCACCGCCCGGATGCGTCCGTTCATCAGATGCTCCACGACCTCAAAGGTGACCGGCCGGCCGTCCACCGCCCGCGCTTCCAGCACCTCGTTGATCGCGGGCATTTGTCCGGCCGCGGAGAAGTCCACCTCGGCGACCGGCCCCTGCAATTGGGTCAGCACGCCCTGGACGGTCATGCCGATGCTCCTGCCGGGCGAGCACTCCGCCGGCGCGTGAGATGCCGTTGCACCACGTACGTTTCCCGCACCGCGATGTCCACCCGCTCATGCTGCGCCTTGAAGAGGGCGTAGCGCAGCAGCCGAGTCTGCTTCGCCAACTGCTGGCGGGACGCTTCGACATGCAGCGCACGCGCCGCGCACACCGCCTGGCGCGCCGAGCGGGCCGCGTCGATGCACCAGCTTTCGACCCACGCGCCGGCCAACGCCTCGAGCGCGCCGTGAAGCGACGGCTCGAGCAGCGGCGACGGCTCGAGCAGGCGCTGCGGCACCGGCAGCGGCAGCAGCTGTTGCACCAGCACGTCCTGATGCGACGCCGTGAGGAATCGCGGCGCGATGAGCCACACGTCGCGCAGCCGGTCGCGGCTGAACCGCGCAAGCGCCGACTGCGCCACCCGTCCCATCTCAAATGCGAGGTGCTCTTCGGCCGGCATCGGCAGCACCAGGCGTCCTGCGCCCGAGGCGCCGGTCCAGCGCGTCCCGCGCTGCCCGATCAAGAGCCATTGCGTGGCGCCGGCAGCCAGCGTGGCGGCCCGCCGCATCACATTGGCGTGCAACGGCCCCACGAACCCCTGGTCCGACGTCATGACGATCAAGAGCCGTCCGCGGTCGCCGCCCGTGAGGAGCGGATGGCGGATGGCGGCGGCCGGCAGGTACGGAAGCACCTCGCGGCTCAGCAGCTCGGGCAGCCGGATGCCGCCGCGGCCGTGCTCCTCCAACCGGCGCAACTGGGCCACCGACACCTGCTGCATCACGTCGAGCAGCACGTTGAACTCGGCGGCGAAACGCAGTTCCTCACGCAGCTGTTTTGGCGACCACATCGCGCTTCTCCGGTTTCACATACGGTCTGAGCAGATCTTCCAGCGCCGACTCGAGCTGCGCGTGCAAGAGCGGCGTCAGCGGCTGCGGGTCGTGGAGCACCTCGCGGGCGAACGCCGGCAGCCGCTCCACGAGCCCCGACAGTGAGATGCGCAAGCCTTCATCACTGACCCGGCTGAGCCATCCGGTCTTGAACGCGTAGAAGAGCAGCGTCAGCTCCTCCGGCGCGACCGGCTGGTTCGCCCCCTGCGTCATCAGCCGGCGCAGCAGGGCGCCCCGCTCCTGCCGCTCCAGCATCTGGGTCGACGCCGTGCCGGCGAAGCGCATGAGCCGGAGCAGCTCCTGGTACTGCAGCAGATCGAGCCGCAGGCCGGCGCTCACCCACCGGAGCAGGTGCGGCTGCACCTTGTTGCCGATTCTGGACACCGAGAGCCCGACGTCGACCGCCGGTTTCGTGCCCTCGTAGAACAGCTCGCTCGACAGGTACATCTGCCCGTCGGTCATGGAAATCAGGTTGGAGGAAATGTAGCCTGTCACGTCGCCCTGCTGGGTCTCGCAGATCGGCAGGAACGTCATCGACCCGCTCCCCCGCTCCTGGTTGAGCTGCCCCGCGCGCTCCATCAGCTGCGAGTGCATGTAGAACATGTCGCCGGGATACGCCTCCCGTCCCGGTGGCCGCTCGAGCAAGAGCGAGAGCTGCCGGTACGCCCAGGCGTGCTTCGACAGGTCGTCAAACACGACGAGCACGTCACGCCCCTGCTGCATGAAGTATTCGCCGATCGCGCACGCCGCGTAGGGCGCGAGGAACTGCTCGCTCGCCTCGCGCGAGGCGGGCGCGGCCACGACGATCGTGTACGGCAAGGCGCCTTGCTCTCGGAGCATCTGCGCCACCTGCCGCAGCTTCTGCTCCGACTGCCCGATGCCGCAATAGATGCAGACGATGGACTGGTGCCGCTGGTTCAGCATGGTGTCGAGCGCCAGCGTGGTCTTCCCGGTCATCCGGTCGCCGATGACGAGCTGCCGCTGCCCCCGTCCGAGCGGGATCATCGTGTCGATGACCCTGAGCCCTGTGTACAGCTGCCGGTCGACCGGGCTGCGCGCCATGATCCCCGGGGCGTCCTGGAAGAGCGGACGCCGGTCCGGGGCCGCCGGCTGGGCCTCGCCGTCGAGCGGCTCGCCGAGCGGGGCCACGATGCGGCCGAGCAGCGCCTTGCCCACCGGAACGCGCAGCGGCTCCTGCCGCACGTCCACCTGCTGTCCGACCGACAGCTCCGCGTCCTGGCCCAGTGTGAGCGCCAGCACTTCGTGCTCCGTGAACCCGATCACGAGGCCCTGGGCGCCGTGGCCGAGCTCGATCAGCTGGCCCATGATGCAGCTGGGCAGCCCCGCCAGCTTCACGATGCCGCGCTTGATCTCGGTGATCGTGCCTGTTTCGCGAATGTCGACGCCGCTCATACCCGTCCTGCCCGTTGGATGCGGTTGCGCAAGCTGCTGTCCACCACGGTGGACCCGAGCCGCACCATACACCCGGCCACGAGGCCCGGATCGGTGCCGAGCTGCATCTCCATGGACGGCCCGAAGGCCGCCCGCACCCACGCGGTGAGCTGCTCCGTGTGCACGGACGAGAGCGATTGCGCCGCCGTCACCTCGACGCGCGTGACCGCGGACTGAATCGGCCGCACATCCATCCGGCCGAGCGCCTCCAGGAGCTCCGCGGTCAGCGCCGCGTGCAGCGAGGACAGTTGCGCCGCCGGCAGCAGGCCGCGGAGCGTCTCGCAGGCGCTCTCGATCGCGCGGCCGTTCAGCTCACGGACGAGCTCGCTCTTGAGCTGGCCGCGGCCCTGTTCCGCTTCGAGCATCACCTGCCGCGCGCGGTGCTTCGATTCCTCCATCGCGACGGTGCGGATGTTCATCGCCTGATTCTTCGCGTCCTGCATGAGCCGGTCCGCCTCCGCCTCGGCCCGCTTCAGCTTCGCCTGGTAGTCGCGCTCAAGCTGCGTGAGCCGCTGCTCGATGATGTCGGCCTTGCCCTGCAGCGACTCTTCCTGCTGCGTCACGCGCTTGAGCGCCTGCGTCAAGTCGCGCGCGAACACCCCGCGCGTGCCCAGGATGATGGCCGCCAGCGCCACCAGGACCACAAAGACCAATCCGAGGATTTCCATGAGCAGGTCCCTAGCTCGCCACGATCATGACCCGGTTATTGACGATGTGGGCGACGCCGCGCCGGATGGCGTAGCGCCGTTCGTCGATGGCCACGTCCCCGGCCCCCAGCGCGCAGAAAAGCGGCGCGTGGTGGGGAAGCACCGTCATCTCCCCCTCCTCGCTCGGCACCGTGACCTCGGCCGCCGTCCCGTCAAACACCGGCCGGGCCTGATGAAACACGCGGACGCGCAACATCATTCTGCCCCCGAGACGTTGGTGCGTGACTGGACGAAGGCCTGCAGGTCTGACGGCTGCACGAGCCACCCGCCGATCTTGGTGGCCTTGATCTTCCGTTCGCGGATGAGCTGGCGCACGCGCTCCTCGGTCAACCCGATGGCGCGCGCCACCTCGCCGACGGTCAGCCATTGCCACCCCGGCAGCCCGTCCGGTCCGTGCCCGTTTATCGCCATGCGCCGTGATTCCGTGTCATGTCGTGTCCTGTGGTTTTTTTATGCATCGCCGGGCAAAAAAAGAGCCTATCCGGGCAGGATAGGCGCCTTGGTGAACCGGCAACCCCGCTGTCCCGCCGCTGTTGAAGCCGGGACCGGTGGCTTTGCGTCCTATCCTCGCGAATAGTTTGCCTCCGCCACATCGGATAACCCGATGGGCGGACCCGCCCTTCGCGTAAGCGATGTGGCGGGCTGATCGGCCGTGTCGGTTGTCAATCCGTTCGACTCGCTTCGCTCGCTCAGGATTGACCCTGAGCGAAGTCGAAGGGTCAAACGAACCGTGCTTAGGAAGTATGCCCAATGGGTAGAAGAAGTGTCAAGGCAGGCTGTTCTAGCTCCGGGTGGCGAGTGGGCCGGTGAAGCGGCACGTAGATGGTCCGAGCGGGCAAGGTGTCCCCCTCGCATTCGGCAGGGACGAGCGAGGACCAGCTCCGAGCGACGAAGGCCTCGCTGGGGCCTGAGGAGCGGTGCCGCGGAACCGCCCACGAGCCAGGCCCCGGAGCCAGTCGACTAGACGCGGATGAGGCGGTAGAGCCAGCCCCCGAGCCACCCGACGACCGGCGGCACGGCGACCGACGCCAGGAACCGCGCGAGCGCAATGCGCGGACCCAGGATCGGCAGCTCCCAGACGATGATGCGGTTGAGGCCGATGAGCGCCCACGCGGCGATGTAGGCGCAGACCGGCCCGACCGCGACCCCTTTGGAGAGGAACGAGGCGAGGATCGGAAAATGGGTGAACGGCCCGCCCGGCGTCAGCATGCCGGCCACGCTGCCGATCAGCAGACCCGACCAGCCCGAGTTCGCTCCCATCCACCGGCTGATCAGATCCTGCGGCAGCAAGACATGCAGAAACCCGGCCAGAAGGAATCCCAGGGTGAGATTCGGCAGCACGCTGAGGAACAGCGCTGCCCCGCTGCTGAGCGCGGCCTGGACGCGGGACGGACCCCCGCTGCGCCAGGCGATCACGGCGCACACGCCCACCAGGCTGCCGATGACGAGCCACGAACGCCACATGGACGACCAGGAGGGGATGATGCGGCGATCTCCTACGCGCGGCGGGGGATCATCCCGCCGGCTGCGCCGGTCCAGGAGGTCCGTGGCGTCCGGCCGCCAGGTTGAGCGGTCGGAACAGCCCGAGGCTCGCGGTGTAGCCGTGGAGCAAATTGGTGCCGCCGACCGGGCCGATCTCGCCATTGCAGAAGAAGCCGCCGATCGGGAGCTTCCCTCGCACGGTCTGGATGGTCTTCACATCGTGGTGCGCGACCCCGTAGAGTGACTTGCCGCGCCCGGTGCAGTTGAACAGCAGGCACCCCGCCGCCGGGCCCATCTGGGGGCCTTGCCCGACCTGCTGGAGAAGCCGGCGCAGCTCGGCCCGCGACGTGCTCGGATCGCGCAGCTGGAACTGCAGCGTCTGCCCGGTGTGTACTTGGTCGGCGATGGCGATCGCGCCCAGGTTGGCGTCGATGCCGACGATGTTGCGGATCAGAAAATCCCCGGAGCCGAACGCGGGGCGCATCTCGTTGTAGGCCAGGCCCGTGAAGATCGAGCCGCGCTGGGCCAGCTCACGGTCCTCCGGCGCGAGCGAGGAGAGGACTTCATGCAGCACGGCCAGCGCCTGCTTGCCGCCGAGCTGCCAGACGATGTTGTCTTCCGCCTTCGTGATGATGTACGGGTGCCCGATCGGGCGGCAGCCCTGCGAGATGACGGTGTCCATCGCGATGTTGCCGGTCAGCGCCACCCCGACGGCCCCTTCGTGGTAGACCTCGGTATCCATGAAGATGAACTGCTCCCCCGGCCCGTTGCCGCCGCTCACGAGCCCCCCCACCATCGGGCGCGACCGGTACGTGGCGTTCAGCTCGCTGACGAGCTTCGCCGGATTGCAGGTGAACGCATCGGCGAACAACACGAAGACCGGTTGGGCATCGGGCGAGGCGCCGATTTTGTCCACCCAGAAGCCGCCCGGGGCCGAGAGCTCCAGCTCATCCGGCGCGACGACGAAGGGATGGAGGCGCACCTCCGGCAGGTGGGCCGCCACGATCGAGATCGCCGGCACCCACTCGAGCTCCCGGCCGCCGCCGATGATGCCGCTGCCGCTGCAGCCCAGGAGGACGCCGGGCTTGAGGCGCTCGGTGATGCGGGAGAGGAGCTCGGGCCAGGAGGTCTTGTAGATGGACGAGGCGAACAGCCATACGAGGTTGCAGGGCTCGCCGGCGAGCTGGCTCTGCACCTGGGCGCAGACCGCGTCGGCGGCTTCCTCGGCGTTGACGGCGTCGCTGATGCCGGAGGTGAAACGCATGGTCTCCTCATCCGTGCTGACTCGTGAGCGTTGAACTGCGGAAGACGAGGATCCTCTTTCAAGCTTAGACGGCGTGCTCCAGATTGTCAATGGACGCAGGTAATATACAATGAAGGCGGACAAGCCATGGGCAGCGCGTCGCTCCACCCGTTTCCCTATGATCCGTTTCAGCAGCAGGCGATCCAGGTCATCGACGCCGGCACGTCGTTGTTCGTCGCCGCCCCGACCGGCTCGGGCAAGACGGTGCTGGCGGATTACGTGATCGAGCGCTCGTTCAACCGGCGCGAACGGGTCATCTACACGGCGCCGATCAAGGCGCTCAGCAACCAGAAGTTCCGCGATTTCACCAGTCGCCATGGAGAGCAGGTGGGGATCATGACCGGCGATGTCACCATCAACCGGAACGCCCCCCTCATCATCATGACGACGGAAATCTACCGGAACACCCTGCTCGAGGACGCCGAGCGGCTCGCGCGCTACGCCTGGGTCATTTTCGACGAAGTCCACTACCTCGACGATCCCGAGCGCGGCACGGTCTGGGAAGAGGCGCTCATGTTCACCCCGCCCCACATCAACCTGCTCTGCCTGAGCGCCACGATCCCGAACGTGGCCGACCTGGCGCAGTGGATCCGCACCGTGCATCAGCGTCCGGTCGAGGTGATCGAGGAAGACCGCCGCCCGGTGCCGCTCACCACCCTCTTCCAATGCCAGAACCGGATCCTCCGCACGCACGAGGGGCTGAAGCAGGACGGCTACCTCGGCCGCGAGGTGTGGGGCCCACCGTACCGGCAGCAGCACGGCTACCGCAGCGCGCGCCAGGGCGGCCCCCGGCCCGCCGAGCACCAGAGCCGGGGCGGGCACTGGACCCCCAAGGCCAACCGGCTGGAAACGCTGGTGAACGACCTGGTGACCCACGAGCGGCTGCCGTGCATCCTCTTCACGTTCGGCCGCCGGCGGGCCGAGGAGCTGGCCTGGGAACTCTCCGGGTTCTCCCTGCTCTCAGACCCGGAACGGACGAAGCTCCGGGCGCTCTACGACGACCTGTGCGCGCGCTTCCAGCTCACGGAGGACCGCACCGCGCAGGCGCTCGGGCAGCTGATCGACCGCGGCATCGGCTACCACCACGCCGGCATGCTGCCGACCATGAAAGAGGTCGTGGAACGCTGCTTCACCAGCCGCATGCTCAAGCTCATCGTCACGACCGAGACCTTCGCTCTCGGCATCAACATGCCGGCCCGCAGCGTCGTGCTCGATGCGCTCAAGAAGCGCGGGGACAGCGGCTTCGACCTCCTGAAGCGCCGGGCGTTCCTGCAGATGGCCGGCCGGGCCGGCCGCCGCGGCATGGATGAGGCCGGGTTCGTGTACCTGCGAATCAACCCGCAGCACGTGAGCTACCCCGATGTCATGCGCATCCTGCACGACCGCCCGGAGCCGGTGCACAGCCGGTTCAATACCACCTACGCGACGCTCCTCAACCTCTACCGCCGGCACGGCGAAGCGCTCCTCGAGATGTTTCCGAAGACGCTCTACTATTTCCAGACCACCGGCTCGCGCCGCCAGCTCGGCCTCGAGCTGATGCAGCGCAAGCTCAGGCTCCTCGAAGCCGTGGGGTACCTCACCCCGCAGGGGCTCACGGACCGCGGCGAGTTCGCGTCGTGGGTCTACGGCTACGAGCTGCTGGTCACCGAGCTGCACCACGCCGGCCGGCTGGCGGAGCTTGACGCGCTCAGTCTCGCCGTGCTCATGGTGTCGATCGTGTACGAGCCGAAGCCGCGGATGTCGCCGCCGAAATCCCACCGCCTCAGCAAGCGGCTGGCCGGGCTGTGCCAGGAGCCGCTCGCGCGCATCCACAAGGAAGAGCACCGGTTCAAGATCTCGCCCCGCACGAAAACGCCGGCGTTCCATCTGTCGTACGCTATGGAAGCCTGGATGTCGAACGCCCCGTTCTCCCGGCTCACCAAGCTGTGCGAGGTGGACGAAGGCGAGATCGTGCGGTACTTCCGGATGACGGTGCAGCTTCTGCGGCAGCTCTACGAATCCCCTGCCGCCAATCCGTCGTTGAAGGCCACGGCTGAGAAGGCCTTGCGGCGGATCAACCGGGATGTGGTCGATGCGGAAGCTCAGCTCAGGATGGGATAAGGCAACACGCCTGGCGGCCGTGCTGCTGGCCGCCGGCTGCGCGACGCCGCAGTACGCCGTGCGGCAGGCGCCGGTGCCGCAGGAGACCGCTTCGGCGCTCGAGATCGAACGGACCATCAGCGCCGAGCAGGCGCGCGACTTCCAGAAGCAGGGGGCCCGGCTGATCGGCCCCGCTGAGCGGATCGCGGGCTTCGACGTGCAGCGGATCGTGGACCGCTTGAGCCGGGTGACTGAACGCCCCGGCCTCGACTATCGCGCGTACGTCTACAAGGGCAAGGACCCGAATGCGGCGGCACTCGCCGACGGCCGGATCTACCTTAGCACCGGCATGCTGACGTACCTGGGAGCGCGCGGCAGCCGCGAGGACGAGCCCCTCGACTCGCCTTCGGCTCGCTCGGGGCGAATGCCGAGCGAAGTCGAGGCAGAGCTGGCGTTCATCCTGGGGCATGAGCTGGCGCACACCGTTGCCCAGCATCTGGTGAAGCGATACGACGCGCTCGCGCGGCAGCAGCTCCTCCTGGCGCTCCTGGCGGCAGGAGCCTCGGCCGCCACGTCAGGCGCCTCGGCCTCTGCGCAGCAGGCCGGGCAGATTGCGCTCGACGCCGCGTCGGTGCTGCAGTCGGTGCACAACAGCGGCTTCAGCCAGGAGCAGGAGCTGGAGGCCGACCAGTTCGGGGTTCGCTACGTCGTGAAAGCGGGGTATGCGCCCCGGGCCGGCTTTGAGATGCTGAAGGATTTCGAGCGGTTCGACAGCCCGACGCCGTTTTTACGCACGCACCCCTATATCGCGCTGCGCCGGGCCTACCTTGAACGGTACCTGCAGGACAGTGGCCTGCTCGGCCAGGAGACGGCTGTGACGCCGGCCGTTCCCCGGCTCGCGCCCGCCTCGCCGGCCCAGTCCCGGCTGCGCGAACTGCGCACTGTCCAGCAACTCTACCCGCGGGGCTCCGTCAGCTGGCGGAACCTGCAGCGCCAGATCGACGCCCTCGATAAATAGGGACAGGCACCAATTATTTTCTTGCCGGAGAATAAATGGTGCCTGTCCCTAATTATTCGGTCGCGCGCTGCAACTCCTCCATGAACGCGGAGAGGTCCACGCCGCGCCGCCACGCCAGCTCTTCCACCGTCTCGTACCCTTCCGCCTCCCGGTCGATCTTGAGGCGCCGGAACAAGGCATCGGTCCTGGGATATTGCCGCGCGACCGCGTTGGCCGTCATGGAGCCGGAAATGGCGAACCGCGTGCGGGTGGATGGAGGAGACGTGTCGGACGGATGGACGCGCAACCGGAATCTGACCTGCTGCACCATGGGGCACCTCCGTGTCCGTCCCGCTGGGGCGGGACGACAGGCCATGGGATTGACACACGCTGCAGGGTTGTCCTACTTCAAGGGTAGGCTACCCCTGAGCCGGAGCCGGGGCAAGGAAAAAATCGACCACGCCTCAGCCGGCGCGGGCGCGCTCCTGCCAGCGGGCCAGCAGCTCCTGGGCGGCTGAGAGCGTGGCGCCGAGCGCGATGAATCCGTGGTCGCGTGTCACGATGTAGTCGTGGTCGCGGCAGAGGCGGCGCACTTCTTCGACGAGCGCGGGCGAGTTGCTCCGGGCGGACACCTGCGTGACCGGCAGCGACAGCGGACCGGCCTTCCGCAGCACCGCCTCGTCATGCCCGTGCGCGACGGCCGCGACATCCGGGCGCAGTTCATAGATCATCAGATGCACGAGCGCGTCGGTGGACGGCGGACGCGCGCCGGCGTACGGCACGCGCACGCCGGACGGCGTGCGTTCATACCCGAGGACCTCGATCACATCTTCCGCCCGCATTGTGGCCTTTGACGTTTCCCGGGCGCTGATCAGGCAGCCGCCGGGCGTGCGGCAGCTGACATTGCCGTGGTCGCCCGGACCGTAGGACGGCGTCATCCCGCGGGCATGCAGGAACCGGGCGAGCGCGATGAGCGCCTCGATCTGCGCAGGCGGTGCTGCGCAGCACAGGCCGCGCTGTACCGGCTCGTACAGTTCGACCACCCCGGCCATCAGCGCACCGCGCGCGAGGCGCCGCCCCGCATCAACCCGGCGATCGCGTCCGGGTGCGGCTGCACAAGGCCGGCCTCGGTGATGAACGCGCGGATGAGTGCGCCCGGCGTCACGTCGAAGGCCGGGTTCAGCGCCGCCGCCCCGGGTGCTGCCACGCGCACGCGGCGGAGCGACCCGTCGTCAGCCGCTCCGGTCACCAGCAGCACTTCCTCCTCGTCCCGCTCCTCGATCACGATCCCCTCCCCGGATGGCGTCTGCAGATCGAAGGTGGAGCGGGGAGCGGCGACATAGAACGGCACCCGGTGCTGCGCAGCGAGGACCGCGAGCGTGTAGGTGCCGATTTTGTTCGCGGTATCGCCGTTCGCCGCGATCCGGTCCGCCCCGACGATGACACAATCCACGCGCCGGCGCTGGAACAGCCACCCGCAGGCGGTATCAGCGACCACCTGATGCGGCACGCCTTCCTGCCCCAACTCCCACGCGGTCAGCCGCGCGCCTTGCCCCCGGGGTCGGGTCTCGGTTGCGTACACGGAGACGCGCTTGCCCGCGCGGTGCGCCTTGTAGACGGGCGCCAGCGCTGAGCCCCAGTCGGTGAACGCCAGCCACCCGGCATTGCAATGCGTCAAGACGCGTCCGCCGGAAGGAATGAGCGGCTCTCCGGCCACCCCGATCTGTTCGCCGGCCCGGGCATTCTCATCGGCCAGCTCCTGCGCGCGTGCGACCGCCGCCTTTCGCGCGCCGTCGCGCCCCGCCGCCCCCTGCACCGCCTCGAGCACCTGCTCGACCGAGAAGAAGAGATCGCGCGCGGTGGGGCGGGTCGCCTGGATCATCCGCGCAGCCGTCTGCACCGCCTCCCGCCATTCCGGCTCCGGAGCGGCGAGGACCGCCTGGGCGAGCGCGTACCCGGCCGCAGCACCAATCGCCCCGGCCCCGCGGACCGCCATGGTGCGAATCGCCTCCGCAGTGTCGGCCGCGGTCGCGCACGCGAGCAGCTCGAAGCGGAACGGCAGCAGCCGCTGATCGATCATGCGGACCGTCGAGCCGTCGAGCCACACGGTGCGGTACGGAGTGCCGTTCACCAACATGGAGAGCGCTTCATTCCAGCGGCATCCCGTGGCGCGCCGTGTTCGCCGCGATTGTCTTCGGGAGGAGCAGCTGCAACAGATAGTCCGGCCCGCCGGCCTTGGTGCCGAGCCCGGACAACCGGTGGCCGCCGAACGGCTGGCGCCCCACCATGGCGCCTGTGATCGGCCGGTTGATGTAGAGATTGCCGGCGTCGAACGACGCGATCGCCTCCTCGATGTGCGACGGCGAGCGCGAGTACACGCCGCCGGTTAGCGCGTACTCGGTGTCATTCGCGAGCGCGAGCGCCTCGCCGAAGCTCCGGACGCGGAAGACGCTAAGGAACGGCCCGAAGAGCTCGTGCTGCGCCAGCCGGTCGTCGCGCGGCACGTCGGCGGCGATCACCGGCCCCACGTAGTGGCCGTCCTTCGGCAGCCGCTCCGGCGGGTACTGGTACGCAACCCGTGCGGCCGTCCGCGCGTGCGAGGCCGCGTCCTGCAGCCGCCGCTGCGCAGCCGCATCGATGAGCGGCCCCAGATCGGTTGCCGGATCGGCCGGGTCGCCTACCACGAGCCGGTCGGTCGCCTCGATCAGCCGGACGAGCAGCCGGTCATAGATCGCCTCATGCACGATGAGCCGCGACGCAGCCGAGCACTTCTGCCCGGCATAGCCGAACGCCGAGCGCAGCACGCCGGCCACCGCCGCGTCCAGGTCCGCGTCCGCGTCCACGATGATCGCGTTCTTCCCGCCCATCTCCGTGATGGCGTGCTTGATGAACCGCTGGCCCGGGGCCACGCGTCCGCACGCCTCGATGATGGAAAGCCCGACCGTTTTCGATCCGGTGAAGAGCACGACGTGCGTCCCCGGGTGGTGCACCAGCGCGGAGCCGATCTCCTCCCCCGACCCCGGCAGGCACTGCACGGTGCCCTCAGGCATCCCGGCGCCGGCAAGCGCCTGGGCGATCAGTGCGGCGATGACCGATGACTGCTCGGCGGGCTTCAGGATGACCGCGTTGCCGGCCGCGAGCGCTGCCGACGCCATGCCGGTGAGAATGGCCGCCGGGAAGTTCCACGGCGCGATGACCACGGCCACCCCGCGGGGCCCGTACCGGTAGGCGTTGCGCTCGAACCGGGACTGCAGCAGCGGCCGCCCCTCGTCCAGCGCCAGCATCTGGGCCCCGTAGTATTCCAGATACTCGATCGCCTCGACGATGTCGACATCTGCTTCCCGCCAGGGCTTGCCGACTTCGAGCACCGCCAGCGCCGCCAGCGCGTGGCGCCGTTCGCGCAGCCGCTGGGCCGCGCGGCGCAGGCAGGCGATCCGCTCGATCACGGGCCACCGGCCCCAATGGCGCTGAGCCGCGGCGGCGCTGACGACCGCCTGGTCCACGTGCTCCAGCGTCGCGCGCGCCACCCGCCCGATGACCGCGTTCGGATGCGCCGGATTGTAGCTGACCACCGCCTCCGCGCTCTCGACCAGCCGCCCGCCGAGCAGCAGCGGATGCACGCGCCCGGACTCCGCACGGGCCTGCGCGAGCGCATCCGCCATCCGGCGCTGGGCCGCGGCCGTGGAGAAATCCTCCAACGGCTCCGCCCGGAAGCCGCCATGGGCCGCCTGGGGTTCGGTCGGCGCCGCGCCTGCCTGCCGCGCCAGAGGGTCGTCAGTATCGCGCGGCGCAGGCAGGCCCGCCTGCGGGCTGGGCGGCTGCAAGAGCTGCTCGGCGCTTCGCTCTTCGAGGAACTCCTGGCGGAGGAACGATTCGTTGGCGGTGTTCTCGAGGATACGGCGGACCAGGTACGCCATCCCGGGGATCAGCTCTCCGATGGGCGTGTAGATCCGGACCGGATAGCCCAGCGCCACGATCGCCGCGTGCAGCGTATCGCCCATGCCGTACAGCAGCTGAAACTCCAGATCCGTCTTCGCGAGGCCGAGCGCCTCCGCCGTCGCCATGGCGTGCGCGATGGACCGGACGTTGTGGGACGCGATCGCCGTCGTCACGCGCGGGTGCGCGGACAGCAGCCGGCGCGTCAGTCGCTCGAACGACAGGTCGCTCGCCGCCTTCTCGGTGTGCACCGGGCTGTCCCAATGGCACAGCTCGGCTTGGGCGACCTCGAAATCCCAGTAGGCGCCTTTCACCAGCCGGACCGTGAGCGCCGCCTTCCGGGACTCGAGCCATCCGACCAGCCGCTCGGCCGCCGCGTCGGCGTCCTTGAGGTACGCTTGGAGAACGATCCCCAGGCCGCCCGGCGCCTGCCGCTCCTCCAGGAGCCGCTGCACCAGCACGAGGGTCAGGTCCCGCAGCTCGTACTGCTCCATGTCGAAATTGATGAGCGCCCCGAGCGTCCCCGCCGCCTGCAACAGCGGCGTGAGCCGCGCGGCGGCGCGCTGCAGGCTCTGGGGCGGGCTGATCGGGTCGAAGCGGGGCGTGAGCGCCGAGGGTTTCACGGAGAGGTTCGTCCGCGGCCCGCAGGTGAGGAGCGCGCCATTGCCGCCCGCCTGCGCGGTCACCGATGCGCTCTCCTTGAGGAGCCGCAGGCACTGCGCCGCGTACCGGTCCGCCTCAGGCTCCGAGAGCACCTGCTCGCCGAGGATGTCGAGGCTGCAGGACGCGCCACGCTTCGCGAGCTCTTGGATCGCCCGGCGCGCCTCTTCCGGATGCGCTTCGGCGATGAACTGGCGGGCCACCTGCTCGGTGAGCTGCCGGATGACCGCAGCCAGCGCCCCTTGCGTCAGGAGCCCGGGCGTGGCCAGCGATGAGCCGAGGCGAAGCGCCGCCGGCAGGTGCAGGTTCCCGGTCGGAAAGTACTCGCGCACGTGGCGCGCGACATCGCGCGGACGGTCCAGGCTCGGCAGGACGTCGATGAACCTGAGCACCGCGCCCTTCACCGAGGCATCGGACAGGCACCAGGAGAGGACACGGCTGGTCCACCGGTTGAGCGTCGAGAGGTGCGCGTGCTCCTGCCGGGCGAGGGCGAACAACTCGCGGCCGAGCACCTGGGTCCGCGCTTCGAGGGCGCGCGCGTCAACCGGCTTGGAGGCGGCTACGTGGGAGGCCATGCTCTCCAGTCTACCGCATCGCTTCCGAGTGGTATACTACTCGCGACATGGCGAGCGAAATCGTGCAAGTTGGCGGCCACATCATCGACTCCCTCATCCTGCCGAAGGTCCTGGACGAGATCATGGACTTAAACGGCACGTTCGAGATCCTCGAGATCACGATCGGCAAGCGCAAGACCGACCCGTCGCACGCGCGCCTGCGCGTCCACGCCGGTTCCCAGCGGAAGCTCGACCAGATCCTCAAGCGGCTCGCGCGGCTGGGGGCATTGCCGATCCAGCTGCGGGATGTCCGCCTCGTCGCCGCGCTCAAGCACGGCGTGTTCCCGCCCGCGTTCTATTCCACGACCAACCTGCCGACCGAGATCAGGTTCCGCGGCCGGTGGCGGAAGGTCGAGGGGATCGAAATGGACTGCGGCATCATCGTCCATCCGACCACCGGCCATGCCCGCTGCCTACCGGTCGCCTCAATTCATAAGGGCGATTGGGTCGTGTGCGGCACCGACGGGATCAAGGTGACCCCGCTCGAGCGCGCCCGGCAATCCGAAGTGTTCCAGTTCATGGGGAGCGCCGTCTCCTCGGAGAAGCCGAAGGCGCAGCTCATCAGCCGGTTGGCCGGCGAGATGCGGGCCCTGCGGCGCGCCGGGAGGAAGATCCTCGTCGTGGCGGGCCCGGCGGTCATCCATACCGGCAGCGGGCCCTATCTCGAACGGCTCATCCGCAGCGGGTTCGTCCACGTGCTCTTCGCCGGCAACGGCTTCGCCACCCACGATATCGAATCCTCGCTCTACGGCACCTCGCTCGGGGTGTACCTGGACCGCGGGACGCCGGCGAAGGACGGCCACGACCACCACATGCGCGCGATCAACACCATCCGCAACCTCGGCGGGATCCGCCAGGCGGTGCGCCGCGGCGTGTTGAAGCGCGGCGTGATGCACGCCTGCGTCGCGCATGGGGTGCCCTTCATCCTCGGCGGCTCGATCCGCGACGACGGCCCGCTGCCCGACGTGTTCACCGACACGCTCGAGGCGCAGGCGGCGATGCGGCGCCAGCTTCCGGACGTCGCCATGGCGCTCATGATCGCGACGACCCTGCACGCCATCGCCACCGGCAACATGCTCCCTGCCACCGTGAAGACGGTGTGCGTCGACATCAACCCGGCGGTCGTGACCAAGCTGGCCGACCGCGGCACCTTCCAAGGCATCGGCATCGTCTCGGACAGCGAATCGTTCCTCCGCGAGCTGACCCGCGCCCTCCGTTTGTAGTTGTTGCCCTTCCCATGCCCCCTGCCCCACGCCCCACGCCCCAGTTCTTGATGTGCCGGCCGTCGCACTATACGGTCGCGTACGAGATTAACCCGTGGATGAGCCTGCGGCGGAAGCCCAACCGCACCCGCGCCGCCCTCCAGTGGGACCACCTCTACCGGACGCTGACCAGGACGCTCGGCGTGCGCGTGCGGCTCGTGCCGCCGCGCGCCGGCGTGCCGGACTTGGTGTTCACGGCGAACGCAGGACTCGTGCACGGCCGGACGGTCGTCCGCAGCAACTTCCGCTTCTCCCAGCGGCAGCGCGAAGAACCGATCATGGAGCGCTTCTTTCGCGCGGCGCGTTTCCGCGTGGTGACGCTGAACCGGCGGTACGGGTTTGAAGGCGAAGGGGATGCGCTGTGGGCGGGCTCGACGCTGGTGTTCGGCTTCCGCTACCGGTCAGACGCGGGCGCGCACGAAGAGCTGGCGAGGATCCTCAAGGCCCGGGTGCTCCCGGTCGAACTCGCGGACACGCGGTTCTACCACCTGGATACCTGCTTCGCGCCGCTTGATGCCAGGACCGGGGTGTGGTTTCCGAAGGCGTTCGACCGGTACGGGCGGCGGGTGCTCGAGCATCTGATGCCGGATCTGATCGCGGTCACGGAGGCGGACGCGAAGCGGTTCGTCTGCAACGCGATCCCGGTGCCCGCCCCGGCCGGCGCGAAAGACGGGCCGGGGGGACGGGTGGTCGTGCAGGCAGGTCTGTCGAAGGCCCTTGCGCGGCGGATCGAGCGCCGCCGCTTCGCGCTCTACCCCGTGGACCTCTCGGAGTTCCTCAAGGCCGGCGGCTCAGCCAAGTGCCTGGTGCTTCGCCTAGGCTAGGCCTTCGCGCCGGCGCCGTAGTAGGCGGGCTCGTTCCCCGGCTTCCACTTGATGTTGCAGCCGATGCTGGAGCGCTGCTCCGCGCCCGGCGCCTTCCCGGCAAGGACCGCGTCCAACGCGTCCCGCAGATCCTTCCCGGTGACCGGCGTACCGTTCCCCGGCCGGCTGTCATCCAACTGTCCCCGGTAGACGAGCTTGCCCGCGCCGTCGAACAGGAAGAAATCGGGCGTGCAGGCCGCCGTGAACGTCTTGGCGACCTCCTGGCGCTCGTCGTAGAGGAACGGAAAGCGGAATCCCTGCGCCTTCGCCATCGCGGCCAGCTGCTCCGGAGCGTCATCCGGATACTTGCCGGCGTCGTTGGCGCTGATCGCCACGACCCCGGCGCCTTTCCCCGCGTACGCGTTGCCCAGGCGCGCCAGCTCGTCCTTCACGTGCTGCACATACGGGCAGTGCCGGCAGATGAACATGACGAGGAGTGCCGGCGTGCCGGCCAGGTCGGCCCTCGACACGGCCTTGCCGGACACGACATCCGGCAAGCGAAAGTCCGGGCACTGGGTGCCGAGCGGCAGCATGGTGGAAGGCGTCAAAGCCATGGCGATCCTCCGGGTTGGCGTCTGAGCCGTTACGCGCGGGGAAACAACCGGTCGAGCTTGGCGGCGAGGATAAAGTCGTTTTCCGACAAACCGCCGATCGAATGCGTCGAGAGCTCGATCGTCAGCCGCCGGTAGCCGGTCAAGTGGAGATCCGGGTGATGGTCTTCCGCCTCGGCCACCGGCGCGATGCGCTGGATATGCTCCACCGCGTCAAGGAAATCGCGGCATTTCAGCGTCTTGCGGAGCGCCTTGCCGCCTGCCTGCGCCGCGCCCGGCGCGACAGGCAGGCCGACGAGCTCCCAGCCGTCGAGATCCTGCAGCAGCGCCTTGGCCGCGCTCTCCGGCAGCGGCTCAACGCCGCCCTCGCACGGCTTGCACTTGCGATCCGCCAGGCCTGCCATCGGCGTCAGCCCGCGCGGTCGACCTTGATCACCTTGTACGGCACCGTCGTGCGCGGCAAGTTCAGCATGAACCGCTCGCCCGGTTTCTTGCCCAGCACGCTCTTGCCGAGGGGCGAGGCGATCGAGAGCTTGCCGTTCTGGGGGTCGGCCTCTTCCGGTCCGACCAGGACGTACTTGACCCGCTCTTTCGTCTGCTCATCCTGCAGCGTCACCTGCGTGCCGACGCGCGCCTCGCCGTCCTTGACCTCGAGATCGTCAATGATCCGGATGTTCAGAAACTTCTGATCCAGCTCCATCAGCCGCTTCGCCACATGCTCCAGGCGCTCGCGCGCCGAGTGGTATTCGCCGTTCTCGCGCAGGTCGCCCAGCGCCGCCGCGCGGCTCACTTCCTCCGTCAGCTCGCGCTTCTGCTGCACGAGCGCTTTATGCTCGGCCTGGAGCTTCGCCAGGCCGTCCTTGGTCAACAAGGTGTCACTCATGCGCTGCCCAGAAACAACGGTCGGCGATTATTTGCTCCAGGTCTTGCGGGCCTTCGCAGGCTCGCTGGCCGGCACCTGCGCAGCGCCCGGCTCGCTGGTCGGCACGTCCCATCCGCCCGAGGACGGCTGGCCGTAGCCGGCCGGCATCGGCGCCTCGGCCGCCGGGGCCGCGTCGCCGCCTGCGAGGCAGTTGTCATACGAGTCCGAGACCGGGATGCCGTTGAAACCCGGCAGCCAGAACGTGACGAGGTCGATCGCGCCGGAGCCGAGCCGCAGGAGGCCGCACCCGACCCCTTTGCCGAAGCCGGCGAGCGTGCCGACGAGCGGCGGGCCGGTTCGGGTCTCATTCACGGTATTCGTGATGATGTCCACCGGCGAGGAGAGCACGTTGATCGCGCCGCGCCCGATCATGCCGGCGAATTTCTTGCCGTAATGCTGGGATTCGGCCGCCACGTGGATTTGCGTGCGCGCCGCCCACACCGGCTGCTGCGCCGACACGACCGCCAATGAGAGCACGACCATCCACACCGCTCGCTTCATGGGACCTCCGGGGTTTGACCGACGCAGACGACACGACAGAGTCAGTCTAACGCGAATGGCGGGGAGTGTCAACACAGCCCCCGACGGAGTCCCGTCGGTTACCGTGGCGGGGCTGCTCGTCCGGCTGCGTGCCGCAACCGGCGGGACGCGCGGACCACCGAGAAGGTCACGCCCCCGATCAAACCCACCGGCACCAGGAGCATGAGGCCGATGCTGAGCGCGTAGCCGCGGGCCGTGGAGAGCTGCTGCTTAACCTTGTCCGGCTCGAACAGCGACTCCTTGCAGCCTGGGCAGGCCCAGACCTCAGGCAGCAGGAGCAACCCTGCTCCAAGGAGCGCGCAGACGCACAGGACGCAACGGGCGCGCGCGCTCATGGGTGCCAGTGATAGAGCATTCCGTAGACGACGACACCGCTCACCGAAACGTACAACCACAATGGCAGCGTGAAGCGCGCGATCGCCCGATGCTCGCTGAAGCGCTGCCGCCACGCCAGGAACAGCGTCCGCAGCACCAAGGGCACGATCACGACCGCCAGGATCGTATGGCTGAGCAGCACGGTGAAATAGATGGGCCGGCTCGCCCCCTGCCCCTCAAACCTCACCGACCCGACCTGTGCGTGGTACAGCAAGTAGGACACGAAGAAAACCGTGGAGACCACGGCCGCCGCGACCATGCAGCGGGTGTGCAGCGCGATCCGCCGCGTGCGGATTGCCAGGAACCCGGCCGTCAGCAGAACGGCGCTCGTGCCGTTCAGGGCCGCATTGACTGTGGGCCAGGCGCTGTGCGGTATCAGGGCCGCAACCCGTCGAGGAGCTGCCGGGCGTCGCGGCGCAGCTGCTCCATCGCCTCTGGCTCGTTGGTCTCATAGTACCCCCGCAGATGCCCCTGGGCGTCCACCAGCACGAGCCGCGTGCTGTGCGCGATCGGCTCTTCCGGGGTCGTGCCCTCTGCCACGGCCAGCTTGAAGCCGAGATGGGACAAATCGAAAACCGCGACCGGATCGCCGGTCACAAACAACCAGTGATCCGACGCACCATGGTGGTCCGCGTAGCGCGCGAGCACCTCCGGCGTATCGTGCGAGGGATCGACGGTGATCGACAACAGGTTGAGCCCGGGCTCATCGCGCAGCGCCGCCATCCGCTGCGTCATCAGCGGACACTGGCCCGCACATCGCGTGAAGATGAACCCCACGACCCAGACGCGGCCATGGAGCTCAGTGCGCGAGAACGGCAGCCCGCGGTGGTCGGTGAGCGCGAAACCCGGCAGCACCCCGTGATCGGGAAGCGCCGCTGGGACCGCAGGCGCCGGCGGACGCCTGAGCGCAATCGCGCCCGCCACGGCCGCGCCGACCAGCAGCATGATGGCGGTCCGCTTGACCGCAAGGCTTACAACGGCGTTCGATCCCATGCCAGGAGGGCGAGCAACAGCGGGAGATACGCGACCGACGCCCGGAACAGCTGCCGCGCGCTGGGGAGCGTCCGGAGCAGCGCAGCACGGGCCGCCGCCGCGAGGAGGAGCGCGCTGAGGAGGAACGCGCCGTAGAAATACCAGGTGCCGGTCAGCCCCAGCACCGACGGCACCAAGCTGACCGGAAGAAGCACCAGCCCGTACAGCATGATTTGCCGCGCCGTGGCCGCGGTGCCGGACTCGATCAGCGGCAGCATGCGGAACCCGGCCTGCGCGTAGTCATCGCGGTAGAGGATCGCCAGCGCCAGGAAGTGGGGCAGCTGCCACAGGTACAGGATGCCGAACAGCGCCCAAGCTCCGGATCCGACCGCGCCTGAAGCGCCGGCCCAGCCGATGACCGGCGGCAGCGCGCCTGGCACCGCTCCGACGAGCGTGCAGTGCGGCGTGATACGCTTCAGTGGGGTGTAGAGCAACACGTAACTCGCCCAGCTCGCGAAGGCAAGCGCGGCCGTCAGGGGATTCACGGCCAGCGTAAGAAACGCGAGTCCTGCGACCGTGAGCCCGACGCCGACCCCGCACGCCGCTGCCGGCGTCACCCGGCCCGACGGAAGCGGCCGCATCCGTGTGCGCTGCATCCGCGCATCGAGCTCGCGCTCCATCCATTCGTTCAGGGCGTTGGCGCCTCCCACGACGAGTGCGGTGCCGATGAGGACCGGCGCCAGCCGCGCGAGCTGCCCGGCCCCGCCGCGCAGACCAAGCCAGAAGCCTGCGGCGGTCGTCACGAGCACGAGCGAACTCAGGCGCGGCTTTGTTAGCTCCAACAGATCCTTGGGGGCGTTCATCCCGCCACCGGTTCGCCGGAGGCGCGAGCGGCTGACGGCGCGCGGCGCCGGCGCAGTTCCCAGGCGAGCACGACCCCTTGCGCCAGGACGAGAGCGCCCAGCGCCACGTGGCCGGTGCGCAGCGCGACCGATCCGCGATGGCCGAAGAGCCCCCATCCCCATCCGGCCTGCGCCGCGACGAGCGCGGCGAACCGCAGCGCATGCGCGGCGAGGACTGGGCGCGCGGGGCGGGCGCTCGCCACCGCCCAGGCCAGCCCCAGCGCAACCGCGACGAGCAGGATCGCGTTGCCGATGTGCGGCATCACCGCGTAGCCGGTATGCCGGATCACCGCCCCAAGCGCCAGTTGCAGCGCAGCCAGATGGATCGCCAGCATCCCGAGCGCCGACCATCCCTTCGGCACCGTGTCACCGGCGCTTCGCGGAGCAGCCTGCCACGCCGGCGATGTCGCGTACGCCAGGCTGACCACCAAGCAGAACACCGTCTGCCCCAAGCAGGCGTGCGTGATGGAGACCGCAGGCGGCAAGAGGAGCAGCACCGTGAGCCCCCCGAGCACCGCCTGCGCCACGACCGCGCCGAGCGCCACGTACCCGAGCCGGCGGACCCAGGCCCGAGGTTCGCGCCGGGCGAGCCACACGGCGAGCGCCAGGATCATCAACCCGACCAGTCCGGCGATCATCCGGTGGCCGTGCTCATAGAGGATGCCGCCGACCATCGGCGGAAACCACGTGCCGTAGGACAGCGGCCAATCCGGCACCGCGAGGCCCGAGTCGGTGCTCGTGACAAGCCCGCCGGCGACCAGGAGGAGGAACGTCGCCCCCGCCGTGAGGACAGCAAACGCGTGGAGGGCGCCAGTCCGAGCATTCCGTGATTGGGTGATTAAGTGATTAGGTGATTGGGACATGGGAATGTTGCGAGACCGAGAAACGTGACACACCGCGCAGACCCGACCGAATGACTGGTGCTCTCTGTAGTCACCTCATCACTCAATCACGCAATCACAACGCTAGCCTCTGATATGTTGAGGCAGCCAGTCGTCCTTGCGGCCAGGAACGCTGTATTCGTACGGGCCGTGATAGACCGTCAGGGGCTTCGGAAAGTTGCCGTGGGGCGGCGGCGAGCTTGTCGCCCACTCGAGGGTGTTCGCCTGCCAGGGATTCTCCGGCGCCTTGCGCCCTTTGGCCATGCTCCAGAAAAAGTTGATGATGAAGAGGAGTTGCGCGGCGAACAGCACGTACGCCGAGTAGCTCATCATCCGGTTGAGGCCGTCGAGGTGCGCGAGGTGCGTGTAGTCCATGTAGCTGTAAATGCGCCGCTGCATGCCGGCGACACCTAAGATGAACATCGGGAACATGACCCCGTTGAAACAGAGGAAGGTCAGCGCGAAGTGCAGCTTCCCGAGCGTCTCGCTCATCATCCGGCCGAACATCTTCGGGTACCAGAACGTGATGCCGGCGAAGATGCCGAAGAGGCTGCCGCCGAACAGCACGTAATGCAGGTGGCCGACGACGAAGTAGGTGTCGTGGAGGTAGAGGTCCACCGGCGTGGACGCGACGAAGACCCCGGTCAACCCGCCGATGACGAACATGGACACGAAGGCGATCGCGTGCAGCATGGGCGTCGTGAAGCGGATCGAGCCGCGCCAGAGGGTGCCCAGCCAGTTGAAGGTCTTGATGGCCGAGGGCACGGCGATCACCATCGTGGACACCATGAAGCTCGTGCCGAGCGTCGGGTTCATGCCGCTCGCGAACATGTGGTGCGCCCAGACGAGGAAGCCGAGCACCGCGATCCCCATGATGGCGTAGACCATGGAGTGGTAACCGAACAAGGGCTTGCGCGCGAAGACCGGTAGCACCTCGGAGACCATGCCCATCGCCGGCAGGATCATGATGTAGACCGCCGGGTGGGAATAGAACCAGAACAGGTGCTGCCAGAGCAGCGGCTGGCCTCCGCCGCTGTTCGCCTGCGCGACCCCGTCGATGATGAGCCCGGCCGGGAGGAAGAAGCTGGTGCCGGCGGTCATGTCCATGAGGAGGAGCACGGAGGTCGCCGCCAGGACCGGCGTCGCCAAGAGGATGATGACCGCGGTGATGAAGAGGGCCCAGACGGAGAGCGGCAACCGGAAGAAGCCCATGCCCGGCGCCCGGAGGTTGATGACGGTGGTCACGTAGTTGGCCGCGCCCATGATCGAGGAGGTGCCCACAAGCAGGATGCTGATGAGCCAGCACACCTGCCCCGGCCCCCCGATCTTGCTGAGCGGCGGGTAGGAGGTCCACCCGGCTTGCGCAGCACCCCCCTGCAGGAAGAAGCCGGCGCACAGGACGGTGATGGCCGGCGGGATCAGCCAGTAGGAATACATGTTGAGCTTCGGGAACGCCATGTCGCCGGCGCCGATTTTGAGCGGAATCAGGTAGTTGCCGAACACGCCGACGAGCAGCGGGATGATCGCGAAGAAGATCATGATCGTGCCGTGCATCGTGAAGAGCATGTTGTAGTAGCCGGAATCCATGATCCCACCCGCGAATCCGACCGGCTGGATCTTTTCCATCCAGACGAAGATCCGGTGCGCCCAGTGGGTCTCCTGGAGGTAGTGGTTCGGCCAGCCGAGTTGCAGGCGGACCAGCATCGCGAGGACGCCGCCGAAGAGCAGCATCACGAGGCTCGTCATCAGGTACTGGATGCCGATCACCTTGTGATCGGTCGAGAAGATGTATTTCCGCCAGAACGACGTCGGTTCGCCGTGTGCCACGCTCATGTCCCCAGCTGTTCCGCCAAGGCCTGCTGCAACCATGTCTGAAACGCGTCCGGAGTGTCGATCACGAGAAACCCGCGCATCCGGTAGTGGCCGAGCCCGCATAGCTCAGCGCAGGCGATCTCGAAGTTGCCGGTCTTGGTCGCCTCGACCCACAGCCGGCCGGTCAGGCCCGGCACCGCGTCCAATTTCATGCGGAATTGCGGCACGAAGAAACTGTGCAGAACGTCCTTCGACTTCAGGTGGATCAGCACGGTCTCGTGCACCGGCAGATGCATCTGGTTGATCGTCACGATGTCATCGGCCGTGTTGAGCCGCCCGTCCACCCCGGCGTAGCGGACGTTCCACGCGAACTGCTCCCCGGTCACCTCGACTTCAAACGCCGCCGGCGGCGGGGTGCCGCGCACGCGCGCCCAGACCTCTTGGCTCGAAATCGCCAGATAGATCAGGATAAGCGCCGGGATGACCGTCCAGACGATCTCGACGATGTGATTGCCGTGGGTGTAGCCGGCCGGCTGTCCCGGCCGGTGCCGGTAGCGGACCAGGAACCAGAGGAGCGTGCCCTGGACGAGGATGAACGCCGCGCCGGTGATCCAGAGGATCACGTAGAACATCCGGTCGATGTCAGGCCCCGTCGTGGTCACGGTCTCCGGCAGCCAGATCCGCGCCCCGGATCCGCCGAGGGCCCAGGCGTCCGCTGCGCCGAGGAGCCCGAGGACCCCGAGCGCGGCGACACGGCTGATGCGCTGCCGCATGAGTCGCTTCACGGTCCCGGCTGTGCCCTATTGCGCCGCGAACGTAAACTGCACCGGCTGCGCCGCACCCCCGCTCACGGTGAGCGGGGCGGTCTGCGTGCCGTACTTCTCGTGCCACGCTTCCAGGGTGTACGTGCCGTCCGGCAGCCCGCTGATGGCAAACGTACCGTCGTCCTTGGACACGGCGTAGTACGGGTGGTCCACGACGCCGGCGAACGCATTCATCCAGGGGTGGACGTTGCACTTGAACTTGACCCCGATCTCCGGCTTGGTAAATTTCTTGGACGTCTTCATGCCTTTGACCGGCTGCGCCACGTTAAACGGCGGGTTCGCCGCCGGCTTCGCGTTCACGTTGTGCAGCGTCGCGTCGCTGTTGACGATCTCCAGCGGCTGGTTCACCTGGATGCCGAACACGTGCGGCGCATACCAGCACCCGGCCTGGTTCAGGGTGACCGGGGCGGCGGGAGCGCTCGCCGACGGCGGCGCGCCCTTGACGGAGACGAACACGTTCTTGAGCCCGCCGTTCGCGCTGACCACGACCTCTTCGGTCATCACCGGGCTCTGGTGCTGCTCCTGGCATTTCGGGTCGGCGCTCATCTTGACGGCCTGCGCCGCCGGCGGGGCACCGGTGAACTTCACCGAGCCGGTGACCGTAGCGCCGCCCGCGGTGGCCGGCCCTGCGCTGTCCGGCGCTTGCGCGAGCTGGACCGACGCCGGCGCTGCTGTGGTGTCATCCGTGGCGGACGCGCCGGGCGACCGGCCGCAGCCGATGGCCACGACAATGCTGAAAACCCCCACCATCGCTGATCGGCGTGCGCGCATCGCAAGAACCTCCTTCATGGCCGTGCCTCCACCTCGTCGGACTCGAATCATTTAGTGCTGCGCAGTCTTCTTCCGTCGCGTCAGCGCCAGGTCGATCCACGGCGAGACCGCGCGCGCCTGCCCCGGCGGTTGCCCCTCGCCGGCCGGGGCCGGCGGATTGCCGCCGTCCCAGACGGTGAACGCCACAGGCTCGAACCCGTCTCCGGTGATCGCCTTGGCCCCTGCCGGCTGCTCCGGCGCGAGGGGGCGCTGCACGATGAGGTGCCACCGGCCGTCCTCGTACTTCGCCTCGCTCCAGCGAGGCACGCCGCCGGCAACCCCCGCGCGCACCGCGGCGAAATCCGCGGCAAGCGCCTCGACCGGTTGCGGTGCTGCGGCGCTCCAATACGTCAGGTCCAGGCGCGGCCCGTCCGGTCGCGGCCAGGCTTGCAGCGTCACGACGTCGCCGCTCGTGCCGGCGGGTTGGAGCAGCATCGCCAGCGCGTCCGGCTCCGCCTGCCGGCCTGCCTGCGCTCCGTCAGCTGACGAGGCAGACAGGTCCTCGGTCGGATCATCCCACGAGAGGCGGACGCTGATCGCCGTGCCGTTCTCGAGCGCCCGCATGGTGAGCATCCGAACGGTGGACGGCGCCTGCCACTCGCCCTCGGCGGTCACGGCGTTGCGCAGCTGCACCATCGTGGGCTCGGCCTGTTTCCAGCGCGGGTCGTCGAGCGCCGCCGGCAGCTCGCCGTCGATCCGCGCCGCATGCGCGACCATGTTCCAGTGCGGCGGCTCCTGCAGCGATGCCACGTAATACGCGAGATGCCAGGTGTCTTCGGGCGAGACCGCGTCGGCGTACGACGGCATGCCGGCGCCGTCGATCCCGGTGCGGATCCGCAGCATGATCGCCTGGGCGCTGTCCCCGCCCCGGTAAGACCAGCCCTGCGTCAGGTTCGCCGGACGGATCGGCATGCCCCAGTCGTCCACGAGCCCGGCGGCCGAGGTGCCGTTCGCGCGGCCTGCGGCGCCGTGGCAGGCCGCACAGCCGAGCTGCTCGTACAGTCCCTTGCCCTTCGCCAGATCCGCCGCGCGCGCGCCGGGATCCGGGCTCACCGGCACCGCCGCCGGCGGGTTCTCCTGGAACACCGGCGAGAGGCTCTTCAAATATTCCACGAGCTGCCAGCGCGTCGCTTCATCGAGGTGCTGCCAGTCGGGCATGTTGGTGCCGGGCAAGCCGGTCGAGATTGTGTGAAACAGGTCGTCGTCAGAGGGCGGCGTGCCGCTCGCGGTGCTGCGGAACTTGTAGACCCCGAGGGTCAGGTCGCGCGGCCTGGGGTAGAAGCGCTTCGCATCGAGCCCATCGCCCTTGGCCTGGTCGCCATGGCAGCGCGCGCACTGGGCGACGTAAGCCGTCCGGCCCGCTTTCGGGTCCGGAGACGGACGCTCGGCCAGGGCCACAGAAGCATTTGCCGCCCAAAAGCCTAGCGCAAGCGCCAGCCCGCTGGGACGGAAACGTGGGTGGTGCGGAGTGCGTAGCGACGATGAGCCCATGAACGACAGCTTATTGTAGCGAAGGGGGCGGGCTTCGTCAACGCAGCTTAGGCAAGGCTCGTGGGTCAGGTTGGCCAACGCCCACGATATCAGATATCGTGCTGAGCTTGATATCTGATATCGCTGGACCGCGACCTCCGGTAAACTGCACCATCACCTGTGGGCCCTGCGACGGCTCGATCGTAGACGAGCGGGGGAGGGGGAACTCTGATGCGGGAGACTGCGGTCGCGCGCCGTTGGCGCGCACCTGGCGGGCTAGTCCTCCTGGACCCAGCCTCGAAGCTCCGAGACCACGCCGCTGGCCTCTGGGGGCGGATCATCGCCCGAGACCGCTGAAAAGGCGATCTTCGCATTTTCCACGCGCAACTCAGCGAGGGGATACGTGACGATGCTATCCACTCCTGGCCCTGGCCCGCTCACCAAATCGGGATGGCAAGCTCCTCCATCCTCCACTGCGATGAGACTGCCGTAAATCGCCCCGTGCGCTTTCAGGTTGGTCACATCGCCGCCTCGGCTCATGACGATCCCTGTGACGTTCATCGTCGCCGTTTCCTTGAACAGTAAGACGGGTGAGCCAACGATCGCCATGCCTGGCGAGAAGGGGCTGGGCCCAGCCGTGCTGTTCAGGATGAGGTCGGCGTTCGAGGTCAGCTCGATGCCCCCTCCGCAGCCTTCGTGGATGATGGTGCCGTTAACCGTCACCGTCCCGCTGAACTTGATCGACACCCCGCACTCCACGTAGTAGACCCCGGTCAGCGTCGTGTCCTTAAACGGCTGAGCTGGGGTAGCGCTGATCACATGGCCCGCCGCCACCGCTGCGTCGTAATACGGCTTCAGATTGACCGTGAGATCCGGCACCTTCGGCGCGTTGAGATCAAAGGTCGTCGGCGTCATCGTAAACGGCTCAGGGTGGAAGATGCTCTGATCGCTGCAGTTCGGACAGAGCGCCGCCAGTGGCTCGCTGGTGGGGTTGTAGAAGGCGACGCGGTTGGCCCAGACCTCATTGGTGTTTGTTGTTAGAATCGAGCCGCCCGCGTCGGGCGGGCCCTGCGCGTAAATGACCGTCTTGTCCCACTCCAGGGGATCGCCGAAGGTGGAGTTGCCGTCCATGTTGATGGTCTTGCCCGCCACCGAATAGGGATACGCGGTGGGGTTGCTCGTGTCGACGTAGATGATGGCTTGGACTATCTGCGGGACGGTCCCCGCCATACCCCTCACCCTGACCACGATCATCTTGTTCGAATCCGTTGAGGGATCCGCGTCGTCCGCGTCATCTTTCACCTCAAGCACGAGACAGTTCGGTACGGCGCACGGCAGGTCGTGCTTGGGAAGACTGCTGAGGGTTTGGTTCGTCGTGCCGGCGACGCTATTGCGGAGCTCCATCAGGTACCCGTCGATGCCCGCTTCGGCATAGTGGAGCGCCTGCGCCTTCGCGATGAGGACGTTGGCGACCCTGAGGTCAGTCGTCGATCGGGTGAGACCCACCACCGTCAGGCTGAGGAGTCCTGTGAGGATGAAGAGCGCTGTGACCATCAAGAAGCCAGCCTGTCTCGTGCGCATCGTCTGGTGCCTCGCGTGTGTAAACACAAAACCGCCGACCCAATTCCTGGTTCGGCGGCTCGGCGGTCCTCTGCTGCCCTCATGCGGCAACCCGGCCATCCTACACGAGGACCCGTAGCTTTCCGGCCCCGGATTACTCCCCCGCCCACGAACTAGTTCAGCGGGGCCCCGCCCGAGTGACGCCGTGGGCGGCGGCGGGTGTGGCAACTTCTCGCCAGGCAACTTGTAGTGTGTATCTGGCTATCGTCGTAAGTCTACCTGATGGCGTCTGGAGGAGCAAGGCGCCGCTACGGATGGAACCCGATCCGCCGCGCGGGCCGCCGGGGCGGCTCCATGAGCTTCCGGATGGCGTCGAACACACTCCTGAACTGCGCGTCGTACTGCCGTTCCAGCGCATCAAGCCTCCGCGCGAGATCCTTGTGGGTCGACATCAACTCCCGCAGCCGCACAAACGTTCGCATAATGCTGATGTTGACTTGCACCGCCCGCTCGCTGTGCAGCACGCTCGATAGCATCGCAACGCCCTGTTCAGTAAAGACATGGGGAGCATACTTGCGATGCTGACCTCGTCCTGGCTCTAAGGTCACAATTTGTGACCTTAGAGCCTTGTATTCTTCGGCCGTCAGCTGAAACATGAAATCCACCGGGAATCGATTTCGATTCCGCTTCACCGCTTGGTTGAGCACCTTCGGAGGAACGCCGTAGAGCCGGGCAAGATCGCTGTCGAGCATGACATTATGGCCACGTACGAGGACAATTCGCCGCTCGATCCACTGCGCAAGTATTGACGGCTTTTGATGTGGCATGACGAACCTCAAAAGAAAACGGGCAGAGGTGCGTCACACCTCGCCCGTGTTTGGATTGGAATCGGAAGTAGCGGGGGGCCGATTTGAACGGCCGACCTTCGGGTTATGAGCCCGACGAGCTACCTGACTGCTCCACCCCGCAGTGAAAAGTAGATGTTATTATAGAGGAGATGGTGGAGGGGGTCAACCGGAGAGTCCCGGCCGCCGGCCGGGCGTCAGCGGCTCTGGGGGCCCTGCTCGGCGTCGCTCAGGGTCACGACCAGCTCGCCCTTCTGGGCCACCTTGAACGTTGAGCGGATCAGCCCCTCGACGTACGCCGGGTCGGTCGTCAGCCGCTGCTGTTCGCGGATCAGCTCCACCTTCTGGGCGGCGAGGTCCGACAGCTGCCGGTCCAGGCGGTGCTGTGTGACGGCCAGGCGGACCTGATGGCACAGCCCAGGCCCGAACAGCACAGCCGCGACCCCCACGGCCGGAGCGATCCAGCGTGGCAGCCGGCTCATCGCGCCGCACCCGCCCCGGCCTTCGCCTTCTCATAGGCTGGGGTCCGGTTGAAGAGCGGCCAGGCCGTGCCGGCATAGAGGGCGCGCGCGCCGAGCGACTCCTCGATGCGCAGCAGCTCGTTGTATTTCGCGATGCGTTCGCTGCGGGACAGCGACCCGGTTTTGATCTGCCCGGCGTTGGTCGCCACGGCGAGGTGCGCAATCGTCACGTCTTCGGTCTCGCCCGACCGGTGCGAGATGATCACGCCGTACTTGGCGCGCTTCGCCATCGCGATCGCGTCGAGCGTCTCGGTGAGCGTCCCGATCTGGTTGACCTTGATGAGGATCGCGTTGGCGGTCTGCTCCTCGATCCCCTGCTTGAGCCGCTTGACGTTCGTGACGAAGAGATCGTCGCCGACGAGCTGGAGGCGGCCGCCGAGCTTCTGCGTGAGCGTCCGCCACCCGGCCCAGTCATCCTCGCCGAGCCCGTCCTCGATCGACACGAGCGGATAACGCGACGCCCAGTCCTCGTACTGCCGGATGAGGTCGGCGCTCGTGCGCTTGCGCTCGGGATCGCTCTTCATCAGGCGGTAGCTGCCGCCCTGCACCCACTCATTCGCGGCGCAATCGAGCGCGAGCCAGATGTCCTTGCCCGGGCGGTAGCCGGCCTGCTCGATCGCCTGGACGACCAGCTGCATCGCCTCTTCATTCGAGGAGAGGTTGGGCGCGAAGCCGCCCTCGTCGCCGACGGCGGTGGATTGCTTGCGGCCCTTGAGGATCTTTTTCAGCGCCGCGAACACTTCGGCGCCCATCCGGAGCGCCTCGGCGAACGTCGGCGCCCCGATCGGCATGATCATGAACTCCTGGATGTCGAGCGTGTTGTCCGCGTGGGCGCCGCCGTTGACGATGTTCATGAGCGGAACCGGCAGCACGCGGGCCGGCGTGCCGCCCAGCGAGCGGTAGAGGGGCAGGCCCCGGCTCGCCGCCACCGCCTTGGCCGCGGCGAGCGACACGCCGAGGATCGCGTTGGCACCGAGGCGGGACTTCGCGGGCGTCCCGTCGAGCTCGAGCAGCCGGCGGTCCAGCGCCTTCTGGTCTGCAGCGTCCGCGCCCTTCAACGCCTTGGCGATCGGGCCCTGTGCGTTCTTCACGGCGGTCACGACCCCCTTGCCGCCGTAGCGCTTCTCGCGCGTGTCGCGCAGCTCGAGCGCCTCGTGCGTGCCGGTCGAGGCGCCGGACGGCACCGCCGCCCGACCCATCGAGCCGCTCCCGAGGAGGACGTCCACTTCGACGGTGGGCTGGCCGCGGGAATCGAGCACTTCACGAGCGGTCACTGAGGAGATGCGGGTGGAACCGGATGAGGCAGCGCGCGTCCGTGGCATGGTCGAGCGCTGATTATACCGCCGGACCCGGCCGAACACAAGCCGGTGCGGCGGAGCAGCGTGGAACGTCGGACCTGTCGCAGCGGTTATGCATTCTTACGCGATGTTCAACGATCATGCTATTTTGTTCAGCGCCGTGGTGTGTTTTTTAGCACTTTTGTAGCGTGGAGGGCGCTCTGGACGGATCGCCGTCGGGGCCAGCCGCCTTGCACTCTGCTGAAGCGCGTGCTATAGTTGCGGTACTATGAAAAACATAAAGCCGACCAAAAATCCTATGAACAACTTTCGTCTGTTCTGGGAGCTTCACTGGGTCAAGCTCGCCATCCTGCTCGGCCTGCTCGCCTCGATCATCTGGCCGGTCCTGGCGCTGATGCAGATCGACTCCTATCAGCGCACGTACCTGCTCGCGCTGTTCGCCATGACCCCGATCCAGTCGATCCTCTACGCCGGGATCTTCATGGGCTTCATGTACTGGCTCCACTACGGCGGCGGCAGCTTCGGCAAGATCAACAAGAGCGCCGTGAAAGGTGACGAGGTCAACGTGAAATGGGACCAGGTCATCGGCATGGACGAGGCGAAAGCCGAAGCGTGGGAGGTCGTCGAGCTCCTCAAGGACCACGCGAAGGTTGAGTCCATCGGCGGCAAGGTGCTGCGCGGCGTCTTGCTGTGCGGCCCGCCCGGCTGCGGCAAGACCTACCTCGCCAAGGCGATCGCCACCGAGTCCGGCCTGCCCTTCATGGCCATCTCCGGCTCTGAGTTCATCGAGATCTTCGTCGGCACCGGCCCCGCGCGCGTCCGCAAGATCTTCAAGAAGGCCCAGCAGATGGCGCGGATCCACGGCGGGTGCATCATCTTCATCGACGAGCTCGACGCCGTCGGCACCTCGCGCGGCAACGACCTCGGCTTCGGCGCGCAGACCGAGCGGAACAACACCGTGAACGAGCTGCTCGTCCAGATGGACGGCCTCGAGACCCAGAAGTTCAACGTCGTCGTGATCGGCGCGACCAACGCCAGCGAATCGGTGCTCGACCAAGCCCTCCTGCGTCCCGGCCGTCTCGACCGCAAGCTCTACATCGACCGCCCCGGCCTCGACGACCGGCAGAAGCTCTACGAGTTCTACTTGAGCAAGATCAAGACCGAGCCGGGCCTCGACATCGCCCGCCTGGCCCGCCGGTCGGTCTGGAAGTCGCCGGCCGAGATCGAGAACATCGTGAAAGAGTCCGCGCTGATCGCCGCGCGCACCAAGCGGGACACGATCACCTTGCACGACCTCTCCGAGGCGCTCGAGCGCATCGAGCTCGGGTTCAAGCGGAAGCGGCGGATGGCCGAGGAGGAACGCCGCCGCATCGCCTACCACGAGGCCGGCCATGTGGTCGTCACCTACCTGCTCCACCCGACGGACGACGTGTTCAAGGCGTCGATCATCTCGCGCCGCGACGCCCTCGGCGTGGTGTACCACCAGCCGCGCGAGGAGCTGTTCACCTCGAGCCGCAACCGGATCCTGGCGAACATCAAAGCCGCGCTCGCGGGCTACGTCTCGGAGAAGCTCAAATTCGAATCCACGTCGGACGGCGTTGCCGCCGACTTCCACAACGCCATGACCCAGGCGCACAACATGGTCTGGCGGCTCGGGATGGGCACCAACGGCTTCGTGGGCGACTACGAGGCCCTCCTCAGTTCCTCGATGTTCCGCGGCGCCGGCAGCGGCGACCGCCTCTCCGACCGGATGAAAGACCGTCTGAATGAAGAGACGCACGCCATCCTCTCGCAGTGCACGAAGGACGTGGACGCGCTGCTCCGCCAGGAGGACGTCCTCCTCGAGCGCTTCGCCCAGGAGCTCCTGAAGCGCGACGAGCTCGAGTACGACGACATCGAGGCGATCTTCAAGGAGTACGGGAAAGACCGCCTCTCGCCCACCGCGCTCCGGCGGCCCGCGTAACACCGGCTCCCCCATGCTCCCGCGCTCCCTCATCGGCCTCGTCGTCGCCGGAGCGCTGGCATCGACCGCCGCCGGCTGCAGCGTCGCGCCGACCTACCCGAAAGACCGGTTCGGCCAGGCGCTGCAGGACATCCTCACGCAGCAAGACCAGCTCCAGGCCTCGGTCCGCGTGGTGGACCACACGGTCGCCGTCCAGATCGCGTACCCTGACGCGCTCGCGCAGCATGACGGGGTGCTCGGGATCGGGGAGGGGTTCGACGACGTGGCGCGGAAAGTGATCACCGCGCTCCACCGCGTGCTGCTCAGCACCGACGCCGAGGTCCGCTTTTACGTCCTGCTGCTCTCGGACCCGAAGGTGCCGGGCGCGTACCTCACGATGGTGCGCTACATGGACGACATCAAGCGGGCCAACGCCAACATGATCGACACGCCCGAGATGTTCGCCCGCACGATCTTCGAGCTCAACTTCGTCGGGCCGCAGACCATCACCCTCGAACAGTACGTGCCGCGGGACATCCAGCTTGAGGAGTTCCTGAGCTGGCAGCTGGCGCGCCGTATCCAGTCGAAGCTCACAGAGAAGTTGGAAATCTCGGGGCTCGCCCTGGTGGGCCGCTGCGGGGGCAACTACGAGAACGGGGAGTTCGCCTTCACGCTCGACGTCTCCTCGAAGGCCGACGCCAAGCTCGACGACGAGATGTTGCGGCGGGTCTTCCGCGACGCGACCAACGAGGTCGCGAAAGTGCTCTCAAGCTACCGGTTCGAGTCGTTCAACTCCGTCCGGCTGATCCACCCGCCGACCGGACGGAACTTCGTCCTGCCGAAGTCCCACCTCAAGATTTTCCTGTAATTCGACCCGGCCCTTTCGGGCGCGCTCAATACTCAGCGGTATCGTGGCCGGGGCGAATTATCCCGAGCGACCGATCCTGAGCGAAGGTAGCGAGCCGAAGAGGAGGGAGCCGAGGGATTTCCGCTTAACGTCCGAAGCGCACGCGCCGGCCGTCCACGCGAATGCCGCTTCGCAGCGCGCGCCGGATCGCCTCCGGATAGAGCCGGTGCTCCACACGGTGCAGCCGCGCCAGCAGACCCGCCTCGGTGTCTCCAGGCTTCACCACCACCGCCTCCTGCAGCAGGATCGGCCCGTGGTCCACCTGCTCGTCGACCAGATGCACCGTCACGCCGGTGATGCCTGCGCCCCATGCCAGCGCGTCGCGGACCGCGTGAGCGCCCGGGAAGGCCGGCAGAAGAGCCGGGTGGATGTTCAGGATGCGGTTGGCGTAGCGGCGGACGAACACCGGGGAGAGAATGCGCATGAAGCCGGCGAGGCAGATGAGCGCCACGTCCCGCTCCTCGCAGAGGGCGATGAGGGCGCGCTCATACGCGGCCCTGGAGGCATAGGCCTTCGGGGACAGGTGCTGCGCGTCGGCGCCGGCGCGCCGCGCCCGGTCGAGTGCCTTCGCGCCGGCGCGGTCGCTCACGACGAGCGCCACCCGGGCGGGCAGCCGCTTCGCGCGGACGGCGTCGAGGATGGCCTGGAGGTTGGTGCCGGAGCCGGAACAGAGCACCGCGATCGCTGGCAGCTGCCGTTGGCGGGAAGAAGCTGCGCTCATGCTACTCGGCGTACAGGCGCTCGGCTTCAACCAATCACTTGCTCGATGCGGCGGGTCAATTCTTCCTTTGGCACGACGCCGACGATGCGGTCCACCTCCTGCCCGTTCTTGATGAGCAGCAGGGTCGGGATGTTCATGATGCGGAACTGGGCCGCCACGCTCGGGTGGTCGTCCACGTTAAGCTTCCCCATCTTCATCTTGCCCTGGTACTTGCCGGCCAGCTCCTCGACGACCGGGGCGATCATGCGGCACGGGCCGCACCACGCCGCCCACATGTCCACCAACACCGGGGTCGCGGATTTGCTCACTTCCTGCTCGAAGTTCGTCTCGGAAAACTCCACCACCGCTCCAGCCATGCCTCTGCCTCCTGTCTGACACGCCGTCAAAGCAAGCCGGTGAGAGGCCGGAACCCTTCCGGTTCCGGCACTCCGCGCCGACCTTGATGGTCGGCGCTCCGGAATCTGCAATGGGTTCGATTCCTCTCACTGCCTGATAAGTAAGCCGGTGAGAGGCCGGAACCCTTCCGGTTCCGGCACTCCGCGCCGACCTTGATGGTCGGCGCTCCGGAATCTGCAATGGGTTCGATTCCTCTCACTGCCTGATAAGTAAGCCGGTGAGAGGAATCGAACCTCCGACCCGCTGTTTACGAAACAGCTGCTCTACCTCTGAGCTACACCGGCGAAACGCGCTGAAATGCCACCGCGAAGGACTTCCATTGTAGCGCGTTCCGTGAGGATGTCGAGCGGCGGACTACAGCGACGAGGCGTCGGGGCGCGGGAGGGTCGCGGCAATCGCCAGCCGGGGCAGCACGACCCGCACGGTCGTCCCCTTCTCGGGCTCGCTCGCCAGCGCGATGGACCCGCCGTGCAGCTCGATGTACCGCTTGGCCAGCGTGAGGCCGACCCCGGCGCCGTCGAACGACCGGTTGAGCCGCCGGTCGACCTGATAGAAGGCCGTGAACACCCGATCGAGCTCCCCCTCCGGGATGCCGATGCCGCTGTCGCAAATCCTGATCTCCACCGCCTCGGAGGCCGCGGACATGTCGAGCGCGACCGACCCGTGGTCGTGGTTGAACTTGATCGCGTTGTCGAGGAGGTACTCGATCGCCGCGCTGATCCGCTGGCGGTCGAGCTCGACCGTGACCGGCGCGTCCGGCACCTGGCAGGTGACCGTGATCGAACGGGTCGACGCCTTCGGCAGCAGGACGGTGACCGCCTGCTGCACCAGCTCCTGCAGCGGCACCGCCTGCCGGCGCAGGACGATCTCGTGGCCGTGCATCAGGTCGATCAGCTGCTGCAGCAGCCGGTGCAGCCGCTCGTACGCGCCGATCAGCACGTCGACCGCCCCCTGCTGATCGACCGTCAGCTGCCCCAACGTCCCGTCGGAGAGCAAGTAGATCCACTCGCTCATGAGGCACAGCGGCGTGTTGATCTCATGCGAGATCGCGGCCAGAAACTGGCTCTTGAGGTCGTTCAGCTCGGCGAGGCGCCGGTTTAGCTCCTCGAGCTTGAGCATGCCCTCGCCCGCGGTGCGCAACTGCCGGGTGAGCGACACGCGTTGCTGGCAGCGGTACAGGATGGCCTGGATCTGCGTGATGTCGAAGGGCTTCGTGATGAAATCGCACGCGCCATACTGCATCGACTGGACCGCGCCCTCGACCGACGGGTAGGCCGTGATGACGATCACGTTGATGAGGGGGTCGCGGTGCTTCAACTCCCGCAAGAGCTCCTGCCCCGTCATCTTAGGCATTTTGAGGTCGGTGATGACGACATCGGCGGGCTGACGGTCGAACTCGGCGAGCGCTTCGAGCCCGTCGCCGGCCTCGCGGACCTCGCAGCCGCGAGCCGTCAGGATCTGCTCGAGCAGCTGGCGGATCTTGGGCTCGTCATCGGCGATCAGGACGTTCAGCGGGACGGCCATGCCAGGACCCCCAGGCGGTCGACCAAAGAAATGGCGGCGGGACCCAGACTTGCACTGGGGACGCGCGGATTTTCAGTCCGCCGCTCTACTACCTGAGCTATCCCGCCAGAGGTAGGCATTATAGGCTCCGACGACGACCGGGTCAATCCGCGCCCCGGCTAGAGCTTGCCGGAGATGCGGTTGTAGATCGCCTGGGCGACCTCGATCATGGGCATCATGAACTTGTTGCGCGCCTTGACCTTGAGCTCGACCGACGTTTCGCTGACCTGGCGGACCGTCACGGTCACCCGCGTGCCTTCCACCTCGGCTTTCAAGGTCCCCTGCGCCTCATGGTCTTCGATGATCAGCCCTTCGTCACGGACGATCTCCCGGCTGACAGCGTAGACGTGGCTGCGCGGGTAGCTGAATGTGTTGCGGACTGAATCCTTGCTGATCGCGTAGCCTCCGGCCACCCCGGCCCCGATCAAGACCGGCGCGCACCCTGCCACCCCGGCCGCCGCCACCATGGCGACCACCCATCGACGTGCCTCACCGATCATGAGCGGTCCCTCCCTTCTGCGAACGCCAGGACCGCGCCGGCGAGCGCCAACCCGGCGTACCCCCACACCGACAGCCAGAGCCCCGGACCGACCGTGATCGCCACGGCAAGCGTGGCGGTCCCCGCCGTCGAGAGCTTCCACCAGCCGAACCCGGCGATCAATGCACACGCCGCGGCGAGTCCTGCCGCCACCGCAGGCCAAGCGCCCGCCGCCGTCAGCAGCAGGGCCGCGGCCGTCGCCACGCCCGGCACAAGATAGACCGCCAGGCTCTTCTCCTCGAGCCGCCTCGCGCTCTTCGTGAACAGGCCCAGCAGTGCGATCGCCACCTGCCCCCGCTCGTCGCGGACCAGCCGGGGAATCTCCGCTCCGGTCACCTGCCTGGGAAGGTCCGCCAAGTCCGACAGCGTCGTGCTCACCGTCCGGTCGCCTTGATGGATGCTGATGCCGATCTCGCCGAGATGGCGCAACACGCTCCCCAGCTCAGCGCCCGGAGACGGCTGGAGGAACGCCCAGGGCAGCAAAAAACCGGCCACCACCGTGCCGGCGCTGATCCAGGCCAGCGCCCAGGACGCCACCCGGCGCGCGGCGCGCCGCGTGACGCGAAGCGTCATGCCCGGTCGCCGCTTGCGGCCGCGCGCACGCTCGAGCTCGCGGCGTTGCGCAAGAACATGCCGAGCAGGCCGTACCACAGCCCGCCCATGAGCCGTCCCTGCAGCATCGTCCAGATCCCGATCGCGATCAATGCCATCCCGAACAGCGCGCCCATCCCTCCGGCCCACCGCGTCGCGAGCCGGACGTTGCCGGTCACGGCCCAGATGAGCGCGCGCAGTACGCGTCCGCCGTCGAGCGGATACCCGGGGAGCAAATTGAACAGCATGAGCCCGAGATTCACGTGGGCGAGATAGCGCAGCATGGCCGGCAGCTCCGAGGCACCGTCACCCGGCACCCACGTGCGGGCTGCGGCGCACCCCCATGCGATCGCCCCGCTGACCAACGGCCCGGCGAGCGCCACCTGCAGCTCCACGGACGGCCGGCGCGGGTGGCCGGTGATCTGCGACACGCCGCCGAAGAGGAAGAGGCTCACGCACGCGACCGGGATCCCGTGGCGCTGGGCGACCAGCGAATGGCCGAGCTCGTGCAGCAGCACACAGGCGAAGAGGGCCAGCGCCGCCGCGAACCCCATGCCCCAATGGACCGCCGGGGACGCCCCAGGCAACTGGTACGGGAAATAGCCGGTCGCCAGGCTCCAGGTGATAAACGCCACGATCATGAACCAGCTGGCGTCGATCTGGATGGGGATGCCGAGCAGCCGAAACGACGCCGCCGCGCCCGGGCGGGCTTTCGCCTTAGGCCAGGCCATGCCACCCCTCCCACGCCATCCGGAGCCCCATGAGCGCCAGCATCGCCAGCACGAAGCGCCGGAAGCCCTCAGGGCTGACGCGGCGCACCAGTCGCTGCCCGGTCCAGGCGCCCAGCCAGGCCACCGGAATCAACCCGCCCAGCACAGGCCACATGGCGCGCGGCAGCAATCCCTCGCTCACATACACGGGCAGCCGCGTGGAATCCACGAACAAGGCCAGGACCGCCGAGGTCCCGAGGTACGCTTCCTTCGGCAGCCCGAACGCCAACAGGCATGCGGACCGGATCGCGCCGCCGGTCCCAAGGAGCCCGGCGATGACCCCGGACAGCGCCCCGCCGCCGATGAGGGTCGCCGGCGCCTTCGGCAGCGACGCCGCCGCGCCCGCGCTCACGGACACCCCCACGAAACCGAGCAGGAACAGCCCGAACAGCAGCGTCACCAGGGCGGACGGCAAGCCGCCGGTCACGTGCGCGCCGAGCAGGCTGAACAGCACTCCGGGCACGCCGAACTGCCACACGGTCCGCCAGTGCGTCGCCTTCCCGAAAAACATGAGGCGGGAGAGGTTGCCGGACAGGTGGAAACAGGTGACGACCGCGATCGCGATCTTCATGTCCATGAAGAGCGCGGCGACCGGCGTCAGGATGGTCGCGGCGCCGAAGCCGGCCATCGTGCCGATCACCTCAGCGACGAAGGCGACAGCGAGAAAGAGCGGCCACTGGTCCATCAGCGGCTGACCGGCGGCGCGGCCAGGAGCTCTGGCAGACGCTGAACGAATGCGGAACGCGGCAGCACCTGGTGGCATCCGGCCGCCAGCGCCCGCGTCTGCAGCGCGGTGTCCACATGCGAACAGTAGCCGATGATCTCCGGCACCCCGGCCTGACGCGCCGCTACCACCGAGGCCAGCGGATCGCCGGCTGACCCGCTGAGGTCAATGAGCGCGCGGGACCAGCGCCCTTCGGTGAGCGCCCGGACCAGAGCCGCGCCGCCGGCCGCCACGGTCACCGGGACCCCGGCCTGCGCAGCGGCGGCTTCGATCTTGGCGCGGAAGAGCAAGTCGCTGACGATGGCGAGGACCATGAGGGGTATTGTAGCAAAACAGAACGCACACGGCGTCAGCCGTGTGCGTCCAATCCGGAGAAGGATGAAGTCAGTGGGAGCACGATAAAGGCGACCAAAGCCGCCCTCAGAAGCTTCGGCAGCTAAGCAACCATATCGCCCGGACAGACCTGCGGGTGCCTCTATCTCTTGCGAGATGCGCTTCTCCAGCGCTCGCCCGCCGTGCCGTGCGCTTTAGGCCTTGAGCTTTGCGGCCCCGTCTTTCGACGCCCCGCACTCTGACCGCGGAGTCCGCCACGAAAGTGACGGAGGTGTGCCATTATCGGCTCCCAAATGGTAACCGTACCATATCCCGACGGAGAACGGCAAGGGTCAGGCGACGAATTTTACCCGCAGCCGCTCGACCCTGGAAGCGCTTGCTTCAAGCTCAGCCTGGGGGAGCCGGCCGCTCTCGTAGGCGCGCCGGAGCGTCTTGGCGGCTTCCCGGCCGGCGTCGAGCTCCGGGCAGCAGATTAGGAACATGTCATGCCCGGCCTCGGCCGCCCGGACCGCCGCCTCCCCGATGGTGCCGAATTGCCGCAGGGCGCCCATCTCGAGCGCATCCGTCAGCACCAGCCCCTCATAGCCGAACCGGTCGCGGAGCAGCCCCCGGATCAGCTTCGGCGAAAAGGTCGCAGGCCAGCCATCCGGCTCTCCGAGCCCGGGGTAGCAGACATGGGAGGACATGACCGTGGCGACCCCGGCCTCCATCACCCGCTGGAACGGCACGAGGTGGATCTCCTCCAGGGCCGTCCAATCGAGGGTGATGGTCGGCAAGACCTTGTGGGGGTCGCGGGGCACCGCGCCCAGGCCTGGAAAATGCTTGGCGCATGCCGCCACGTGGCCCGATTGCAGCCCCCGGATCCTGGCGAGCGACAGCCGCGTGACGAGCTCGGGATCCGAGCCGTACGAGCGGTCGCCGATCACCGCATCCGAACCCTCGACCAGCACATCCACGCACGGCGCCAAGTTCACATGGATGCCGAGCTGGCGGAGCTCCTCGGCTTCGGTCCGGCCCTGCCGTTCGACTTGCTCTTCCCCTTGGGTGCGCCCCATCGTGAGCGCGTCGGGAAAGTGGGTGATGGCCTCCCAGTGCGGGAAGCGCATGATGCGCCCGCCCTCATGGTCCACCATGACGAGGAGCCGCCGGCCGAGCGCTTCGTTGAGGTCATGGACGAGGGCGATGACTTGCTCAGGAGAGTCGTGGTTGCGGGTGAAGAGGATGAGGCTCTGAGCCTGGGTCTCCCGGAACGCGGCGATCACGTCAGGCGCGGCCTCAGTGCCGGGGATGCCGAGCACGAGCTGCGAGCCGATCAACGCCTCCAGCGACATGCCCCCTACTCTACCCCAGCTAACGGCAGTAGTCACGCCTGGCGGGGCCTAGCGTGTGCCGTATCCTGCCGCTATGAGTTGCCCAGCGTCCATGGCTCCGGGTTCCGGTCGGGGCCTGGCTGCGCGTCACCGCTCCTCAGGCCCCAGCGAGGCCTTCGTCGCTCGGAGCTGGTCCTCGCTCGTCCCTGCCGAATGCGATGGGGACACCCTGCCCGCTCGGACCAGCTACGTGCCGCTCAGCCAGCCCCGACCACCCGGAGCTATCCTCGGGTGGCACTACAATATCTCTAGGCAGCGGGACGCCGGGCGCTCCCGGACCGCACGTAGGATTTTCGAGCGGCCACGGTGTCCCTACGGGATCTGTCAGGGGACGAGCGAGAAAATACTCCGAGCGACGGCCGGCCACGGTGGGGCCGGCCGAGCGGTGCGGGGAGGGAGTGCCCGGCGAAGACCCGCTGCCTATGGACGGCTGGGCAACTCATAGCGGCAGGACCCGGCACACATCATCGTCGATAATTGCGGGGTCGGGCCGCGCGTGTTATGCTGGCGACGGCATGCGCGCCCGCGACTACAGCCGCCTCCCCACCGAACGGCGCCACCCCCGCAGCCGCTCCCTCGACCAGCTTTCTGCGCGCCAGCTTGCGACACTCATGAACCGCGAGGATGCTGCCGTGCTCCGGGCGGTCAAGCGCGCAGTGCCGCAGATCGCCCAGGCGATCACTCGGATATCGGATGCGCTCTCGCGCGGCGGTCGGCTCCTCTTCGTCGGTGCCGGCACCAGCGGCCGGCTCGGCGTCATCGAAGCGGCCGAGTGCCCTCCGACATTTCACACGCCGCCGTCGCTCGTGCAGGCCGTGATGGCCGGAGGCCGTAGCGCCGTGTTCCGCTCGCGCGAAGGCGCCGAGGACGACCGCGGCGCCGGCGCGCGCGAGATCCGGCGGCGCGCCCGCCGCGGCGATGTGGTCATCGGCATCGCGGCGAGCGGGGTGACGCCGTTCGTTGGCGCCGCGCTCACCGCCGCCCGCCGCCAGGGAGCTGAGACTATCCTGGTCACCTGCCACCCCAACACCCCCATCGCGGCCCGCATCCGCATCATCCTGCCGGTCGGACCTGAGCTCCTCACCGGGTCGACGCGGCTCAAGGCCGGCACCGCGACCAAGCTGGCGCTCAACATGCTGACGCTGGGCGCTATGGTGCGGCTCGGCAAGACGTACGGGAACCTGATGGTGGATGTGAAGCCGTCGTCCCGCAAGCTGCGGGCGCGGGCGGTCACACTCGTGCGCACCCTCACCGGCTGGCCGGACGCGCGCGCCGCCCGGCTGCTGACGCGCGCCGGCGGGCGCGTGAAGCTCACGGTCCTTATGGCCCGCGCCGGCCTTCGGCGCGCCGACGCTGCGCGGCGCCTGGCGAAGGCCGACGGCTCCCTCCGCACGGCCCTCGGCCGCCGGTAATGCCCCCGCTGGCCCTGGGCCTGATGTCCGGGACGTCGTGCGACGGCGTCTCCGCGGCGGTCGTGCAGGTGAACGGCCGCCGGCTGCGCGTCTTGGCCGAACGGACCACGCCCTACCCCAAAGCGCTCGCCCGCCAGCTGCGACGCGCCGCAGCGCTCCAGGCGCCGGAGCTGTCCGCCCTCAACATGACGCTCGGCGAGCAGTTCGCCCGGGCCGCCCTGCGCCTCCTTGCCGCAGCCCGGATCCCGGCCGCACGCCTGCGCGTCATCGGCTCGCACGGCCATACGGTATACCACGGGCCGCGCGACGCCGTCTCCTCAACGCTGCAGCTCGGGGAGCCTGCGGTCATCGCCGAGCGGACCGGCTGCGCCGTCGTCGCGGACTTCCGCCAGCGCGACCTGGCCGCCGGCGGCGAAGGCGCGCCCCTGATGCCGGCGTTCGATGACGCGTTCTTCGGCCAGGGGCCGGTGCGGGCGCTGCAGAATATCGGCGGCATCGCCAACGTCACGGTCGTCGGGCGCGCGGTCCGCCCGATCGCTTTCGACACCGGGCCGGGCAACTGCCTCATCGACCTGCTGGCTCATCGGGCGAGCCGGGGGCGGCTGCGCTACGACGCCGGCGGCCATCTCGCCATGCGCGGCCGGATCGACCTGCGCGCCGTCGAGCGGTTCTGGCACCATCCGTACTTCCGGCTCAGCCCTCCGAAATCCACCGGACGGGAGCTGTTCAGCGAGGCGTTGCTGGCGCGGGAATTCGGGTCGCTGCTGCGCCGCCCGCTCGATGCGCTGGCGACGGCCACCTATTTCACCGCGTACAGCATCGCGGAGAGCTACCGCCGGTTCGTGCCCCGGCGCCTGCGCGAAGTCATCGTCAGCGGTGGCGGCGTCCATAACCACACGCTGATGCGCCACCTGAGCCGGCTCCTGGCGCCGGTGCCTGTCCGGTCGATCGCGCAGCACGGCATCCCGCCGCAGGCCAAGGAGCCGGCGGCGTTCGCGTGGCTCGCGCTGCAGGCGGCGCTGGGACGCGCCAACCATCTGCCGGCGACGACCGGTGCCTGCGCCGCCCGGATCCTGGGCGCGATCACCCCTGCCTGCGCCGCGCCACGCGGCGCGGCAGGCAGGCCGGGAAACAGTTGATGCATTGGATCGACTGGTCCATCGTCGCGCTGTTCTGCCTGATGAGTATCGCCCTCGGTCTCACGCTCAGACAACAGGCCGGGAAAAGCCTTGACGCTTATTTCGTCTCCAACCGCGCGCTCGGCTGGTGGCTGGCCGGCACCTCGATCGTCGCCACCGCGTTCTCCTCCGACACCCCGCTGCTGGTGACCGGCATGGTGCGCCGGCGCGGGGTGTGGGGCGTGTGGGAAGTCTGGGCGCTCGGGATCAGCACCATGTTGACCGTGTTCGTCTTCGCGCGGCTGTGGAAGCGGGCGAACGTCATGACCGAGGTGGAGCTGGTCGAAGTGCGCTACAGCGGGCGCGCGGCCGCGTTCCTGCGGGGGTTCAAGGCGCTCTACTGGGGGCTGTTCTACAACTGCTACATCATGGGCGTGTGGCCGGTCACCGGCATGACGAAGGTGCTGCAGGAAACGACCGGATTCAGCCGGGCGGACGCGGTCATCGGCTCGGTCCTGCTGGGAACGATCTACACGTCACTCTCCGGATTGTGGGGCGTGGTGCTGACGGACGCGTTCCAGTTCGTGTGGGCCATGGTGGGCGCCGTGATCCTGGCCGTCTACGCGGTCCACGCGGTGGGCGGGCTTGATGCCCTGGCGGCCAAGCTCTCCGGCCCGATGCTGGCGGTGGTGCCGCCCCCGCCCGGGCCGGGCGAGCCGCTCCTCAGCTCGCCGTTCGGCTGGTTCCTCGGCCTCATCGCGGTCCAATGGTGGGCCTGGAAAAACACGGACGGCGGCGGCGTCGTGGTGCAGCGGCTCGTCTCCTGCAAGGACGAGCGGCAGGCGATGCTCTCGGTCCTCTGGTTCAACATCGCCCACTACGGGATCCGCTCGTGGCCGTGGATCGTCACCGCCCTCGCCTCGGTCGTGCTGATCCCGGACGCGCAGCTGTCCGAGCCGACAGTAACCGGCGCCTTCGTCGACCACGAGCGCGCCTATCCGCGGCTCATCACCATGCTCCTCCCGGTCGGGATGCGCGGGATCCTGGTCGCCTCGTTCTTCGCCGCGTTTCTCTCGACCATCAGCACGCAGCTCAACTGGGGCGCCTCGTACTTGCTGAACGACGGGTACCGACGCTTTCTCAACCGGCGCGCGTCCGAGCGGCACTACCTGGTGGTCGCCCGCGCGCTCCCCTTCGCGCTCGCCGTCGGCGCCATGCTCGTCGCCTTCACGAACCAGACGATCGGCGGCTCGTTCACGTGGATCCTCAACCTGACCGCCGGCATCGGACCGGTCTACCTGCTGCGATGGTGCTGGTGGCGGATCAATCCGTGGAGCGAGATCGCCGCGATGGTCGCGAGCCTGCCGGTCCTGCTGCTGCGTCCGCACGTATTTGCCGGATTCGGGTGGCCCGCCGGGCTCTTGCCGGAGCTCCTGTTCATGGTGCTGGGGACCGGGCTGATCTGGCTGCCGGCCACGCTGCTCACCGCCCCGGTGGACCGCGAAACGCTGAGGATGTTTTACGACCGGGTGCGCCCGCCTGGATGGTGGCGGCCGGTGGCCCGCAAGGGCGCGCCGGTGCCGCTGGGCAAGGATCTGGTCCGCTGGCTGGTCGGCACGGTGGCGCTGCTCGGCACGACGATCGGCCCGCTGCAGCTCATGATCGGCCCGCGGATGACAGGGCTGGTGTGGTGCGCGGTCGCCGCCGTCGGGTGGGCGGTGGTCTTCGCCGACTTGCCGCGCGGCGCTAGCGGCGGCCCGCGCCGAGCCGCGTAACGAGGATCGAGATCTCGTAGAGCACGATCAGCGGCACCGCCATCAGCAGCAGGCTCACCGGATCGGTCGTCGGGGTCACGACCGCCGCGATGATGACCAGAGCCAAGACCGCGTAGGCGCGCTGCTGGCGCAGCCATTCGGCCGTCACGATCCCCACCCGCGACAGCACGTAGAGCACGACCGGCAATTCAAACGCCAGCCCGCACCAAAACGCCATCGAGGTGACGAACGAGAGATACCGGTCGATCGAGATGACTGGAATCAATCGGCCCTCGCCGATCGCGAGCAGCATGTGCAAGGAGAGCGGCAGCAGCACCAGGTAAGCGAACGCGACGCCTGCCGCGAATTGGAGGCTGCCCCACCCCACGAGGAGCTGCCCCCAGATCCGTTCCTTCGGCGTGAGCCCGGTCCGGATGAACCCCCACACCTGCCACAGGATGACCGGCATGGCCAGCAGGAGCCCGGCGAGCACCGAGACCTTGAGATAGGCGACCAGCGGCTCGGCAGGGCTGAAGTAGGCGAAGTGCGCGAGCCGTCCTGCCGCCGGCTGCTGCACCCACTCCACGATCCGGTCCACCTGCGTCCAGGCGATCCCGACCGCGATGAGCAGCGCCGCGAGGCTGATCCCGAGGCGGCGGCGCAGCTCTTCCAGATGCTCCGCAAGCGTCTGCTCGCGGCCGGGCAGCGCCGGCGGTGTCATCGTTGGGGTCGGGGGGGCGGCCTGCATGGGCGGGGGTTCCGGGCGGAACGGTTACGACTTCTTCTTGCCGCCGGCGCGCTCTTCGAGCGACGCGACGCGCTTCACGAGCTCGCTCACCTTCTCAAACCACTCAGGCAGCCGGCGCAGCGCGATGAGTTGCTGCTTCACCTGCGCGATGGGCCCGGCCGGAAACCCCCACACCATCTCGCCCGGCGGCACGTCCTTGGTGACCACGCTCGCCGCGCCGATCCGCGCCCCGTCGCCGATCCGCAGGTGATCCGTGACGCCGGCTTTCCCGCCGAAGACCGCGCGGTTGCCGACGGTGACGCTGCCGGAGAACCCGACCTGGCCGCTGATGCTCACGTGCTCGCCGATCCGGTCGTTGTGGCCGATCTGCACGAGGTTGTCGATCTTGGTGCCGCGCTTGATCAGGGTGGAGCCGATGGTCGCCCGGTCCACGCAGACGTTGCAGCCGATCTCGACGTCGTCCTCGATCACGACGTTGCCGACCTGCGGGATCTTCACCTGCCGGCCCTCATGGACCACGTAGCCGAACCCGTCGCCGCCGATCACCGTCCCGCCGTGGATCCGCACCCGGTTGCCGATCACGGTCTGCCGGTAGATCACCACGTTGGGGGCCACGTAGCACTGCTCGCCGATCGTGGCGCCGTCGCCCAGGTGCACGCCGGACTCGATGACGGTGCCGGCGCCGATCGACACGTCGTTGCCGATCACCGCGTGGGCCCGGACCGCGACGCCGTCGCCGAGATGGACGTTCTGGCCGAGCACCGCGCTCGCGTGGACCCCGGCGGAGGGCAGGACCGCGGGGTGGAAGATGTCGAGGATGAGCGCGAAGGCGAGCTTGGGGTTCCCGACGCTGATGCCGGACTTGCCGGACAGCTCCCGGACATCGGGGGGCACGATAACCGCGGAGGCGCGGCTCTGGACGGCGAGGAGCAGGTGGCGCGCGTCCTCGGCGAAGGTGAGCTCGCCTTCCCCGACCGCCTCCACATTGTTGATGCCGCGGATCGCCGTGCCGCCGTCGCCGATCACCCGGCCCTTGATCAACGCGGCGATCTCTTCGAGCGTGCGCTCCATGCCCCGCCCTCCTCTGGTGCCTGCCAGTATAACACCAGGCGGCGGGTCAGTGAAGCATGAGCCCCCGGCTGGGGGAGGAGCGCCGAAGAAGAAAGCCGTGCGATTTCGCGATCAGCGGCATGGCGGCGCTGGCCCGCACCACGGTGCATTCGCCGAAGCGGTCGTTCAGGCGGTCGAGCGTCCGGTCGAGCCGCGCAAGCCGCGCGTCCTCCTCGAGGAAGCTGAGCTGCCGCTCGCGCCGGGTCAAGCCCGAGACGCTGACGCCGATGAGCCGCACCCGCTGGGCGATCGGCTCGCAGTGCCGCTCGAAGAGCCGGATCGCCGCCCGGCAGACGGCGAGCCCGGCGTCGGTCGGCTCGCGCTGCGTGGCATGGCGCGTGACCCCGGAAAAGTCCGCATACCGGATGGTGAGCCCGACCGTGCGGCCTTGATAGCCGTCGGCGCGCAGGCGCCGGGCCACCTGCTCGGCGAGCCGGAGCACAGTCCCGTAAATTTCACCGGGGTTCGCCGTATCGCGCGGCAGCGTGTAGGCGTGCCCCATGGACTTGACCGCAGCCCCCTCCTGCGTCGGCACGACCGGGTGGTCGTCGCGGCCCTGCCCCATCTGCTTCAGGATCGCGCCGATCACGCCGAAGCGCGCCGTCAGCACCTCCTCCGGGGCTTGGCCCAGGTCCTGGCACGTGATGATGCCGAGCTCGTTCAGCGATGCCTTGAGCCGCGCGCCGACGCCGCACAGCGTCTCGACCGGCAAGCGGGCCATGAGGGCTGCGACGTCTCCGGCGCGGATGCGCACCAGGCCGTCCGGCTTCTGCAGGTTCGACGCCAGCTTCGCCAGCAGCTTGTTGGGGGCGATTCCGACCGAGCAGGTGAGCCCTTCACCGGCGCGGATCCGCTGCTTGATGCGCCGGGCTAGCGCTTCCGGCGCGTCGCCGAAGAACGGGGAGGCTCCGGTCACATCAAGGAACGCCTCATCGATCGAAGCAATCTCCACCGCGTTGGTGAACTCCGCAAAGACGGCGAAGATCCGCCGGGCGACGTCCACATACTTCTCCGGAGTCCCGCTCACGAGCCGCACCCCGGGGCATAGCCTCCTGGCCTCATGGACCGCCATCCCGTTGGTGATGCCGAACGCTTTCGCCTCGTACGAACAAGCGGCGACCACCGTGCGGCTTTTCGGGTTGCCGCAGACGATGATGGGCGTGCCGCGGAGGGCTGGGTTGTACTGCTGCTCGACCGAGGCGAAGAACGCGTTCATGTCCACGTGGAAGATCACCCGCTCATCCATTCCCGCCTCCGCCGTCCACCGAGCGCAGCTGCCACACCAGCGTCTGCTGGTTAAGCGTGAGCTCGAACAGGTTCGTCCCGTCGGTCACGCCCAGATGCAGCACCGTGGCCGAGCCTTCCGCGGTGCGCCAGCGCATGGTGACCGCTGTGACCGTGTAGCGTCGGCCGTTCCACACGAACCAGGCAGGCGCAGGCGCCCCGCCTGTAAAGACAGCCCCTACGGAGATCCGGTCGTTGAGCTGAGTCCCCATGCGCTCCCCTCTGCTGAATCGCATAATAGTAGACAAACGTCTATCTGTCAAGATCTCAAGCGACCCCCCTGCTGTGCCGGGTCCTGCCGCCTGCGGGAGACCCCGGTCCGCGGGCCTGGCCACGCACGGCCTGGGCAAGGTCGGAAGTACGAGTAGAGGGGGGAGCGTTCTGGTCGGACGGCCCGCTCCCCAGGGCTCCCTCCGGCGTCACCCGCCGCAGATTGATGCGCGCATCGGCCATGCTGGTTCATGGCTCTGTGATAGCCAGGGGTAGCCGGCGCACGAGGCTGGTCTCGGCACTGTACGGCGTGCGGCCCCGGCGCCACTCGACGGTCAGGGTGACCACCTCGAGCGCCACGTCCTCCGGGACCCGCCCTGAGCCGAGACGCCAGGCGAACGCCTCTTCGCCGATGCGGAACGACCCCTCAGCTTCCTTCACCGGCTGACCTGGCGGCGCCAGCTCGAGCTCGCCCAGCTTCTGGCTCATGAATGCGTACGCGCGTAGCCGGGTTCTGGCGACCGCAAGGGCCTGGGCGCCCCGCGCGCAGGCCTGGAGGATGAGCACGGCTGACACCGACAGGATGGCGACGCTGACGAGGATCTCAACGAGAGTAAATCCTCTGTCGGGGACATGGGGCATGGGGCGTGGGGCACGGAAGGCCGGCGCGATGGACTGCTCCCTTGCCCCCTGCCCCTTGCCCCTTGCCCCGTTACTGCCAATTGCCGACGTCATCCTCGCTCTCTTTGCCGTCCGGCCCGAGGGAGAGCAGGTCGTAATCGCGCGGCGGATGGGTGCCGGGGAAGCGGTAGACGTAGGGCCGCCTCCACGGATCCAGCGGCTCCTGTTCAACGTAAGGTCCTTTCCAGCTCTCCGGCACCGGGGGGCTCGAGGGCTTCACCATCAGCGCGCCCAGGCCCTGGTCCGCCGTGGGGTATCGGCCGTTGTCCACCTCGTACAGCCTAAGCGCCAGCGCGAGGTTCCCCTTGATGTCCGCGCGGGCGGCGCCCACGCGCGCCTCCTCGGACCTGCCGGCCAGCCGTGGCACGACCATCGCGGCGAGCGCCCCGATGATGATGATCACCAGCATCAGCTCGATCAGCGTAAAACCCGACCTGGGCTCTTTCATCCGCCTCCTCCGGTACACGGTTCCTAGGGATTCAGGCTGCTCATCTCGAAGATCGGCAGCAGCACCGCCATCACGATGAAGCCGACGATGGCGCCGACGGTGACGATCAGCATCGGCTCGAGCAACGTGGCCAGCGTCTGCAGCAGCCGCTCGGTTTCACGCTCGTAGTACAGGGCGACCTCGGCCAGGGCCTCGCCGACCTTCCCGCTCTCCTCGCCAACCGCGACGGTGTTGATGAGGAAGCTGCTCGCGACCGGGCAGCCGCGCAGGGCGCTCGAGAGCGTGTTGCCCTGCCGCAGCTCTTCCGGCAGCCTGGCGAATTGCGCCCGGATCACCCGGTGCGCCACGACCTGATTCGCCACCTCGATCGCCTGCAGGATCGAAATCCCATGGCTGATCTGCAGCCCGAAGGAGCGCGCAAACCGCGCCAGCTCGCTTTGCACGACCAGGGGTCCGAGGACCGGGATGCGCAGCAGCCACCGGTCGCGGGCGAGCTGTCCCCGCTCCCCGAGTGCGCGCCAGATCAGGAGCCCTGCCGCGACCGCCCCGACGCTGATGGCCCAGAACCAGGGGCTCGACATCGCGGAGGAGATCGCGAGCAGCAGGCGCGTGGCGGCCGGCAGCTTCGACCCCAGGCCGTCCAGCAGCCGCGACAGCCGCGGCATGACGAAGGTCATCAGGAACACGATCGTGAGCGCCCCGACGCCGGCGACGAACGCCGGGTAGGTCAGCGCCATGCGCACCTTGCTCCGCATGGCCTCCTCCTGCTCGAGCTGAGTCGCCAGCTGCTCGAGGATCACGTCCAGCGCCCCGCTGATCTCGCCGGAATGGATGAGGCTCACGTACAGCTTCGAGAACACCTCCGGGAACTTGCCGAGCGCGCCGGAGAGCGTCTGGCCCTGCCGCACGTCCTCGGCGAGGCGGCTGAGCACGGACCGGAAATAGGGGTGCCGGGCCTGGTCCTCGAGGATCTTGAACGCGCGCAGGAGCGGCACATAGGAGCGGACCAGGCTCGCGAACTGGCGGGTGAACGTCGTGAGTTGCGAGGCGGGCACCCGCGAGGGCCTCACCGGGACGGCGCGCCGCGGGGCGGTCTCCGGCTCGGCGGACGCCGGTCCCTGCTCGCTGATGCGGACCGGGATATAGCCCAGCTCCGCCAGGTGCGCGAGCACCCCGCTGCGGTTCTCCGCTTCCACCGTGCCGTCGATCAGATCCTTCGGCCCCCGCTTCGCAGTGTAGTAGAAGGTCGGCATGCCGCCCGGCTACTCGTCTGTCTTGGTCACGCGGATCATCTCATCGTCCTGCGTCACGCGCAGGACCTCATCGGCCGTGGTCAGGCCCTGCCGGACCTTTTCCCAGCCGTCCTCCTGGATCGTCCGCATCCCGCGCTCGATCGCCTTGCGCCAGATCGCGTCCGCCGAGGCCTTGCCCATGACCAGATCTTTGATCGGCTCGGAGAGGACGAGCAATTCGTAGATGGCGGTCCGCCCGAAGAAGCCAGTCTGCTGGCAGGCGTCGCAGCCGTTGGCCTTGAACTCCTGCTTCGCGCCGCTGCGCCCGCCCGCGATCTCGACCTTGCACGTCGGGCAGAGCATGCGGACGAGCCGCTGGGCGATGAAGCATTCCACGGACGAGACGATGAGATAGGGGTCCACCCCCATGTCCACGAGCCGGGTGACGCCGCTGGCGGCGTCATTCGTGTGCAGCGTGGAGAAGACGAGGTGGCCGGTCAGCGCAATCCGGATGGCCAGCTCCGCCGTCTCGAAGTCCCGCACCTCGCCGACCATCATGATGTCGGGGTCGTGGCGCAGCATGCTGCGCAGGCCCTGCGCGAACGTCAGCCCGATCTGGGGGTTGATCTGCACCTGGGTGGCGCCTTCCATTTCATATTCGACCGGGTCCTCGATCGTGATGATCTTCCGGTCCTCGCGGTTGATGGTTTTCAGCATCGCGTACAGCGTCGTGGTCTTGCCGCTGCCGGTCGGCCCGGTCACGAAGATGAGGCCATGGGGAGCCGCGATCATCTGCGCCAGCTGGTCGTAGTCTTCGTTCCGGAAGCCCAGGTCCTTCAGCTCGAGCAGCATCCGGTTGGGCAGGATGCGGACCACCACGCTTTCGCCCGCCGGCGTCGGCAGGATCGAGAGGCGCAGGTCGAGCTTGTCCTCGCCGACTTTGACGCTCGCCCGCCCATCCTGGGGCAGCCGCCGTTCCATGATGTTGAGGTTCGACATGACTTTGATCCGGGAGAGGATCGCCGGAAACAGCTGCCGGATCGCCGGCGGCACGTCCACGGTGCGCAGCACCCCGTCGATCCGGTAGCGCAGACGCACCTTGCCGCGGTACGGCTCGAGATGGATATCGGTCGCCCGGCGGTGATGCGCTTCGACGATCAGCTGGTTGACCAGCTTGACGACCGAGGCGTCCGTCGCCAGCTGCTCAATGTCCTCGAGGGAGCCTTCCCCCGCCGCCTCGAGACGCAGAGCCGTGTCCGGCGCCTGCGACCGGGCTTTTTCCTTCTCTTTCACCAGCGTGCTGATCGTCTCCGCTCCGACGCCGTAGTACTTCTTGATCGCGGCGGCGATGTCCTCCTCGGTGGCGAGCACGGTGTCGATCGTGTACTTCTCCTGCAGGGCCGACCGCAGCTCATCGGCGAGGCGCACGTCCTGGGGGTTCGAGATCGCGACGGTCAAGGCGCCGTTCTTCGTGGCGACCGGAATCACCTTGTAGTGGAGCGCGATCTTGACCGGCATCGCGTCGACCGCCTTCCGGTCCACCGCGCCGTCGGCGAGCCGGGTCGCCGTCATGCGGTACTGCTCGGACAGGACCGACAGGAGCTGGTCCGAGGTGACCCAGCGCCGCTCCAGGATGATCGCGCCGAGGAAGCGGTTCGTGACCGCCTGCTGCTGCATAGCCTCGACCAGCTGCTCCTCCGTGAGGAGCTTGCGGTTCAAGAGCAGTTGTCCGAGCTTACTGGGTTTGGTCGCCATGACTCAGCTGGGTCCCGATGGACTGCAAGAGGCGCTGCCGGTACCGCGCGAACACCGCTTGAAGATCCGACGGCAGCACGAGCACCGCCCGGACGCGCCGGAAGCCGCTCACGCGCTCCGCCGCGCTGAGGGCTCCCGCATCGAGCGGGTTCGTAATCGCCACGGTCACCGTTTCGGCGTCGGAGCGGATCGGGAACCATTTCCCCTCCGCGAGGGACGCCTTCGGAAACTGCTTCACGATGTCCCAATCGATCCGGTCCGGGTTCAAGGCTTCGTGCGGCACGCCGAACTGCTCGGACAGCGCCGCCAAGAGCGTTTCCGGCTTCACGTGCCCTTCGCGGACCAGGATCGCGCCGAGGAACTCCCCGGTCGTCCGCTGCCGCAGCAGCGCCTGCTCAAGCTGGCCCCGCGTGATGAGCTGCCGCTCGACCAGCAATTCCCCGAGCTTCTTCGAAGGCTGGGAGAAGATCATCGCCTCACCATGGGAGCTGCCCGATCATGTAAAATTTTTCCTCCGGCACGTTGTCCACGCGGCCGGCCAGGATCCGGTCGCACCCTTCGACCGTCTGCGCCACGGTCACGTACTCCCCGGGTTTCCCGGTATAGCCTTCAGCGACGAAAAACGGCTGCGTCATGAAGTTCTGCAGCTTCCGGGCGCGCGCGTACAGGGTGCGGTCCGCCTGGGACAATTCGTCGAGCCCGATCACCGCGACGATGCGCCGCAGCTCTTCGTACTTCTGGATGACCCGTAGCACCTCCTGCGCGCCCTCGAAATGGTGCTGGCCGACGATGTCCTGATCAAGGTTGGTGGAGGAGGAGAGCAGCGGGTCCACCGCCGGGTAGAGCCCGAGCTGGATCCGCTCGCGGGAGAGCACCATGATGCTTTCGAGGAAGCTGTAGAGGGCGACGACCGCAGGGTCCGTGAGGTCGTCCGCTGGCACGTACACCGCTTCCAACGAGGTGATCGAGCCGCCGCCATCCGCGGAGCGGATGCGCTCGTGGAACTCGCCGGCCTCGGAGGCCAGCGTCGGCTGGTAGCCGGTTTCCGACGGCACCCGACCGAGCAGAGTCGAAATCTCCGCCCCCGCCTGCAGGAACCGGAAGACGTTGTCCACGAAGAGCAGCACATCCTTGTTCTCGCGCTGAATCGCCTCGGCGAGCGTGATCCCGGTCATCGCGACGCCGAAGCGGGCCCCCGGCGGCTCGTTCATCTGGCCGTACACAAGCTGGACCTTGTCCAGCACCTCATGGTGCTGCAGCGCGTGGTAGAGCTCGTGGCCCTCGCGGATACGCTCGCCGGCTCCGGTGAACACGCATGCACCGTGATGCTCTTTCACCATGTTATGGATGAGCTCGAGGGTCAGGATGCTCTTCCCCAGCGCCGCACCCCCGAGGATCCCGTTCTTGCTGCCCTTCACCATCGGGAACATCATGTCGATAATCTTGATGCCGGTTTCGAGGAGCTCCGGCTCGTCCTGGCGGGCCTTGCGCTGGATCCGCCCGCCGGGCAGCGGCCGGCGGATCGGCCGCATCTCGCTCGCCGCGATGTCGCCCTTGCGGTCGATCGGCTTGCCGAGGACATTGATGATGCGGCCGTACATCTCTTTGCCGACCGGGATGTGCACCGAGCCGCCGGTCGGCTTGGCCGAGGCGCTGCGCTGCAGGTTGAGCGTCGAGGTCAGCGCGATGCACCGGGCCAGGTTTCCGGCGAGGTGCTCCGCCACCTCCAGGATCACCGGATCGCCTTTCCCCGATGCGGTCTCGATCACGTCGTAGACGTTCGGGACGCTCTCCGCCGAAGGGAATTTCACATCCACCACCGGCCCCTGCACGGCGACCACCCGTCCGTTCACGCCGTTCGTCTGCGGTGTCGGCATCGGCGCCTCAGGATTGTCCGAACAGTGATTTCGCGGCGAACAGTTCGCGCATGTTGCGGTCGATCACCTCGTGCCGCTCGCGGAAGTACTTCAGCTTGAGCTTCTGCCCGCGGCGCGACAGCTCCTGCGAGCTGCCTTCCAGGTGGACCGAGCGGGCCGCGAGCTCAGCCAGCCGGCTCATGCCGAGCGCGTCGACCAGCTTCTGGCCGAGCCACAGCCACACGGCGTACTCGACGACGTCGCCGAGCGACGATTCCATCAGCACCGGCCCGCCGCCCTGCCTGCCGGTAGGCAGGCGCACCCCGCGCTCTGCCTCGCGTCCGCGGAACCACTCCGTACACGGCAGCGCGCGGATCACCTCGATCCGCTGTGTCGTGAACGACAGCGCCCTCGGGTGCACGATCGTGAGCGCGCCCAGTTTCCCCCCCAGCACCGCGTTCAGCGCGTAGTCGCGCACCTGGCTCGCCAGCGATTCCCGGCTGTGCTCCGTCATGCCCCCGAAGGCTTTGCATCCGACGCCCGCCTCCCGCGCGTAGGAGAGACCCCGCTCGCCGATCACCAGGAGTTCGCCGGGTGAGCGGCGGTACTCCGCCATCGCGGTCGCGATCACCTGCTGGTTCAACCCGCCCAAGAGCCCGGTGTCGGAGGTGATGGCGATCACCCCGATGCGCTCGCCGGCCTGGGTGAACGGATGGGCCAGCGCCTCCAGGTTGAAGGTGCCCAGGATCGTCTCGGCGGCTTGAAAGAACGCGGGATTCGCGCGAAACTGCCGCTCCAGCGACTGGAATTGCTGCGCGGCGATCGACTTGAGCGCGTCCAGGAGTCCGGCCAACCGGCTGTTGAACTGAATTTCCAGCTTGAGGCGCGTGATCGACGCCATGCGTCACCCGCCGGCCTGCAGCACGAGTTGCTGCAGGTACCGCTGGAGGCACTCATCCAGCGTCCGCTTCATCTCCGCCGTCAGCACTTTGTTGCTCCGCAGATCCTGCATCAGTTGCGGCGCCCATTCACGCAGCGATGTCCCGAACTCGCGCTTGAACTGCTTGGTCTGCGCCGAGGAAAATTCGTCCAGGGTGCCGCGCCAGAGGGCGTACAGCTGGGTGACCTGATCCTCCATGGCCGCCGGCGAGTTCTTGTCCTGCACGAGGAGCGCGGTGATCGCCTCGCCGCGCTTGAGACGCCCCTCCGCCTCGGCCGAGAGGTTGGTGCGCAGCTGCGTCATCTGCAGCAATTCCTGATACTGCACGTACTCGAGGCGCAGCTTCCCGCTCAGCTCCCGCATGGCCGGCCACTGGGCTTTGCTGCCGATACGGGACACGGAGAGCCCGAAGTCGATGGCCGGTTTGATCCCCTTGTTGAACAAGGTCGTGTTGAGATAGATCTGCCCGTCCGTCATGGACACCAGGTTGCTCGGCACGAACCCCGTGACGTCGCCTTGCAGGATGTCGCAGATCGGCAGGAAGGTCATCGACCCGCCGCCGAACTCCTTGGCCAGGTGCCCGGCGCGCTCGAGCAGCTGCGAGTGGACGTAAAAAATGTCGCCCGGGTACGCCTCGCGGCCAGGTGCCCGCTCGAGGAGCAGCGACAGCTGCCGGTAGATCCACGCGTGCTTCGTCAGGTCATCGAAGACCAGGAGGACGTCGCGGCCGTGGCGCATGAAATACTCGCCGATCGTGCAGGCGGTGTACGGCGACAGGTACTGTTCGCCCACCGGCGTCGAGGCCGGGGCGCTCACGATGATCGTGTGGTCCATCGCGCCGCGGTTCTCCAGCAGCCGCACGGTCTTGACCAGGCTCGAGTACGCCTTGCCGGTGCAGCAGTAGATGCAGACCATCCCGCTCCCCTTCTGGTTCAGGATGGCGTCCAGGGCGATGCTCGTCTTGCCGGTCATCCGGTCGCCGATCAGGAGCTGCCGCTGCCCTTTGGCGATCGGGATCACCGCGTCCAGGATCCGGGTGCCGGTCTCGAACGTCTGCTCGACCGCCTGGCGCTCCATGACGCCGGGGGCCTCGCCGAAGACCGGATAGGACTCGACGCCTTCGATCGGACCGCGGCCGTCCATCGGCTCGCACAAGCTGTTCACGACGCGCCCCAGAAACGCCTCGCCGACCGACACGCGGAACTCTTCGCCGCGGTTATACACCTCATCGCCGGCCCGGATGCGGCCTTTGCCGCCGAAGACAAGCACCTGGACCTCATGTTCGGTGAAGCCCATCACCATGCCGAGCGCGCCGTTGGCGAACTCCACCCGCTGGCCGTTCATGCACGAGGGCAGCCCGTTGACGCGGACGACCAGCTCGCGGACGGATTTGGCCGTGCCGACCTCCCGGACTTCGAACGATGAGGCGGCCGGGGCCGGCGCGGCGTGACGCGCAGCGTCATGGAGGGACGGCACGCGCGGCGTGACGCGTAGCGTCATGGCGTGTTGCGCTGTTGCGCCTGGCGCGCCGCCAGGCGGATCTTCGAGCCGAGGCTCCCGTCCAGGACGACGCTGCCGAGCGTGAGTGTGAGGCCGGCCACCAGCCGCGGGTCCGTGTGCTCGACCAAAGTGCAGTCGCGGCCGAGGCGCTCCCGCAGCCGCTTGGCGAGCGTCTCCCGTTGCGCCGGACTCAGCGGAAACGCCGACACCACCCGGACCTCCTTGATCGCTTCATCGGCCTTGAGGCGGTCGAGCGGGGCGGCGCCGTTGTGGAGCAGCTCCTCGAGCCATCGGGCCTGGATGTCCTGCCGCAGGCTCTCGGGCAGGGACTGCTCCACCAGCAGGCAGGCCTGCTCGATCGCGCGGGCGTCGAGCGTTTGTTCGATTTCTTTCCGGAGCGCGTCACGGCTCTCCAGCCCCTGTTGGACGATGCGCTCGCTTTCAGTCCGCGCCTCCTCCAGCAGCCGCACCCGTGAGGCGTCCGCTTCCTGTTTAGCCTTGGCGATGAGCTGGTCCGCTTCGGTCCGGGCGCGGCTCATCTGCTCGCGGTACTGGCTCTCCGCCTCCTCGATCCGACGTTTCAGCTCTTCGTGGCGCCTCGCGTATTCGGCGTTGAGGCCCTGGAGGTGCGCGGTGGCATCGGTCAGGTTGTGGCTCAGAATCCGCCGGAGCACCACCACCAGGGCGATGAAGATGACGACCTGCAGCACGAGGAGCGGCCAGAAGCTCATGTCGGCGTGAAGAGCTGCCACACCACGAGGAAGGAGATGATCGCCACCGACTCGGCGAAGATCAGGCTGATCGTCATGGCGGTCAGGATCTTGGGCGCCGAGGAGGGATTGCGGCCGAGGGCCCCGATGCTCGAGTACCCCGTGGCCGCGATGACGAGCGACGGCCCCAGGATGCACATGATGAAAATGATTGTGAGCGCAACGTTCCTGTTCATGATGGCCTCACCCGGCCAGCTCCACGACCGCCGTCACCGCGTCATCCGCCACGCGCACGAGCCCGCGGCGGATCGGCACCGGCTTGCCGTCGATCTCCATGATGCCGTTCCGCAGCCGCGTCACCAGCGGCCGGTGGAGCGGCAGCACCTCGAACTCCCCCTCCTCGCCGGGAAAGAACACGCTCTGCGCCGGGCCGTCGAAGAGCACCCGGTCCGCCGTCGTCACCAGCACCCGCAGCAGAGGCGTCGCCATGGCTTAGCTCCCATCAAAGGGGCTTAAAAGCACTTAATTGAAAGCATACACGATGAAAGCCACAGAATTCCAATCGCGGACAGGACTTCTGTGGCTCAGACCCCCGCAGGGGGCTAGTTCGGACCGGAACGGCCTGACACCGTCTCCTGGCCCGAGGACGCTCCCGGCCCGCCGCCGCCCTCCCCCGGGCTCCCCGGCCTCACGCGCCGCTGCCAGGTGAAGAAGAACTGCCCGGCCAGCAGCCCCATGAAGATGACGATCAGGAAGATGACGAGCCAGGTGGTCGTGGTGGAGGGCGCGTCCGACTTCAGCGGCGATTCCTCCAACATCTCCGGCACCGGGGTGCCCCCGGTGAACGAGAGGAGCTTCTCCATGCGCGCCAGGTCGTCCTTGATGCCCTGCAGCGCCTGGAGATTGCGGCGGTAGCCGCCGATCCGCTGCTTCCGGCTGATCGATTCGTCCGCCTGCACCGCGTGGATATCCGTCAGCCGCTCGATGATCGAGGTGCTGAGCTGCTTGGCCGACTCATAGTACTCGCTCTTCTCGAGCCGCTTCAGCAGCAGGCTGGCGTGGGCCTTCAGCGCGTCGAGCTCGGTGGCCGGGATGAACCAGACGTCCCGGACGACGACCTCGAACACCCGGGTCTGCTTCGGCGCCAGCGTGATCGCCTCTTTGAAGACGTAGTACTGCGACCGCTCGGTGTCGAACTCGACCTCCAGGTCGCCCCGGTCGAGGATGTCGCTCGGCTTGACCTCTTGGGGCAGGTCGATCCGGACCGGCACCGTCTTGGTCTTCTCCGGCGACGGATTGACCGCCACGACTCTGAGCGTCATCGGGTCGCGCTCCGCCGTCGGAGCCGCCGAGGCCTCCTGCCCGAGCAGACCCGCCACGGCGAGCCCAAGCACCAGCGCGGCGCGGACGCTACTCATACAGCACGTGCACCACTGGATCATCCACTCCTCCAAGCTTGTTCTCCACCAGGATCTGCATGACCTCAGTGGCGCCCTGGACCTGGTCGGTCTTCTTGCGGATGTCCTTCACGCTCTCGGACTCTTCGAGGCCCTTCACGATCAGCTCGCTGAAGTCGTAGCCGTCTTCGCCGGCGAGCTGGGTGATCCGGTCCGCCACCTCGTTGATGGCCTGCTTCATCTTCACCGTGTTGCCTTCGTCGGCCACGGCCTTCGGGATCCGGTCGATCTTCTGCTTTATGGTCTCCAGCTTCTGGCCCAGGTTGCCGTCGTTGCTCAGCTCGCCCTCGAGGGTCTTCACCGCATCGAGGGTCTGCTGGGCGATGCTCTTCTGGCCGGCGCCCGCCGCAATCTGGCCCGAGAGGTCATCGAGCGAGGTGGCGGTGAACTGGAACGCTCCCTGGTCGAAGAAGCCGGTGAGCGGCTCGGTCACGATCGCGATCACCGACTTCCCGATCGGCAGCTGGCTCCCCAGCGACTCCGGCACCTGGAACTCGAAGGTCGTCACCTTGCCGTCGCTCGACACTTTCGCCATCTGCTGCTTGGCCGTCAGGACGACGCCGTCCGACGAGAGCTCGATCATCGGCGTCCAGTTATCCGCCCCGGCCAGCTGGATGCTGATCTTCTCGCCGATCTTGGCCGTGGTCTTCATGAGCAACCGCCCATCCGGCCGCTTGATGAAGATCGTGCCCACGATGAAGTTGCCGATGGTCGGCTCCTGGACCGTAACCGAGATATTCCGCCCCGGGGGGTAGTCGGCCGCGGCCACCACGTCGATCACGTACTCATACAGGTTCTCCGCGCCCGAGACCGGGCTCATGGCAGTTTCGGGAACGACGATCTGGTTGTCCGAGTTCTCCACCTTGACCGTCGGCGCCAGGCTGAGGCCCACCGTGTCCTCGCCTGAGGGGCCGCGCCACCGGATGACGAGCGGCAGCCCGGTCGTCGCGTCCTGCGGGACCAGCAGCTTGGAGCTCTGGGTCAAGGCAACATCCTTCAGCGTTTGGGCCGCGGCGGCGCTGGAGAGCGCAGCGTCTTCCAGCACGCCGGCGGAGACCAGGCTCTGCGCCGCGGCGTTCTGCAGCTCGGTGATCGAGTCTGCCACGGTCGTGTTGAAGTCGGTGAGCGTCGCGGTGATCTGGTCCACGCCGGTCTGCAACACATCCTGCACGTCCTGGCGGACCTGCGACAGCGGCACGTCGAGCTTGGTCTCCACCTCGTCCTTCACCGCCTTCAGCGTCTTCTCCTGCGTGACGCTGAAGAGGCTGGGCGTGATGAACACCGCGCCGGTCGTCGCCACGTTGATCTGGGTGCGCACATTGTACACCTTGCCGGTTGCGAGCCCGGTGGGTGCTGCCCACGTGAAGTTGTAGAAGCCCTGGGTGTCCGGCACCCCGTTGTTCGTGAACACCTTGATCGGGGAGTCGGGCGTCGGGCTCGTCGGATCGTAGATCTTGATTTCGCAGAAGTTGACGCCGCTCACCACGATGCCGTCGCGGTTCAGCGTCGACCCGAGCCCCATCGTGTCCGTGAGCGCGTCGTACGCTACGGTCGTCTTCGCCTCGTAGATGTGCACGATCTTGGTTTCCATGAGGACCAGGAGCGCCTGGTCCTGGTCGGCCACGAAGCTGACCCCCTGGTCGCCGTAGGCGTTCTGGGTGAAGGTCGCGACCCAGGCGCCGGCCGGCAGGCCGATCGTGATCGGCGAGGTCAGCCCCGACGCGTTCCAGGTGTAGGCGTTGTTCGACTGGTTCACCGCGCTCACCGTGAGCGAGTCGATATGCGCGTTGCTCAGCAGGTCGCGCACGTTGAACGTGATCTGGTAGTGGTTGATCGTGAACGCCGCCGAGTCGGCGTAGACCCCGGCGTCATTGTCATCCACCAGGCGCAGCTTCACGGTGGCGGAGAGGTCGTTCGGGATCGTCCAGCCGTAGGTGTTGAGCCCCGCGGCGTTGGCGAGCCCGTTCGCGACCACGGTGCTCGTCGTGAAATTGTCCTTCGAGTACAGCAGGTTCACCAAGGCCGCCGACCCCACCGTGTTCCAGCTCACCGTGCGGACCTCGTTCGTGACCCAACGCTCGCCGCCGGCCGGCGTCACGAACGTGAAGCCGGCGCCGATCCTGAACGGGCTGTCGGACGCGTCCGACACCACGCTGTCGTTCGGGTCCTCGACCCGGAACCAGGCGGTCGCCGACAGGGCATCCGGCACGACCCAGTCGAAGGTGCCGTCGTTCGCCACGATGCCGTCGTTGACCGTGCCTTCGGTCTCGGCGACTGTGGTCCACGGGCCGGCCGCGCTCGCCGTCGAGTAGCTGAGCTTGGCCTGGCTGATCGAGCTGCCGGTCCGGTTCCACGTCACGGTACGCGTCGTGTTCACCGTGAAGGTCTCGCCGCCGTTCGGGAAGGTCACGGTGAACGACCCCTGGATCTTAAAGTTGGCGTCCGAGTCGTCGTAGACCGTGGGGTCGGCCGCGCTGATCACCCGCACCCGCACGTTGGGCGACGCCAGGTCCGGCACCGGGTTCCACGAGTAGGTCGTGTTGCCGTTCGGCGTGCTGGCCAGGCCGTTCACGATCGTGTAGGGGCTCGCCGCCGTGTACGGGAACCCGGTGTCGCCGGGCAACGTGGAGTACGCCGCGAGGTTGACCGACGTAATGTTCCCGGTGGTCTGCCAGGCGATGTCGTGCGGGAAGCCGATCATGAACTGGTTGCCGCCGTTCGGCGCGGTCACGAGGAAGTCGCCGCGGATCTTGAAGGCGCTGTCGGACCGGTCGAAGGCGTCCACGTCGGTCGTGCTCCGCACCTGGATCTTCACCAGGTCCGCGATGTCATCCGGCACGGTCCATTCGAACACCCCGTCGTTCGACGTGGACGGCACGATGTTGATCGCCGCGGTCGCGAAGTCGTCCTTCGAGTAGTCGAGCCGGACATTCCCGACGCTGCCGGTCCAGTTCCAGGTCAGGTTGTACGCTTGGGTCACCTTGAGCACGATCCCGGCGGCGCTCGGCGTCAGGAGCTGGAAGAACGCCTTCATCTTGGCGTTGGAGTCCGACGCGTCGGTGGCCGACGCATCGTTCGTCGCCGTCACCCGGACGCGGAACTGATCGGTGATGGTGTCAGGCAGCGGGTTCCAGACGTACGTCCGCTGGGCGTCGGCCGCACCCGCGTTGCTCGTCCCGTTCGTGATGACGAACGGGTAGGTGACGCCGCCGTCCACGGAGTACTCGAGCTTCACCTGCGGGACATTCGCGCTCGTCGCGGTCCACCGGATCGTCTGGCTGCTGCCGACGTCCCACTTGTCCGCCGAGCTGTTCGGCGACACCATCGTGAAGCCGGACACGAGCCTGAACTCGTCCGAGTCGTCGAAGACGGTGGCGTCATCCGGGTACGCCACCCGCACGTTGGCCGGGACAAAGCCCGCACTCAACCCCGCCTGATCCGGCACGGCCCAGTCATACGCGCCGTCGTTCGTCTCGGCCAGCGAGATCGCGATGCCGGGCCCTGAGAAGCCGTCCAGCGAGTAGTAGAGGTCAATGGTCGGGTTCTGGCCCTGCCGGCTCCACGTGATGGTGAACGGCCGGCTGACCGTCACCCGCTGGTCCAGGACCGGCGCCGTGACCGTGAAGGACGGCACGATCTTGAAGACCGGCGAGACGTTGTTGACCGAGGAGTCGGCCGAGTCCGAGATCCTGACCGTCACGGTGTTCGAGACGATGCCCGCCACGTTCGGGATGGTCCAGGGGTAGCCGGTGTCGCCGTTGCCGCCCGGGTAGCTGTCCACAATCGGGTTATAGGTGGAGCCATCCGTGGAGTAGGTGAGCCGGATGTTCGGAATGGACCCGGTGCGCTGCCACTTGATGTCATGGGTCGTGCCGACGCCCCACCGGTCCGTCCCCTGCGGGGTGGTCAGAGTGAGGGCGCCCACGATCTTGAAAAGGCCGTTCGACACCGCGGTCACCGCCCAGGCGTCGCTGGTCGGCAGCGAGGAGATCCGGACTTTCGCATTCGGCACCGTCAGGATCGCGTCCGGGATCTGCCACGCATGGGTCCCGTCGTTGGCCGTCGAGTTCGCGATCACGCCGGCATAGCTCGAGCCGCCGTCCGTCGAATACTCGAGTTTCACGGTCGCGATGTTCGAGCCATTGAACGCCCAGGTCACATCGTGGAAGGAATTGACCACCCACGCTTCGCCGCCTGCCGGCGCGGTCAGCGCGAGGAGCGGGCGCACCGTGAAGGCGTTGGCCGATTCATCCGCCACCGTGGCGTCATCCGGATCGGAGATGCGGACCTTGGCGCCGGCCGTCGCCACGGTGGTGTTCGGCGCGTCCAGGAGCAGCGCGTACGGCCCGGCCTGCGGAGCCGTCAGCGTCAGCGTGGCCCACGCGGCGCCGTTGTAGTACTCCACCTTGATCGGCCCGACGTCGCCCGCCGCCGTCCAGGTGACGTTCGCCGTATCGCCGAGCGTGAAGGAGAGCCCGGCGGCGTCCGGATAGGTCAAAGTCAGTTTGCCCTTCACGGTGATGGCGTTCGACACCGCCGGGGCCACCAGGTTCACGCCGTCGATCTTGACCTTCACGTTGGTCGAGACGATGTTGTCGGACGGCAGCGTCCAGTCGAAGCTGTTCCCCGAGGGGGTCGGTGAGGGGACGTCGTTGGCGATCGTCGTGTACGCCCCGTTGTTCACCGAGTAGGACAGGTTCACGTTGCCGATCGTGCCGGTGCGGTCCCAGGTGATCTGGTGCAGGTTGCTCGCGTACCAGACGTTGCCGGTGATCGGGGCGGTGATCGCGGCGTTGCCCTTGATCGCGAACACCGCGTCCGAGGGGTCCGACACTAGGGCGTTCGCCGCGTCCTCCACCTTCACCATGACGTTCGGCCCGAGCCGGTCAGGCACCGCCCAGTTGCAGCTGAACAACCCGCCGCTCACCGCCACGGTCGCGCAGTTCTCGACCGCATAGTCATAGGTGGAGCCGCCGTTCGTCGAGTAGAAGAGCTTGACGCTCGGGATCGGCCCGAAGACCGAGCCGGTCACGGCGTACGGCACGCCGACCGTCAGCGTCTCGCTGCCGTTCGGCGTGGTGAGCTGCACGCGGCCCTTGATCGTGAAGTTCGCGTTCGACGAGTCGTACACCGTGGCATCGGTCGCGTCCACCACGCGCAGGCGCACGGTCGTGCTGGTGATGCCGGCCACATCCGGCACCTTCCAGTTGAAGGTGTAGGGGCCTGCCCCGGTCACGTTGATGTTCTGCGTGTCGGCTGCGTCGCCGTCCACGAGCGCCGCGTAGTTGGTGCCCCCGTCGGTTGAGATCTGCAGCTTCACCGCGGTCAGGTCACCCTGTTTCGTCCAGGTCACGGCGTGCACCGTGCCGATCTCCCAGGACTCCAGCCCGGTATTGGGCGCGGTCAGGACGAGGTCGCCCCGGATCTTGAACGCCGCGCTCTCCAGCCCGCTGTCGGCGTCACCCACATCGGAGATCCGGACCTTCGCGGTCTGCGATAGGCCGGACGGCAGCGTCCAGCTGCGGATCCCGGAGTTCGTGGTGGAGCTCGTGATCACTTGCCAGCCGCCGGCGTCCGACAGCTTGTACTCCAGCTGCACGTTCGCCGGAACGCCGCCCGTCGGGGTGGTCCACTCGATGTCGCGGCTCGTCTGCGCCACCCACACCTCGCCCGCCAGCGGGTGGAGGAACGTGAAGTTGGCGAGCAGCGAGCTGTTGGCGCCGCCGACATCCAGCACGTTCGTGTTGGCGGCGTCCGAGACCCGGAAGCGCACGGTGTCCTTGGTCGGCGCGACGGTCCCCGGAATGCTCCAGTCGTAGCTCTTGTTGCTGCCGGCGCCGGAAGGCGTCGACGCCACGACCGTGGACCAGGCGCCGCCGCTGTTGGTTGAGTACTCAAGCTTCGCATTGATGATGGAGCCGGTGGCGGTCCATTTGATCTCGTTGCCGCTCGAGCCGACCCGCCACTTTACGCCGGTCGTGTCGTCCGGCTGGGTCATCTCGAGCGCCCCGATGATCTGGAAGTTCCCGCCCGTGATGGCGCTGGCGGCGAACGGATCGCTCGTCGGCAGCGAGGAGATTTTCATCTTGAGGTTCGGCACCGGCTGGATGTCATCGGGGATCGTCCAGCCTTCGGTGCCGTCGTTCGGGGTCGTGCCGCCGAACAGCACCGTGGAGCCGGTGAAGTTGTCGCTGGAGTACTCCAGCTTCACGTTCGTGATGTTCGATCCCTTGCGGGTCCAGGTGATCGGGTGCGCCGACCCCACCACCCACGCGTCGCTCGCCACCGGGCTCGTGATGGCGAGTTGCGGCCTGACGGTGAACGCATTGGCCGAGGTGTCGGTCACGGCCGCGTTGTCGGCGTCCGTGATCCGGACCCGGGCACCGGCCGTGGCCACCGTGGTGGTCGGCGTGTCCAGCACGAACCCCGAGGGTCCGTTCTGAGGTGCCGTCGTGGTGACGGTCGTCCACGCGCTGCCGTCGAAGTACTCCACCTTGACCGGCCCGATGTCGCCGGCCGTGTTCCACGTGGCGTTCAGCGTGTCGCCCAGGCTGACGTCGATCCCGGCCGCGTCGGGATAGGTCAGCGTCAGGTTCCCGCGGACGGTGAAGGCCGGCGAGATCACGGGGGCGGCCAGCGTGGACCCGGTCAGCCGCACCTTGACGTTGGTCGACACGATGTTGTCGGTCGGGACCGTCCAGCCGTAGGTATTGCCCGTCGCGCCGGGGGACGAGAGCCCGCTGATGATCGTAACGTACGAGCCGTCATTCACCGAATAGGCGAGGTCGATCAGCCCGATGTTGCCGACCCGGTCCCAGACCACGTTCTGCACGTTGCCAGCCACCGAGACGGTGCCGCCCGATGGTGTGGTCAGCACAGCGTTCCCTTTGACCGCGAACGCGGCCGACTCTCCGAAGACGTCTGCGGCGTTGTCCGCATCCTCGATGCGGAACTTCGCCGTGGCCGCGCCGGCGGCCGTGATGTCCGCATCGCCCGGCGCCCACAGGGTGTAGGGCGAGCTGTCATAGGCGACCGACGCGATGGCGGTCCACGGCGCGCCGCCGGTCTTGGAGAACTTGAGGTCCAGCGTGCCCATGTCGGCGCCGGTGGACGGGGTCGTCCACTCGACGTTGAAGGCGGTGCCGACGACCGGGACATCGCTGCCGTTCGGCCGCGTCACGGCGACCGCGCTCTTGACCATGAAGGCCGCGGAGGTCCCGTAGACCACCGCCAACGAGGCGTTCGACACCCGGATCTTCCCGATGCTGCCCACGCTCAGGATGTCCTGGTTGGTCGGGATGGCCCAGTCGTACGGCTTGGTGGCGGCCGGGTGCGAGCCGATGATGACGTAGGGCGCCGCGAACGTGCCGTCCTTCGAGTACTCAAGCTTCACGTTGGTGACGATGCCGGTGATGGTCCAGTCGATGTTGTTATCCACGACCGCATCGCCCGGGCCGCCGGTGCCGATCGTCCACTTGGTCCCGGCCGTGGGAGCGGTGACCGCGATGGCCGGGCGGATCTCGAAGGCCGCGGACTCCGCTGACGTCGGGCCGGCGTTGTCCGGGTCGCTCAGGCGGAACTTGCAGGCGGTGCAGGCGACGGTCGTCGGCACCGTCCACCCGTAGCTGCCGCTGTTCGACACAAGCCCGGTGTTGGTGCTGGCGAAGTCGATGTTGACCCAGGTGCTCCCGTTGTAGACCTCCAGCTTGGCGGTCGCGATCTCGGCCGCGGCGACGCGATCCCAGGTGATGGTGTGCGACGTGCCGGCACCCAGCGTCGCCGGGGGCTCTGGGTTGAAGACGAAGCCGCCGATCAGATTGAACGCCCCCGACACGCCGGCCACCTCATCCGCGCCCTGCCCTTCGGTATCCGCGTCCACGATCTTGATGGTAGTGCTCTCCTCGACCTGGGTGGGGATCGGGTTCCACGCGTAGGAGGAGGGGGACTGCGGCACCGTGTTCAGCAGCTCGTAGGCGCCGTCATGGTAGTAATAGATCTTGAGGTTCCCCATCGTGCCGCTGGGGGTCCAGGAGATGACGCGCGTGGTGTCGCCGGCCTTCCAGTTCACCCCGGCGGTCGGGCTGTCCACGGTGATCTTCCCCAGGATGTCGAACGCCGGCGAGAGGCCGAAGACGTTCGGGTTGGCCGGCGTGCTCGAGTCCGCCACCTTGATGACCACGTTGCCGCTCAGCGCATCCGGCACGCCGTTCCAGTCGCAGGAGCCGGCCGTGGCCAGGACATCCTGGCAGCCGGTCACCGCGTTGAACGCGCCGCCGCTCACGCTGTAGAGGACGTCCACGTTGCTCAGCGTGGTGGCGCCGCCGATCGTCCACTGGATCAGGTCAGGGTTGTTCGTGCCGACCTGCACGTTCTGGTCCAAGATCGGCGAAGTCACCGTGATGCGCGGGCGGATCGAGAACGGCGCGTTGCCCTCGTCGAACACGTCGGTCGCGTGGTTCACGTCGGTGACCTGGACGTAGGCATCGTCCGTCTTCTCATCCGGGATGAGCGCCCAGGTGTAGTTGTTGACGCCCGCCGTCGTGTGTCCGCCGTCATTCGCCACGATCGTGGTGTAGCTGCCGGCGCCCGAGGTCTTATACTCGAGCTTCACATTGGTGACCACACCCGTGCCCGTCGTCCAGGTGATCGTCTTGTTCGTGTCGCCCTTGTACCAGACCTCGCCCGACTGCGGCGCCGTCAGCGTGAGGGCCGGCAGGATCTTGATCGAGAAGTCCGAGAAGTCGTTCACATTCAGGTCGAGGTCATCCGAGACCCGGATGCGCAGGTCATCATCCTGAGCCCCCGCCGGCACCGCCCACGAGTAGGTGCTCTGGACGCCGCTGGCCGAGTTGGCCACCGTGTTGATCAGCACCGCGCTCGAGAAACCATCCGTCCCGTAGTTCTTGGCGTAGTGCAGCTTGACGTTGGCGTAGGTGCCGGTGGGCGTCCACTTGATGTCCTGGTTCGTGCCGATCGGCCACTTCAGGTTGCTGGTGTTGGGCGCATCCAGCGTGATCTTGCCCTCGATCTCGAAGGCGTCCGACTCGTCGAACACGTCCGCCGCGTTGTCCGCGTCCTCGATCCGGACCTTGGCGGCCTTGGCGTTCGCCGTGATATCCCCGTTGCCCGGCGCCCACAGGGTGTAGGGCGAGCTGCTATAGGCGACCGAGGCGACGGTGGTCCAGGGCGCGGAGCCGGTCTTGGAGAACTTGAGGTCCAGCGTGCCCATGTCGGCACCGGTCGACAGCGTGGTCCACTGGATGTTGAAGGCGTCGCCCACCTTCAGGATGTCCGAGGTGTTCGGCCGGGTCACCGTGACGCCGCTCTTCACCATGAAGCCGGCCGACGTCCCGTAGACGACGGCGAGCGAGGCGTCCGACACGCGGATCTTGCCGGTGTTGCCGGCGCTCAGGATGTCCTGGTTGGTCGGGATGGCCCAGTCGTACGGCTTGGTGGCGGCCGGGTGCGAGCCGATGATGACGTGGGGCGCCGCGAACGTGCCGTCCTTCGAGTACTCGAGCTTGACGTTGGCGACGACCCCGGTGATGGTCCAGTCGATGTTGTTGTCCACCACCACGTCGCCGGCGCCGCCGGTGCCGATCGTCCACTTGACCCCGGCCGACGGGGACGTCACCACGATGCCCGCGCGGATCTCGAAGTCGCTTGAGAGCACGACAGTCGGCGTGAAGTTGTTGGGGTCGGAGACGCGGAACTTGCACGCGGTGCACGTGACGTTCGCCGGCACGGTCCAGCCATAGGAGCCGCTGTTCGACACGATGCCGGTGTCCGTGGACGCGTAATCGATGTTCCGCCAGCCGTTCACGGTGTCGAAGAACTCCAGCTTCGCGTTCGGGATCTCCGCCGCCGCGATCCGGTCCCAGGTGATCGTGTGCGACGCCCCGGCGCTCAGCGTAGCCGGCGGCTGCGGGTTAAAGGCGAACCCGCCGATCAGGTCGTAGGCCGCCGAGATTCCGGCGACCTCATCCCCAGTCCCTTCGGTGTCCAGGTCCACGATCTTGATCGTCGTGCTGTTCTCGACCTGGTTCGGCACCGGGTTCCAGCTGAACGGCGAGCTGTTGTAGGCCACGGTGCCGCCCGGGATCGCCTCATACGCGCCGTCATGGAAGTAGTACAGCTTCACGTTGCCGAGGTTCCCGCTCGGCGTCCAGGAGATGGACTGGCTGCTGCCGGCCTGCCAGTTATCCGAGCCGGTCGGCGCGTCCACCACGATCTTGCCCACGATGTCGAAGCTCGGCGAGAGGCCGAACACGCTGGCGTTCGCCGTGTCCACCACCTTCACGACCGCCAGGTTCTTGGCCTGCGTCCCGTTTAAGGTGTTCGTGACGCTGTTCCAGTTGACCTGGCCGTCCGTGGCCGCGACATTGCTCGCGATCGTCTTGTCGAAGGCGCCGCCGTCCGTCTGGTACACCACGTTGACCGTCGAGACCTTGATCGAGCCGTTCAGGCTCCACTGCACGGCGTTCGTGTTGTTCGAACCGACCAGGATGTTCTGCCCGGCGGAGGGCGCGCTGACAGTGATGACCGGGCGCATCGAGAACGCCGCCGCCGATTGGCCCTTCACCGCCGAGTTGCCGGCGTCCGACACCTCGACCCAGACATCCTCGCTGTTCTCATCTGGCACGCTCGGTACCGCGTAGGCGTTGGCACCCTCGGCGTGGCCGCCGTGGCCCAGGACGATCGTCTTGTTGAACGTGTCCCCGGACGCGGTCTTGTAGCGGATGTTGACCGTGCTGATGCTGCCGGCCTGGTTCCAGGTCACGCTCTTGGTCGTGTCGCCCTTGCTCCAGATGACCGCCGAGCCGCTCGGCTGCACGTTCGAGATGGCGCCGACCACCTTGAAGGCGTTGGCTGACTGGTCCGTCACGGGGACGCCGCCGATCGAGGTCACGCGGACCTTGAGGACATCTCCGTTCATGTCTGCGTACGCGATCTGCGCGGTCGTCGGGGTCCAGATGTAGTTCGGGCAGGTTTGGCCCCCGTCCTGGCACACATCCGAGCCCACGCTCGCCGTGATCGTGCGGACGTCCGATGCGAAGTCGTCCTTGGAATATTCCAGCTTCACGTTGCCCAGCGACCCGGTCTTGGCCCACTTGATCGTGAACGGCTGGCCCATGACCAGCGTCTCGGCGCCGTTGGGGCTCGTCAAGTCGATCGACCCCTTGATCTTGACGGTGTTCGCCGTCTCCCCGAAGACCGCCGGGTTGTCGTAGTCGGACACGCGGACCTTGACGGTGGACGAAATGCGGTCATCCACCGGGTTCCAGGTGAAGTTCGGGTAGTTGGTCGTGAAGGTCGGGGTGATCGGGAACCAGCCGGTGCCGTCGTGGTACTCGATCTTGAACTTCGTGATGCTCCCGTTCCTGGTCCAGGTGATGGTGTAGGGCTGGCCCACGATCATCTCCCCGTTCGACGGCGGGCTGCTCACCGGGGTGATGCTGCCGATGATGGCGTTCACCTGCGGCGAGGTGCCGATCACGTCATCCGGGTAGGTCTTGTCGAAGATCCTGACCCGCACGGTGGGTGACGGCGCGTCCGGGATCGTCCAGTTGAACGAGGTGGTGCCGACCGGATCGGCGATGTTCTCCGCCCCGGTGATCGCCAGCCAGTCGCCCGGGCCCGGGCTCGCCACGGTCGAGTACATGAGCTGCGATGCACCGGGAAGCCCGACCGGCGTCCAGGTGATCGGCACCGTGGTCGCGATGCCCATGCCAGCGTTGTTGCTCGGGGCGTTCAGCGTGAAGTCCGCGAACAGGTTGAACTGGGCCGAATCGTCCTTCGCCACCGCGTCCCCCACTTTCGAGATCCGGATCACGGTGTCGGTGTTGCTGGCCTGGGACGGCGGGGTCCAGGGATACTGCAGGTTGGTCGCCGGCACCGAAGCGGCGATGGGCGCCTGCCATGCCGAGCCGCCATCCAGGGAGTACTCAATCTTCAGGTTGTCGGCGCTGCCCAGCGGCGCGTCCCAGGTGATGAGGTACTGGGTGCCGATGAACCACTTGGCGGCCGCCGCCGGCGCTGTCAGGTTCAGGATCGGCTTGATCTTGAAGTTATTCGTCGAGGCCGACGTCACGAAGAGCGGGTCGTTCGCGTCGCGGATGCGGACCCGGGCCGTGTCCGACGTCACCTGCACGTACTGCCCGCCCGGAATGGTCCAGGTATAGGGCTTATCCGCCGAGGAGTGGTTGGTGGCGATCGCGATCGGGTAGCTGTCAGCGCCGGCGTTGGTGTCGAGGTGCATATCCACGAACTGCACGCCGTTGTACGTCCAGTCGATCGTGGGAGTGAAACCGTACGTCAGCGAACCGTCCACCGCCCAGCTTTCCACGTTGCCGGCATCCTTCCCCGGCTTGACCAGCGCCAGGCTGCCGCGGACCACGAAGTTCGCGAGCGACGTATCCACGACCTGGCTGTCGCTGATCGCGATGACCTTCACGCGGTACTTGTTGCCGGTCGCCGCCGGCACCGTCCAGCTGTAGCAGTACTGCGGCGGCGTCACGCTGCAGCCGCCCGTGTTCGCGTTGTAGGGGACCGGGGCCCCGTTGATCTGGTTCGGATACCCGTCCGCCCCCTGGTTCGCGTCGTAGTACACGTTCAGATCGCCGAGGGAGCCGGTGGAAGTCCACGTGATGGCGATCGGGCTGCCGCCGACCGAGTACACTTCCCCGTTGTTCGGCTCGACCAGGTCCAGCGTGCCCTTGATGTTGAAGGCCGCCGACTGGGCCGGGTCGCACTTCCACGTGGTCTCGCACTCGATCTTGATCTTCTCATCGGCCGCCAGGTCCAGGCTGTCGGGGACGGCCCACGGGCCCTTGTTGCCCGCGTTGCCGTCCACTCCGGTGAAGATCGCCGAGCCCCAGGTCGCGCCGTCCGCCGCGTAGAAGATGCTGACGTTGCCGATATTGCCGGTCGGGGTCCAGGTGATGGTGTGGTTGTTGCCGACTTTGAGCGAGTTGGCGCCGGTGTTCGTCGCATCCGGGCTCGTGACGACCACCTTGCCCTTGATCGTGTTCACGGCGCCGGAGACGAGGTAGATGACGCTCGGATTGGCCGCGCTCTCCACTCGGTATTTGATGTCGTTGTCCACCGGCCCGTCGATCGGGTTCCAGGCGCATCCTCCGGCATTGCTGATGCCGGTCGCGATCGTGCCGCCGTAACTGGTGCCGCCGTCGGTTGAATACTTGCAGTTGATGAGCGGGACCGTGCCCTTCGTGACCCAGCTGACGCTCTTGTCGGTGTCGCCGGCGGCCCAGGTGATGCCGCCGTCCGGCGCCAGGTTGGTGAACTGGGCGCGGATCGTCACCGGCTGCGCCGAAATGGAGGCGATGTTGGCGTTCGTGTGCGCCACGAGCTTGAGCTTGATCTGCGAGTTCTGCTCCTGGCTGCCGATGACGCTGTTCGGGAGGGTCCAGAGATAGGCGCCGGCCGAAGCATTGATGCTGGCCCCCTCATCGAAGATCACGTTCGCATAGAGATCGGCGCCGTTGTCCTTCGAGTAGTAGAGCTTCACCAGGCCGATGCTCGCGCCCTGGAAGTTCCAGGTGATGTTCTTCTGCTCTCCGACGAGCCACAGCTGCGCCGCATCGCCGCTGTTCTCCGAGGGATACGTCAAGTCGAGATTGCCGTTCACCGTGAAGAAGGCCGAGGTCGCGTTCGTCCCCGCTTCATCGCCCACCACCGAGACCCGGATGCGGTCGGTGTTGGTGAGGAGGTCCGCGTCCGGCACCACCCAGTTGCAGCTGGTGTTCGCCGCCACGACCGAGCTGTCGCCAGCCGGGCCCGGGGCGCCCAGCTCGCACATCACGTCGTTCCAGGTTGTGCCGTCCTTCGAATACTGCAGCTTGACGTTGGCGGTCCAGGTCGCCGGCGCCGCGGTCCAGGTGATCGCCGCGGTGTCGTTGATCTGGTAGGTCGCCTGGTTCGTCTGGACGTTCGAGATGTTGCCCTTCAGCGAGAAGTTGTCCGTCAGGTCGGCCACGCCGTTGGTGAGGTCGGCGTCACCCGCCTTGTACACCTTGATGTTGCAGACGGTGCATCGCTCGTCAGGGATGTTGGTCCAGTTGTACGTGCCGTCAGATGCCGGCACCCCGGCCGGCACCGTGCCGGCATCCAGAATGTTGTAGTCGCAGGCGCCGGAGCTCTCCTTCTGGAGGCAGATGTAGACGGTCCCGATCGTACCGAAGTCGTCCCACTCGATGACCTTGTTCCCGCCGACCCGCAGGGTCTCGCCGCTCGCAGGCGAGGTCACCGTCAGCTTCCCCTTCACCGTGTACGGGCCGCGCACATCGTACACCAGCGTCGGGTTGCCGATCTCCTGGACCATGATCCCGACATTGGTCCCCACGGCATTCGGCACAGACCAGCCGAACGGGGTGTCGGTCGCGAGCAGGTTCGAGGCGTCCGGGGTGGTGATCTGGAGCCAGTCCGCGTCGCTCGGGTTCGCCTGGCAGGTCGTGCTGTCCGAGCCGTTCGTCGTGTAGCTGGTGCAGTACTTGAGGCGCACGTTCCCGAGCCCGCTGCCGCCGCCCTGGGCCCAGCTGATGTCCTGTGCTTGCGCCACGCGGAGAATCGTGCTGGTCGCAGGACCGGTCAAGCTCACCGACGCGATCATGTCAAACGCGGCGTCGCCTGCGTCGGGCCCGGCATCGACCACCAGCTCGGTCGCGTCACCATCGCGGTCCACCTTCACCTTGCCGAAGGCGGTCAGCGCCGTGCTGGGGTCAATGGCCCAATCCCAGTAGTACTCCTTCACGAGCGCGCCCGGACACGTGGCGGTGTTCGTCCCCTGCAGCGTCCCGACGCCGGTCCCGCCGCTCACCAACGAATAGGCCGCCCCTGAGTTCGACGAAAAGTAGATGTCAGCCGCCGCCACGCTGCCGGTCGCGCACCATGTGACCCGGCTCGTACGGCCGCGCAGCCACTGGTCGGTATTGGTGGGCGCCTTTACCGTCACGCTCGGCCGGATGGCGAAGAGCGAAGTCGTGCCCTCCACCAGATTCGTCGGGTCGGTCTCGAGCTTGACGCGGATCTTGGCGGTTTCCGTCGTGCTGTCAGGCACCGAGGACCACGACCAGGTGTCGGCGGTGCCGGTCACCCCGGTCGCCAAGCTGTCCTCGTAGGTGCCGTCGTTGCCCTTGTCGAGCTCGATCTTCACCGTGCCGATGGAGCCGGTGTGGCTCCACTTGACTGCGATGTCGGTCGCGCCGACCCCGATCACCGTCTGCGGGCCGCTCCCGTTCTCGACGCGGACATTCGTGACGGTGCCGCGGATCTTGAGGTCGGCATCGGACGAGTCGCGCCGGCGCTGCTCGGCCTCGATGGGTCCCTGGCTGCCGGTCGTGTCGATCAGCCGGAGCCGAACGGTCGAGCCGATGTTGTCCGGCACCTGCCATTGGGCCGAGCCGGTCGAGAGCGTGGCGCCGGTGCACGCCGAGGTCCACGGCGCCCCGCCGCACCCGGTGGAGAGGTCCGAGTACGCGCCGCCGCCGTTCGTGGAGATCTGCAGCTTCCACGCATGCGCGCCGACATCGGCCGACTGCTTCCAGGTCACCGTCTCAATCGCCCCGACCGACAGGGTCTGCGACACGCTGCCGTCCGGATAGGTCAGGGTGACCGGGCTGAATTCCGTGATGACGGTCTGGGCCGCGGAGGCGCCTTGGATGGTCAGGGGGCTGCGGAGCGTGGCGAGCTGGGTGCTGCTGACCATGTCCGCCGCGATCGCATAGTCGTCGGCGAACCGGTCGGAGTTGGCCGGGTCCGCGGTGCCTTTCACGGTCGTCACGAGCGCGGTCCGCGCCGGAGTGACTGCGGTGATGCCGACCTTGAGGGTGGGCTGGATGGTGCCGGCGCTGGCCGCGGCTCCGGACCTCGTGGACCCGATCAGGTCGAACTCCGTCGCGCTGATCACCGTGATGTACCAGCTGCCGACGACGTTCGTGCTGCCGGCGTTCGACCCGATGTTCACGAGGTCGCCGGTCGCGAGCCCGTGGTTCGCGGTCGTCGTAATGCGCACCGGAGTGCTATTGGCGATGCCGTTGGTCGCAATGGTCAAACAGCCCTGGCACGCCGCACCCCACGCCTCGGTATCCTGCTGGGTCAATGTGGCATCGTCGGTGAAGTCCACCAGGTAGTACTGCACGTACACGCCGGTTAACGCCGTGTTCAAGTTGGTGAACCGGGTGAACCGGACCTGGTCCTGCGTCGGGCTCGTGTTGAAGACGATGTCGCCGGCGGCGTACTGCAGCGGCTCCTCGCCGTTCACCGCCGTGTCGCCGTTGAAATAGGTGAACAGGAGCGGGTTGCTCAGATCGCCGACATTGGCGGTCACTGATTGGTCGGTCGCCGGGCTGCCGTTCGGCGACAAGGTCAGCGCGCTGGTCTGCACGGTCGCGTCGCTCAGGAACTCGGCGACCTGCCACACGATCTGCATGGCCTTCGTGCCGGTGGCATCCTTGCGTTCGAGCCGCAGCGTGGAGGCATCGGTGAAGGTCGGCAGCAGGAACAGCTCATGCGTCTGGTTCAGCGTGGTGAACGCCGCGCGCGTCTGAATAATGGGCACGGCATAGCAGGGGAACGTCGAGGGGCTGCACCCGCTCGTCGTCAGCGTGCTCGGCAGCGAGATGTTCTTGACCAGGTTCGAGGCGCCCGTCGCCTGCATGCTGGTGATGCCGCGCTGGACGGTGACCCCGTCCTCGAACTCGATCACCTGCCAGAGCACCGAGGCCGGCGACGTGCCGCCGCCGCGGTCCACCGCCAGGGTGTTCGTGTCCTCAAACTGCGCGGTGAAAAACCAGTTCTGGTCGCGGGCGTTCGTCGTGTCGCCCATCGGCCGCACGAGCGCGATGGACTTGGACAGCACCACGTCATACGGCAGCGCGGCCGACTGGACCACATCATCGAGATCGAAGCTCACCACGCCGCGCATGACCCGCTTGATCTGCGCGGCATGCGCCTGCCTCGGCTCGACCGCCTCTTTCACCGCCAGCAGCCATTTGGGCGCCGCGGGCGTGAGAAACGGCATCGGCAGACCCTGGAACGCCATGAGGAAGGTCAAGAGCCGAGCGGCGGTCATGCAGGCAAGGCTCGCCGCGACCCGCGGCGAGCGGCCTTCGATGAGCGCAACCAGGAGCCGCATCATGGCGTTGCCACCTCGGCGTCTTCCGTCTCGGCGGGCTCGACAACCGCGGCTTTCGCCGCAGCCCGCCGGACCAGCGCGACCTTGACCGCCACGCGCGACGCGCGGACCATGTCGCCATCTTGTTCGGTCGTCTCACGGTAGTCCACAAGTACCGTGTCGCCTTCGTGAAGATCGCTGACGCCGCTCACGCCTTGCAACCTGATGGATGGATCAAACGGCAGGTACATCTCGATCGCGCCGCCCTTTTCAAGCGTCCGCTCGACCGCGATGCCTTGCTTGCCGACCGCCGACACGATGCCTTGCGTGTATTTCGTTGCCACCGTCTGCTTGGTGTCCGCCGTGACGATTCCGGCCGCGGCCAGGGACAGCGCCGCCGCAATCATGCTGGCCATCGCGGTCTCGCGTCGCATGCGCTCAAATCTCCTGCGTCGTCGCGTCCGGGCCTTCAGCGCCCGGCTGTGCCACGCCGACGAAGTTGTGGTGCGCCATCGCCTGGCCCGGCGCCTCGCGGGTCATCATGCCGTGCATGGTGCGGCCGTCCGAAACACCCTGCCAGTGCACGACCACCCCGGAGCGGTCCACCTGGACCGTTTCCCACGCCACCGTCCCGTCATCCTGGGGCACCGCGCTGTAGCGCGATGAGAAAAAACCTTCCGTCCGCAACGTATCGGATGTCATCCGGCCGCCCGCAAACACCAGGCGGTCCCTGACCGCCGCGTGCGTGCCGCTGACCGGGCGAACCTCTGCCTGCCATTCGGTCGCATTCAGATGCACCGGGGCCGCGAAACTCGCCAGCGTCACGCCGGCCGTCCCGGCCGGATCTCCGGCCGGGACGGCCGGAGATCCGGCGCGCGTCCTCAGGAGCCAATGCCGCTCGCTGGCCAAGGTCCGGATGGTCTGCTTGAGCGATGCGAACTGCGCGGCGGACCGCTGGGCGATCGTAGAGGAGATGAAGACCACGGCCAGGCCTGCGACCGCAAGCCACGGCGCCCTCTGCCGGCTCAGCACCCGGGCCAGCGCAGAGACCGACTGCCGCTTCGGCATCACCTGCCGGACCGGCAGCGGCTCATCGTGCTCTCCGGTCGCCTGCTGGCGCGCTTCCACCGCGGCAACAAAACTGGCCGAGCCGACGATGCGCTGTCCCAGCTCATCGCCGATCTGCTCCCAGGTCCGCGCGGAGAGCGACTCCACGTACCGGTCATAGCCGGCGCCGGGACATGCTCGCGAGAGGTGCTCGAGCACTTCGGCGGTCTCCGCAGCCAGCGACAACCCGTTGATCGCCGTGGCTGCCGCCAGATAGGCGGCATAGCTGCTCCACCGGTAGGCCCGCAGATCGATCGCCATCCCGCTCTTCCCGGGATACGCGTGAAGGTAGCCGGTGACCCGTAGGAGGTTAGGCGCCTTTTCGAGCAAGGTGGACTTGAACCGTTCCTGGAAGACATGGCTGGTGGGGCCGTGCTGCTTGGCGACATATTTCGTATACCGGGAGTTCACGGCCTGCATGAAGGCGGAGACGGTCTGCGTGCCGGTCGGCTCAAGGCACAGCTGCAATTGCCCGGGAAGGAGCAGGAAGCCGTACACCTTCATCTGGCCGCCCCCTTGCTCCCTGGCCTGTCGGATCAGCTCAAGGTAGGTGGCGTAATCCTGGTCGTTCCTGAAGAGCGGCTGCCCTTCCGCTGCGCGGGAGGTGACGTAGTAGAGCGCGCCCTCGATGTGCACCCGCAGCGGCCGGGGCATTACCGGCCTTCCTTTCGAAACCAGTTGAAGACCACCCGGAGCGCCTCAAGACCGGCCGCTGCCTGGCACCGAAGCGCGGGTGCCTGGCACCGCAACGCGGAGACAAAAAAAGCGCGGCTCCCCCGGTTGAGGCTTCTGGCGGGGAAACCGCCGCTCGCTTCCTTCCATCGCACCATCGACATGCACTCTCCGAAAAGCAAAAGCGCCCTCCGAATCCCGGAGGACGCTAGACGTCTCGTGCGACGTGCTGGCAACCCGGCTGCCCTGCGTGCGTGCTTAAGGGCCCGTGGCTTTGCGTCCTACCCTTTCGGATAGTTTGCCTTGTTTCAGTCTTGCAGGTTGTCAATGCATCAAGCATACCCGACCCGTTTGTCAGGTGTCAAGGTTCAGCGGCCGAAGCGGCTCTTCTTCTTTTTCCTCGGACTGGGCTGGGCCGCCTCTTCCTGGACCGGCTGCGCCGCCGGGGCCTGGCTGGCCGCCACCCCTGCGGCCTGGACACCGGCATCCGGGCTGACCGAAATCGCCTTACCGCCTTGTTCGCTGCCGTGGAACGAGTAGTCCTCGCTCGCCCCTTCCACCGGCCGCTTGCTCAGCACCCCTTGCACCCGGCTGCCTGACAGCTCGCCCCGCCAGAACACCACCCCGGCTCCCTCCTTGGTCTGCATGGTCTCCCAGATCACGGTCCCATCGTCGCCGATCGTCAGGCTGAAGTTGGAGTCCGGGTAGCCTTCCTTTGAGAGCCAGGCGGAAGAGAGCTGGCGGCCCTTGAAACTCAAGGTGTCCTTCTTCGGCTTCGCCTTCTCGCCGCCTCCGAGGGGCACGATCTCGACATCCCATTGGGTGCCGTCCAGCTGCGTGCGCACATCATCCGCCGGGGTCTTCGGGCGCTGCGGGGCCGGTGTGACCGCCGGTTCCGGCGCGGTCGCCGGCGTGCCGGCAGGCGCTTGTGGCTCAACCGCGGCCGGGACAGCCGGCTCAGCGCTCTCCGGCACTACCGGTTCTCCTGCCTCTTCAGCCGCCCATGCGCCTGCCACTGCAGGCCCCAGCATGGCGAACCCAACGATCATGATGAGCACACCGGTAGAGTGGTGCATCGAATGACATCCTCCATTGTGCCGGGCGCCCCCGGCGGCTAGTTCAGGCGCTCCTTGGCTTCCCAGGCCTGCCATGTCGCGATGTACTGCCTGGCCCAGCCGGCGCTGGCGCCCTTCGGCTCGATCGCCAGGTACTTCCGGAAAAACTGGATGGCCTTCTCCCGATCCGGCAGGTGCTCCGCGTAGATGACGCCGAGATTGTAGTGCGCTTCGGCGTCATCCGGCCTCATCTCCACCACCTGGCGGAACTCGCTGACCGCGCGGGTGAAGTCCCGCTTCTGGGAGAACATGACCCCCATATTGTAGTGGGTATCGGCCATGTCGTTCACGAGGCGCGCATGCTCCCGGGCCATGTCGGTGACGTTGCCCGGCAACCGGCTCATCTTGCGCCTGAGCGTGGCGTTCTCGGTGACCTCGTCGGCATACTCGCCTTGCAGCTTCTCGAGCCGCGAGGAGAGTTCCTCCAGCCGCTTCGTGGCCTGGGACTCCTTCCGCACGGCGAGCTTCTGCTGGCGGGTCGCGTCGCGGAGTGCGCGGCGGCCCGCCGCCTGCTCCTTCTTCAGCCCGGACAGCTCGGTGCGCAGGCGGTCCTCCTGGGACCGGTCCTTCGCCTTGGCCAGCTGCTTCTCAAGTCCTTGGCGCTCGCGCGCCATCTGATCCTGCTCGGTCTGCAACGCGGTCGCGCGCTCTTCCAGCGAGGGCAGCTTCCCGATGAGCGAGAGCCGCTCGCCCTCTGCCTGCCTGAACGCCTGTTCGAGCAGCTGGTGCTTGGCCAACGCCTCATCGCGCTCCTTGAACGCCCGCTGGATCTGCGCGAAGAGGTTGTCCCGGTCCGCCGACGTGGCCTCATGCAGCTTGGCCAGCTCGGCCCGTTCCTGCTCCAGCGCCTTCAGCCGCTGCGACGCCGCGGTCTCCTGGCGCGCCAGGGCCTCGCGCTCGGCCTTGAGCCGGCGCAACTCGACGAACATCCGCGACCCGCCCGCTGAGGAGACCAGCACGAGGCCGAGCGCGGCGACGATGGCGACCTCGCGCGATGAGACCCTGCCCGCCGTGGCCCCCGGCCGCCTCCGCATCACTCGGGCGCCTTGCCCCGCTCTCCGCGGGACGGCTTTTTGGCGGTGATCGGCGCGTACTCGCGGAATCCCAGCACCTGCCCGGAGGACTCATCCCCGGTCACCAGCTCATCACCCGCGATCACGTGCGGCGTGATGAACACCACGAGCTCGGTGAGCGTGTCATCCCGGTCGGTCTTCTTGAAGAGCATCGTCCCGATGATCGGCACGTGGCCGAGGTACGGGATCTGCTGGTTGGAGAACTTCTTTTCGTCTTTCCTGAGCCCGCCCAGCACCACGGTCATGCCGTCGGCGACCAGCACGTTCGTTTCCGCCGTGGAGGTGTCCACGATCGGGATTTCGTTCTCGCTCGGCGTCGTGAGCGTCCGGACGACGCTCGACACCTCGGGCTTGATCTTCATGCTGACAAAGCCGTCGCGGTTGATGGTGGGCGTCACCGAGAGCTGGATCCCGACCTCGATGAACTGCACGTCTTCCGCCGTGGTCGAGGTGGTCTGGCCGGTCGTCGTGGTCGTCGTCACGTAGGCTTCGCGCGTGCCCACGTGGATCTTCGCCTCATGGTTCTCGGTCACCAGCAGGCGTGGGTTCGAGATGATCTTGGTCTCGCCGATCGTTTCCAGGTACCGGAGCAGCTCGTACCCGTCGCGCGCCACCGTGCCGAACACCAGGCTCCCCAGCTTGAGCCCATCCGTCCCGCCGCCGAGCACGTTGATGTCCGGAATCCGGATCTTGTTGACCGCCACGACCTCGGAGGGCGCCGTGCCGGTCGTAGCGTTCCGGAAGTCGCCGAACCCGCCCTGGCCCGCCGGCTCGAGGCCGTGGAACTTCAGGTTGTCGAAGACGTTGTCCCAGTTGATCCCGCTGTCCATGCTGTCGGTGTAGCTCACTTTGACGATCTTGGCGTCGACCAGGACTTCGCGCGTCTTCCGGTCGAGCGCCTGGATGAGCTGCTCCAGCTCTTTCCACCGGTCCGGCAGGGTCTTCACGATGAGCTGGTTCGTCCGCTTGTCGGCCTTCACGAACCCGAGCTTGTTCACTTCCAGGTGGTCCTTCAGCCGCTCCTCGAGCTCTTCCGCTTTGGCATATTTGAGGTCGATGATCTTGATCAGGCCGCCCTGCTCCAGGGTCGCGATCGACTTTTCCATGGTGGCCAGCCGCTCGGCGGTATCCATGACCATCACCGTGCCGGAATCCTCGTCGACCAGCAGCCGGCCGATCTCGCTCTTCATGGTGTCGAGCAGGTTGAACGCCTGCTGGGGGATCGCGTACTGCAAGCGGAACGTCCGGACTTCGCGCAGGTCGGAGAACTTGCGCCCGTACAGCTTCCGGTACTCCTCCTCAGTCATGACGTTGTAGACGGTGCCCTGCGTCTCGTAGGCCAGCTCGTTGCTGCGCAGGATCAGGTCGAAGGCGTCGCGGATCGGCACGTCGGTGAGGAACAGGTTCACGCGCCCGCTCACGTTCTTGCTGATGGCGATGTTGAGCCCGCCCTTCGTGGCGAGGTACTTGAGCGCGTCGGTCGCCTCGGTGGACCGCAGGTCGAGCGACACCAGCTCGTCCATCCCCCGCAGCGGTTCCACGGTCTCCGCTCCGCCGGCCGGCAGCACCGCCACTTCCAGCGCTTCCTCTTCGGCGCCGGCCCGCACCCAGTTGAGCCACCAAAACGCCGCGCTGATGAGGGCGGCCGCGCCCAGCACCCGCCAGTGGGAGATCGGCGGCTTACTACTGGAGGACCGCGTCATCCGTCCCGTCCGTCACAACCACGCCGTTCGCCCCGATGGATTTCACCGTCAGCCCGTTGATTTCATCCCCGATCTTCACGACGTGGGTCCGCTTGGCCTGCGTATCCTCGATGAGCGCTTCGGGCTTGCGCCCGCGGTTGATGCCGACGACGATCAGCGACCCGGTCGCCGCTTCGATCCGGCTCTGCGCGTCCTGCTGGACGACCGGGCCCGACGCTGCGAAGGGATTGCGCGAGACGATGACCTGCCGGTACTCCTCGAGCGGCTTCAACCGGTCCGGGCCCAGGCCGACGCCTTCCCCGGCCGGCACCACCTGCAGGCCGTACGTGGCAAGGACCGGCGGGCGCCGGTTCCCGAACAGCAGGTCGCTCGCCAGGTACACGACGAGCCCGGCCAGCGCGATCCAGAAGAGGCGCTCAGCCAGATGCAGCCGCCAGAGGAGGACATCGCCCATCCCCCCGGCTGCCTGCGTCACCGGCGACATGAGGCGCCACGCGGCCTCGGCCTGCGCGCGCAACTGCTCCAGGATCCGCTGGGGCGAGAACCCCTTCCCGGGTCCGCGAGGCGAGGACGGTGTCCCCGGCCCCTCGATCATACGGAGGAGTTGCTCTTCTGCAGTCTCTTTGGCTCGAGCCATCCGGCATCCGTTTCGTCTTGAATCAGCTCTTCCACCAAGGCCCCGGTCACGGCGCGCCCTTTCGCCATCACGAGCGCCCTGAGCGCCCGGTGGCAGATCATGGCGATCCGCCGGGGATAGCCCTCGGCATGCTCGTAAATCGCGTCGATCGCGTCATCCGAGAAGAGGGCGAGCCGCGACTTGTAGCCGGCCTCCTGCAGCCGGAACTGGATCAGCCGCCGGACCTCAGGCAGGTCGAGCGGCCCCAGCGTGCAGCGGAAGCTGATCCGGTCCATGAGGTTCGGCATCCCCTGGATGACCGGCAAGAGCTCCATCTGCCCCAGCAAGACGAGTTGGAGCAGCTTGGCGTCGTTCGTTTCGTAGTTCAGCAGAATCCGCAGCACTTCCAGCGACATCGCGTTCAGCTTGTGCGCCTCGTCGATGATCAGCACGACCGTCTGGCCCTCCCGGATCCCCTTCTGGAAGAGGAACCGCTCCAGCACCTCGCGGTAATCGACCAGGCTCGGCGCCTGGGAGGTCATGCCGATGCCCAGCGTCCGGCTGAGGGAATTGAAGAAGAGGTCTTCCGACGGGAACGTCGGGTCGAGCACCATGTGGAAGAGAAAGCCGTCCCGCTCCTTCAGCATCTGCACGAGCTTCCGGCCGAGGGTGGTCTTCCCGGTGCCGATGTCGCCGAGGACGACGCTGAGGCCGCGCTTCAGGCGGAATTCGATGATGAGATTGGCGAGGGCGGCGCGATGCCGTTGGGACTGGTAAAAAAAGGCAGGGTCCGGGCTCGTCGAGAACGGTTCTCGATCAAGGCCTAGCACTCGGTAATAACTCATGCACCTATCGTTGGGATCACCGGGTCCGGGAGGACGGCAATCCCTCGCTGTGGGCCTCACAACCCATTGCGAATGCCTCTAGTTATAACAACTTGCCCTGCTGCTGTCAACGCCTATCCCGCTTCGATTGTGTCTCAATTTGCCGGGTCCTGCCGCCTGCGGGAGCCCGGCACCTGCGATGCTTAGCGGCGGAGGAACACCCTGCCAGGCCCTGCCACCATCAGTAGAGGTGGCCGTGCGTCAGCGGCAGGCCCACGCCAAGGCCGATGAGGGACAGCGCGATCAGCGCCATGATGAGCCGGTACGTCGCATCGCTGCAGTACGGCCTGCCCCGCTCCACCGAGAACGCCACGAACCAGGACCACCCCAGATCGGCGGCCGCATGCCCCAAGCCGACCATGGCCACCCCGGCGGCCCCGAGCAGCGCCCCCTGCAGGAAGACCGGCGTGCCGATCGTCGCCCACCAGAGCAGGAACCCCGGGCTCGCCAGGCTGAAGAACGCTCCGCCGGCGACCGGACCCCACCGGAACGCCACGTCCGACCGCTGCGCCAGCGAGAACCGCTTCAGCTTGGCCAGCATCAGGCAGCCCATGAGCGCCAGGCCCGCCCCGCCGACCCACTCGACGGTCGCGCGAAAACCTTCCGAGGCGAGCAGGTGCCGGAGGCCGACGACCGCGACCGTTGCGAACGCTCCTTCAAGCAGCAGGTGGCCCAACGCCACCTTGAGGCCGGCCAGCTGCCCTTCGCGGAACGCCTCCGAGACGGTGTAGAGGAACAAAGGCCCTGGAATCATCGCTCCGGAAAGCCCGGTGCTCAACCCCACGCCGAAGAGCAGCAGCAGCTCCATGCCTAATCGAAGTTTCCCAGGTCGGCGCGGGCCCACCGTGAGGGGGTGAACGCGACGTCGAACGCGGCCCCAACCGGCTGTCCCTTCCCGAGCGCCGCCAGGAACGTCCTGAAACGTCCCATGCCATGCTTGGCGACCAGCGACTCGACCGCCACGCGGGCTTCCGCATACGCCCGGGCGACGTCGTCATGGCTGCTGGGTCTTGCAAACTTCTGATCGAGCCATTTGAGCGGCACCCACATCGCGCGCGACCGGATGCCCTCCTCGATCCGCTCCTCCGCGTTGCCCGGCTGTCCCGGCTCCTGCAGCTGCGCATAGCCTTCGTGGACCCAGATCGGCACGCGGGAGCCGTACCGGTGCTGGAGGAACGCATGCGTAAGCTCGTGCGCCACCATGTCGGCGAGTGCGGCCTCGCCCAGCTCCTCAACGAGCAGCCGGATCCGCCCATCATAGAATCCAAGCGCCCAATCGCGCTGCCCATGGACCCGCCGCAGATCCGCCCCGGTGTACACGATCACGGTTAGCTTCGATGGCCCGCCGCCCAGCGCCTGGGCGAGTGCGGCGTAGGATGTCTCGAGCAGCCGCGCCAGCGTCTCCACGTCGACATCCCGCCGCTCCTGGAAGCGAATCGCGAAGTGCCGGCTCTCCTTCGCCGAAAATCCCCGCTCGATCAGCTGATCCCGCTGGGCGGTGGTCAGGCGGTTCCCGACCGATTGCCAGGTGGCCGGGTCCACCTTGTCGTGCGCCTCGCGCCACGCGCGGATCGCCGCCTCCGGGTCATCGCGCCTGAAATAGCGGAGGTCGCCGAGCATCACCCAGGCGATGCCGTTCAATGGATCGTACCCGGTGGCCTCTTCGAGCGCGCTGATAGCGTCCGCATCGCGGCCGCGCTCCTGCAACCGCACCGCCCAGTCGGTCAGGATGCCGGAGAGGTTCTTGCGGGCCGCGGGATCCGACGTGTCCTTCGCCGCCGCCTGGCGCAGCAGCGCGATCGCCTCCTCGAACCGGCCGGCCTGCGCCATCAGCACGCCGCGGTTGTTGAGGTCGGAGGACTCAGCGCTGCCGAGGCAGGCCAGCGCAAGCAGCGCAAGCGGGAACCGCCGCCTGCGTGACGACGGCGGGCATGGCATGACGGCCTGACTCACGCGGTTTTGCCTGGCGGCGTCGGGGGGGTGAGGGGGATTTCGAAGGCGAACTTCGCGCCCTTGCGGCCGGCATCGCTCTCGGCCCAAATGCGTCCGTGGTGCAGTTCGATGATCTCTTTCGCGATCGCAAGGCCCAGACCTGTGCCGCTCACGTCCGTTGCCGCGCGGTCGCCGACCTGCTGGAACTTGTTGAAGAGTTTCAGCAGGTCCTCCTTGGCGATCCCGATCCCGGTATCGACCACGCTCACTTCCATCGCCCGGCCGTTCTGGGTCAGCCGGCCCTCGATCGTGATCCGGCCCTGCTTCGGCGTGAACTTGATCGCGTTGGCGATCAGGTTGGTCAGCACTTGGGTGATCCGCCCCTGATCGAAGACCATCGGCGGCAGCGGCTCCGGGAAGCGTTGCGTGAGGAGCAGGCCCTTGCTGTTCGCCCACGCGTCCAGCGATTCGCACACGCCCTTCGCGATCGCCGTCATGGACCCGGTCGCGAGGCGCAGCTCCATCTTTCTGGCTTCCAGTTTGGAGAGGTCGAGGAGATCGTTGATGAGGTGGTTGAGCCGCTCGAGGTTGCGCTGCGACAGGCTGACGAACTTCACCTGCTCTTCGGTCATCTGCCCGGCGACCCCATCGCTCAGGATGGCGAGCGCATGCTGCATGGCCACCAGCGGCGTGCGCAGCTCATGGCTGACCTTCGACACGAACTCGGACTTGAGCTGGTCGATCTCCTTCTGCTTGGTCACGTCGCTCAGCACCGCGACCATGCCGACCGCCTTGCCGTCCTCGTCGGTGATGACGGCGTTGCTCGCCCTGAGCACCCGCCGCGTGCTGTCCTGCTTGGCGTTCAGCACGATCTCGCGGTCCTCATTGGACCCGCGCACGAGCGACACGAGCTGGTCATCCTTCAGATTGTCCATCAGCGGGCGGCCGAGGGTGCTCGCCGTCCGGTCCACCGCCAGCAGCTTTTCAGCCGCCGCGTTCATCATCACGACTTCGCCCTGGTTGTTCACGACGACCAGGCCCTCGGCGATGCTTTCCATCACGGACATCGTCTGCTTGCGCTCCTGCACCGCCTCCGTGACCTTCCGCTGGAGCGCCACTTCGTTGCGCCGCTTCTCTTCGATGAGCTGCCCGTACCGCTCGTTCAGATCGTGCTTCACGCGGGTCACGTGATCATCCAGGGTCTTCGCCACGATGTCCGACACGCTGCGCGCGACCCGGTGCCGCTCCTGGGCCGGCGCCTGCAGCTGGTTCAGCTCGGCGAGGATCGCGGGCAGCATCGCCTTGGCGTCCGCCGACTGCCCCGCCATGCCGGCCGCGATCTCGTCGGCCTCCCCCTTGAATTTCACCCGGCTGCTGCGCTGGGAGAACTGGTACAGGAGGAGCCCGATCAGCGGCGCGCCCAGCACGGTCAGCGTGATCACGACGACGCGCGTCGTCTCTTCAGTCATCCCTGAGGCCTCCGTCCCACGCACGCCGCCAACGCGTCCGGCAGGCGGGGGAATGTGAATGCGAACCCGGCGCGCTGCGCGGCGGACGGCATCACGCGCTGTCCGGTCACGAGCACATCCGCCATCTCTCCGATGATCACTCTGAGCGCAAGCGCCGGGACCGGCGCCCAACTCGGCCGGCCGAGTGCGCGGCCGAGTGCCCGGCAAAACTCCGCCATGGTCACCGGCTCCGGAGCGGTCGCGTTGACCGGACCCGAGAGCGCCGGCTGCTCAATCGCCCGCATGATCAACCCGATGACATCGTCCCGATGGACCCATGAGACCCATTGGCGCCCGCTGCCCGGATGGCCGCCGACCCAGAGCTTAAAGGGCACCGCGAGCTTCGCCAAGGCCCCGCCATCCGGCCCAAGCACCATGCCGATCCGAAGGCGCGCCACGCGGACTCCGAGCCGTTCGGCACGGACCGCCTCGCGTTCCCATTCGGCGCAGATGCGCGCCAGGAAATCCCCGCCAGGCGCTGTCTCTTCGCCCAGCGGCTCATCGCCGCGCGGCCCGTAATAGCCGATGGCCGAGGCGTTGATGAGTGCTGCAGGACGATGCGACTGCTCCCCGATCGCGTCCACCAGACGCCGCGTCGTCGAGAGGCGGCTCTCCCGGAGTGCGTGCTTGTGCGCAGCGCTCCACCGCGCACCCGCGATCGGCTCCCCCGCAAGGTTGATCACCGCGTCCGTTTCGCCGAGAAACCGCCGCCACGCCTCATTGTCCCAGGACACGTGCGCGATCCCGGAGGCGGCAGGTGCCGGGCGTCGCGTCACCACCCGCACCTCATGGCCGCGGGACGCGAGCGCTCGGCAGAGCGGTGCCCCGATGAAGCCGGTCCCGCCCGCCACCAGCACTTTCATGCTATCGCCTCATTGCCTAGCGGACCTGGGAGGATGGTGGCGCACAGGAGGGGGAGGTCGAGCGGACCGTAACCGAGCCGCGCCCAGGTGACCGGCGCGTCATGGGAGGCGCTGAACAGCCGGCGCGGGCGCGGCTGAGGCTTATGAATGGCGGCGCTGTGGCCGGACGATCCGCTCCGCCTCAAACCAATCCTGCTGGTCGAAGCCATGGACGGCGCCCCGCTGCTCAAACAGCTCGAAGGCGATTCGCGCGATCTCCTCATGGCTTCCGGAGACGCGCGCCTCTTTCGTCAATGCCTGCTTCACCGGTGCCTGCATGACCCGTGGCATCCTACACCTCCCGTCATCCCGCCGTCACCGTCAACTGCAACGCAAGATATTCTCTCACAAGCGGTGCGGAAACACCAGAACCCGGCGCTGTCTCACGTAGTCCCTGGCCCCGGTTCTCCGGGGAGACGGCCGGCCAGTTCCCTGACCCTGCCGGTGATCTGGTCAAGCGGCAGCGCGACCGCTTCCGAGGTGTACGTTGCGATCGCGTCGCGCCAGGGCAGAATCACGCCCGGCAGTTCGGCCAGCAGCTCCCGGCGCTCCTGTCCGATGGCGTTCGTGATCCGGTGGCTGAGCTCGTGCAACTCGTCGGCCGCCGTAGACAGTTCCGCGTACTTGAGCCCGCTGCCGTCCCTGGGGAGCTTGAATCCGTCGACGAACAGGCGCAGCAGCGCCACGTTCATGTCCTTGGCGTCCACTTCCTCGGCCTCCAGCTGGCGCCAGATCTGCCGGGTCGTCCAGTAGCGGAACAAGAGGCCCAATTCGCGCCGCAGCGACCGCAGGAGGGCGCCCGATGCCGGCGGCGTGGAGGGAGGCAGCGTCGAGGCGAGCCGGCCGGCCACCTGGTCCACGGCCTGTGCGCACGCGAGGTACAGGTACGTGGAACGGACGCGGATCTCGTCGGGGGTCATGCGGTGCCCGCTCGAGCTCCGGATGCTAGGAGGAGACGCCCGGGCCGGAGCGGCGACATCGGCGGGTCACCTCCAACAACATGAAGCCGCCGATGATGACCACGGCGATCTTGAGCCATGACCCGGGCTCGGCGAGGTGATGGCCGATGTAGACCCACAGGGCGACCGCCGGCACCAATCCCGCCAGCGTGGCGAGCAGGTACGGCTTGAACCTGACGCCCGAGAGGCCGAGGCCGAAGTTTTGGAAGTCGTAGGGAACGTTCGGCAGGACGCGGATCCAGAACACGGTTTCGAACGCGTGCTTGCCGATGTTCTGATCGAAGCGGGCCAGCCGGCCTCCCAGGAGCGTTTCCACGGCGCCGCGCCCGAGCCGCCGCGCGATGAAAAACTGGCCGCACGCGCGGAGCGCCGCCGCCACGAGCGCCAGCACCCACCCGGCCATGCCGAACGAGAGGCCCCCGGCCATCAGCATGACGCTCGCCGGCACCGGCACGATCGGCTGGGCGAACACCGCGCCATACACCAGCGGCGCCCACCATCCGAACGACAGCACATAGGCCCTGACCTGGCTCGGCCTGAGCTTCAAGACTGGGATACCGCACGCGTGTAATATGGCCACCGCTCCGGCCACCACCGCGATGAGGAGAGCAAACTTGACCCATTGCCAGGCAGGACGTTGCATCAACTTAGGGTAGCGGACACCGTCGGACCCGTCAAGCTAAACCCCGCCGAGCGGTGCGGCGCAGGAAGACCCGGCCAGGCCCCGCCCCCTTCTCTGCCGGTGCGTTGACAGCCCAGACAGCGCATGCTATCCTGCCCTTTCGCATGCAGGCGCACGAGGTCCTCACGAACCTGTGCTATCCTCCCGCGTGCCTGCTCTGCCATGCGCCCTTGCCTGCCTGCGCCGCGCCGGACATGCTGACCGTTGGCGCGGCAGGCAGGCCCGCCACCGGATCCGCGCATCCTGCACCGCCCGTTGAACGCGACGAGGTACTCTGCGACGCGTGCCGGGGCGACATGCGGCAGAGCCGGCCTCCCTGTTGCCGCCGCTGCGGCCTCTCGCTCGACGGCGCCTATGACGCCTCGCCCGTATGCGCCGGCTGCCGCGCGCGCCCCCCGGCCTTTGACCGCGCTCAGTCCCCCTGGCAGTACGCCGGCGCTGTGCCGGGGGCGATCCGCGCGTTCAAGTACCGCGGGCGGTGGCGGATCGGCGCGTGGCTGGCGTCCCGCATGGCCGCGTCGGTGCCTGCCGGCGCCATCGACCTCGTCGTCCCGGTGCCGCTGCACTGGATGAAGCGCCTGCTGCGCGGCGCTGACTCCTCCGCTGACCTTGCGCGCCGTGTCGCCCGCGCCCTTGACGCGCCCTGCGCGCCGCAGGCGCTGCGCCGCACGCGCTGGACGGCGACGCAGACCGCGCTGTCTCCGGCTGGGCGGCGCTCAAACGTCCGGGGCGCATTCGCTGCGCGCTCCCGGTTCGTCGCCGGACGCTCGGTGCTCCTGATTGACGACGTGCTGACGACCGGGGCGACCGCCGACGCGTGCGCCGAGGCGCTGAAGGCGGCGGGTGCTGCCCGCGTCGTCGTCCTCACCGCCGCCCGCACCCCCCTATCTGGGGCGTGGGGCGTGGGGCGTGGGGCACGGGACTTTCCTGCCCCCTGCCCCCTGCCCCCTGCCCCCAACTCGCCATGAGAATTCTTCACTCGTACGTTCTCCGCGAACACATGGCGCCCTTCTTCGTCACAATGGGCGGGCTCACCGCGATGCTCCTCGTCGGCAATCTGGTCAAGTTCGCGGAGCTCGTCATCGCCAAGGGGGTCAACCCGTTCGACATCCTGCGGCTCATGCTCTACCTCATCCCCTACATGCTCGGGTTCACTATTCCGATGGCGTGCCTGATCAGCATGGTGCTGGCTTTCGGCCGGCTCAGCACCGACTACGAGCTGATCGCCATGCGGGCCTCCGGCATCGCGCCGATCCGCCTGGTGTACCCCATGCTGCTCATCGGGGTCGTGATCAGCGCGCTCCTCCTGGTCGTGAACGACCAGCTCGTGCCCGGCTCCCACCTGGCCTTCCGGCGGCAGCTCAAAGCGATCGGGATCAAGCGCCCGACGGCGTACATCGAACCCGGGACCTTCATCAAGGAGTTTCCGCCCTACGTGATCTTCGTGTATCAGGTCGAGGGCCAGCGGATGTACAACGTCCGGATCTACGAACCGCAGGCCGGCGGCCCGACGCGGACGATCATCGCCGACCGCGGCGAGTTCGAATCCCTGGCCAACCGGCGCGGCGTCCAGCTCAAGCTGCAGGACGGCACGGTGGACGAATGGGACCCGGCGAATCCCGGCTCCTTCTACAAGGTGACCTTCGTCACCTACACCATGACGCTGCGCTCCGACCAGGATGATCCGTCGAAGATCGCCAAGAAGCTCAAGGAGATGACGTTCAAGGAGCTGCTCGTCGATCGGCGGCGGCTCGCGGACCAGCAAATCGACACGCTGCCGATCAGCCTGGAGCTGCACCGGAAGATCGCCTCCTCCTTCGCCGCCATTGTGTTCGTGCTGTTCGGGTTGGCGCTCGGCCTGCGGCTGCACCACCATGAGCGGCTCCTGAGCTACGTGTGGATCCTCGCCATCTTCATGGGCTATTACCTGGCCATGCTCGGGATGGAGGCGCTCGCCCTCAAAGGATGGCTCTCCCCGATGGCGGCCATGTGGGTGCCGAATCTCCTCGGCGCCTCGGTGAGCGGCGCCATGGTCGCCGGCGCCGTGCGCCGCTAGCCCATGCGCATCCTCGATCGGTATGTCGTCCGTCAGCTGTTGCCGGTCTGGGTCTGGTGCCTCGTGGTCTTCGTCTTCCTGAGCTGCCTGGTCGACCTCTTCGGGCATCTCGACGAGATCCTGCAATACCGGCTGAGCCCGAGGACCGTCCTCGACTACTACCTGAACTTCGCGCCCCAGGTGTTCGTCCAAACCTCCCCGCTCGCCCTGCTGCTCGCCTCGGCGTTCATCGCGACCCGCCTCTCCCGCTATCAGGAGTTCCTCGCCATGAACGCGAGCGGGACGAGCCTGCCGCGCGCGGCGGTGCCGTTCGTCTTCGTGGGTTGGGTCGCGGCGGTCGCGGTCTTCCTCGTGAACGACCGCGTGGTGCCGCGCACGTCGGTCGCGTACGAGCGGATCCGGCAGGAGGCGTTCCGGGGCAAGGGGCAGAAGCAGCCGCCGGTGGAGAACGTGGCGATCATGGACGCGTTCAACCGGCTCTATCACGCGCGCCTGCTCGATGTGAAGGCGAAAGAGCTGCACGACCTCACGATCCTCGAGCATGATTGGCACAACCGGCCGACGAAGAGCCTCTATGCCCACCGCGCGGTATGGACGCGCCATGGCTGGCTGCTGCTGAACGGCACGATCTACCGCGTCGGGCCGCGCGGCGTCCTGCGGGGCGATCCTGAGCCGTTCATGGAGCGGCTCTACACCTATCCGGTCACGATCGAGTCATTCCGCCAGCCGCTGCTCCGCCCCGATGCCATGCGCTACGGCCAGCTCAGGCTCATGATCAGCCGCCTGAAGCAGACCGGGATCGCGAGCGCACGGCGCTACCAGGTGGATCTCGCCGCAAAGCTCAGCTTCCCGTTCATGAACCTGGTGATCTGCCTGCTGAGCTTCGCCGGGTCCACCCAGCTCCACACGCGGGGGCACATCAAGGGGCTGGGGACGGCGCTGGGGTGGGGCGTGCTGTATTACTTGGGCGTGGCGACCGCGCTGGGACTGGCGAAGGAAGGGTTCCTGGGGCTGCCGGCCCTCGTCCTGGTCTGGTCGCCGCACGCGGCCGCGCTCTGGTGGTCTCTTAACGTGCTGCGCCGTACGCCGTAATAGCGCAGCCCACGTTCAGATGTCAGAAAACAGAAGACAGAAGTCAGAAATTACCCGCTCTGACTGCTGAGCGCTGGTCTTACGTACCCAGTTCCCAGCTCGAGAGGTAGTGCCGCTGTTCCGGCGTCAGCTTGTCGAGCCCGATCCCGATCGCCTTCAGCTTCAGCCGCGCGATCTCCTGGTCGATCTCCTTCGGCACCGGGTAAACGTGCGCCTCGAGCCGGTCGGCGTGCTTGACCAGGTACTCCGCGCCGAGCGCTTGGTTCGCGAAGGACATGTCCATCACGCCCGGCGGATGGCCTTCGGCGCACGCCAGGTTGACGAGCCGCCCTTCCCCGAGCACGTTGATGCGCCGTCCGCTCTTCAGCGTGTACTGGTCGATGCCGCTTCGCAGCGCGCGCCGGCTTCTCGCGAGCCCCTGCAGGCTCTTCAGGTCAATCTCCACGTCGAAGTGGCCTGAGTTCGACACCACCGCGCCGTCCTTCATCTTCGAGAAGTGGGTCCCGGTCAGCACGTTGTCGCAGCCGGTCACCGTCACGAAGAAGTCGCCCTGGGGGGCGGCCTGCAGCATCGGCATCACCTCGAAGCCGTCCATCACCGCCTCGAGCCCCTTGACGGCGTCGATCTCGGTGACGATCACGCGTGCGCCCATCCCCTTGGCGCGCTGCGCGAGCCCCTTGCCGCACCAGCCGTAGCCGGCGACGACAAACACGGAGCCGGCGAGCAGCCGGTTGGTCGCGCGGATGATCCCGTCGATCGTGGACTGCCCGGTGCCGTAGCGGTTGTCGAACAGGTGCTTGGTGTCGGCGTCGTTGATCGCGAGGACCGGGTAGCGCAGCTTGCCCTGGCGGTCCAGGCTCTGCAGGCGGATCACGCCGGTCGTGGTTTCCTCGGTCCCGCCGAACACCGACTTGCCGTAGCGCCCCGGCTGCTTGTGCACCATGGACACCAGGTCCGCCCCATCGTCCATGGTGATATGGGGCGAGGTGCCCAGCACCGCCTGGATGTGGTCGTAGTACGTGTCGCGGGCTTCGCCCCGGACGGCGAACACGCTGATGCCGAAGTCCTTCACGAGGCTCGCGGCGATGTCATCCTGGGTGGACAGCGGGTTCGACGCGCACAGCGCGATCTGCGCCCCGCCGGCCTTGAGGGTCAGCATGAGGTGGGCGGTTTCCGTCGTCACATGGAGGCAGCAGGCCAGGCGCACGCCCTTGAGCGGCTTCGTCCGGGCCCACTGCGGGCGCAGGCCGACCAAGACCGGCATCTGGCTCTCGGCCCATTCGATCTTCGAGCGCCCGGGGGGGGCGAGCCCGGCGTTCTTGATGTGGAATGCGGCCGGGCCTTTGCCCCGCCCCGCCGCCGCGCGGCCCGTCATCCGCGTCCCCGCGGATGGTCCATTGAGCGCTGTCGTTGGCATGACGATCCTTTCAGCTGCGTCCTCTCTCTGCACGAGCCCGTCACGAGTGCCGGCGGGCCGCGCGCTTCACGTCGCTCACCCGGTCCGCCTCTTCCCAGGTAAAGCCGTCATCGTTGCGGCCGAAGTGCCCGTAGGCCGCGGTCTTCAGATACAGCGGGCGCCGGAGCTTGAGCGTCCGGATGATCCCCAGCGGCGTCAGGTCGAACAACTCGCGGATGAGCTTGATGAGGCTGGCCTCGGAGAGTTTCCCGGTGCCGTGGGTATCGACCATGATCGAGACCGGCTCGGCCACGCCGATCGCGTACGCGAGCTGGATCTCGCACTTGTCGGCGAGAGCGGCCGCCACGAGGTTCTTCGCCACGTAGCGGGCCATGTACGCGGCCGACCGGTCCACCTTCGTGGGATCCTTGCCGGAGAATGCCCCGCCCCCGTGGCCGATCACCCCGCCGTACGTGTCCATGATGATCTTCCGCCCGGTGAGCCCCGTATCGCCCATCGGCCCGCCGACTTCGAACCGCCCGGTCGGGTTCACGAAGATCTTGGTCTTGCGGTCCAGCCACTGCTTGGGCACGACGGGCCCGATGACCCGCTCGCGCATGTCGGCGCGGATCCGGGAGAGCTTGACCCCGGGCTTGTGGTGGGCGCTCACGACGATCGCTTCCAGCCGCGCCACATGGCCGTCGTGGTACTCGACCGTCACCTGGGTCTTGCCGTCCGGCCGCAGGTAGTCCACCAGCCGCTGCTTGCGCACGTCGGAGAGCCGCCGCGCGAGCTTGTGCGCCATCACGAGCGGCAGCGGCATGTATTCCGGCGTCTCGTTCGTCGCATAGCCGAACATCATGCCCTGGTCGCCGGCGCCGCCTTTGTCCACGCCCATCGCGATGTCCGGGGACTGCGATTGGATCGAGGTGGACACGCCGCAGGTCTTATACGCGAAGCCGTGCTCCGGCTCGACGTAGCCGATCTTGTGGATGGTCTCCCGGACGATCTGGGGGATCTCGATGTAGCAGTTGGTGGTGATCTCGCCGGCGACGACGGCGAGCCCCGTCGTCACGAGCGCCTCGCAGGCGACCCGGCCGTTGGGGTCCTTCTCGTAAATGGCGTCCAGCACCGCGTCGGAGATTTGGTCCGCGATCTTATCCGGATGCCCCTCGGTGACCGACTCCGAGGTGAACAGATGCCGCCTCATGCCGCCTCCTCTGCCCTCGCCTGGTGCGAGCCTTTCGGCCACTCGACACGGACCTGCTCGTAGGCCGCGAGGGTTCCGATATCATACCACATGGCCGACATCGTCACGCCGTACACCGGCATACGCCCGGCGAGCCACTTGATGAAATAGCCTGGAGCATCAGCATTCTCGCCGCTCGCCAGGAACTCCTCGATCCGTCCGAGCATCGCCTCGGGGAAGTAGTAGACGCACGTGGAGACCAGCGCCGACGGCGGCTGGGCGGATTTCTCCGCGAAGGTCGTGATCCGCCCGTCCGCGTTCAGCATCACGACCCCGAACTGCGTGGCCTCCTCGCGCGTCGGCGCCTGCCAGAGCGCGATGCTGGGAGCGGCCGGGTGCCGCTTTGCCTGCGTCACGAACTCGTCCAGCGACCAGCGGAACAGGTTGTCGGTGCCGATGACCAACAGGTCGCCCGTCGCCCCGCCCTGCGTGCGGGCGAGCTGCAGGTCGCGGATCGCGCCCAACCGGGTCTCCACCGTGCTGGTGCCGTCATCCAGAATCTCGACCGGTGCCTTCCGCTCGCGCTGCCACGCGCGGAACTGCTCCGCGAAGCGGTGGTTCGTCACCAGCACCCGGCGCGCGAGAGCGCGCGGCAGGCTCATGACGATCTCATCGAGGATCGAGCCGCCGTTGAGCGGCAAGAGCGCCTTCGGGCGGTCCTTCGTCAGCGGGTACAGCCGGGTCGCGTACCCGGCGGACAGCAAGATGGCGCTCGCGGACATGGGAGGCCCTTACTCGACGAGGGCCGGGGCGACCTGCTTCAGGCTCGCCAACAGAAACGCTTCGACTTCCTTGCCGGTCTTCAGCTTCATGGCCTGCGCCACCACGGATTTGGCGAAGGAGTGCTCGACCGACCGGATGACCTGCTTCACGATTGGCAGCTGCACCGGAGACGTCGAGAACTCGTCGAGCCCGAGGCCCAGCAGGAGCAGGCTCAAGGGGGGCTCCCCCGCCATCTCGCCGCACATACCGACCCAAATCTTCGCGGCGTGCCCGGTATCGATGATCTGCTTCACGAGCCGAAGGATCGCCGGGTGAGTCGGCTCGTAGAGGTACGCGATCTTCTCGTTCACCCGGTCGACCGCCAGCGAATACTGGATGAGATCGTTCGTGCCGATCGAGAAGAAGTCCACTTCCTTGGCGAGCAAATCGCAGATGAGCGCGGCCGAGGGCACTTCGATCATGGCGCCCACCTCGATCTTGTCGGCGAACTTCTGCCCCTCCCGGCTCAATTCCTGCTTCACGTCGTGCAGGATCTCATTGGCGCGCCGCAGCTCCTCGAGGCCGGAAATCATCGGGTACATGATCTTGATGTTGCCGTGGACGCTCGCCCGCAGGATCGCCCGCAGCTGGATGCGGAAGATGTCGGGCCGCGCCAAGCTGAAGCGGATGGCGCGCCACCCCATGAAGGGGTTCATCTCCTGCGGTAGGTGCAGCGGCGAGAAGAACTTGTCCCCGCCCAGGTCCATCGTCCGGAGGATGACCGGCTGGCCCTGCATCTGGCCCACGACCTGCCGGTAGGCCGTGTACTGCTCCTCTTCCGTCGGGAAATCCGCCCGGTTGAGGTACAGGAACTCGGTGCGGAACAGCCCGATCCCGTTGGCGCCGTGGGCGATGACCGACGGCACCTCATCCGGCAGCTCGATGTTCGCCGACAGGACGACCTTGTAATGGTCGAGCGTCTCGGCCGGGAGATCCTTGAGCTGGAGAAGCTGCCGGTTGATCTCCTGCCCGCGCCGCTGCTCCACCTCGTAGTGCTTGAGCGTCTCCTCGTCCGGATCGACGATGACGTCGCCGCGCGTGCCGTCGACGATCACGCGGCTGTCGGAGGCGATCCGCGTCGTCGCCGACGCGAGCCCGACGACCGCGGGGATCTCGAGCGACTTTGCCATGATCGCCGTGTGGCTCGTCCGGCCGCCGATGTCGGTCACGAACGCGAGCACGTGGCGCTTGTGCATCTGGGCGGTCTCGGAGGGGGAGAGGTCCCGCGCGATCACGATCACAGGCGCGCTCACCTGCGCCACGGTGTCGAGCCGCTGTCCGAGGAGGTTCTTCAGGATCCGCTTGCGGATGTCCTCGATGTCCGACATCCGCTCGCGCAGGTATTCGTCCTCGGTGCGCGAGAAGGCCTTCAGGTGGCCCCGGATCACGTCGTCGAAGATCTGCTCGACGTTCAGGTGCTGTTTCCGCAGCCCGTTAATGATCTCCTCGCGCAGCGACTGATCCTCGAGGACGAGGAGGTGGGCATTGAGGATCGCGGCGTGCTCTTGGCCCAGCTCCTCGGCGAGCTTCTTCTGGATGCTGAGGATCTGGTGCCGGGTCTTGATCATCGCCTCCTCGAGCCGCAGGAGCTCGAGGGGGATCTCGTTTTCGGCGATCGTCCGGCGCGGGAGGGAGAGCTCTTCGCTGTTGAAGCGCATGGCCCGGCCGATCGCGATACCTGGGGCCGCCGGAATGCCCTTGAGTTTGAGCATCAGTGCTTGGGGTGGGCGTCCAAGTCCGGCAGCGGCTCCGTGACGATCTCGACCAGCCGCGTCAGCGCCTTGGCCGCGTCCGGACCCTCGGCGATGATCGCGATCCGCGCACCCTGATGGGCCGCAAGCGTCAGCAGGCCCATGATGGATTTCCCATCCACGATCTTCCGGCCCTTCTTCACGGTCACCTTGCAGTCGAACGTCTTGGCCGCCTGCACGAACAGCGCCGCGGGCCGGGCGTGCAGCCCCTGGCGGTGGATGATGGACACGGTCTGCTTCGCGATAGCCATCAGGAAGATGTCACCGACCACCGCAGGCGGCTGTGGAAGGGCGTGGCGCCGTCGGCGGGCCACGCGCAGACGATGCTGAGCCCCTGGTACGTGCGTTCCAATCCCTGGTCCGATTCGGAGACCGTCTCGATCGGGAAACACAGCACCCGGGCCGGCGGCTCGATCGAGAGCCGGAGCGCCAGCCCGCTGTGCGCCTCTCGCACGGTGAATTCCCGCGCCGAGTCCACTTCGGCTGCTTGCGTCAGGTACCGCTCGTCGCGCAGCGACAGATTGAACTCGAGCGCCACCGCCGGCGCCTGGACGCCCTCCAGCTGATAGACGCACTCCATCGAGGCCTGCGTGCGGGACACCCGGACCTCTTTTCGGATGCGGCCCTGCGGCAGCTCGCGCGACATGGCCACGGACAGCGCGTCCTCCGGCTGCGCAGCCCCCCGGTCCCAGGTGAACGGCCCGGCCGACCACAGGCGCCGCTCGCCCCACGACGAGCGCGCCAGCTCCTGCAGGGTGGGAAAGCGCGTGAGCCCGTAATCGAGGAATCCGCTGCGCCGGTGGTCGTCGTACACGAGGTGCGCTTCGAGGTGCTCTTCCCGCACGCCGAGCGCGTCATGGATGCTGGCCGGCGGCTCGCCGGATGGCCCGGCCGCCTGCAGCTGCTGCGCCTTCAGTTTGTCGTGGTAGGGCTCGGGGCGGCGGGTGAGCGTGTCCGACAGGTTGATCCGCGGCCCGTAGAGGCTCCACTCCGTGATCGCGCCCCCCCCATCCGGGTCGACCACCAGCCCCATCGCGCCGGTCCGCACGCTGATCTCGTCGCGCCCGTCGGCGTCCGCATCCACCGCTTCGATCGCCGCCGGCGCGTTCCTCGCCTGCCGGATCAGCCGTTCCGCTTCGATCAGGTGGGTGTACACCGCGCGGCGCAGGTGCGACAGGTAGAGCCCGCCGAATACACCGTGCCAGTACGCGCAGTTGCACTGGCCCAAGTACAGCTCGTGCCGCGCCTGGTCCGCCAGCGCCTCCGATGGCCCCTGCGCCGCAGCCGGCGCGCCGTTGTCCGTGGCGCCGCGCGGAGCCAGCTCGCCGAGCTCGCGGCTGACGCGGAGCATCTTCTGCTCCATCGCGTGCGCCTCAGGGTACTTGAGGAAGAAATTGCGGAAATTGCCGCCGGACCATTCCAGCATCTCCTCGTAGCTTCCGGCCGGCAGGCGGACGCGGCCATCCGTGCCGTGCCGGGCGAGCCACTCGGAGCACGTAGTGGTCGCCAGCCACTCGCGCTCGCGCTCGAGCGCGCTGAAGAACTGGTCGAGCCACCCTTCGCGGTATACCCAATCGTAGGTCTTCGGCCAGAAGCCGAACTTCTCCCCGTCGTCGGCGAAGGTGATCGCGACCGGGGCCTCCCGGCGCAGAGTGCGCAGGAACTCGATCGTCCGGTCCGCCGCCTGAAACGGCATCCAGTACCGCAGCCGCTTCGACGCGGGGAACAGGGTCACCGAGGAGCCGGCGGACTCCGTGGCGTAGCAGCCGAGGGCGTCCCAGAATTCTCCGTCCTCGACCACGAGCGACGGCGGCAGCAACGCCTTGACCGGCAGGAACTGGTTGGTGTCCACCAGGGTGTACCGGATCCCGGCCTTGGCGAGCGTCTCGGGCAGCTCAGGCTCCCAGACCCGTTCGGTCAGCCACAGGCCCGAAACCTCCGCGCCGAACTGCGCCCGCAGCATCCGCCGCATGCGCGCGATTTGCCCCTGGCGGTCCGCTTCGGGGATGATCGGCAGGATCGGCTCGGCGTACCCCGACGCGAGGAGCTCGGCCTGGCCCCGCTCCACCAGCGCCCGGACGCGTCCGAGGAATTCCGGACGGTTGGCGGCCAGCCAGTCGAGCAGCGGCCCGCTGTAGTGCAGCGCAAGGCGCACGGCCGGATGGCGCTCCAGGACCCGCAGGAACGGGTCATAGGACTTCTCGTACGCCTCCTCGAACACGAAGCCGAAATTGCCGACTGGCTGGTGGCAGTGGATCGCCATGAGGAGCGTCACCGGGGCGCTCATGCCGCGCCCTGCGCCGCGCTCGGGCGCTTGCCCGGCAGCGGCGGCTCCTCGCCGTTGCCAGAGGCGCGGCCCGGCACCATGAGCCGGCCCCGCGTGCCCACGATGAGCTGCACGATCAGCTTCGACACTTTGTCCGGGTCGTGGCGCACGTAGTCCTCGGCGCTGATGATGTCCTCGGCGACGACCTGATACCCGAGCTCGCGGATCTTCTCGATATCCGCCTCGACGGGAAAGGCGTCTTCCTGCCGGTACTTCTCCAGCAGGTGCTGAGGCACCGGCTTGGTGTTGACGAGGCACAGTTGGATCAGTCCCGGGTTCGTGTGCGTGATCAGCGCCTGCACATGGTCGCTCGCGCGGAAGCGGTGCGTCTCGCGCGACTGGGTCATGACGTTGCACACGTAGATCTTGAGCGCCTTCGACTGGACGATCGCGTTCACGACCTGGTCGACGAGCAGGTTGGGGATGATGCTGGTGAAGAGCGACCCCGGCCCGAAGACGATCGCCTGCGCGTCCCGGATCGCTTCCAGGGCACTGGCCGTTGGGGGGCAGTCCGCCGGCTCGAGGTAGACGCGGCGGATGGGCGACTCGGCATGGGAGATCTTCGTCTCGCCCAGCGTGACGCTGCCGTCGTCATGCTCCGCGACGAGGCGCACCTTGGTGTTCGTGGACGGCACGACCCGCCCGCGGATCGCCAGCACCTTGCTCGAGGCCTGCACCGCCCGCTCGAAGTCGCCGGTGATCTTCGTCATGGCGGTGATGAACAGGTTGCCGAAGTTGTGCCCCTTGAGCGCCGACTCCTCGGCGAAGCGGTACTGGAACAGCCGCTGCATGAGCGGTTCCGTGTCGGCGAGCGCCACGAGGCAGTTTCTGATGTCGCCGGGCGGCAGCATGTCGAACTCTTGGCGCAGGCGGCCGGAGCTTCCGCCGTCGTCCGCGACCGTGACGATCGCGGTGATGTTCGTGGTGTAGTGCTTGAGGCCGTGCAGCAAGGTCGAGAGGCCGGTGCCGCCGCCGACCACGACGATCTTGGGCCCCTTCTCGAGGTGCCGCCGCTGGAAGACGAGCTCGACCAGGTCCTGCGTCTGGCCGGGGGCGACGACGTCGAGGAGCGAGCTGACCATGAGGCGCACGCCCGCCACCATCGACACGAGCCCGGTGACCAGGATGCCGAGGCTGATGAGGCGCAGCACGAACCCCGCGTCGAGCGGCAGGAGGGCCGAGCCGATGCCGAACAGCAGCACGCCTGCGGTGGCGAGGAACAGCCACCGCTTGACCCGCATGCCGGGGTAGAACCACTTGATGAAGCGCATGGGATTCATGGTGCGTGCCGTCGGGATGGGACTGTTAGTGGCGGCGCTCGTCCTCTTCGCGGATGATCTTGACCAGGGTCTTCTCGTCTTTCGCGCCACGGAGGGTGTCGCGGAAATGCTTGTCTTTCAAGAGGCGGGAGATGCGGGCCAGCGCTTTGAGGTGCGGCCCGGCCGAGTCCTCCGGGGCGACCAGGAGGAAGAAGAGCTGGACCGGCTCGCCGTCCAGCGAGTCGAAATTGATGCCGGTGCGGGCCACGGCGAACGCCGCGACGAGCTTCGTCACGCAGTCGGACTTGCCGTGGGGGATCGCGACGCCCTGGCCGATGCCGGTCGACCCGAGCGATTCGCGCTTGAGGAGGATCTGAACCAGCTTACTGACGTCCTTCTCCTTGATGGAGCCCGCGTTCACGAGGAGCCCGACCAGCTCCCGGATGATCTCTTCCTTGTTGTGCGTGGCCTTGAGATCGGTCGCGACCGCGCGTTCGTCCAGAAACCCCATGATGTTCATGCCGGCATCCTCATGCGCTCTCCTCGCCTCCCCAACACGTCATCACGACAAGCGACCTGAACGACGCGGCGGGACGGAAGGTCCGGGCGTGCCTCCCGGCCTTGCACCCCACCGCGCGTCACACAATGGAGCGGGTGATGGGATTTGAACCCACGACATTCACGTTGGCAACGTGACGCTCTACCCCTGAGCTACACCCGCGGAAGAACGAACAGCGACACGACGGCAGCGGCTGAACAGAGTGGGCACGGAGGGATTTGAACCCCCACACCGTGCGGGATCCCGCCTCCATGGCGAATCCTGGGCGAGAGAGGATTTGAACCTCTACCCCTTTCGGGACAGGCTCCTAAGGCCTGCGCGTCTGCCAGTTCCGCCACTCGCCCGAAGCGGGTTACGTCCAGTGCTCCGTCCTGCCCCAGAGGATTCGCCATTGGGGGCGGGACGCGTCTGCCAGTTCCGTCACATGCCCGAACTTGGGCTGGCTTACCTTGCCAAAGAAAACATGGGCCGAGAAGGAATTGAACCTTCAACCTTGGGATTAAGAGTCCCCTGCTCTGCCAATTGAGCTATCGGCCCGAAAAGCGGGAAAAGCGCGCCCGGCAGGATTCGAACCTGCTGCCTCTTGGTTCGAAGCCAAGCGCTCTATCCAATTGAGCTACGGGCGCTTGAGCGGCTGCCATCGAGGTAGCCGTGAAATGCCGAGCGCGCTGGCGCTCGGCCCCTAAGCCCTCGCGAAGGTCCAAAAATTGTAACACGCGCATGAAGCCCAGGCAAGTCGCGCCTTCGGCAGGCAGGTGCGGCCGGACGCCGTTAGTGGCTTTGGCTGAGGCGGTAAGGATCAAGGACCCGGCGGGCGGTCTTCGGATCCAGCAGACGGTGCGTCAGGACCAGCTGGTGGATGGATGCGCCGGTTTTGAGCGACTCCTTCGCCACCAGCGCCGCGTTCAGGTACCCGATATGCGGGTTGAGGGCCGTCACGAGGGCCAGGCTCCGGTCGGCATGGGCCCGGCATCGCTCCGGATGGGCGGTGATGCCCCTGACACAGCGGTCGGCCAGCACCAGGCTCGCGTTGGTCAAGAGGCGCATCTCCTGGAGGAGGTTGTACGCCAAGACCGGCATCATCACGTTCAGTTCGAGCTGCCCGGCTTGGGTCGCGTAGGCGACGGTGGCGTCGTGCCCCAGCACCTGGTAGCCCACCATATCCACCATTTCAGGCACGACGGGATTCACCTTCCCCGGCATGATCGAGGAGCCCGGCTGGATCGCCGGCAGGTCGATCTCGCCGAACCCGGTGTTGGGCCCTGACGCCATCAGGCGGAGGTCGTTGGCGATGCGGATCAGCTCGAGCGCGTAGACCCGCAGCGCGCCGGAGAGCCGGGCGAAATCGCCGAGACTCTGCGTGCGCTCCATCATATCCTCGGCCGGCCGCAGCGGCAGCCGCATCCCCCGGGCCAGTGCTGCGATCGCCAGCCGCCGGTATCTGGGGTGCGCGTTCATTCCGGTGCCGACCGCGGTCCCGCCCAGGTTGAGCTCGACTAGGAGCCGCGCGGTCTGCGCCGCGTGCTCGCGGGCCTTGCGCACCGCCACGGCGTACGCGCCGAACTCGCGGCCCAGCCGGACCGGCACCGCGTCCTGCAGATGGGTGCGTCCGGCCTTCACGATCCGGTCGAACCGCCTGGCCTTCGCGCGCAGCGCCCCTTCCAGCCGCTCGATGGCTGACGTGAGGCCGGGCAGCGCTATGAGCGCCGCGAGCCGGATCGCCGTCGGAAAGGTGTCGTTCGTGGATTGCGCCATGTTCACGTGGTCGTTCGGGCGCAGGGGCTTGTACGTCCCCTTCTTCGATCCCAACAACTCGTTGGCCCGGTTGGCCAGCACCTCGTTCATGTTCATGTTGAACGATGTGCCCGCCCCGGCCTGGTAGACGTCCACGATGAACTGGCTGTCGAACCGGCCCTTCAGGACCTCATCAGCGGCGCGGATGATCGCCGCGGCGTGCCGGCGCGGCAGGAGCCGGAGCTGTCCGTTCGCCCCCGCCGCCGCCTTCTTGATGAGCGCGAACGCCCGCACCATCTCGGGCTGCAGGCGCAAGCCGCTGATCGGGAAATTCGAGACGGCGCGGACGGTCTGGATGCCGTAGTAGGCGGAGGAGGGGACCCGTTTGGTCCCGAGGGAGTCACGTTCAACGCGGAGGGCCATCCGGGGTCAGGCCGCGCGGCTCAGGCGAACTCGGCGAAGATGGCTTCGAGCCTGGGCGGGCTGGCCTGCTGGGCCTTCGTGATCGTCGCGGCCACACCCTCCTCGAAGGTCGGCCGCTGCGTCTTGTAGTACACGCCGAGCCGGAGCTTGTCGGTCTGGATCGCCAGCTCGAACGCCTTGGCCCGGTTCGACGCGTCATGGTCCGGCGGCACTTCCCCGAGCGTCGGCGGGATGACCTTGTAGGTATTGTAGAACGTGATGCAGGGGCTGATGATGTCTAAGAACGAAAAGCCCTTGTGCTCCATCGCCTTCTGGATCAGGTCCGCGGCTTCCCGGGGCTTTCCCGAGTAGCCTTGCCCGACGAACGTGGCGCCGTAAGCGATCAGCATCGCCAGCGGGTTGAGCGGCGGCTCGATGTTGCCGTACGGGGTCGAGCCGGCCTGGAACCCGACCGGAGACGTCGGGGAGTATTGCCCTTTGGTCAGGCCGTAGGTCGCGTTGTCCATGATGATGTAGGTGATGTCGAGGTTCCGCCGTGCGGCGTGCGGGATGTGGCCGCCGCCGATCGCGAACCCGTCCCCGTCGCCGCCGACCCCGATCACGGTCAGCTTCGGATTGGCGAGCTTGATCCCGAGCGCGACCGGCAGCACGCGGCCGTGCACGCTGTGGAAGCCGTAGGACTTGACGAAGCCGGGCGTGCGGCCTGAGCAGCCGATCCCGGAGACCACGACGAGGTTCTTCGGGTCGATCGAGAGCCCGGAGAGCGCCGTGTAGAGCGACGACAGTACTCCGAAGTCCCCGCATCCGGGGCACCAGATCGGGTGTTCGTCGGTCTTATAGCTTTGTGGCGAAAACGGCTGGTCGCTGACCACCGCGTTTGACATTGCGCGCAACCTCCTCGATCTTGTCGAAAATCTCTTTGGGCGTGAACGGCAGCCCGATGCACTTGTTGAGCTGGATGAAGTCGTAGGCGAAGCGCTTTCGAAGCGCCGTGGCGAATTGGCCGGTGTAGTTGACCTCGGGGATGATGACCGCCTTGGTGCCTTTGATGAACTCGGCGAGCTTGGTCAGCGGCTGCGGGTAGAGGATTTTCGGATGGAGCGCCCCGACCGAGTAGCCCTTGGCCTGCGCCATCTCGACCGCCTCACGGATCACGCCCTCGGTCGAGCCCCAGCCGATGATGCCGATCTCCGGGTGTGCGTCGCCGTACTGGCGGCACAGCTCATCGGCGATCGGTTCCACCTGGCCGAACTTGCCGTACCGCTTCTTGGTGAGCCGGAGATGGTTCTCGTGGTCCGACGCCGCCGGGTAGCCGACCTCATCGTGCTCGAGTCCCTCGGCCACATACCCGCCCCCTTCGATGCCGGGAATCGACATCGGGGACACGTGGTCCGGGGTGAACGTGTAGCGCTTGAAGCGCTGCAGCTGCTCGGGCGTCGGTATGCGGCGCTCGACGACCGGGACTTTGGAGATATCCGGCACCGGCACGGTGGCCTTGCGGTGGCCGAGCGAGGCGTCCGACAGCACGACCACCGGCATCTGGAACTGTTCCGCCAGGTTGAACGCCCGGATGATGCCGTAGAAACAGTCCTCGACGCTGGTGAGCGCCATCACGATCCGCGGGCAGTTGCCGTGGCCGCCGTAGCAGGCCAGGTAGAAGTCGCCCTGCTCGGTCTTGGTCGGCATCCCGGTGGACGGCCCGACCCGCTGCACATCCACGACGACGGCCGGGATCTCCGCCACGACCGCGAGCCCCATCATCTCGGTCATCAGCGAAAAGCCCGGCCCTGAGGTCGCGGTCATCGCCTTCTTGCCCGCGAAGGAAGCGCCCAGGACCGTGCCCAGCGCGGCGATCTCATCCTCGGTCTGCACGACGAAGCCGCCGAGCTTCGGCAGCTCGCGCGCGAGGAATTCCATGATGTCGGTCGCCGGGGTGATTGGGTACCCGGCGTAGATGCGGCATCCGGCCGCGATCGCGCCGAGGGCGAGCGATTCGTTGCCGGAGAGCACCAGCTCCTTGGTCTTCCGGGGGCCGGGGCCTAACAGCAGCGCCTCCTGCTTCTTGATGCTCTTGATGTGGTCGACCCCGACCTGGAGCGCCTGGAGGTTCTTGTCCACCACCGCCTGGCCCTTGCGGAGGAACCGGTCGCGCAGGAGCTCCTGGAACGTCGCGATCGGAATGTCGAACAGCTGCGCGAGCGCGCCGAGTGCCACGATGTTCTTCGTCAGCTTGATGCCGACCTTCTCGGTGGCGAGCGACGACATCGGGATGGCGTAGTAGATGAGCGACTCCGACGGCGGCGGCGTGAAGCTGTCCGAGTCGAACACGAGCACGCCGCCGGGGTGCACGTCCTGAATGTGCTTGTCGTACGCTTCCTGGTTGAAGGCGAGCAGCACGTCCACCGCCGAGCCCGGCGACAGCAGCAGAGCGCCCGACGCCCGCACCTGATAGTTGGCGTGGCCGCCCTTGATTTCGGCGGGATAGGTGCGGAAGGTGTAGATCTCATACCCGGCCCGCGCAAGGGCCAGCGTGAGCATTTCACCGGTGGAAATCACGCCTTCCCCGCCCTCGCCGCCGACCCGGAAGACGTAGTCGACCGCGCGAGCTTTAGAGTCTGACGGCATCGAGTGACCGTTCTCCGGCTTCATCAGTCCAGCGCTCCGTCGTCCATGTGGTGCCGTTCATCCAAAAGTCGAGCGTGCCGCCGTCCGGCAGCTTTCCGTCCTTGGTGTGCTGCTGGATGAGCCGGACCGCGGTCGTCTTGGTCTCGTCGCTGGCGTCGCCCGCGATCAGCGCCGACGGACCGGCGAATTTCGGCCTGAGACAGGTATACCCGTGATCCGCATGGCCCTCGAGCAGCAGGTTTTCAAACTCGTTCCGTCCGAGGATGATCTTGGTCGCCGGGCCGACCCGGAAGTGGCGCCCGATGGTCAGGAGCTCCATGTCCTTCGTGGTCGGTTTCTCCTCGTGCGCGAAGAGGTCTTTCGCCTTGGCGGCGAACTGCTGGTCGGTCAGCTGGCAGCCGCCGGCCGGGGTGGAGTACTCGGTGATCCCGGCATCGCGAGCCATCGCCATCTGGTCGTGCCGCGAGCGGCCGGCGATTCTGAGCAGCCGCTCCCGGTCCACGATGCCCAGGAGCTCCGGCAGCGTCGGCTCGAGGAGCTGTGCCGACAGGGGGCGCAACAGCAGGCCCTCGAGCCCGGCGTCCGCCTCGATGATGGAGAGCGGCTGGCGCCGCTGCGACATGGGCCGCTGGCCCAGCACCTCGCCGGTCACGACGAAGCCGGCACCCAGCTCCTCCATGTAGCGCTTGGCGATCCGGAACATGTAGATGCGGCAGTCCACGCAGGGATTGAGGGCGACGCCGTAGCCGTACTTGGGGTTCTTGATGACGTCGAGGTAGGCGTCCCCGACGCTGAGGACCATGAGGGGGATGCCGAGTTGGGCGGCCGAGGCCTGCGCCTTCTCTTTCTCGCAGCAGCCCCAGCTCATCGCGAGGAACAGGCCGTGCACCTCGATGCCCTGCTCCAGCATCAGCTTCGCGGCCAGGCCGCTGTCGAGCCCGCCCGAGATCATCGCAACACAGCGCCGTTCCATATGCAAATCCGTCAGATCGAGATCAGCAGATCGTTGCCGTCGACCGTTACCGGGTAGGTCTGCAGGTTCGCGGAGGGCGCAACCGCGCAGGCCCCGGTCGTCACGTCGTAGCTCCAGCCGTGCCAGGGGCACATCACGCTCGTGCCGGTGAGCGCGCCTTCGCCGAGCGGCCCGCCGCGGTGCTTGCACGTATTGTCGACGGCGTAAAAGCTGCCGCCGGCATTGAAGAGCGCAATCGCCCGCCCGTCCACCTCGACGACCTTGCCGGTTCCGGCGGGAAGCTCCTGCTTCGTCGCGATCTTCGTGAGTTGCGCCATGCGCGGCTAAATGAAATCCTCCATGAGCGCGGCGAGGTCGTCCCGCTTGAGGGGCAGCTTGCAGAGCGCCTTGCCGCTCCTGAGCGCCGGCTCCTGGTCTTCGTACGTCGGCCGTTCCGACTTGTAGAAGAGGCCGAGCGGAATCCGCGCGCCCCACTCAAATGCCTTCTCCATCGCGAGGCGGAAGTCCGAGGTGTCGTGCTTCTCGTCCTCGAGCTTGTACACCCGCTCGCGGAACCAGGGATAGGTGTTGTGCTTGTTGTAGGTCACGCACGGCGAGAAGACGTCCACGAGCGCGAAGCCCTTGTGCTCGATTGCGCCCTTCATGAGCTGCGCCAGGTGGAGGTTGTCGCCGGAGAACCCGCGCGCCACGTAGGTGGCGCCGCACGTGAGCGCCAGCGCGATCGGCGAGAGCGCCATCTCGATCGTGCCTTCCGGGGTGGACTTGGTCGGGATGTCCTTCTCGGTGGTCGGCGACGCCTGGCCGGTTGTCAGCCCGTAGATCTGGTTGTCCATGACGATGTACGTCATGTCGATGTTCCGGCGGCAGGTATGGACGAAGTGGCCCACGCCGATCCCGTACCCGTCCCCGTCGCCCCCCGTCGCGATGACCGTGAGGTCATGGTTGCCGAACTTCGCACCCGAGGCGACCGGGAGCGACCGGCCGTGGAGGCCGTGGAACCCGTACGCGTTAATGAACCCGGGCAGGTTCGAGGAGCAGCCGATCCCCGACACCACTTGGACGTTATGAGGCGCGATGTCGAGGTCCGCGATGGCCCGCTGGAGCGCGTTCAGGACCGCAAAGTCTCCGCAGCCCGGGCACCAGTCCGGCTTCACCTTGCCGATATAGTCCTTCACCTGCGCCATGCGTCGTCTCCTCGGTGGCGGATTAGTGTTGCCGGGCGGCTTCGGCGCCGATCGCCGGGTTCTCGATCGGCGAGAAGTTCGGGGGCAGCCCCTCGTCGCTCTGGACCGTCGCCAGGACCGACTGCTTCGGCTTGGTCTTCAGGATCGTGCGCGCCTGGTCGATCACCTGCTTCGGCTCGAACGGCTCGCCGTCGTACTTGCGCAGGTGGTGCTGGATCTCGATGCCGGTCTCCATGCGGATGATCTTGACGATCTGTCCGAGGTAGTTGCCTTCGACCGACATCGTGAGCTTGCACTTCTTGAGGAGCGCGGCCACCTCAGCCGCCTGAAACGGCCAGATGTTCCGGATGCCGAGCACGTTGACCTTGAGGCCTTCCTGGGTGAGCGCCTCCATCGCCTCCAGCATCACCTGATAGGTCGAGCCGTAGCCGACGAGCGTGAGGTCGGCGTCCTGCGGGCCGTCGAGCACGGGCTTGGGCAGCACCTTGAGGATGCCGTCGGTCTTGCGCATGCGCTTTTCCATCATCCGCACGCGCTCGGCCGGGTTCGTGAACACATCGCTGATCACGATGCCGTCCTGGTCATGCTCGTCGGTCGCCGCCGTGTAAATCGTGCCCGGGGTCCCCGGCAGCGCCCGCGGCGAGACGCCGCTGGGCGTGTCCAGGAACCGGCGGTAGCCGCCTGCCTGCGCCGCGCCACCGTTGCCCAGACTGTTCGGCGCGGCAGGCAGGTTGCCGTCGGCGCTGGTGACCATCTCGCCGCGGTCGATCGGGACGTTCGTGATGTTGACGCCGTCGAACGTTTCGAGCCGCTCGGCGAGGTAGAGGTCGCTCGTGACGAGGACCGGGACCTGGAACTTGTCGGCGAGGTTCATGGCTTCGACGCCGACATCGTAGCATTCGGCGACGGTGCGGGGGGCGAGGATCACACGGGGGAATTCGCCTTGCGAGGCGCCGAGGAGCTGGAAGAGATCGCCCTGCTCGGTCTTGGTGGGCAGTCCGGTTGAGGGCCCGCCGCGCTGGACTTCGACGATCACGACCGGCGTTTCCGTCATCGCCGCTTCTCCGACCGCCTCGGTCATGAGGGCGAAGCCGCCGCCCGCGGTCCCGGTCGCGGCCCGGGCTCCGACGTGGCCGGCGCCGATCGCCATGTTGACCGCGGCGATCTCGTCCTCGCATTGCTTGACCATGATGCCGGCCTTGGCCGCGTACTTGACGAGCCAGTGGAGGAGCGAGGACGCCGGGGTCATGGGATAGGCTGAGTAGAACCTGAGGCCCGCCGCCACCATCCCGAAGCCGAGCATCGGGTTGCCGCCGGCGAGCGGGCGGCGCTTGCCGTCGCCCTTCCCGATCCGGATGCCGCCCTCCTGATGCTTCTCCTGCACGAACGCCGCACCCTTGTCGAAGGCGTCCAGGTTGACCTTGATGACCGCGTCGCCCTTCTTGTTGAAGCGCTCCTCCAGCAGCTCGCGGATCGCCGCCGCATCCAGCCCCAGCACCTGCATGAGCGCGCCCATCAGCGCCGTGTTCTGCATGAGCTGGTTGCCGACGAGCTCCATGACCGGCAGCCCGATGAGCTGGACCCCCTGGGGCACCTGCGCCGCGTCGGCCTTGAACTTGTCGGTGTTGTAGAGGATGGCGCCGCCCGCGGTCACGCGCTTGGCGTAGCGCTGGAAGGTGTCCTGGTTGAGCGCGACCAGGTAGTTGCAGGGGTCGCCTTGCGTGTGCACCTTCTGCTGCCCGATGCGGATGTGCATGCACACATGGCCGCCGCGGATCACGGACTGGTAGCTGTTGTACGCGAAGACATGGTAGCCGGACCGGGAACAGGCTTTGGCGAACGACTCCCCCGCCGAGGCGATCCCGTCGCCGGCGGCGCCCCCGATCCAGACGGTCAGGTCTGTCACAAGCGGCTTCGCCGTCATTACACGAGCGCCGGCTTGCCGGACGCCGGTCGGCTGACTTCCTGGATCATCTTCGTGATCTTGCCGGCAACCTCGAGCGCCTCGCCGAACCGCCGCTGCCACATGTTGCGCCCGAAAATGAACCCGGCCGCCCCGGCTTCAAGGGCCACCCGGACGTCGTCAAACAGCTCTTCGTCGGACCGCTTCGAGCCGCCGGACATGATCGTGAGTGTGCGGCCAGCCGAAGCCACCACTTTCTCGATCAGCTCGCGCTTCGCCATCTTGAGCTCGCGGTATTCCTTCGGGTACTGCGCGCGCTTCTCGTCGTCGAGCTTCGGGTAGTTCACCTTGACGACGTCGGCCCCCAGCTCCTGGGCCACGCGGGCCGCGTAGTCGATGGCGTAGAGGCTGTCCTTGCCGCCCTTCGCCTCCATGAACTTGCCGCGGGGGTACGCCCACATGATGACGGGGATCCCGGCGCGCTCGGCCTCGCGGCGCACCTTGCCGAACTGGATGAAGTCGTCGTCCTGGCGCGGCGAGCCGATGTAGCAGGTGTAGCCGATGGCGTCCGCCCCGAGCCGCACCGCGTCCTCGACGCCCGCGTTGCAGGGCGAAAAGGCCTCGTCATCCGGCGGGACCTCGGTCTTCCCGTTGATCTTGAGGATGAGCGGCACCTTGCCGGCGTAGCCCTTGATGTACTTCTCCGCGAGCCCGACCTGGAAGGCGATGGCCGAGAAGCCGCCCTCGAGGGCGAGCCGAAGCTCGAACTCAGGGTTCAAGCTCTCCGGGTTCACGAAGAAGTCCCGTGGCCCGTGCTCGAGCCCCTGATCAATGGGCAGCACCATCATCCGCCCGTTGCCCGGCCCGTACTTGTGGAGGAGCCGGTACAGCCGGGTCTTCTTCCCGGCGGGCAGATCAAGGTCATCGAGGGTCAACGGCCGCTTGGACATAGTCCTCCACTCCTGTAGGTTGAGCGAGTCCACACCCTGACGTGCTGAACGGTCAGAACTTGATGCCGGCTTCCTTGAGGAACCGCCGGTCGGCGTCGGTCAACTCGAAGTGCAACTCTTCCCCGGCAGGCTTGCCGCCGATCAACGGCACGACGTAAATGGCGAGCTCGACCTTCTCCTCGCGGAGCAGCTTGCGGAGCTCTCCGAAATCCGCCGATTGGGCGACCAGTTTCTGAATCGCCTTGTTCAGCCGCTTGAGGTGCTTCGCCAATCGCTTCTCGATCCCCATGCGTGTTCTCTCCCCCCGTTATTGCACGGAAGCCGGTTGATCCATCAATTTCGCCGCGGTCTGTGACACGCGCATCGAGCAGAACTTCGGCCCGCACATCGAGCAGAACTTGGCGTCCTTGTAAAAGCCGTCGGGCAGCGTTTCGTCATGCATCTTCCGCGCGGTCTCCGGGTCCAGCGACAGCGCGAACTGCTGTTCCCAGTCGAAGTTGAACCGGGCGTGCGAGAGCGCATCGTCGCGGCTTCTCGCGCCCCGGCGTCCACGCGCCACATCCGCGGCGTGCGCCGCGATCTTGTAGGCGATGACGCCGTTCCGCACATCCTCCTCGTTCGGCAGCCCCAGGTGCTCCTTCGGTGTCACGTAGCACAGCAGGCTGGACCCGTGCCAGCCCACCATCGCCGCCCCGATCGCCGAGGTGATGTGGTCGTACCCCGGCGCCACGTCCGTCACCAGCGGCCCCAGTGTGTAGAACGGGGCCTCGTGGCAATACTTCTGTTGCAGCTTCACGTTCATTTCGAGCTGGTCCATCGGCACGTGCCCCGGCCCCTCGATCATGACCTGCACGTCCTTCGCCCACGCGCGCTGCGTCAGCTCGCCCAGCGTCTTGAGCTCGGCGAACTGCGCCTCATCCGACGCGTCGGCCAGGCACCCGGGTCGCAGGCTGTCGCCGAGGCTGTACGAGACGTCGTACCGGCCGAGGATGTCGCTGATGTCGTCGAAATATTCGTAGAGCGGGTTCTGCGCCCGGTGCGCGGCCATCCACTGCGCGAGCAGGCTGCCGCCGCGGCTCACGATGCCGGTGATGCGGTGTTTCACGAGCGGCAGGTACTCGAGCAGGATGCCCGCGTGGATCGTCATGTAGTCCACGCCCTGCTTCGCTTGATCCTCGATCGTCTCGAGCAGGATCTCCCGCGTCAGGTCCTCGACCCGCTTCACCCGGGTGAGCGCCTCGTAGATCGGCACCGTCCCGAGCGGCACCGGGCTTGCCGCGATGATCGCCTTGCGGATCTGCGGGATGTCGCCGCCGGTCGAGAGGTCCATCACCGTGTCGGCCCCGTAGTGCACCGCCATGTGGAGCTTCTTCACCTCTTCCTCTTCATTGGAGGTGACGGCGGAGTTGCCGATGTTGGCGTTGATTTTCACGGAGCAGACGATCCCGACCCCCATCGGGTCCAGGGACTGGGCCAGGTGGTTGATGTTCGCGGGAATGATGAGCCGGCCGCGGGCGATCTCGGAACGGATGACCTCCGGCTCGAGCCCTTCCCGCTCCGCCACCCGTTTCATGGCGTCGGTGATGAGGCCTTGCCGGGCAAAAGCTAGCTGTGTCTGTGGTTGGCCGTTGGAAGACATCTGGGTGTTTCCTCTACCTTTTGTATTGGACTTTCCATTCTAGCATATGCTGAAGCCTCCCGCTACAACGAGGACTTCGCTAAGACCTGCGTGGCAATCCATTGGGACAGCTTGAGATGGGGCAAGAGCGTCTCCCCGCGGTAGCGATAGGTCAGCCCGGCCAGCCGCTTCGGAATCTTCGATTCAATCCCGCCCCGCGCAAGCAACAGCGGCACCACCAACGCCTCCCCCCCGGCCGCTTCGACCAGGGCCCGCAGCTCGCGGGTGGCCTGGTCCACAACCGGCTCCGGCGCGTCATCGCGCATGGTCACGGCGATCACCGTGCGGTAGCCCCCCTGCGCCTTGACGCCATCGGCGACCCGGCGCATGGCGGCGAGCCACCGGTCGTTGTCCTCATCCGAGGTCGGCCCGTGCGCCACGAGCACCAGCGTTTCCTCGCCGGGATGGCGGCTGATCGCCTGCGCCCGTTCGGCGAGGATCTCCGTGACGACCGGATCGTCGTCCAGCGCCTGCGTCATCGTCACCGGCACCTGGAGCGCCACCGGGTGCGCGTGCTTTTCCCACGAGCCGCGCTCGCGCAGCCCCAGCAGGTACTCGAACTGCCGCATGACTTCGGAGTTTGAGGACACGAGCAGCGGCACGGCGATGATGCGGCTGACGCCCTTCGATTCCAGCTGAGCGACGGCGCGCTGGACCGCCGCGACCTCGCCCGCGTGCATGCCCATGCCGAAGGCGATCTCCGTCGGGGCCGCGAGCCCGGCCTGCGCGACGGTCTCCTCCACCAGCCGGTTCCATTCGGGCGAGCCGCCGTGCGCCAGCACGAGCACGCCGTCGGCGCCTCGTGGATCGTGATTCGTGGTTCGGGGATCGTCAAAACCAAGAAGACCAACCGTTCCTAGGATCAGTAGCGCCCAGACGCGCCACGATCCACGATGCACGATCCACGATGCACGATCCATCAAGCCAGGCTTGACCGAATCAGGGTCAGGAACTCGGCGCGGGTCTTCTCGTTGGTGCGGAACGTGCCGAGCATTGAGCTCGTGACCGCGCGCGAGTTCTGCTTCTGCACGCCGCGCATCATCATGCACAGGTGGCTCGCCTCGATGACGCAGGCGACCCCGAACGGCTTGATGTGCTCGTTCAGCGCTTCGGCGATCTGCGTCGTCAGCCGCTCCTGCACCTGGAGGCGGTGCGCGAAGGCGTCCACGAGGCGCGGGATCTTGCTGAGGCCGATGACCCGACGGTCCGGCATGTACGCGACATGGCAGCGGCCGAAGAACGGCAGCAGGTGGTGCTCGCACAGGCTGTAGAAGTCGATGTCCTTCACGATCACCATTTCATCGTGCTTCACGCTGAACATCCGCGTCAGGATCTTCGCCGGGTCCTGCCGGTAGCCGGAGGTCAGGAACTGCAGCGACTTCTTGACGCGCAGCGGGGTGCGCCTGAGCCCCTCGCGCTTCGGGTTCTCGCCGATCAGCCGGAGGAGAAGCTGAATGGTGCCTTCCCACTCCCGGATGGCCGGAATCTCGAGCGCCGTTTCCAGTTTCTTTAGCTCTTCGTCAGGGTGATACGCCATGGCGTCCCTCGCTTCCTTGCTCCATCACCAACCGGGTGACTACGACCCGCATCACGGCTTGCCCTGGGACAGGAAGAACGGCATCAGCTGGTAGCCGTCCTCGAAACGTGTTGACGATCCCTTGACCGCGGTCTCGCTGTACGCGCCGACCGCATCCTTCGGCCCCCCGGCCCGCCTCTCGCGATCGCCGGGGCGGGCACCGGTCGCGTAGAGCGCGAACGGCACCGGCTCGTTGATATGCGTCCTCAGCTCAACGCTCGTCGGATGATCCGGCACCACGAGGATCGCGTACGGCTCGCCGCGGCGCTTCAGCCCCTCGAGCAGCGTGCCGACCACGAGCCTGTCGGTGTCCTCGATCGCCTCGATCTTCTTCTGGGCGTCGCCCATGTGGCCGGCTTCATCGGTGGGCTCGATGTGCACCAGCACGAGGTCGTAGCGGTCGAGCGCCTTCAGGGCGTACTCGGCCTTCCCTTTGTAGTTGGTGTCGAAATAGCCGGTGATGCCTGGCACAGGAATGATCGCAAATCCCACCACCGTGCCTAAACCCCGCACGATGTCCACCGCGCTGATGCACGCGGCCCTCAGCCCATACGCCTGCTCAAAGGACGGGGCTGTCACCGCCGTGCCCTGTCCCCAGAACCACAGCATGTTGCCGGCCGGCTTGCCGGCTTTCACCCGGCGCTGGTTGACCGGGTGCGTCGCGAGCAGCGCGGCCGATTCCTGCATCACGCTCTTCAGGAGATCCGCCCCGGGCCCGGTCGGCCACACGAACGGCTTGCCGGTCAGGTCATGCGCCGGCGTGCACTGGGCTTCAGCATACTGCTTCCCGGCGATCACGGCGAGATGGCGGTACATGACCCCGGGGTGGAAGCGCATGCCGTACTTGGCGCCGAGCCGCTCATTCGCCGCGTGAATCAGCTCGCGGGAATCGTCGCTCTCGATGTGCCCGGCCGAATAGTCCTTCAACACGCCGTCGGAGGCCTCGACGGTGTTGCAGCGAAACGCGACATCGTCAGGCCCGAGCGCGATGCCTTGAGCCGCCGCCTCGAGCGGCGCCCGGCCGGTGTGATATTTCCGGGGATCGTAGCCGAACACGCTCATGCATCCGACATCGGAGCCGGGCGGAAAGCCGTGCGGAATGGTGTGCGCCCAGCCGGTGATGCCCTCGCGCGCGATCCAATCCATGTTCGGATGTTTCGCGACTTCGAGTGGCGTCTTGTTGCCGAGGCTCTTCAGCGGCCGGTCCGCCACCCCGTCCGGCAGCACCACCACATATTTCATGCAGACAGCCTCATGCCCGGCTTGTGAGCGCCGTGACCTTCCGCAGCCGATCGATCACCTGCGGCATCCGCTCGATCGCCTGCGCCACCTCCTCATCGGTCGTCGGGACGCCGACGGTCAGCACCAGGGCGCCCCTGGCTTGTTCGTCTGTCAGGCCCATGGCCTTGAGGACGTGCGAGGGCCGCATCGCCTTGGAATTGCACGCCGAGCCCAGGCCCGCCGAGATGCCGGCTTGATCAAGCCCCAGCACGAGCGACTCGCTGGTCACGCCGTCCGCACACGCATGAATGTTGTGCGGCAGCCGCGCAGTCCACGAGCCGTTGAAGCGCACCCCGTCGATCCGCGACAGCCCTTCGCGCAGCCGGTCGCGCAGCGCCGCGAGACGCGCGGTGCGGCCGGGTAGATCGCGCGACGCTGCCTCAGCCGCAACGCCCATGCCGATGACCGCGGCAATCGCTTCGGTTCCGGAGCGCCCGCCCTGCTCCTGGCCGCCGCCCTCAAGCAGCGGCAGGATACGCACGCCTTCACGGACGAAGAGCGCGGCCGCGCCCTGCGGGCCGTAGAACTGGCTCGCCGCCAGGCTCAGCGCATCGACACCCAGCGCTTTCACATCGATGGCAACGTGGCCGGCCGCGGCGATCGCATCGGTGTGGAACAGCGCGCCATGCTCCCGTGCCACCGCGGCCAGCTCGGCGATCGGCTGCAGCGTGCCGACCTCGCCATTGGCCAGCATCACCGAGACCAGCACGGTCTCCGGACGCAGCGCGCGCTGCAGCTCAGCAGGCGAGACACGCCCCTCATGATCGACCGGCAGGATGCTGACGTGGACTCCGTGGTCCGCCTCGAGGCGGCGGGCCACGAGCGAGACCGACGGGTGCTCGATTGCGGAGATGATGAGGTGATTGCCTGCCTGCGCCGCGCGGCCCGCACTAGCGCCCGGCGCGGCAGGCAGGCCCTTCCGCTTCTGCCCGGCGAGCAGCCCGCGCAGCGCCCAGTTGTTGGATTCGGTGCCGGAAGAGGTGAAGAAGAGTTCGCGCGGCGCAGCGCCGATCAGCGCAGCGACGTGCTTGCGCGCCCGCTCAAGGGAGAGCTTCGCCCGCTGGCCGGCCTGATAGATGGAGGACGGGTTCGCGCTCTCTTCGAGCGCCCCCCTCATCGCCTCCGTAACCTCAGGCAGCAGCGGTGTGCTGGATCCGTGGTCGAGATGAATGCGTCCGCTCATGCCGCCTGGTACGGGTGAGGTCAAGGGTCTCAAGCTCGATGCACAGCCGGTGGATCGCCGCGATGCTGCCGTGGAGCTGCACCGTTTCGCCGATCCGCAGCGTCTGCAGCCATGGGTAGTTCGCCCGAAGGACGGTCGTGCCGATGAACTGGAGCTCATTCGCCCGGCGGCGGAACAGCACCCGGACCTCTCCCGGCTTCAATTCATGCATGTCGGCGAGCAGCAGCGACCATTGGACCTTCTGTCCGGCGTACGCCGCTTTGGCCTCATCCCGCAGGGGCTCGGGTGTGGCCTCGATCTCCGCGAAAATCCCCTCCGGCTCCAAGAACTTGACCTCCGGCATTGCTCCCTCCTTACCGAGTGGCGTGCTGGTGGATGTCAAAGCGTTTCACGAGCGCTTGAAGCGCCTGGCTCGTAGCCTGGATCTGCAGGCTATTTTCACCAACGGCCTGCCCGACGTATCCCAGCTCCTTCCTCATTGCTCCGACATCGCGCCGCAGCGCCTGAATATCCTGGTCGAGCGCCGTATGACCTTCCAAGACCGCTTGGACATTAGAGCTGATCTCTTCGAACAGCACTTCGTACCGCTCCTTTTTCCGTTCTGCTGTCATACTGCTCTCCTCAGCCGGGCCGGCGGATCACTGCCCAGCCGTTCGGTGCTGTGAGTCAAGCGTGCGGAGATACTCGAACGAATAGATCCCGGTGGCGTGGCCGTCAGACCACAGGATGCTGATCGCGTAGCGGCCGATCAGGTTGATGGCGGCCGGGCGCACATCGTCCGGCACGCTCGAGCTGATGACCCGCACCGCCCCGGTGAACTCATCCACGCACCCGGCGCACGGGCACTTGAGCCTGAGTTCGCGCGCCGGATAGACGCTCTCCCGCCCGTCCTGCCACGTGATCTTGATGTCGTGCTCATTGGCCCGGCCGATCTCGCTCGGCATCACTATCCCGGGCATCAGAACGTCACCTTGACCGGGGCTTCGGCTTGCATCCCGCGGATGCTGACTTGGGCCGCGATCCGCTCGGCCACGTCCATGAACGCTTTCGCCGCGGGCGATTCCGGATCGGTCAGCACCACCGGGCGCCCGGCATCGGAGGCTTCGCGCACCTGTCGGACGAGCGGGATCTCGCCGAGGAACGGCAGCTCGAGCCGCTCGGCGATTTTCCGCGCACCGCCGCTGCCGAAGATGTCATCGCGCGTGTGGCAGTGCGGGCAGACGTAGTAGCTCATGTTCTCGACGATGCCGAGCACCGGCGCGTTCAGCTTCTTGAACATCGTGATCGCCTTCTGGGCCACGTTCAGGGCCACATCCTGCGGCGTGGACACGATGACGGCGCCGGTGATCGGAATGGATTGGCACAGCGACAGCTGCACGTCCCCGGTGCCGGGCGGCAGGTCCACCAGCAGGTAGTCCAGCTCGCCCCAGAGCACGCCGCCGAGGAACTGCTGCACCGTCTTGTGGAGCATGGGCCCGCGCCAGACGACCGCTTCATCCGGCCGCATGAAGAAGCCCATGGAAACGACCTTCACGCCATCCTGCTCGACCGGCGTGATCCGGTTGTGCTCATCCACCTGGGGCGGCTCGGTGATGCCGAGCATGGTGGGGATGCTCGGGCCGTACACGTCGGCGTCCATGAGCCCGACGCGCGCCCCGCGCTTCGCCAACGCGAGCGCCAAGTTCGCGCTCACGGTGGACTTCCCCACGCCGCCCTTGCCGCTCGCGACCGGCACGACATTCTTGATCGTCGGAGGGAGCAGTCCGCCCGGCGCCTGCGGGGTGGTGCGCCGCACCTGCGAGGTCATCCGGATCTCGACCGCCGAGACGCCTGGAAGCGACGCCACCGCCTTGCGCGCCTCTTCCTGCATGAGCTCTTTCACCGGGCAGGCCGGCGTCGTCAGCTCGATGGCGAAGGCGACCCGCCCGCCGTCGATCCGCATCTCCTTCACGAAGTTCAGCGAGACGATATCGCGCCTGAGGTCAGGGTCCTGGACGCTGCGCAGCGCCTGGAAGACGTGGTCAGCCGTCACCATTGCCGGGTCCTTCGGAGTCTGAGGCATGCTCGCTTACCCCTCTTTCGCGCTGACCGCCTGCTCGAGCTTCGCGCCGGTCCCGCGTGGGATGACCATCCAGAACAGCTCCTGATGGTCCACCCAGTTGGTCAGAATTTCGAGCGCGCGGTTGCTCTTCGTGGCGACGAAGTGCCGTTCGAGGAGCGCGCGCACGTTGTCCACATCCTCGGCACCGTCGAGACGCTCGAGCGTCACCAGCTCGAGGTTCACCCGCCGCTCGAACACGCGCCGCGGGTCGTAGACGTAGGCCCGGCCCCCGGTCATGCCGGCGCCGAAGTTGCGCCCGGTCTCGCCGAGGACGAGCACGATGCCCCCGGTCATGTACTCGCAGCCGTGGTCGCCCAGGCCTTCGACGACCGCCATGCCGCCGGAGTTCCGGACCGCGAAGCGCTCGCCGGCCCGTCCGCCCGCGTACAGGACGCCCCCGGTCGCGCCGTAGAGGCAGGTGTTGCCGATGATCGAGTTCTCGTGCCAACGAAACGGCGACTCATCCGGCGGCCTGACGACCAATTCCCCGCCGGCCATGCCCTTGCCGACGTAGTCGTTGGACTCCCCGATCAGCGTGAGCCGCATGCCGTTGATGCAGAAGGCGCCGAAGCTCTGTCCGGCCACGCCCCTCAGCGTGACGTCGATCGTGCCGATGGGCAGCCCCTTGTCGCCGTACTGCGTGGCGATGGCGCCCGAGACTCGCGCCCCGACGGTCCGGTGGATGTTCCGGATCGGGTAGCTGAGCTTGATCTTCACGCCCTGCTCGATCGCCGTCTTGGCGTCGCGCAGGATCTGGTCGTCCAGCGGCTGGTCGTTCGCCCGGTCGTTCCGCGGCTGGGCGTGGATCCGGGAGCCCGCGTCCACCGTCGTCATCAGGCCGTCGAGCGAGACCGCGCGGGCTTTGGGCGGCAGGTCGGTCCGCTCGCGGCGGATGAGCAGGTCGGTCCGTCCGATCAGCTCATCAAGCCGCCGGACGCCGCGCGCCGCCATGGACTCGCGCAGCTCTTGGGCGACGAAGCGCATGTAGTGCACCACCATCTCCGGCGTGCCGGTGAAGCGCGCCCGCAGCTTCGGGTCCTGGGTCGCGACGCCGACCGGGCAGGTGTTGAGGTGGCACTGCCGCGTCATCACGCAGCCGGTCGCGACGACCGCCGCCGTGCCGAAGCCGAACTCTTCCGCGCCGAACACCGCCGCGAAGAGGAGGTCGTGGCCGGTCTTCATCCCGCCGTCGGTGCGCAGGATCACCCGCTCGCGGAGCCCGTTGGCCCGCAGCGTCTGCTGCGTTTCGGCCAGGCCCAGCTCCCACGGCAGCCCCGCGTTCTTGATCGAACTGAGCGGGGAGGCACCGGTGCCGCCGTCATGGCCCGAGATCAGGATCGTATCCGCGTAGCCTTTGGCCACGCCGGCCGCGATCGTCCCGACCCCGGCCTCGGACACGAGCTTCACGTTCACGCGGGCGGCCGGGCTGATCATCTTGAGGTCGTAGATGAGCTGCGCCAGGTCCTCGATGGAGTAGATGTCGTGGTGCGGCGGCGGCGAGATGAGCGAGATGCCGGCGATCGTGTGGCGCACGCGCGCGATGTCCGCCGACACCTTGTGGCCTGGCAGCTGGCCGCCCTCGCCGGGCTTCGAGCCCTGCGCCATCTTGATCTCGAGCTCCAGCGCCGACATGAGGTACTCGGGCGTCACGCCGAACCGGCCCGAGGCCACCTGCTTGATGGCGGAGCTCCGGTTCATGTGCGGGTCGGTCGGGTGGTACCGGGCCGGGTCTTCCCCGCCTTCGCCTGAGCCGGACTTGCCGCCGATCCGGTTCATGGCGATCGCCAGCGTCTCGTGCGCCTCGAGCGACAGCGCACCGTAGGAAATGCTGGCCGTGGCGAACCGTTTCGTGATGGCCTCGACCGGCTCGACCTGGTCGATCGGCACAGGCGTGCCGAGCGGCTTCACATCCAGCAGATCGTGCAGCATCGTGGGCGGGCGGTTGTTCACCGCCTCGGCGAATTTCCGGTAGATCGCGTAGTCCCCGGCCTTGATGGACTGCTGCAGGAAGCGGACCATCTCGGGATTGAAGGCGTGATACTCGCCGTCCCGGCGATACTTGTAGTGGCCGCCGGCGTGTAAGTGCGTCGGCGCGTCGGCGCCGTAGGCGTCGCGGTGCCACGCAAGCACTTCGTCGGCGATCTGCTCGTACGTGATGCCGCCGATCCTCGACGGCGTGCCCGGGAAGCACTCGTCGATCACCTCTTTGCCGATCCCCAGCGCTTCGAAAATCTGGGCCCCGCGGTAGCTGCCCACCGTCGAGATGCCCATCTTCGACATGATCTTGAGCACGCCCTGGTCAATGGCCTTCTTGTAGTGGGCCATCGCCTGGTCGAACGTCTCTGTCCCGAGGCGGCCGGCCAGCTCCATGGCCTTCACCGTCTGATACGCGAGATAGGGATAGATCGCCGAGGCGCCGTAGCCGATCAGGCAGGCCACTTGATGCACCTCGTGCACATCGCCCGCTTCGACGACGAGGCTGGCTTTCATGCGCCGTCCCGAGCGGATCAGGTGATGGTGCACCGCCGCGATAGCCAGGAGCGACGGGATCGCGGCCTTGGACGCGTTGACGCCCCGGTCGCTGAGGATCAGGATCGTCGCCCCGCCGTCGACGGCCTTGACCGCCTGCTCGCGCAGGCGCGCGAGCGCCGGGCGGAACGCGCCCGCGCCCTTCGCCGCGTCGAACAGCGTTGAGAGCGTCGCCGCCTTGAGGTCGCTCTTGCGCAGGTTGCGGATCGCGTCGAACTCGCGCGGCGAGAGCCACGGGCTCGCGGTGAACACCATCCGCTTGGCGGCCGGGCCTTCCTCGAGCAGGTTGGGGCGGGGCCCCAGCACCGTGTTGAGCGACATGACGACTTCCTCGCGGATCGGGTCGATCGGCGGGTTCGTCACCTGCGCGAACAGCTGCTTGAAGTAGGTGAAGAGTGATTTCGGCTTGCTCGAGAGGACCGAGAGCGGCGCGTCGTCGCCCATGGACCAGATGGCCTCTTTCCCGGTCTTGGCCATCGGCTCGACGACCATGAGCAGCTCTTCTTCCGTGTAGCCGAAGGCGAGCTGATGCTTGAGCAGCGCCCCGGGCTCGGCGATCACCTCATCGGCGAGGTCGCCGTTCAACGTTTTCTCGAGCGGCAGGATGCTCTTCCTGACCCATTCGGCGTAGGGCTGCTTCGCCGCGTACGCCTGCTTGATGTCGTCGTTGCGCCACAGCTTCTTCGCGCGCGTGTCCACGGCGAAGATGTGGCCCGGCCCCAGCCGCCCTTTTTCGACAATGCGCGACGGTTCGACGTCCACGACGCCGACTTCGGAGGCCATGATGACGACCCGGTCCTTCGTGACCCAGTAGCGCGCAGGCCTCAAACCGTTGCGGTCCAGGGTCGCGCCGACCACCGCGCCATCGGTGAACGCGAGCGCCGCCGGCCCGTCCCACGGCTCCATCAAGGTCGCGTGGTGCTGGTAGAACGCCTTGATGTTTGGGTCCACCTCGGGCATCGCCTGCCAGGCGTCCGGCACCAGCATCATCATCGCCTGCAGGATGTCGCGGCCCGACATGACGATCAGCTCGAGCACGTTGTCCAGGCTCATCGAGTCCGAGCCGCCCGGCTGCACGATCGGCAGCAGGTCCTTCAGGTCCTTGCCCCACAGCTTGGAGGAGAGCTCGGGCTCGCGGGCCGCCATCCAGTTGCGGTTGCCCTGCAGCGTGTTGATCTCCCCGTTGTGCCCGAGGAACCGAAACGGCTGCGCGAGGAACCAGTTCGGGAACGTGTTGGTCGAGTAGCGCTGGTGGAAGACCGAGATCGCCGAGGTGTAATCCGGGTCGGAGAGATCCTTGTAGAACGCCGCAAGCTGCGGCGCCACCAGGAGCCCCTTGTAGACGATGGTCTGGGAGGAGAAGGACGGGATGTAGCAGTCCGCCAGCTGTTCCCGGTCCCATGCCAGCTCGATCCGCCGGCGGGTGAGGAACAGCCGCCGCTCGAACTCCTCTGCCGGCAGCGCCGCAGGACGGGCGATGAGCACGTGCCGGACTACCGGCATGGTCGTGCGCGCTTTCTCGCCGAGCGAGGAGGGATCCACCGGCACGTCGCGCCAGCCGATGAGCTGCACGTGGCCATCGGCGATTTGGGCTTCGACGATCTTCACGGCAGCGTCAGCCGCCTTTACGTCCTGCGGCAGGAACATGACGCCGACCGCCAGGTCGCCGGGGGCCACCGGCTTGGCGCCGAGCTTGGCGAGCACCTTCCCGAACAGCTGCTGAGGGATCTGGGTGACGATGCCTGCCCCGTCCCCGGTCTTGGCGTCCGCAGACACCGCGCCCCGGTGCGTCACGTTGCACACGCACTGGACCGACTTGCGGACGATCTCGTGGCTCGGCGCTCCGTCAATGGAGGCGACGAAGCCGACGCCGCACGAGTCCCGCTCGTCAGCCGGTTGGAACAGCCCTTGGGGTTTTGGAGCGTGGCTCCACCGCATCTGGGTCACCGTAGTATTGGCGCTACAAGGCCTTGTGGTGCGGGTGGTTAAACTGCCAAACACGGTATTTTACCGTGTTCCTGGCCTCGACGCACCAGAAATCAGCGTCAGGACGGGGCGGGTCAGAACCCTGCCGGGCTTTCAGGCGCCGCGGCGGCGGGCGCATCCTCACGGGTCATCCCGGTGAACTCGGCGCGCTGAAAATCCACCTCGCCGTACTCCCAGCGCAGCGTCACCGCGTCCGGCGACTCGCGCAGCAGCTCGCCGGTGACGGTCTGGCCGCCGGTTAAGTGCAGCGTGACCTGGTTCCGCAGCAGCGTGGCCGACTTGGGGGCTACCGGCCGCTGGGCTGCCGGCTGTGCGGGGATTTTTTCCGCCCGCGGCATCCACTTCCCGCGCGGCTTCTCAGCGCTTGCGCCGCACTCGGCGACAAACTCCGCAGGGCTCATCAGCACCCACTGGCCGCCCTCCTGGCGGTGCGGGCGAATCCGTTGGCTTTCGGTGGCGCCCTCGCCGACCACGAAGAAGCTCGGATACCCGGTCACGCCGAACTGCTCGGCGAGCGCCTTCTCCTGCGGCCCGCGGTCCGGGTTGATGCGGACCGCCACGACCTCGTTGAGCGCCTTGTCCACGTCGGGCGAGGCGAGCACCTGCGTGTTGAGCTGGCGGCAGTAGCCGCACCAATCGGTGTAGAAGTAAAGCCAGAGCGGCGTGCCGGACCGTTCATGGCGCGCGGCCGCCTCCTTGTAGCCGGGTGCGCCGTTCAGCCACCGGACGAACGGATCCGGTGACTCTGCCGCCGCGCGGCCGCCGGATGCGATCACGACCGCGACCGCGGCACAGAGGCCTAGAGACGTGCTGCCTGGGATGCGCATGGGACAGCACTCAGTATAGACGATGCCGATCGCCTTGTCCCTGGCGCGAAAGCGCATGGCGCCGCCGCGCACAGGCCGCTATAATCTGGCGAGGAGACGATGCGCACACAGACAGCCCCCTGGATCGCCATGGTCAGCCTAGCCGGCGGCTTCATGATCGGCCGCACGACCGGGCGCCAGCCCGCTCACGCACCGCCAGGCGCGGTGGCGCCTGTTCGCGCGCCGTCTGCCCCGCTCGCCGCACCAACCGCCGCCCGCTCGCCTGCGCCGTTTAAGCCCGGCACGATCCATGAAGACTTCCAGCAGCTCACGCTCCCGGCGGCCGCCTGGAAGCCGGACGATCCCGCACGCCTGGCCAAGGACCTTCCGGAGGACGCCGCACGCTATGCTGACCACGGCGCCTACTTTGTGGAGCGCTTGCCCGGCTTCGCGCCGCCGCAGGGCTACCGCCTCGCCGTCCCGTTCGGCCGCGAGGGCGCGCTGACCCTTGAATCCTACTCGAGGAGTCAGAAGGAGCTGTCCCAGCTCGTGTCCATCGTCGAGGACCCGGGCCGTCCCGGCAACCGGGTGCTCAAGATCGCCTCGCCCGAGCATACCGACGGCACCGTGCTCCGTTCGAGCGCGCCGCTCAGCGCCGGCTACCGGGTGTGCGCCAAGGTGGGCTTCATCAATTTCGGCACCGGGGATGGGGCGAACGGCTACGACGATGCGGAAGGGAGCGGGCCCTGGCTTGCCGGCGACGCGACGGCGCATAACACGGTGGCCTTCGGCGCGATTTACCGCGCCGTGCCGCGGCCGTACAACAGCGTGCTGTCCCACCACCTGCAGCTCGCCGTCATCGGCTCGGACAACAACTTAGTCGGCGCGTCGTCCATCTGGGCCCCGGACCTGGGGAACTTTTTTCCGAGCGGGTGGCACCCCGTCGTCATCGCCGCCGCCGACGGCGGCAGCCCTGCGCATCCGGAAGGCGGCCCTCCGGTCTTCACGTTCGCGGGTCAGGGCTGGAATGCCCCGGGTGAGACCCTGGCGGTGGACGCCTATCAGGAGGGGATATGGTACACCGTGTGCATTGCCCGGCGCGACGCGGCGCTCACGCTCAGCATCGAGGGCGACTTTCGCTACGGAGGCCGGACCACGTACACCGCGTCACTGCCTGGAAACCAACTGCCCGCGCATGGGGAGGGCCCCCACTACTGGCTGCTCGGCGACCCCCGCATCAACTTCTCCGAGGGCTCCCTGCTCGTGGACGACGTGACGATCACCGTCGACCCGCGCTCCTAGGCCGCCCGCCGGGGCGCCTACCGGTGCCGCACGATCTGGATCACGACCCCGCCGAAGAGGAGCGCATTGATCGCGCCGAACGCCCGGAAGGCCGGGTCAGGTGAGGTGAGCGCTGCGGGCAGCATGAGCAGGATGCAGGCGAACACGCCGAACGCCCAGCTCAAGCTGATGTCTTTCGAGGATTTGCGCCGCTCGATCGTGATGATGAGCGGAATGTTCCAGAGCGGCATGACAATAGCGGCGATCATCCCGATCTCGCGGATCATGCGGGGCGCAGCCGGCGGGAACGGTTACCCAATCCGCTTGGGATTCGTCGCCGCGACCCAGAACACCGCCGCAGCCGCCATGTTGATGAGCAGGCGCACGCTGCTGTCCAGGTAGATCGGCGAGACGGGGTTGTAGAGGATCGCGAGGACCACCATGATCCACATCAGCCGCTCGCGCTTCTCTCGGTTCGCGTCCCAGGCCACATAGGCCGCCGATGCGCACACGATGATCCTGAGCAGTTGGTAGTAGCCGTACGACCAGCTCGGCAACAGCGTCAGCGCGAGCAGCACCGCCGACACCTTCGCCGGCACCGCCACCGGAATCCGCTCGTGGCTCATCTTGGAGGGTATTGTGAAACGGGCGGGGTCGCCGAGTCAATGCTGAAAACGTGCGAGGCGCCGGCGCGCCCCGGAGGTCAGAACCTGCCGTTTCTGGCGGTGAGGTTGGCGGGTTTGCCGAGGCCGGCTTCGCGGCGGTTCTGCTTCCATTCGCGGATTTTCTGACCGATCAGCTTCGGAATCACCGCACGCCCGGCCTCACGGGCATAGGGTCGGTACTCGGGGCGCATGGTATGTCTCACCGTGCTCCGTAACTCCTCGCGTGCCGTCTGTCGGATCCCTCTGATCGCCGCGTTTTTTGACTTTCCCCTTGCCTCCATTGGAAGACTCATTTCGCTCGCTCGGCCACGCATGACCGCTTGACGGCCAATGCGCTCGGCCTGCCGGATGAAACGCGGCGAGAGTGCTGGTTGGCCCTTATCGTTTCCGCAGTCTACGTTGCATGGCTTTGGCCCGGTCGGGCTTGGATTGGGAGCCTCGCAGTTGAAGCAGAAGTTGGCTGTGGAGATCTTCCCCCCATCCGGCCCGCCTGACCGCCGGATCCGGTGCTCCTGGCCTCCGCCGCCCCGATGCTGGCGGAATTGGTGCCGGTCAATCGATGGCCGCTCCACGCGGATCCGCTCAGCCGCCGACGCAGGGATCCAGCAGAACGCCTGCAGCAGCACTGCTCCGGCAAGCCACCATTGCGCACCGTAACGCATCAGCGCCACCCTGGAGTGCCGCACCCACAATGGATCGGGCTGTCCTTCGCTCCCCTGAGCGCGTTCGGCAGCCCGGCAGTCCTCTTCAGGACCCTTGGCTTTGCGTCCCCACCTTGCGGTGAGTTTGCCTTTCTTGAAAGATGCGGGCCTGATCCGCAGCCTCCACCGCACCTGTCTTGAAAGCTACGCTATGGTAGCGCTACCAGGCAAGAGCAAGAATGCTACGCAGCATTACGAAGGATCATACGCCGCTGACCCATGGAGGGCGGACTTGGAGAGAAAATGCGGGACGGTTCTGATGTGTGCTAAAGACAATAGCACCGCCCCAATTTTTCCGAGATAGGTGAGCGGCGTTCCAAATGTACCAGCCCGGATCAGCTAGGCGGGGCTAGTGAGGACGCTTCCGATTTTCACGGAATCCCACTCTTGCTATCTCTTCTTTCGGCACATCAGCGCATCGAGGGACATCTGTCCCGCGCCTCGCAGGAGAAAGACGATCATGATCGCCAAGTACACGGCGGCCAACTCATACGAGCTGCCACCCTGGCCCACGAACGGGTCGCCCTTCGGAACATGCACCATGAAAATCGCAAACAGCATGGTGCAGGCAATGCCGAGCGCAGCGAGCCGGGTCAGCAGACCAAGGACGAGCGCAAAGCCGCCGCCGAATTCAGACAGCGCGGCGAGCGCTTGCAGGAAGCCCGGCACAGTGGCCTCGGGCCCCATCCAGTTGAAGGCATATTGAATCTTCGGCCAGCCGTGCTGGATAAAGGCCATGCCCGCAACAAGCCGCAAGATCAAGATCGCCACGGCCCCCTTCCCTCCAACCATCTCTGCCCCGCACATCAGCCACGTCACCATGAGTCTCTCCTTCTGGCTTGTGTCCCGAGAATCTCCAAATCATTAGCGATCAAATGTGCCGACCTGGATCAGCTCGGCGGGACGATTGAGGGCGGCGCCGGCGGCTCGGTGCCCTGCGCCTTTTTCCGTTCCGCCTTGCGCAGGCGTTTGGCTTCTTGCTTCTGCTTCTTTTCCAAATCTCTCTTCCGCTTTTCAAACTGATAGTTCACGTGGGCCATGTGGCAGCCTTTCTGCTCTTAGAACCGGTTTCATACATCCGACATCAGATTCACTTTCCGCGGTGGATTCTCAAGGGAGCGATGCGACTGATCATGTCAAAATGCCGGTCGGCGTGGAGCAACTCGCAGTCATAGAGGAGTGCACATGACGCAATGAGCGCATCGGGAACAGGCACGACGTGACCCTTTCGCCGCAGCTCAAACCGCAGCCGCTCAGCCCGTCCCCATACGGCTCCGGAAATTGGCAAGAGATGCAGCCCTCGCAGCGCATCATCCAGCTCAGCATACTGCGCCTCGTCCCTCGCCCCGGTCAACAGTTCCACGCGAATCACTTCGTTGACCGCCACGCGATGGGCACGGAGTAACTCGGCGACCGCGGCTGATGCCGCGTTGCCCTGCCCTGTCAAGTGGCTGACCCACGCAGACGAGTCAGCCAGGACAAGCCGGCTACTCATCCTTCCGGGAACGCAGGAATGCCCGCAGCGTCATCCCGTAGCCCTTGCCCCGTGCCAGCGACAGGCTACGACGGCGGGCGGCGTTGATGAGCTCCTCCAGCCCGCGCTCAACCGTTTCGGTCTTCGTCCGTAAGCGCGCCCTCGCCATGGCTTCCCGCAGCAGCCGTCCATCAATATCCAGTGTTGTCCTCATGGTTCACCTCCAGTTATGCATAAGATACCATGCATTATTATGCATGTCAATCCAAGGAGATTTTGATTCTGGAAACTAGGGGACGGCTCTTATTTTCCGCTCAAGAACTCAGAAACGTCCATTCTTTTCCCTGATGATCGGAGGATCACTTCCCTTTTTTCCTGTACACATTGAGGCCGATTTTGGTGTCGTCGATCCCCGGGACGTCGACATTGCCCCCGGTCGTGGCGATGATGACATTCTTGCCGGAGGCCGAGGGGCCGATTTCCTGCGTTAAATCCACCGTGATGGTCATCTTGCCGTGCTCGACCTTGATGGCCACGTTCTTCATCACCCACTCCTTGTTCCCGTGTTGAACGCGGTGAAGAACTCCAGGCGATACTGCTCGGCGGGCCGGTCGACCCAGATCAGCTGGGTGAACCTCCCATAGGATATCAGAACCGGCTCCTATTTTCCGCCGCGAACTGTCGAGATTCTTCAACGGGGCAGACAACCTGTTGAGGAACCTCGCGTAAGTGTCAGATAGGCAGCACGACGACTATAGAGACTATAGGCGTGCTCTGCCAAAGCTGATACATACTTCCGGTGAAGTTGGCACGGGGAATGCTCTTTTCCCATGTGTATGTTGTGCCCACCCTTGTGGGTGGCCTCTCCTGTAGACGCATCCCCGCACCGCGTGCAGTCCCTTGCCTGCTGTCCGTAGGGCTTCTTTCAAAGGAGACCCGGATGAGGCAAGCGGTGCTTTTTGCGCTCGTAGCAGGCGTCAGTGCGTTCGGACCCATCCCCGTTCCAGCCGAAGCGGCCATTCTCATCAATGAGATCCTGGCTGACCCGGCGGGAGATGCTAACCAGGATGGCAGCGTCCATACGACGCGGGATGAGTTCATCGAGCTGGTGAACACCGGCCCGGACGCACTCTCGCTGATGAACTGGACGCTGGCTGACGCGATTCAGACCCGCCATACGCTCTCTGCGATCAGTGCCATCCCTGGGTACGGGTTTTTCGTGGTATTCGGCGGAGGAAGCCCGACCGGCTTCTTGAACGCAGAGATCGCCTCCACAGGCTCGCTGGGCCTCAACAATCCCGGTGATGTCATCTCGCTCTATGATGCAGGCGGCTTGCTCACGGATCAGCTCTCATACGGGGCCGAAGGAGGGGCCGACGCCTCGCTGACCCGCTCTCCTGATGGCATCGGCTTGTTCGTCCAGCATCTCACCGTAAGTCCGGGGGCATTCTCTCCCGGGCGTACGATCGCGGGCGTCGACCATTTGCCATTCCCCGAATCGCCCGAGCCTGAGCTCCCCCCATCGGAAGATCCTCACTCATCTCCGGTCGTGCCTGAACCCTCTTCTTTTCTGCTCCTCGGCACTGGACTGCTCTGGGGGCAGCGCAGACGCTTTCGGCTTCCCCATGGCTTTCCCGCACTTCTATGCGCAATGGCTGCTGCTCTGCCTTTGCAGAGTGCCCACGCGGCCGAGTGGACGCCGGTGACTGCAGGGTTTCCCGAGCAGGGTTTCCAGGATGTCGCGGTCCATCCGCGGCAACCTGCCTGGGTCGTGGCCGCCTCAGAGCAGACCATGTATGCATCTACCGATGGCGGCAAGGAGTGGCAGGCGCGGTTTCAAGCGCCCACCGGAGTCACCATCACCCGGCTTGCCATCAGTCATGGCGAACCACCAACCGTTCTGGCTGCAACTACGAGTGGACTCTACGGGTCTTTCGACGGCGGGGCCACATGGACCCGCGTCTTTCGTGGCACCGGTGAGGGTGAAGGAGCATGCGAACACGTTGCCTTCGATCCAGAAGATGCCCACATCGCTCTTCTGGGAACCAGCGGAGGGCTGTTCCAGAGCACTGACGGCGGTCAACGGTGGAGAGAAATCCCCATGCCTGCCAAGGCCAACACGGTGCTCCACTTCGCGTTCGATCCGCAGACGCCTAGCGGACTCTACGTCGTCTCACCAGTCGGCCTCTTTCATGGCAGCGCGGCAAGCGGCACGTGGGAGCAACGATTCAGCGGGCGCCATCCGGAGGATCGCGATCCACCACTTGATGATGCCGCAGCAGCAGACAGCGAGCAGGCTGAAAACGTCATGCTGGAATCGCTTGTCGCAGTCGCCGTCCACCCCCGCGAGCCAACCACGGTCTACCTCGCCAGCTCAGCCGCACTCTATCGCAGCACCGATGGTGGCCGGCAATGGGAAGCACTCGGAACAGCCGGGCTGCCCTCGAAGGCTATCTCCTCCCTACTGCTCCGTGCCAACTCTCCGGTCATGGTCTTCGCTGGCACACCGCATGGCGTTGCCCGCTATGACGTCGCAGAGCGCGCGTGGCGCATTCACGCTCACGGACCCGCCGGAGCCGAGGTCCGGGGTCTTGCCGTGTCGGAGGATGATCTTTGGGCGGCAACAGACCAGGGCCTGTTTCGGTACTCGGAAGCAGACGGCGTGTTCGGCTCGGAAGAGCCGCCCTCAGCCAGGGATCTCCTCTCGAACTTTGTCCACGAACCGACCATTGCACAGGTGCAGGATGCGGCGATTCGCTATGCCGAGGTGCATCCGGACAAGATCAAACACTGGCGCCGCCAGGCAGTGCTTCAGGCGCTCCTTCCGTCAGTTGATTTCGGATTGGACCGAGACGCATCCCAGAATGTGCAGATCGATGAAGGCTCGTTTCCTAACTTTCAGGTCCTTGAGACGAATGACCGCGACACCGGCTTTGATGTGTCGGTGAACTGGGACTTGGGCGAATTGATCTGGAACGATGATCAGACCTCTATTGATACCCGCTCGAAGCTGATGGTGCAGCTTCGTGACGACATCGTGGATGAGGTCACACGGGCCTACTTCGAGCGGAGGCGCATTCAAGTCCGGCTCATCACGAGTCCGCCCGGTGATCAGGACAAGCTTCTGGAGCATGAGCTAAGACTGCAGGAGTTGACCGCGTTGATTGACGGGCTGACCGGAGGGTATTTCTCACAGGGCGTTCGTCCGCAACTGAACCAACTGGGAGGGTAACGGAACCATGCAGGAAACGGCGGCAGCACTGTCGGTGGGGCGGCTCGTTCGCTTTGAGGGTCCGGGGTCGGTTCGCGCCTACTGCGACCTCAATATCGGCGGCGCCTTTCTCATCAAAGGACTTCGCGTCGTCGACGGCAAGAAGGGCCTGTTCGTGAGCATGCCCCGCCAGCAAGGCAAAGATGCCAAGTGGTACGACAATGTTGTCGCGCTCACAAAGGAAGCGAAGGAGGAGGTCGAACGGGTGGTGCTTGACGCCTACCAACAGCCGCCGGTGGAAGGGTTGTAATAGAGACTATGCCGGGTGACGCGGAGCCGGGGCCCCACGCCGGCCCGTAGGCGCGAGCGGGGGATGGGGGGCACAATTATCTGACTGAGCACGCCCCGCCGCCGAGGGCCGCCGTGGGGTGGCGCAGCGGCAGGACCCGGCAAATTGAGACCCCCTAATCGAGGTTGTGCTTGTCCGCGCGGGCTGGGGGAGCTATGATATTGCCCGTCCTCCAGCCATGCGTCCAACCACTCGACAGCCTCTGCATTGGCTTCGCCTGCTGCCCTACGCGCTAGGGGTGTGTTGCGTCAGCGGGTGCGCCTCCGCTCCCCCGGTGCGGCTCGACCAGGGCCAAGTTCAGGATCCGCTGCGGAACCTTGAGACGTACGTGCTTGAGGATGCCCGCAAGTTCAAGGAGCTGGTGGAGAAGAGCGGCGCCCTCTATGGCGATCCGGCCTTCGACGCCTACCTGAACGATCTCGTCCGCCCGTTCGTTCCCACCGTCGCCTCCTCCGGGTACCAGTTCAGCTTCAAAGTCGTCCGCGATCCGACCCTCAACGCCTATACCCTTGGGGATGGCACCATCTACTTCAATACCGGGCTGATCGCCCGCCTCAAGAGCGCGCAGCAGCTGGCCTTCGTCGCAGGCCATGAGATCGCCCATGTCATGAACCGGGACCTCGTCTATTACACGGACAGCCTCCATAAGAAGACGGTCGGCACGAAGCTGACCGATTTGGTGGTGGGGCCGGCCCTCTCGGCGTTCGGGCTCGGCGGGATCGGCGAGCTGGGCGTGGGCCTCGCGTACGCGGCGTCGGTGACCGGCTACGGGCGCGAGCGGGAGGCAACGGCCGACGCGGAAAGCCTCAGCGCGATGCAAGCGCAGCAGTATGACGAGCGCGAGGCGCTGCGGGTGTTCGAGACGTTCCTGCGCGAGGACGAGCGGTACCACCGGGGCCTCGAGATCAGCTTCCTGAGCAGCCATCCCTCGAACGAGGCGCGCATGGCCGCGGTCAAGAAGGCGATGGGCTCGAAGGCGCTGGACGTCTTCGCCGCCGAGCCCGAGGACCGGGCGTTCCTGGACGCGACCCACGACCTGCGCGTGGACAACGCCTCGTTCAACATCCAGCTCGGACGGTCCTACCACGCGGTCGAGGACTTGCAGATCATCCTCAAGAAGGAGCCGACCGACGAGCGGGCGCATTACTACCTGGCCGAAGCCTACCGGCTCATCGCGGAGGATCCGCGCAAGCTGAAGGATGAGCTGAGCCGCAAGGCCTGGAGCGAGATCAACGATGTGGCGGACGCGGAGCACACGGACTACTGGCATTCCCGCGCCGCCGAGGAATACCGCCAGGCCATGAAGCTCGACCCGGCGTTCCCAGACCCCCACCGGGGGCTTGGGCTCTTGCAGCATGCGCGGGATGAGCGCGCGCAGGCGCTGGCCAGTTTCCAGCGGTACCTTGAGCTATCGCCCGACGCAAAGGACCGCCGGTTCGTCACCAGCTACATCACGCGACTGCAGGAGCCGCCGGCGGTCCCGGCGAGCGACTAGTGCGCCCATTCGGCGGTGCGGCCGGCTGGCTCGCGATCGTCGCACTCGCCGCTGCCCAAGGCTGCGCCAGCTATCAGCCGCGGCGCCACCCGGACTTCACCGCACGCCATCCCCTGATCAAGACCGTCGCCATTCTGCCCCCGGACATCCTCGCGCAGCGCCTCACCTTCAAGGGCGACCGGGAAGTGCTGTACGAGCTGCGCGAGCCGCTCCAGCGCGAAGTGATGGAGGAGTTGGCAGCGGTGCTGCCGAAGCGGGGTTTCACGGTCAAGGCGCTTGACGTCAGCGAGCCGGTCCTCCAGGAACAGCCTGCGCTGCGCCAGAGCCTGCACATCGTCGGCGAAGTGTTCAACAAACGGCTGTCCGAGTACCGGAAGCACCGGCTGAGCCCCTTCGCCTACTCGATCGGCTCGGAAATCAACGTCTTCGCCGACTACGCGCAGAGCGATGTCCTGATCTTCGTGCAAGCCGAGGGGACCAGGAAAACCGGCGGTGAAGTGGCGAAGGATTGGGCGAAGACGGTCCTGCTGGCGGCGGCCACGCTGGGCAGCGTGGTCGTGGTCTTCAGCCCCTCGATCACCGTCATCCAGCTCGCCGTCCTCGACGGCGCAACCGGCGACCTGCTCTGGTACACCAACAACGCCGGCGACATCGAGTTCGACATCTCGAAGCCGAAGGCGTTCCGCCGGCGCATCCGGAACATGATCTCGCGCTTCCCCAAGGCCGGCTCCATTACGCCCACCCGGCGCGACGCGGACCGGCCTCCGCCGGAGCCGCCGGATGTCCCGCCCGCCCCCGCGGCGCCCTAGCCCCGCGCGCAACTGATTTCCGCTTGACTTTAGTGTCTGTCATACACTATATTTAAAGTAATAGTGTCCGACCGACACTTACTCCAATGCCCGCATCCCACGCAACCGCCAACGGCCATTTGTCGCGGCACGCGATCGCCGCCGATGTCGTGCTCTTCACGATCCAGGGGGGCACGCTCAAGGTGCTGCTCGTGAAGCGCAAGCAGCCGCCCTACCAGGGCACCTGGGCCCTGCCCGGGGGGCTCGTGGACGGCGACGAATCGGTGGACACGGCAGCGCTCCGCGAGCTGCAGGAAGAGACCAACATCGACAACATCTACCTCGAGCAGCTCTACACCTTCGGTGAGCCGGGTCGCGACCCCCGGGGCCGGGTCATCACCGTCGCCTACTACGCCCTGGTCAACTGGCAGCAGTTCCAGCTCAAGGCGCAGCAGCGGGTGTCCGAGGCGGATTGGTTTCCGGTGACGCGCCTGCCCCAGCTGGCGTTCGACCACGAGCGGATCGTCGGCTACGCGCTCGAGCGGCTGCGCAACAAGATCAACTACACGACGGTGGGCTTCCAGCTCCTGCCCAAGCAGTTCACGCTGACGGAGCTGCAAAGCTCGTACGAAGTGATCCTCCGCCGGCGGCTCGACAAGCGGAACTTCCGCCGCAAGATGCTCCAGCTCGGCATTCTCAAGGGCACGCGCGAGTTCCGCGCCACCGGCCGTCAGCGGCCCGCCCGCCTGTATACCTTCACGGAGCCCAAGGTCGTCAAACTGCAGGAGAAAGGGATCATCGTTCCCTTCTGAGACGCCGATGGCATCGAACGGTTCGACCAACGGGCACAATGGAAACGGCAACGGCCATGGCTACAACGCTAATGGCAACGGCCATGCCCCTGCCGCGCCAGCCCAGCCGGCCCGCCACGCGCTCCTGAAGGAGAAGATCGCGGTCCTCAAGCGCGAGCGCAACGCCATCATCCTCGCCCACAATTATCAGGATGGCGCCATCCAGGACGTGGCCGACTTTACCGGCGACTCCCTGGGGCTGGCCCGCAAGGCCCAGGAGACCGGCGCGGCCGTCATCCTCTTCTGCGGCGTCCACTTCATGGCCGAAACCGCCGCCATGCTCTGCCCGGACAAGACCGTGCTCATCCCGGACCTGGCGGCCGGCTGCTCGCTCGCGGACATGATCGTGCCTACGCAGATCAAGGCCTGGCGCGCCAAGCACCCCGAAGGTCTCGTGGTCTGCTACGTGAACACCTCCGCCGCCGTGAAGGCCGAATGCGATTATTGCGTGACCTCGACGAACGGCGTCAAGGTCATCGAACGCCTGCCCCCTGAGCGGCCGATTCTCTTTGTGCCGGACTACTACCTGGGCAGCTATTTGAAGGCGAAGACCAAGCGGAACATCCACCTGTGGAAGGGCTATTGCCCGGCGCATGCCGCGATCCTGCCCGAGCAAGTGGAGGAGCTGAGGGCTGAGCACCCGGACGCCGAGTTCTTGATGCACCCGGAGTGCGGCTGCACCACCAAGCAGATGCACCTGGCGGACCAGGTGCTCTCGACGGAGGGGATGGTGCAGCATGTGAACCGCTCGCCCAGGAACGAGTTCATCATCGCCACCGAGAACGGGCTGCTGAACCGGCTGCGGACCCAGCACCCGGACAAGCGCTTCTACCCGGCCAGCGAGCACGCGAGCTGCCACCACATGCAGCGCAACACGCTCGAGAAGGCGTTCATGGCGCTCGTGAGGATGGAGCACGTCGTGACGGTGGATCCGAAGGTCGCCGAACGCGCGATCGTCCCGATCCAGCGCATGCTCGCCATCGTCTGATCTCGGATCAGATCCGAAGCTGAGCTTCGGATCTGATCCGGCCTGGAATGATACGGGCCGCCTGGTCGCTCAGGCGGCCCGTTGTGTTTTCGACGATCCGCGAGGGGTCTAGGAAGCGCCGGCCGCCTCGCGCAGCTTTTCGAAATCTTCCGGCTCGTCCACGCCGATCCCTTTCACGCTGCTATCGATCTTGCGCAGCATCGCCGTCAGCGCCCGGGCGGGCGGGAACTCCACGAAATGGGTGGCGCCCTGCCGGATCAGGTACCGCATCGAAGGCTCCCAGAGGACCGGGCTCACGATCTGCTTCACCAGGAGGCTGCGGATCTCTTCGGGCGTGCCCACCGGCTGCGCCGTGACGTTGCTGACGACCGGAAACGCCGGCTGGTCGATCTTGACCTTTGCCAGCGCCTTGTCGAATTGGGTCGCCGCCGGCTGCATCAGGCTTGAGTGGAAGGCGCCGGCCACGTCGAGTTTCATGGCCCGCTTGGCCCCGGCCGCTTTGGCCAGCTCCTCGGCCCGGTTGATCGCCTCCACCGTGCCGGAGAGGACGACCTGCTCCTGCGTGTTGTAGTTGGCGGCCGCGGCCCCGGACTCCTCGCACACCTGGGCGAGGGCTTGCTGGGAGAGCCCGATGACCGCGAGCATGGCGCCCTTCTGGTGGGCGGCGCAGTCCGCCATGGCATCGCCCCGGGCCTGCACGAGATACAGCCCGTCCGTGAATTTGATCGCCTTCGCCACCACGAGCGCCGTCAGCTCGCCCAGGCTCAGGCCCGCCGCGGCGGCCGGCGCGACCGACGGGGCCGCCTCCTGAAACGCGGCGTACGCGGCCAGCGAGGTCACGAAGAGCGCCGGCTGGCACTTCTCAGTCTTGATCAGCTCTTCCGGCGGGCCTTCGAAGCAGAGTGCCGCGACATCGAAGCCGAGGTGGGTGTTCGCGCGCTTGTAGACGTCCCGGGAGGATTCGTACGCGTCGTAGAAGGCCTTGCCCATGCCGACCGCCTGGGCGCCTTGGCCTGGTAACAGCAACGCGATCGACGCCATGAGCGGGCGCTTACCACTCGAGGAGGATGGAGCCCCACGTCATGCCGGCGCCGAAGGCGACGAGCACCACATGGTCGCCCTTCTTCACGGTGCCGCCCTTGACCGCCTCGTAGAGCGCGATGAGGTTGGAGGCGGCCGAGGTGTTGCCGTAGCGCTCGAGGTTCATGAACACTTTCTCGATCGGCAGGTTCGCCCATTTGGCGACCGCCTCGATGATGCGGGTGTTGGCCTGGTGCGGGATGAAGCATTCGACGTGCTCCGGCTTCACGCGGCCCTGCGCGAGCACCCGCTTGGCCGAGTCGGCCATGCGCCTGACCGCCAGCTTGAACACCTCGGTGCCGTTCATCCGCAGGAAGTGGAGCCGCTGGTCCACGGAGCTGTGCGAGGGCGGGAACTTCGAGCCGCCGCCCGGCATGTACAGCATCTCGGCCGCCGTGCCGTCCGACCCCATGTCGGCGGCCAGGATGCCGCCGCGGTCCACCGGCGCCATCACGCAGGCCCCGGCGCCGTCGCCGAAGAGCACGCAGGTCCCCCGGTCGGTCCAGTCAATGAAGCCCGAGAGCACCTCGGCGCCGATCACGAGGGCGTTCTTGTAGCGCCCGGTCTGCAGGTACTGCTGGGCCGTGATGATGCCGAACACCGAGCCGGAACACGCCGCTGAGAGATCGAAGCAGACCGCCTTCTTCGCCCCGAGACGCTGCTGCACGAGGCAGGACGTGGACGGAAACAGCATGTCCGGGGTGGTCGTCGCGCAGATGATGAGCTCCAGGTCCTTCGGGTCGAGCTTCGCCTGTTTCAGCGCCTCGACCGAAGCCGGGTAGGCCAGGTCGCTCGTCGTGGTGCCCGGCTCGGCGATCCGCCGCTCTCGGATGCCGGTGCGGGTGCGGATCCACTCGTCGTTCGTGTCGACCATCTTCTCGAGGTCGAAATTGGTGACGACCTTGGCGGGGACCGACATGCCGAGGCCGAGGAAGCCGATGCGGGGCGGCGCCCCGCCGCGCGCCGTGGCGTGGGCGGCCGGGCCGTGGCGGCGCGCGGTCTTCGCGCGGACGGCGCTAGGACGCTTGGATTTGCCGGCCATGGACTTGGATGGCCTCCACCATGTTCTTGTTCAGCTCGTTGCGCACCGCCGCGTAGGCGAAGCGGATCGCGTTCTTGATCGCCTTGCCGGTGGATGATCCGTGCGCGATGATCGAGATCCCGTCCACGCCGAGGAGCGGTGCTCCGCCTTGCTCGGCGTAATCCACCTCTTTGCGCAGCTGGAGGAACGCGTCGCGCGCAAGCCACGCGCCCAGGCGCGTGATCGGGCTCATCATGAGCGAGCGCCTGAGGAGCACGTTGATCGCGTGGGCCAGGCTCTCGGCGGTCTTCAGGGCCACATTGCCGGCGAAGCCGTCGCAGACGATGACGTCGTACTCGCCCGAGAAGATGTCCCGGCCCTCGACGTTGCCGATGAAGTTGAGCCCGCACCCTTCGAGCATGCCGTGGGTTTCCTTGATGAAGTCGGTGCCCTTGGTCACCTCTTCGCCGACGTTCAGGAGGCCCACCGACGGCCGCTGCTTGCCCATCACGCACCGGGCGTAGGCCTCGCCCATGAGCGCGTACTGCAGGAGGTGCAGCGGCTTGGGGTCGATGTTGGCGCCGACATCAATCAGCAGCGTGTCTCCCTTGACCCCCGGCAGCACGATCGCGATGCCCGGCCGCTCGATGCCGGGCAAGAGCCCCACCAGCAGCGTGCTGGCCGAGACCACCGCCCCGGTGTTGCCGGCCGATACGAACGCGTCCACCTGCTTGTCCTTCAGGAGCTCGACCGCGACGTTGATGGAGGAGTCGCGCTTCTTGCGGATGCTGGCAACCGGCGATTCGTCCATGCCGATCACTTCGGAGGCGTGCCGGATCGAGATGTTGCCGGGGCGTCTCGGGTACCGCTTGAGGTGCTGCTCGATGATATCCTGCTGCCCGACCAGGATGATCTCAACCGGCAGTTCCCTGGCGGCGCGGACGGCGCCGGCGACTTCGGACTCCGGGGCGGAGTCGCCGCCCATGGCATCGAGCGCAATCGTGACGCGCCGGTCAGGAGTCGCCACGGATGGTGTGCTCAGGACTTGGGCTCGTTCGGGGACGGCTTGACCTTGATCACGAGCACCTGGCGCCCGCGGTAGTAGCCGCACTTCGGGCACACGCGGTGCTGCAGAATGGGCGCGGCGCACTGCTGGCACTTGGTCAGCGTGGGCACCGCCAGCTTCCAGTGCGTCCGGCTTTTATCGCGGCGGGATTTCGAATGTTTCCGTTTGGGAAGCGCCATGCCGTTCCTCTCTGTTGACCCGAGGCGTCTAGGCCCCCTGGTGGGGACACGTCGCCTGGTTCAGGTTCTGTCCACACGTACTGCAGAGTCCCTTGCAGAGCTCCCGGCACACCGGGACCAACGGGTAGGCCAGGAGAACCTCCTGGCGGACATCGTCGGTGATGTCCACCACGTCGGTCGGCGTCACCTCGTAGCTGAACACGGCGTCGGTCTGCACCTGCTCCGCGAACTCCTCGAGGCACCGGCCGCAGGTGAGCTTGAGGGGGCAGCGGATGTCGGCGTTCACCACGAGCTCCCGGTCCACTTTCATGATGAACGCGTCCACTTCAAAGGGGGGCTCCGGATGGATGTCGAACCGCTCCATGTCCATGTCGCCCGGATTGTAGCTCGCCCGCTCCTTCAAGCCCTCCTCGGGCACGCGGTTGACGTAAATCTTCATCAGTTGCTCCTCTCCGATGCCCGCCGCGCCGCTCATCCCCGGCCCCGGAGCTTGCGGCGGAGCGCTGCCGCCACATACGGCGGCGCGAAGGCGGAGAGATCCGCCCCCAGCACCCCGGCCTCTTTGATGAGGCGGGCAGACACATAGGCATAGGATTCCGACGGCATCATGAAGATGGTTTCCACGTGGCCGGACAGCTTGCGGTTCGTGAGGGCCATCTGAAACTCATATTCAAAGTCCGACAGCATTCTGAGCCCGCGGAGCATGACCCGGGCGTCCTTGCGCCGGACATAGTCTACAGCCAGCGAGTCGAAGTGGTCAATGACCACCCCGGAGATCGAGCGTGTGGCGCGGCGCAACATCGCCACGCGCTCCTCCACCGTGAACAGCGGACCCTTGCCGGGGTTGTGCGCCACGGCTACGACGACTTCGTCGAAGATCCTGCGAGCCCGCTTGATAAGGTCAATGTGACCGTAGGTCACGGGGTCGAAGGTTCCTGGGTAAATCGCTCGGCTTTTCATCGCGTCGGCTGATAAAAAGAGAGCACCGTATCGCCGTACCGGTGCTGTTTAAACCGTTGCAGGGGAGCAAGTTCCGATGGCAGGATGGTCCGCTGGTGGTGCTCGACGACTACGATGCCATCGGGCGCCAAGATAGCACAGCCACCCACGGCGGTCAACGCCTTTTTCCCTTCGTCCGTGCGATACGGAGGGTCGAGGAAGATCAGATCGAAGGGGGGGACAGCCTCAGCCAGCTGCCGGATGCCCTGCTCGATGTCCAGATGGAGCAGCCGCCACTCCTCCCGCGTGAGCCGCCTGCCCAGATGCTCCAAGTTGTCGCGGATCGCCATAATCGCCTCGGTGTCCGACTCGACAAAGGCGACAAAGGCCGCACCCCGCGACAGCGCCTCGAACCCGAGCGCCCCGCTGCCGGCATAGCCGTCCAGCACGCGCGCGCCCACGATGGCATCCCCCAGGATGTTGAAGAGCGCCAGGCGGACCTTCGCCCCGGTCGCCCGGAGCGTCCTCGGTGCTGCGAGCACCAGCCCTTTGAACTCCCCGGCCGTGATCCTGGGCATCAGCTCTGCTCCTGGAACCGGGCCAGCCGGTCCCGCAGCACGGCGAGTGCCGGGTCTTTCAAGTCCGGGTCATGGCCGACCACGCCGGCCGCTTCCTGCCGGGCGTCTTCCAGGAGTGCGCGGTCGCGGATCAAGTCGGCGATGCGAAACCGGACCACACCGTGCTGCCGGCTGCCCCGCAGCTCGCCGGGGCCGCGGATCTCCAGGTCCTTCTCCGCCAGTTGAAACCCATCGGTCGTCCGGACGAACGCGCTGAGCCGCTCGCGCACCGCCTCGTCGTCCGAGTCGCTCACCACGACGCAGGTCGCCGGCAGGTTGCTGCGGCCGATCCGCCCGCGCAGCTGGTGCAGCTGGGCCAACCCGAAGCGCTCCGGATGCTCGATCACCATGGCGGTCGCATTCGGCACGTCGAGCCCAACCTCGACGATCACGGTGGAGACCAGCAGGCTGAGCTCGCCGCCGGCGAAGGCGTGCATGACCTGCTCTTTCTGCTTCGGCTTCATCTGGCCGTGCAGCAGCCCGATCTTGAACTCGGGAAACACCTCCTGCTGCAGCTGCTTGGCCATCTGGGTGGCGGCCCGCACCTCCTGGGTCGCCTGCTCCTCGATCCCTCGACTGCGCTCGGGATCGAATCCTGAGCGAAGTCGAATGGGTTCGACCAGCGGGTAGACGACGTAGCCTTGCCGGCCCTGCCGCAGCTCTTCCCGGAGCAGCCCGTACAGGTCCGACCGCTCGACTTCGTGCATCCATAAGGTCTTGATGGGGGCGCGTCCTGGCGGCAGCTGGTTGATGGTGGAGATCTCGAGGTCGCCGTAGATCGTCAGCGCGAGCGTGCGCGGGATCGGGGTCGCGGTGACCACCAGCACGTCGGCCATCCGCGCCTTCCTGGCCAGGGCGGAGCGCTGGGTAACGCCGAACTTGTGCTGCTCATCGATCACGACGAGCGCCAGGCGCTTGAAGGCGACGTCCTTCTGCAGCAACGCATGGGTCCCGATGACGATGGAGATGGTCCCGTCGGCGATCCCCTCCACGATCGGCCGGCGCTCGGCCGCCACGACGCCCTGCGAGAGGAGCGCGGCCGAGACCCTGAGCGGCCCGAGCAGCCCTTGGATCGTGCGCGCGTGCTGCTCGGCCAGGAGCTCGGTCGGCGCCATGAGCACCACCTGATGCCCGTTTTCGACGGCACCCGCCATCAGCAGCACCATGACAATCGTCTTGCCGCAGCCGACGTCCCCTTGCAGCAACCGGTGCATCGGCGAGGGCTCGCTGAGATCCGCCAGCAGCTCGCCGAGCACCCGCTGCTGGTCCGCCGTGAGCTGAAACGGCATACGCCGGTGCAGCGCCTGGGTCAGCGGGCCGTCCAGCCGGTAGCGCTGGGGCTTGATCTGCGCCACGGTCCTGGCCCGGCGCTGCGCCAACCCCAGTTGCAGCAGCAGGAGCTCCTCAAACGCCAGCCGCTCGCGGGCGGCCTCCATGGCCTGCATCGAGGTCGGGAAGTGCAGCTCGCGGACCGCCTCGGGAAGCGCCGGCCAGCCTCGACCGTCAAGGAGCCGTCGCGGCAGCGGGTCCTGCAGCGCGCCGCTCACGCGCTCCACCACCTCGGCGATCACCTGCCGGAGCCACCGCTGCCCGACGCCGCTCGTCAGCGGATAGATCGGCACAATCCGTCCCATGTGGATGGAACCGTGTTCCTCCGGATCCACCCGCTCGATCTCCGGGTGGACCATCTGCGGCCGGCCGCCGGGCTCCAGCTTGCCGTAGAGGATCAGCTCCTCCCCCGCCTTGAGCTGCTGCGCCAGGTAGGGCTGGTTGAACCAGATGCCGTGGAGGACGCCGGAGGGGTCTTCGATGGCCGCCTCGAAGATCGTCTGCCCCCGGTGGATGCGGCGCAGCCCTGTGGTGACGATGGTGCCGCGGACGGTGTTCGGTTCCCCCGGCGCGAGGTCCCGGATCGCCACCAGACGGGTGCGGTCCTCGTAGCGGCGCGGCGGAAAGTAACACGCGTCCTCGAGGTTGGTGAGGCCGAGCTGCCGCAGCTGCGTGACCCGCCGGGGCCCGACCCCCTTCACGTACTGGATGGACTGGGTGCGCAATGGAGCTTGTGGGACGGCCATCGCCTCGGTATAATGGGACCTTTCTCAGGACACCGTCTCAGGACGAAGGAGAGTTGGAATGCGCGTCTGCGCGCTTTGCGGTAAGAAACCGTTCATCGGCAGCCAGGTCACTCACCGGGGTATGCTGAAGAAGGACGGCGGGGTCGGCCGCCGGACCGTCCGTGTGAACCGCCGGCAGTTCCTCCCGAACCTGCAGTCGGCCACCCTGATCCTCAGCGGCACCGTGCGGCGGGTCAAGATCTGCACGTCCTGCCTCAAGAGCGACCGGGCCGTCAAGGCCCCGTTTAAGCCGTCACGCCGGCCAGCGTAAGCGCCACCGCGCCGTCGATCATCGACGGCGCGGCGATCACGTCGTAGCGCCCCTCACCGAAGGCGGACAGCTCCCCCCGAATCGGCAGCCGGTGCGCGCCATCGGTCACCGTGCCTCGCCGTGGCGAGTCCACCTCGACCGCCACCTGTCGAAGCCACACCGTGGGACGCGGATTGCCCCGCCCGAACGGCGACAGGCCCTCCGACTCGGCGACCCAGCCAGGCTCGATGGCTCCAAGTGTCAGCTCGCAATCCGCCATCCGGATCTTTCGCGGTCCCTCAGGACCCAGCAGCCGCCTCGCCTCCTCGTTGACCATGGCGCGGAACCGGTCCAGGTGCTGCCGCCCGACCGTCAACCCGCACGCCTGGGCATGCCCGCCGTAGCGCACCAGCACTTCGCGGCACGCCTGAAGCGCCTCCAGCATGTTGAACATGGGGATGGACCGGGCAGAGCCTGTGCCGTGCTGTTCGTGCATCGCGATGGCGATCGCCGGCCGGCCGTACTGTTCGGCGAGGCGGGACGCCAGCGGGCCCATGACGCCCTGGTGCCATCCGGCGCGGCTCACGACCATCACCAGCTCATCGCGGAAATGGAACTGCCCCACCTGCGCCTGGGCCTCGGCCAGCGTCCGCCGATGGAGCTGCCGGGTCGCCGCGTGGGCGGCGTCCGTTGACGCCACCCACGGCTCGATGGCATCGGGCGAGTCGCTGTGCAGCAACTGCCACACCGCAGCCGCGTCGCCCAATCGCCCGCTCGCGTTGAGCCTGGGGACGAGCCGCCGGATGATCTCTTCCGGATCAGGTTTGGAGGTGTCGGTCAGCTCGCACAGCTTGGCAAGGCCGGGCCGCCGACTCTGCACGATGCGGGTGAGCCCTGCGCAGATGATGATGCGGCCTTCGCCGGTCAGCGGCGAGCAATCCGCCAGCGACCCCAGCGCCGCCAAATCCACGAGCGCAGCCAGCTCCGCGGGCGCCTGGGCGAGCAGCGCCTGGGCGACTTTGAAGGCAAGCCCGGCGCTTGACAGGCCGTGGTATGCCGACTCCTGGTCGCGGTGCGGGTTCACCAACGCGTAGGGCTTCGCCCAGTCGTCGAGCGGCACGTGGTGATCCACAATGACGGTGTCGATGCCGCGCGCCGTCAACCGCTTGACCGCCTCCGGTTGGTTCGTCCCGCAGTCCACCAGCACCAGCAGCTTGACCGGGGACCGCTCGATTGCTTCGACCGTAGCCTCCGGCAGCCCGTAGCCGTCCGTGATGCGGTTCGACTGCCGCGCCTCCACCCGGGCGCCGATGCGCTCGAGCGCCTCGTAGAGAATGACGCTGCCGGTCAACCCGTCCACGTCCGAGTCGCCGAAGACGAGCACCGGCTCCTTCCGCCGGGCCGCCTGCACGAACCGCGCCACCGCTCGCTCGAGGTCAGGCAAAGCCTTGGGGTCGCTGAGCCGCCCGAGCTCCGGGTGGAGGAACCGCTCCGCCTCCTGCCGGTCGCTGATCCCCCGGTTGAGCAGCAGCTGCCCCGTCAGCGGGCGGAGTCCCAGCGCCCTGGCCAGGGCGTCTGCCCGCTCCGGGTCGGCCGTATGGACGCGCCACGTCACCCGCATCACGCTTGCTTGAACATCCTCCGCCACGTCACGACGAGCGACGAGGCGATATAGACGGTGGAGTAGACACCCGAGACGAACCCGAACAGCAGGCACACCGAGAAGCTGCGCAGCACCGTCCCGCCGAAGAAGTACAGCGAGAGCACCGCGCAGATCACGGTCAGCGAGGTCAAGATCGTCCGGCCCATGCACTCGTTGACGCTGAGGTTGATGATCTCGGCCATGCCGAGCTTCCGGTGCAGGCGCAGATTTTCCCGCACGCGGTCGTAGATCACGATTGTGTCGTTGATGGAGAACCCGGCGATCGTGAGCAGCGCCGCCACCACGATCAGATCGATCTCATAGCCCAGGAGCATCAGCGCCCCGCCCGCCACGGCGACGTCATGCACCAGCGCGATCACGCCGGCCGTGCCGAAGTCCCAGTGCCGGAACCGGAACGCCACGTACAGGAGGATCCCGACCATGGACCAGAGGATGGCGAACCAGGCCTTCTGGCGCAAATCGGCTCCCACCGACGGTCCCACCTGCTCAAGCCGCACCAGCTCTGGACCCGCATTGGCGAAGTCCGAGTTGATCGCTTCGCGCGTCAGCGCCGTGGCCTGCCGGATCTCCGCCTCGGTGTCATCCGCTGTCCGAATCAGCCACTCGGTCGGCTCCCCGTACTGCTGGATGACCGCTTCGCCGAGCCCGACCTTCGCCAGCGTGGCGCGCAGCGCATCCGCCGCCACCGGCTGGTTGAACCGGTACTCCTGCAGCATGCCGCCCGTGAAGTCGATGCCGTAACGGGTCTCGCCCCGCCTCATGAAGGCGCCGATGGAGACGGCGATCAGGACCAGCGAGGCGATGTAGCACAGCTGGCGCTTGGCGATGAAGTCCATGCTGGTCTTCCCGATCACATGGAGCATCTTCAGCTGCTTGAGCGACCCGGCCGAGAGCAGGACATCGAAGAAGATCCGGGTCACGAAGATCGCGGTGAACATGCTGGCCATGATCCCGATGCCGAGCGTCGTCGCGAACCCCCGGATCGGGCCGGTGCCGAACCAGTACAGGAACAACGCCGCGAAGAGCGTCGTCACGTTCGAGTCCACGATCGCCGAAAACGCCTTGCTGTACCCGGCGTTGATCGCGGTGCTGAGCGGCCGCCCGGCCTGCAGCTCTTCCCTGATGCGTTCGTAGATCAGCACGTTCGCGTCGACCGCCATGCCGAGCGTCAGGATCATCCCGGCGATGCCCGGCAGGGTCAGCGTCGCCTGAAAGTACCCCAAGCCGCCGAGGATCAACAGCAGGTTCAGGGCGAGCGCGATGACCGCGATGACGCCGGCCGTGAGGTAGTAGCCGATCATGAACAGCACGATCAGCGCGGCCCCCACGAGGGTGGCCAGGATCCCGGCCCGGATCGAGTCCCGGCCGAGCGACGGGCCGACGGTCCGCTCTTCCACGATCGAAATCGGCGCCGGCAAGGCGCCCGCCCGCAAGACGATGGCGAGGTCGTGCGCCTCCTCGCGGGTGAACCGCCCGGTGATGCGCCCGGAATCGGTGATCCGGCTCTGGATGACGGGCGCTGACTGGACCTTGCCGTCCAGGACGATCGCGAGGCGCCGGTTGATGTTGGCGCCGGTCATGCGGCCGAACGCCTTGGCGCCGTCGCGCGTCATGCGGAAGCTGACTTCCGGCAGCCCCAGCTCGCCGGGCTCGACCCACGCGTCGGCGAGGATGCTCCCGGTCAGCGCCCCTTCGGTTTCGAGCACGAGGGGTGCCCCGGTCTCATCCTCCGCGACCTGATGGCCGGCCGGCACCTCTCCGTCAATCGCCCGCTGAATCAGGCGCTGGCTGTCCGTGACGAGCTTGAACTCGAGCAGCGCCGTCTGCCCGATCAGCTTGAGGGCCCGGTCGCGATCGGTCACGCCGGGCAGCTGGACCAGGATCTGGTCCTGGCCCTGCCGCTGGATGAGCGGCTCGCGGACGCCGAACTGGTCAATGCGGTTGCGGATGACTTCGACCGCCACCGCCGTCACGTCCTTGTCGCGTGAATCCGCCGGCACCTTGGACATGTCCACCTTGAGGACCAGGTGCATGCCGCCCTGGAGGTCCAGCCCCAGGTTGATCCGCTGCGAAAGCGGGAACGCGAACCAGGCGGCCAGCGCGACGACGGCCAGGACCAGCGGGACCCGCCAGCGGAAACTGGCCGGCATTAACTCTTCCGCTCCTTCACGAGCCGCGTGATGGCCGACGGCTCCACGTCCACGCGCACGTTCTCATCCACCTTCAGCGTGATGGCGTCCGGTTTGACGTTCACCACGGTGCCGAAGAGGCCCCCGGTTGTGACGACCTCGTCGTGCTTCTTCAGGTTCTTGACCATTTGGTCATGCTCCTTCCGGGCCTTGTTCTGCGGGCGGAAGACGAGCAGGTAGAAGATCACGAACATCATGGCGAACGGGACCATCATGGCGAGCGGTCCCGGCGCGGCTTGCTCGGGCATTACGAACCTCCTCCAATGACTCGGATCGGTTGTGTCGCGAGCTCCCGCAGCGAGACCAGCTCGATCTGCGGGTAATAGTACGCCAGAATTTCCCCGGCGGAGAACCCCCGGCGGGCGAGTTCCGCGGCCCCAAACTGGCAGAGGCCCACCCCGTGGCCCCAGCCGTGGCCGTCGAGCACGAACGCATCCCCCGCGTCGAGCACGGTGAAGAGCGGGCTGCGGATCGAATCAAACCCGAAGAGCGCGCGGAAGTCGTAGCCGGAGAGCCGCACTAGGCGCTGGCTGCCGACGATCAGGATCTCCTCGGCGCGTCCTGAGGGCGTTCGCCTCGTCACCATGATCCGGTCGACGGGCCCGACCGTGCCGTGGCGGCTCTTGCGGAGCGCCCAGTTGACGTCCGCCCGCGTGAGGCGGCGCTGCCAGGCATAGAACGGCGACGGCGAGCAGAAGGTGCAGCGGACTCCGCCCGAGAGCGGCCGGATGTCGAACGGCCCCATCACCCGGCCGTTTTCGGTCATGCCGCCGCACGTCGAATGGTAGAAGGTCGGGAACACCTGGCCCTGGTAGGTCACGATGAGGCCGGACGTCGCCTTGACCGCCCGCGTCGTCTCGACCTTCTCCGACGCCTTTCCGCCGTAGTCCTGCGACATCACATCGCCGGTCACGTCGTAGTCGCCGACCGCCTTCGTCAGCCGCTGAAAGATCGCGTACGTGCGGGCCGCGATCGCCACCGCTTTCATCGCCTCCGGGGGCCAGTAGTTCGGCACTTCCTTGCTCAGGACGCCGCGGAGGTAGTCCTCAAGCGCCACGTAGTTGATGACGAGCAGCGACAGGTCTTTCTGCCGCACGATCTCGAGGGCGCCCCGGAGCCGCTTGCCGTTCAAACTGATCGCCGCGTCGCGCGCCGGCGTGATGCGGACGCCGAAATACGGCAGCACCTGCTCGCCGAGCGCCAGCCCTTCGGGCACCCCCCGCACCGGCACGGAGAGGAGGCGCGGTCCTTGGTGGATCTCCGTGCCCGTGTGCAGGGCGACGATGGAATAGCGCCCGAAGATCTGCAGGGTGACTTCGTGGATATTCTTATTGATCGCGACGCGGATCCAATCCGGGCTCGGCTGCGCCGAGGCGGGTGCTGCCACGCCCACGGCAAGCCACGCCGCGAAGCCGAGGCCCATGAAACGGCGGCTGATCCCCGCGGCGGCGAAGGAGATCATGAGGCGGCGGCGAACAGCTCGAGATCGCGCTGCTTGAGCTGCGACACGTGCTGGTAGGCGAGGCGCGTGGCCTTGCGGCCGCGGGCGGTCCGCTTGAGGAACCCGGCGGAAAGCAGGTACGGCTCGACGACATCCACGATGGTGTCCCGTTCTTCGTTGAGCGCCGCCGCCAAGGCGTCGATCCCCACCGGGCCGCCGCTGTAGAACTCGATGATCGTCTTGAGGACCTTGCGGTCAATGGCGTCGAGGCCGAGCGCATCCACGCCCTGCGCGGCCAGCGCCGCGTCCGCCACCGCCTTCGAAATCGTCCCGGAGCTTTTCACCTGGGCGTAGTCCCGCACGCGGCGCAGCAGCCGGTTGGCGATGCGCGGGGTGCCGCGCGCGCGCTCCGCGATCGTCTGCGCGGCGGCGGCGTCCACCTTGATCCCCAGGATGTCGGCCGACCGTTCGAGAATCCGGATCAGGTCTTCCGGCTTGTAGAAGTCCAGGTGGTAGACCATCCCAAACCGGCTGCGGAGCGGGTTCGACAGGAGCCCGGAGCGGGTCGTCGCGCCGATCAGGGTGAAGCGCTTCAAGTGGAACTTGATGGTTTTGGCATAGGGGCCCTTGTCGATCACGAAGTCGATCTCGTAGTTCTCCATGGCCGGGTACAGGAACTCTTCGACGACCTTCGAGAGCCGGTGGATTTCGTCGATGAAGAGGACGTCGCCGTCGGCGAGGTTCGTGAGGATGCCGATCAGATCGCCCGCCCGGCCGATCGCCGGGCCGCTCGTCGCGGTGATCTTCGCGCCCATCTCCTGGGCCATGATGTGCGCCATGCTGGTCTTGCCGAGGCCCGGGGGTCCGGCCAGCAGCAGGTGCTCGAGCGGCTCGCCGCGGCGCTTCGTCGCCTGGATCGCCACGTGCAAGTTCTCCACGACCTGCGCCTGCCCCACGAAGTCCTCAAAGCGTTTGGGGCGCAGGCTGATGTTCAGGATCTGGTCGTCGTCATTCTCGACCGGGCGGACGGCCGACTGGGGCGCCTTCGCGGCCATGGGCTACACGGCCTCCGTGGCGAGGCGCTGCTGGCGGTACACGTCGTTCAGGAGCTCTTCCGCGGTCTTGGGTTTCGGGTTGCGGTCGAGCGCGGCGCGGACCATCTGCTTGGCCTCGGCCTTCTTGTATTCGAGCTGCACCAGGACGGCGACCGCCTCGTCCTCGAGCGCCGATGGCCCGGCATCGCCTGCCGCGGCGTACGTCTCCTTCGCCTGGATGAGCGCGTACTTACCGACTTTGCCCTGCAGCTTCGCCATGATCTCCTTGGCCCGCTGCTCGCCGATCCCCGGCAGCGACCGGAGCACGCTCATGTCTCCCTCATCGATCGCCTGGGCGATGGTCGGGATTGGCAGCGTCATGGCTCGGAGAGCCGCCTTCGGCCCGACCCCGGCGACGGAGATGAACCGGGTGAAAAACTCCCGCTCGATCTCGTTGAGAAACCCGATCAGGACGGGAATCCCGCGCCCCGGCTCCAGTTGCTCGTAGTGGAACGTCACCAGCTCCAGCTCCTGGCTCGCGCCGAGCTTGTCGGGGATCTGGCGAAGGATGGAGGGTGGAAGCCATACCTCGTAGCCGACCCCGGCCACATCGAGGAGCACCTGCATCTCGCCGATCATCCGGACGACCCCGCGAAGGCGGGAGATCATCGGCGCCGCCCCAAAAGCGCGGCCGGCAGCTGCTGGCGCCGGGCGTCCGTGTGCGCGTAGACGATGGCAAGCGCCAGCGCGTCCGTGGCGTCCGCGGACCAGGACGGATCATGCGAGGCGAGCCATTGGCCGACCATCCGCGACACCTGGTCCTTTGAGGCGGCTCCGCTGCCGGTCAGCGACTTCTTCACCTGGGTCGGCGGGTATTCGGCGAGGAGCAGGCCATGCTCCTGCGCGGCCAGGCAGGCGACGCCGCGCGCGTGTCCCATGAGCGTTGCGGTGGTGACATAGCTGTGGTGGGTGAAGATCTTCTCGAGGACCGCGACGGCGGGCCGGTGCCGGCTGATCAGCGCGGAGAGCTCGCGGTGGATGACCGCCAGCCGCTCGGTCAGCGGCTGCTTGGCCGGCGGGCGGATGTCGCCGGCAATGACGGCGCGCAGGCGCTCCGGACCCGTCTCGATGATCCCATAGCCTGTCGCGTTCAGCCCCGGATCGATGCCCAGAATGATCATGAACTTATTGTACTATTTTACCCGCCGGCGTGCTCGACTAGGATCGCGTCCGGGATGTCGAAATTGGCATAGACATGCTGCGCGTCCTCATGGTCTTCCAGCGCGTCCAGCAGCGCAAGGAGCGATTTGGCTTGGGCCGGCTCCTCGACTCTGACGGTCGACGACGGCACTTTGGTGAGGTCGGCCGTATCAGGCGTGTAGCCGCGCTTCGACAGCGCCTGCTTGACCGGCTCAAGCGCCTGCGGCGAGGTCGTGATGGTGGCGTGCCCGTCCTCGACCTTGAGGTCCTCCGCCCCCGCGTCGAGCACCGTTTCGAGCAGCTGGTCTTCGCTGATCCCTGGAGCGCTCACGGTCACCAACCCCTTCGTCTCAAACTGCCAAGAGACGCTGCCGGCCCCGGCCAGGTTGCCGCCCAACCGGGTGAAAATGCTGCGGATCTCGGCGCTGGTCCGGTTCTTGTTGTCGGTCAGCGCCTCGACTAGGATGGCGACGCCGCCGGGCCCATACCCTTCCATCACCATCTCGTCGTAGGTGACGCCGGGAAGGTCGCCGGTGCCGCGCTTGATGGCCTTCTCAACGCTGTCTTTGGGAACGTTGGCGTCCTTGGCCTTGCCGATGGCCAGGCGCAGGCGGGGATTGGCGTCCGGGCTGCCACCGCCAAGTCGGGCGGCAGCGGTCAGTTCGCGGATGACTTTCGAGAAGGTCTTGCCGCGCTGGGCATCAACAATGGCCTTCTTATGCTTGATGCCAGCCCATTTGGAGTGTCCGGCCATCTTGGCGGTATACTGCCCTCAGTTTTGTGAGTGGCAGTATAACACCGCCCAGACGGCTCAGCCAGCGCCTTGCGCATCCCGGTGGAGCGAGGCTTCGCCCAGCAAGAGTGCGGCGGTTTTGAGGATCTCAAAGGGGTCGCACGGCTTCGTGAGGTAGGCGTCGGCCCCGTAGGCGAACCCGCGCAGCTGGTCGATGGGCCGGTCCATCCCGGTCAGCATGATGACCGGCAAGGCCCAGGAGTGGAACGATTGGCGGAGGTGGCGGCAGACGTCATAGCCGCTCATGTCCGGCAGCCTGAGGTCCAGCACAACCAGGGCCACCTGCTCGCCTGCCAGATACTTGAGCGCCGCAGTCCCGTTCGGCTCGACGTGCACCTCGTACCCGGAGGACTCGAAGAGCGTCTGTAAAAACCTGGCCAACTGCTCTTCGTCCTCGATCACCAGGATCCGTTCCCGCTTTTCACCAGCCATCCACCCCTCCTGTGTCGGGGCAAAAGACAAACGCCCCCTGAAGCTTCAGAGGGCGTACGTGTAAACTATGGCTGATCCGGCACCCCGGCGTCAAGTACTAGACGCCAGTCTGCTATTGAGAAGCACCCGCTGAGCTCACCACTCTTTGCGGCGCGCGAGGTCGAGCAGCTCGGTGAAATCGCGGACGATCGCGGAGGGCGAGCCGGCGCGCAACTCAGCCATGTCGGCGAGGCCGTGGAGCACCACCACCGTCTCGACTCCTGCCGCGCGGCCGGCTTCGATATCGACAGGGCTGTCGCCGATGAAGAGCGTTTGCGCGGCCGAGGCGCCCACGCGCAGCATGAGCGCCTGCAGCGAGGAGGGATCCGGCTTCTTGGGGTACGGGGAGTCGCCTGCGATGATGTCGAGGAAGTATCTGTCCACGCCGAGCGCCTCGAGAATCTCTTTGGAATAGGGGTTCGGCTTGTTGGTGATCACGGCTTGGACGCGGGTGTGGAAATGCTCGAGCACCTCGACCGCCCGAGGGTAGAGCGCGGTGTGGTCCAGCATGTGCTGGCGGTAGTGGGCGCGGTAGATCTTGAGCCCGTCTTCGATCCGCTGATGGTCGTCCGAGTCCAGACAGTCCTTCACGAGCTGGTACACGCCGCGCCCGACGTATCGCCGCACCTGGTCCCGCGAGATCCGGGGCCGGCCGATCTGGTCCAGCATGTGGTTCGTGGAGGCGGCGATATCCTCCAGCGTGTCCACCAGGGTGCCGTCCAAATCATAGGCGATCAGCCGCTTCATCCCTTGCGGCGGGTCAGGCCCAGACGGCCAGCAGGACCCCCATCAGCGCGAGACTGACGAGGTGATAGCCGGCATTGATGAGAACCAGCTGCAACGGCCGCCCCTCGAACGCGGCGTTGGTGACCCAGCTCGTGGCCACGAAGCCCAGCCAAATGAGCGCGCCGGCTTGCAGGCCCTGAAGCGCTGTTTCCGCGTAGGCGTAGTCGACGAAGAGGGAGAGCACCCAGGCCGTGACGAGCGATGCCGCGAACGCGATGCCGTACGCCTTGGCCATGCCGGCCTGCTGGCGCTTCCGGGCTTCCTGCTTGGTCCAGCCCATGAGCGCCACCCAGCGCTCCGCGAAGAGCAGCGGCGAATACCACACCGCACCAACCGCCATCTGCAGCACCGCGGCGACGACGACCGCCAGGTAGTTCACCTCTGCCTGCGGCATGCCCCCTCCTTGTTGCCGGCGCTACGCCCGAGCCCGTCTACCATCGTGTCTCAAATCCGGGCCGCTTTCAACTCTTTCAGGCGGCGGGCGCGCCCCGCCAGACCTGCCGGAAGCGGGTGGCGTCGAATCCGACCGTATGGCGAGTGCCGTCGGTCACGACCGGCCGCTTCACGAGCCGGCCTCGGGTGGAGAGCAGATCGAGGAGCGCGCCTTCCCCCAGCGTCTTGACCTTCGCTTTCATGTTCAGCTCCCGGTACAGCTCGCCGGATCGGTTGAACAGGTCCCCAAGGGCGTAGTCGCCTGAGCGGACGATGGACTGGAGAATCGTCTTGGAGGGCGGCGTGCGGGTGATGTCGTATTCCTTGAACTGGACGCCCCGCGCGCGCAGGTCCGCTTTCGCCTTGCGGCAGGTCGAGCACTTGTCGTAGCCGTAAAAGAGAATCATGTCAGACGTTGAACCGGAAGTGCATGAGATCGCCGTCTTGCACGATGTACTCCTTGCCCTCGGTCCGCAGCTTGCCCTTCTCGCGGGCCGCGTTTTCGCTGCCGCACGCGATGAAGTCGGCGTAGCTGATCACTTCGGCCCGGATGAACCCCCGCTCGAAGTCGCTGTGGATCTGGCCGGCCGCCTGGGGGGCGGTCGAGCCGCGCCGCACGGTCCACGCCCGGTCTTCTTTCGGGCCGACCGTGAAGAACGTGATGAGCCCGAGCCGCTCGTAGGCCGCCCGGATCATCAGCTTGAGGCCCGGCTCCTTGAGTCCGACGGCGGCGAGGTACTCCGCGCGCTCTTGCTCGGTCTCGAGCAGGGCGATCTGTGATTCGATGGCCCCGCAAATCGGCACGACCGGCGCCGACTCCTTGGCCGCCACCTCCTGCACCAACTTGACCAGCGGCCCGCCGCCGGTGGCTGCGTCCTGCTCTGCGACGTTCGCGATGTACAGCACCGGCTTCGCGGTCAGGAGATTCAGCGGCTTCACGATGTCCCACGCGGCCGGCTGGGCGCCGCGCATCGCCGAGCGCACCGGCAGGGCCTGGTCCAGCGTTTTCACGAGCGGCTCGAGCACCTCGATCGCGGCGATCGCCTTCTTATCCCCGCCCTTGGCCTGCTTGCCCAACCGGGAGATCGCCGCGTTCACCACGCCCAGGTCTTTGAGCGCAAGCTCCGTGTCGATGATCTCAATGTCGCGCTTCGGATCCACCGCGCCGCTCACATGCACGACATCCGGATCCTCGAAACACCGGACCACGTGGGCGACCGCGTCCACCTCCTGGATGTGCCCGAGGAACTGATTGCCGAGCCCTTCGCCCTGGCTGGCCCCCTTGACGAGCCCGGCGATGTCCACGAACTGCATGACGGTGGAGATGATCTGCTGGGTCGGCACCAGCTCGGCCAGCTTGGCCAGCCGGGCGTCCGGCACCTGGACGACCCCGATGTTGGGATCGATGGTGCAGAAAGGATAGTTCGCGGCCGGCACGGCGGACCGTGTCAGCGCGTTGAAGATGGTGGATTTCCCGACGTTCGGCAGTCCGACGATGCCGCAATTAATGCCCATGCCTGCCCTCGCTGGAAAGCCAACACGATAGCATAGCGGACGGCAGGCGTCTACGTGGGACGGGCGCCGAGCACGCTCGAGAACCCCGCGCGGTAGTCCGGAAAGCAGAACGCGTAGCCCAGCGCCCTGATCTTCCGGTTGGAGCACCGCTTGCCCTCGGTGGCGCCGGGCGCAGGCCGGCTCGCCGGCAGCCACGCGATGCCGGCGCGCTCCGCCACCCAGGCGTAACAGTCCGCCTTGAGCGCCGGCGCGTCATCCACGCCCAGGTAGACGTCGCCCGGTGTCCCGCGCGCGAACAGGCAGACGATCATGCCGACCACGTCGTCCACATGGACCTGGTTGATGTACCCGGTCAAGTCCGGCGGGCCGCCGGAGCGCAAGATGGAGAGCCGGTCCTTTCCAGGGCCGTAGATGCCGCCGAGCCGCAGCACGATGACAGGAAACGGCGCTGCCAACGCCACGGCCTCAGCTTCAAGGAGGATACGGCCCTCTTCAGAGGCCGGATGCGCGGGTGTCGCCTCGTCCACCCATCCGCCCTCTGCGTCGCCATAGACCCTGGTGCTCGAAATCACGACCATCCGCTTGGGCGGGCGGGCCGCCATCGCCCGCACCAGATTCCGCGTCCCTTCGAGATACGTGGCGCGGTAATTCACGGACGGCCCGCGCCCAGGCGCTTGGCACGCGACGACGTAGTCCGCGGCAGGCAGCGACGTGAGCGTCGCGGGGTCGGTGAGATCGGCGATGACCGGGTCAGCACCGGCCGCCCGTAACTCACCGGCCTTGGCCGCGCTGCGCCGAAGGCCGAGCACCGTCGTCCCCTGGGCGCTGAAGTGACGGCTGAGCGCCAGGCCCACGTACCCGCACCCCGCGATCAGGATCGTTCGTTCCATCACCCGTCTCCGGCCGCCTGCCCCAGGCGGCCTTTACTTTCCTACGGCAATCGTGCTATAAGCCTACCCATGGAGCGCACAAGCCGTTCTCTCCGTGATCTCCATCCCCGGCACGCGCTGCTGGTCCCGACGGCGATCGCGATCTCGACCGGTCTGCTGATCACCGGGCTGTCGTTGCCGCTCCTGCACACGCAGCAGATGGTCTTCTGGAAGAGCAGCTACTCGGTCTGGGCCGGCGTGATCGAGCTGTGGAAGCAGAACGAGCTGGCCCTCGCGCTCATCTTGTTCTTCTTCTCGATCGTGTTCCCGGTCGTCAAGCTGCTTGGGCTCACGCTGCTCTGGTTCGAACGGCTGCCCGAGGAGCGGCGGGCCCGCCTGCTGCACTGGCTCGGGCTCCTCGGCAAGTGGTCCATGCTGGATGTCTTCGTCGTCGCCATCCTGATCGTCCTCGTCAAGCTGGGGCCGCTCGCCAAGATCGAGCCGCGCGTCGGGGTGTACGTGTTCACCGCGGCGATCGGCTGCTCGATGTTGACGACGATGTACGTGGATTGGCTGGCCCGCCGCTCCCACCGACAGACCTGAAGGCCTGGGAAACACAAAAGGCCGGTGGGGTCACCGGCCCGAGAGGTTGTTGTGCCGTGCCCGGCTCAAACCGAGGCCTGCTGGATCAGGCCCTTCACCTGGTCGAGGAGCTCCTGGGCTTCGCACGTCTTGCTGATGTAGGCGTCGGCCCCGAACATGAGGCCGGCCAAGTGGTCCTCAGGCTGGCCCTTGGCGGTGAACATCACGATGGGGATCTTGCTGGTCGCCGGGTCCTGTTTCAGCTTGGCGCACACCTCGAATCCGTTCATCTTCGGCAGCATCACATCCAGAATGATGAGGTCAGGCGCCTGCGACGTCACCTCGGTGAGCGCCTCTTCGCCATCGCCCGCCCGCACCACCTCGTAGCCGGCCAACTCCAAGCGCTTGCTGAACACCTTGCGCATGTCGGCGTCGTCATCCACCAGCAGAACCCGCTTCGCAGTCATGGGATGTCCTCGTGGGCACCGGCCGGTCAGCCCGGCCAACCCGTATACTCTAGCATACTCCGCGGCGCGCTAGGAGACCTCTGGGATCTTGGCCGCCGAAGCGCACACCGCCACGGCCGCTGCGTAGAACGCCACCCAGAAACCCGACAGAATGCTGAGCGCCACCGGCCAGCCGGCGATCAGGGTGCTCTGCAGATACGTCCGCGCGGCCGGGATCACCTGAAGTGCGGTGTTGACGAAGGCGTAGACCGTGAGCGCCGTCACGACCGCCCGCAGCCGGCGCGGGCGCGCCCCGAGCGCGGCGTTCCAGAGGTCTTTCAAGCTGGGATCGATCACCATGCGCCAGGCGATGACCACCGAGGGGATCCACACGACGATGCACGTGAGCGTGAGCGACAGCGCCAGCATCGAGCCGGCGTCGAGGCCCACCCAGAGCGCTGCGTGCAGCCAGAGGCTGGCGGCGAGCCCCACGCCCGAAATCACGAGCAGGGGATAGATGACCAGCGCCATCAGCCGCTGTCCCCGAATGCGGTCCTGATGAGGCGCTGAACGGTTTCATCGGTGAAGGCGACGCCATAGCAATAGGGCGCGGTCTCGGTGGCGTGGCGCACGATGCCCTCGGTCGGATGGGTCTGGCCGTCCTGGGAGCGGAGCGTGACGGTCACCTTCTCACCGAGGTCAAGCAGCGCGTTCGAGTGGAACCGGAAGCCCAGGACGCTCGCGTCAGCCGCCACGCCGGTGACCTCGTCCCCGGTGTCCGTCATCAGGACGATCGGCCCGGTGATGGCGAAGCGTGGCTGCTTGCGCCGTTCATCCCCCATGCGCGATCCTACCGGTGGTCATCCTTCGGGGCGCTCGCGAGCAACTGCTGCACGCGGTCGAGGAGCTCCTGCGGCGGGCACAGCTTGCTGATGTAGCTATTGGCCCCGGCTTCCATACCCTCAATCTGCCGGTGCGGCTCGCTGGCGGTGAACATGATGATGGGGATGTTGCGCGTCGCCCTGGCCTTCTTGATGCGCGCACAGACCTCGTACCCGTTCAGCTTCGGCAGCATGACGTCGAGAATGATGAGCGCCGGCCGCTGCGCCTCCACTTGGGCCAGCGCGTCCTCCCCGTTCGCGGCCTGGATCACGTCGAAGCCGGACGTCTCCAGCCGCTTCGCGAACAGCTTCCGTATGTCCGAATCATCGTCCACGAGCAGGATCTTTGTGCTCATGTTCGGTTACCTCGTTGTGTCGGTTGAGTGCGTTTGGGCACCGGACCGGCCTTGCTCGGCCCGCTCGTAGACCTTCTGGGTCGCGGTGTTGATGAAATCTTCCACCATGATGCCGAGCAGATTGACCGACTGATTGGCTTCCCGAAGCGCCGATTGGCGCGCCTCCGAGGCGCAGTTCATCTGCGCGCACTCCATCAACGCCCGGACATGCTGATGCGCAACCAAGAACATGCCGTGGATGCTTTGCGGATCCCCCTTACTATAGCTCAATCTGTAATCCTCCCGGCTGCAGAAGGTCTCCGCGACGCCCGTCCCGATGAATCGGCTCAACTGGCCCTTGTACCGCAGGAGCTTCGCATTCCATGCCACAACGGAGTCGTAGTATTCATCCCATGCCTCGTCCAGATTTTGGGGTCCCCTCGGAGCCTGTTCTTTGACCGCCCAGATGACCCGGTTGAGCCCGATGAACCGGGTCCCCATGTGCTCGGCCAGGTCGTCCACCAGAGCCAGACCCCCTTCGAAGTTCTGCTTGAAGATCTCGAACTGCCGCTCTCGGACCCAGGCGGTCGTCTGGTACCGGTCCGTCATCCAGGTGCCGGCGACGGCGACGAAACAGGTGACGACCGCCGGGATGAGGATGGGCTTCGATCCGCTGCCGGCGCGGCTGAACGCGCGCCACCACCGCAACACGCCCGTGGTGGTCTGATCGTACCCGGTTCTCGTCGCGCGCATGCCGTCCTTACCCGCGCGTCATCTGCTCAAACCATCCGCAATACTCGCACGACTCGCTCTTCACCGGCAGGGGGCCCTTGAGCAGCGCCGCCGCCGCGGCGAGCATCTGCCGCGCGCGAGCCGGATCCACCGCCAGCGTGACCGGCTGCACCGTGAAGCGCACGCCGCCCTCTCCGCCCACCGTCTTGGGGGAATAGTAAAGCAGGATCGCGGAGCCGTGGAGCGGCATGCCGTTCGCCTCCAGCATGAGCGCGTAGCAATCCATCTGGCTCTGGTAGTACCGCCTGGCGTCGTCCTCAGTGGTCGGCGAGCCCTTCGTCTTGTAGTCGAACGGCAGATACCGGTCGCCCTTGACCAGCAGGTCGTCCAGGGCGCCGAAGAGCGAAAGCCCCAGGCCGTCCTGATACTCCAACCCGGTGCGCCAATTCCTCCAGAGGTCGAGCTTGGCCTGATCCGGAAAGAGCGCAGCGCCGTCGAAGGCCGCCGCCGACAGCTCGGGCGGCATCCTGCCGTTGCCCCGGAACCCGTCGAAGTAGGTCTTGATCACGAGATCCATACCGCCGGGGAGCGAGGGGAAAATGCCTCGGGGCCGCCGGACCCCTTTCACCTTCTCGAGCCAGAAGCAGCGGGTGCAGTCGCGGAAGAGGTTGAGGCTTGAGGGGGACAGTCGGGCAGGTTTCATGTCGTGCACCAGGCTACGCCCCAGCGACGGCAAAGTCAACGGCAAGGCTACCGGTGGACTTCCTGCACGTCCTGGTGAGCGCCGTGGTGGTCGGTGAAGCTGAGATGGCCGTCGTGCGCCTGCAGCTGGGCCGAGGTCCCGTCCGGCGCGGTCACGAACAGCTGGCCGTTGTCAGACCGCACCCGCAACAGGTTCCCCTGCGCATCCTTGACGAACCGCGGGGACGCAGGCCGGACAAAGGCGTGCGCCAGCAGCCCCCGCAGCGAGTAGATTTCCTGCTGGAGCCGCAGCTGCTCCTCCTGCATCTGGCGCAGCCGCTGCGTCAGCTCGGTGAGCTCGGCTTCGCGCCGGTTGAGCTCCGCTTCTTTCCGCTGCTGCTCCGCCTCGCGGCGCGAGAGGTCGTCCTCGGCGTGGCGGCGCTTCTCTTCATTCGCCGCCGCCTGCGCCGAAGCGGCCGCCAGTTCCTGCCGCGTGATCCATTCGCCGCGGTAGAGGATCAACCCTTTGGCGCGCTGCCCTTCTTCGAACGCGCGCTCCCGCTCCTCGCGCTGCTTAAAGGCCTCATGCTCCTCGCGCCATCCGGCCAGCAGCTCGCTGCGCTCTTCGTCGCTTGACCGCTCGACCTCGAGCACGGTCTCCCGGTCCAGCACCACGTGGCCTTCCCACGCCACCTGGATCACGACCTCATCATCGGTTTCCCGGATGACGATGCCCTCGATCGTCCGGGCGTTGGCCAGATGCACCTGGTCGGCCGGTGCTGCGTCCGGCGCCAGAAGGAGGGCGCACGCAAGCTGTAGCACCCGCGCGCCCCGGTTCATGCCTGTCGGTTGACGGGGCCGAGCGAGCGCCGCACCGCGTCAAGCAGCGCGTCCAGGTCGAAGGGCTTGGTGAGGTACTCGGCGACGTAGAGCTCTTTGGCTTTCAGGATGGACCGGGTGTCGTTGTGCGCCGTAACGACTATGACTGGAATTTGGCTTGTGATCTTGCTGGCACGCAGTTGGGTGAGCACTTCGAGGCCGTGCATGTTCGGCATGGCGAGGTCCAGGAGAATGAGGTCCAGCCGGTGCTCCCGCGCCTGTTGCAGCGCTTCCGGCCCGTCGGCGGCGCTGACCACGCCGTAGCCGTACCCCTCGAGCATCTTCCGGATGAGCTCGATCACTTTCGGCTCGTCGTCCACCACGAGGATCTTCACGCGGAGGTCAGGCGCGGTGCTATCCATGGCCCCCATTTTACGCTTGGGCGGGCTATTTCTCTATCTGCGCGTTGATCTGTTTCACGCGAAACGCCAGCCCGCCATAGCCGGAGATGCTGATAAAGAGCGCGAAGAACCCCAAGCGGGCCGCCTCCCGCAGGGAGACCAGCCCGCCATGAGCCAACAACAACAGCGCGGATGCGGCGATCAGGCCCCCGGCCATCGTGAACCACGGGCCGCGGGTCACGGAAAGCGGAGCCTCGCAATGCGGGCAGTTGAGCGGCTTGCCGGAGATCGCCCACCCGATCAGGCGAAGCCGCCCGAATGTGTCAAAGATCGTCCGGCGGCAGCCGGGGCACTGCTGCCGGTCCGGACCGGATGCGGACATGCGCCCTTGAGGAAGGATGCTTATGGCTTGAGCTCGCTGACGACCAATCGGACTTCCGTCGAGCCGGTATTGACTGTCGCGTGCGACTCGGCCGGGATCCACAAGACCTGGCCTGGAGCGAGGGCTACGTCGGCGCTGGTGCCATCCGGGTGGCTGAGGTTCACCGTGCCGCCGCTGATGACGTACACGAAATGGTCCGGGTGCGAGTGCATCGGGATCGATTCGCCGGACTTGATCCGCACCTCCGCCACGCGCACCCGCTCGTTCTCGAAGAGCTTGGTGTACTTATCCGGTGCCAGCACGAGCGGGTCGCTGGACTCCTCGGCCGCCGCGCTCACGCTCCCGAGCAACATCGCCGCACCGAACACTCCGAGGATCAACCGCTTGATCATTCCAACTCCTCCTGTGGTGTTGTGACGTCCGCTACGTGCGCTCCGTTTCCGCCCAGTACAGCACGTCCCTGAAATCCATTGTCGCTTGCGCCGTGAAGTGGCGCAACTTCTCGATCTGCCCTTCGCTCAGCTTCAGGATGGCCCGGTAGACCCGGATCCCGTCATCGCCGCCCGTCGGCTGGTACGCCTGCAGGATCTTCCACACCCCGTTCCATGACCCGGCGCCGAACAGCTGCGCGGCCTCCTGTTCGAGCGCCTTCCGCACCGCCTCGCTCATGTCGGGTTACTTGCCGCCAGATGTCCCTGCCGCGAGGCGACAGATCCATGCCGCCACCAGGAGCACGATCACGACCGCCAGCACCACTTTCGGCAACGCCTCGGGATGCGTGCGCCCGGACATGATGTAGCTGGCCCAAATGAGGGCGCCGATGGATGCCAGGATCGCCGCGAACAGCCACCGGGGATCTCGCACGCCGAGCGCCATCAGGCACAGGATCGGGCCCGCAGCAACGACCACCGAGGCCGCGATGACCCACCAGGCCATCGGGTGGGAGAAATTCACAGTCCAGCCGCCCCAGGTCGTGCGCTTCGGCACCACCACCCTTGGATCCTCGGGGCAGCGGTACAGCCTGCCACGCCAATGCGCAGGATCTTCCCACAACCGGATCAACTCTTCACGCGTCATGATCCCCTTCCGGTTTGTTCCTCATCCTGCAGGTCAGAACTCGACCGAGGGGTAGTAGCTGCCGCGGGGGTCCTGGTAGGAGCCAAGACTCATGAGGTTCATCGGCTTGACTCCCCGGAGCCCGGACGTGAGGCACCAACGGAAGAATTCGCTTCGCCGCGTGGGAAGCAGGAAGGCCAATGGTTCGTTCATCGCCGCTCCCGCGCCCAGCAAGAGCGCTTGCAGGTCCTCATCCGTCTCCGCCACCGCATGATTCAGCGGCCAGAAGATGACGGCTGACGCATACGCCCGGATCGTGCCGCCCCGCTCCGCCACGAAGGGATTGGCGAACTTGAGGGCATCTTCCAGCTCCCCGGCCCGCGAGAAGCCGTGGACCGCCGCGCACAACCCGGCGCAGGTCTTGAGATCACCCGGCTCCATCGGGCGCACCGTGTAGCCTGCCGGCACCTTCCCGGCAGGGGTGCCGCGCATCAGCACCAGGGGCTCCTGCACGTTGAAGCCAAGCGACGTGTAGAGCGCATAGGAGACCTGGTTAAACGCATCCTGCACCAGCCGGATGCCCTCAGCGCCCTTGCCGCGCTCGAGCACCGCTTCCATCAGCTTGCGCCCGGCTCCGCGCGCCTGAGCTTTGGGATCGACGGTGATCGGCCCGACTCCCCGGATCGCGCTGCGCTCATCCAGGAAATTGGAGCCGACGACCTGTCCGCCGTCCTCGAATACGACTCCAAAGATCTTCGGGTGACTGCTGAAGGCGCGCGCCAGCCCGATCGCAGCCTCCGGCGTCGGAAAATCCCATGGAAACCCGTGCCGGTCTGCGATCCCCTTGAACGCCTCGAAGATGATCCGCCCGCACATCTCGGCGTCCTGCGCCTTGATCGGCCTCAGCCGCCCTGTCTCTGTCTTTGGTCCCGTTGTCGTCGTTCGCGCTGCCGCCAGTTCTAGCTCCGTCCAAACTTTGTGCGTCCCATCGTGTCGCTCGCGTAGAGCACCAACGAACAGCCCATCGGGAAAATGACCTCGTTCACCGTACGGATGATCAGCGCCGCGGTGCTCGGCTTCGCCCCGGCCTGAAATGCCAGGCCGATGATGACTGCGGCGGTCACAGCCCCGGTCACCAAGCCGAGCATGGCATAGGGCTTGGCTCCCTTGGCGCGGCTCGACAGCCGGCTCCACATCGTGCCGAGGAAGGCGTATTCGACGGCCTTGATAAGGGCGATCGTAACCGGAGGCGGCAGCATCGCCGCCGGTCCTGCGACCGCCAGCAACTGTGTCGCGCCCTTGTGGAGCGTCCGGGCTGCGTTGAAGGCCAGCGGCGCCGCCACCAGGCCGGCCACCCCCATGGCTACCCCGCGGTGCTTGGCAGCTCCATTCCCCAGCGCCAAGCCCACGCACACGAACATGGACCAGGAGACTTTCTGCACCAGATCCGCCGCGATCGGCTTCAGGCTCTGCGTCACCCCGACCCCGGTGGCCACCAGCACCAAGATCAGCTCCATCCCGATCCCCAGCAGCACCGACAGCCATGCGACCCTGAGGATCTTCTCCGGCATCAATCCTGCCTCTTATCTCGCCGCGAGGAGCCTGACTGCGCTGATCACAATGAGGAGGGGGCCAAGCCACTTCGCAAGCTTGAGGAACTGCGCCCCGCGCGCGCTCGGGGAGCCGCCCTGCGGCTTGCCGATGACGCCAAACCCATACAGCGTCGCGACGACCCCCGCCACCAACGAGATGACGATATCGAGCTTGTCCGCCAGCCCCGCCGCCATGGCTCCCCCGCTATTTGCCCTTGTAGGTCGAGATGCCGAAGACCCTGTAGAGGCCGCACACCCCCATCGCCGCATTCACCAGCAGCGCAATCCCAAAGAGATAGCCCCACCAGAACCCGTAGACGATCCCCACCCCCAGGAGCGCCGCCCCCAGGCCCACCCTCACCCATCGATCCGTCTTGCTCAGATTACATTTCATCTCTCACCTCAGCTCAGACACTCAAGCCCGTCCCGTGTGCTCCCACAGATAGCTATGATGATCATCTACTACTGGTGGTTGGGAACGCCGGACAGGAAGGACGCCAATAGGCTAACGGATCATACAAACAGTGTCTAGCGGAAACACAAACGGCGGCTTCAGCTGAGCTGAAACCGCCGTCGTGATAATAAGCCCGGCGACGACCTACTCTCGCAATTCCTTGCGGAATAACTACCATCGGCCCTGAGGGGCTTAACTGCCGAATTCGGAATGGGATCGGGTGTAACCCCCTCGGTATGGTCACCGGACAAGCCTTGTGAAATAGGTTGTCGATCCCTGGCTTTGGGATCTCGCTTCCGCGGCGTCCTGCAGCAGCGCTATCCCGCGCTCGGCCTGACGGCCGAGCCACGGGATCTCGCTTTTGCGGACGTTCCGCAAAAGCTCGACAACAACATTGTCTCGCGAAGAGAAAAAAGTAGTTAAGCCTCACGGGCGATTAGTACGCGTTAGCTTAAACCCTCGCGGGTCTTACACTTCGCGCCTATCAACCTGGTAGTCTACCAGGGCCCTTTAGGGGGCTTGCGCCCCGGGAAGCGTCCTCTCGGAGTAGGCTTGGCGCTTAGATGCTTTCAGCGCTTATCCTGTCCAGACACGACTACCCAGCGATGCTCCTGGCGGAACAACTGGGACACCGGAGGTCTGTTAACCTGGGTCCTCTCGTACTACAGGCTACTCTCCTCACGCTTCCTCACGCCCACATGAGATAGAGACCGAACTGTCTCACGACGTTCTAAACCCAGCTCGCGTACCGCTTTAACCGGCGAACAGCCGGACCCTTGAGACCTTCTCCAGCCTCAGGATGCGATGAGCCGACATCGAGGTGCCAAACCGGATCGTCGATATGAACTCTCGGATCCGATAAGCCTGTTATCCCTAGAGTACCTATTATCCGTTGAGCGACGGCGATTCCACCTTCTACCGCCGGATCATTAAGCCCGACTTTCGTCCCTGCTCGACAAGCACGTCTCGCAGTCAAGCGCCCTTCTGCCTTTACACTCGACGCGCGATTGCCGACCGCGCTGAGGGCACCTTTGGGCCCCTCCGTTATCTTTTGGGAGGGAACCGCCCCAGTCAAACTGCCCACCTGGCACGGTCCGTCATCTCGGTTCAGAGATTTGACGTTAGAACATCCGAATAGACAGGGTGGTATTTCACCGACGGCTCCCCTCGAGCTAGCACCCGAGGATCAGCGCCTCCCACCTATCCTACACAGTCTGGCCAGATGCTCAATACCAGGTTGCAGTAAAGGTTCTAGGGTCTTTTCGTCTACATGCGGGCACGCAGCGTCTTCACTGCGACCACAATTTCGCCGAGCCCCCCGTTGAGACAGCGGTCAACTTGTTACACCATTCGTGCGCGTCGGAACTTACCCGACAAGGAATTTCGCTACCTTAGGACCGTTCGTGCTGTTACGACCCTTGCGGGCGCCTCGCCATTTCTGACGAGGTCTGCATATTGCTATGCAGGTCGGACTATATCATCACCGAGCGGAATCACGCGCGGTGTCTGGCGTGTAGTCTCTGAGGATTCCCTAAATCGAGCGAGGATCGTATCATCGCTATACCTGCGGTTCCCTCCGCTGTTCATCTCCCGACGAATTTCCAGGATCTGCCGTACTCCTTCTTCCGTCAGATGCCTGTTAGATTTCAATAGGACTGCCAGCTGACGGAACTTCAAGAAGTCGCGCTTCTTCTTGGCTGACAAGAAGCCGTATCTCTTGAAGAACGGAATCACGGTATCCCAGATCGCGTTGAAGTTGTTCACTTCGTAGTACCACACACCATCCGGGCGGCCTCGAATCGTACCGCATCCGAGATGCTGTTTGAACAGTGCGAGGATCACGCGATCCTTCTGGGAGATGTTAAAGCAGAGGGATGCCTTCCACGGCACTGAGTAATCAGCCCGTGGACGGAAGGAGATGTTGAAACTGCCTTCTCCGTCCGTAAAGCCCGCAAGATAGTAGCCGATGCGTTCCGGTACTTCTTGCATCAACTGTGCTCCTTAGGGTCTTTCCTGCTGGTTGTCCGCACTCAACGGTTGTTACTGCCGCGTCGTACAGCGAGTACGTTGAGGTCTCCGGAGATTCCAGCATATAGCCAGATTTATTAACGTAACTACAACGGTCAGTCTCATAGTTACGGCCGCCATTCACTGGGGCTTGCCTTCAGTGCTTCACCTTGCGGTTGACACGTCCGGTTGACCTTCCAGCATTGGGCAGGTGTCAGTCACTATACCTCCTCTATTGGAGTTTGCAGTGACCTGTGTTTTTACTAAACAGTCAGTTGACCCTCTTTACTGTGAGTCACCAGGGCTCCGCTGTACGCTTCACCCCAGCGACCACCCCTTGTCCCGAAGTTACGGGGCCATTTTGCCGAGTTCCTTAACGGGGGTTCTCTCGAACGCCTTAGGATTTTCTCCTTGCCTACCTGTGTCGGGTTGCGGTACGGTCACCTGCAGGACTTCGAACGACGAATTTTCTAGGCAGCGTAGCATCAACCAGTTTGGCTCGGCCGTGGCCTCACCTCCCGATTTGCCTCAGCTTGCGCCTACGCATCTCGACCGGGATATCCAATACCCGGATGGCCTAGCTTCCTGCGTCCTCGTCGCCCGTCAAACGCCCTGCCGGTGGCAGCCGAATGTTCGCGGCTTCTCCATCGCTGACGCCTTGCGGCCTTAGCTTAGGACCGGCTCACCCTGGGTGGATTAACCTAGCCCAGGAAACCTTAGGCTTACGGCGACTCCGTTTCTCGCGGAGTTTATCGCTACTCATTCCGGCATTCTCACTTCCGCCTCGTCCAGCCCACGTTAACCGTGGACCTTCATCCTACTACGGAACGCTCCCCTACCACCTGCCGGGACCGAAGTCCCAACAGATCCGCAGCTTCGGCAGTACGCGTGAGCCCCGATCATTATCGGCGCTGAATCGCTCGACTGGTGAGCTGTTACGCACTCTTTAAATGATGGCTGCCTCTAAGCCAACATCCCAGCTGTTTAAGCAACTCAACATCCTTTAACACTAAGCGTACGTTTTGGGGCCTTAGCTGGCGGTCTGGGTTGTTTCCCTCGCGTCATGTGAAGTTTATCCCTCACAGGCTGACTCCCGGAATTTGGCTGATGGTATTCGGAGTTTGATTGGGTTCAGTAACCTGGTGTGGTCCTTAGCCCATTCAGTGCTCTACCCCCACCAACGACCTTCCGAGGCTAACCCTAGAGTTATTTCGGGGAGAACCAGCTATCACTAGGTTTGATTAGTCTTTCGCTCCCAGCCACAGCTCATCCCACAGTTTTTCAACACTGATGAGTTCGGGCCTCCCCCCCCTGTTACGGAGGGTTCGCCCTGGCCATGGCTAGATCACCTAGCTTCGGGTCTATTCGAGCAAGCTGAGCGCCCGGTTAGGACTCGCTTTCGCTACGCCTTCCCCACCTGCGTGGGTTAGACTCGCTTGACCGAATAACTCGCCGGATCATTATGCAAAAGGCACGCCCTCACCCGCTTGCGCAGGCTCGGACTGCTGTGTAAGCTGCCGGTTTCAGGTTCTATTTCACTCCCCTCTCGGGGTTCTTTTCACCTTTCCCTCACGGTACTAGTGCACTATCGGGTTTCGACGTGTATTTAGCCTTGGAACGTGGTCGTCCCAGCTTCCCATGAGGTTCCACGTGTCTCATGGTACTCGGGAATCCATTCCATTCCACACCTCGCGGATGTCGCGTACAGGACTATCACCTTCTATGGTGGGCCGCTCCAGACCCTTCCGCTATCCGCAGGCATGAAACGGGTGATTGACACATCACCCCGAACAGACCCCACAACCTCCCGGGAGCAACGCGTGTCAGCTTGGCACCCCCGGAATTTGGGCTCTTGCCCGTTCGCTCGCCGCTACTAGGGCAATCTCGGTTGATTTATTTTCCACGGGTACTGAGATGTTTCACTTCACCGTGTTGTGCGTCCCTGGCTTATTTTATTGGGCCAGGGATACCCGCCTACAACGGCGGGTGGGTTCCCCCATTCGGACATCTCCGGATCAATGCCTGCTTGCGGCTCCCCGAAGCTTATCGCAGCTTGCCACGTCCTTCATCGCCAGTCGAAACCGAGGCATCCACCGTGCAGCTCTTGGTAGCTTAACTACAGAGAACTCTCGGCGAGACAATGTTGTTGTCAAAGAACGGCGCGGTTCCGGCCCATATGCCGCGCTGTCACACGCGGCGGGGATGGGGCAGACCGCCAATAGGGTTGCCGTTCAACCGCTCATCGGTCGAGCGAATCGGTGGACCTGAGCGGGATCGAACCGCTGACCTCCTGAATGCAAATCAGGCGCTCTCCCAACTGAGCTACAGGCCCAAGGGGGTCAAATGTCAACGGTCTAGCGGTTCGTTCAAAGAGCAAGGGTCGTTTTCGAGGTCGCCCCTCGCACGGCCTGTCTGAGGCCGGCCGGGCTCGGGGTCATTTCATCCGCGCCAGTGCGCGGATGAAATGGTGGGCCGAACAGGAATTGCACCTGTGACCCCCGCGTTATCAGCACGGTGCTCTACTAACTGAGCTATCGGCCCAGTCACATGCAGACGCTCTAAACGACAAAAAAACGGATCAGCAACTTGCGGCTTCTCCGTTTTTTCTACCCCGTACGCCTCAGGTTGAAGCCACGTACGAGGAGTCGTTAAAGTGTCTGCATTCTACGCACCTGCGCTATCCTTGTCAATGCGTAATAACAATTCAGAGAGGTGCTTACCCCGCAGTCGATCTCAAGGAGTTCCGGTCAGTGTCTCCTTAGAAAGGAGGTGATCCAGCCCCACGTTCCCGTAGGGCTACCTTGTTACGACTTAGCGCCAGTCACCAGTCTCACCTTCGGCGGCTTCCCCCCTTGCGGGATGGTACACCGACTTCGGGTGCTCCCAGCTTCCATCGCTTGACGGGCGGTGTGTACAAGGCCAGGGAACGTATTCACGGCGGCGTAGCTGATCCGCCGTTACTAGCGATTCCGGCTTCACGCAGGCGAATTGCAGCCTGCGATCCGAACTGGGGCACGGTTTAAGCGATTAGCTTGCCCTCGCGGGTTTGCAGCGCGTTGTCCGTGCCATTGTAACACGTGTGTAGCCCCAGGCATAAAGGCCGTACGGACTTGACGTCATCACCACCTTCCTCCAGCTCGTCGCTGGCAGTCCCGATAGAGTGCTCAGCAGGCCTTGCGGCCCCTGGTGGCAACTATCAGCAATGGTTGCGCTCGTTGTGGCACTTAAGCCAACACCTCACGGCACGAGCTGACGACAGCCATGCAGCACCTGTACTAGCTCTCGACTGGTTACGAGTCGTCGCCCTTTCAGGTTTCTACTACTAGTATGTCAAGCCTGGGTAAGGTTCTTCGCGTAGCATCGAATTGAACCACATGTTCCACCGCTTGTGCTGGCCCCCGTCAATTCCTTTGAGTTTCAACCTTGCGGCCGTACTCCTCAGGTGGGACACTTA